>Ga0193753_10000008_pt1 | contig 579608 bp, 437 predicted proteins | sample H1c2metaG_FD_144925 | JGI IMG/M metagenome (GOLD analysis project Ga0193753, IMG submission 144925) | Soil microbial communities from a riparian zone of the East river system, Colorado, United States - H1c2 | ecosystem: Environmental > Terrestrial > Soil > Riparian zone | place: USA: East... | reverse complement strand
GGAAGGATTCTTCGGAATCATAACGAAGCTGTTTAGTCAGGAATATTTAGATACAATCCTAAGCTAAGCAGCTTTTTATATATTACAAAACACTATATATTAAATCCTTAAGTTGACGCGTATGCCCTTCAGGGTTGAATATTTTCGCTTTCCACCTTTTCCGTGGGTTGCAACCCACGGCTATTAATATTTGATCCCTTCAGGATCACAAGCGATGATGATTTATTTTAAAAAGAAAGAGGTCTCCTCTAGGGGATTTAGGGGTGGAACGGGGATTCACTATCTTTCTCCCATCGATCCAATATTAAATTTTCCCTCATGAAGATTTTTTCAATCCTGATGATATTGTTTTGCAGCACGATTATCGCCGCACAAAAATTTGACGGACTGGCTCCCACTCCTCCGATGGGCTGGAATAGCTGGAATACATTTCAAACCAATATCAACGAACAATTAGTAAAAGATATCGCGGATAGGTTCATCAGCCTCGGACTGAAAGAGGCAGGATATCAATACATCGTGCTGGATGATGGATGGATGTCACACGAAAGAGATAAAGATGGAAATCTAGTCGCCGATCCTGAAAAGTTTCCAAATGGAATGAAGCACCTGGCGGATTACATTCACGCGAAAGGTCTCAAATTCGGATTATATAATTGTGCAGGCTGGAAAACATGTGGCGGATATCCCGGAAGCCGTGGACACGAATTCCAGGACGCAATGAAATATGCGGAATGGGATGTCGACTATCTCAAATACGACTGGTGCAATACAGATAAGCTGAATGCAGAAGGCGCTTACCTCACCATGCGTGATGCACTTCATGCAGCAGGTCGTCCGATTGTATTCAGCATGTGCGAATGGGGCGACAATCAACCCTGGAAATGGGGAAAAGACATCGGACATCTCTGGCGCACAACCGGTGATATCTCTGCATGCTGGGATTGCGAAGACAATCACGGAACATGGTCCTCATGGGGTGTGCTGCGCGTGCTCCATATGCGTGAAGCCATACGTCAATATGCAGGACCCGATCATTGGAATGATCCCGATATGATGGAAGTCGGCAATGGCATGACTACAAGCGAAGACCGGGGACATTTTTCTCTTTGGTGTATGGTAGCAGCTCCTTTGATCATGGGAAACGATCTGCGAAATGCAACTTTCAACACACTGAATACGCTCACCAACAAAGAGGCAATTGCTATCGATCAGGATGCATTGGGTATCCAGGGATATATGCATTCACAAAAAGACAGCATTGAAGTTTTTGTAAAACCTCTTGCAGATGGCGATTGGGCATTTTGTTTTCTCAATCGGAACGAGATGCCACGGACGATCCATTTTGACTGGGATAAAGAAAATGTAGAAGATGCATTTTCCGGCCGCAAACTTATCACCTCAAAAAAAGAAATATACACGATCAGGGATATTTGGAAAAAAAAGGAAATGGGTATGACCCATGAAACATTCAATGTTGAAGTTAAAGAACATGATGTCTGTATGGTTCGCCTTGCTTTAAAATCAAATTAGACAGATGATGGTGATAAAACTTATTTCTTCTGTCGCATTTATTTATTTCTTCTTGTCTTCAATACAAGCTCAGATCGTATTGCCTTCGATCTTCAATGATCACATGGTATTGCAACAAAAAAGTGATATTCAAATTTGGGGCTGGTCAAAAACAACGGAGCCTGTTAAAGTGATTTGTAGTTGGCAGAATGACACATTGACGACGGCAGGTGATTACAAAGGCGATTGGAAGGTAACAACTCATACACCTATTGCAGGTGGCCCATATACGATTGAATTCATCGGATACAATCACATCATCCTGAAAGATATCCTGATTGGTGAAGTGTGGCTATGCGCAGGACAATCCAATATGGAATGGTCAGCATCAGCCGGAATCGATGGCGGTGAAGAAGCAATCCGGAATGCGAATCAACCTCAGATCAGATTTTTCAACGTAAGTCATCAAACAGCATCATCACCTCAAAACGATCTCAGGGGAAACTGGCAAACCTGCACTCCTGAGACAATGAAATACTTCAGTGCAGTTGCTTACTTTTTTGGAAAGAAAATATCCGACTCTTTGAATGTCCCTATTGGTCTGATCGAAAGTGCATGGGGCGGAACTCCTGCAGAGACCTGGGTGAGTGAATCAACCATTAAAAACAATCTTGTTTTATCAGATGCGTATTCAAAACTGGTACAGGAACCCTGGGGACCTATCGAGCCGGGATTGATATACAATGCGATGATCCTGCCGCTGCATAAGACAAGGATCGCTGGAGCTATTTGGTACCAGGGCGAATCAAATATCCGGAATGCATCTACGTATGACCATCTTCTGTCAGCCTTGATCCGAAACTGGAGAGAACAATGGGGATACCAGTTTCCATTTTATTATGTCCAGATCGCACCCTTCAATTACGGACCTGGAATAGATGGCGTATTGATCCAGGATTCCCAACGAAAAGTTTTAAAAGTACTGGGTACAGGCATGGTGGTCACAAATGACATTGGAAATCCTGATAATCTCCACCCTCCGGCAAAGAAAGCCGTTGGAGATCGCCTTGCCCTTTGGGCTTTGCATGAAACCTATCAGCAAAAGGAAATTGATTATTCAGGTCCCATTTATTCAGGCATGTCCATCGAAGAAAATTCCATCCGGATCCATTTTGATCATGCCGGCCCGAAACTGATCAGTGCTAAAGAAGTCCTCGATGACTTTACGATCGCAGGAACAGATCAAAAGTTTTATCCTGCCACAGCAATTATCGACGGCCCAACCATTATTGTAACAAATAGCCTCGTTAAAAAACCAGTCGCCGTCAGGTTTGCCTGGAATAATGGTGCTGTCCCAAGGCTCTTCAATTCAGCAGGCCTCCCGGCTTCATGTTTCCGTACAGATGACTGGAAAGTAACAGAGAATTGATCCTGGCTTTCAGATTTTCAATTCCTTTAAATCGGAAATTGAAATAAGATTTCTAAAAAATCCAACCCTATCGTTTAGATGGAATTTAGTTTCAAAAATGAATCCTCCTGATTCCTGATCAATACTTTCATTTTGTGACAAACACCCCCTCAAAAGGACATGTCCTCCTCCCCGATTTTTTTTGCCTTCTGGTAATTTTGAAGAATAAGGTCCCAAAAGACTTACTACACGACAGGCGTTCAACAACTATATCGGATTGATGTGCTCAATTCATCTGGGTTGCTTTGGATGCCGGGTCATTCTGTGAAAACAAAACGTACACGCATTATCTAATCATTGTAAAAAGCCAAAATGCAACTTCATGAGAAATTTTACGTCTAATCTCTTTTTTAACAAATGGCTATTCCTCCTGGTCTGTATGATCACTTCGGCAGGCATCTTCGCCCAGGCGCGAATGGTCACGGGTAAGATCGCCACACCTGACAACGAACCCCTGATCGGTGCTACTGTCCTCGTCAATGGATCCACAAACCGCGGCACAGTCACGGATTTCAATGGGACATTCTCCATTGAAGTTCAGGATGGAGAAACGCTTACCATTTCGTACACAGGTTACACACCAAGAAGTATCGTACTGGGCAGTGAATCCAGTGTCAATATTATCCTCGAACCCGGCACAGTTCTTCTTGAACAAATGGTTGTCGTCGGTTACGGTCAGTCCCGCAAGAGTGATCTTACAGGGGCTATAAGTTCTGTGAGTGGCGAACAAATGAGAGGTACCATGACAGCCAATCTCGATCAGGCATTGCAAGGTCGGGTAGCTGGTGTCCAGGTCACTCAGAATACCGGACAGCCAGGCGGTGTCGCATCCATCAGGATCCGCGGCGCAAATTCAATCACTGGTTCGAGCGAGCCATTGTATGTCATTGATGGAATACCCATCCAGGGTGATGGTTCCGATCAGGCAGGTTTTGACTGGGCCGGTGGTGAAAATGGTCAAAATAAAGTCAACCCGCTCGCCTCCATCAATCCCGCCGATGTCGTCAGTGTGGAAGTTTTGAAAGATGCTTCCGCTTCTGCCATCTTCGGATCAAGAGCTGCCAATGGTGTCATCCTGATTACTACCAAACGAGGTAAAAAAGGTGAAGCTAAAATTTCATACAACGGTTATTATGGCAATCAATCCCTGGCCAATGAACTTGACATGATGACGCTGCCACAATTTGCAGATTACCAGACGCAGATATCCGGTGATCTTTTCCTGGCACCCAATCAGCGTTATTTGGATCCTACATTATTGGGTGATGGCACGAATTGGCAACAAGAGATATTCCGGGATGCAGCAATGCAAAGCCATCAATTGTCCATTTCCGGCGGAACAGATAAAACCACTTTTGCTTTATCCGGTGGCTATTTCGATCAGGATGGAATTGTCATAGGTTCAAAATTTGACAGATATACTACCAGGCTAAATATGGACAGCCAGGTAAAAGACTGGTTTAAGATCGGCGGAAGCTTGTCCTACGGCAGCACGCGTGAAAAAATAACACTCAATGATGGCGGTGATGGTGTGATCATGGAAGCACTACTTATCCAGCCTGATATCCCGGTCAAAGATTTCAATGGTGATTACGCAGGGCCCGAAGTCACGTACGGTGCTACAAATTATAATCCTGTGGCTTCTGCTCTGCAAAGAAACAATACAGTCAATCGTCAGCGGATCATGTCGAGTGTATATGGAGACGTCAACCTCTTCAAAGGATTGACATTCCGTTCAGAGATTGGACTGGATAATAATCATACTCTTAACCAGGCATTCCATCCAACTTACAAATGGGGTGTTCTGGTCAATACCGAAAACCAGCTCCGTCAGCGTGAAGAAAATTCATTTTTCTGGATCTGGAAAAATTACCTGACATACAATTTTAATCTTGGCGAAAAAAATCAATTCACTGCATTAGCCGGAACAGAAGCCCAGAAAGCATCATGGGAAGGATCGCAGGTGACAAAGAAAAATTTTGCATCCAATGATATTCATGTGCTGAGTGAAGGTGATGATGCTACGTCTACAACCTTTGGCTGGAAAGATGCATCGACAATAGCATCTTATTTTGGAAGACTCAATTATACATTCGATGAGAAATACCTCCTCACTGTCACCATGCGTGCAGACGGAGCTTCCAAGTTCGGCCCCAACAATCGCTGGGGATATTTTCCTTCAGGTTCAGTAGCATGGAGAATCGGCGAAGAAGGATTTATGGACAATATGAATGCATTGAGCAATCTCAAGCTCAGAATAGGATATGGTGAAGTAGGTAACCAGGCCATCCCAACGTATTTGTACGGTTCATCTCTTCTTACTGTGAATACTCCGTTTGGTACCGGTTATCGCCTTGAGAAAATTTCAAACCCAAATTTGAAATGGGAATCGACAAAGCAATTTAATGTGGGTCTTGATTTCGGATTATTCAATGGAAGAGTTGATGTGACGGCTGATGTGTATACGAAAAAGACCGATGGCATGTTGCTTCAACTTTCTGTACCCGGATATCTCGGCGGATCAAACTTCAATGACATTAAGGCTCCATTTGCCAATGTGGGCAGCATGGAAAATAAAGGTTTCGAGCTTTCGATTTTTTCAAGAAATATCAGCAGCAATAAATTCAGGTGGGGAACTGACCTGATCTTTTCTTTGAACCGGAATAAGATCACTGCGCTTGATGATGATTCACGAATCTATTATCGAAACCTGTATTGGTATAGTGAATTTCAGACTGCAACCCAGACAAGGGTCGGAGAGCCTTTGGGCCAGTTTTATGGATATGTGACGGAAGGTATTTTCCAGAATCAGCAGGACATCATGGATCATGCTATTCAAAATTCAAACGGAGAATTATTGATTGACAAACAAGCCGGTATATGGATCGGGGATGTAAAATTCAAGGACCTTAATAATGATGGTGTGATCAATACATTAGATCAAACTGTCATCGGTGATCCTAATCCTGATTTCACATTCGGTTTAAACAATACATTCTCTCTTGGGTCTTTTGATCTGGGAATTTATCTCACCGGATCTTATGGTGCAGATATTCTCAATTACTCAAGAGTATTGATTGAAGGGCAGACCAGTGTTTATAACAACCAGGCCAGTTCTGTAAATGATCGGGCACGATTTGGATATACGGATCCAAATGGTTCTACTATTGATCCTGCAAATGTATTCATCTCAAATCCTGATGCTACGATCCCTCGCCCCACGACTACTGACAATAACAGGAATAACCGTATGTCGGATCGCTTCATTGAAGATGGATCGTACCTGCGTATCCAGAATATCAAGCTCGGTTATTCACTACCTCCGTTAGTCATCCGGAAAATGAAAATGGAAAACCTGAAGGTGTATATCAATGCACAAAACATTTTCACATTTACTAAATACAGTGGTTATGATCCTGAGATAGGTGCATTTGATCAGGATCCGCTTCTTCAGAATGTAGACATCGGCCGTTATCCGTCACCCAGGGTCATCACCTTTGGAATGGATGTAGACTTCTAAGATCATTAAATAAATAATCCGATAAAAAAATAGACAATGAATTCTAAAATAAAATTTCTCATATCGCTTGTGGCCGTCCTCTGGTTAAGTGCATGCACAAAGGACTTCCTCAACATCGAACCGGTGGATAAGCAAACCGGGGATAATTTCTTTCGCAATGAAACTGAGATTCGCGCATCAACCGCTGCTTTGTATGGCTTTCCTTGGTTTGAATTCAATGATAAGTTTTTCTGGTGCGCAGGTGATGCTATGGCCGGAGATATGTATTATACCTATGACCAGGAAGGGCAATTCTTCTACTTTTCATTTACAGAAGGAAATTCACATGTCAATGCTGCATGGCGCGGACTTTTCAGGGTGATATCCTATGCGAATTCTATCATCAATGATATGCCCAGGATTGCTGAAGGAAATAATGTTTCCACGGATGTCATCAATTCAGCTTTAGGAGAAGCGCGATTTATCCGGGGCACTGCATATTATATTCTTGCAGAATTCTGGGGCAACGTACCAATTGTGGAAAATTCAACCGAATTAGTTTCTGCCAATAATTTATTTCTTCCAAAGAATACACAATCCAGTGTGTATGAATTCATACGTCGCGACCTGGTATTTGCATCAGAGAATTTGCCTTCTTCTGATATTCCGGGTCGGGTCACTGCATATTCTGCTAAAGGAATGTTGGCTAAGCTTCATCTGACCATGGCCTCACATCTTGGAGATGTAAATTCTGCTGCCAATTTCACGAAAGCAAAGGAGCTTGCTGCAGATGTCATCAATAACAGCGGAGCCAGCCTGATGAGCAATTATGCTGACTTATTTGAAATCGAAAATAATAATAACAGTGAATCTCTTTTTTCACTCCAATGGATTGAAGGAGCATATGCACTCGGTAATAGCCGCCAGGCTAATTGGGCCCGAAGCAGCCTGATCACTGGTAATAGTGAAGCATGGGGCGGAGGCAAATGTATCAGCTATGATTTCATCACAGACATTGAAGGCGGTGACAAGCGTCAGCCTTCTATCTACATGGATCTTCATGATCACTATTCAAAAATCCGTAAGGCGGAAGGTGGTTACACCTACAATTATGTGACACGCGATGCTGCTGATCCGAATATCGTAGTCGAAGGCGCAACGCCAGTTTTGAATAGCCTGAAAAAATATGTGGTAGGCAGCGCAGAAGATACGGGTGGCAAGGTATCAACCGGCCAGGCTACCGCTATCAACCAGGTATTATTACGTCTTGCAGATGTTTACTTAGTGTATGTTGAAGCATCTATGGGTGCTGGTTCATCCACTGCTGATGGAACAGCACTTGAATATTTCAATGCAATTCGCGCACGTGCAGACCTCCCATTGAAATCCTCCGTAACCTGGAACGAACTTTTGAAAGAGAGAAGAGTTGAATTTGGCCTCGAAAGTATCAGGTGGTTTGATATCAAACGATATTATTATCGTGATCCGGTTGCTGCTCTGGATTATCTCAACAATCAAAAAAGAGCGCATGTCTACAACCGCATCACTACACCAAATGCACCTGATGAAAATACAATTCAGGGGTATGAACTGACACCTCCTTCAAGCCCGATCGTAGCCAGTGCTTCCTACATGTGGATTCCGATACCTGCTTCTGAAGTGGTGGGGAATGCATTGCTCGGACCGAATGAACCGGCTGTTGAATATGAGTTTAAATAGAAAGAACGTAAACGAAAATTACAAAACCCAAATAAAATGAGATCAATACTTAAATATATATTCTTCTTCCTTTTCCTGGCGGCAGGTATAGTCAGCATATCATCATGCACTGACGATGATCCTGTGATCAATCAGGGAAAACCAATAGTGCATTATATCCGGTCTACTGATCCTACACTATCGGATAGTTTGTTAGTAGGAAGTTTTATGGGTAGCCTGGTAGCTGTAGTTGGAGACAACCTTGAAACGACACGCGAGATGTGGTTCAATGATCAGCGTGCCACGCTCAATCCGAATTATGTCACTCCCACTACAATATTAGTTTCTGTTCCCAGCACTGTTCCAACTGCTGTCACTGATAAGATCAGGTTTGTCTTTGCTGATGGAACTGAAATGTTATATGATTTTAAAGTAAATGTCCCTGCACCGGTACTCAATTCAATCAAATGTGAATATGTGCCGGATGGCGATGTAGCCGTACTGAGAGGTGATTTTTTCTTTGTGCCAACCCAGGTCATATTTCCCGGAGACTTGGAGGGAGAAATTGTTTCACTGACGAAAACTGAAATTCAGGTAAAGGTTCCTGAAGGAAGCAGTACAGGTAAGATCACCATTAAAACAAATTTTGGTACTGTCAAATCAGCATTCCTTTTCAGAGATGACCGGAATATCATCCTTGACTACGATACCAAACTTCATGAAACATGGACAGCACCGATCGGTGCAGGTCCGGAGCCTCCGGAAGTTTCAGGCGAATATGCATATTTCAAACATGTCAATGATGCAGCCTGGATGTGGACTAATGAATTGACAATGCAATATTGGGCAACCCGTGGAAGAGGAAATGTCCCTGTGGCGACCGGCAATATCAATGATCTTGTTTTCAAATTTGAAGTCAATGTACCTGAACCATGGAAAGCTGTAAGGATGGAAATTTTCTTTGGCCCGTATGCAGACGATCATGGACGTGATGTGCCCTCTACAGTGTTCGCCAGGTGGAAGCCATGGAAAGACGGACCCTACGTGACAGACGGATGGGAAACGATTTCTATTCCTTTGACTGAATTCAAATACGGTAAGGATGATGATGATGCAAGTGAGATAGGTACACGCCAGATTGAAAATCTATCGTCGTTGACCAATTTGGTCATGATGATGTTCGGACCAGGTTCTTCTGATGGAAGTCCGAATCCGGTATACATCGCATTTGATAACCTACGCATTGTTCCAAAATCTTAAAACCCCCTTCAAAACTATAATCATGAAATCATCAAGATTGATAAATAAATTTCTCATCTGCAGCGTGATCCTTTCAGGTTTACTCTTTTTAAACAGTTGCGAAAAAGAGGAACCTGTCGATGACCATATCCGCCTGGATAGCTTCGGGCCATCACCTGTATTGCGGGGCGGTGATCTTAAATTTATTGGAAACAAAATGAATCTTGTTACCTCTGTTGAACTTTCCAGCGGAGTAAGCGTGACGACATTCAAAAACAAAGCTGAAGATCAGATCACAATCGTCGTACCCGATGCAACCGTGACCGGGCCAGTCACATTGAAGACGCCTGAAGGTGACATTCATGGGAAAACAATTCTGACCATTTCAGAACCCATCAGCATAACTTCTTTTGCTCCGGGAAGTATCCGGCCCGGAGGAACATTGACGATCAATGGTACATATCTCAACCTCGTCACAGAAGTGATCTTCAATAATAAAAAGTCGGTTACCACTTTTGCAAGTCAAAGCCAAACGAAAATCGAAGTGTTAGTTCCTGAAGATGCACAGTCAGGCATCATCGTTGTTTCAAATGGCATGCCTGAGCCGATCCTTGTAGAATCACTCACTGCTCTTGACGTAGCACTTCCTTCTGTAACCGGATTTTCTCCCGATCCTGTGAAAGCAGGTACTGAATTGACCATCACAGGTACGAATATGGATCTTACAAAATCTGTAACATTCGCAGGTGGGGCAAAAGTCACATCATTCAACTCGATTGATGCAGATAAAGTAGTGCTCAATGTTCCTGCCAATGCACAGGATGGCCCTGTGAAAATCGCAGTTGCTTCTTTGGTTGAAGTGACTTCTGCATCATCATTAACAATGAAAGTTCCTGTTATAACAAATGTAAGTCCAAATCCTGCGAAGAATGGTCAACAAATCACTGTGACCGGAATTGACCTTGACCTCATCACAGGTGTGAGATTCGGAGGTGATAAAGCCGGACAATTGCTCGGCGGTTCGTCAACTGAAATCACTGTCGGTGTGCCTCTTGATGCTATAGATGGTCTGCTTACTTTCCAGACGGCTTCTACCAAATCTGTTTCAAGTCCGGGTTCAATTAATATGGTTCTTCCGACAATCGGAGATATCAATCCGCTTGATATTCAGTTTAACAACACGCTTACAATATCAGGAACGGACCTGGATCTTGCTGTCAAAGTTGTATTCATCGGAGGAACTGAATCACCGGTGACTGTTCTGGATGCGAATACGATTACAGCAGTGGTTCCGGTTGGTACACAATCGGGACCAATTACGATTGAGACTACGAATGGTTCTGTCATAGGTACAAGTATTAGCATCACTATCCTTGCTTCGACTTCAGCTGTCATCACGAGCATGCCTTCATCTGCGAAACCAGGACAATTGATTGATATTGTCGGCGAGAATTTCGAAGAAGTCACTGCGGTTATTTTCCCGGATGATGTACCTGCCACTATGTATGGGCTAAAGACACCAACACTCATCCAGGTGGTGATCCCTTTGGATGTTAAAAAAGGAAAGGGAAAACTCAAACTGATCACTGCCAATGGAGAAGAAGTGGAATCGCCTGAGATCAATATTCAGGGCGTTGATGATGTTGTGGATCCTGCGTTGGTATTTTTCAATTTTGATGGCCTCAACAAATGGTGGGGTGATACGGGTGACAATGAAAATGATGCATCTCTGTCGTTAGATGGTTCGACGTATTTCCGTGTCAATAATTCACTGAATGGCTGGACCGGATTTTTCTGGCGAAATAGTAAAGACAATTTCCCTGCTGATGTTATCGGAGCCAATGCAAGCAACTATGTATTGAAATTTGATATTAATGTTCTGGATCCGATTTCAGGTGGTGAATTCGCATGGAGGTTCAAAGGTGGAGGACAGGATTATTGGTACTACTGGAAGCCGTGGGCTACGGAAGGACCTTATAAAACGGATGGATGGATTACGGTCACTATTCCATTGACTGATTTTTATTCTGGCAGCAATCAATTAACGGATCTATCCATTATCAATGAAGATTTTGGTGTTGCATTTAATAATGGCAGCTCAAGTGTCAATGCATGTTTTGACAATGTGAGGTTCCAGTTGAAATAAGAAGCTTAGTAGTGTTAAATCAGATAAGATTTTACAATGAAAGGGATTTTCGCAGGAAGATCCCTTTTTTATTATTTTAAATATAGTGTTATGGTAAATATAAAAATGACAAACGTAATTATCTGGATTTAAACTACAGTTTTATGAGTTACAGCACTTTAGAAAACCTCACGACTTATTTCTATAGGAAATTAAGCCTGATAATGATTTCAATACACATCCGGCTATTATGATAAGGGCATTTCCAGGGACCTGCTTTATCTTCTGAGAGAATCGGATTGCCTATGTCATCGATTCTCCAGTGCCATTCCTGAGTGAGAGGAGTGAGAGGAGTGAGAGAGGTAGAATTATCTACGACAAATTGTTTGATATAGTCCCATGTTCTCAATGAAGCATCGAGGAAGGTTTGATTATTAGTTATTTGAAATGCATTCCAGAATCCAACAACTGCTTCAGCTTGTTGCCACCAATGTCTGTCCTTGTCAGGATGATCACCATGTCTTTCATTGTATAGACTACCATCCGGTGCTACACCGTCTCTTAGGACTGCGTCTGCTAACAAAACGGACACTCTTTTCGTCTCTTCAATCAACGCTTCATCTTCAAGTGCCTCAGCAGCCTCGACAAGCAACCAACTTGCTTCGATATCATGACCATAAGAATCAATGTCAGACAAGAGATTCCACTGCTGATCAAAGAATAAATGAAGATGACCGCTCTTTATATCTACAAACCTGTCAATGAATAATCGAATGAGATGTTGCAGTGCTTCACGAACTTCCTTTGCCTGAGTCACTTTATACAATTGGGTGTAGGCTTCCAGCAAATGAAGATGCGTATTCATTGTCTTTGTAGCCTGCTGATCTTTATCACTTAATCTTACATCATCCAGTGTTCCCCATTCCCGGTTAAGTGCTTCTGTATAACCACCGTATTCAATATCAAGACTATGTTTTTCAATCAGATTAAATATTTCGAATGCACCATCAATTGCCTCTTGTTTTCCCGACAATAAATAATATTCTGATAAAGCATACACAGCAAAGGCCTGGGCATATACCTGCTTCTTATTTTCAACAGGCTTGCCCATGAAATCAATCATCCAATAAACACCTCCATAAACCTTGTCAATAAAATGTGTGATGAAATAGTCATATGCACGATGAGCCATTTCTTCATAACTGGTATCCTTTGGTATTTTCGCTCCTGCAGAAAAAGCCCACAATATCCTTGCATTCAACACAGCACCTTTATCAGACTCCGGATGCAGCACTCCATTTCCATCCATCCTTCCATAAAAACCACCATGCCGATGATCCGTCATATTATCCCGCCACCAATTGAGGATGTGGATCAATTCAGATGAGATTTCCTCTCTGAATAACTGAACTTGTCCGCTTATTTTTTCGTCAGTTTTCAAAATCAAAATAAGAATTATACATCCCCTTTAGGGGAAAGAGGGGCAAACGGGTTTAATTACAATTGTAATTGATCAAGAATAGCCAGGTTCTTATCAATCATTTTTTGCAGTGTAGCCACACTAGCCGCTGATCGAAAACCATCTTCAGGTGTGTGCATCACATAGTCTGTCAATTTATCAACTGTTGATGTTGCTACATGCATCCTTGTATCCGAAGCTCCATAATAAATAAATACTTCTTTTTCATCATTGACAATCCATCCACCTGAGAAAGCAACATTCGATACATCACCAACCCTTTCATCATCCTGTGGAGCAATGAAGTATCCGCCTGGACTATGCGTTACCATCCATGGCTTATCAAGAGAAGTCATAAACATATACAGGACATATCGTAAACCAGCTGCCGTATTCCTTACACCATGTGCAAGATGAAACCATCCATGATCAGTTTTGATTGGCGGCGGACCTTGTCCGTTTTTAACTTCTTTAATCGTGTGATATATTTTTTTATCAACGATTTCCTCCTGATGGATTACAGCTCCATCCATTTTATCGGAAAGTCCCCAACCGATGCCACCGCCGTTGCCTACATCTATAAATCCATCCTGTGGTCTTGTATACATCGCATATTTCCCATTGATAAATTCAGGATGAAGCACCACGTTCCTTTGCTGGCCTGAGAAGGTGATAAGATCAGGTAACCTTTCCCACTCAATTAGATTTTTAGTGCGGGCGATGCCACATTGTGCATCCGCTGCAGTTGTGTCATTCAATCTGCTCAGATCTTTTCGTTCTGTACAAAACAAGCCATAGATCCATCCATCTTCATGCAGGGTGAGCCGCATGTCATAAACATTTGTATCAGGTATTTCCGTCTCAGGCATGATCACAGGATAATTCCAAAAACGAAATTGATCTACTCCATTCGGACTTTCAGCAATGGCAAAAAAAGATTTGCGGTCATTTCCTTCGACACGCACGACCAGGATATAACGACCTTCCCAAAAGATAGCTCCCGAATTAAAAGTAGCATTGATACCAATGCGTTCCATCAAAAAAGGATTTGTTTTCTCATCCAGATCATATCGCCAGAATAATGGTGTGTGCGCTGCAGTCAGGATGGGATATTTCCACCGGGTATAGATTCCATTGCCTCCTTCCACCGGATGATTGTCCCTGTTGATGAGCCGTTCATGATGATCCAGCAGATGTTTTATTTTATTGTGAAATGTACTCATATCAGGTTTAGCTTAAAAATTGATTGTGGCCTTTCCACTATCCCTTCCCTTCTGTTGGAATCAGAAGATCTTTAGGGTAGTCTTCAAGTTTGTCATACCATGTCTTTTTAAGAATGATGGTGGTGCCAATTATCACCGCGACGGAAATCCACATAGGTGTCGTACGATGAATGACCATGAAAATAGGAAATGCAGTTAATGCAGTTTGCCATATCGTACCGATCACAACATTCATCATATCCCGGCCAAAATTTTTATTCAGTTCAACAGCAGGATTCTCAGCTTTCAATTTTTCATACACCGGTTTCCACCATCCCCAGGGCCTTGTCTTCAGATAAAATTGTTTCAGCACCTCTTCATCATCAGGTTTTGTCATGAGACTCGCTATGATGCTGCTCAGCCCGGAGATGATCAGTATGACAAAAAAACCGTTTATCGGAGACAGGTCAGGAAAGATCTGCGGGATGAGACCTGCAGTCAGCAATCCAATCGCCATGCCCCAGAAATATCCATCCCCATTGAAGCGCCACCAATACCATTTGATAAAATTAGATGCCGCATAGCTTCCATATAGACCTGAAACAATCCATTGAACAAGTACATTGAGCGAAGGAATAAAAAGACCGATCACCACACCAATGATCACCACGATGACAGAAACCAGGTAACTGATCCTGACGTATTTTTTATCCGATGCATCAGGATTGATGTAGCGTTTGTAGATATCATTGACGACATATGCAGGAGCTGCATTAACCGTAGCAGAAAAGGTAGACATGAATGCAGCGATAAGCCCTGCAATGACTAACCCCAATAAACCGGGAGGTACAAAGTTGTTGAGCGCAAAAGGAAGTATCAATTCGAAATCAACATCAGGTCCCATCCTTTTTAATTCAGGAATAAAAAAAGCAAGAGCCAATACTGCCAATCCCGCTATCAACATGTAGCGCGGAATAAGTAAAACAACATTAACAAATCCACTCATCCGCGCAGCTTCTCGTGGAGTCTTTGCAGACAACACTCTTTGCATATCATAGTTTGGCGCTGGACCCGCCATGCTCAGAATAATCCCTTTAGTCGTCATCATCATAAAAAATAATCCAAACACAGACCATCCATCATCCACAATCTTTTGATTGGCAGACGCCAGAATGTTTGACCAGTCAAGATTGAGATGCCAACCAAAAAATATATTGGACCAACCATCTGGTACGACAGTTGCAAGCATTTCCGGTGAAACACGATTCATCGCAATGATGCCAATCGCAATGCAGGCTATTGTCATAATGATAAACTGCAAAACCTCTGTAAACACAACACTGAACATTCCTCCTTTAACCACATACACCGTAGTCAATGCTGTAATGATGAGACCATAGAATATTTCATTCCAATGTGGATCCGGATGTAGCTGCCATGGCAGAAATACTGCAGCAAATTTTCCTATCCCGATAAAACCATACGCCAGGAAACCAATCACATTGACCAAAGCAAAAACGACCACAATGATATGTGACCATCGCGCACCTCTGCTGGTACCAAATCTGAATTTTATCCACTCCGCCCCTGTCATCATTCCTGACCTGCGCAGCCAAACAGAAAGAAATATCATCAGGAATATCTGGTTAAAGACAGGCCACAGCCAGGGAATGAACACACTTTTCAATCCATAGATAAACAGAAGATACACTAGCCACATCGTACCACTGATATCAAACATCCCTGAAGCATTGGACAATCCCAATGCGTACCAGGGCAGTTTATTTCCTCCCAAAAAATAATCCTTCAGACTTTTCGAAGCTCGATTTGAAATCCAGAATCCTATCACAATCGTGAGAGCGATGTATCCCAGGATGATGATGATATCGATCAGTTTTAAATTCATAAAGGAGCATTAGTAAGCGAATATCAGTCGGTAGGTTTCAAAACAATCAAGGTGTGCGATAGACATCAGGAAGACGGTCTGAGAGCATCATGATGGGAGTATTGACAAATTGTATAAAATCAGGCACACTGGCATGTCCCGGATAAGGAGCATAATGATGGGTCTCACGCGCATTTCGCCATACGAGCAACCATGCAATCCGTGAGGCAATACTATCGGCAGCGATCGGGGCTAATAATTCTTGTGTCCACCACATTGGATTTTTAATACATTCGGAACCAGTCTCTGTCATTGCGGGAATTTTGCCACGAGCATCCGCTAGTTGGACTACATCACGAAGCCGTCTTACCAGTTCACTTGGTTTTCCTTCCGGTCCCAGGTCATAATAATCATCCATGCCAAGCACATCAACCCAATCATCACCCGGATAACATTCGAGGTAATGATCCTTATCCCTGAATATATCGGGCGAATAAGCATACAGAATATTATGAAGACCTTTTTCATCACGTAGATATGAGACGGTAAATTGCCAAAGAGCTTTGTATTGATCAGGTGTGCAATGAGGTTGTCCCCACCAGAACCATGCTCCGGTATGCTCATGAAACGGACGAAAGATGATCGGAATCTCCTTCCTGAAAATAAAACCAACCTTGAGCGCTTTGACAAAGTCAGCGAATGTGTCAAGATCTTTTTTGTATGCTTCATGTTTCATTCCTCCGGGTAAAATTGCAGCCACTACATTACCCGCATTGACATTCCATGCTGATTCACCATTGACATAATTATCCATGTGCCAGGAGATGGTATTGACTCCACCGATTTTGTAAGCACGCCTGATCCAGCCTTTGATATGGTTGAAATCAACAGAATCAATATTGAGGCTGCGCTTACCCAGCTTGCTTACTTCCCATCCGAAGACTGCCGGATATTTTCCGCACACATCATGTACATCGGACCTTTGTTTATGCCATTCTTTCCAGTGGACACCATACGCCAGATCTTCCTGGTGGCCAAAGAGAATATGCCGGCCGGACATGTTTTTGAGATTTTCAAACATTGCAATGGTGGCTGGAGTAGCCTGTTGATCAATAGTTGGTATTGCCATTTTCACAGCTACCTGCGAAAAACCGGTATCCAGGTGAAATAAAACAAAGAGTATCCACAAAGGAAAATGGCTATTCAAAATCTTCATCATTGGCTGGAGAGGAGAATAAAAAATGCTGAAAATAGATGATGACTAATGGGCTTTTGATAAGGCAGGTAATTCACTCTTTCTGCCTAACCAAATGTGGTTTAAAAAATGGTTTTTGTTGGGGGGAGATTGGTCATTATTAGGGGTCATTCAGACCAAAAAAGTGAATTTGCAGGAAAAAAGCCTGAAATTGTTACACCACCCCCATCACTTTGTTGAGCGACCCTTCTATTGTCAGGGTGGAAGCCGCTATCTTCTCCTTCTTTGTTGAGGATTAAAGATCAGCGGGTGCTGCCATCCAATTTTCGTTAATTTTCAATGATCAGCCTTAAAATCAGAAAAATGAAGATGAGATCAGGATACGTCATATTGATATTCAATATTCTTGGCTGTTCAGCCATAAGCCAGACTACAACTATAACATCTGTTACCCCGGTTTCGACGACGGTCGGACAATATGAAAAATTTGAAACCACGGTAGTCCTGACCGGAGTATTCAACAATTCTTATGACTATGACCAGGTCCACCTGAAAGCCATTTTTACAGGTCCTAACGGAGATACAAAGACCGTTGATGGATTCTTCATGCAGGATTATTCATTGAACACCACAAATGGAAACCTTACTGCCAGTGGTGCCGGGAAATTTAAGATCCGTTTTGCCCCCGATAAACCAGGCACATGGAGATATATTGTCTCATTGACAACCACATCAGGCAATGATAATTTTGCAGAACAGACATTCGAATGCATCCCTTCTTCTGAAAAAGGATTTGTGCGCAAAGATCTCTCACACTATTTACATTTTGATGATGGAGATCAATACATTCCCGTAGGTGAAAATATGGCCTGGCAAAATGGAAATGCATACACAAGCTATAATACCTGGCTCAATGAATTGGCTGATCATGGAGGTAATTATATCCGGCTGTGGCATGCACACTGGGGTCTTGGCATTGAATGGAAAGCAAACCAGGATAATTTTCTGGGTTTGAGAAAATACAAAGAGACCAATTGTTTTTACCAGGACTGGCTGTTTGATCTTTGCGCAGATCGTGGCATTTATGTCATGCTTTGCATCCAGCATCACGGACAGGTAGCGACCAATGTCAATCCCAACTGGAATGAAAGTCCGTACAATGCAACAAATGGAGGTCCGTGTGCAAATACATGGGACTTTTTTACAAATGCCACTGCAAAGGCCCATACCAAAAATAGGATCAGATACATCGTAGCGCGCTGGGGATATGCACGCAGTGTGATGTGCTGGGAACTATTTAATGAAGTAGTCTGGACTGATCAGTTTGATGCGCGAAAATCAGATATAGCTGCCTGGCATCATGAAATGGCAACTTTTATTAAAGACATCGACCCTTATCATCATCTCATTACCACGAGCTATGGCGGTGAACTTGATGATCCGGAAGTATGGAGCGATACGGCCATTGATTTTACACAGACACATATTTATCTCAATTCTTCTAATATTGAAAAAGCACTTGCAGGAGCAGAAAGAGCACACCTCAATGCTTTTCAAAAACCCACGCTTGTAGGTGAGTTTGGATTAGGAGGCAACAGTGACCTGGCGAATGAAGACCCGGATGGAATACATATTCATAATTCATTATGGGGTTCATTATTTGGTGGTGGTTTAGGTACAGGCATGACATGGTGGTGGGATAACTACATTCATCCTAAAGATCTCTATTATCATTTTCAACCTGTCACCGAAGTAGCGGATGTAATTCCATTTGTAAAAAAGAATTTTTCACCGGGACCAGCACACATTACAGGTGCACCTGGTGACCTTGTGATCACCCCTTCGCTTGGATGGTCAGGAATAGGAACCGCTAGCATCACGATTGACAATGGGCAAGTTCAACCTGAGGGAGCAGCCTTAGGATATTTTCTTTATGGTTCAGTATGGAATACACAATTCAGAAGTCCGCCTGTGTTCATAGTCAATTATCCTGCAGCCGGAACATTCACAGTAAAGACAAATAATGAAACCGGAACTGAACCAGTCATGACAATCTATCTTGATGGTGCCGTCATGCATCAGGGTGAAGCTGCTACTAACACAAGCTATTCTATTGCTGTGCCTGCTGGTCAGCATACCATTAAAGTTGACAATACAGGCACAGATTGGATTTCGATTGATTCGTATATATTTTCCGGGCTCGGTTCAAAAATAGATGCATATGTCCTCAACTCATCAACTGCTGATGCCAGTGCAGGATGGGTACTCAATAGTCAGTATAATCACAATTATATCGCCACTGAAGGTATACCACCTGTAGTAAATAATGCCATGCTTCATTTGGAGCAATTGGCAGATGCAACGTATCAGATTCAATGGTTTGATTGTATCACGGGATTGGTTACTTCTACGCAGCAAGTGATTGTCTCCGGTGGACATGCCGATATTTCAATTCCAACGCTGCAATGGGATGCAGCATTTCTTTTAACAAAAGAAGGTGAAGTGAATACTACGGAAATTAAATACAGTTTACCTTTTGATATTTATCCTAACCCCATCAATGCCGGTACTACATTAAATATTAATTTGGAAAAACAAGCAAGTGAAAATGATATCACTGTGTATTTGTTAGATGTTTCCGGCAAAGAAATTCTCTCGCAGAATATTTTGGATAATAAAAAAGGCCTTAAAATACCTGATCATTTAACTCCTGGAATGTACTGGATAAAAATCAGGAATGGACAAAAGTCCGGAACAAAATCATTTGTGCTGTTTAACCGAAAATGATTACGCCTTTACCCCCCGAAAGGGAATTTCGTTTTACCCCCTACCCCCTGAAAGGGGGAATTGTTGATTTTTAGAAGATTTATTTATCAATACCCCCTTTCAGGGGGTAGGGGGTCAATCCGGTTCTATCAATTGAAAAAAATACTGCCGCTCTTCTTTCCAATCCAAATCCGGATATGTTTTTGCCAGGTGTTCAATTTGGATTAATTGTTTTTCTGCGAATGTTCTTATGGCTTCTTTATCATCCCGGATAAACCGGTGTTCCATAGCACGATGTACTTTTTCGATGAGCTGATGAATATCCTGTTGCGATTCCAGGTAAGTATCCCTGAACATATCCCAGATGATATCAATGGCTAGAGATGAGGGATGCACGAGATCACGGGCATAATACCTGTAATCCCGGAGCTGATCCATCATGATCTCATATGCAGGGAAATAATTTTCATGTGTATGATTTTTCATCTGCTGATCAATAGCCAGCAAAAGTGTTGATTTGCTGAGTTGATTTTCTTCAATCCCATCCCTGAGATGTCTTACCGGGCTTACAGTCCAGATGATATGCGCATCCGGAGAGAGTAACCGTATTGAAGATGTTATTTTTTCTAAAGCTGATGAACATTCCGGTATCGTCATCCTGAAGGATTCAAATTCATCCTGTGGTATTTTATGGCAATTACCGGATATAGATCCTGTTTTCCTGAAACGATACACTTTTGCGGAGCCAAGGCTAATGAAGACGAATTTACTTTGTGATAAATGCAGAGATGCTCTTTCCAGTGATGAATTTATAGTTTGTAAAACAATATTTTTATCGGTTCCTGAATAATCCCCGTGATGATCCATGCTGTGATAGAGGCCATCATGAAATACCAATTCTTCCGTGCGGTAAAGTTGTTTATTCGCAATTCTTTCAAAAGAATTTGCAATGGATACGGGATTAAAGAGGATACCAAAAGGATTACTTAACACATGATATTTGTATCGCAATAATTTATCACTGATATGTTCCGTGAAGCATGATCCGGCCATCGTGACAGCATCCCGGTAAGTAATTTTTGGCCAAAACTCCTTTGGATCTACCCTTGTATATAATTCATTCATCACATTAACTTTATCTTATTCCGCTTTGATATCTTGTAAAAGTAAATGGAAATAAAGGAATTCATTTTAAGCACCAAACCATAATCTGTATTCATGGCAAAATCAATCTCAGAACAACTGGCAAGTTCACTCGGCAGAAAGAACCAGGAACCTAATATCGCATTGGCTGAAAAAATAAGTAAAACCTCAGATAAAAAGGCTGTTGAAGAGCTGATCACATTGATGAATCACAAGACTTCCTCCCTTCGCCATGACGCTATAAAAGTGCTTTATGAAATCGGAGAGCGAAAATCTGAGTTGATCATTCCATTTAGTAACGAATTTTTGAAGCTCTTTGATCAAAAAGATAATTGGATGAAATGGGGTGCCATGTCTGCACTCTCCATGATCAGTAAAACAAACCCTGAATTAATTGCAAAGCACCTCACGGTTGTACTGGATGCCATGGACTCAGGTAGCGTCATCACGCGCGATCATGGCATTTATATCCTGAGCAATGTTGCCACGTTGAAAAAACATCATAATGATTGCATGGACCTTTTGCTTGAGCAAATTCAGAAAGCACCTGTTAACCAGGTGCCTATGTATGCCGAGAAAACAGCTGAGGTCATCTCGACTCCATATGTCAAGCGACTGGAAAAAGTATTAAGATCGCGGCAGGATGTCATGGAAATACCCAGTAAAGCAAAAAGAATTGAGAAGCTGTTGAAGGGTTTGCAGAAAGCGAATTGACCCATTCTTTCTGAAACGGAGGAATAAATAATAATCCAAAAAATAACCTTTTGTTTCATTCTTTGTTGAAATCCCGGAAATCTGCAACATCCAAAAAAGTATATGGATTACGACGAAGCACGCAATCAGCTCATTCGAACCTGGGGACAGCTAAGCACGCAGTGGGGCATCAGCAGGACCATGGGACAGATCCATGCGTTACTGATGATATCCCCAGATCCACTCACTACGGATCAGATCATCGAAGTGCTCACGATCTCACGGGGTAATGTCAGCATCAGTCTTCGCGGCCTAGTAGAGTGGGGCATTGTACATAAGACCTATATACCCGGCGACCGCAAAGAGTATTTTGCTTCTGAAAAAGATGTCTGGAAGATGGCTCTTCAGATTGCGCGTGAGCGGAAACGAAGAGAATTGGATCCGGTCATTGATTCGATGCAACAACTCCAGGAAATCAATCCGGAATCTGCTTCCCCAAAAGAAGTGGATGAATTGAATAAGATGACCACTCAGATATTGGATGTAGCCATGCAGGTGGACAAGATGCTCGACATCGGCATACGTTCGGGTGGACAGACCTTTGTGCGAAAACTCATCACCATTCTGAGGTAAGTCCTTACATTGAGTGTAAGATGAAATATCTCTTTTCTTTGTTGATCATCAGTTTGTCTGCCGCAGGATGCACTACTGCAAGACATTCTTCGAAAGAGAATGACGGACTGAATTATCTTATTCTGAATCCTGCCATTCGCTTTTTAGATTTTGATCCGCTTGGAAATCTTTACATACTTGACGAAACAGACAGGGTTTCGAAATATGATACCACGGGAAAACTTTTATTTCATGTGGTCAATAACAACCTGGGTGAAGCGCATAGCATAGACGTAGGAAACCCATTCAAGACCATGGTGTTTTACAGGGACCAGCAAACGATTTTATTGTATGATCGAACACTTTCCGAAATTCAGCGCATCAGGCTGGCGGAATGGAAATTGCATGATATCACTGCAGCTTGTCTCTCTCCGGACAATGCACTATGGATGTTTGACGGAACGAACAGAGTGCTTATAAAATCAGGTGATGATGGTAACGCCCTCCTTACTTCTGACCCGTTTGATATTATCGCTCCCGCTTCTGTCAGGCCGGATTTTATATATGACCTTGATCACTTCCTGCTGTTGAAAGAAACCAGCCATCCGGTTTCTGTCTTTGATGATTTCGGAAAATTTATCTACAATGTTGAAATCCCTGTGGAAGAATTTTTTTCAGTTTCATCACCATTTGTAATTACAGGAACAGGTAATGAAATTCAGATGTATGATATTGCAGAAAGAAAGTTTCTGACACCTGTACTTGTAAAAACGAATGTTGAAAATAACCGGATTTATAAATCGGGAAATAAATATTATGCAACGGATGGTAAAGGAATTTATATTCTTACTGAGATTTAAAATATAAATGAAAAAAAGAAAATCGATGAAAGTTGTGCGTAGTTTTAAACTACGCACAACTTTCATCGATTTCTTTTTCAACCCTCCAACGGTTTCTTCAAATACTGATCCAGGAAAACAAGTATTTCACTATATCCCTTGATTTCATTTTCTTTCTTCACAAAACCGTGTCCTTCATCCGGGAAGACTACATAATTGACAGGGATATTATTTTTCTTCATCGCTGCTACGATCTCATCGGATTCGATTTTCAATACGCGGGGATCATTCGCTCCCTGGAGCACCATCACAGGATTTTTTATATTGTCTGCATGAAATAAAGGGGAAATTTCATACAACCTGGCAGAATCTGCTGTGAATGGATCTCCCAGTTCCATGTACAATGCATTCCTGAAAGATTCCCAATATGGCGGTATGGATTTTAATGTGCGGAGCCAATTCGTCACTCCGAATAAATTAACGCCAACTTTGAATTCATCTGGTGCAAAAGTCATGGCTGCCATGGTCATATATCCACCATAGCTTCCTCCGATGATGCCTATTTTTTCACCATCGATATAATCTTGCGAAGCAAGCCATTTTTTGCCCCAGATGCAGTCTTTGAGATCTTTATCGCCATGATTGCGGTCATCCATTTTAAAGAATGTTTTTCCATATCCGCTGCTGCCCCTGTTGTTTACAGCGAGTACAGCATAGCCATGATTGACCAGGTACTGAATCAATGCAGAGTATCCTGTCCTGGATTGACCGCCGGGACCACCGTGTACAAAAACAACTGCCGGAACCTTGCTATTTGAAGAAGCCTGGAGAGGTTTGTAATAGATCGCAGGGATTTCAAGTCCATCGAATGATTTATATCTGACCACCTCGGCAGACACCAGATCATCTGCATTGATTTCTTTATTCAGGCTGTCTGTCAGCTTCTTTAGCTTCTTTGATTCCAGGTTATAGACATAAATATTATTTGGCGCTTTTGAAGTTCCGACAGAAAGCCTGATAAGCTTTTCACTATCCGAAATATTCAATCCCGTGATATCACCATCCGGGATTTCCGGAAAATCAATGGCTTTTCCCGTAGCATTTTCTTGTACTACGATTTCATTTTTTCCATCTGCATTGATACCGATCACCCGGTATTTTTCATTTTCGCTCAGGTAACTGTATTGCACATCCCATTTGGTTTCATACAACGTTTTCCTTTCACCGGTTTGTAAATCATATTGAGCGAGGTAGGCAAACTCCTTGCCGGCATCGGTGATGTAAAAAAGGTATTTATTATCCTTGCTGAATCCGGATGAACCATATGAACCTTTCTGATCTGGTTGGGATACTTCTTTGCGTTCACCCGTTTTCACGTTTTGAATGTAAGTTTCAGTTTCGCTTGATGTGATTGGCTTATTCAATGCAATCGTATTTTCATCGAATGAAATGTCCGTGACATCCAGGCCATCTTTATTTTCATAGAAAAGCACAGGCTTCCAGTCGCTGATATTCATTTTGTAAACATCAAAATATCTTTCGTCACGTTTGTTGGAAATATAAAACATGGATTTATTATCATGGCCCCATTTAGAGAAACTGGCTTTTTCCTTTTCGCCGGGAGTTAAGTCTGTAGTGTTTCCATTGGGTTCCATCAGGTATAAATGATCTAACTCATTTCCGCCTTTATCTGCAGTGTAGATAAGATTAGCCGTACCCGGGACATAATCCACTGCAAAAAAGGACTCCTCCGCAGAGCTGGTGATTTGTTTTTTCGCACCGTCCTCAATCGTTATTTCATATAAATTGAAAATGCCGGATTCATTGCTATTGACCAGAAGCTTAGTCTCATCATTTGAGAAACTTCCTCCTGAATAGGATGTATTCGCATAGAATTGTTCAATCGTGTATTGATTGACCTGCTTCTTTTCTTCCTTTTTGCAGGAGAAAATAAATAGAGCAAGTAAGAGAAGGGAAAGTTGGATTTTCATGTTAATCGTTTTTAAGAGAATGCTAATAATAGTTATTTCTTGTGAGAAGGTAAATATATAGGTGCAAAAACCTGACGAAGGGTGCAGGGGAATAGACAAAATAGTGAATAGTGAATAGTGAGTCGTGAGTCGTGAAACGTGAAACGTGAAACGTGAGATATGTGTCGTGATTCAATTGATTTGCTAAATAGAGCTTCTAGTGAGTTTTGAGTTGTGAAACGTGAATAAAAAATGCATCACGGGTCCGGCATCCGGTATCCTTTTATCCAGTATCGAAATCAATAAATCCTCAATCGAAAATCATAAATCGTAATTCGTTAATTCGAATTACACAGTCATGATATCCTTTTCTTTCGCAGAGATGAGATGATCGACTGCTTCTGAATGATGATGTAACATTTTATCTACTTCCGCTTCCTTTCGTTTTCCCATGTCTTCGGGGAAACCATCTTTCATAGCTTTTTTGATAAAGTCAATGATTTTATGACGGGCATGACGCAATGCTACCTTTGCTTCTTCTCCCATAGTTTTAGCCTGCTTGGCAAGGTCACGGCGCCTTTCCTCGGTGAGCGGAGGAATAGATATGCGGATGATCTCACCGTCATTCATCGGTGTGATGCCGATGTTAGCGGCGAAAATGGATTGTTCGATTTTTGCCAGCATGGATTTTTCCCAGGGCTGAATCGTGATCGTCCGCGCATCTGCAATGCCTACATTGGCTACCTGGGCAAGGGGTGTATTATTTCCATAATAATCCACTAAAAGTCCGTCAAGAAGGCCTGTGTTAGCTTTACCTGTCCTGATTTTTGTCAGTTCTTTTTTAAGATGTTCTACGGCAATGTCCATCTGGGCTGCCCCGTGTGTAATGATGGTGTCTACTGTCTCACTCATGAGATTCGGATTGAATTAAGTAATGGAAATGTGTCACTGTACTCCGGTTGGATTACCGCCTTCCAAGATACGAAAGGATGAAATACACCAACATAGCTACAGAAGCAAGTGCGGCAACAAGGTATGTCATGGCAGCCCACTTCAGCGAATCTTTGGCAAATTCATATTCTGTTCCTCTTGTTGTCCCGGTTTCATCTAACCACACTAAAGCCCTGCGGCTGGCATCAAATTCAACAGGAAGAGTGATCAGGCTGAACAGGGTAGTAATCATCATAGCCACGATGACAATCAATAGCAGTTGAGGAAAACTTCCGAGAAACAACATTGCAGCGAGAAAGCCCCATTGCTGCGCAACAGCTGCAACTTTTACTACAGGTACGATTGCATTCCGGAAAGTGAGCATGGTATAATTTGTTGCATGCTGAACCACGTGTCCACATTCATGCGCTGCTACAGAAGCAGCTGCAATGGATCTTCCATTATATACTTCCGGGCTGAGCTTGACAGTTTTCGTTGATGGATTGTAATGATCCGTCAAAAAACCTTCCCCCTGGACAATAGAGACATCGTGGATACCATAATGATTAAGCATCGCCATGGCCACCTGGTAACCGGTCATGCCACTGTTCAATGGGATCTGTCCGTATTTACGAAATCTGGATGTCATCTGGTTCTGTACCAGGAACCCCACAAGAGCGATTGCTCCTACTAAAATCAAATAAGAAATATTCATATTTTTTTATTTCGTTTTCAACCATTCCGCGTGTTATTAAGCGGATTTTATCATTCCTGTAAATGCAAAATCCCCGCTGATGGTTTCATGTTTTGAAAAAATTAAATGTATATTATTCCTGTTTACTGATCCACTCGAACCCCGTATAAGGTACAAGAACCTTTGGCAATTTAATACCCTTCTCCGATTGATTGTTTTCAAGCAATGCAACCAAAATTCTTGGCAAGGCCAATGCACTTCCATTAAGTGTATGGACTAATTGGATCTTTCCTTTATCATCCCTGTATCTCATTTTCATACGGTTGGACTGGAAAGTCTCAAAATTAGAAACCGAGCTTACCTCAAGCCATTTCTGCTGCCCTGCCGCCCAGACTTCAAAATCATAAGTCAATGCAGAGGTAAATCCCATATCACCTCCGCATAACTTAAGTATCCGGTAGGGAAGTTCAAGACTATCCATCAATTGGGCTACATGCGCCACCATCCCTTCAAGTGCTTCATAAGAAGTCGATGGATGCCCGATCTGCACGATCTCAACTTTATCAAACTGGTGCACCCTGTTGATCCCTTTTACGTCAGAACCATATGAACCAGCTTCTCTCCTGAAACATGGCGTATAACCGGTGAGTTTGACCGGAAGTCCGGATTCAGGTATGATCTGGTTACGGTACATATTGGTCACAGGTACTTCAGCCGTCGGAATCAGGTATAGATCATCTTTCTCCACATAATACATCTGGGCTTCCTTATCCGGCAATTGACCTGTTCCGTAAGCAGTATCGGCATTGACCAGGATCGGGGGCAAAATCTCTTCATAACCAGCCTTCCTGGCTTCTTCAAGGAAATAATTGATTAAAGCCCTTTGCAGCCGCGCTCCAAAACCGCGATAAAGAGGGAAACCGCTTCCGGTAATGGATACCCCAAGCTTGAAGTCTATCAGGTTATACATTTCAGCCAGGTCCCAATGGGGTACTGAGCCTTCAGGTAATTTCGGAAGGTCTCCTGACCATGCCTTATGAACAACATTATCTTCAGGGGTCTTCCCTTCGGGAACACTTTCATGCGGGACATTTGGCAATGTCACAAGGATAGCATCAAGTTCAGCTTTAATGGATTGAAGACGCTGCTCCATATTGTCCGCATTTTCCTTGATTCCCTGGACTTTGGCTTTTAGCTGATTAGCCTCAGCCCCCTGGCCTTTTTTGAACAGGTTTCCAATCTCATCAGACAGGGTGTTTCGTTCATTTAATAAGCTATCTAGCTGAGTCTGAACCTCTTTGCGTTCATCATCCAGCTTAATAGCCTGATCAGTAAGGGCTAATCTCTCGGCACTAAAGCCTCTCTTCCGGAAGCCTGTGAGGACCCTTTCCTTCTGATCGCGTAAAATTTGCATTTCTAACATATGAGACAACTATTTTTGGTATTTAACCGTTTATACGGGTGTAGTAACCACTGGAAATTTCACCAAAGGTAATTCCCCATATTTAAAAAAGAGTTGTTACCTTGGCGGCGTTTTACACACCTACATTACCGGTCTGATTGTCCTTCAGATTTTCCCTTTCTAAATAATTATTGAGTTTGTGGCGGAAAGAAGCGAAATGATACCGAGTTTGAATAAGTCTTATTGAATCCAATTATTTTATTTCTAATCATTATCTGATCATATCATGTACGATATTTTGCAGTTGAACGACATGCTCGTTCCTGAGCTTCGGGAACTTGCAGAAAACCTCGGCGTAGACGGTTTTAAGAAACTCAACAAACAAGAGTTAGTCTATACCATTCTCGATCACCAGGCACTCGCCGGTGAAAAAAAGAAAGCCTCCAAAAACGGAGCTAATGACGCGGACCTTCCTGATGAAGTTCCTGTTTCCTCGGATAATATGCGTGTTGATAAAAGACAGCCCAATGCTATTCGCAAAAGACCTCGCAAACCCGTAGAATCTGATTCAGATGCTGATGAAGTTGCTGAACAACCGGAAGAAACTGTAGCTGAAGAAAAAGTAATAAAAACACCAAATCCACCAGCTGAACGAAATCAACAAAACCGACGTCCGGAACCACGCAGACCAGAACACCGCGATAACAGAAGCGGCCTCCAGGGTCCAAGAGAACCACGCGTACCAAATGAACCTCGTGAACCTCGAGAGCCACGCGAAAATCGCGATCAAAACAGAGTTCCTTTAGAAACACGCGAACACAGAGAACCACGAGTTCCAAATGAGCCTCGTGTTCCACATGAACCACGTGTACCACACGAACAACGCGAACAACGTGTGCCAAATGAACCACGCGAACAACGTGTGCCAAATGAACCACGCGAAAATCGTCAGCAGGAAGAAACCAGACCACAAATTGAAAGAGGTAACCAGGCCCAACCTGTCGACAATCGTAACACACCTGCACAACGCGATCTGCATCGTGAGGCAAGAGAACGATTCAATGTAGAAGTGGACGGCATCATCGAAGGTGAAGGCGTGCTCGAAATGATGTCGGACGGATATGGATTTTTACGCTCTTCGGATTACAATTACCTGTCATCTCCTGATGATATCTATGTATCTCCTTCACAGATCAAGCTGTTTGGATTAAACACAGGAGATACAGTCAAGGGAGCAATCCGACCTCCGAAAGAAGGCGAAAAATATTTTGCATTGCTTAGGGTCAGCACTGTAAATGGTAAAACACCTGATGAAGTCAGAGACCGTGTTCCATTTGATTACCTGACACCACTTTTTCCAACAGAGAAATTCAACCTTCTCACCCATCCCGGAGGCAAAGATTATGGCAACCGGATGATTGACCTTTTTACCCCACTGGGTAAAGGCCAGCGGGGATTGATCGTAGCACAACCTAAAACAGGAAAAACATTTCTGCTAAAAGATATTGCGAATGCCATCGCAGCTAATCACCCTGAAGTATTTCTGATCGTTCTGCTGATCGATGAGCGGCCTGAAGAGGTGACTGATATGCGTCGTAGTGTAAGAGCTGAAGTAGTTTCTTCAACTTTCGATGAACCCGCTGAAAACCATGTACGTGTTGCAAACATTATTCTTGAAAAAGCAAAGCGTCTTGTAGAATGCGGACATGATGTGGTGATCCTTCTGGATTCCATTACGCGTCTTGCCAGAGCATACAATACAGTGGCTCCTTCAAGCGGTAAAGTGTTATCTGGCGGTGTTGAAGCAAATGCTTTGCATAAGCCAAAACAATTCTTTGGTGCTGCCAGGAATATTGAACATGGAGGTTCATTAACCGTGCTTGCTACAGCCCTGATTGATACCGGTTCAAAAATGGACGGTGTCATCTTTGAAGAGTTCAAGGGAACAGGTAACATGGAGCTTCAGCTTGACCGTACATTGGCTAACAAGCGGATGTATCCATCAATCGATCTTACAAAATCGAGCACACGTCGTGAGGAGCTGTTGCTGGATGATGCGATCCTTCAAAGGATGTTTGTGCTGCGTAATTATCTCGCAGATATGAAACCGGATGAAGCGATGGAATTCCTGCGTAAGCACATGATCAATACAAAGACGAATGAGGAGTTCCTCATCTCGATGAATGGATAAATCTTCCTGTACCCCCTACCCCCTGAAAGGGGGAATTGCTGAAGTCAATTCCCTTTTTCAGGGGGTAGTAGGTAAAACGAAGAATTCAGCAACTCCCCCTTTTAGGGGGTGGGGGGTAAAATGGATTCTCCTTTCAGGTGACGGGAGTACAAGTTTCCAAATAAATTTAATACATTTGTGCCCGCTTTTAAATGAGCGATTACGACCATAAACAGGTATAACAGCGATGAAAAGGACATTTCAACCATCCCGAAGGAAAAGAGTCAATAAACATGGGTTCCGCAGCCGTATGAGTACGAATGGTGGACGCAAGGTGATATCTGCCCGTCGCGCCAGAGGACGTCATAAGCTGACCGTCTCTGATCAAATGAGGGTTAAGTAACCCCTGATCATCCCTTCTGCCCGGAGAAAACCGGTCATTATTTGTTTTTTCCCATATATAAATCACTGGTTTCAAATTTTTTACATTTCTTTTGAGGAGAAATGAAACGGTTTACGCTTTCTAAACAAGAGAGGCTTTCGTCAAAGAAAGACATTGACATTCTCTTCACTGAAGGGCATAGCCTGACTAAATATCCGGTTCGACTCGTGTGGCGGGAGTCCGGCATTCCACTTCCAGGTGAAGGTCCGGTCCGGATGATGTTTTCGGTTTCAAAGAAAAAGTTTGCGAAAGCTGTGGACCGTAACCGTGCAAAACGCCTGATGAGGGAAGGGTACCGCCTCCTGAAACCTGAATTATTTGCTAATCTGGCTTCACAAAAAGCGTATCACCTGGGGTTGATCTACACAGGGAGCGAATTGCTGGATTTCATCACTATACAAAAGAGCATCGCTACTGCGTTAGAACGGTGGATAAAAAAATGCCAACAGGAATAGGATGAAAATTACCAGTCTCGTGATTCTGTTTATCATCTCATTCCTTCCTGAGATCTCTGCTCAAAAATTCCTCCTGATAGAAAGGACAGGCTCACCACGAACAAAGCGGTTCGCTATCTATGATGAAATTACTTTTCAGTTGAAGGATGATGATAAAGGATGGTATACACGCCAGATACTGGACCTCAATGCTGATGCACAATTAATATTGTTGGGAGATGCATGGATTCCAATCTCTGATATCAGCAGGTTCAGGATGTCCAATCAGCGATTGATACCTACTATTATCGGAGGTGCGCTGCAGGCAGGAGGTGTTTCCATGATTTTGGGGGATCTCTGGTACACTTTAAGAGGAAATCCGGAGTATACGGAAGGCGGAATGGAATTTGGCTTGATTAATATTGCAGTGGGTACGGGTATAAGAATGTTGTTAGGACCGATTAAATATAAGCTTGGAAAAAAGACAAGACTTCGGGTTGTAGATGTGACGTTCGGGACGATTAGAACTTAAGTAATCAGTATTCAGTAATCGGCAATCAGTAAATGTTATTTACGAATGCATTTACTTTATTTATTACTACTTACTATTTACCACTTACCAATTACTGATCACATTTTTTACCGATTACCGATTACTGCTTACTTTTTACTCTTTCTTTATTCCCGTCACAAGGCAATAAGAAAAACTCTTACGGTGCATGCCCAGGATCAATCCAAGAAGACACGCTTTAAGATGGCCTATCCGGACCGGGTTTAGTTTTTCACCGTGCAACATTTTTTTGAAAAGGAAAAACAAAACTGTAAATGGTGAATGCATTACGGATGGTGCAACACGAAAAGAAAAATCCTTTACCTCAACCTGATCACCTCCGGCTTCTTTTATTGCTTTTGTCAGTAAGCCTGCATGTGGAAAGGAAGGGAGCGCCCAGCCCTTTAGGATCTGGTGATAACAATAACCCAACAGGCTGCCGAAAGTCGATGGATCACGTTTTATGAATCCATCTACGATCACAAATCTTCTCCCGGGCTTAAGCACCCTCATCATTTCTTTGACGAATGCACCTTTATCCAAACCTTCACAATGACAACAACTTTCTAATGCATAAACTCCGTCAGCAGAATTTTCAGTAAAAGGTAACTGTGTGTAATCGCCAAGGACCATCTCTATGTTCTCAGCTCCTTTTCTTACCCTATTGATTTCATTTGCTTTTTCAACCTGCCATGGCACGATGGTCACACCTTTAATATTTTTGTTGGGAAATCTTTTCGCAAACGATCGACAAGGAGCAGCCAATCCGCATCCCAGGTCATAAACGATAAGATCCTGCTCAGTTAAATGAAGATGATCAAAGACCTGCTGATTCATCGCATCCAGCATGTGCTCACGTCTGAATGGATTCATGCCAAATGTATAATAACCGAAATGCATGTTGAACTCCCGGCTCCATTCCCCATAATCTAAACCAGTATCAAGATAATATTGGAGAACTTCCTGCTGGTGTTGATTTGAATTATGAGCCATGAGGAGTGTATTAATATATTAAACAAGGTTAAAGTTAATTCCTATTAAACTCTTCAGAAGTTCTTTGTCTTATCATTAACTTTCAATTAATGCTGTTCAATGGAAAGATTTTTCTACTTTGTTATTCTTCAGAAAAATTGAAGTTGCAATTTCTGCTGAATTCAATTCATCTGCATTCAAATCCCATCTCATGAAAAATTTTATTCTTATTGTATCCATGTTCGTCGTTTTCCCATTCCTTGTTCATTCACAGGACAGGGTTGGCATAGGGACAGTAATGCCTGCAAGTAAGCTCGATGTTGCAGGAACTACAACCACACAAGGATTTAAGATGCCGACAGGTGCAGCGAGTGGATATATTCTCACATCGGATGCGAATGGTTTGGCTACTTGGCAAAATGCGCCATCAGCACAATACGTACAATTTGGCAGTCAGCCTTCGACAATTGCACCTGGACAACCATTCACTTATACTACGGCTGTATTAACTTCTCCGGGAATTATCGCTTCGACAGGAATATTTCCTCCGTTTTTCCAAAGTGGAACAATCTTTACGCTGACGGACATAGGAAGATATGAAGTGAATTATCAGATGACCTATCCTACCGATGGTGGTGTAGTGCTGTACACAGGTCCGGTAACTTTTGTCATGTTGCCTTTAAACTATACGATGATAGGAAAAACTTCAAATGGCGCAGTAAGTGGAAGTGTGATCATCGAAACTACCACAGCTAATTCAGTATTAAGTGTTAATGCGGCTCCTGGAAATTCAGTTGCTCTCAGTATACCTCCAAATTCAAGCAATTTTAATCAAAGTGCAACCACGATATCGATCAAAAAACTGAATTAACTTTTATCTTTTCATATATTAAGATTCTTTATAATTTATTACTTTTAATGATGATAGCTCAATCAACCTGGTTGAGTTTTCCTGAATTGAAAAATCAAAACAAAATGAATACCTCTCGTAGTTTTTTTACCCGGATTCAATCTTCGATGCTGATTGCGATTATCACGATTTTACTTTCAATAGTAGGTTGTGCTAAGAACCCTGACAATGCTCCTGTAAAACCAGCAGAGAATGAAACTTCCGGATCTGAAGAAACCATCTGGCATGTAAAAGCTTTTCTTCCCGAAGGAAAATTACTGGATGTAAAAGCGCTGGATAAGGATGGAAATATCTATGCAGTCAAAGCCATTCAAAGAGATGGCAACTTTCACATGATGGATATCAAAGCCCTGGTAGGAGATAAAAAACTCCCGGTCAAGATGCTGGTAAGCGATGATCAATACACACCCGTGAAGGCCATTGGTGATGATGGCACGATTTACGATATCAAGGCACTTACACCAGAAGGTGATAAGCTTGATGTCAAAGGAATAAATCGTACTGGAAATATCATCCAGATAAAAGCTATCAGCAAAACCGGAGAATTCTATGGGATCAAAGCATTATCCCAAAAAGGCCAGCTCTATGATGTGAAAGGAATCAAGGTATCACCCGATCGCATCGAAGCAAAGGTAAACGGAGTCGATGTGTATGCTCACATCAAAGCATTACCCCAAATCGGACAGGACAATTCAGACACGATATGGCATGTGAAAGCCATTCATCCCGATGGAAAAATCCTGGATGTGAAAGCTTTGGATAAGGAAGGAAACATACATGATGTGAAAGCAATTGTTACCGATGGTGAACTTCATCTGATGGATATCAAAGCATTTATCGGGGGTAAAAAATTGCCTGTGAAGATGTTGGTCAGTAATGACAAATATGTTCCGGTGAAAGCTATTGGTGAAGATGGAACTATCTATGATATCAAAGCCTTAACTGCTGAAGGAGAAAAACTGGATGTAAAAGGGATCAATCCTTCAGGTAGTATCATTCAGATAAAAGCTATTGCAAAGGATGGCACTTTTTATGGCGTGAAAGCAATTTCTCCAAAAGGCAGCCTGCATGACGTGAAAGGAGTAAAGTTTACTGATGATCAGACTGAGATGACGCTCAATGGTGTAAAGGTTTATGCTCACATCAAGGCGTTGCCTGTAGTAATTGATAATCGTTGATAAGAGGGTTCGTGCGGCCTTACGTTATTTTAAAGGGAATGTTCGATCAGGACTTCTTAAGGTCATTTACAAAGCCCTCCATGTCCTTAATATTATAGTAGTATTTCCCTTTTACTCTTACAACAGGCATTGTGACACTACCTCCTGTAAAGCCCGAATTCCTAAGGCCTGTCCACATGTTATTTATTTCCGCAGAGGTAGAGGCCGTACTATATTCTTCGAATGGAATATTAAGTGCGGTAAGTTGTTTTTTTACATAGGAACACCGGCCGCATGCGGGTTTAGTGTATAGAATGATCTCTGCTTTTGATAAGTCAGGTGATGGAGGCGCCGGTGCAGGTGTAATCGTAGTTGTGGTAGTCTTTGTGGTTGTTGGAGTAGTGCTATTCTCTTCCCGGGTTTGTGCAGGAGATGTAGTTGCCGTGGTTGGACTCGTTCCTGGATTAGGAGAAGTTTTTCCAACGGACTGACTTATGGTCACATCATAGCTGTATTCCCAACCTTCACCTGGTCTTGGAACAAGTGTTGCCAATTCTTTCATGAAGCCTGCGGCAATAGTTGTTTCGACTTTTGAAGAAGGAGTTACATCCATTCCTTTTGATGTGATCGTCAGGGTAACTGAATATTCTGCTTTGCCCGTGTTCCGCGCCATGACGAGAACTTTGTTGCCTTCTTTTTTTTCAAAGACTTCCACATCCTGTTTTTGAGTAAAACCAGTGCTTATAAAAAGGAAGAAGGAAAAAATGGAGAGGATCGTTTTCATAGTTTAATGATTACAGCAAAAATAGTGAAACCTTATGGGCAAGCCGCCCTTGTGAATTCTAATGAAACGATAACGTGCAGGGAATGGGAAATGATACCGGATGCTAGTTAAAGAGAAGCTAAAAAATAATCTTTCTATCGTCGAAAGAGGGATTCCATTATGCATTAAAACAGCATCATAATATTGGGAATGGTACCTCAAACAGATATTCACATCTGATTGTGCATAACCTGTAAGAGCCACTGATAGTCAACAGGTTAAGACAGTGTGGCACACTTAGGTGTGCCACACCTAAGTGTGCCACACATTCAAGCGGATGTCACTTGGCAGGAATTCAGAAATAATTTATTTAATCATTTGATTAAAATATCTGTTTAAAAGTCAATTTTCCCTTTATATTTGATCCTCCAAGGCAAAAGCATGAAGAGCAAAGAATCAAATACAACCCTCGATCCGTCCACGGAGGAGAAAATCAAAAATGCTGCCCGCGTCATGTTTACACAGAAAGGGTATGCAGCTACCCGCACCAGGGATATAGCTCAGGAAGCCGGGATCAACCTCGCTTTGTTGAACTACTACTTTCGGAGTAAGGAAAAACTCTTCGACCTGATCATGCTTGAAAGTATGCAGGGTTTTATTCAGTCTATTTCAGGTGTGTTGAATGACGAAGGAACATCACTTCAGGAAAAGATACGCACGCTGGTCAGCAACTACATCGATATGTTGACACTTCAACCTAACCTCCCACTCTTTGTGCTAAGCGAATTGAGAAATCATCCACATGAATTGATATCGAAACTGGATTTTAAAGAAAAGCTGATCCGGTCACACTTCTTTGTACAAATTCAACAGGCTATAATAGAAGGAAAGATTCCGCCCATGCATCCTTTGCACTTTATCATGAATATCATGGGCATGATCATTTTTCCATTCGTGGGAAGCCCGATCATTAAAAATATCGGGAACCTGGATCAATCATCTTTTAATGAATTAATGCAGCAAAGAAAAATACTTATCCCGGAATGGATTTTTAGCATGATGAATTTAAAATAGAGTTTCCCATGAAAAAGGGTTTTAATAATATGATGAAGACACTGATGCATATCCGGCTCATTTGCTTTTTTCTATTTGCAATTTTTGATGTATCAGCTCAGGGCCCAACATCTATAACACTCGAAGAATGCTATTCATTAGCCACAGATAATTATCCTTTAATCAGGCAAAAAGAAATATTAACCCGGATTAAAGATTTCAACCTGGAGAATGCAGGAAAAGGTTTGCTTCCGCAGGTCATATTTAATGCACAGGCTACATATCAGTCCGAAGTAACACAGATCCCATTTGAATTCCCCGGGCTCGAAATTTCTTCACTTAGCAAGGATCAGTATAAAGCTTACGTTGACATCAACCAACCCTTAACCGAAGGAAGACTAGTAAGACAACAAAAACAATTGATAGAAGCCAAAACAGTCATAGAAGAGAAAAAGCTTGAAGCAGATCTTTATACTCTGAAGGAAAGAATAAACCAGGTTTACTTTGGAATTCTATTGATCAAAGAACAAATTAAACAGGTAGCATTATTAAAGAAGGATATTCAATCAGGTATTACTACAACGAATACCGCCATAGCTAATGGAATTGCATTGAAAAGCAGTGCAGATATCCTGAAAGCCGAATTCTTAAAATCTGAACAGCGCACGATTGAATTGAATGCTGGCCTGAACGGATACATCCAAATGCTGGAGTTGTTGATCCATAAACCACTGGATATAAGTACTGAATTTCAGACACCTTCTGCAAAATCCGTCGTAAGCAATATTTCACGGCCTGAATTAAAATTGTTTGATGCGCAAAAAGAAAGTTTTGAATTGCAAAGCAAAATGATTTCTACAAGGAAAATTCCAAAACTAGGATTGTTCCTGCAAGCCGGATATGGCAAACCAGGTTTCAATTTCCTGGCAAACAAATTTGATTTCTATTATATCGGCGGGATAAGATTTATCTGGCCATTAGCGTCACTATATACTTCGAGGAATGATCGTCAACTCCTTGTTCAGAGCCAGGATATGATTGAAGTTCAGAAAGAAACTTTTCTTTTTAATACAAATCTATCCTTGTCCAGGCAGGAAAGTGAAATCACTAAGTATGAAGAACTTATAGAAATAGATCACCAGATCATAGATCTTTATGAGAATACTATTCATTCTTATACAGCGCAACTAGAAAACGGAACTATCACTTCCACCGAATATCTCACGCACGTAAATACAGTGGATGTGGCCAGGCAAAATCTGGTATTGCACCAGGCTCAGCTGTTACTGGCTCAATATACTTACAATACAACTTCAGGAAATTAATGATCACCACATCTGTATAAAATGAAAACCAATATCCTTTTTACAATTACAATAGCATTTTGGCTAATAGCCTGTAAAAAAACAAAAAATGATTTCGATGCATCCGGAGCATTTGAAGCAGAAGAAGTCATTATTTCAAGCGAAGCCACCGGTATCATAAAGCAATTTGACCTGCAGGAAGGCCAGGAATTGAAGGCCGGACAATTCATAGGGTATATCGACAGCACGCAATTATTTTTAAAAAAGAAACAATTACTGGCCCAGATACAGGCATTGCTGTCTAAAAAACCCGATGTATCCGCTCAACTTGCAACTCTGCAGGAACAATTGAAAACTGCAGAAAAAGAACAGAAACGGATTTCGGAATTAGTAAAAGCAGATGCTGCAACACCAAAACAACTGGACGATATAAATGCGCAAATAAATATTCTGAAAAAACAAATCGCCGCGCAACAATCATCTCTTGGCATCACAACATCGGGGATCAGTAAAGAAGCACTGCCCTTCCAGATTCAGATTGAACAGATCAATGATCAGCTCCTCAAATCAAAAATTATGAACCCCATCCCGGGTACAGTCATTACAAAATATGCAGAAGCCAATGAGATGGCTGTCCAGGGAAAACCACTTTATAAAATTGCTGACCTGTCCTCGCTGATCTTCAGAGCTTATATCACAGCGAATCAATTACCACAGATCACGTTAAATCAAAAAGTAAACGTGCTGACGGATGATGGCCAGGGACAGTATAAAGAAACGGAAGGCATCATCACCTGGATAAGTGATAAAGCTGAATTCACACCCAAAACCATTCAGACAAAAGAAGAGCGAGCCAATATGGTCTATGCCATAAAAGTAAAAGTGCAGAATGATGGTTTCCTCAAAATAGGCATGTATGGTGAATTGAAATTCGCACCATGATCGATATTGCACTAAATACAATCACTAAGACCTATGAAAACGGAAAGGTTACGGCTGTTGACAATGTCTCTTTTTCTGTAGACAAAGGTGAATTATTCGGCTTGATCGGTCCTGATGGAGCAGGTAAAACGAGCATCATTCGCATGCTGACAACTCTTCTCCTGCCAGATGGTGGACATGCAACAGTTAACGGACTCGATATTGTAAAAAATTATAAACTGATTCGCAACCGTATCGGGTACATGCCGGGTAAATTTTCGTTGTACCAAGATCTTACTGTAGAAGAAAATCTCACCTTCTTTGCCACATTGTTTAACACCTCCATAGAAGAAAATTATGATTTAATAAAAGACATCTACATTCAGATAGAACCTTTTAAAAAAAGAAGAGCCGGTAAGCTTTCAGGAGGGATGAAGCAAAAGCTTGCACTTTGTTGTGCACTCATTCACAAACCCGTCATCTTATTTCTTGATGAACCTACAACCGGTGTTGATACAGTTTCCCGAAAGGAATTTTGGGAAATGCTGAAGAATCTTAAAAAACAAAATATCACCATACTCGTGTCTACACCCTATATGGATGAAGCCACACTTTGTGATAGAATAGCCCTTATCCAATATGGTAAGATACTCGTGGTAGATACACCTGCAAGTATTGTAAGCGCGTATGAAGTAAATCTTTATTCCCTGAAATCTGACGACCGGAAAAAGCTCGTACACGATCTTAAAGATTTCAAAAACACAGAAAGTTGTTTTGCATTTGGTGAACACCTGCATCTCACCTTAAAAATGGATGACCCTGATGCAAGGGCAGAAATAATCACATACCTGGAAAATAAAAATCATACCCATATTGAAATGGAGCAAATTGAACCCACCATTGAAGATTATTTTATCAGGCTGAGTTCCGCAGTTAAAAATTAATCACACCATGCCGGATCCCGTAATAGAAACAAACAAGCTCACCAGGAAATTTGGTGATTTCGTGGCAGTGAATGAAATCACCTTTGACGTCATGCCGGGAGAAATATTCGGATTCCTGGGAGCAAATGGTGCGGGCAAAACTACAGCCATGCGCATGCTTTGTGGTCTTTCCATTCCAACTTCAGGTTCAGCCACAGTAGGTGGATACGATGTATACAAGCAGAATGAGCTGATTAAGAAAAACATAGGATACATGAGCCAGAAATTTTCTTTGTATGAAGATCTTACGATCCTTGAAAATATCAGGTTCTTCGGAGGAATTTATGGACTGACGAACAAACAAATAAAAGCAAAAAGCGGCGAGCTCATTTCATTTTTGAAACTGGAACAGGAAGCGAAAAAATTAGTAAAGGAATTGCCTGCCGGCTGGAAACAAAAGCTGGCTTTTGCAATAGCGATTATCCATCAGCCTAAAATTGTTTTCCTGGATGAACCAACCAGTGGTGTGGATCCTGTGGCGAGAAGGCAATTCTGGGATCTTATTTATGATGCTTCTTCACGCGGCATTACCATTTTTGTGACCACGCATTATATGGATGAAGCTGAATATTGTGACAGGATATCGATGATGGTGGATGGGTCTATTAAAGCATTGGATTCACCTTCAAATCTGAAAAAACAATTTGAGGCAAAATCCATGGATGATGTTTTTTATCAGCTTGCTCGTGGGGCAAAAAGACAGGCAGAATAATGAAACAATTTTTAGCCTTTATCAAAAAAGAATTTTATCACGTCTTCCGCGACCGGAAAACATTGTTGATGTTATTCGGGCTTCCCATCATGCAAATTGTTCTGTTTGGCTTCGCATTGACCAATGAAATAAAGAACACTCAGATTATAGTGATGGATTATGCAAAAGATGATGCCTCAAAACAAATCATAAACAGGCTTGAGGCCAGCAATTATTTTGAAATCCGCGACTCTCCGGCAAACGCAGACCAGTTAGAAGAATCATTTAAAGAAGGGGTCATAAAATTAGCTATTGTGTTTCCCTCTGATTTGAATCATGCATTGTTGCATACGCATAAAACCCAGGTGCAGATCATAGCCGATGCTTCGGATCCAAACACAGCCAATGCATTGACGAACTATGCTACTGCGATCATCATGTCCTATCAAAACGAACTAAATGGAATAAACGAGCTTCCATACCAGATTACAACGGAAGTGAGAATGCTTTACAATCCCGAATTAAAAGGTGCTCCCAATTTTGTTCCCGGCGTGATGGCCCTGGTACTTATGTTAATCGGTGTCATGATGACAGCCGTATCTATTGTGAGGGAGAAAGAAAGAGGGACCATGGAAATCCTGCTGGTCTCACCGTTCAAACCCTTTCTTGTTATTTTATCGAAAGCAGTGCCATATTTAATTATTTCCATTATCAATGTGATTATCATTCTTTCACTTAGTGTTTTTGCCCTCCATCTGCCTGTCAACGGAAGCATCTTTTTATTATTCGCAGAAAGTATTTTACTGATCATCACTGCGCTTTCTTTGGGATTGCTGATTTCGACCAGCACGGATTCGCAGCAGACGGCTATGTTATTGTCCATGATGGGCATGATGCTTCCGACGATGTTATTTACAGGTTTTATGTTTCCTATAGAAAACATGCCGGTGCCCCTGCAGATCATCTCTCATTTTGTACCTGCAAAATGGTATTACATCATTGTGAAGTCCATCATGATCAAAGGACTTGGGATCAACATGATCTGGAAAGAAACATTGATCCTTGCAGGCATGTCAGTTGTCCTTATCGCCATTAGTTTAAGAAAATTCAAAATCCGGTTGGCATGAGAACGATAAAATTTTTAATTCAAAAAGAATTCCTGCAAATTTTTCGAAACAAAGGTCTATTGCCATTATTGTTTGTGGCTCCTTTGGTTCAATTGCTTATTCTTCCCCTTGCCGCAGATTATGAAGTGAAAGGTATTTCAATCTCCATAGTAGATCACGATCATTCTACCTATTCAAGGAAGCTGGCATCGACTATCAGTTCATCAGGTTATTTTAAAAATGGAGAGCATAGCAGTTCCTTTAATGAATCACTTCATCAGGTGGAAAGTGATAAAGTGGATATCATTTTAGAAATACCTGTTGATTTTGAAAAGGATCTTATCCGTGAAGGCGGAGATAAATTATTTGTGGCAATAAATGCGATCAATGGCGTTAAAGCAGGTCTTGGAGGTGCTTACCTGGGTAGGATCATCAATCAATTCAATGATGAGATCCGGATGGAGTGGATACAGCCTGCCAGGATCAGTCCTGTCCCGGTCATAGAAGTAGTTTCTTCCAATTGGTTTAATCCGTACATGAATTATAAATATTTCATGGTGCCGGGTATCCTTGCCGTATTGGTCACGATGATTTCCAGCTATGTATGTGCGCTAAATATTGTAAAGGAAAAAGAGATCGGTACTATCGAACAGATCAATGTCACTCCTATCAGGAAAATCCATTTCATCCTGGGCAAGCTCATTCCTTTTTTAATTATTGGGATGGCTGTATTCAGTGTGGGTCTGTTTGTTGTGGGGAGGTTTGTCTATGGTATTTCTCCTTTGGGGAGTATTGGATTGCTGTATGCCTTTCTTTTTATTTACTTAATTGCCCTGCTGGGATTTGGATTGTTAATTTCCACTTATTCCGATACACAGCAACAAGCCATGTCAATTGCTTTTTTCTTCATGATGATATTTATGCTGATGAGCGGATTATTCACCGCTATTGAAAGCATGCCGCAGTGGGCCAGGATCATTGCCCAGTTGAACCCTGTCACCTATTTTATACAGGTTTTGCGTATGATCGTTTTAAAAGGCAGCGGATTTAATGATATCAAAATCCATTTCCTGGTGATCACCGTCATGGCTATCGGATTAAACAGCTGGGCAGTTGTTAATTATAAAAAAACAAGCTGAAAACTTTTAACCGGATGGTTCGTTATCAATTATTAAAGTTTAAAATCTTTATCTGAAAATAAGCCCAAAGTATAATTTATGGACGATCGCAATGATAAATCCCCTCATATCCTCAATACATCCGCCACCTTATTGGGTTTGTGTTTCATCGTCCTGACCTCTTTAAAGCTCAATAACCAATCGGAGGTAACCCTTATCGACGAATTGACAGCGATAGCGATCATCATGTTTATGGCCAGCAGCTTTCTTTCCTTTTTATCCATGAGAAGTAATCGCATTCCGAGCGCCCGCTTTGAAAAATTCGCAGACTTTATTTTTCTCACGGGATTGTTCTTCCTTTTCCTTACGACAATCTTTATTCTCTTCAATGTCATTGACTAGAGTCAGTGGAGTAAAAAAAGTATTCAGTAATCAGTATTCAGAAAAAATAATCAATTACAGCCCCGGTTATAAAATGAAAAAGTTGTCCGAAGTTTCAAGCTTGGGACAACTTTTTTACTTAATAGCTACAGCAACTGAATACTGAAAACTGATTACCGATTACTGCTTACTGCTTACTGCTTACCGATTACTGCTTACCGATTACTGCTTACCGATTACTGCTTACCGATTACTGCTTACCTTTTCTCAATGCTCATCATGTGCATGTGCCTGGTATTCGGTCACGAGCTTCGTCTGGATTTCAGCAGGTACTTGTTGATAATCCGCGAGCTTCATTGAAAACTTGGCTTTGCCTTGTGTCAATGAACGAAGTGTAGAAGAATAATCATGCAATTCCGCTAAGGGTACGCGTGCCAGGATTTTCTGGTAATGACCTTCACGTTCCATCCCCATGATGATCGCTCTGCGCGTTTGAAGATCACCCATGACATCACCCATAAATTCACCACCGGTGAGAATGGAAAGATCATAGATAGGTTCAAGCAATTGCGGACCCGCATGCTGGAATGCATTTTTAAATGCCATCGTTCCTGCAAGCTGGAAAGCCATATCATTGGAATCTACCGGGTGCATTTTACCATCGTAAATACAGATCCGGATATCCCTGCAGTGCGAACCTGTCAATGGCCCTTCTGTCATTTTATTCATCACACCTTTTTTGATGGCGTTGCTGAATTTAGAATCTATCGAACCACCTACAATGCACCAGTAGAATGCTAAGGTTCCTCCCCATGGAAGTTTTTCATATTCCCGGTTCCGCACAGTGAGTGCTTCAGGGTCTTTCATCCCTTCATGATATGGTTCAAGACGGATATGAACTTCAGCAAACTGTCCCGCACCACCGGTTTGTTTTTTATGACGGTAACTTTCGTTAGCCACTTTTGTGATCGTTTCGCGATAAGGGATCTTAGGCTTATCAAATGTCATGCTGACACCGTATACTTTTTCGATCCTGTATTTTATGAGGTCAAGATGAAGCTGTCCCTGCCCGTGAAGAAGCGTTTGTTTTAATTCAGCAGATTGTTCGATGATCAGGGTGGGATCTTCTTCATGTGTGACATGAAGTGCTTTTGCAAGCTTATCCACATCAGCTTTGTTAGGAGGTGTAACAGCTACGCGTATACGAGGCTCAGGGAAAACGATTTTTTCAATACCTGATTCCACGCCTTTTGTTGCGAGCGTATTATTGGTATGGCTTTCTTTCAGCTTAACTGTAACGCCGAGATCACCTGCTTTCAATTCAGTGACGGATTCACGGTTTTTGCCATTTGCTACATAGATCTGGCTTATGCGCTCATGGTTGCTGTTAGAAAGATTGATCAGGTCATCCCCTGGTCTTATAGTTCCTGAAAATACTTTGAAATAGGATACATTTCCTACTTGTGGCTCAGAGATGGTTTTATAAATAAAAACTCTTGTCGGGCCCGATGAATCCGTAGCGACGGGTTCACCTTTCGTGCTCATAGGTTTAGGTCGTTCGAGAGGAGAAGGTGCGATATCATTCAGAAAACCCATGATACGGCCACTGCCCATATTAAATTTCCCAGACGCGCTGAAGACCGGGAAGATTTGTTGGTTCGCCAAAGCAACTGTAAGGCCTTTTGCAAGCTCGTGTTCGTTGAGACTGCCTTCATCAAAGAACTTTTCCATGAGGCTTTCATCACTTTCAGCTGCTGCCTCTACAAGCACTTGGTGCATTTGCGTAGCACGTCCTATTTCTGATTCCGGGATGGGTTTCTTTTCGGGCTTACCACCGTCTTTTGGAAATACATACATGATCATGCGAAGTGCATCAACGATAGTATTGAATCCAGTGCCTGGATTGAGAGGATATTGGACCGCAATCACTTTGGGGCCAAATGTATTTTTTAATTGTTCCAGACTTACATCAAAATTTGCTTTTTCATGATCAAGCTGGTTGATGACAAATATGCCTGGTGTCTTATAGTTTTCAACATATTCCCATAATAATTCTGTACCCACTTCAACGCCGCTTGTAGCATTGACGATCATCACAGCTGTATCAGCTACTTTCAATGAGGAGATCACTTCTCCTACAAAGTCATCATAACCTGGTGTATCAATGATGTTGATCTTATTGTCGCGCCAGTTCACATGCATTAGCGAACTGAATAGGGAGTTGCCTCTTTCCTGTTCGATCTTGGTATAATCGGAGGCAGTGTTTTGCCCCTCAATTGTTCCTCTTCTCGTAATGGCTCCGGATTCAAACAACATGGTTTCTGCAAACAGTGTTTTCCCGGAGCCGCTATGTCCGAGCAATACCACATTCCTTAAGTTTTTCGTTTCGACACCCATTTGATTATGATGGTTTAGATGACTTGATTAATGAAGACCTGTCCACGACCACAGATGAAGAAGCTTACCCTGATTCATAGCGTGGATCGGGCAATCAAAATAGGATTTAGATTTTACTTTAAGAAACTTAATCAAAACCTCGGGTTGTTGCAAGACGGGCTCCGACCCGGAAGAAAACCCATAAATATCAGATTATGAGTTTAATGCGCATCATATGGAGATAATAAATATGTAAATTTTACCACTTAGAAACTTAAGTAAGCACTTAAGAACTATTTGTACTGCCTAAAGATGATAATTAAGATTACCCACATTATGGGATTTAAGGATTTTACTGATTACTGATTACTTCTTACTGATTACTTCTTACTTCTAACCTCTTACTTCAACTTCACTATTCGATATTCATTATTCTCTATTCCTTACTCTTCTACTTCAAGCTTATACCCAACACCCTTCAACGTCTTGATAAATCGTTCGCCGACTTTTTCACGCAGCTTGGAAATATGCACATCGATGGTGCGGCTCGCTATAGGAACAGTGTAGCCCCATACCTTCTGAAACATTTCTTCTCTCGTAAAAACTTTTCCCGGTTTCGATGCAAGCAACATGATCACTTCAAATTCTTTTTTAGCAAGCGTGATCACTTCACCGTCGATCGTGACGAGATAACTTTGAGGATCAATTTTTAATGAGCCGAAATCAAGAATTCCTCCTGTGGAAGGTGTTGAACGCGAAGATTCTTTTCTTCGCATTAATGCTTTTATCCGGGACAGGAGTAATCGTGGACGTATCGGTTTCTGAATATAATCATCAGCTCCAGCTTCAAGGCCGGCTATCTCACTAAACTCTTCACTTCGTGCAGTCAGAAAAGCAATGAGGGAATCTTTTAATTTATCATTCTTCCGCAGCTCATAGCAAGTCTGAACACCGTCCATGCCAGGCATCATGATGTCAAGCAGGATAAGATCCGGCACCTCTTTATCTGCAAGTTTCAGGGCGTCCAATCCATTCGTAGCCTGGATGGTTTCAAAGCCATTCCTGGAGAGATTATAGTCCAGGAATTCGAGGATATCCGGCTCATCGTCGACGATAAGGACTTTGATTTTGTTTTCCATAATATCCATAATTAGGGCAGAAGGGGAGGAATAAGGTGAGGATGCAAGATTATCCATGGACAAATATTGAAAAATTCCACCATGTAATTGTTTTTCTGAGCTATAGCCTGGCTTTTCAATGGGCTCAAATTTACAGTCCTGAGTCCCTTTGTTAACCCTGTGTAAAATTAATGCAGGGGTTTAAAATCAAGTTCATGAAATACCCCAAAATGCTGTAAAGTCTACGTAAAAAAAGTATTCCAAACGGCCATCCGAATTAACAAAATCTTGAATAGGAATATGCAAATACCGGCTATTCGCGGAGGTAATTTTGCATCGACAAAAAAAGGACTACGCAAAAACACTTTGATCTGCGCAAAACCATTTGAAAAAATGGAGATCATAAGTGAAAATCCTTTTTACGTCTTCAACCTGAATAAAGCAAAAATGAAAAAAACGCAAAACAATCTTAACCGGACCAGCCCTAAGCTCTTGCTCGTCCTGTTTCTTTCCCTTTTCAGTTCATTGATGTTCGCCCAAAAGAACGCAATTATTTCCGGAAAAATAATAGATAAACTGACAGGCGAAACCGTAATCGGTGCCACAGTCAGTATTAAGAACTCAAGCATTGGAACACAAACTGACATTGAAGGTAATTTCAAACTCACGGTTGCTCCGGGAAGTTATACACTGGATATTCGTTTCGTGGGTTACGAACCTGGAAATGTTCAGGTGGAAGCAAAATCAAATCAAGTGTCCACTGTCGAATTTGCGATGGAGCAGGGAAAAGAAACTTCTTTAAATGAAGTCGTCGTCACTGCCACAGCGGAGAAATCCAGCGATGTCGTGATGTACATCGAAGTGAAGAAATCACCCTACATCGCAAGTGGTATTACAAGTTCTGAAATTCGTAAGACTCCGGACCGCACAGTTGGTGACATCCTGAAACGGGTAACAGGTGCTTCTATTCAGGAAGGTAAGTTTGTGATCATACGTGGCATGAATGACCGCTACAATGCTGGATATCTTGATGGAGCCTTACTTTCTTCAACAGAATCAGATCGTAAAGCATTCGCTTTTGATTTTATTCCGGCTAACCTGATTGATAATCTCTCCATCATAAAAGCAGGCTCGCCGGATCTCATCGGAGATTTTGGAGGTGGTGTCATTCTTATCAATTCGAAATCAGTCCCTGATAAATTTTCTCAAAGCGTTTCCATTGGTGTACAAAGTCATTCACTGACGACATTCAAAGATTTTGAACAATTCAAAACCTATCCTTCCGAGGAACTCAATTTTATCAGCAAGGAAAGAGCCATCCCAACATTTGATGAGAATGCTCTAAAGTTGGCAACTTCATTCCCTACCGCAGCTGACAAAATGAGACTGGGTGATATCTCTAAGAAATTCAATAATGACTGGTCGAGAACTACTGTAAATGCAGTTCCAAATGCCAGATTCGCTTATTCACTCGGATTCCCTATCCAATTAAGCGGTTCGAAAAAAATGGGTGTAATATTCGCTTTGAATTATGCCAATACACGTCGCATCTCGGAAAACGGTATCAACACTTATGATGGTTCAGGTCAGGTTTCCGGATTCACCGACAAAGCATTTCTCCGCAATATCAATACAGGAGGAATATTTAATATCAATTACATCGGCCGAAGCACACAACTTAATTTCCGCAACCTGGTAAATGTCAATTCTGATCAGAATTCAATATTACGAACAGGAACAGGAAATTTTGGCGATGCCCTCACTGTTCAGAACACAGCAAACCTGTTGAATTTTAACCGGCTGTACAATGGCATTTTTTCAATGAAGCAATTGGTGGGTGATAGCGTGCTCACCATTAGTGCTTCAGCAAGTTATTCTAACATACATCGTGAAGTTCCTGATTACCGGATTGTCAGCTATACCAAGACACCTGATTTTGAAAATTATCAGCTTGCGTTGGGTGATTTCTTCAATAGCAGCACAGGCAGGTTTGCTTCAAAGCTGGATGAAAACATTTACGGAGGAAACATTGATCTGAGTAAAAAATTCAAATCCCGCACACTTCGTACTGAAATCAAAACTGGTTTTTTTTACCAGGACCGAAGACGTACATTCTCTGCAAGAAGCTTTGTATACAGTGGCGCTCCTGATGAGCTGACACTGGATCCTGCAAAGGATCTGGGCAGTGATAATATCGATGCAACCAGGCTTTTCCTTGTGGAAAAATCTTCCGATGATCTTTCATTCTATGAAGGCAAATCTGTAATGAATGCCACATATTTAATGGCAGACCAGAATTATCGCAACAAATTGAGGGTAGTATACGGCGTTCGTTATGAGAATATTGATCTAAGAGTAGACAATCACAAGATCAATATGAACATTGCCGACATAAAACAGAGCGTTTTCCTGCCTTCAGTGAATTTCACATATTATTTATCACCGAAAACAAATGTTCGCGGCAGTTATTTCTCTTCTGTCAACCGCCCTGAATTCCGCGAGCTGGCACCATTTTCATTTTTTGTATTTGAAAAAAATGCAGAGATCAAAGGAAATTCTTCCCTTCAGATTGCAGAGTTGCAGAATTTTGATTTCAGGTATGAATTCTATCCTGCCGGCGGACAAATGATCTCTATCGGTGGATTTTATAAATCTATTGATCACCCGATCGAGTTAAGTCTTGATGTTACACAACCGTTTACCACGTTCACATTTACTAATGAGAAATCTGCAAAGATCTTTGGTTTGGAATTTGAATTGAAGAAGAAACTTGATTTCATCCATATAGGAGGCCTGTTTAAAAATGTGGCGGTGTATACCAATATTTCGCTCATCAAATCCAAACTGGAATTTAATCCGGGATCACAAGCCAAAGCAGACAGACCCCTCCAGGGACAATCACCCTATATCCTCAATGCAAGATTACAATATGAAAATCCGGATAACGGATGGTCATGCAACCTGGGCTTCAACAGAGTGGGACGACGTATCGCATTTGTCGGTGTGGATCCGAAATTTGGGGATACACGACAGGATATATATGAAGCACCTCGTAGTGTTGTGGATTTCCAGATCGGTAAAACCATAAAAAATATCAATATCAAACTTACTATAGGAGACATACTGCACAACAATCTGATCTTTTACCAGGACGCGAACCAGGATGGAAAATATACTTCCGTCGCAGATCTTGGCAAGGATCGTTTGATGTACGTTTTTAAGAATGGATATACATCCAGCCTAAGTTTTAACTACACTTTTTAATCATTACACGTAGTAAAGGAGCCGGAGGCATGTCATGTACTGAAATTCTTAAACAAAAAGAAATTAATTAAATCATGCACATACCCATTGCTAAAATCAAATCCTTTTCTATGAAAAAATATTTTTTTACTCCCCTTACTTTATTGCTTGTCCTGACATTGCAATCACTGCACGCTCAGACAGATTTCAAATTACAGACACCTTCTTATGTGGGTGCTTTGTCATGGGATCCATCGGTGGACTGGACCACAGGCTGGACTAACTTTGATCCAATCAATGCTGCTTATCCGGATCCAACGGATTTGTCAACCTTGAATGGAATGGATGCATCCTTGCCGGTACGTGGTGAAAAAGAACTTGCTTCAGGTACGCTTACTCTCGATGCATCCAAAGTGTATTTGCTACAAGGTTTTTTTGTAGTCAGAAGCGGTGCAAAACTGGTAATTCCTGCAGGAACTATCATCAGAGCATCTTCCGATCTGAGCATCACGCCAAAAAATTATGCCACCATCATCATAGAGCGCGGTGGAAAAATTGAGATCAACGGAACTTCAGCCAAACCTGTAATCCTGACCTCAGCCAAATCTGCTGGTCAACGTCAGCGTGGAGATTGGGGCGGACTCCTGATCGCAGGCAAATCGCAACACAACCTGCTGAACGGAACTGACAATAACAACGTGCAGATGGAAGGATTCAACAACGTAAGCTTTGATGCCAACCTTGCCCGTTTCGGTGGAACCGACATCAATGACAATTCAGGTTCTATCACTTATCTGCGTATCGAATTCGGTGGTGTAGCATTTGAAACCAATAAAGAAATCAATGGCCTTACATTAGGTGCCGTTGGTTCTGGTACAGTTTTGAATCATGTACAGGTTTCTTATTCAGGCGATGATTCTTTCGAATGGTTTGGAGGATCAGTAAATTCAAGCCACCTGATCGCATGGAAAGGAACAGATGATGATTTTGATACAGACAATGGATATGGTGGTCTGAGCCAGTTTGGTATTGGAGTACGCGATTCTTCTCTTTATGACCTTACATATAGTCTTCCATCAGGTGGTTCTACGTCTGAAGGATTCGAAAGTGACAATGAGGCTACCGGTACGGCTAATGTGAAACCTTATACCAATGCCGTATTTTCAAATTATACGATGGTAGGTGCTGTGCCTGAAGGCTCCACGTATTCCGCTATGAATTCCACCACCAAGGCTGCATTCCGCAGAGGTGCGCGTATCAGGAGAAATTCAAGTCTCCGGATCGTCAACAGTATCTTTATGGGATACAGGAATTTTCTCATGATCGATGGAGACAGCACGTTGAGAAATACTAATTTTCCTGATGCGCTTGCTTTAGTTACACCTAGTACACCGGTAGAACTTAAATCCAAACAGGTTTCTTTCGCGAATAATATTATCGTCAATACTTCAGCAGCATTTCATAGCACTACGGATACAACCGCTAATGGTTTGGTGGAAGTAGCACGTGCAACGGGTTCCGGAGCAAAACTTGAAGCTGTCAATGATTGGGTTAGAGAGCCTGGTCCGCTGGCAAACCATATTGACCCGGTAAGTTTTACAAAGAGATCGCTGCTGATCAATCCGGTTGCAGCTTCAACCTCTCCTAATTTCAGGCCTGTAGTCAGTTCTCCAGCTGTTGCCGGAGCTATATTTAATGCAAATCCTACACTTTCAAATTTCACTTTAGAAAATACATCCTATGTAGGTGCATTATCACCTGATCCGGCGATTGACTGGACAACCGGATGGACTGAATATGATCCTATCAATGCTACTTATCCGGATCCAACAGATGTCAGTACGCTGAATGGTATGGATGGCTCATTGCCTGTTCCGGGTGAAAAAGAAATTACTTCCGGAAATACATTGACACTCGATGCATCAAAAATTTATTTGCTACAGGGATTCCTTGTAGTCAGAAGTGGTGCTACATTGATTATTCCTGCGGGAACCATCATCCGTGCAGCTGCTGATCTGAGTTCTTCTCCAAAAAATTATGCTTCGATCATAGTTGAGCGTGGAGGTACAATCCACGTAAATGGTACAGTCGACAAACCTGTTATTTTCACTTCATCCAAACCTGCAGGACAACGCAATCGCGGAGATTGGGGTGGTCTTTTGATAGCAGGAAAATCTTCACATAACCTGCTCAATGGTACAGATAATAACAATGTGCAGATGGAAGGTTTTAATAATGTAACCTTTGATGCAAACCTTGCACGTTTCGGTGGAACCGATGTAAATGACAATTCAGGTTCCATAGCATATCTCCGTATTGAATTTGGTGGTGTGGCTTTTGAAACCAATAAAGAAATCAACGGGATGACCATGGGAGCAGTAGGCTCTGGTACACAAATAGATCATGTGCAGGTTTCTTATTCCGGTGATGATTCTTTTGAATGGTTCGGGGGTTCAGTCAATTCAAAACACCTCCTCGCATGGAAAGGAACAGATGATGATTTTGATACAGACAATGGATATGGTGGTGTAGCTCAGTTCGGTATAGGTGTACGTGACTCTTCATTGTATGATTTGACGTATAGTCTTCCATCCGGTGGTTCTACTTCAGAAGGATTTGAAAGTGATAATGAAGCTACAGGAACTGCTAGTGTGTCACCAAAAACAAATGGTGTGTTTTCAAACTTTACAATGGTAGGGCCGGTACCTTTGGGTTCTTCATACTCAGCAATGAATTCTGTTACGAAAGCTGCCTTCAGAAGAGGGGCGAGGATACGGAGAAATTCAAGCTTGCGTATTGTCAACAGTATTTTCATGGGGTACAGGAACTTCCTGATGATCGATGGAGATAGCACATTGCGCAATACCAATTTTGCGGAAGCTCTTCCTTTAGTGAGTCCTTCTACTCCTGTTGATGTCACAAGCAAGCAGGTTTCTTTTGCAAATAATATCATTGTGAATACGGCTAATGCATTTATCAGCACAACAGATACAACGGCCAATGGACTTGTGGAAGTTGCACGCGCTGCAAATTCCGGTTCAAAACTTAGTGCTGTGAATAACTGGGTCAGAGCTGGTGGAGTTTTACATAACAACATCGATCCGGTTCCTTTCACAGATGGGGCTTTATTGATCAATCCTGTTGCTGCATCCAGGACACCTAACTTCAGACCGGTAGTAGCATCTCCTGCAATATCGGGATCTAATTTCCTTGATAATCCTGTACTGGAAAATCTGATCACAGGAACAAGGGAAATTGAACAGGCTAAAGTAGATCCGGTATATCCGAATCCGATCATGAATGGTGATCTCCATTTCGGTCATGAAGTGATATCGTATGGCATATTTGATATTAATGGAAAATTAGTAGGACATGGATTTAATACGGATCATGCCGAGATCACAGGAATGCCTCCAGGTATGTATTTCATCAAGCTTGAAGGTGTGATGCAGAAATTTATAATTCAATAAACTTATTGGTTGTTGGAGCAAACTCCAACAACGGCGTTTGCCGATGCAGGAGTTTGCTCCTGCATCAAATCAAGATTTTTTGCGTAATTATTTTCATTAAGCTTTGGCCATCCCGGATTTCCGGGATGGCTTTTTTTGTTAAAAGAATCCGAATAGGGCGATTTGAATGACAATAGTCGCATTTTTGGAGCGTTAAAGTCGTTATACAGCCTATGTCCAGAAAACGTCAGCCTAAGATCTTCAGCAAGTCCCGTAACCGGGGCAGGACCATATCTTTTTTAGTGCACCTCGTTCTTTTATTGGTTGCATTCCTGCCCTTTCTTTCCATGCAGATCCCTACTGAGCCTACAAAGGAAGCCCTGGTGATCCAGTTTGACTATCCCTTCAATCAGTACGTAAAGCCGGAGAAATTTGTAGTAGAACCACCACCTCCACCACAGGAGACTCCGTTTGTGTCTGAGGTGGATCCAGGCTCCAAAATGTCCGGAAGTGAAGCAGGTGGCAATCAGACCAAAGCCGAACCCATGAAGTCCCGACCGGTAGAGGCTGCTCCTTCACGATTGGCGGCTCCCCAGTTAAACAGCGTCACAAAGACCTCAAGTGCCTTATTGTCTTCCAGTGCATCCGATATTCCATTACCTGCACCTAAAATATCCTCTCCTTCTAAATGGCAATCGGTGAGTGACAATTCATTCGAAGCTGATGCTGTAGAAGAATTAAATATCATCGACTTTTCAGATGGCAGTGGTAAAAACGAAGTCGGAGGTTCGGAGCCGGGTGATGATGATTCAGACATCACCAGCGAAGGTTTCGGCACAAAACCCGGCGGAGCAGGCGGCACCGGAACAGGTACTGGAAATACTACAGGAGCCGGTTCAGGTCCGGGTGGTGGAAAAGGAGTGGGGAGTGCCGGGAAAAATACCGGGGTCGGCAATGATGGTACCGGTGTTGGCTGGCAAGTTGGAATTGGAAAAGAATTTGGCAGACAGTTCGTTTCCCGCGGAAATGTAGGCAGTATCGCCGTAAAAGAAGGTCGTATAACCGTAAGTATCTGTGTAGACAGAAGTGGAAAAGTGGTCCGGACAAAATACAATCCTCTGGGTTCAAGTATCAGGGAACCGGATATAATCCGAAAAGCAGAAGCCGTCGCAGCAAATTATGTTTTCGTAGAGGATCCTACTGCACCGGTTGAGCAGTGTGGGAATCTCACGTTTATCTTTAAGATTAAGTAGGGAAGAAGTTGACCTAACCGCGACCTAAATTTTTGTAGGTGAATCCTGGTAACCTGCAAGCCCGTAATTAGCCCTGACGTCACAGGGCTTTTTTATTTGGCAATCAGGCTCAATTGCAGTTTTTCCCAAGATTCCCAAGAAACTTTAAATAATCTAATGTATTGACAGCCCCATCCAGATTTAAATCTTCAGGACAATCAGAACAGGGTAAACCGAATGATCCCAGTAGTAATAAGAAATCTTTTATGTCAACAATTCCATTATAGTCGAGATCCTCAGGAACACATCTTATAATAATATGGACAGGCAATGATGTAACCGTAAAACCAGTGTAATAAGTAGCAATAGCTCTGAGCCTAAACGAGCCCATAGGAAAATTGAACAAATTCATATTGTGGAAAGGATAGACATAATCAGTTCCCAGGTGAAGTGAATCAAGAAAAAAATCAACTTTTGCCACAAGATTCGAATCGGACACTTCGGCCAGTATAAAGATGAGGTCAGGATCATAATAGACGTAACCCTCTTCAGGAATTGTAATCAAACACGTTGAAAACTGATTCACCGATGTTGTATTATTATAGTGTGTGTTTGTAATTTCAGTTTGTCCGTTTCCATGAATATATAGAAGAGTAAATCCGAAAACCAAAAGCAAGTTATAATATCGAAGATGTTGAAATGGGGCAAATTGATATTGTAACTCTTTGTAAAAGTTTACTATACAAATTCTAAATCTACTCTGAAAGATTTGAGTTATCATGGCGATAAATTAGAGGCTAAAAGTAGACGCATATCTTTCCAACATCTATTTATTAAAATCATTTAATTGTTAAATGATTGAAACCAAATCAAAGAACATGTAAAAGAATGCATTGTATGCTGCACAATGAAATTTGTGTACACATGATTCATTTACTTTTCTCAACAATTCCGGACATCTCAGCGTCTTACGATAAGTTTCCTATTTATTAACACCCGTTCTGCTGTTTCCGGATAAAGTCGTCGATACCTTTGTCCATCGCTAATCTTCTTTAGCGAAAACTCATTTCTAAAACCACTGAGTCATGATACATCATACTATAGCATGCCTATGCATTTTTTCTTTCATCTCGATTATTATTCCACAGGATGCGAAGGCATATCAACCAGTGATTAATGTTGCAGAGTTATGCATGGAAGATATTGACAGTCTGGACAAGGTCATTTTTGATCTTGATAAAATGGTGATCATCGGGCAAATCATCGAAATACCGGTATACATTTATTCTGATGACATGATCAATACACTGGATTTTTCAATGTCCATCAATGTCGAGAATCTTGAATTTGAATCCATCATTGATCATACCGGAGAGATGCAATATGCAGCATACCTCAATCCTAATGATCTCAAGCTCAGGTTTACATCCAATAGCTTTTCACCTTATCCGGTGGGTGATTTCAAAGTGATATCCATCCGGTTCAAGGTGCTGTCCTCTGTCGTGCATTCAACGGATTTTGAAATGATAGTGGCATATCTCAATGGCGATGCGAGTTCTGCTACGATGGAAGGCACAGATGTAATGGTAGCCTCACATGAAATTATCACCACTGAAACTTTTGTTCATCCAAATCCTGCACATGATGTCATCTATGTGAATACAGGAAATTATGGCAAACTGGATATCTATGATATGGATGGTAAATCTGTGATCGATAGCCAGGTGATCGAACCCGGTGATTCCAATCTGGTGGATTTACATTGGCTTCCAAAAGGAACATATACGGTAAGAATCGTAACACAAGACCATAAGATCAAAATACAAAAGGTAGTCTTGCTTTAATACCTGGAAGAATCAGTAACTGATAATTGCATCATCCATTCCAAATCAAAAACTAACCATGAAACCTATTTACTTCCTAGCTCTTTGTTTACTATCCGGCTTTTCAGCTTATTCACAGTATGGACTTGAGCGCATCATCGTCGAAAAATATTATGTATCGGATGCAAATGATAAGACCGTGGATGGTGACGGCGGAGTGTTGCCATTAAATTCTGTCACTTACAGGGTCTTTGTCGATATGTTGCCAGGTTATATTTTCCAGGCAGCGTATGGAACACCTGAACATGAATTAAAGATCGCTACCAGCACCACATTTTTTAATAATCAGGACAGAGGTGCGCGCTTTCCAACATACTCGAGAAACCAGGCGCAGAATAATACCGTGATGCTTGATTCATGGTTATCTGCAGGTGGAGCATTAAAAGACCATGCTGGTGTTCTCAAGGAAATGGATAATGGTGAGAATACAATTGAAAATGCAGATGGGGTCCTTCAAAATGAACATGCAGAAGCAGGTATTCCGCTAACGCAGGAAGATGGTGCTATTGCTGCAACTGTAGAGCCTGTCACTGTGGTGGGATTCTTTGATGCTGATCTCACAATGCTGGATGATATCAATGCTGCTACCGGGTCCACGTCCATCATCACGCATGATGGTGCGTGGTCATCACTCAATGGTTCAAGAGGACAGGATACCACACAAAATATCGTGTTGATCGGACAATTTACTACAGATGGTGTTTTTGAATTTGAATTAAATCTTCAAATTCGCAATCAACAAACGCTAGCGGTTGAAAATTATGTGGCCCGAAATCCTTTAGGCGCAGAAATCCTCTTTGATGATCTGATTCATATTGACTCTCTTGGATTTATGTCTTCCATCGCATTTGATTCTCCATTGCATGATCATGTCAAAGTTTATCCGAATCCAACTTCCGGCAATGTAACCATTGAACTGAATAATGATATTGAGCTCAATAGTTCCAATATTCAATTTATTCTTTCATCTCTTGATGGATCGATGTTAAAGACAGGTAAGATTACGGACAAGCTCACTTCATTGGATATGACACAGTTTTTACCGGGGGTATATCTGATCTCACTGGGATTAATCGACGGGTCACGGTTCAGTACGAAGATTATACGTACCCAATAGAGTGAGTTACCTGATAAATTATTTATCATCAGCTATTATCCATATGAATGTGACAAGGTATTTCTGTGGACTTTGTATGCTGTTTTTTTCATGGATACAGTTGTCGTCACAGGCTACCATCAGGGGTCGTATTTCTGATACGAATGGAGAAGTGCTGATCGGAGCATCTGTTTATCTTAAAGAAAATCCTTCGATCGGAGTATCTGCTGACCTGGATGGCCTCTATTCATTGAGTGTGGAAGGAAATACAACACACATATTGGTCATCCAGTTTGTGAGTTATGAAACCATTTATGATACAGTTCGAATAGAACAGGATGAGATCCTGATCAGAAATTTTATCCTGGCATCTTCGTCAGTTAATCTTGGTGAAGTAAAAGTTGTAGCTAAGCAGGAGCGACGCAACCAATACTACATGGAAAGTATTAAAAAGAATTCTGCAAGCACGCTGGACTACATGTCCGGAGATATGATGAGTAAGATCGGAGACAATAACGTGTCTGCCGCCATTGCCCGTGTAACCGGCGTGGCTACGAATGGAAATTTCATCACCGTGCGTGGATTAGGTGACCGGTATGTTCAGACTTGTGTCAATGGATCTCTGATCCCTACACTTGATCCTTTTACAAATAATATCAAGCTGGACTTGTTTCCATCAAGCTTTGTAGATAATATCATCATCACCAAGACGGCAAGCTCGGACTACCAGGGAGACTGGTCTGCAGCATATATTTCTATTGAGACAAAAGACAATCCGGATAAGCTTTCCATTGCGATTGAAACCAAATTTGGATTTAATCCGCAGAGTACTTTTAAGAAAATTATTACGAATAAAAAGAGCTCTACGGATTGGTTGGGGTATGACAATGGATTCCGGGATATTGATCATAGTAAATTTACCAAGGTCATCGATTCACCTACGAGTTATGAAGAGTTTTGTGCTTTGGGATTGGAGGGATATTATAGATCGCTGGGTATAACATCGAGCTGGGATCCTGCGAGTAATGTGGGGAAGACATATTTTAAACTGGGACTTATCCAGTTGGGATTACTTGGTAAAGCCTATATCAATGATGACCAGGCCATCAGTAAGGCTACCCAGGAATATTATGAAGGCGAATTTCAGAATGATGCATTCCAGGCGCTAAATCAGGGTCCTGAAGAGTCATTGAATGATTTTGCCAATAATTGGAATACATTCGAACAAAAGGCACCGTTAAATTTTTACCAGACATTTTCTATTGGCAATCAGTCAAAGCTCCTGGGCAAATCATTCGGTTTCCTGGGAGGTTTCCGATATGGTAACAGTATACAGTACGATCCGAATTCAACGTTTACACGGACCATTATTTCAGACCTGGACTCGCTGGGTAATCCTTTTTTTATTCAGAAGTATGAGCAACAATTCGCGAAATATACTTCAGGCTGGACAGGCTTGCTGACAGCAAATATCAAAACGGATGAGAATAACAGTTTTACAGTTTTATTTATGCCTAATTTAATTGGTACCAATAGCATCCGGGAGGGAGTAGATCAGGTGGGTGCGAATAATTATCGTTATGCTTTTCTGCAAGGTCAATTTTATGAAGAGCGTTCTCAGTTTGTCTATCAATATAAATCCCAACATTACATAGTCCCACTCAGGGCGAAATTGCATTTTTCTGCTTCCTATGCTGACGGATCCAGCAGTGCACCTGATTTTAAAAGCCTGCAATACTTTTCTGAGGATTCGATTCATTACCAGCTGGATAAAACGATATCGAATGTGCGTCGGAACTTCAGGTACCTCGACGAAAATATTTTTGATGGAAAAGCGATCATGGAAATTTCATTGCGGGAAAAGCCCGGCTATGTCAGCAAGCTCGAATTTGGCGGATCTTATACGGATAAAGAAAGAGAATTTACCCAATACGATTATTTATTACAGCTCGCGAAAGGCGTCACATCGAATTTTACAAATAATAATTTGAATGAATTATTTTCAGATGAGAAATTTAATATCCACAGGGATTCGGTCAGCGGACTGGACAAGATAGATCTCTATTACAGAAAATTTGATGACCCGGCCAATCATACCATTGGTTTTACAAAGGTGTATTCCGGATTCCTGTTGCTTGATGAATCCATTACAGAGAAAATCAGATTGAGCGGAGGTGTACGGGCAGAATATTCTGAAATTTTTACGGATGTAAAATTGTTCGATGATCTGCATTATGAGCCTGATGACCTGAGACGTAAGACCCCGGAGCAATCATTTATTTTGACCCCAAGCAACATTAAGAAATGGAATATTCTTCCAAGCATCAATTGTATTTACCAGCTCAGGAATGATGAAATTACCCCATCTAATCTCAGGCTGAATTACAGCCGCAGTATAGCCCGTCCCAGTATCAGGGAATATACCGAGTCAGTAGTTCGTGATTTTGAATTCAATGATGATGTGTTTGGAAATGCAGATCTAAAATTTGTGGAAGTTGATAATTACGATATGCGATATGAAAATTATCTCCGTTCCGGTAATTATGTATCCGTGAGTCTTTTTTATAAAAAGTTCAAAAATCATATTGAGCTGACAAGTTCCAACTTTGGTTTTACCTGGTCTAATGCAGATCGGTCGCATGTATATGGCCTGGAATTGGAAGGCCGGGTAAAGATTGGTTCAGATTTTGAATTTCGTTCAAATATTTCTGTAGTGAAGTCATATACCCAGGTGGAAGACAGGCGGCTTAGTATAGAGAATGGAATAAAGTCCTGGGAGGTCATCGGTATTATAGAACGTACTATGTTCGGCCAGGCACCTTATGTGATCAATGCTATTTTAAATTATACAGGTCACAAGGGATTTTCAGCTTCCGTCAGCTACAATGTACAGGGTGCTAAACTTGTATTGACTTCCATTGATAGTTCTCCTAATATTTATGAAATGCCCAAAAACCTGGTTAATCTGAAATTGACACAAAGCCTGGGTAAGCATTATGCAATAAGTTTTTCTATCAGCGATATATTGAATGAACCTGTAAGAAGATCCTATAAATACGAACAAGGATATCTACTGGATTTTGATTATTACCGGTTTGGAAGTGATTTTTCAATCGGTGTAACCTATAATCTTTAAACGATTTTGATGTGCGTATTAAACATTTCATTCTGTCCATCATAGTATCTTTTTCATCCGGAGTGGCATTTGCACAGATCGAAGGCGTTCATGTAGAGACGTACTATGTTTCAGATCAAGCGGATGCTACTGATACTTTCGGCGGGCATCTCGAAGAAGGAAGCAAAACGTATCGCATTTTTATTGATTTGCTTCCGGGCTCCAGGATACTTTCGATATTCGGAGAAGAAGGTCATCCACTGATCTTTTCATCTCCTCGTCCTTTTTTTAATCATCGCGATGAAGGAATTTCATTTGGGAAAGACCTGAATAAGAATAGATATGGTTCAGGAACTACTCCGTTGGATACATATATCACCATTGGGCAGTGCAGCAAGTCATTTGCACAAGGTGCATATTTTGGCGTTCCCAAAAGTTCAGATCCGGATGGTTCCATTGTAGGTGGTGTCAATAATGATGGTGGTTCTAATTATATCAATGGAGGGTTATTAAATAATGCCTCATCTGATGCCGGCATCCCTGTTACCATATCAGATGGTCTGGCGGTCAAACATCTGCTTCCGGATTCATGGATTGAGATTGGGTTTAAAGATATTCTCACAGATGAGGATACGACCATATTCGGGTCCCATATTCAGAAATCTGATTTTTATAGTACAGATGCGCTCTTGCGTAATTCAGGTGTAAACGGAGTGGATTCTATTCAAAATGAAATACTCATTGCGCAACTGACGACGAAAGGAGAGATTTCATTTGAATTGAACATGGAAGTTGAGATATTTAATAATGGTGTGAGCGAAACTATAAAATTTGTTGCCAGGAATGATATCCTTGGTGATGACGAGATCTTTTCTCCATGGCTGAAATTTCCATTTACATGCGGCTGCACTGATCCGGATTATTTGGAAGCCAGTACAACATTTGCTTGTACAGACAATAGTCAGTGCATTACACCGGTCGTTCTGGGTTGTACAGATTCACTCGCATGCAATTACAATCCGGATGCTAATTTCAATGTGCCTGATCTTTGTTGTTATATTGGATATTGTCATAATCTCGATATCAGCGTAGCCTGCCCGAATCTTAAACCCCGGGATGGTATTGATAATCGGCACATCAGGATTTATCCTAATCCTGCTTTCACTGAATTGAATTTAGAAATTGAACCGGTGACATTTAATCCTGTTCTGTTTCAAATTCGTGATATTTTAGGCCACAATGTCCTTGAGGGTAAAGTTGATGTTCAGGATTCCCAAATCAATATAAACGAACTCGTGTCTGGTCAATATATTATTCAGGTTTACCTGCAAGACAAAATAACTACTATTCCATTTATCAAACTATGAGGCCTTTCATACACTTCATTCTGATCAGTATCACTATCGTTATTTTTTCCGGATGCGGAGATGATGCAGTTGAACAACCGATCATTGAAACCGGAACGGTTACTGATGTACAGGGACATGTTTATCAGACGGTCAAAATTGGAAATCAATGGTGGATGGCAGAAAACCTGAATGTTACAGCTTATCGCACCGGTGAAGAGATACAGCGAATCGATGATAAATCACAGTGGCAGAGTACAACAATGCCGGCGTATGGTATATATAACAATCTTTCCGGGCCGGGCCTGTTGTACAATTTCCATGTTCTCACATCAGGTAAAGAAATCGCTCCGGAAGGTTGGCATGTTTCAACAGATGACGATTGGAAAATATTAGAAGAATATACAGGCATGCCTTCAGGCGAATTAGACCATAACAATTGGAGAGGAACGAATGAAGGAGATCAGTTGAAGGAAAAAAATACGAATACATCCGGTTGGGTCCTCTATGAAGGAATCTGGGGCACAAACGAGACGGGCTTTTCTGCAACCGGTGGCAGCTGTCGTGTGTTCAATGGTGAATGGGGAATTCAGGGCCTTCGACATAGTGGATTCTGGTGGTGTGCTACTGCGAATGATGGATATGGATATTTCCGATACCTGGATTATAAAAAATCAGGAATCTTCAGATATGCCGCACATCCGAACTACGGGTTCAGCATCCGGTGTGTAAAAAATTAATTCAAAAATTACATTTTGTACATCCTGCATACATCCACATGATATATGCAGTACAATAAATTTATTTTTATCCTTTAGCAATTTATTTTTCCATAAGATATTTATTAATAAATATTAATTGACTGTCATTATTGAGGTGTAAAAATTATTTCAATATATTATTTACATACATACGTGTAAAAAATTAATCAGCAACAGCATTTTCGAATTTACTATTTAATGATGAAAATAATTAGCACCAGTGATGAAGTGCGAATAGTTTTGCATCGTTCTTATTAAACAAATTACTTAAACCTAAAACTAAATTAATCATGTTGGTGAAACGCACGTTACGTGCTTTCTCAGGGCTTGCTATGGCTGCTGGGATCGCATTCTCTGCCAATGCGCAGACAAATTTAGGAGTGTCCTGTGGTTGTCCCGCAGTAGGCTCCAGAGCTACAGTTGCTCTTTCTACAAAGGCTGATGGCCTTGGTAATCTGACAGCGAATAACACAGTACTGTCTTGTGATACGATCTACACACTCGATGACAAAATTTATGTCGGAGATGGAAAATCAATCACGATTGCACCAGGCACACTTATTAAAGGAGTGCAGGGAGTCGCAGGAGATGCAAACGCACTTATCGTATCCAGAGGTGGAAAGATTTTCGCACCGGGTACCCAGGATTGCCCTATCGTCTTTACTGCATCTGCAGATCCAATGAACGGAACCTATGGTATCAACAACCGTGGTAAATGGGGTGGTGTAGTACTTCTTGGAAAAGCCAGAAACAATCTGAAAGGTGGATTTGGACCTAATACAGTTTCAGATGGTATCGGATTTATTGAAGGATTCACATCATCTGAACCAAGAAATAATTACGGAGCTGGACCAGGCTTGCATGATAATAATGATAACTCAGGAATCATGACATATGTCTCCATACGTCACGCGGGAGATATCGCAGGGTTAGCCAATGAATTGAATGGACTCACACTCGGCTCTGTCGGACGCGGTACTACATTGTCACACATCGAGGTGGTTTCAAATCTTGATGATGGCATTGAATTTTTCGGTGGTACGGTTGATCTCAAATATGCTTCCGTATTATTTAATGATGATGATGGTTTTGACTGGGATCAGGGATGGGCCGGAAGAGGTCAATTCTGGGTGGTTGTCAAAACAGATTTAACTACCTCTGCAGGTGGTGACAATGGATTTGAACTTGACAGTGATGACGGCCTGAGCTGTACATACCATGCAAGTCCTAAAATCTACAATGCTACCATGATTGGTTCTGCAGGTATCAATGGCGGTCCTGCAGTTGACAACAACCAGGCAATTGAATGGAAGGAAGCATCAAGAGGAGAACTCAGAAATTGTGTATTCTCTAATTATAACAGGGGTGTACAATTTGCTACCACCACTACGCATACGATCGATGCAGATGGTACAGGACCAGGTGCACCTGTTGCAGCTGATGATACGTATGGTGCATGGAATTCCGGTTCACTGATCATGGTCAACAATACTTTTATCGGAGCTACTGACCCGGTCAGAGTAAATAATGCTGTCGGAAGCGCTGCTGACCTTACAAAATTCGCAGCTGATGGTAATACTTCAGTGGCTTCAGTAGCTGGTTTTACAGGAATGCACAACATGAATGTTTCAACCAATGCTGTCACTACAAAGCATGACATCATTCCGGGCGCTGACATCACCCCTGCAGCAACACAACCCGTAGATGGTTTCTACACACCTGCGCCTTATCGCGGAGCATTTAAGGTCGGTGAAAAATCGTGGTTGTCCGAATATTCCTACAGGGCCTTAATCGGACTTGAAGGTAATCTTGGAACATGTCCTACAGATATCAATACAGATGGAAATACCAACACATCTGACTTCCTCCTGCTTCTCGGTTCATTCGGTACCAGCTGTCAATAATCCAAATTCCAAAAACTAAAAAAATATTTACTATGAAACAATTATTTATCCTCCTTTGCATGACGCTGTTTTGTACAGGCGTTATCAAAGCCCAGGTAGGATTAGAAAATGTAGTCATTGAAACTTACTACGTTGCTAATGCTGCCGACATCGCATTCTCCGGAGTTGATCCGCTACCAGCAGGTGCAGTTACATACAGGGTGTATGTAGACATGGCACCGGGCTGGGAATTGCAGGCCATCTTCGGAGCTACCAATGTAGGTACCGGAGAAGTTGATACACTGGTGGTCAGATCTACACAACCATTCTGGAATCATACCGATTTCGGTGGATTGTATGGTTATAACATTCAGGCCAGCAGGCTTGATGATAATACTGTAGGTCTTGACTCCTGGTTTTCTACAGGAAGATCAAGTGGAAGTACCGGTGGAACATCAGCGGTTCTTGAAGTTCTTCCAACAGAAGACACGAATGGTGCAGCACCCACACATCCTCACACACCTGTAGGTCTGCTTTCAAATAATGCTGCAGCAGCAGGATTGCCGCTGACAACAGAAGATGGAAATATTCCATTCGCTTCTACGATCACATGGACACCTACTCCTGGTATTGAAGGTATCCTGGATCCTGTATTTAACAATGTAAATAGTCCGGCTACACAAGTTGTGGTCAGTGATGGTGCACTTGGTGTAACTGTATCATTGCAGGGACCAAATGTAGCGAACAGAGTTTGCATTGGCCAATTTACAACTGCCGGTATCCTTTCAGGACAACTCAATCTGCAGCTCAGGAATACAACTTCACTTGTTGTAGAAACTTATGTTGCAAGAACTCCGGGTGCAGGTCAGTTTACTTCTCCATCTTTGGTATTTGGTCCAAATGTTAATCCTACTGTTGTAATTACTGCTCCTACAGAAGGACAAAACTTTGGAGCGTCCGCTACAGTCAATATTGCTGCTACAGCAACAGACAGTGATGGATCCATCAGCCAGGTGCAATTCTTCAAGGATGGTGTATCCATTTCTACAGTCCCTGGACCAGGTCCGTATACAACTTCTTTTGTAACAGGGTTAGTAACTACTACACATCAGATTGTGGCTCGTGCTATAGACAATGAAGGTGGTATTACATCTGATACCGTAAACATCAATGTCACAGGTAACAATCCTCCTGCTGTCGTTCTGACCGCTCCTTCAACAGCGATCACAGGTTCTACAGTAAATGTATCTGCAACGGCTACAGACTCTGATGGTACAGTGACATCCGTTCAATTCTTTTTTAATGGCGCAGCCATTAGTCCGGTGATTCCTTTCCCTGGTCCATATGCTGCTTCATTTACAGCTACACCAGCTGGAACCTATACAGGTCTGAATGGTATCCGCGCTGTTGCCATTGATAATGCAGGTGCATCAGGAGTTGCGACGCAGAATATTACCATTTCAAATAACGTAGCTCCTACAACAAGTGTAACTGCTCCTGCAAATGGTGCTTTTGTTCCTGTAGGTCCCGTTACAGTAAATGCAAATGCAAATGACGCTGATGGTTCAATTGCACAGGTAGAATTTTTTGTAAATGGAATCTCGATCGGAGTTGATCCTTTCCCTGGTCCATATACTGCAACATGGAATGCTGTTTTTGTCGGCCCCTTTGGTGCTAACACCATTACTTCAGTTGCAACTGACAACTTAGGTTTAACTGGAACTTCTGCTCCGGTCAATGTCAATGTCATTGATCCTGCTGGTTCACCTTATGCTGTAGGCAGCATCAGCCAGGTATGTAATGTGCCAACGGTTTGTATTCCTGTCAGCGCGGTTGGAAGTATTTCTGATGTCATAGGTTTTGATATGACATTGACATGGGATGACACGCAGATCTATCCTACCGGAAACATCATCAAGAACGGTGATTTTATGAATCCTGATTTCTTCGAAACTGACAACAGCATTGATTTTGTAAATGATGAAATGCTCCTTTCTGTATTTCTTGATGTTGATGCACCAGTCGGAACTGATTTTACAGGAACAGGTCAATTATTATGTTTTGAATTTGCTAAACGCCCTGCATTCCAGTCTGTAGATACTACTACAGTAACGATTACCAATATGCAGGAAAGTTATTTCAACGGTGTCTTGTTGAAAAACCCTGTTCTCCCGGGAGCATTTACAACATTCCGGAACACAATCATGAACAGCAATATCGAATTCTGGGAAGATCAGAGCCCGATCGGTAATGATGGTTTAAACACAAGTCCTACTATCCAGGCAAATAATTCATTTGACTGTAGCCTGGCAAGTGCTGCTAATCCTGCTGCACTCAGCGGCCCGGTTGTATTGCCTGATGCTAATGGTGATTTCACATTTGATCTGAGCAATGGCGTAAAATTCTCCATTAGTAAAACAATCGCTCCCACTACTGATGTACAGGAAGTGGTAAATGGTTTTGATGCATTGCTGACACGGAGGTTGATCATTGATGACGCTTCCTTTACACCAAGTATTTACCAGGCGATCGCAATGGATGTCAACAGGGATGGTGTCATCTCTGCAGGGGACGTTTCACAGATCAATCAAAGAGCTGTATTAATCATTGATGAATTCAGACAACAATGGAACTACAATGCAGATGGTTCACAAAAGCCAACGTATTCAGCTTCTAAAGACTGGCAGTTTATTGATAACAGCACAGTCGCGTTGAATCCGGCTTACCAGATCTCTAGTGCATTCCCTAATGATAATGCGATTGGATATTCTAAATACAGAGTACCTCAGGTTCCTTTCTGCCTCACAGCACCGGTAACCAGTTTTGCTACTTGTCCTGTAATCGGTGAAGAATCTTATACAGGTATCCTGTACGGTGATGTAAATGGTAACTGGAAAAACACTTCAAATGTATTGCTGAGAACAGATGAAGGAGTCAATGTCGGAATCGGCAAGGCACAGTATGATGGAAATTTTATTGATGTCCCTGTGACTTTTAATTCTACAGAAGAGATCCATGCTATCGATCTCAACCTGGATTTTGATGCAAGCAAATTTGCCTATCATTCCATACTTGCAGAAAACCTTCAGGCAGTAGGTCATTATAATGAAAATGATGGCAAACTTCGAATCACTTCTAACAGTCTGAATGTATTGTCAGAAAATGAAGTTGTCTTTATGATCCGTTTTGCAAAATTGACTGGCCGAAACATGGAAACGAAAGATTTTAATCTTTCTGCCGGATATCTCAATGGTGACAAAGTAACTGTCAATCTATTGGGTTCTAAAACCGGAAACAATGATGATGTCAGATTCAATGTTTATCCAAATCCGGTAAATGACTTCTTATTTGTCAATGTATCACAGGATGTCACAGCCGAGATCGTGGATATGAACGGAAGAGTAATTATATCAGGAATTGAAATTACAGCGGATAACAGTAAGCGTGTTGATATTTCAAATCTTCCTGGCGGTGTATACACTGTTCGGGTTTTCGGAGATGCGTATACTTCTGCTCAGCGATTTTTTGTGCACAAATAAGACGTATAAGTCTTTTGAGATTACCAGATGTTTTGAGGCCACCTCTCCAACGAGGTGGCCTTTTTCACTGCATATCAGAATGATGTTTATAAATTTTTCCTTTCCCTGTTTCAACATAATTAATAAAATGAATCACTTTCGATTTGCGGTCATATGTATGCTTTGGATTTGCTCCGGTTCCGTTTCAGCTCAGTGGATCTATTCCCAGGGATTTGCTGCCATGACAGGTACGCCTGAACTGCAACGAATCAACCTTGCGAATCACACGCTGGTCAGGCTTGTAGGAATGGGAGACATGGGAGATATTGCATTTCATCCTGACCAGCGTCTTTTTGGCGTGGTATTCGACAAAGTGTATTTACTTGATACAGTTACATCTGCCTACACAGAGATCTATGATATCGGAGATTTTCAATCGGTGGGTATGACCATTGATTACAGAGGGATGATGTATTTCAGCGGCTACAACCCGAATACAAACCGGTACGGGATTGCTGTTTATAATCCGGTTACATCCACGACAAGGATCATCGCAGATTTTGGCCCGATCAACCAGGGGTTTATCAATGACCTTGAATTTTACAATGGCCAGCTGTATGTAGTGGGCGAGCTTCCTTCCATTTTTGCTGAACAGGCAGTTCTTTTCAGGGTGGATACTTCAGGTTTGAATCAGCACGATACGATAGTACAATACAATTTATGGCCGGGTCGTGCACTGGCATCAGTCAATGATACTTGCGGGTCACAATTCCTGGTGTCGCCGACCACAGATCTTCTCAACTATTTTTACCCTCCATTAGATTCAGTGCGTGCATATGGGATGATGCTTCCGGATGGTTTGTTTTATTCGTCAGGAGCTACTTCAAGGACATCCCATCTTGGGTCCATTCCGGTTTTAAAGATTAGTGGTATTGATATAAGCCAGGATCCGTGTATTGGGAATTCGAATGCTTCAGTTGTAATCTTTATGCAGGAGAGTAGGTCTGCTTTCATTCAATATTCGCTTGATGGCATTAATTACCAGGACCATAATTTATTTACCAATGTTCTACCCGGTCAATACCAAATCTTTGTACGCGATGATTGGGGGTGTAATATTATGGGATCATTTGAAATTTTAGATATACCTCCATTCCCGGTCTCCATCAAAGTCATAGCTGCTACATGTAGTCAGGATAATGGAACAATTTCTGTTCATTCCGCATTAAGTGGCTTACAATATGCGCTGGATAATTATGTTTTTAGTGAAGATTCTGTATTCACAAATCTTGCAGGAGGAAATCATAGCATAGTCATCCGCAATGATGCCGGATGTGTCGATACCATTCAGGTGAATGTAGATTTCTACCCGGCTCCTACATTTGAGGTTATGTTGAAAGACGAACAATGTCATGCAGCAAATGGTGTCATTGAATTCATAAATGTGACTGGTGAAGGACCTCTTCAATTTTCATTAAATGGTGCTGTGTGGCAGGATCAAAATATATTTGAAAATATGTCTGCAGGGTTATACACTATTTTTCTCAGGGATAGATTTAATTGCACAATACAGGAAACTGTAACACTTGACGAAACGGGTAAGCCTGAAATTGTAAACGGGCAGGTTATAGCTGAAGAATGTGGTGAAGCGGACGGTCGTATCGAATTGACAGTAGATTCGGAACACGGTCCTATCCTTTATTCGTTAAATGGTGGAACGTGGAATAACATGTCTTTCTTTGATCATCTTATTGCCGGCATTTACACAGCATCTGTTAAGGATACTTTTGGTTGTGTTAGTGAAACCCAGATTGAAGTACCGGGTATAGGTGGTCCCGTCATTGATGTTCTCCAACTGACTCCAGAATATTGTGGAAAATCGAATGGTCATATTGTAATATCTGCTACTTCTGCTCATGGCCCATTGGAGTATTCCATTGCTCATGGTCCATTCACGATTTATTCTGAATTCAACGACCTTACACAAGGTCAGTACCATATTATCATCCAGGATACCAATGGATGTCAATATCAAACTGATGTCTTCATTGACGGAATACATCGCATCGGGATTGATTCTGTTTATGCTGAGGATGCTACTTGTGAATTGGAGAATGGATCATTGATCATCATATCGGATAGCTCATCCTTCGAGGAATATTCACTCGACGGCAAATTCTTTCAGGCAGAACCTTATTTTGAAAATCTTAAACCGCGTATGTATACCAGCTATTTGAGGAGTTTTGGCGTGTGCATGGATTCTGTTTCACTTACGATCGGAGAACATACCAACCCGGTCATCGATGATCTGATATTGGTTCAGCCGACATGCAAAGGTGCTCCGGCTATGATTACCGTGACAGGTCATGGAGAAAGCGAATTACAATACGTGCTTGACCATGATATTTCGAATTCAAGCGGACAATTCACAGGTCTTTCAGAAGGAAATCACGAAGTCATTATAACTGATCAATTTGGTTGTCACGTAGACACGACCTTTGCTATTGTCCGCGAGAAGTGTTCATTTTACATACCTAATGTTTTTACACCCAACGGGGATGGAGTCAATGATATTTTTAGTGTATTGACTGAAGAGAAGTTAGTTCAGATGAAACTTTTTGAAATTTATGACCGGTGGGGTAACAAAGTGTTTAATTGCGAAGGATACAAAGTGTGTGAATGGGATGGAAATATATATGGGCTTGCAGCTCAGGAAGGAGTGTACCTGTATCAGTTATCGTTCATGGATATGAATGGTTCGCATTTTAGTGCCGGGCAGGTGACGTTGCTTAGATAATACGTGTAAGAAGGGAGGTAATCAATTTGGTATGTTGAAAATTCACTCATTTTAAACTAAGCTAAGCTTTTGCACGTACAATTTTTCTTAGCACTTGTCCTTCTTTGTTTTCATTATTTTTCGCGGCATCACGTGTTTCGTGTCCTATATGATATTCCTTAACTATTCCCTGGAAAACAAATTGGCCAAGGCCTAATATCAGAAGATGCTTCTCGGATTTTGTATATACTTCTTTGGTGGTAAATTTAATTAATTTGGGTTTTGCGGATAGCAACTGGAATGAACATATTTCAGTCCCGTCTTTAAGGCTAATGATTAGAATCAATGTCGGATGATGATATACATGAAATTCGAAGTAAGATTCATCCGGGAAATGAAGTGTCGCGATATTGTCCCAAATATTCCGATTTAGAAAGGCAATCTTTTTATTTTTTCTTTCAATTATTGTTTTAGGATTCCAATATCCTTTATTACTGATTTCAAAAATAGATTTTCCGAGATGGATTGCAGACTTTGACTTTTTATGCAGGTCAATTGAAATCAGTTCTACTTTTCCATCCATCAGAGTTGCAATTCCTTTCTTGTATACCCAGGCTACGGATAAAGCCTTATCGTGAACTACTTTTTTCAAAGGGCTTGTTCTTTTGCTCACCTTTTTCATATCAATTTAATTTAATGTTAAATCAATGTAAATCAAAGGTAAAGGCTTATTGAGCAACATCCCGATTCCAATGTAAAACTTGAAAAAATTTACATTAGCGGAATTCCTACTAATTATTTGATCAGTATCAGGCAGCTAATAGCTGCATCAGAAAGATCTTGAAATCGAAAATCGTCAATCGTCAATCGTCAATCGTCAATCGTCTCCCTTGCAATTACTTCCATTTCAATCACAGCATCATAATGCAGCTTACCGCATGGAATCACCGCTCTCGCCGGTTTGTGATCACCAAAACATTCGGCATACACCCTGTTGACTTCAGGCCAATAGCTGACATCCGGAATATAGATCGTTGCTTTCAGCACATGATTCAAATCTGAATTAGATGCAAGCAGGATAGCTTCTATGTTTTGAATGGTTTGTTTGACTTGTTCTTCCACTCCTCCCTCTATCATTTGCCCAGTTGCCGGATCTAACGGTAACTGTCCTGCTACAAATACCAATCCCTGGTTGCTGATTGCCTGGCTATAGTGGCCAGCAGGTGGTGGAGCTTCGGTAGTGATGATTTTTTTCATGGTGGAAAGATAAGCATCTTACACCCTGTTAATTGAACATTCCCTATCTTTGCACCGCTTTTCAAAAACAACACATACGAAACTTATAAAACATGCAGGATCAATTGGTTGCAACAAATCTGAAATACAAAGTAAAGGACATCTCCCTCGCCAAATGGGGCCGAATGGAGATCGAACTAGCTGAGGCCGAAATGCCGGGCTTAATGGCCTTAAGAAAGGAATATGGCCATTCCAAACCCCTCAAAGGAGCACGGATCGCAGGATGTCTTCATATGACCATCCAGACAGCCGTCCTTATCGAAACTCTCAAAGAACTCGGAGCAGAAGTCTCCTGGTCCTCTTGCAACATCTTCTCCACACAAGACCATGCCGCAGCAGCCATCGCAGCAGTAGGTATTCCCGTCTATGCATGGAAAGGAATGTCTCTCGAAGAATATGACTGGTGCGTTGAACAAACCCTGTTTGCATTCCCTGACGGACAACCGCTGAATATGATCCTGGATGATGGCGGTGACCTCACCAATATCGTTTTGGATAAATATCCTGAATTGGTTGCTTCAGTAAGAGGCATCACTGAAGAAACTACCACCGGTGTACTTCGTCTTTACGAACGTCAGAAAATGGGAACTCTTCCTATGCCCGCGATCAACGTAAATGATTCCGTGACCAAATCAAAATTTGATAATAAATATGGTTGCCGGGAAAGTTGTGTGGATGCTATCCGCAGAGCTACTGATGTTATGATGGCAGGAAAGGTTGCTGTTGTAGCTGGATATGGTGATGTAGGAAAAGGTTCTTCAGCGTCACTTCAATCTGCAGGTTGCAGAGTGATTGTCACTGAAATCGATCCGATTTGCGCTCTTCAGGCTGCTATGGAAGGATTCGAAGTAAAACGCATGATGGATGCGGTGAAAGAAGCTGATATCATCGTCACTTGTACAGGGAATAAAGATGTCATCAGCGGTGAGCATTTCAAGCTCATGAAAGACAAAGTCATCGTATGTAACATCGGCCATTTCGATACTGAAATCGATGTTGCATGGTTGAATAAAAATGCCGGAAGTACAAAAGTGGAAATCAAACCACAGGTAGATAAATACACGATCAACGGAAAAGATATTCTTTTACTTGCAGAAGGCCGTTTGGTAAACTTAGGTTGCGCAATGGGCCATCCATCATTTGTGATGTCTAATTCATTTACGAATCAGACACTTGCACAGATTGAGTTGTGGACAAAAGGAGATCAATACGATCATAAAGTATATGTCCTGCCAAAACATCTTGATGAATTGGTAGCACGTCTGCATCTTGAAAAGCTTGGTGTAGTGCTGGATGAATTGACACCGGAACAGGCTGCGTATATTGGAGTGACACCGGAAGGACCGTTTAAGCCGGAGTACTATAGGTATTGATTTTCTTACACTCAAATCAAAGATTTGAGCACACCAGAACGTCGGTCAACCGACGCTCAGCATTCAACAAAATAAAAATGAGGTCACAAGACCTCATTTTTATTTTAGAATGTAAGGCTTTAATTTTTTTAGAACGTAGGGCTAAAAAAAAAGAATGGTTGGGCGGATTCTAAAAAGTCTTCCTCGATTTCGATGCTTCAAAAGCAGTCTCCTGATTGCATTGGCAATCATCGACTGTACTCCTCTTACATGACTACTTCCATATTTATCGATATTAAACCTCTTACTGTAGCCATTAACGTATACTTTGGTATACTCCTCCGGCCTATAAAAGATTTACTCTCACTTTATCCGTATTTTTGCATCATTATCAAATATGTGATTTCTTGATTCTCCTTTTTTATATACTCAGCTATCTTTCTCCAATCTCATCACTGTATTCCACAGAAGCACATCCTATCCATGTCAGCATCTGTGAATTGAAATACAATGAATCAGCATCCGCATTCCAGGCATCCATCAAGATATTCATTGATGATCTGGAAGTAGCTGTTATGAAAGAAGGATATCCTTCTTTAAACCTGAGCGCCAAACCGGAGAATGAAAACACTGAAAGCAACATGGCGGATTACATCAACAAATACTTTACTATCAAGCTTGATGGTCAGAACCTGGAAGCAAAATTTGTAGGTAAAGAAATAAGCGATGACTTTCTTGCCGTGTGGTGTTACATTGAATTTCCTGCTACCGTATCAAAAGGACAGAAATATACCATCACTAACCGCGTGCTCCTTGATCTCTACAGCGATCAGCGCAACATCATGGATATCCGGATGAACAATACACAAAAAGAATACACGATTTTTGATCCTTCTAATAGTTCATGGAGCTATACCTATTAATATCATGCTGGGAAAAATCCTGATCCTGCTTGTCCGGTTTTATCAGCTGACACTTTCACACCTGATCGGCCAGGGATGCCGTTTCACACCTTCCTGCAGTCAATACATGATTGATGCCATCACGGAATGGGGTGCGCTGAAAGGTGTGTGGCTGGGTCTTCGCCGCATAGGCCGCTGTCATCCCTGGGGTGGGCATGGGCATGATCCTGTTCCTAAGAAGAGCGAAATCAAGTAAGTTTTACTATCGACGTTCGAGGTCAGAGACACTCGGACTTCTTCAATTGCCCCGGGCTTTAGCCTGGAGAAGAATGAGTTTCCATTTTATTTATAAAATACTCAATCGCCTGATCATATCCCTTCAATCCCAATCCAATAAAATGTGTGACACTCACATCTGTAAGAAAACTGAGATGCCTGAATATCTCTCTTTCATATATATTCGAGATATGCACCTCAATGACCGGTACTTCGATAGCCGACACTGCATCACGCAATGAGACAGAGGTGTGGGATAATCCTCCTCCATTTAAAATCATTCCGGTATTCCCTGCGAAACCATGCTGATGTAAATAATCAATGATCTTTCCTTCATTATTCGATTGGAAATATATTAATTCAACACCGGGATATTTTAGTATTAATGTTTCAATATATTCCTCAAAAGATATTGACCCGTATATCTCAGGTTCACGTTTCCCCAATAAATTTAAATTGGGACCATTGATGATGTGGATGTGATTAATCATTTTCGTGAGGCGTCAGACGTGAATCGTGGGTGGTCAGTTATAGTTAACAAAAATTGAACCACATAGACACATAGATAACATAGAAAATCACATAGAAAAATAAAACCAGGTTCCCATTTAACTGCTTAACCGTTTAAACTATTAAACTTATAAACTTTTTTTTGAACCACATAGACACATAGCCCACATAGAAAGCCACATAGAAAGCCACATAGAAAAAGGAATAATGCAACTCCCCCGGTTGCTGAGCTGTCGCAAAAGATTGTGCGTAGCAGGTCGAAGCATCTGGGGGAGGGGGTAAAGGGAGCTTAGTTCGCCACATTTGACAAAAACTTCAACCGCACCAATTGAATTTCTTCTACGGTGAAATCATCATCCTTCATCGCATGATAAGCCTCATCAAATGAATCCGAAGTCGCTTTCATGAAATAATCATAAATATCCTCCTGGATACTTTCATCGATCAGTGTATCAATATAATACTGCAGATCAAGCTTGGTACCGCTGCTGACGATGATATCCAATTCTTCCAGCAGATCATCACGCGATAATTGATTCTGTCGCTGAATATCTTCAAAAGGTAATTTTTTATCTACAGCCTGTATGATCAGGACTTTTGTTCTTGATTTATTGGCGACCTGTCGAACTATAAATTCAGTCGGACGTTCGATTTCATTTTGCTCGACATAGATCTTGATCAGCTCAACGAATGCCTTGCCATATTTCTGCGCCTTACCAAGAGATACACCACTGATGTTGGACAATTCTTCCATCGTGATCGGATATTCAGTTGCCATTTCCTGCAAGGAAACATCCTGGAAGACTGCCCATGTGGGAACGCCTTTTTTCTTTGCTTCTTTTTTACGCAGATCTTCAAGTTGTGCCATCAGCACATCATCAAGTGCTACCATTTTAGCAGGTGTATCATCCTCACCCAGCTTTTCATTTGAGAAATCCCTGTTGAGCGGAATCTTGAGACTCTTTGGCTTTTGAATATATGCCTTGCCTGCTGATGTCAATTTTAATACGCCATAATTTTCAATCTCTTTCTCCAGCAATCCGGCCAACAATGCCTGTCTCACGATGGAATACCAAAACACATCTCCCTTTTCAATACCTGTTCCATATCCTTCAAGCAAATTGAATGCATATTCATTCATCTCTTTACTTGACTTGCCCATCATGAAATCCACAATCACTTTCGTGGAGTATCCTTCTTTGAGCTTTAAGATAACCTCAAGGGCTTTCTTAACCTCATTCTTAACCTCATGTTTTTCTTTCGGAAATCGACAGTTATCACAATTTCCTTCGCACTGGCTATCATCATATTCTTCTCCGAAGTAATGCAACAGGAATTTTCTGCGGCATCCGCTCGTCTCTGCATATGCAACCACTTCTTCAAGAAGCTGCCCACCCATCTCGCGTTCTGCAACAGGTTTATCACGCAGGAATTTTTCAAGCTTATAAATATCCTTTGGTGCATAAAACGAATAACAGGAACCTTCCAATCCGTCACGGCCACCACGACCTGTTTCCTGGTAATAATTTTCAATGCTCTTCGGAATATCAAAGTGAATGACCACCCTTACATCAGGTTTGTCGATACCCATGCCGAATGCAATCGTGGCACAGATCACTTTCACTTCTTCACTCAGGAAATTATCCTGAACACTGGCTCTCGTTTTAGAATCCATCCCCGCATGATATGGAGCGGCAGAGATACCATTAAGGTTCAGCACCTGTGCAAGCTCTTCAGTTGTCTTACGGGCTTGTACATAGATGATCGCTGACGGGCCGCCTGCACCTTTCAGGATCTGAAGGATTTCTTTTGTCGTCTGTTCCTTGTTTAGCTTTGGACGTACTTCATAATATAAGTTAGGCCTGTTGAAGCTGGAAATAAACTTTCGCTCATTTCGCATTTCAAGGCTCTTGACGATATCAGACTGAACTTTTGGAGTAGCTGTGGCAGTGAGTGCCATGGCCGGAATATTTGTTCCGATGCGTTCGATCATCGAACGGATATTTCTATACTCAGGACGGAAATCATGTCCCCACTCGGAAATACAATGTGCTTCATCAACCGCAACAAAAGAAATATTGGCATTACTGAAGAATTCCAAATTTTCATCTTTCGTTAAGGTCTCCGGCGCAACATATAATAACTTAGTAACGCCACTGGCAATATCTTCTTTAACCTGAGCTATTTCTTTTCTGCCTAATGATGAGTTGAGAAAATGTGCAATGGTATCTCCTTCATGATATCCGCGAATAGCGTCTACCTGATTCTTCATTAAGGCAATAAGCGGAGAAATAATGATGGCTGTTCCTTCCATCATCAATGCTGGTAACTGGTAGCAAAGAGATTTTCCACCTCCTGTTGGCATTATAACAAGGCAATCCCTGCCCTCCATTACCGTCTCGATAATAGCTTCCTGATCCCCTTTAAACTGCGTGAAACCAAAATATTCGCGGAGGGATTCCTGTAGATCAATAACAGGCTGACTCATGTACTATGACTATTTTTTCTAAATATAAGAAACTTAACGAGGATAATGAAATCCAGGCAAATGAAAAATTTATTTTATTTTCCAGAGGACTGTAACGAAGACAAAGCCATTAGGTTGTATGCAGGAAAATATTTAACCATTAAAAATGAATTGAATCTCAGGCATTGACAATTTTCAAAGTCATATTATCAATTTCATTCATGATCAATAAAATAGCTACCTGATCGGCAACATCATTAATCATATTAAAAAGAAAAAAGAAGAGAGGCAGCAGTAAACTGGTAAATTATTTGCCTGCTAATTTTTTGATGAACTTCTCAAGCTCATATTCATCACCTGGTGTATAACCTTCGTGCTGGTATACGATATTGCCTTCCGTATCTATCACAAATGTCTGTGGTATGGCCTGGAAATTAAGCGCCTGTTGTAACTCCTGTTTTGAATCGACTAATATTTCAAACTCCCATCCTTTTTCTTCGATCAGCGGCTTTACCTGGGATACAGCTCTTGCATTGTCAATCGAAATAGCGATCAGTTGTGTGTTATAATCTGACTTCCAGGTAGGATAAAGTTCGGAAACTGCATCAAGCTCCCTTTTGCAGGGAGAACACCATGTAGCCCAAAAGCTCAGGACGGTAATTTTCCCTTTAACCACATAATCCTGGATGTTAATTGGCTTCCCCTGGAGATTCGCGATGGTGATATTGGGTAATTTTTTCTCGCCACCCGGTAAGGTAAAACCAAAGCAAAAGGAAGCTAACATGACGATGTATAAGATGCTTTTCACTCCAAAAAGTTTTTAGTTGTGTAAATTAAAAGGCGGAAACCCGGAAGGATATAGGGGCTGCCATTCCTCAAATATCTATTTTTGGCGGTAATTGACGAAGGTTATCCGTCCCTTTAACGAATCATTAATGCTATAATGTATATGACAGCAAACCGTACCCTTTCGGCGCTGATATTATGCTTGTTCTCAGTGGCTTGCATGGCCCAGGAACAGCTCAGCCTGTCAGGTAGCCTCGAATCCAATGTCAATTTCTACATGCGGGACACCAAAATCGGCGCTGCCAACACCCCTCAATACGAGCACCAGCTGGTGGGTACTGAGACATGGATCACCTTACGGGCACAGTTTTCCGGCTTCGACCTGGGTATCCGCTATGATATTTTTGCCAATTCAGCCCTGCTCAATCCACAGGATTCCTATACGGATCAGGGCATCGGTCGCTGGTACATCGGAAAGAAAATAGGCAAGCTGGGCATCCTGGGGGGTCATATTTATGATCAGTTTGGAAGCGGTGTCATTTTCAAAGCCTACGAAGAGCGTCCATTATTGATCGATAATGCACTTGTAGGACTAAAGCTGACGTACGAGATTGCTCCGACATGGACAATCAAAGGAATAGCCGGAAGACAGAAAAATCTTTTTGATCTCTATCCATCCATACTGAAAGGAATAAATATCGAAGGCTACAAAGCTTTCGGCGAAGAAGGAAAATTATCAATAGCACCCGGATTGGGTATCATGCATAAAACCATTTCTGATCAGCAAATGGATGCTTTAGCAGGAACACTTAGTCAGTACACACCTGAAGATTTTATTCGTGAAGTGCCTTTCAATACACTCGCAGGATCCATTTATAATACACTCAGCGCCGGGAGATTTACATGGTACATTGAAGCTGCTTATAAAACAGAAGATGTCATCTATGATCAGTATGCTCCAAGAACATTATGGACAGGTGTGCCTTCGGTTGGAAAATTTATATTGGCTCCTGGTCACCTGTATTACACTTCTTTATCTTATGCAGGTGGAGGTTTGGGACTGACAGGTCAATACAAGCGAACAAAAAATTTCAATTTCAGAACGGATCCGTTTGTAAGTCTTAACCGCGGCATCATCAATTTCTTACCACCGATGTCACGGATCAATACATACCGTTTGACTGCACGATACAGTCCGGCCACACAGGAATTAGATGAACAGGCATTTCAGGTTGATGCGACGTATGCTATCAGTAAAAAAGTAGGCATACTGATCAATGTATCAAAAATCAACAGGCCGGATGCAACTGAAAATAAGGATATCTATACTGAAGTATTCACCCAGGTCTCCGTGAAAAAGCCACGGAAATGGACATTGCTGGCAGGCCTTCAATTCCAGGAATACAACCAGGAATTATACGAAGGAAAACCAGGTGTTCCCACAGTAAAAACTGTCACACCTTATGTCGATTATCTCATAAAAGTGGATCAGAAAAAATCATTCCGTACAGAGCTGCAGTATATGTCTACGAAAGAAGATCATGGCAGCTGGTTTTATTTTCTTGAAGAATTTTCGATTTCACCTCATTGGCTTTTTGAATTGTCAGACATGTGGAATATTCAGCCTGCACTCAATGTCGATGGAACGGAAAAAACAGACAAGCTGCATTTTCCTACTGCAGGTGTAGTATATTCTGCAGGTGCTACGAGATATGCTTTGCGTTATGTGAAGCAAGTGGAAGGTATTGTTTGTTCAGGTGGCATCTGTCGTCTCGAACCTGCATTCAGTGGATTCAAATTTAATATCAGCTCAAACTTTTGATTTTCAAAATGAATCAGAATATTCAAAATCATCCCATCCGTTTTGTTGGAGCAAACTCCAACAAAAGCTTTTTGCCGCTGCACGGAGTTTGCTCCGGCAGCATAAGGAGAGTACCTACCTTACTGTTATTTGTATTCATAATCTCTATGTTTTCCTGCGATGAACAAAGAAGAATCATTGAGCCATTTGTACCAGCGGGAAATAGGGTAGTCCTGCTTGAAGAATTCACAGGCAAGGGTTGTACAAATTGTCCGAAAGGCAGCAGGGAAATTGAAAATCTATTGACCTTATTTCCAAACAACTTAGTTGCTGTTTCTATTCACGCAGGATTTTTTGCAAACCCTCAGTTTTTTCCACTTGGCGATTATGATTTTCGCACCATGGAAGGAGATTTTCTTTATGATTACCTGACGCATCCTATAGGGTATCCTTCCGGTGTGGTCAACAGGACTCCGGTGAGTGGTGATTTGCAGATCAGTGCCAATGCATGGTCATCGGCTATCAGCACTCAAATTCAAATTGCACCTGCTGTTGAAATCACGATTGTTCATTCATTCAATGCTGTCACAAGAGAACTTGAAGTAACGGTAAATGGCATTGGGAAAGAAGTGGTAAGCGGAGACATACGTTTGTCGATCATGATTACAGAGAGTGGGATTGTGGATGCGCAGGATGATCAGGAAGCCGGAGGTGTAGTGCAGGATTATGTTCACAAACATGTATTGAGAGGTATGTTAACACCTGCCGAAGGAATTTCGATTTCCACTGGCCTGACAGTAGGACAAACCTTTAGTGAAAGTTTTACCAGGATATTGGATGCTGGTTGGAATACTGACCACATGGATATAGTCGCTTTTGTGTCGGAAGTGAATGGAAATAATTTTCCGGTTTTGCAGGCGGCGGGAGTTAAGTTATAGTCAGGGGTGCTTCAGTGGTTTTGATCCCGAATATCTCCATTACATGTTTTCCTTAAATATCATGATGTTTTAGGAAAACATATTATGTCAGGTCTTCTGACATTTTATCAGCACCTATCGAAAACCTTGGTAATCCCTGTCTTTCTTTCCTCCTTTTCTGGCTTTTCCGCCCTTTCTGCCTTTTCCTATCTTTACCGCCCCGGTATTACTTTAAATTGCCAGGATTTTAAGATTAAAGAAGCATACCCATGACCCTATCCCTTCAATGGCTTAATGATTATCTGAAGACAGATCTGAACCCTGATCAGATAGCTGAAGCCCTTACGTCTATTGGTCTTGAGGTAGAGAAAATAGAATCACATCAGTCTATGCCGGGCGGCTTAAAAGGTGTAATCGCAGGCAAGGTGCTCACATGTGAAAAACATCCGGATGCAGACCGTCTTAAGGTCACTACAGTTGATATCGGGGGTGATAAGCCATCTTCAATCGTATGCGGAGGTCCGAATGTTGCTGCAGGACAGACTGTTTGGGTGGCAATACCTGGTACGACACTTTATGATAAAGAAGGAAAACCAAAACCCATCAGCGTTTCAAAAATCCGGGGTGCACTCAGTGAAGGGATGATCTGCGCAGAGGATGAATTGGGTTTAGGTGAAAGTCATGAAGGTGTCTTGGTTTTATCTGATGAAGTCAGGATCGGTACGCTTGCCAGTGATTATTACAATGTCACTTCGGATACTATTTTAGAAATCGGCCTTACACCGAATCGTTCGGATGCAACTTCTGTACTTGGTGTTGCAGAAGATCTTGCAGCATACCTGACATTACAGGAAAACAAGGAACTTAAAGTCAAGTGGCCAGCGATACCAGAATTGAAGACGCCTTCCAGTCTTCAATCATTTAAAGTTAGTGTGCGCAATGCTGAAGCATGCCCCCGATATTCCGGTATTCTCATTTCTGATATCGTCATCGGAACTTCTCCAGAATGGATGCAAAAACATTTACAATCTATAGGCGTCAAATCAATCAACAACGTAGTTGACATCACCAATTTTGTGTTGCACGAAATAGGCCAGCCATTGCATGCTTTTGATGCAGATAAAATCTCAGGTCGTGAAATTATTGTGGAAACAAAAAATGCTGGGACACCTTTTCTTGCTCTTGATGGAGTGACATATAAATTGTCAGAAGAAGATTTGATGATCTGTGACGGAGAAGGAAATCCCATGTGCATCGGTGGTGTATATGGAGGTTTGAATTCGGGGGTTTCAAATACAACGAAGACTATTTTTCTGGAAGCAGCACATTTCAACGCAGGATCAGTGCGGCGAAGCAGCATGCGTCACAATATGAGAACGGAAGCAGCCAAAAGGTTTGAAAAAGGATCTGATCCGAATATTACTACGAAAGCATTGGCGCGCGCTGCAGATCTTCTTTCTCAATTTGCAGATGGAAAAGTTGCTTCTGAATTGTTTGATATTTATCCTAAACCAATTTCACCGGTAAGGATAAAATTAAATCTTCAGAAAATAAATGAAACTGCCGGGGTAAAATTTACCATGCAGCAAATCGAACGGATTCTCAATGTGCTCCATATGGAGATCATTGAGAAATCTGATAATTCTCTTTTAGTCACTGTTCCGACCAATAAAGCAGATGTGCTTCGCGAGATTGATGTGATCGAAGAGATATTACGGATCTATGGATACATCAATATTCCATTACCCGGAAAAATGAATACCTCTGTTGCAATGGAAAGCCGTTTTGCATTTCATCGCATGAGGAGATTGATCGGGCAGTTTTTTTCATCCAGGGGTTTTCTCGAATGCATGAATATGTCACTGACATCTCCTGTATATTATAAAGGATTGAATGCTCCGGACGCTGGATCATGGGTGACCATTCACAATACATCGAATGAATCACTTAATCTCCTTCGTCCTGAAATGATCATTCAGACCCTGGAGACGATCAGGCGAAATGTCAACCGTAAGCAGGATGATATACGACTGTATGAATTCGGTAAATCATATCGGCAGGAAGAAGGTCAGCCATCGGAAACCGAACATCTTGTATTATCACTTGTCGGTCAGCAACAACCAGTTCACTGGCAAAGTAAGAATGCAAATGCAGTTGATTTCTTTTCCATCAAATCCGAAGTGCATTCACTCTTGTCAAGATTAGGTATTTCAAACTGGACTGTCCGGAAAATTGAAAATGAATCGGGGCTTGAATATGGTTTGGAATATGCAACCAATAATAAACCGCTGGTAAGATTTGGTAAAGTCGCTTCTCAATGGTGTGACCGGATGGATATTAAGCAGCCTGTCTTCCTTGCAGAGTTTATGTTCGAAACCCTGATCCAAAAAGCTTCTGAATACACAGCAATATATTCGGAACTGAATAAATTTCCACAAGTCCAGCGTGATCTCGCTATCGTCATAGATGATTTTACTTCTTTTGAAGACATTCAGAAAGTAGCGCTTAAGGCCGGTGGTGAATGGCTGACCAATCTCCAGGTATTTGACATCTATTCAAATGCCGACCAGCTGGGAGCCGGAAAGATGAGTGTAGCGCTCCGCTTTACCATTGAAAATAAAGATGCTACCCTGACAGACAAGGATCTTGATCAGTGGTTCGGTAAAATGCAGAGAGCACTTACCTCGGGAGTGAAGGCTGAGATCAGGAAATGATTTTCCTATAGAAACAGATTCTTATTCAACCCCTTCAGGATTGCAAATTTTCCCATTCCACATTTTCCGTGGGTTGCAACCCACGGCTATTAATATTTGATCCCTTCAGGATCAGATTACAATATTTAACCCAAACTTCCTTTGCAAGCCCAAATCACGAGTCCGAAATCCAGCATCCCTTTATCCAACATCCAATCAAAATTCATATAAGCCTAATAATTAACTCCTTACACATTTATTAAACCCCCTATACCTATTTTCCCCACTTTCCTCCTATCTTTACCTACGATGTATACGCCCGCTGAAATCATACAGGATATACAGGAAAGACTGGATCAGGTGATCCGGGATTATCATCAAATCATTGACAAAAACAAAAAACTAGAAACAGAAAATAAAACATTGGCCATTAGCCTTGAAGAGGCTGTAAAACAACAGGAAGTATTTAAGAAAAAACTGGACAGCATACACCAGGAAACTTTGAGAGATCATAAAGGACTCGACCAATGGAAAAGCGAAACGCGGAAAGAAATAAGAGGTCTGATGAAAGAAGTAGAAAAATGCATTCCGCAGGTTGAATCCATGTTTGAGAAAAAGTAAGCTATGAATCGGATAGAAGCAAATATCGCCGGTACAAAGATCCCCCTCAAGGTCACCGAAGAAGAAGAGGTGTATGTTAAAAAAGCAATTGCGGAGATTAATGACAGAATCAAAAAATACCAGTCAGAATTCACCCAAAAGGATATCCAGGATTGTATCATGATGGCTCTACTCACCTATGCTGTCGATTATCATAAAGTCCAAGCCAGGATCTTAGACGAAAAGTCCTGGAATACATTGATTGATATTCAGAAACATCTCGAGGTCGTAGAAGCTCAATTCATAGAATAGTCACCAGTCTTACCATTTCCTCTTACATTCTTCCAGGCACACTGGCCAACAATCATATTTGTTGACCTAAAATCTATTATGGAATGGAAATGAATACCATGTTATTAGCCGGGGGACTTGCAGTAGTTGGATTAGTGATCGGATACCTCCTCGCCACCCTCTTTGTCAAAGGAGGAAAAAAACGCCTTCTCGAAGAAAGCAATAAACAGGCAGACCTCGCCGTCCAGGAAGCACGCCTCACCGCCAAACGATTAGTCGATGAGGCAGAAACCAAAGCCGAAAAAATAGAAGCCCAGTCCGAAGCACGGAACGAAGCCATCAAGAACCGGAAAATCCAGGAAGCCAAAGAAAAATACGGCAAGCTCAAAGCCCAGTTCGAAACCGAAAAAGCCCAGCACAAGCTCGAACTCAAAGACCGCGAAGTTGATGTAGTAAATAAAGAGAATGATCTGAAATCCAAGCTCGATGGAATCAACGCAAAGACTGAAAGTCTTGAAATGCGTGAATCCGAAGTTAAGGCCATCAAAGACAACCTGGAAAAACAATTGAAGGTCGTCACTAAGCGCAAGGAAGAGCTCGATCAGTCCACAGAGAAAATCATAAAAGAACTTGAAACTATAGCAAGACTTACAGAAGCCCAGGCCCGCGAACAACTCATAGATGCCATCAGAGCCAAAGCCGAATCACAGGCCATGGCAGTAGAGAAAGAAGCTGTGGCAATGGCTAAATCAAATGCCGCCCGCGAAGCCAAGAAGATCGTCATCCAGACCATCCAACGGATGTGTGCAGAGTACACGATCGAAAATACGGTCTCTGTATTCAACCTCGAATCAGACGATATCAAAGGCCAGATCATCGGCCGTGAAGGACGAAACATCAGAGCCCTTGAAGCCGCTACCGGGGCAGAGATCGTAGTCGATGATACTCCGGAAGCAATCGTAATCTCAAGCTTCGATCCGATCCGTCGGGAGATCTGTCGTATCGCCTTGAAGAGACTCGTTGCTGATGGCCGTATCCACCCTGCACGTATCGAAGAAGTCGTGGCGAAGGTGAAAAAACAAATGGACGAACAGATCATCGAGATCGGAGAACGTACAGTAATTGATCTTGATGTGCATGGCCTTAATCCTTACCTCGTGAAGATGGTAGGCCGTATGCGTTTCAGATCTTCTTATGGACAAAATCTATTAAAACACAGTATCGAAACAGCACAGCTTTGTGCAGTGATGGCCGCCGAGCTAGGACTCAATCCGAAACAGGTGAAAGTTGCAAAACGAGCAGGCCTATTACATGATATCGGAAAAGTTTCTGAAGAAGAATCAGAACTCTCCCACGCTATCCTGGGCATGCAGATCTGCGAAAAACATGGAGAATCTGCTGAAGTATGTAATGCTGTCGGTGCTCACCATGATGAGATCGAGATGACCAATATTATTTCTCCCGTAGTGCAGGCATGCGATGCGATCAGTGGCGCACGTCCTGGTGCACGTAGGGAAATTCTTGAAAGCTACCTCAAACGTATCGGAGATCTCGAAGATCTGGCGATGGGATTCGAAGGAGTACAGAAAGCATATGCATTACAAGCTGGTCGTGAATTGCGTGTAATCGTCGAAAGTGAAAAAGTCAATGACGAATTTGTGGATGATCTCTCATTTATGATCTCTCAGAAAATCCAGAATGAAATGCAATATCCCGGACAGGTGAAGGTGACTGTGATCAGGGAGAAGAGAGCGATAGCATACGCAAGATAAAAGGCTAAATCCAGGCTAAAAATAAAGGCTAAAGCTAAGGCTGAGGAAAAGGAAACCACCTTAGCCTTAGCCTTTTGCTTTTTACTAAGATCAAATTTAACCCTAACCCTTTTGCAGCTAAAAACATTTGAACCTGTCTTGGTTACACAGTCCTTCTTTCGTACTTTTGCGCCTGAATTGAAGGATACCCTCTGCTAATGAAGGATTTACGTAAGTTTTTAGTCCATTTTACGCTCATCCCGGCTCTTGCCATCCTGTTTGCCTTCCCGGCAACCAGTTTCTGCCAGCAAACCCATGAGAATCAAGAACAAACTCATGAACAAGCAGTCGATTCGACTAATACCGAAGGCCATGGCCATGAGGTAGCTGGAGAAACACATGCTTGCCATTTTCACAGTGATGTAGAAGAAATCGAATACGACCCGACAAATACTGCTTATCACCACGTGGCCGACGCAAACGTCTACAGCATAGGCTCTTTCAACTTTCCTCTTCCTTGCATCTTATATTCAAAAGGCCAGGGATGGGACATGTTCTCTTCAAAGAAATTTGGTTTTGACTTTTATGGCCACGGTGAAGGCCGCAAAGCCTATAACCGCTATGTCCTTGATGAAGGCCAGGTGAAACACATTGCAGATCCTTCATTCCCAACAGGAGAAGTTGAACTGGAAGGATTTACACATGATGTCACCACTGTAGATGGAAAGACAGTGAACAATGTATACGCTTGCTACCAGGGTCAGCATCATTTGCTGGAAGCACAAAGCACAGCAGATGGAGGATTGTTTGGTGGTGGAATTACTAATTTCTATGATTTCTCCATCACAAAAAATGTGTTTTCCATGATCCTGATCTCCCTCCTTTTAGGCTGGGCTTTTTTCGGCATCGCAAAAGCATACAGGAATCGTGGACAGCTCGCACCAAGAGGACTACAATCACTGGTAGAACCTATTTTCTTATTTATCCAGGATGAAGTTGCAAAACCATTCCTCGGTCCTAAATGGGAGAAATTTTTACCACTCCTTTGTTCTTTATTCTTCTTTATCCTGGCATTAAATCTTTTTAGTCAGATTCCTTTTCTCGGTGGAAGTAATGTGACAGGAAATATTGGAGTCACCGCCGTGCTTGCTATCATTTCTTTTATCGTAGTATCTATCAATGGGAACAGGAATTACTGGAGCCATATAGTCTGGATGCCAGGTGTACCTGCCATCATTAAAATACTAATCCTTACACCCGTCGAGATCCTCAGTGTATTTATTAAACCATTTACATTGATGCTGCGACTTTTTGCAAACATCACCGCAGGACATATTGTAGTACTATCATTCGTCGGACTGATATTTATTTTCGGAAAGATGGGAAGGAGTATTGGCGGTGCAGCAGGAGGACTTTTAGTAGCAGCACCCTTGACCATGTTTATCATGGCGATTGAATTGCTGGTAGCATTTATCCAGGCATATGTATTTACTCTATTGGTAGCTTCATATATCGGAGCTGCAACAGAAGAACATCATGCAGAAAAACACTAAGAAAAAAAAGTGAATAGTGAGTAGTGAATAGTGAAGAGAGAAATTGAAAGTGAATTTGCGAATAGTTTAATCGTAAATCGTAAACCATAAATCGTAAATAATTTTAACTCAATAAATATTAATTAACATGACAGGTTCTATTGTAGCAATTGGGATGGGCTTAGCAGCCATCGGGGCAGGTATCGGTGTGGGTTCAATCGGGGGAAAAGCTATGGAAGCTATCGCTCGTCAACCGGAAGCACTTGGTGATATCCGCGCCAACATGATCCTGACGGCAGCTCTTGTAGAAGGTGCAGCTCTCATTGCGATTATCATGGCATTCCTTGTAAAGTAATTTACAGGAAACGAACATTACCGGTTGCCGTACGATTGGTCCGGCTGCCGGTATTTTCCACACTGATGAATTTTTTCAATACATAATTACTATTGATCATGGATTTATTCTTTCTAACTGATTTCACACCTACACGTCCTGGGATAGGTTTGCTTCTATGGACCACGGTGATTTTTTTACTCTTCTGGGGTATCGTTGGAAAATTTGCTTTCAAGCCGATTAAGGATTCATTGAAGAAACGCTCCGATGACATTCAATCCGCCCTCGATGAAGCCAAACGGGCAAAAGAAGAAATGGCAATGCTCAACACAGACAATCAGCGCCTCCTCAGCGAAGCACGTGAAGAAAGGGCAAAACTATTACGCGAAGCCAAACTCACCGGTGATAAATTGATTTCTGAAGCAAGAGATAAAGCAAAAGAAGAAGCTAATAAAATTGTGATCGATGCCCGCCAGGAAATCGAAAACCAGAAAAATAAAGCCATCATCGAAGTAAAAAACCAGGTCGGCCAGATGTCCATAGATATCGCCGAAAAACTGATCCGCCAGCAAATGAATTCAGCAGAACAAAAGACACTCGTTGATAAGCTGGTCAATGAAATCAAATTGAGCTAACATATTAATTAGCGAACAATAAATCGTCATTCGTCAATCGTAAATTGTCAATCGAATAATGTCAACCTATAGGATTGCTTCCAGATATGCGAAATCACTGCTTGATCTTGCCATAGAACAAGGTAAGCTTGATATCGTATTGCGTGATGTGGAATCCTTTCTCAAGGCTACGGAAAACCGCGACTTCGCACTCTTGCTGAGAAGCCCTCTGGTCAAATCGGATAAAAAAGAAAAAGTGCTCGATGCGATCTTCCAGGAAAAAATTGATCCGTTGACAAATTCATTTTTACACATCATCATACGGAAAGGAAGAGAATCCCAACTGGCTGAAATAGCACAGGAATTTATCAATCAATACCGGCAGATAAAAGGAATATCCATTGTCAATATTGTCTCAGCAGAAACTCTTCCCGAAGAAACACTTTCATCTATCCGGAAAAAACTGGTTGATAGTAAAATGACAAGAGGAAATATCGAATTCACGACATCGGTGGACAAAAAGCTGATCGGTGGATTTGTGATTTCATTCGAAGACAAGCTTTATGATGCCAGCATATCACATCAGCTTGAAGAACTAAGAAAACAATTTACAAGTAAAGATTACCACGCAGCTATATAAAACACAATCATAACAATCAACACTAAATCATAAAATCATGGTGGATGTTAAACCCGATGAAATATCGGCCATACTAAAGCAGCAATTATCAGGTTTCCAAAGTGCAGCTGAATTAGAAGAAGTAGGATCTGTATTACAGGTCGGAGACGGTATTGCACGTGTCTATGGATTAAACAGGGCACAGGCCGGAGAGCTGGTTCAGTTTGACAGTGGAGTAGAAGCTATCGTGCTTAACCTTGAAGAAGATAACGTCGGTGTCGTACTGATGGGATCCGGTGATGACATCCGCGAAGGTTCACGCGTAAAACGTACAGGCCGTATCGCCAGCATCAATGTAGGCATGGGCTTTATCGGTAGGGTAGTAAATCCGCTTGGTCAGCCTATCGATGGCAAAGGTCCGATCACCGGTGATAAGTATGAGATGCCCCTGGAACGTAAAGCTCCGGGTGTAATCTATCGTCAGCCTGTAAACGAACCACTGCAAACAGGTATAAAAGCCATAGATGCGATGATCCCAATCGGTCGTGGTCAGCGTGAGCTGATCATCGGCGACAGACAGACAGGTAAATCTGCTATTGCTATCGATACGATCATTAATCAAAAAGAATTTTTCCAGAAAGGACAACCTGTATACTGTATCTATGTAGCATCAGGTCAGAAAGCATCTACAGTTGCACAAGTAGCAAAAACTTTGCAGGAAGCAGGAGCAATGGATTATACAGTGATCGTGTCTGCATCTGCATCTGATCCTGCGCCGCTTCAGTTCTATGCACCATTTGCCGGTGCATCCATTGGTGAATTTTTCAGGGATACAGGCCGTCCTGCACTGATCATTTATGATGATCTTTCAAAACAGGCCGTTGCTTATCGTGAAGTTTCTCTTCTTCTTCGTCGTCCTCCGGGCCGTGAGGCTTATCCGGGTGATGTATTCTATTTGCACTCCAGGTTATTGGAGAGAGCTGCAAAAATTATCAACAACGATGATATTGCACGTCAGATGAATGACCTTCCCGAAAGTTTGAAAAAAGGAAAGGATGCGAATGGCCAGCCGATCATTAAAGGTGGTGGATCATTAACTGCATTACCGATCATCGAAACACAGGCAGGAGACGTATCAGCATACATTCCTACGAACGTAATTTCAATCACTGACGGACAAATATTCCTTGAATCAGGATTATTCAATTCAGGTATACGTCCTGCTATCAATGTGGGGATCTCAGTATCACGGGTAGGTGGAAATGCACAGATCAAATCCATGAAAAAAGTCGCCGGTACATTAAAACTTGACCAGGCACAGTACAGGGACCTCGAGGCATTTTCAAAATTCGGTTCTGATCTTGATGCAGCTACAACCGCTGTACTTGAAAAAGGAAAGAGAAACGTGGAAATCCTGAAGCAACCCCAATACAGTCCCGTTTCAGTAGAAAAACAAATTGCCATCATTTACCTGGGAACAAGCGGATTGCTTCGCGATGTGCCTGTGAATAAGATCAGGGAATTTGAAGATCTTTTTATTACGAATCTTTCCACAAGATTTCCTGCCATATTGGATAACCTGCGTGCAGGAAAACTTATTGACGAAGATCTTGCAACACTAAAAACACTTTCGGCAGAACTTACATCACAGTTCAAAGCTTAATACAAACCACGAGGGTAGTAATAAAAAAACAATAACTGATGAGCGGTAAACTGAAAGAGGTAAGGGAAAGAATGAAGTCGGTAGCATCGACTCAGCAAATCACAAAAGCCATGAAAATGGTTTCTGCGGCGAAGTTGAGGAAAGCACAGGAAGCTATCGTTCGCCTGAGGCCTTATGCAGATAAGCTCAATCAGATGTTGCGCAATGTGTTGTCTGCAGTAGCAGGTGATGTCAGCATTAGTTATGGTAAGGATCGTCCTGTTCAGCATGCCACCGTGGTAGTCATCACATCCAACCGTGGTCTTGCCGGTGCATTCAATACTAATATCATCAAGGCTGCAGTTAAAGAAATCGAAGAGAACTTTACAGCACAGCGTGCTGCAGGAAAACTGACCATCCTGTGTATTGGCAAGAAAGGGTATGATTTCTTCAGGAGGAATTACAAAGACTGTACGATCATTAAGGACTATGTTTCTTTGTTCGAGAATCTTTCTTTTGAAGAGACCGTAGTGGTGCCAAGGTTACTGATGGACCAATTCAATAAGGGAGAAACTGACCGTGTTTCTGTGTCTTACAGCAGGTTTAAAAATGCTGCAACCCAGATGGCAGAAGCTGTTCAATATCTGCCTGTACCAAAGATTGAATCTGTCAGTACGCGTAAGGTGGATTATATATTTGAACCTGAGAAAGACAAATTATTAGAAACCCTGGTCCCCAGCATACTTGAAATCCAGTTCCAGAAATTTCTGCTGGATACACATGCCTCAGAACATGGTGCGCGTATGACCGCGATGGACAAAGCCACTACGAATGCTGACGATCTTCTTTCCGAATTGAAGATCAACTACAACAAGGCCCGCCAGGAATCGATCACGAAGGAATTAAGTGAAATCGTCGGTGGGGCTGCTGCTTTAGGTTCATAATTTAAAAAACAGAAGATGTTTTCCGTAGATTCAAACTACGGACAACATCTTCTGTTTTTTACATTGCTTATTGACAAGGAATTCCTTAACGCGGTGTAACTTTTTGCACAATCACAGCGTCCTCCTCCTGATCTAAGACTGGTATTTCCGTTTATCTGGTGGTAAAGCTGATTTCTTTATCACCTATTGTCATGTTATTAATAGAAATTGCCTCAATTTTAACGCATGGATAAATTGAAACCATTCTTCCTCTTCATTCTACTTTTTGTATTCATCCTGTCCCCCGGGTGTAAAAAGGACGATGCTGATACTGTCCTTGCAAAGCATGAAGCCAGGTATCCGGACATCAGGAAAAAATACATCTATCAAAGTGTCATCAGGCTGGCCAACCTCAAGCATGATCCTGATTTTGATAAGCTGATCAAAGACGTACGGAAGATCACGATCTATATGCCTCCATCGGATGACTCTACGTATCAAATTAAAGAAGTAAGTAAAGGCATCGCTGCTGATGGGTTTGAACAATTGATGGAAGTGCGAAGCGAAGGCACCGGCCGTATAAGCCTTTGGGAGAAAGAAACTAAATCTTCATCTCACTTCATTGGCTTCCTGGATACAGAAACAGACGACATCATATTTGAAATAGATGGACAGCTTAACCTGAAGTATATCTCTGCATTGAAATTTGCAGACGAGGGATCTTTAATGGATTTGATAAAATAACCCGTTGATGAGCGATACTATTCTTCAAACGAATCAATTGACCAAGCGCTTTTCAAGGAGGATCCTTGCTGTTGATGGATTAGATCTCCATATTACAAGGAACCAGATCTTTGGAATCTTAGGACCAAACGGCAGTGGCAAAACCACAACGCTGGGAATGCTCCTTGGCGTTACATCCATTACAAAAGGATCGTATAGCTGGTTTGATAGTGGGGATGACTATTCCCTGAGAAAAAGAATAGGGGCCATACTTGAGCAACCTAATTTTTATCCTTTCCTCAGTGCAAGTCAGAATCTCATCGTACATAGTCGTATAAAGGATATCAGGAAACCAGATACGGAAGGCCTTCTCAAACTGGTGGGGTTATATGAACGACGAAATGATCCTTTCAAAACCTATTCATTAGGGATGAAACAACGGCTTGCCATTGCTTCTGCCCTTCTCTCAGATCCTGAAGTTTTGATCTTCGATGAACCCACCAATGGATTGGATCCGCAAGGCATAGCAGAGATCCGTAAACTAATCCTGGATATCCGGGATATGAATAAAACCATTATCCTGGCGAGTCACCTTTTGGATGAAGTGCAAAAAGTTTGTTCTCATTTCGCTGTAATGCAGCGGGGTAAAAAGATTTATTCCGGAAGTGTTGCGGATGCATTACAACAGACAAACACGATATTGATTTCTGCTGATGCGCATCAACCGTTGTGGGAAGCGATCCAGGTCTGTCCCGGTATTACATCAAGTGAGAACGGACCGGTATATATTAAAGTGAATATTGCAGAAGGTTGGTCGGCTTCCTCACTCAATAAATATTTAGTGGACAAACATGTGAGCGTCAATTTTATCCAACAGAAAAAATCAAGCCTGGAAGAGAAGTTTCTTGATCTGCTGAAGGAAAATCCTGTGAAAACAAACATTTTAAAGTAGCAAAATGAATCTGACCAAAACTATACAACTGGAGTATTATAAATTCAGGCATTACAAACCTTTCCTTGTCATCCTGGGATTATATGTTTTTTGTTTTCTCCTTTCGGGTCTTTCCATTAAAAGCCTGCTGGATTGGTTTTTGAAACAGCAGGAAGATGATGACGTGCTCAGTCATTTTTTAAAATCAGGTTTACCCATTTTTGATTTTGTAGACATCTGGCAAAACCTTGCCTGGCTGGCCACTATCTTTAAATGGATCCCTGCATTCCTGATCATTATCTCTGTGACACTGGAGTATTCTCAGAAGACGATCAAGCAAAATATTATTGACGGGTTATCCAAGAAGGAATTTCTTTTGTCAAAGTTATCTCTTATCGTTGTAGTGAGTATTTGCTCTGCCATACTGTTGTTTTTGCTTGGATTGTTTTTGGGATTACTTTATTCGCCTGTAAAAGATATCCCTTCCATATTTCAGAATATTTCATTTGTTGCTGCTTATGGGCTGGAAGTACTTGTTTTTCTGTGCATGGCCATGTTCGCAGCATTTTTATTTCAGCGGAGTGGAGTTACGATTATTTTGTTCCTGCTGTATACCGCCTGTATCGAACCTATCCTGACTACGATACTCCAATATCAATATAAGTGGAAAGTCTGGTTCTTCCCTGTAGAAGCTATCAATAGGATCGTGAGAGTCCCTTTTCAGAAATATGCATTACGCTTTGTGTACGACCATGTGTTAATCCAGGATGTTCTGGTAGCCGGAGCATGGGGTTTAATTTTTATCTTCTTGTCGTATTGGTTATTGAAAAGGAGAGATTTATGAACCTGGTTTCCCCCTGACTTGGATGTTGTAATAAATGAAAAAAGCCCGAAGATGATTACTCTCCGGGCTTTTATACGTATGTTATGTAGCCTGTTGAAACAGGATAAATTACATTTTATCAAATTTTAATGTTCTTACTGCATCTGCCTGACGTAATCTCAGGAAGTAGGTTCCATGAGAAAGTGATGCAACATCAATGTTCAGGGAATTCTTCCCGGGAATCAATGTCTCTGTTCCTTTATCAGCAACAGTCCTTCCCATGATATCAATGATCGTCATATTGATTTCCGTTGATTTTTCAGAAGTTAAATCAAGGGAAAGCTTGTCTGAAGTTGGATTAGGATAAAGATTCGTTGCATTTATATTCGTAATATCCTTCACTGAAGATTCAATGGCATAAGAATATGGGATTGAAGTGCCTGTACCATAAGATACGTTATCAAAAATGACTTCACCATCTATTTCAAATGAGATCGCACCCTGAGCGTTGCCGGGATCTGGTGCCACACATTCGTGAGAAGTTGGATTAACCGGACCATTAAGCAGTCCATCACCAAATCCATCAGTGATGCTAAACTGATAACATCCTTCTTCGATCAAAGGAAATTCCTGAGTGTAAGTCTGATTGCATGAAAGTGCACCAAAGTCTTCGCTGCTGGCTACTTCATTACCGCTTGGGTCACTGACAATCCATGAAATTTCATCAGGCCAAAAATCTGTATGAATGGTCAGTTTGGCTGTTTCATGAGCTATCTTTTCGATTGTCTCCCAGGAATAGATATTGTCCTGTGGTGATAAATCTTCATTGTTGTTTGGTAATGTAACAACAAGCTCAAAAGTTGCTGATTCCGGTTCGGTCAAACCAGTAAGTGAAACATTAGCAGATTTGAATTCAGTGAGGCTTCCTGTGAAGTTTTTCGTGCGTTTAACTTCTCCATTCACCAATAATTCCACTTTTGCGGAAGTCAGGGTATCAGTTCCAAGGTTTTTAAGAGTTGCAATAAATGAGCCTTGCTGATATTCTCCACAGAAATATTTGTCTGAATAATTTGCAGTGACAGCAGCATCATTGGCGCCTCTGAAAGCTACATCATGTACATAGTCAAAGCTTGGGTCATATGCATTTGCAAATAAATAATCATTTGCTAATAGCATACTGCCGCTTGGCCTGATGACATATATTGTTGGCCAGTAGGTAAGATTAAATGATGTAGGAACTGAATTATCTTCTACGATATTATATTCAGCACCGGAAACCCAATCTCCTTGTGTGTTCGTTCCTGAACCGAGCAAGTCATCATGACTGGTAGTGGCATCACCTTCTATTGAAAAGATGACCATTTCATTTGTTCCGTTTGGACCGTATTTGGTATTCAAATCTTCCAAAATATGATTCGTGTGAAGGAACCAGCAAGGACCACACCATGTGGCGAAAATATCAATTACCACCACTTTGCCGGAATCCAGGTAATCCTGGAGGACATGGGTGTTTCCATTAATGTCAGTCAGTGTGAGATTAGGCATTTTAGTTCCATCAGCCAACTGGGCTGATAAACTGGTTACGAGTAGAAAAGAGCTTAAAAGGAAGTATAACTTCTTCATAGTCAGAATTTATTAATATGAGTTTGTAATAGAAATTGTAAAAAGAAGAACCAAAAGTATTAAATTCAATAATGAGTAAGGGTATTTATTCTATTTAATTCCACAATTGATCGATAAAGACCTGTAGTTAATTTTTAATTTCTCCCTATATCCCATATTTATTTTGTCTTTTCATATGGGATTCCCACTAATATTCGGTGGGGATTACAAAAATTAAATTGTATAACATATTGATTTTCAGATTATTAATATTTATAAATGAATTGTCACCCCTGGTTCATGTGTAATGAAAAAATGATATATATTATAGATAATATTAATATGTAACTTTGACGCCAGTGTGACAGATTGTTAAAGAAGGTGTTAAAACCTTTCCGGTACCTTATTCTATTCAAATTGATTGTATATTTACCAATGAATACTATTACTTCTATCCAATGAAGAGATTTCTACCCTTTACATTCCTGATGTTACTCGCGCTTCTCACCAAGAGCCAGATCTCTATTGGTGTTGAACCGGCTACCTTTGTATTAAGTGGAAACCCTTCTGACAAAGATGTAAAGTTTCATGTCGACGTGACTAATAATTCCCCGTTTGAAGTGGGCATACTCTGGACGCGGGTTGTCAATCCTGATCCGAATACAGTAAACTGGATTACATGGATTTGTGATAAAAATCTTTGCTATCTGCCTATAGCCAATGCCAGTGCTCCAAATAAGCCAAATCTTCTCGCTCCGGGTGAAAAGATGGATTTTCAAATCCATGTAAATCCACTTGGCAACGAAGTCAATGCCACCTATAATATTGAATTAGTTGATTATAGTGATCCCAATGTCATTCTGGGTAAGATTCAGGGTGAAATTAAAATCGATAATACGGTCAGCACAAGCAATACAACTCCAGCAGCTAATCTTACCATCTTTCCAAATCCAACCACTGATTTTTTTCGGGTCAGTGAAATACCAGGCCTTAAAAATATTGAGCTTTTCAATATCGTAGGTAATAAAGTAAGATCTTTCGAAGCTGTTCCTCAAAAGCAATATTACGTAGGTGATCTTACTGATGGTATTTACCTGGTCAGATTAGAATCTTCAAACGGAAAAGTGATCAAGACCATCCGTTTAAGCAAGCGTTAAGAATCGCTTATATCTATCTGCTTCATTTCCTGATTTATTAGCATCCTTCAGAAGATTCATTCTTCTTTAAGTCCAATAGCTATTCGTCTTAGTATCAGAAGAGAGACTTATTCCAACAAAGCCCTTTTGTACCTTTGCACCACATTTTATAATTGGAAAACAACGCTACCATGTCTTATCCCGTATCCGTCTATCGAATGGCTCACTTCAATGCTGCACATCAGCTTGCTATTCCTTCATGGTCGGAGGAAAGAAATAATGAGACATTCGGAAAGTGCGCCAATCCCAATTTCCATGGACACAATTATGAGGTTGAGGTCAGGGTCACAGGACATGTAGATCCCGAAACCGGGATATTGATCAATCTGAAAGACCTAAAAGTGATCATTGAGAAAGAGGTGGAAGACAGATTTGACCATAAAAATCTTAACCGGGATTGCCCTGAATTTACTGACAGGATTCCTACTGTTGAAAATATCTGCATTGTTATTCATGAGCTGCTTAGGCCTCACATAGCACCTGATCTTGATCTAGGCATACGGCTCTATGAGACACCCCGAAACTTCGCCGAGTACCCAGGTAAATAAAAAATTCCAATTATATTAAATGGAAAGAAGTCGGGCTTAACTCTGTAGTTAAAAATTATTGAGTCTGTCCATTGGTTTTATAATGTTCTATGGCTTCTTTAATTTTTTCAATACGATTGGCTGGACTTGGATGCGTGCTCATAAATTCAGGTTGGCCTGAGCCACCACCTGCCTGTTCAAGGATTTGCATGACACCGATCATGGCTTCCGGGTGATAACCGGTTTCAGTCATAAAACGGACTCCAAGGTTATCTGACTGTAGTTCCTGGTCTCTTCCATAAGACATGTTTACCAGATTCGCGATCATCTGTGCAGCCTGGGCTGTATTGTAATCACCCGAGGCGATGACAGCAGCACCTGTAAGGCCTTGTGAGAGCTCCATCTGTGCAATACGTTCTGCCCCATGCCTGGCTACTACATGTCCTATTTCATGGCCTAATACTCCTGCGAGCTGATCCTGATTTTCAAGCTTATTGAATAAAGCAGCTGTAATAAATACCTGTCCACCTGGCAATGCAAATGCATTGACAGTTTCCGGATCTGCAAGCAGATGAAAGTCGTATTGATATGGTGTGCTTTTCGCACTGCTGTTTTTGACCAGGCGTTGTCCTACTTCCTTTACCAGTTTCTGAGCTTCCGGATCCGGATGAAGCCCACCAAATTGTTCAATCATAGCGGGAGTGCTCTCAAGTCCGATGGCTATTTCCTGTTCAGGTGTGATCGTGATATGCTGTGTTGCACCAGTCACTTCATTTACCTCTGAATTTGAATAATATTTGCAGAGCGCGAAACCTGCCATCAGAATACCAATAACAAGACCTGCTCCAATATTTTTTCTCCTGGAACCGCCTGCCCAGGCACTTCTTCCACTGTTATAATTTTGGTTCTGGAATGACATAGCTTATTAGTTTTTGGATAGATTGAATATCAATGATTTGATCATTGAATCAAAAGAACAATTATTTCCGAAAAAGGTGTAAAAAAGAACCTGTCAAAATTCCGAGGTGAAATGAAAACGGATATCCGGGAAAGTTTCCCGTGCCATTTTCAATCCCCATGCGGATTCAGCAAGGTATACCGGCTTCCGGTCTTTGTCCCAGGCAATGTCTTTTGTTTTCCGCTTAATAAATGCCTGCAACGTTGTAGGCAGGTCTGCATCGATCCAACATGCTTTATGTATGCTTAAGGGTTCATAATCACACTTTGCTCCATATTCATGTTCAAGCCTGTACTGGATGACATCAAACTGCAGTGCACCGACAGTGCCGATGATTTTGTCGTTGTTCAATTCTTTGACAAACATTTGTGCGACACCTTCATCCATCAATTGCTCGAGTCCCTTGTTCAACTGTTTCGTTTTCATAGGATCCTTGTTGATCACCCTTCTGAACATCTCGGGAGAAAAACGGGGAATACCTTTGAAATGAAGTTTTTCACCTTCTGTCATCGAATCCCCGATATTAAAATTGCCGGAATCATAAAGCCCGACGATGTCACCTGGCCACGCATCATCGATCACTTCTTTGCGTGAAGCCATGAAAGAGGTTGGATTTGAAAATTTCATTTGACGTTCCTGCCTGACATGATAATAGTTTGTATTACGCTCGAACCTGCCTGAACAAACCCGGAGAAATGCAATGCGGTCTCTGTGTCGCGGATCTATGTTAGCATGTATTTTAAACACGAATCCACTGAAAGATTCTTCTGTTGGAAGTACTTTTCGTTCTTCAGTTTCACGTGGCAAAGGTTCAGGAGCTATATCGATGAAGCAATCAAGCAATTCCTTCACACCAAAATTATTGATGGCACTGCCAAAAAAAACAGGACTCACATTTCCATTCAGATATTTCTCCCTGTCGAATGGGGGATAGACTGCAGTCACGGTTTCTAATTCAGAACGCAGTTCATCCGCAGCTCGTTTTCCTACATGTTCATCGAGTGCAGGATCATTTACATCTTTTATTTCTATGATGTCTTCAGCTTCTTGTTTGCTGTGTGGACGAAAAAGTACAAGCTTGTTTTCATAGATATTATAGACTCCTTTGAATCCCTGCCCCATACCGATCGGCCAGCTTAAAGGAGTGACATGGATACGAAGTGTCTTTTCAATTTCATCAAGAAGATCTACTGCATCACGTCCTTCGCGATCCAGCTTATTGATAAAGACAATGATAGGTGTGAGCCGCATGCGGCATACTTCCACAAGCTTTTTTGTTTGTTCCTCGACACCTTTAGCAACATCAATCACCACAATAACACTGTCGACTGCAGTGAGGGTACGAAAGGTATCTTCTGCAAAATCTTTGTGGCCCGGTGTATCCAGGATATTCACCTGGTGATCCCTGTATGGAAATGCCATGACGGAGGTTGCTACTGATATACCTCTCTGACGTTCGATCTCCATAAAGTCGGAAGTGGCGGCTTTCTTTATTTTGTTTGATTTGACTGCGCCTGCAACCTGGATAGCGCCACCGAAAAGGAGCAATTTCTCCGTCAGGGTTGTTTTGCCTGCGTCCGGGTGGGATACGATGCCAAAAGTCTTGCGTTTTTGAATTTCTTCAATTAAGCTCATAGGTGATTTTGATAGGGGCGCAAAGATAAAATTAAAGGCGGAGGCGAAGGCTAAGCTGAAGGCGAAGGAAAAGAGGCTAAGACATAGGGGACAAAAGAAAACCCGCTTCATCTTTTTGAAGCGGGCATCTGATCTGAGAAAGTATTTCGAAATCTGGTACTAAACGAAATCTTTTTTGTTATACGGAGCTTTCATTTTATCATTCCGGCATGTTTTGTAATTCCATGTCCAGCCGGAGGTTAGGATTTGTTCTGTGTCATCATCTTTATGATTTTCCGATCCTTTTTTGGATTTCCGGCCGAATTTGTGTCCGAACTTTCCTCCGAATTTTTCGCCAAACTTATCGTGGATCTTATCTCCCATTTCTTCAAGCTCTTCTTTGATGGCTCTGGCGATGTTATTGACATTTGTAGGTTCGCCCATCATTTCCAGCCTGTCGGAAACTGTTTTTGCAGGGGGTACAATGGCCCATAGCACCATGTACACGATTAGGCTGCTTCCGAATAAAAGTGTGAGAATGACAAAAGCTATTCTAATCCAAACTGCATCCTGGATTCCAAAATATGCAGCCAATCCGGAACATACGCCACCAATCACTTTATCATTTTCATCCCTGTAGAGCCTTTTGCCTGTTTTTAAGGAAAAGGGTGAGCCGGTGCTACGTTTTGATTTTGATGTGTTTTCTGAAAAATTGATATCCTTTAATTCTTCAGGTGTGCCCAGCACGGCAATGGCTTCAACGACATCGACTTTATTGACGATGATCCGTGTTCCTCTTTTCCGGTTGATGAGCTCTCCCATGCGGGTTTCGATATCCTGCATGATTTCTGTTGCACCTTCATCCCCACCAAAATGGCTGCTTAACGCCATCAGGTAGTGATGCGCTGTATCGTATGCATCTTCGTCAATGATGAGCGCATAACCGCCAAGATTGATGTTTATTGTTTTATTCATGTATTTGTATGTTTTGCGTTGTGATTGAGACTGCCTGATTGATTTCTTCCCACGATTCTTTTAGTTCCTTAAGGAAGTTATTGCCTTCCTGTGTGATCTTAAAATATTTACGGGGTGGTCCGGAGTTAGATTCCTGCCAGTAATATTCAAGCAGAGACTCATTTTTAAGCCTCGTGAGAAGGGGATAGAGCGTTCCTTCTACAACGACAAGCTTTGCACTGCGCAGCCTGTCAATGATGTCGGAGGTATACATTTCTTCGGCTGACAACAGGGACAGAATGCACATTTCCAAGACCCCTTTTCGCATCTGAGCTTTCATGTTATCAATTTTCATGGGGCAAATATATAATAACTATTTAGTACTATGTATAGCAAAGTACACTAATTAAGCCTAGTACCTGATGTAAAGTGTTAAAATATCGACGGGGGAGAAAAAAAATAGGCTAAGGCTGAGGCTGAAGTGAAGGTTCAATCCGCCATTCTCGTATATGATTTTCATTCTGCGACACAGCCTGAAGGTGACATCAAAATGAAATTGAACATCATCCAGGCATCCAAATATGGTCAATAAATGTGCAGAAATGTGCACCCCGCTTCCACTTATAACTACGTGTAATATCAGTCAGTTACGACCTCGTGGCACGAGTACTCGTGCCACCAGTATTGGTGGCACCACTTTTTGGGCTGCAAGGATAACCAGATTTTTAAAAAAGAGTCGTGACGAATCACGACTCCAACCAATCATAAATTTAGGATACGAAACACTAATTCACATCCTGTTTGTTTTTGAGTTTTTCGATCATGCCATTGATATTTTTTTTGTTGACATCATCAGGTGCCTGTGCAAGTGCGGCCTGTGCATATTTGAGGGCATCATCATACCGGCCTACAGCAGAAAGACCTCTGAGCATACCTACATTAGTTGGCCATTCACCTTTTGCATTATCGTAATTCATCTGAAAGACTTTCAATGCCATTTCTTTTTCACCTTGTCCTAATAAACCACGTCCTAATTGGTGAACAGTGCCCGGAGCTGCATCAGACAATTTCATGGCGGATTCAAAAGAAGACATCGCTTCATCCTTCCTTCCCATTTTTAAAAGCACATTGGCTTTCGTAGTGATATTCGTGAATGACTTCTGACCTGTAAACGGCAAATCGATCGAAGCATTTGCCCATTCAAGCGCTTTCTCCAGTTTATAATTTTCCTGCAGAAGAAAATTTGCAGCAGCTGCATAATTTGTTGAGGTAAAGCCGGGAGAATTTTCAAGCTCACGATCGATTTGAGCAATGTAGAGATCATTCAGATCCGGAACTGCGATCCGCATGGGGATACTTTTTTGTTCCCATTGCAATTCCAGTGTAGTTTCCTTTGGATCCCTGTCTGTGAAATTGTAAGTCAGCCATTCTGTATGTGCATGTTCCTGAGGGGTTACCTGGACTCTGAGGGCATCATCTTTTTCCTGGTAGAAAAACGCGCCCCATGCCGTGCTGTTCTTTGAGAAAATCCATGTCCAGGGACCTGTTTCCTGTGTGATCAGGAAAAGGCCATAGGTTCCGGCTTTCAATGGCTTGCCTTCTACAACGACATCATTTGAAAAACGAATGGTCGTACTTTCATTAGCACCTGCCCTCCAGGGCCCCGGGGTCCTGAGTCCAAAGCCAAGATCAGTGAGGCCATAAGGTACAAGCTGGCCCCAGATTTTACCATTTCTGTCTTCGCCATTTGGGCCAGTTACGTCCGGGCTGCTGTAATCAACCGTCACGGTGACAAGGCCGATATGCTGGGTGACGGATGCTTTTTGATTATCTCCGCTGGGAGGCAGACTGATCGCCTGTCCTATCATGGCTTCCACGACTAAAACAAGGATGAATAAGGTGAGTAAATACTTTCTCATGTTGAATGAATTTTGATGAAGAATTAAGTTCTAAAAGGAATACCAGTTTCAAGAATTCTAACGATTTATAATTCCGGGCATCACGGGATTTAGATGAAACATCATTCTGTATAGATGAAAACTTAAAGCGCGAAAAACGCGTTTGGACAGTAATATATTCCGGATTTTTCCTGATGAGTAAGAAGCTGGTTGGCGGGTAAAATTCCATAACAACACATTCACAAATTTTGAACTATCAGAGTTCATCATTCCAGCGTACCTGGATCCTTTGGTACTACTTAATATTAGGATATCGTTATATGAGCCTTATCACCAGTTCCTAGCAAACACAGCTAACTTTGAGCCCTTATGCGTAATTCAAATATCCGGTTAGTCATTGTTCTTGGAGCAATAGCCATATTGAGCATCATCGCCATGCAGTCGTACTGGCTTATCGAACAAAGGAGCCATGAAACTCAATCTTTTCATCAGACCACGACGATTGCACTTCTTCAGGTTGCACAAAAAATGGCGAAACTTAATCATTCGACATTACCTTCAGGGGAGATCATCAAACGGATGACACCTAATTACTACATCGTCAATTTCAACGATGTCATTGATGCCAATATTCTCGAATATTATTTGCTTGAGCAATTCAGCAATTCACCTACCTACAATGAATTTGAATATGGTATCTATGACTGCGCGAATGATCAGATCGTATATGGTAATCATTGTTATGTGGTCGATGCAGGAAAACCTCTAAAGGCTGACGGCAACCTACCTAAGTACAAGGATTTTACGCATTACTTCGGTGTCAAATTTCCATCGCGAACTGAAGGGTTTACAACTAATGCTGGTCTTGCCTGGACGCTTGCACTTATCGCAGCAATTACTGTAGCTTTTTTTGCCTATGCCATCTGGGTTATCTTAAATCAACGTCGATATTCAGAAATGCAGCGGGATTTTATCAACAACATGACGCATGAATTCAAAACCCCACTGACATCAATTCAATTGTCCAGCGATTTCCTGTCGAAACAAAGTGCCATCCAGGATGATGATCGTCTCAAGAGATATACGGAGTTGATCAGACTCCAGTATCAACGTCTTAACACACAAGTTGAAAAGTTGCTCAATATTGCAAGGCTTGAATCCAATGAATTTAAGCTGAAGCCTGAAATGATCAATATGCATGAATTGACAGATGAGGTGTTGGATTCAAAAGCAGCTGAAGCAGGAATAGAGGGACGTATCTTTAACAGGATTTTCCGGGCAAAACATATTGAGGTGGAAGGTGACAGGACACACCTTGGCAATGTGATCAGTAACCTCATCGATAATGCAGTCAAGTATTCCCCTGCCGACAAGCCTATTGATATCATCACGGAAGATGAGGGACACCATTTATCTATTTCGATTGTGGATCGCGGTATTGGAATTGCTCCGGCCCATCAAAAGCATTTATTTAATAAATTCTACCGCGTACCTTCAGGGAATGTGCATGATATTAAAGGATTCGGATTAGGTTTGCATTATGTAAAAAAGATACTCCAGATGCACAGGGGGAAGATTATTGTTGAAAGTGCGCTGGGAAAAGGAAGCCGGTTTTCATTTAATTTACCAATAAAGGCCTGATGAAGGAACGTATACTGTATGTTGAAGATGATGAATCATTAAGTTTTATCACAAAAGATCAACTGGAGTTAGAGGGTTATGATGTGACCCACGCTGTCAATGGAAAAGAAGCCTGGTCCATATTCCGGAAAGCAGAATTTGATATCTGCCTGCTGGATGTGATGCTGCCCCAGCTGGATGGATTTGAATTAGCCCGCAAGATCAGAAGTGTAAGCAGGCACATACCGATCATCTTTTTAACTGCCAAGTCAATGCAGGAAGATAAGATGGAAGGTTTTCTGCTCGGTGGTGATGATTATGTCACCAAGCCTTACAGCTTCGATGAATTAAAATTCCGGATCAATGTATTTCTTCGCCGTCGCAAAGTGATAGAGGCAGCACCCAAAGAAGCGATGACGGTGGGAAAATATTTATTTGATTATCCCAATCTTGATCTATCCATTAATGGTACAGCTCGCGGCCTTACACAGCGTGAAGCCGATATACTTTATTACTTAGCGTCAAGGCCTAACCAGGTCATCAGAAGATCTGACATCCTGGAAGATATATGGGGAAAAGATGATTACTTCTATGGAAGAAGTCTCGACGTATTCATCAGTCGACTGCGCAAGTACCTGAATGACGATTCCGATATTTCAATAGAGAATGTGCACAGTGTGGGATTCAAATTGAACACACCCGACCGGCAGACCTAGTACCCTCCATCCGAATGCCATCCTCCTCAGCACCTCCACTCTCCATTGTAGTCATGACTTACAATGAAGAAAAAAACATAGGCAGGTGTCTTGAATCTGTGAAAGGCCTGGGAGATGAAATATTAATCCTGGATAGTTATTCCACAGACAAAACTGTAGAGATCGCAAGAGCACTTGGCGCCCGCGTCGAACAATGTCCTTTTGACAGCTATGTAAATCAGAAAAGCCGGTTGATACAAATAGCGAAATATGATTGGGTACTTGCAATCGATGCTGATGAGTATCTAAGCCCTGCATTAAAATCTTCAATTCAAAAAGCAAGGACAACATCCGGGTATGACGGATATACATCCAACCGGAGAAATAAAATAGGTAATACGTGGATAAATCATGGCAACTGGTATCCCGATCGTAAAATCAGATTCTTTGACCGGAGAAAAATATTCATTACAGGAAAAGATCCGCATGATGTGATGCAGCCGATGGCGAATGCGAAAATCGGACACCTGGAAGGAGACCTGATGCATCTGGCCGATGAAAATATTTCCAGTCGCTATCAAACCAATGAACGACATAGTACCAGGGCAGCTGAAGCTCTTTATACAGCCGGAAAGAAATCAAATCTTTTGCGAATGTTAATTAAGCCTCTTGCCAGATTTTTTACGGGTTATGTGCTGCGCCTGGGTTTCCTGGATGGATATTATGGATGGATCATTTCAAAAAGCGAAATGCATTATGTGTGGCTGAGAGAAGTGAAGTTGTGGGAGTTGTGGAAGACCTCGTCAGCTGCCCCTAAATCCCCTGATGCTTCGACCTCCTAACTCCCAGCCTGTTGCTACAGCTCAGCAACCGAGGGGACTTTTAAGCTTCTAAAATAGTTTGACATTCGAGTGTCTCTGACTTCGAACATGTACTATTTCGTCAATTTAATCAACTACTCCGGTTACAAGCAATGAAATTTCATTTCGAAGGACTTCGATGAAGCCTGTTTCGATCCGGATGGATTTGGTTTCGCCTTTTGAAAGTTTGTATCTCACTTCGCCTTTTTCAAGTGCGGCTACGATGGGTGCGTGATTTTTCAATACTTCGAATCGTCCGCCGATGGCAGGAACATTTACGGATGTAACTGTGCCCTGGAATAATTCCTTATCAGGTGTGAGAACAACTAGATGCATGGTCTGGAATGCTTGAATTAATTACCGGCTTCAGCCAACATTTTCTTTCCTTCTTCAATCACTTCATCGATAGAACCTTTCAGGTTGAAGGCTGCTTCAGGATACATATCAACTTCGCCATTGAGGATCATCTTGAATCCACGAATCGTTTCTTCAATCGGAACAAGCGCACCTGGCTTCCCTGTAAATTGTTCTGCAACGTGGAATGGTTGTGATAAGAAACGCTGGATACGACGTGCGCGATGTACAACCTGCCTGTCTTCCTCTGATAATTCTTCTAAACCAAGGATCGCGATAATATCCTGGAGTTCTGTATAACGCTGAAGAATTCCTTTTACAGACATGGCTGTGTTGTAGTGATCTTCACCGATGATCAACGGATCAAGAATTCGTGAGGTACTGTCCAAAGGATCTACAGCGGGATAGATACCAAGAGCAGCAATCTTACGACTGAGTACCGTTGTGGCATCGAGATGCGCAAATGTGGTCGCAGGTGCAGGGTCAGTAAGGTCATCCGCTGGTACGTAAACAGCCTGAACAGAGGTAATAGAACCTCTCTTTGTAGATGTAATTCTTTCCTGCATCACACCCATCTCGGTAGCCAGCGTAGGTTGATAACCTACAGCTGAAGGCATACGTCCTAAAAGGGCAGATACTTCAGAACCAGCTTGTGTAAAACGGAAGATATTGTCAATAAAGAAAAGGATATCGCGACCACCTGCAGGGTCGCTCAAATCCCCATCGCGATAATATTCTGCAACGGTAAGACCTGATAAAGCTACACGTGCACGTGCGCCCGGAGGTTCATTCATCTGGCCGAATACAAGCGTTGCCTGTGATTTGGATAATTCGTCCATGTCTACTTTGGAAAGATCCCAGCCTCCGGCTTCCATGCTTTCCTGGAACTCATGGCCATATTTGATTACACCCGATTCGATCATTTCACGAAGCAGGTCATTTCCTTCACGTGTGCGCTCTCCTACACCGGCGAAAACAGAAATACCGGCATAACCTTTGGCAATATTGTTGATCAATTCCATGATCAATACGGTCTTTCCTACACCGGCTCCTCCAAAGAGGCCGATCTTTCCACCTTTTGAATAAGGTTCGATCAGATCGATAACTTTGATACCGGTATAAAGAATTTCCTTACTCGTGGACAGGTCTTCATACAATGGTGGTTTCCTATGGATGGAATAAGAATTTTCGTCCTTAATGATCGGACCAATACCATCGATAGCTTCACCTACTACATTGAAAAGGCGACCTTTGATTTGCTCACCGACAGGCATGGTGATATTTTTTCCGGTGTCCACAACTTCCATTCCTCTCATCAATCCATCAGTACTATCCATGGCAACAGCGCGAATACTGTCTTCGCCTAAATGCTGTTGAACTTCAAGAATCACTTTTTCGCCCGTGGTGCGGGTGATTTCCAAAGCGTTGAGGATATCCGGAATTTTGCTTCCTTCTCCTGCAAAACTCACATCCACTACAGGGCCAATGATCTGCTTAATTGTACCGACGTTCATAATATATTGATATACTTATAGTTAGGATCGAAATAAGGTCTAAATGTGGCGCAAAGATAGAAATTTTACCCCGTGAAAACCAAGCTTGCTCCGAAGATTTTCAAGGTTATTCTTCCTCAGATGCATCAACGGCCGGCATGGCTTCGATCCAGAAATTATTGATGTTTTCACCAGCAATGATCCGTACGACCTGGCTGTTGATCATTTCCAGTAAACCCAGGAAGGTGATGATGGCGTGGATCCGGGTTTCGCAATTCGAAAAAATATCCATGAAGTCAAGCCTGGGTTTTAAATTAAGCTTGAAGGTGATACCTGTCTGCTCTTCCTGGACGGTGTATGTATACTGGATGATGGTGTGGACCGGGTGGAGCTTTGAATATTCGAACTTTTCCATCACCCGTTTAAAAGCCTGCAGCAGGCGATAGAGGGTAAGGCTCTCTAACTCAGCATCGGCAAGAGCTTCTTCAGCAAGGGATTGGAGCTCAACCTCTACATTTCCACGAGGGAAGGACATTGATCTTGATTCCTCCTTACGGCGCAGGTCGTCTGTGATCTCTTTATAGGATTTATATTCAAGCAGACGCTGGATGAGCTCTTCACGAGGGTCTATTTCCTGGCCGTTTTCATCCACATCTTTCCTGGGGATCAGCATTTTAGCTTTGATCCTCATCAGCGTGGCGGCTACCAGGATAAATTCAGAGGCGAGATCGATATTGAGATTTTCCATGGTATGTATATATCCGAGGAAATCGTCAGTGATTTTGGCTATGGGAATATCATAGATGTCAAGTTCATCACGTTCAATGAAAAACAGCAGGAGGTCAAAAGGACCTTCAAAGGCTTCGATCTTGATATTGTATGTCAACTGCACAGGTTACTTTTAGAGGTTCAAAGATATCATTATGGCCAAACTGAAAGGCAGGCTCTTTCTCCTGCCGTCACCGATTGTTGAAAATGGCCTTGAAAGCATTTCCCCCGAGGTGATCCGGATACTGCATTCACTGGACTTTTTTATCGTGGAAAGGGCAAGGACTGCAAGGCGATTTATCAGTGCGACAAAACCTCCGAAAGCAATTGATCTGCTCACAATAGAAGAAATTCCGGAAAAGACACTTTCGTCTAACGAAATTGAATTGCTACTGCAACCTGCATTGGATGGTCATGATATGGGGCTCATGTCTGAAGCTGGACTTCCTGCAATCGCGGATCCGGGTCAGCTTTATGTGAGTGCGGCTCAAAAACATGGAATTAAAATAGTTCCGCTTTCGGGCCCATCCAGCATCATGATGGCTTTGATGGGGTCAGGACTGGAAGGACAGCGATTTGCATTTCATGGATACCTCAGTGCCAAGAAAGATGAGTTGCCCGGGCAACTAAAAGAACTTGAAAAGAAAGCAGATCGGGATGATGCTACGCAAATCTGGATCGAGACGCCATACAGGAATCTGCAGATATTGCAGGCAGTAGAAAAGCATCTTGATCAGAACCGTAATTTTTGTATTGCTGCCGGATTGGGGAATGAGACTGGAATGGTGATCACAAAAAAAATAATGGAGTGGAAGAAAAGTGGATGGCCGGAGATACATAAGGTACCGGCTGTGTTCTTAATACGGTGAGTGGTAAATAGTGAGAAGTGAAAAGTGAATATCGTGAGACGTCAGCCGTGAAACGTGAGTTGTGAATGGTGAACAAACTTATATTCATGTAATATTGTTTGGAAATAAATTTTAGTGAACAGATTATGACAACAACTGCAGCAGAAGAAATGGATCTGATGTCTTTAGAGACGAAAGGTTTTCTTGATGTGGATATTGATCCTTCGCTGGATCTTGTGGCGGAGATCAAGCGGATGAAGAAGGAGAAGAATGCGATCATCCTCGCGCATTATTACCAGGAGTCGCCTATCCAGGATATTGCGGATTATATCGGTGACAGCTTAGGATTGTCCCAGCAGGCGGCGGTGACAGAGGCGGATATTATTGTTTTTGCCGGTGTGCATTTTATGGCGGAGACGGCGAAGATCCTGTCACCTTCGAAAAAAGTTCTTCTTCCTGATCTGAAAGCAGGTTGCTCGCTTGCAGATTCATGTCCTGCTCCGCTTTTCCGGAAATTTAAAGAGATGCATCCGAATGCTGTGGTAGTATCTTATATCAACTGCACTGCAGAACTTAAAACATTGACTGACATTTGCTGCACATCCTCTAATGCTGTACATGTCATCAATAGTGTTCCGAAAGATCAGGAAATCATTTTTGCACCGGATCGAAATCTTGGTGCATATCTTCAAAAACAAACCGGTCGGAAACTAATCCTGTGGAATGGCACATGCATGGTGCATGAAATATTTTCTCATGAAAAAATTTCAAGATTGCAAATGCAATATCCGAATGCAAAACTGATAGCCCATCCGGAATGTGAAGACCACCTGCTGGACATCGCCGATTTCATTGGTTCTACAAGCCAGCTATTGAAGTATACCAAAACAAATCCTGCAACACAGTTTATTGTTGCCACCGAACCTGGCATTATTCACCAAATGGAAATCGGAAGCCCGGACAAGGAATTTATCCCTGCTCCGCCAACGAATACATGTGCATGCAATGAATGTCCGCATATGAAGCGCAATACGATGGAGAAGCTTTATATCTGCATGAAATATGAAAAGCCTGAAATTATTCTTCCTGATTATGTGCTGAAGGAAGGGAAAGCGAGCATAGATAGGATGCTTGAGATTTCGAAGCTTGCTGGACTGTAAGGATTTACGGATAACTCACCCCCTTCCCTTCTCTTACGAAAGGATAAGACAAACAAAAATGATTTCTTTGAAAGGAGGGGCGATTTGAATGCAAAACGAAATCATGACTCGCCTTTATCCAATGATATTGTTTCCGCTATCTTAGGATTACGTGCAAGAGAGGAGAAGGGGGTGAGTTATCCGAAAAGATCTATTCCATAACTATTTATAGTAATATTTAAAATACTGTTTTATAGTGGATTAAATTAAAAATTGGCATTATTTTTGCCAAATTAAATTTGCTTTTCGCATACGATTCAGGGGTAGAACAGCGTTTGAGTCTATCGTGGAGGTCAAATAAAATTATGAAGGGATATATTATACTTTGCTTTATTGTCTTTGTTCAGATTAGGGGATTCAGTCAGAAAGGGTACGAATTGGGAGCTTTAGGAGGGGTGAGCTATTATATCGGGGACATCAATCCGGACTATTCGCTGAAAACACCAGGGCCTTCCCTTGGCTTTATAGCTAGATATAATTTCAATACCCGCACATCGATCCGTTTCGATATGAGTGCAGGGAGGCTCATAGGAAAAGATAAATATTCAGAAAACCCTTTTCAGAAAGCGCGGAACCTGAGCTTCCGGACTGATTTTGCAGATGCTTCTCTGGATCTGGAATTTAATTTCTTCAATTATATCCACGGCAGTCGAAACCAAAACTTTACACCTTATATTTTTGGCGGACTTGCGTTAACCTATTTTAATCCAAGAACAAAACTTGGCGATACATGGTATGGCTTGAGGGAACTCGGTACAGAAGGTCAGTTAGTGGGTGAGGAATATGGCCAGGTTGCTCCTGCAATGTCGTATGGAATTGGTTTCAAAATGGATTTCAATTATGAATGGAGTTTCAATATTGAAATGAGTGCAAGACAATCCTCCACGGATTACCTGGATGATGTCAGTACGGTTTATCCGGATATGATTAACCTGGCTTCAAGACGAGGAGACATTGCAGTGGCACTTTCAGATCGTTCGGTTGAATTGGGGGTTGAGCCTATCGGTGCACCGGGCCGGCAGAGAGGTGTGGCCGGTGATAAGGATGCATATTATTCATTCCGGATCGGTATCGTTTATTACATCGGATTTTTGCAATGTCCGGATATAAGCAAACCGATGCGGTAAAAAAGGGCAGAAGGGCAGAAGGGCGGAATGGATCAAATATACTTTGAGAATTATTTCCCTGTTTTTTTCTTTGCGTCTCGGATTTTATCCTTTCTAGCTTTTATGAAATTTTGAATCATCCCTGAAACTTTTTTTGCATTCAGGATTAATTCTGCACCTTTCTTTGATTCAATGTATTCCTGATCAATCGCTAAATAGAGTTGTGTTCTCAATTCTCCGGAAGATCCCTTTGAAATATAGAGATGGCTAATAAAATTTTTGTTTGATTGCAGCTCATATCCCTCTGCAATGTTTGAAGGAATAGAAACAGAGCTTCTCTGCATTTGATCACGAAGTGCAAAGTCCTTGCAATGTTTTAAAACTCTGTAAATTTCCTTTGAGAGTTTCAATCCTTCCTGCCAGATAAGAAGATCTTCGAAGGATTCATAATCGTTTTCCGTGGTGATTGCGTTTTAGGTTAATAAATGAAATTTTAGATCATATGGACTATTATTCGCTTTATAAAATGATGATTACTCGTTCCCTTTCAAAATAAATACCCATTCACCTTTTATTACTGCCTTCTACTTTCCTCCTTTGTTCCTTTTTCCTTATATTAATGTCTCGAGGACATCATTTTGTGACCACAAATCCCATATTTTTTAAAATATTTCTTTCCTCCCTTCTGCCATTCTTCCCTTCTGCCCTTCGTCCCTTTTTTATCTTCGCCCCATGGTGAGACATTACTCAATTTCTGTGGGTCCGTTTTCAAGGGGATTTCATATGATTACGAATGTGATTGCAGATGCTGTGACGGAGTGGCCTGAGGATGGATTGATGCATGTTTTTTTAAAGCATACTTCTGCAGGTCTTTGCATCAATGAAAATGCGGATGCAACAGTGCGTGATGATTTTAAATTATATTTTGACAGGCTTGCTCCTGAAGATCTTCCGGGCATCACACATGATATGGAAGGTCCTGATGATATGCCTGCACATATCAAAAGTGCATTGACAGGAGTTTCAGTTACCATTCCGATAGTTAAGTCAAAGCTGGATCTGGGGGTATGGCAGGGAATTTACTTATGTGAATTCAGAAACCGGGCGAGAAGAAGAGAGATCACTATCAGCATTATTGATTAAGGCTTATGGATATCTACTCATCGCTTGTGTTGTTTGGTGAAGGATCTCTCACAGGATTGACGCTTACGATCATGCTTGGACCTGTGACGATGATTATCCTGAAGTATGGAATCCAGGTAAACCGGATTGCAGGTGTATGGGCTGCAGCAGGCACATGGGTCAGTGATTTTATATTTATTGCAGTTACATTTTTACTCACGGCTTCATTGGCCGAATGGTCAGAACGGCCATCTGTCCGTTTTTGGATGTATGTGATCAGCGGGACAGGATTGATGGTGATGGGCCTGCTGATGTTGCGCATCAAAGGAGAAAAAGTATTGACGGCAGATGTGCCTAAGCAAACAGGATACACCAGGGCTTTTTTTGGTGGTTTTGTAGTCAATACATTGAGTCCTGTAACTTTATTTTTTTGGTTGGGAGTTGCAATTTTTCTTCAAAAGGAAAAAAGTAATGCTGCATGGTATTATGTTGGCGTCATGCTTTCACTGGCTTTGGGTGATTTTCTGAAAGCCTGGCTTGCGCCGAGACTTGTCTCCGGCATCAAAGGAAAATATGTGTACTGGGTTCAGATTATTGCAGGAGTTTTAATTGCGCTTGCAGGTTTGTATATGGTGGGTTTTGGGTATTTCAGTTAGGAGTACTACTGCTGTATCAGGCTCTCAGCTTAAATTCAAAATATGCGTAAGAATGTTTTAATGTTTTTAATTATAAAAACATATAATCTTAACGTCGAAAAAAAAATCAAATATTGAAATCCCAAAAAGTCCGTAATCTCCTCTTCGACCTGGGCAATGTGATCATTGATCTGGATATTGACAGGACAATGAAAGATCTCCATAAATTGTTCCGGCCGGATGGGGATAGAAGCATTGTAGAAAGAATAAATATGGAGTACGAATGCGGAAGAGTTTCTACAGATATCTTTCTTAATACCCTTCTCAGTCAATGCAACCGTAATGTACAGGCTTTTGATCTCATAGAGGCATGGAACGGTATGTTAGTGGGCATACCTGAACACCGGCTCGAAATGTTAAGGATGCTTCGCAATAATTTCAATGTATATCTGCTAAGCAATACGAATGAACTTCATCTTGAATGGGTTCATCGCTACCTGAAAAGAGAGCATGGGATTGAGGATTTTGAAAAACATTTTTTTGACCATGCTTATTATTCTCACCTGGTAGGTGACCGTAAGCCTTTACCCTCCATCTATAAGCACATCATCGATGATTCTTTTTTGACGCCTTCTCTTACTCTTTATATGGATGATATAAAAGAAAATCTTGATGTTGCTGAAAAGCTTGGATTCGAAACCTACTTAGTAAAGGATGGGGAGGATATCGCGGAGTATCTTAAAACAGAGGGTTATTATTAGAAATAGGTATTCGGTATTCAGTAATCGGTATTCAGTAGTCAGTAATCAGTAATCAGTAATCAGTAATCAGTAATCGGTATTCAGTAATCGGTGGTCGGTGGTCGGTGGTCGGTGGTTGATGGTCAGGTTTTATTTTTTTGACCTGGCGAGATAATTTAGTAGGTCGGGATACTCAGTTGCATAGCCTGGAATTTCATCGCGATTTACGCGCAGGCCATCTATGTAGGGTACAATGAAAGCATCTTCGAAGCCTGCAGGTATCATCTCACTTAATTTTTTTTCTGCATCCTTGTAAGTCACCAGCATACCTGACATATACATGTAATTGCCTTGTGCATTGTCTACTTCAATGAACATTTCCGGAGTGGATTCAAGAACAGGATTTTGGAGGATCTGGTTGATAGATGCGATCTGCACGCTATAGTACATGACATGTCGAAGTGCTGAAAATTTTGCACCTGCAGGATCACGCATTTTTTCAGATACCGGAATATTTTCAAGATGTGTGAGGACAGGTTCATTTTCAAAATGATGTAATCCTATTTCAATCCGGTGGTTTAATTTAAGGTACACAGGGCTATTCGGATTTTCATTCATGAAGAGTACAAGCGGAAAAGAAGAGCCATATCCTTTTAAGGTTAACCTGTTTCGAGGGACACCTTTCTGCATTAAATAATTCGCAACCTGCTCCACTTTTTTAATAGAGAAATATAAATTGAATGTGGGCTGGCCTGAAGGCAATTCAAACCCGCTCAATTCTGCATTGATCTGTGGATAGATCAACAGGAGATTGGCAAGTATATCGAGCTTTTTGATATTCTGAGGTCCAAGGATATCAGCATTGCCATCGATGAAAAGGTGGGAAAGGAAATATTCTTTTATTTCGACAGGCCGATCAGGCTGATCAGCTACTGTGCCTTCCAGACCTTTCAAGACAAGCATTTGATAAAAAGTCGGTACCAATGAAATCTCCTGGTGGGCTTTTATAGGTTGCTTAAAAAATATCCTGTATAAATCCCTCTCACCATAACCGCTCTTCCTGTTGGTAGTAATATAGCCTGTCATGCCATCGGGTGTCAGGACCATCTCTGTATCATCCGAAGATGAATTGAATGGAATGCCGAGGTTCTCCGGCAATGACCAAATTAGTTTTACCGGATCAAACACGGAACGGAAAATATCGAACCCACCTACGCTTTCCAGATTGTCCGATGAGAAAAATAAGGTTTGCCCGTTCTTAGTAAGAAACGGAAATCGTTCATTATAAAATGAATTGATCGTGGGGCCGAGATTCGCAGGTATTGTCCACAGACCCTTATGCAAAATAGAAACATATAGATCATATCCACCATAACCACCTGCCTTGTTGGATGCAAACAGACAAATGCTATCATTAAAAAAAGTCAGGTCCGTACCTCCTCCATCCGCACGGTATGGACCATTGAACAATCCCTGGTAGACGATGCCTTCTTCATAAGAAAAAGTATCTGTTATTATTTTAAATTCATTACGGACCGGTGTCAGAAAATATAAGATCTGTCCATCTGCGCTAAACCCGCACACCTGGTCATAGGAAGCGGAATTAATATTTGAAGGCAAGGCCTCAGGTGTCGTCCATTTACCGTTGACAAGTGATGCAGTGAAGATGTCAACATTAGATTTTGATTCCCGGTCAGAAATGTTATTCGTTCGGTTAGAATTGAAATAAATTTTATCAATGACAGTCGGACTGTTTTTTACTCCGAATTCAGCATATTGCGTGTTTATGCTTGTTCCGGCATTTTCAATATACGCTTCCTCGTCTGCGAATTTTAACCTGGCACCGTTTGCGCAACGGGTTAGTTCATCTTTAGCCCAAGAGATAAGCGGGTTATCAGGTTTTGAATTTTCAATAAATGATTTATAAAACGGGATGGCTTCCGTGAAGATATTTTTTGCCTGGTAAGATTTGCCCATGTATAGAAAGACATCGGCGCTAGTTTTTCCCTGGTCGATCAAAGATTGAAATATTTTGATCGCACTATCCACATCATTGATTTCGTACATGCAGATGCCTACGCGAAGTAATGTTTTTTTATTTGTGGAATGATCAAGTCCAGCAAGACGATACAATTTTAATGCTGTTCGGTATTCACCTGCTTCGAAGGATTGATCTGCTCTTTCTTTTAGATTGGAATTTGAACGCTGAGCAGATATCTCCGGCAGAAAGAAAACTACGAGACAAAGGACGATTGGCCAAAAGGCACGCAATATGGAGACGGATTGTATCACTTGGCTATCAGGGATTAGATCTCTCGTTGTGCATCAAAGGCTTCAAGGTAATCAGCCACTTTTCTTAAAAATGATCCACCCAAAAATCCATCCACGACACGATGATCATAAGACAAGGAGAGAAACATATAATGCCTGATTGCAATGAGGTCGCCATAAGGCGTTTCTACAACACCTGGTTTCTTCCGAATAGCACCTGTAGCCATTATTGCAACCTGTGGCTGATTGATGATAGGAGTGCCCATCACATTGCCGAATGTGCCCACGTTGGTGATGGTAAATGTTCCTCCCTGGATTTCTTCTGGTTTAAGCTTATTTCCTCTTGCTCTTTTTGCAAAGTCATTGACAGCTTTTGTCAGGCCAACCAGGTTGTAACCGTCAGCATTCTTGATGACCGGAACAATGAGATTTCCACTTGGCAAGGCAGCTGCCATTCCGATGTTGATGTATTTTTTAAGAATGATATTGTCACCGTCGACCGAAACATTGATCATCGGGAAGTCGCGAATGGCTTTGACAACCGCTTCAATAAATATAGGTGTATAGGTAATTTTCTCGCCGTACTTGTGTTGGAAATTGTCTTTTATTTTTTCACGCCACATCACCATGTCGGTAACATCAACTTCAACGAAAGAAGTTACGTGTGGTGAAGTATGCTTCGAACGGACCATATGATCAGCGATGAGCTTGCGCATACGATCCATTTCAATGATCTCTGTTGCGCCGTCAGCACTCACTGATGGTGAAGTCGATTTTGCTGTAACCGGCATCTCTTCCTGAAGCTGCTGAACATATTCTTTTTTAGCTGAAGGTTGTGTTCTTGCCTGCAGGTATGAAAGAATATCACTTTTTGTAACTCTGCCGTCCTGTCCTGAACCTTCTATCTGATCAAGTTCTGCCTGGGCTATTCCTTCTGAGGATGCGATATTTCTGACCAGTGGAGAATAGAATCTTCCGCCTGAATTTGAAACCAGTTCTTTCGAATAGCTTATCGATGTCGGGACATAAGGGACAACAGGTGGTTTTAAGGATTGTGTAACAGGTATTGGTTTTTCTTCAGCTTTTACAACCGGGGGTGGGGCCTGTTCTTTTTTCTCAGTAGGCGTTGAAGCTCCGTTTCCTTGTGAAGTGCCTGCTTTTGCTTCGGTTGCTATGACAGCGATGGTCTGGCCGACAGGGACAACTGCATTTTCCTGGAAGATGATTTTTTCAAGCCTGCCTGCTACCGGGGAAGGGATTTCGCTATCCACCTTGTCGGTGGCTATTTCAAGGATGGTTTCATCAAGGGCGACCATATCTCCGGGCTTTTTCAGCCAGCGCAGGATGGTAGCCTCCATTATGCTTTCACCCATTTTGGGCATTATGAGGTTAAAATCAGCCATGAGGCAAAGATAGTGAATGACCATGGACCACAGACCGAGGCAGATTAAATGAGGAATGATGAATAGTGAAGGCAATCTTGAATAAGGAATGTTGTGCTTCGACCTGCACCACTCAACCTCGGGCTTCAGCTCAGCAACCATTCTGAATTTTGAAGTGAAATATCAAATTAAGAATCATAAAATTTCAGAAAGTCCTGCACGGCTTGAGAGGAATACAAGGATTCAGGATTTCCTGCAGATAAATGAACAATGATTGATTTTGCGATTAAGGTTAAAATTGCAGGGTTCTGCTTATAGCTATGTCCACCATGACCGGTAATTAACCTGTCCTGACCGTTGATAAAAGATTCCTGCCTTACTCCTCAGAGTAAAGTAAATTTATACCCTCAAACCAACCAAAACTCTATTGTATGCGCTACCTCTCCCGGACACTGAGCCTATGTCTTTTCCTGTCGCTCATCATCTCATGTAAAAAAGGATTTAAACCGACCACCTATACCTCCGAAGAAATCGGCCGTTACATTGCTGCCAGGGTGCCTGCGGTTATTGATGTCTCAGACCCGGTCAGGGTAAGGTTTGCTGTTGCTCCGGATACCACACAGACAGCGGCCGTGTTTTCATTCAACCCGGATATCAAAGGCACGGCCTACTGGGAGGATGATATGACACTGGCTTTCAGACCTGCAGATGGCTGGAAACCAGGTCAGGCTTACCAGCTCCAGGTCAACCTGGATAAAGCTATCAAGGATGTAGATCCCAACATGAAAAAAGTCGTTTTCGAATTTGAAGTCAAGCCAGTCAGAATGAATGTGTCATTTGATCCGCTAGTGCCCGAATTTGATGGCGATACTCCGAAATACTCATTGAGAGGACGTATCACCACCTCTGTGAAAATAGATTCACAACAGCTTGAGAAAACATTTCTCCTTAAATCAAGCGGCAAGATGCCACCTATCCATTGGTTTCATAGTAATGACGGATTTGGTCACGATTGGGTCATCGAAGGAATCGAGCCGGATACAAAACTTGATTTCAATTGGAATGGTGAAACGCTTGGTTCAAAAGAAAAGGGCCAGCGCACCATCGAAATTCCAAGAGGAGATGTGTTAAGTGTCGTCTCGTTTGAGCCCGGTGCTGAAGGAGAGAAAAAAATCTCAGTTTATTTTTCACAAAAGCTTGATCCGAACCAGGACTTAAAGGGACTGGTAACCATCAATGGAAACAGTGATGGATTTACAATACGGAAATCTGAAAATGTTCTTTCCATCTATCCTGAAGAAACAGAGACAGGCCAGATGTCTATCCAGCTGAATGAAAAAATAGCATCTGCCAGCGGTAAAGAATTAGGGAAGACCATGACCATGGATGTGTCACTGGAAGATGCAAAACCTGCGTTGAGATTAGTGGGTTCAGGAGTCATCACACCCGGAAATGCAGAAGTTGTTTTTCCTTTCGAAGCGATCAATTTAAGATCAGTCCGGGTAGAGGTAATGCGCATTTTTGAAAATAATATTCTTCAATACCTCCAGCAGAACGGTCTTGAAGATCAGTGGAACCTTGAACCTGTGGGCCGCATCATTTTGCAAAAAAATATTGATCTCACTTCGATGTCTGATCGTGATAACCGATATGTATGGACACGATATGCATTGGATCTCGGACCATTAGTTACGCTTGCTCCCGGAAGCATTTACCAGGTGAGAGTTGGATTTACGGGTAATGATACTTACCTGGATTGTTATGAAGAGCCGGAAGCTGATGACGAAAAACCACCTTTTGGTGAAATGACTTCCATGTGGGAATATAATTACCATTATGATGATTTTGATTGGGAACAAACGGATGATCCGTGTTATCCTGCTTTCTATGGACCCGAACGTTTTATCAGTCGCAATATCCTTGCATCAGACATTGGTCTCAGTGCAAAACAAAATGATGAAGGTCACATCTGGATCTATGCGACCTCGCTTAATTCTGTTGCACCAAAGTCAGGAATGACAATTGAGGTGTATGATTTTCAGCAACAGCTTTTAGTGAAAGGACAGACATCCAGCCAGGGAGATATGTCTGCAGATATTCCACGAAAAGCATTTTTTGTAGTAGCTACTGATGGTGATCAAAGAGGATACCTGCGTGTGGCAGATGGACTTTCGCTTTCACTGAGTGAATTCAATGCAGGAGGAACAGGTTATCAGCAAGGCTTGCGCGGTTATGTTTATGCTGAGCGTGATGTATGGCGTCCTGGTGATAGTGTTCATCTCAATTTTATTCTATGGGATCCGGAAGGAAAAATAGATGATCGTCATCCCGTGAGTCTCACCGTGACAAATCCACTTGGACAAAAAACGATTGAGAGAACAAGCCCGATTTCGATCGGAGGAATCTATGACCTTGCTTTTAAAACTTCAAGTACAGATCCTACCGGAACATGGATGGCTAAGGTGGAAGTTGGCGATGCAGTTTTTTCAAAAGGATTGCGCATCGAAACCATCAAGCCTAACCGATTAAAGATCGATACTAAATTACCCAAAGAATTAACCGCTGCTGCTGATCAGAAAATTGATCTCGAAGCTTCCTGGTTATTCGGAGCACCTGCTGCTAATCTCAAAGCTATAGTTGAAGCACAATTTAGCTCGCTTGAATTTGCACCTGAAGGTTTCAAAGAATTTACGTTTTCTGATCCTGCAAGGCAGATGCCTTCAACTGTGTCTACCATTTTTGATGGTACGCTGGATGCTCAGGGAAAAGCTAAAATCGATGTGCCCAGCATGAAGGAATCACTTCCTGAAGGACAGCTTTCGATGAGTGTGAAGACAAGGGTATTCGAAGCAGGAGGAGATTTCAGCACGGACAGGAATTCTACCATATTTCATCCATATGATCACTATGCAGGAGTTTCTATTCCTGCAAACCGGTGGGGGTATGAAGAGATGAAAATCAACGAACCGAATGATGTGCGCCTTGCATCCGTCACCACTGCAGGTAAAGGAGAAAGTGGAAGGACACTGACTGTCGGTATTTACAATGCTAACTGGCGCTGGTGGTGGGATCAATCCGGTGATGAGATTACACAATACAATTCTGAACTGCATCTAGGGGCAATTCATATCGATACATTGAAAACAGGATCGAATGGTACTGTCAATTATAAAATTACACCTGCAACATATGGAGCATATTTGGTGCGTGTCTGTGATACGGAATCAGGCCATTGCAGCGGACAATTTTATTATGCTGGTTCATGGGGTGATCCATCCAGTAATAGTGATGCAGCGAATCGTTTAACCTTTACGTCGGACAAAGCTAAGTATGAAGTAGGCGATAAAATAAAACTGAATATCCCGTCAGCGAGTGGCAGCAAGCTCTTATTAACGCTTGAAAAAAATAACAAGGTCATATCATCCAAGTGGTACAATGTCACAGCTGATCAGACTGAGATCACATTGGATGCTACTGCTGAAATGATGCCAAATGTATATGCATTCGTCAGTCACATTCAGCCCTATGATCATAGCACAAATGACATGCCTATCCGGATGTATGGTGTGCTTCCGATCATGGTCGCAGATCCAAAGACTATGTTGCATCCTGTGCTGGATGTTGCTGATGTCCTTCAACCGGAAAAGGAATTTACCGTTTCGGTGAGTGAGAAAGATAAATTGCCAATGGCGTATACAATTGCTATTGTCGATGAAGGGTTGCTTGGCCTGACGAGATATGAATCACCAAATCCGTGGGAATATTTTCACCGGCAGGAAGCATTAGCTGTACAGACGTGGGATATGTATGACCAGGTGCTGGGTGGTTATGGTGGAAGCATTGAACGGCTATTAAGTCTTGGTGGTGATGCAGCTGCGAAATTAGTGGATGCACCACAAGCAGAACGTTTCAAGCCTGTTGTAATGCATCTCGGACCCTTCTATCTCAATGCTGGGCAGAAAAAGGTGCATACATTTAAGATGCCTAATTATGTCGGCGCAGTGAGAGTGATGCTGGTCGCATCGGATCGCAAAAGATGGGGCGCTACTGATGAGACGAGCACAGTCAAATCTGATCTGATGATCTACCCGACATTGCCAAGATTGGTTTCACCGGGAGAGACAGTCGCATTACCTGTCACGGTGTATGCATTGGCTGACAATATGAATTCAGTGGATGTGTCAGTTACTACTAATGACATGGCCTCTGTCACCGGAGGAAATGTACAAAATGTAAAATTTGCAACTCAGGGTGATAAGCTTGTTTTCTTCAGCCTTAAAATTCCTGATCGTCCCGGATTATTGAAAGTAGATATTACAGCGAAATCAGGAAGCGCTTCAACAACCCAACATTTAGAGCTTGATGTTCGCATACCAAATCCTCCATTGACAGAAGTTGTTGCTGCGACTATTGCTGCCGGACAAAAATGGGTGGGTAAGATCCCATTGCCAGGCATGAAAGGAACAAATGAAGCCGGTATTGAATTGTCGCAAATGCCACCGATCAACCTGCAGAAAAGACTTCAATACCTGATCCAATATCCGTATGGATGTATCGAACAAACCTTGTCATCGGTTTTTCCACAGTTATACCTTGCGGCATTGACAGATCTGAAACCTGAACAGGAAAAACAAGTGCGAAAAAATATACAGGATGGAATTTCGCGTCTGAAATTATTTACGTTGCCTTCCGGTGGATTTAGCTACTGGCCTGGACAGAATTACAGGGACAGCTGGGCTAACAGTTATGCAGGACATTTTCTGATCGAAGCTGCTCATGCAGGTTATACAGTTGATAAGGGAATGATGGATGGATGGAGAACTGCAGAGAAAAAAGATGCGCAGGCATATTCGCCACGTCAGTACTATCGCGAAGATGTCATTCAGTCTTACCGTCTGTATGTGCTCGCATTGGATGGGCAGCCGTTGTGGGGTATGATGAATAGATTGAGAACAGAAAAAGATCTTGATCCGGCTGCATCCTGGCTTCTGGCAGGTGCATATGCATTAGGAAAACGAAATGATGTAGCGAATGGTATTATTACCAAGCTGAGCACTGATGTTAAGCCATATGAAGAATTGGGTTATACATACGGTTCTGACCTAAGAGACAAAGCCATTATTCTTGAGACATTTTTATTGCTGGGCAAACAGGATGATGCGATGTCGGTTGCAAGGATCATTGCAGAAAGATTGTCAGGAGAATACTGGTATAGTACTCAGACAACATCATTTTCATTGTTAGCATTAGGTAAACTTGCAAAACAATTTTCCGGTGATCAGTTGAAAGCTACTATCACTCAATCCGGAAAAGCAGCTGAACAAATCACAACCACAAAAGGAATCGTGCTCAGGACGCTTGATGTGAGTGCGGAAAATATGACTGTTGAGAATACTTCATCTGATCCTATTTTCTTAAGAGTTACGGGTACAGGTAGGCCGCTGAAGGGTGTGACTACAGAATGGAAAAAGAATCTGAGCCTGAAAGCGAAATACCTGAACATAGCGGGAAAAGAAATCAGCCCGGATAAGCTGAGCCAGGGAACTGATTTTGTGGTGCAAATAACGGTGACGAACCCTGGAACATTTACAACGCACCTTGATCAAATGGCGCTATCGTATTTATTTCCTTCCGGCTGGGAAATGAGCAATCAACGAATGGATCAGTTTGAGGGAAGGTTTAATAGCAGTGCTGCGGAATATGAAGATTACCGTGATGACAGGGTGAATATATTTTTCAGCATGGATCGGGGTGTATGGAATTATTACTTCGTGATGACGGCTACATATGCAGGGAAATATTGGTTGCCGGATATCATGTGTGAAGCGATGTATTCGCACCAGGTGAGAGCGAGATTGCCTGGGAGATGGGTGGAGGTATTAGCATCATCTGGAGCTAAAGTTCCTATGTAAGGAAACAGATTCACGTACACTCAAATTGTAAATTTGAGAACACCACGACGTAGGTACAACCTACGCCGAACGATTAGGTAAATTCTTTTCGGAAAAAAGTTGTCCGTAGTTTCAAACTACGGACAACTTTTTTCGGAGAGAATTTTAAGAAACTCTTTTTTTATTGATGATTAAAGGTCGGCGCAAATATTTTTTATTACTTCTGTTGCCATTGGTGGCATGGTGGTTCTGTCTGCCTGATCCTTTGTTTAAATCCTCTTATAGTACAGTTTTGCTTGATCGGAATGGACAGTTGATGGGAGCAAGACTGGCGGAGGATGGACAATGGAGATTTCCGGATGTGGATCTTAAGGTGCCGGATCGGTTTCAGAAAGCGGTTGTCAATTATGAAGACAAACGTTTCTTTTCACATGCTGGTGTTGATTTCAGGGCGTTGGTAAGGGCATTGAAGCAATATATCAAAGAAGGGCATGTTGTCAGTGGCGGTAGTACATTGACTATGCAGACCATGCGGATGGCCAGACAGGGAAAAAGAAATCTTTGGCAAAAAGGAATTGAAATATTGTGGGCATGGAGAGCTGAAATCCGATATTCTAAAAAAGAAATTCTTCAACTCTATGCAAGTCACGCACCTTTTGGTGGGAATGTAGTCGGACTGGGTGCTGCAAGCTGGAGATATTTTCAAAAGACACCGGATCAATTATCATGGGGTGAAGCTGCAAGTCTTGCAGTGCTGCCGAATGCGCCGGGACTTGTGCATCCGGGAAGGAACAGGGATGCATTGCTTTCAAAACGAAACAAGCTCATCAAAGTATTACAAGAAAGGGGAGTTATCGATGAAACTGAAGCTTCACTTGCACTCGAAGAGCCATTGCCGGATGATCCTTATCCTTTGCCTGACATAGCACCGCACGTTCTTGCTCATCAATCAAAAGCAGGGATCACATTGCACAGTACACTTGATATGGAGTTGCAGCAACGATTAACTGAGTTGGTGCAAAGGCATGCTGACATCCTCGGATTGAATGGTGTCAACAATGCTGCCTTGATGGTGATGGAAACAGAAAGTGGTGAAGTGCGTGCATACATCGGAAATGTATCTGATGAAAACAAGCAGCATCAGAATGATGTGGATATCATCACCTCTGAAAGAAGCTCAGGCAGCATTCTGAAACCATTTTTGTATTGTGCATCGCTTGAAGAAGGCCTTATCACGCCGCAGGGAATTCTTGAAGATATACCAACCTATATCAGGGGATATCAGCCTCTTAATTTTTCAAAGCAATATATGGGCATGGTGCCTGCCGGTCAGGCATTAGCGATGAGCCTGAATGTTCCTGCAGTACGCTTACTTCAACAGTATGGTATTTTACCTTTCAAAGAAAAACTGGAAGCAGCGGGAATTACAACACTTCATTTCAGTCCGGACTATTATGGTTTGCCCTTAGTGCTGGGTGGTGCTGAGGTGAAATTGTGGGATCTGTGTGGAGCTTATGCGAGCATGGGGAGAATATTAACTCATTTTTCTCTTAACAATGGACAGTATACAAATGATGATTTGCATGCACCAGTGCTTTTCCGCCCCCTGCCCCCTAAAGGAGGTAAGATGTCCGTAGTTTCAAACTACGGGCAACAATTTTTTGTCTGGAATGCAGGTGCGATATGGCTTACGTTTGAAGCGATGAAGACATTGCGTCGTCCAGATCAGGAAGGACAATGGGAGACATTTGAAAGCAGCCGGCCGATAGCGTGGAAGACAGGGACAAGCTTTGGATTCAGGGATGCATGGGCTTTGGGTGTGACACCGAAGTATACAATTGGTGTATGGGTTGGGAATGCTGATGGAGAAGGAAGGCCCGGTGTGATTGGATTGCATGCAGCAGCGCCGATACTTTTTGATGTATTGCGCATGCTTGATGATGATGTTTCCTGGTGGACAGAACCCTTTGATGCGCTTACTCCGAAAGTTGTGTGCAGGCAAAGTGGTTGGCTAGCCGGATCATTATGTACAGAAACGGATACAAGTTACCTGGTAACAGGAAACCAGGTTCCGCCTGTGTGTCATTTTCATTCCACATTTTATACGGATCGGGAGCATGCATACCGGTATGAGCCTGATTGCATCAGCAGTGAGTCAACTCTAGCCAATTATTTTGTGGTGCCGGCACTTGCAGAAAATTATTACAAACGGTATAAACCTTCTTATCAGATCGTACCGCCATTGTCACCGGATTGCAATTCCAACCAGGGGAAGCGACAGGATATTGCAATTATTTATCCAAGGATAGGTTCGAAAATTTATGTGCCGTATGAATGGGATCATGAAAAATCCAAGGCAGTTTTTTCGGCGGTGCATCGTTCGGATACAACTTATATTTATTGGACGCTTGATAAACATTATTTAGGAAAGACAAAAGAGTTTAACCAGATTGAAATAGACCCCAAGCCCGGTATGCACCAGCTTGTGCTGCAGGATGAATTTGGAAGTGTGGCGAGTACTTCATTTGAAGTGATAAGTAAGAAGTGACCATAGACTACGGACCCATGAGATTTTATAAGCATTTCCTCTTTATATCCGGGTTGTTATCCTCGATTTACTGCTTTAGCCAGGAAGCCGTGGAACTTCCTGTGCATAGAATATTTTCACCAGAAGAATTACAAAATGATTTTAATGTATTCAGAGAGAGGTATGAAGCATCTCTGGCAAATCTTTATCTATATGTTTCAAAAGAAAGACTTGATAAAATATTTGATGATTTATATAAGGAAATCAAGCCCATGACGGCGGAGGAATTTTATAAGTTTATCACGCCAGTGTCTTCGATTATCAAAGACGGACATTCTAATATTTTTCCACCTAAAGAAAATACAGAATACTTCGACCGGAATGCCGTCTTTTTTCCATTCAATATTTATTGGAAAGAAGGGAGGATGTTCATTTCTAAAAACCTTTCCGGTGATACTTCTATTCAATCCGGTAATGAAATTATCTCCATTAACGGCTTGCCTGCTTTTGCAGTGATGAACTATTTACTTAAACGACAGGTCAGAGATGGTGAAAATGAAAATTATGCAGTCTGGATACTGAACCATTATTTCCGTGAATATTACAGCTATCATTTTGGACATCCCTCCAGCTTTGAGATGTCACTCAGAAAAGCGGAGAATAAATTCTCTACAATCATCGTAAAAGCACTTTCCAAAGATGTGATCGCCAGTAACAGGGAAGCCAGGTATCCCAAACGTAATGATTCTGAAAAAACTTATTTTGCCATTGACAGCATAACACATGCAGGAATATTTAAAATAAAAAGTTGGGATGAAAAGAATCTGAATCAACAAATAGAAGATGTATTCAGGGAAATCAAATCGCATAGGATTGATCATCTTATCATAGATGTAAGAGATAACCAGGGAGGTGATTTTGATCTCGCCATTTATCTTCTATCGTATATATTACAGCAGCCATTTCAGTATTTTAATAATCTGGAGTCAGTTGAAAGCCATAATGATACAGGTCAGCTTTTAAGTTCGCGCAAAGGGAAAATGCTTGGAACGCATGAAGCGAGGAAAGATTCTTATCAGGGGAAAGTTTATGTTCTTATCAACGGAGGTTGTTTTTCTAACACCGCTGCATTTTGTTCAAGAATTGCATATTATAAAAGAGGTGAATTCATTGGAGAAGAGACTGGAGGGAATAAGGTTGTGTTCAGTGGTGAATTCGGTTTGAAAGGAAATACCATTCTTCCAAACACAAAGATTATTTGTGAAAATGCTAATTACAGGATGACAGTAACAGATCTTATAGAAAATACAGGTCACGGTGTGGTTCCGGATTATAAAGTCGAAATGAACGTGGAAGATGATATTGCGGGAAGGGATGTAGTATTAATGAAAGCTATTGAATTGATTTATCAAAGTAGTCACTAAAACCCCCGTTCTTCGACTTGCCTTTCTCACAACCAAAAGACTTTACAATTTTCACAAAAAAAAGGTGCCTTTCCTTTCGAAGAGACACCTTGCTTTTTGCCCCTCATTCCCCTGAAGGGGATGATAAATTTTCAAAAAAAAAGGCGCCAGTCCTTTCAGATCGACACCTTGCTTTCATACTAAAATATCTTTGAATACTTAATCGTATTTTCCTTTTATGAACCAGGAATTATCGTTGAGGATAATACCTACATTTCCGCGAATGAAATTATCGCTCAGGCGATCTCCACCTGTACGTTTTCCAACATCGATACCAAGCTGTAACCAGGCAATATTCCTTTGAAGGATCAATGGAAAACCTGCACCAATGGTAGCTGCCGTTACTTTCACCTGGGTATTCTCGATTACCCTTGGATCAGTCATGGTATAAAACCCGGCCCGGTATTCAACACGCTTGAAATAAGAAGTGATTGAATTTGCATCAGGGATCCATGCAAGACCTGCACCCAGCCTGTATGAATCTTTAAATGTAGCAGGACGCGCATCATTTTGATATGTGCTCCATGAAGCGGCCTGGTAGTCAAATCCAAACCTGAAATCACCTGCATGACGATACATGAAACCTGCGCCCCATGTGGATGACAGCTTTGCCTTGCCAGCCTGATCCTGTACGAAAAATGCTGTGTCAACATCGACAACCTGACCATTGAAAGTAGAAATACCAAGCTGTGAAATATCAGATTTAATATTTAAAGATGTTTTTCCTGTTGCGAATAAACCGAAGGACAATAACCGTGAAGGCTTGTCTTCATTTTCACGTGCAGCCTTCAGATCTAAAGGATGCTCGTATAATAATCCTACGCGATATTGAAATCCTTTATAGGCATCCGCATTTTCAAACTCATCGAAAGATGCATTTTCAAGATCCCGGAAAATAGTCTGTTCCTGAAATGATTGTTTGCCATAGAGATACGTCAGATTTATTCCTGCAGCGAAGTTTTTAAATTTGATGCCATTACCCCACATGATCTGATACAAACCTCCTGACCCGGTAAATGTCCGTTGAACGTCTCCAATGTCAGGGATACTATCCGTAATACGGATAAAATATCCAACCTGTGAATAAGGCCGAAGTGAAATGCTTGTCCCCCATGAAAAATCCGTTTCGCGACGTTCTAATGCTTCATTGAGCGGGTTGATGATAGGGATATTCAGGCTGAGATGATCCAGGTTGCCGCTCCAGATGGTTTGCTTATCATCTAATCTTTTGATGGAGGATCTTTTAGCAAAGAACCCGAGCTGAAGGCTGGTGTACTGGAGGTAACCAAGTGAAGCCGGATTGTCAAGATTGGCTTCAAAAAAATCATGATATGCGGCACTCAGGCCTCCCATAGCATGACTTGCGGGCATATCGGACTCAATAAAATCGCCCAATCCGAACTGAGAAAAGGGTGAATTATCTTTAGCCTGGGAACTTGCGAGGGTGGTGGAAATGATAACCAAAAAGTTGATTAACAGTAGTTTACGTTGTATTCTGAACATTAAAGGATAAGATTTGGAAAAGGCCTTGTGTGACCAATTCGGGTTCGACAAATATCCGACTTTCCAGCTTACTAGCCAAAAAAGCGGCATCTCCACCGGTTATAACGATAGAAACGTCTCCGTATGCTTTGCGGGCAAGATTTAAATGGCCTTCAATTTCCATGACCATACCCAACCCCGCGCCATTCTGTAAAGCATGTACAGTTGAGTCACCAAACGCCAATTCCGGCCATTCCGGATCGACAAGCGGCAGCCGGGCCGTCTGTTCATGCATTGCCTTCAGTCTCATGAAAAGGCCGGGAGCAATATTCCCTCCGAGATAGATACCTGTCGCCAGCAAAAGATCCGTGGTGATACATGTGCCTGCATCCACCACAAGACAGTTTTTATCCGGCAGCAACGCATGAGCTCCGCACGCAGCCGCGATACGATCACGGCCAAGTGTTTCAGGAGTTGAATAAATAATCTGAACAGGTAATGGGATCTCATGCGTGAGCTCAATAATTTTACCGGGTATGATAATCCTTGCGATATCGACGATGCGCTTTCCGGTTGTAGAAATGATTGCGTGGATGATATTATTTCCTGAAATCCACGTATACATATCATTAAATGAATCGTCATCAAAAATCTTTGTGGCTATCATTTCTCCCTGTGCATTGTACACAGCACATTTGGTGCGGCTGTTTCCATTGTCAATGCAGAGAAGCATAGGATTTACGATTTACGATTTTTGATTTACGATTTTTTAACCCTTAAATCCCCTAAAGGGGACCTTTTTACTTATATCCTGAATGGTTTTTAAGATGTAATTATTTAATGTTGTATGAAATTGAAAGAGAATATTTTAGTCTAATGTAAAAGGTCCCCTTTAGGGGATTTAGGGGTCAATGTTTGAAATGCCTGTATCCTGTCATCACCATCGCCATATTTATTGTATTGCAATAATCGATGCTTTCCTGGTCTTTTACTGAACCACCCGGATGAATGACAGCAGTAATGCCTGCTTCATGAGCGATCTGAACACAATCCGGAAATGGAAAGAATGCTTCGGAGGCCATGACTGCACCTTCAAGAGAGAAACCAAAAAGATTTGCTTTTGCAATTGCCTGTTTGAGCGCATCTACTCTTGAAGTCTGGCCGCAACCCATCCCAATCAATTGGGCGTTTTTAACAATTGCGATGCCGTTTGATTTGAGATGCTTGACACATTTATTTGCAAAAAGCAGATCATCGATTTCAGATGATGAAGGTGCACGTAAGGTTACTGTCTTCAGATTGGATTCATCTTCAGTTATTTTGTCTAGATCCTGTACGATAAATCCATCGAGTAAAGTTTTTACCTGCTGACGTGTCTGAGGATAGTGATTCAATTTCAATAAGATCCTGTTTTTCTTTGACGTCAATAATGCAGTTGCGTCAGATGTAAAATCAGGGGCAATAAGCACCTCATAGAAAATTTCATTTATCTCTTTGGCTGTTGCTATATCTACGGTGCTATTTGAAATTAATACACCACCGAAAGCGGAAACCGGATCTGCTGCAAGTGCATCATGCCATGCTGTCAGAATATCGGAACGGGTTGCGATACCACATGCGTTGGTATGTTTCAGGATGGCGAATGTTGGGGCTTCGTTGTGAAATTCATACATCAGTTGGATAGCAGCATCGACATCCACAAGATTATTGTAGGATAATTCTTTCCCACTTAGTTTTTGAAAAGAAGCATCCTTTGTTCCATAATAAATGGCTTGCTGATGAGGATTTTCACCGTAACGTAACGGAGTAGCGTCATGCATGGATATTTTCAGGCTCGCATCTTTTGCGTCACTGTTGAAATAATCATAGATATTTTTATCGTAGTGTGATGTAACTCTGAATGCACGCGTTGCAAAATGTTTGCGGTCTTCAATTTCTGAATTGGCACCTTTCGACATCAATAGCTGATGTAATGGTTCGTATTCTTCCTGTGAAGAGACAATCAACACATCGCCATAATTTTTGGCTGCAGCGCGTATGAGTGATATTCCTCCGACATCAATTTTTTCTATGATTGTTGCTTCATCGTTTGTATTCCGAACGGTTTGTTCAAAAGGGTACAAATCAACGATCACCAGATCGATAGGAGGGATCTCATATTTGTCGAGCTGAGCCAGATGGTTTTCTTCGCGGCGGGCGAGGATGCCGCCAAATATTTTAGGATGAAGTGTTTTTACTCTTCCGTCCAGGATCGATGGATAGCCGGTAAGATCTTCTACAGCAATGGCTTCTATGCCTAATGAACGAATGTAATCCAGGCTTCCGCCTGTGCTATAGAGGATGACCTGGTTTGCATGAAGGAGCCGGATGATTTCATCGAGTCCTTCTTTATGATAAACGGAGATGAGTGCGCTGCGGATTGGCTTTGAAGAGCCCATTTTCAATTTAGGATTTAAGAATTAAGATTATGTATCCGGGTGTCAGTCGAGGGGGCGAAGGTATGTTAAATGCAAGAAAGGAGGAAAGCAAGAATGGGAGAAGGGAAATCCGAAATGAATTTGCCCGAAAAATTTTGGAAATGTTGTTTAACTCAAACCAGATCAATTACTTACAAAAAAGCATTTAGGCAAAATGCGAAATGAATTTGGGAGAAAAATTTACCGAAAATTGCATTCTATATCAGGACAATTACTTCTGGAAAATTATTTAGGCTAAATGCGAAATGAATTTGTGAAAAAAAATTTGGAAATGGTAGTTAACTTAAACAAAGTCAATTACTTATAAAAAAACATTTAGGCTAAATGCGAAATGAATTTGGGCTAAAAAATTTGTCGGAAAATGTAATCTATCTCCTTGCAGATACCTATTGAAATTGGATTTAGTCAAAATCCGAAATGATCATAATTTAACCCTCAGATCAAGGATATTCCCCAGGCTGAAACAATGCCGGCACCTCGCTTCATAAATATTTCTTTCCCCCAAAACAACTGTTTCTGAATCCTCTGAAAGCCTGTAGGTGTGCGTAGCCAGGTTACCACAATGATGGCAGATAGCGTGAAGCTTCGTGATATATTCAGCCACGGCAAGTAGATCAGGTATTGGTCCGAACGGTCGTCCCCTGAAATCTGTATCCAATCCCGCAACAATCACCCTATGCCCACGAAGCGCAAGCTCCTCACAAACAGCAGGTAATTTTTCATCAAAAAACTGTGCCTCATCAATACCGATGACAAGCGTATCCCGCGCAGCAGAAAGTATTTCTTCGGAAGTCATGACAGGCCGGGAGGCGATGACTCGGGCATCATGACTTACCACATCATTCGTGCTGTACCTGGTATCCTGGGCAGGTTTGAAAATCTCGACTGACTGATCGGCGATTTTAGCCCTTTTCAGGCGCCGGATAAGCTCCTCTGTTTTCCCCGAAAACATGGATCCGCAGATAACTTCTATCCAGCCTCTGCGTTGTGTATGAAATGACGGCTCCAGGAACATGATGGCTGCAAAGATGCACAGGAATACTTTACTTTTTTCAATCCTGAAAAGTAACCTCCTTTGATCAGCCAGCTTTTTGGTTAAACAAAATGGGTTTTTAGAAGTTCCGTTGATGCGTTCACACAATATTAACCCGTTTCATATCATATAAGGAGGCGGACAGCATTACCTTTCCAGATATTAACCGATAGCTCTATGGATATCAAAAAAGCACAGCGATTGATCAATAAAATCCAGGCCTTCCTCGACAATGGAAACGCCCAGGATCTCTCCCGTCTCGAGAAAGACTTAATCAAATCTTATGTCACCCAGCTTTATGAGGCAGTGACAGACGATCAGGTAATGCCTGCTCATCAGGAAGAGGAACCCGTCCGGTTCGTAGAGCATAAAATGCCAAAACGCGAACCCGCACCAAGAGTTGAAATTCCACAGGTCAGGGAGATTGAAGAATTAATGCCTGAAATACCTCCACCTTTTTACACGGATCATGAGCATAATACACCACAGGAAAAACATATAGAAGTAGAAATCCCTGTTCATATTCCTGAAAAAACTCAACCGGAGGCCAAGTCATTCCAGTTTACACCAGAGCCAATAAAAGAAACAGCCCACGCACCAAAATCAAACCGGTCCGCAGCAGATCATGAAGGCCTGGCGAAACTATTTGACATCACAAAGACAGATGAAATGTCCGGGCGATTCAGTCATGTTCCGATCTCCAGCATAGAATCTGCCATGGGCCTCAATGAAAGAATATTCACACTCAATGAATTATTTGGTGGTAATAAATCACTGTTTGATGATACATGCGCTAAGCTGAATAATTTTAATTCATTTGCTGAAGCGCGCAACATGCTGATGGGAGGGCCTGCGACGGATTTTAACTGGTCAGCACCGGAACGTCAGAAGATGGCGGAGCAATTTATCCGGATCGTATCGAGGAGATATCCTAAATCTGTTTCCTGAGTTGAATTATCGTCTCATTTTAAAAAGGCTTGCTTTTCCAATTGGTTTTGTTGGATTGATCTGGATCATTCATCTGTTCCAGGTTTTTTCCGGCATTGATTTACGGACACTGGGTGTTTTTCCGAGAAGAATGGAAGGATTGCCGGCGATCCTGACGGCACCTTTGATCCACGGCAGCTTCGAGCACCTGTTTTATAACTCTGTTTCTTTTTTGATACTCAGTGCCATCCTGTTTTGGTTTTATCCAAAGATTGCCATTAAGAGCTTTGTATTGATTTATCTTTTGTCAGGCCTGGGTGTCTGGATTTTTGCTGCACCATATACTTATCATATCGGAGCTAGTGGAATTGTGTATGGAATGGTTTCACTTTTATTCTGGAGTGGAATATTCCGGCGCAATATCAAATCCATTGTGCTTGCATTGATCATACTTGTATTATATGCAGGTTATTTCGGAGGCATTGTACCGGGTAAAGAAGGCATTTCATGGGAAAGTCATTTGCTCGGTGCTATAGCAGGTATACTTTTAGCCTGGGCTTATAAATCCAATGTTGAAGAAGACGAAATCATTGTGGTCGTGGATGATGAAGAGGAAGAGGAGAAGAATTATTTTCTGCCGAGGGATGTGTTTGAAGAAAAGAAAAGGGAATAAAGGCGGAAGGGCAGAAAGGCGGAAAGCTAAGTTGAACACAATGTCTTTCAAATCTATTTTTACCCCATAGGAACTTCAGAGCACTTAGAAAGTCACTTAGAATCTCTCTATTGTTTTTTTGCAGATTGAGTCGCGAGTCCGGCATCCGGCATCCTTTTATCCGGTATCCAAAAGAGATCTGCAACCATTCATTTTTTTTCCTGTCTTTCCTCCGTATTTTCATTCTATATTCTTCAATCAAAATCAAACATCATGGCACGAATCATCATTGCACTTTTTATAACAGGCTTCCTGGTAAGCTGTAAATCGGATGCTCAATCCTGGTCTGGCATCAAAGGGGAAGGCGAAGTGGTCAAAGAAGATATTTCCCTTGAGTCCCTGAAGGGTATCAACCTGGGTTTTGATGGTGATGTGGTACTTACACCCGGAAGTACTCAAAAGATCACCATAGAAGGACAGAAGAATATCATCGACAATATCAAACGCGATGTCAAAAACGGATCATGGAATATTGTTTTTGATAAAAATGTAAGAGAAGCAAAAGGTGTCACCGTTTATATAACCCTTACTAACCTTGAGGAAGTAAATCTGAGCGGTAGCGGATCGATCCGGTCTACCGGCAAATTTACAGGGCTTAAAGATCTTGATATTCATGTATCAGGTTCAGGAGCTATTACGCTGGATTATGATGCAACATCAACAGACCTCAGCTTAAGTGGATCCGGTGAAATAGATCTCAACGGGACAAGTAAATCATTAGAAGTGTCAATAAGTGGCTCCGGTGATGTGAATGCAAAGGGTCTGGTGACAGATGATTGTTCTATTCATATCAGTGGATCCGGTGATGCGTCTGTTCAGGCCAATAAAAATCTTGAAACACATATCTCCGGAAGTGGTGATGTGGCTTATTCCGGAACTGCAAGTGTTACTACACGGATCAGTGGAAGCGGTGAGGTGACCAGGATCAAATAAAGGCTTTCAAAGCCCTTCGTACGGATCCATGCACAGATAAAAGTGCTGAAGCTTCTTCGTAGGGCAGGGATGTTTTATCCATGATCATTCTCACTCCGCGATCGATCAGCTTGTTGTTGGACAGTTGCATATCCACCATCTTGTTGTCTTCGATTTTTCCGAGACGTATCATGGTAGTGGTCGAAATCATATTGAGGATCAGTTTCTGGGCAGTGCCTGCTTTCATACGTGTGCTGCCTGTCACGACTTCGGGTCCGACAATGCAAACCACAGGATGATCTGCGTGGGCGATCAATGGTGCATCCGGATTGCAGGTGATGCATCCTGTGAGGATTTTATTTTCTCTTGCAATCTTCATACCACCGATCACATAGGGAGTAGTGCCTGATGCAGCAATCCCGATTAACGTATCCATTTGATTGATCCGGAATTCCATCAGGTCTTTCCATGCTTGTTCGGTATCATCCTCTGCAAATTCCTGGGATTTCCGGATAGCTGCATCTCCACCGGCGATCAGGCCGATCACATCTTCGTGATCCACACCAAAAGTCGGCGGACATTCGGATGCATCAAGGATGCCGAGTCTTCCGCTGGTGCCCGCTCCAATATAAAAAAGACGTCCTCCGTCGCGCATTCTGACGACAATATCTTCTACGAGCTTCTCAATGGCCGGGATGCATTCGGTCACTTTGTGTGCTACCGACTGATCTTCCAGGTTGATAAGTAAAAGAAGATCTCCGGTGGACATCTTCTCCAGGTGATGATAAGGGGAATCCTGTTCTGTTATTTTTTCCATTAAGTAAATTTAAGTTACTTTCTTTCGATGCAGGATTAAAGTCCCACTTAGTATCCTGATGCCGGACTCTGGACTCAAAACTGCTCTAAACGAGATGCCACAATAAATAAAAGACTAAAGTCAGATTTTTCGCACGTTGAGACGCGATTTATCACGTCTCAATATTCGAAAAATCTGACTTTATTATTTAGCACTCAGAATAAACCGACAAGCACTATGGTTCAGCCCTCCTCTAACAATATTCGTTGAATGCTGCCTTCAGGTTTTCAGCAATCATCATTGCGCTGCGGCCTTCGATGTGATGTCGCTCGAGGAAATGTACGAGGCGACCATCTTTAAAGAGGGCGATAGCGGGAGATGAAGGAGGATAAGGAAGAAGATATTCACGAACCTTTAACGTGGCGTCTGTATCTACACCTGCAAAAACGGTATAGAGGTTTTCAGGCTGCTTATCATTCTGGAGGGCTATTTTAACTCCGGGACGTGCCATGGCAGCGGCACAGCCACAAACTGAATTAACTACAAGAAGTGCTGTACCACTTTGATTTTCAAGGACATCTATTACATCCTGGGGGGTTTCGAGTGATTCAAAACCTACAGAAAGCAAATCCTGGGTCATGGGAGCAACAATTTCGGCTGGATACATATTTAAGGGAATTTAGATTTTTGAATTTAGATTTTGGATTTTAGAGGTACGATGTTGATCGTATGGTCGGATAACAAAGGTAGGTTAGAATTAGTTTTGCGGTATGCTTCAGGATATAAGGATAAAAATATGTTGCATCTCCAGTATTGCGGAAGCTCAGCTCGCCGCGAAATATGGGGCAAATGCTCTAGGATTGGTGGGTCCGATGCCAAGCGGGCCTGGCCCGATTGAAATTCCTTTGATAAGACAAATTGCCGCCAGCGTTTCCCCGGGTATTTCAACTTTTCTATTGACGTGTGAGATTACTGCTGAGGGAATTATGGACATTTATAAAAAGACACATACGCAGGTATTGCAACTGGTGGATGAGGTAGAAAATATGGAGGTGTATGTAACCCTAAGAAAAGAATTGCCACAGGTGAAATTAGTGCAGGTGATACATGTGACCGGTTCTGAATCGCTGGACGAAGCTTTGCAAATCGCTCCGTTTGTTGATTCGCTTTTATTAGATAGTGGAAATCCAAAACTTGCTGTCAAAGAATTAGGCGGAACAGGAAGAATTCATGACTGGAAAGTGAGTCGTAGTATAGTGGAACAATGCGGAAAGCCTGTATTTTTAGCAGGCGGATTAAATCCATCAAATGTCCTTGAGGCGATTGAAAAAGTAAATCCGTACGGAGTTGATATTTGTTCCGGGCTGAGGATTGGTGGGAAACTTGATGAGCGATTATTAGAACAATTTGTTGAGAGCGTAAAAAAAGTAATCAGTAAAAAATGTAATCGGTAATCAGTATTCAATAAAAGTTATCTACGAATTAATTTAGTTTTATTACCATTAGTTGCAATCCACTGATTACTGATTACTGATTACTGAACACTGAATACCGGATTTGTGGCCTTACCAGAAAAATTATGAGAGAAGAATACTACATGCCGATTTGGATCAAAGCATTGCTTGCTTTTTTGCTCGTCATGCTGGGTATATTATTCACGTTTATTATGTACAGGTTTTTTCCTGTACCGAAAGAAACGGGGTTTGATGGATTGGGATCCCTGATGTATATCTTTTTTATACTCGGTGCACTGGAGCTGGTATTCATCTTCGGAGTGATGTTTCTGAGAAAACATCCGTATTCCTTGTTTTCAACTTGCCTTCTTCTCTTCCTTGTGGGATTGATACTGATTAGATGGCTTGTGATAGGAAGTTAGAAATAGGGAGGTTATAAGTTTATGAAGTTTATAAGTTTATAAGGTTTATAAGTTTATGGCTTATTTAATTTTGCCTTTTGCTTATTGCTTATTTCCTTCGCCTTTGCCTCCGCCTCCGCCTCCGCGCTTATTGCCTATTCAGCTTGTATTCCACCTGGGAGGTCGGGTATACTAACAAGGCTACCCACTGGCCCTGATCATTGAGGCTGAACTTAAATTTTTCGTTTGTCAGCTTATTTTCAAAAACGGATTCTTTGGCATTTGAGGAAATTAATTCGAGAGACCGGTTTTCGCTTTTATAATATATTTTATTGTCGAGTAATTCAATTTTAGATCTGCCACTGATGGTGGTATCACCATTGGTGATTCCATAATTAATGTTGGCTAATTCTGTATCAGAAACTTTTGTCCAGGTTTCATAAAAGGGTTGTCCTGATGCTTCTCCTTTCCAGTTGCCCAGAAGCCAGTGCAAATTTTTAATGTCTGTAGGTGGAGCTTGCGATTGGCAGCCGATAAAAAGTACGGCCATTACGAAGGTTATTTGTAGCGTAGTTTTCATTTATAAAGTAGGTAATTGTTTTTTGTAAATTTTGGCATTGTAATAAAACCATGTTCCCCGCCAGCCTAAAAGTATTGACCAGATAATGCCCGAATAAAAACCAATGTTGATAAAGATGCCATGCGATATCTCATGCCTGTAGAAAGAATAGGAAACTGTCAGCAGGCTCAAAATCGCTATCACCCATAATCCTTTCGTGAGACACCAGATCGTGGTAAAAAAGAATGCCCACCAATTCCATTTGCCTTTGTATGTTCCATGGGAGTCATGAATTTTGGTAAATTCATCGTGGTAGTATTTGTCAAGACCTATCAGGTCAAGGGGTTGGTCAAAATTTTCCATGAACATTCATTATAAGCTAAAGATATCAAATAGGCATCTCTTGTTCTTTCCAAAGTTTAATTACCTGGATGAGGCTGTCACTAAGCGGTTCCTTCTTTGCCTTGAATGGCATAAACTTCGGGTCTGACTGAGGCAACTGTACGCGATACAAAACCTCGTCAATATTTTTTGTAAGGGCTTCGTAACTATCTAACGGTAATTTCTTTCCAGTCGTGGGGAAATGACACGGGCTGCAATGAACTGCGATGATCGGAGAAATATCAAATCGCCAGGTCAGCTCAGGTTTTTTAGCGGCCATGGCTTTTTTGGAAGTGGAGCAGAATTGCAAGGTGATGGCGGAGAGGATTAAGAACAGGAGGAATGTTTTTCTCATAGGGTTCCGATAGTTTTTCGTGGTGGAAGATTTATAAAGTTTATGAGGTTTATAAAGTTTATATATGATTGCAAATAAAGAGAAAAGTTTTGAATTTTGATTAATATTTGTTCGGCGTAGGTTTTACCTATGGCGAGGTGATTGCAAATTTCGGATTTGCAAATACGAAAATCATCATCCATCTTAATTCATGCATCTCAGTTTATTTATTTTGTCAAAGAGGATTTCATTTTGCGAATAAATATTTTCTTTTATCTTCTGAAGCTTCTTCAGCTCACGGGGCATAAGCTTAATGTCATCAGCATCCTTACTGAGGTGTCTTATGATCACTCTTCCATCATGCCATTTCCCAAGCAGAATGATTAATTTCTCCTGGTATGGAAACGTCCTGAACTTATCCTCAACATTGAGCGATTTACGACAATAATTGTAATCTTTCAAACCTTTGCGGAGCTCATGCACCTGTTCAGTTTCTAAAACTGAGGTGTGCAATAAATTCTCAATATTTCTTTGATTCTTGTTTAGATATTTAAGGGTTTCTTTTTTATTTACCCTTGAAAGAAAATGCTTTATCCTGCTGTATTTTTTCTCAAGGTCTGACTGCGTGATCAGGTGAATGGTGGTAAAGAAGGAAGAACGTTCATCCAGCTTTGATTTCTTCAGGTTATCCTTGTATGCTTTGAGAGCAGGAACGGGGAAATATTTTCTCATCATGGATGATTCTATCTCAAGCTCTCTCACGTTTCCGGCCTGGTTGAAAATCTTCTCGAAGGGTTTAAATGTTTTTTTATACTTAAAATCTTTTGAGCATTTATTGATCAGCATCAGGAGGGAATTCAGCTTCTTAATTTCGAGACGTAGCTTGTGAAAAGCAGTAGATGTAAATTTTTGTGGAGGTATTTCCAGGAGAAGCTGAATTTCACTTTTCCTTTTATCTAAATATTTTTTTAATGCTTTCATGACCTGAACAAAATGGTTCTTAAGTGTTTTAGTAATTAAAGATCATCCTATGAAAAACGAAAAGCCAGTACCTAAAGTTTTAAGATTTAACTTCGCCTATGTGACAAAACAATCTGAGGTATGATCAGGAATATTACCTGCAACCTGTTGCCACTTCTTTTCGTTTACCGAATAAATTCGTGCTAACGAAAATTCTCCCCTGTGTTTCTTCGCTCAACCTATCCCACTGCGTGTGGATATAATTGTCGCTCCGAAAACCCCGGGGTACATGGTAGGATGTGGAATAAAGGTTAGACAATCTTGAGCTCCATAGGAGCGACATATCTGTATCAAAAGAAGCTACCCCTTCGTTGCCCCGGCGATGCGAAGCGAGAGAGGTGCGGACAAAATCTGTAATTGAAAGAAAGGACCGCTGTATGATACAGTCTTGCATCCCGATGTAGTTTTGTGAATTATTTTTACCTTTCTAATCCAAAATCAATCCCGATCATGAAAACAGTTTTCCTAATTCTCGCATCACTCGTTGTCAGCTTCAATGCCATGAGCCAGTCCCAGGCTGAAACCTTTATCAAGGAAGCACAGGATTACCTTGCAAAGAAGGATTATAAGCAGGCACAAATGAGCCTGCAGGATGCTATCAATGACATTAACAATGTGCTGGCGGAACAAATCAGCCAATCCTTCCCTGCAGAGATCAATGGCCTCAAAGCCACTGAGGACAATAACAATACGAATGTTGCTTCCATGGGTATGATGGGTGGTGGTATGACGATCTCCAAGAGATATGAACATCCGGTGAAAAAAGAAAATACGGCTGATATCAACATCATCGCCAATTCGCCGATGATGAGCATGATGAACATGTATATGAACAATCCTGCAGTGATGGGACAGGGCTATAAAAGCATCCGTATAGGTACCCGTCGTGGTATTTCAAAAACGGAAATGGAAGATTCCTATGATGATAATGGTAACAGTAAAAAAATCCGTTCCACTGAATTACAAATCCCATTGACTCAAACGCTCATCACCATAAACCTGAAAGGATTTGCGACAGAAGCAGATGAGCTTGCTTTTGCAGCGAAGCTTGATATGGAAAAATTGAGAGTGGCGCTGGGAGAGTAATTATGCGACAAATGTTTTTTTTCGATGCCGGATGAAGGGATACCGGATGCCGGACTCATGACGCATTTTTGCGCATCTAACAAAGCCTCAGAGAGGGTTTAGGTCGAAAGTAAAAACTGTAATTCATCCAACTCGGTAACACTTGCATCTGGTTTGAGTCTGGAGTCCGGCATCCTTTCATCCAGCATCCAAGTTGCAATTTTCGTTCATCCCGGCTTAGCCTTCACCTGCAAAGAAAATGCACCTTCCTTCAATCCATCTGCACCTGTCACACCAATGATAACCTGATATGGATTGGCTTTTGCCAGTATATAATTGACATGCCGCGTATGGTCCTGTGTTTTTCCTTTCACTTTATAATCCCATTTGTGGTCTGCTTCGCAGCGGATGCACTGGCTAAGGTTTGGAACGGTATTATTTTCTGCAATGACTCCTACTTCATAGGCATAGACGCTGAAATTTGAATTCTTATCTGCAGGAATGACTGTGATTTCCAATTCCGTGTATGCCGGGAGGTCCAATGCATAAAGGACATGATTGCCTGTAAACTTATTGGCTTGTGTGCCCGGGAAGCAGGCTACCGCGCTATTCCATGCCCATGAAAGATCGGGCATGGGCAGGCCGGAGGATAGATTGCCGTCTACGGAAGTCGTTTCACCTTGTTTGGTTTCGATCCATTGCAGGGTAGGGGATTGGGCGGAAAGTAATTGAAAACAGGAAATGCTTAACCAGAGAAGGATAGAAAATAATTTCATGTCAGGATATTTTGAAAATCAAAATTAGGGATTACAACGAATCTATTTCAAAATCACAATTTTTTCAATGACAGGTTCTTTGTCATTTATTGAGCTGACTTCCAAATAATAAATTCCCATCGGTAAAGGAATTACATTAATAGGCTCAATTCCTGATTGAATGTATATTAATTGTCCCGTAACATCAAAAAGTTTTACCCCAATTCCCGATCTATGATCGCAGGAAATAAATAAAGTTTCTGAAACCGGATTCGGATATATTGTAATTGAATTTCCGTCTATATCGTGAACCTGAGTGATAAGGTCATTTCCGTCACAATCTTCATCAATACCATTATTTGGAATTTCAACTGCACCGGGATTGATATCCGAATTACTTTCATTACAATCCTCTGCTATCCCAAAACCATCCTGGTCAAGATCGTCATCTAATGTGGAGGGATTACAATCATCATCAAACCCATTGTACACAATTTCCGATTGTGAGAGATTGATATTTGGGTTGTTATCATTACAATCTGTACTACCCGGGAATCCATCCATATCAATATCATCATCCGGCGTATAAGGATCACAATCATTGTCAATTCCATTATAAGGAATTTCATAATGATCCGGATGAATAGTGGAATCCTGATCGTTGCAATCATGGAGTTCGCATTCGCTTATACTGACATTATAATAGATATCGGAAAACTGGTGAGAGATCACTATATTTTTAATGCCTGTCAATTGATAAAAAAACAATCTTGTCCCATCAGCTGTGATAGAATCCGGATATATGGATTCATCTGTATCTCCATTTTGAACATCAACTGAATAGCCTGTTTCATTTAAAATGAGCAGCGTATCGCATTCCCTGTGTTTGGTTCGTTTTGTGAAACTGGGAGGAAAGCTGAAAGGATATAATTCAATAAATTTCCAGATGGGTACTTTATTCCTATAACCATCATCGTCTTTATCCTGGCCATGGATGTAATCGCAATTACAATCGTATGGAGCTTCAGGTGAGGCATAGATCGTTTGATTTTTAACGTTACGCGTACAGATGTGAGAATAACCGGCATCGGGGAAATAAAATTTAAGCAGCCCGCTATTAATATCACCAATACCTTCCATCCACCTTGTGGTATCAGGATGCAGTTCATGCGTTTTAATTTCCATGTACCAAATGGAGTCCCCTGAAATGTTTTTTCTTTTTTCTTTTTTAATAACCGTATAGGTAAGAAAGTTCAATTCCAAAATATTTTTTACAGTATCGCCCACTTGCAGTGAAAAATCGTACAGCACTTTCTCTGAGGCTGTGTCGGATGGATTTTCCAGAATAATGAATTTGCCGTTTTCCGTTCGTGTATAAACAGAATATAATTGCAATTTCGATACCTGGTAAGTTTTTTGATTGGGGAATGTAGAATCGCGTTCATACACTAACTCCTCATTATTCATATACCAATAATGACCAGTAAATTGTGTATAGAGCAGGGTTTGAGACCATCCTTCTGTCGGAAATGTCAGGTAGGCCTGAGAATGGACTTGACCAACAAACCATGAGCTAAGCATTAGAGTGATTAATAATCTTATCATCTTAAGTAATTTTCCTTTAGATACAAGATAATAACAAATAGTTGCCCACTTCCCCGGAATTACTCAGGGTGCAAAGTAAAGCATGTTCAGCCTGATGAAAATCTACTACAATACTTTTATGAATTCACTTTCGACGTGGGTTTGATATTTTGATTCATACGGAAGAAATTAGACGGATCCCAGGTATTCTTTAACTGGATAAGTCTTGACATGACTTCTGATTTGTAGGCACCACCCTGCACTCGATCGCCTTCTTCTTCGGTCATAAAGTTAACATACACGCCACCTGTTGAATATGGTGCTGCATTTTTGAAAAACTCACGGGCCCAATTTATACTTACACTATCTTCTGAGGTTGTCTCCCAACGACTATGCACATTCATCACAAACCTGGCATCCCGGTTTGAATAAGCAGTTGCATCCAAGGGTATCCTGGACTCAGCACCTCCAAGCATTGCAATAAAAATTTCACAATGAGGTGTTGGAATCGCATTCACAGAGTCAATGACTGTATCAATGACTTCATCGCTTAATGTTGCAAAATCGTGAGATTTCCAATAGTTACGTGCACCGGGAGTTAGAAGTGGATCAAAAGCCTGCTGCCAGGCAGTGTATGGCATGACACCAAGATGCTCTCCGGCTGGTGTACCGAATTTCTTTATACGAGCGAATAGCTTTTCACCTTCGATTGCATTTCCTGCGTAAAAGCATGCGAACACAACGACTTCTTTTCCATGTATGCTTTCGGGTAGAAAAGGTAATGGTGGAGCTTTTCTTAAGACTGCCCACACATTCGCTTCATCCGGGAGTGTCAGGGCGTATTGGTTGTATTGTGAAAGGAGAGATTTAGCATATTCGAAAGGAAATACAATGAGTCCTGCATAAATCTCTGGTCCTACAGGATGCAATTGAAATTCAAAACCGGTGACAATGCCAAAATTTCCACCACCACCCCTGATGCCCCAAAAGAGATCACTATTTTGATCTGCATCAGCATGAACAAATTTTCCTTCAGCAGTAACCACATCCGCAGAAATAAGATTGTCTATAGTCAAACCATATTTGCGTGTAAGCCATCCAAATCCACCTCCTAAAGTAAGTCCGGATATACCCGTAGTAGAATTAATACCCGTAGGTGTAGCCAATCCGAAGGCTTGTGCTTCATGGTCGAAGTCGCGTAATGTCACACCGGGTTCTACCCAGGCACGCCGTGTATGAGGATCGACGCGCACCGACTTCATTTGGGAGAGATCAATGACAATACCCTCATCACAAATTGCGTTTCCGGCGATGTTGTGGCCAGCTCCTTTTACAGCAACAAGCAGATCATGATCTCCTGCAAATTTTACCGCCTGTATCACATCCGAAACACCAGCACATTGCACTATAAGATCCGGCTTCCTGTCGATCATGGCATTCCATATCATGCGGGCAGAATTATATTCAGGGCTATCAGGTGTGATCAGTTTGCCATGAAGGCTGGTTCCGAATGCCTGTATAGTTTCAGGGGATATCTTTTTGGTCTGTTGTTTCATTATACAAGAATTTAATGATTAGTATTTATACTAAATTAAGGCATTGAGATATAGGATACAAGATGGGAAACCCTAAAAAACGTGAGGCGTGAAACGTGAGACGTGAGATGTGAGACGTGAGATGTAAATCGTGAGGCGTGAGACGTGAAACGTGAGGAGCAAATCGTCAATTGCTTTTTCTGAAGCAGGAAGATTCAACGGATTATAAAAATTTATACAGCAAGATTTCGATCAATACCAGCTTGTTTTAAAATGGTAATGAAAGTGCCCTTTGCTAAATCCTTTCCTTCATGAACCGGAACAGACACTGTTTTCTTTGTGGTCGCATTATAGAATATTTGATGCGAGCCTTTGCTTCGTTTGAAAATAAATCCTTGCTGCTCCAGAATTTTTATCAAATGCCATGGTGAGAGATTCACTTTGCAGCAAGATTCAGATTATACTCCAATAAATTGCTGTCATCAGGCACAGGTTCACCATGATCTTTCAGTTCTTCAATATAGAGTTCAATAGCTTCTTTGGCCATGGTGATGGCTTCATCGACATTATCGCCATATGTAACGCAACCTGGCAAAGCAGGAACAATAACTGTATAGCCGCCTTCAGGTTCCTTTCTAAGGAGAAGTTTATAATTGTATTGCATAGATCTCTGATTGATGTGGTAAAGGTACGGGGTAAATTACGAATGAGTTACATCTCTCGAATACTACCATCATCCAATCTCACGGCTCACGATTCTTTTTCTCTCTAAAATATCAACCCAAAACTATACGCATTCAATCCCGGTCCTTTTCCTTCTTCAAACAATTCATTGAGATCATAATTGAAAAAGAAATCGACTGCATTCACGCCGATCTGCAGCCGTAATCCATAACGAAGGTTTTGTAAATAGAAGTTATTCCGTTCGCGGTCAAACCTCGTATCGCCATCGACTTCGAATTGTTGTTTGGAATAGCTCATGAGCCGGTAACCGACATAAGGGCCTACGCCGATCCGAAATCCGTTATATCGGTAACGTTCGCATTCATAACCCTTCTGGTGATTGAGTGTATTGAACATAGGTACAAGAGCAGCACTGAGGTAGCTTACCGTCAGCTTACTTTTTGTGAAGTTAAGTTCACGTGTGTCAAGCTCAAAACTAACTCCATCTTCATTCTTTGTGATCAACGTATTGTTTTCATCAAATTTGAAATTGTTCCAGCTTATGCCCAGGCTACCTTCCAGGCTAAAATGCCTGCTGAAACGAGTGCGCTGGACTACATTCAATCCCACATACCATGAGCCCCAGGGATGCACTGTATATAGTGCATTACCCGGTGTCTGGATGGTTCCATTCTCAAAGTAATTGTTCATGCCCAGGTCACCATTGAAGAAATGTCTTGTATTCGGAAAGCGTTCAATTGCACGATCTCGATCATCGTCATACTCCTCCTCATCTTCTTCATCATCACGATCGGCATGATCATATTCCGAAGACGTCTGTGGTTTTTGATCATAAACCTGTTCGACAGGGGGAGTTGCAGGAGTAGTCGTGGTGACATTTGCATCCGAGGCAGTATTATTTTCCAGCTTGAGGAGAATGTCATCAAACAAAGCCTGGTAGTCATATTGTTTCAATTGTTCCAGGTCACTTTTGTTCTGCATTGTGAAGGTGACTTTGCTGGATGAAGCCAATTCAATTACAACCGTATCGGGCATTGAATTTTGCGCAGAAATGAACAGCGGGAAAAATCCGGAAAGAATTATAGCGGGTATGATTTTCAGATTCATCATGATGTTATTATTGAGTTCTTGTTTTTTCTTTTGAAGGAAGAGAGAGGATTTCGTTTTTTATTTGCCTGAGGTCACCATATGCGGTCTCATCATTTTTCAGGCCGTAGGTAAAATCAAATATGCGCTGAATGGTAGTAGGCCCTTTTTCGGTTGCAAGAGCAATATCTGCAACTTTCTTTTTCAGGAAGCGGGTATTGACTTCATGCGCCGTATAGATTATTTTATTGTTCTGAGGAGTGGTATTCATGTTTTCTTCTTCCGTCTGTTTGGTAAGCGAAGTAGTTGGTTCGATAACAGAATGATCAATTAAAGTTGGCAGTTCTTCTTTTTGAGTTTCAATAGTTGCAGTTATAGCATCTTTATCAGCATGAGGTTTTTCCGGTAATGGCTTAATGAATGACTTAGATGAAGCAGATTGAGTCGTGATTTTGGATGCAGGTTTATTTTCAAAAGCGATGTCAGTTTCAGGTGCAGGCGTTTGAATAGTAACCGGCGATTGATTTGTGATTTCAGATGTTTCGGTTTTCTCCCTAGTGATGGATGGGACGGCTACAGTAGTTTCATGTGAATTCCAAAATGTGGAGGATGCAGCCAGAAGGATGGTAACAGCTGCTGCGATCATCAGCCACATTCTTTTTGGTTTGGTTTTGTTCAATCCGGCTTCGATCCGTTGCCAGGCTGCGGGTGGGGGAGTCTTCCGCAAATGTTCCAGCTTATCGTGAAAGAGCTTATCGGGTGGTGATGTCATCTTTTTTATGTCTTTGAATGATGTCTTGTTTAGCTAATAATTGTTGCAGGTATGTCCTTGCGCGGCTCAATTGGGATTTGGAAGTGTTCTCGCTGATCCCGAGTTGTGCTGCGATTTCCTTATGTGCGTAACCATCGATGGCATACAGGTTAAAAACGGTTCTGTAGCCAGGGGGCAGTTGATGTATCATTTTTAGCAGGTCTTCGGTATCCAGTGGGTCGTACCAGGTTTGGGCCGGTATTCGGTTTTCATTTTCTTCCAGGCCAGTTTCGAACCTGAGCTGGTTTTTGCGAAGTATTGTCAGGGCTTCGCGGATCACGATGGTTTTCATCCAGCCTTCGAAGCTTCCTTCGCCGCTGTACTGGCTGATCTTCTCCAGGATGCGTGTGAATGCTGTGACCAGGGCATCTTCCGCCTGCATCGGATCCCTGAGATACCTGCAACAGATGGCGTACATTTTTGGTGAATAGATGTCGTAGACCTTTTGCTGAGAGGTGCGGTCACCTTTCAGGCATCCATTGATCAGTTCTGTTTCGCCTGTTCTGTAGATCTTGAATCCCATGAATCACATTGCCCTCCTAAGACGGGTGAGATTGAAGATAGGTTGCTTCGGGGAGGAAAAATTTGCGATTTACGAATGACGATTTACGATTATGATCTAAATCATCAATGGAATTTTCGTTCATTTTTACCACTTAGGAACTTAAGTTCACTTAGAAAATCACTTAAGAACACTCTGACCATGAAACATTAAGTGGCTTTCTTATAATCTAAAAGCTAAAATAATTCTATGTGACTTCTTATGTAAACTATGTGCCAATGTGGCGGTTGCTGAGCAGTAGCAGTAGGATGAGTAAAGCAGGTCGAAGCATTCCATTTTTTTCTAAGTGGCTTCCTTAAGTTTTCTTATGTTCCTAAGTGGTTCAAAAAAGAAGTGGTTTAAAAGGAGGACACGGATTCAATCAGAAAAATTAAGATTTATTAAGATTTATTTTCAAATTCTTAGGGAGATTGTGTCAGCGAAATCGGTGACGTGGGAATCGGAATACGGATACCGACAAAATAATAACCCCGGTTACTATTGAAATTGAATCCCCAGCCAAACTGCGCATAGTCTTTAAGAAAACTTAACACGACACCACCTGCAAATTCAGGTGTATCATCATTATTGAAATCAAAGGAAGCTGCATGTAGGCCAATACCGAAGTCTAAAAAATTCCGGTAAGGCAGACTGTGACTTTTGAATTTATACAACAAGCTGACTAAAGGCCCTCCTTTAAAATTTGAATATGCTGGGACCGGTTTTGCAAATGCGTACAGGATACCCATCTCAAGATGTGGGAGTGCGTTCATCACTACGAGCTCGCGTGTTTCAACAGCTACCGGATTTTTTTCTTCACCTTTCCACAGCATGGCTTTCAATACCAGAAGGTCTCCTGGTTCACGTTTACCGACATTGTTTATGTCAAGCACAGCATTTGAAGGAATATTATCCAATTGGAGTTTTAATACCTGGTTGCTGATCTCGAGTGCCGCTGTATTTATTTTCCGGCCATAGATCGCGATCTGGATTCCTTCGGTGGCTCTTTCAACAAGATCTGAAGCCTGTCTTTTGAGCAATGATTGCAGCGAATTGAAATCTGTTTTGATCGAATTCACTCCTGCACCAAGCGTCTGAAAATCTATTCCCGATACAAGGGCTTTGATCTCATCCTCTATAGTTTGAATCTGATTTTTCACCTGGTTGACATCCGTCATGAAGTTTTGCAACAGTGCAGTTTTTGAATTTGCGTTTGATGGATTATTTCCTGATGAATATTTCGCAACATCATTTTTTATATCAAGTACGAGTAATTTGAAATTGTTAGATATCTGTTTTGCTTCTGTCAGCACTTTTGCTTTTTCAGCCTGTGCTGTGGTAGTCAGATTTGTGATGGCAGAGATTAAACGGTCAAGTTGTAACTGAATAGAGTCTTCATCGATGACATTGTTGAGCATGCCGGGGATGGCATTGATGATCTTGTCAAAAAACTGGCTGCGATCCATGCCCTCAAAGAAAGATTGAAGCCCTTTGAATTCATCCTGTTGTTGTTGCGTGAGGTATAACTTATTTCTTTCAAAATGATAATATTCACCTGGTGGAAGATCATCGAAACCATCTATATGTACCGGTGAAGTACCGCCACTTCCGGTAAACCATGCGGCTAATTGAAAAAAATATCCGGCTTCTTTAAGCTTTGTCTCAAGATCCTCATTTAATATCTCAATTTCTTCAGCCAGAAGTCGCAGAATGATGCGGTATTGGTCATTCGTCGTACCACCAGGAAACTTATCAAGTTCTTCTTCCCAGCGGGTATTGAAATGATCGTTATTGGCGAAGAGGTCTATGATGTCAAGACCTGCTGTTGCTCTTTCCTGTAAAGCTGTGTCTAACTGCCTGACATCGACAGAAGCGAGGCCTTGATCAAATAGTGCCTGGTAATTCTGGATCTCGATGCTTAATTTTTCAAGGTATGTTTTGTAGAGCTTGAGTGTATTAAGGATAGTATCGATTACCGGGCTTCCATCGAGAGCAAGTTGTTGGCCGAAGGCATCTGTGATTTTATTGCGATCGATGTCGATGCTGATTTTGCTGTTGATGTCGATTGTTTGGCGTTCTTCAGTGAGTGTGCGTTTTTTCCCGGATTCATCAGACTCTGACAGTGTGAGGAATTGTCCGTGCAGCACATTTACGGAGATGATGAGCATGCATAAGGAAATATATTTTTTCATTGGAGTTGGTATTAAGGATACAATGGCGTGATGAACGGGCTATTCACGATTGATTTTTTTCTGCTTTCATCCAAGCGATCTGCAATCTGGCGAGGGTAGGGAGGGTTCCGTCCTGGTCGATCATATCGCGGATGACATCGGTGATGGATACGGCGATCAGCAATGTATCATCCCATTCGGTGACAAGTGGTCCAGGATCCTGGATAGCTTTGAGGATGTCGATGACGTCTTCTATCTCGGGTGCTCGGAGAACCCACCTGGGTTCATCAGGTGCCCCTGCAAAGCGGGCTGCGCGATCGGCCGTATTGGAAGCGATATTGGTATCACCGATGATGATGAGCAGGACCTTGTTTTCATGGAGTGTCTGGGTCAGCAGGGCTTGTGCCTGGGCTGGATTGCCGGTGGGCAGGGTGATGAGTTTGGCGGCCATAGGAGCGTGTTTAATAGTATGAAGGAATGAAAAATAAGAATATTATAGGACCTGTTGGTTTTAAAAGTCCTTTAGTGGATGCAGGCTGGAAAAAATTCAATTGTAAAGAGGAATGAAAAATGGTTCTCCCGATGGTAGGCAAAAAGTTAATAAGTCAGGTTGTGCAATTTTGGTGAGGAGAAGACACGGGAGGGGGATATCCAAATGGTGAGTAGGTGGAGAGAAATCAAGAATATGAATAGGGAAACGTAGTAAAATTTTAAGAGCCCCAAAAAAAGCAGAATGAAAAGTTAATGAAGTTGTGGTTAGGAGGGGAGATTCAATTTGAAGAATATAAATAATTACCCTTTGCATCAAAGATAAAATTATAGCCATTGACTGATAATATTGTCATATTATTCTTTTCATTTATTAATTTAAACCTGCCGTAATTTATTTGTTTAAACTCTGAAATAGATGTTTTTGCTCCATATTTTGCAATGAGTAAATTATAAAAGTTAATGTTCTTCTGTGGGGTTTTGAATTCATTAATAAATTGGTTGGCATATCCTTCGGGTGTTTTAGAATATGAATCAGCCTGTGCATTCACTTCTAATATTATATTTTCTTTATTTGTCTTATTTCTGTAATATTCCGCTTCCTTGTAATAATTATTGACAACGGATGGATTAATGTATTTTAAGTGTCTTGCTGAAGCATTTAGGCCATTCTTATCATAAAATTTAACAAGATCTCCGTCCTCAAACTCCAGTGTTAATTCTAATTTATTTGAATAGCACGTGCCAGTTTTTATTGGTGCTTCTAGAGATAGAACTTCCCACAAGAACAGAAAATCCAGTGATTTATTTTCAATACTATTATTCAGAATATCTTCAACTTTAAATGGTTCATATTCATTCTTCCAATCTATAGAATCAATAAAATTTTGAATTCTACTATAGGAAACAGAGAGGATGTTTTTTTGTGTCATAACAAAAACAACTTCCTTTGTAAATACTTTAAACCCAATCACGTTAAAAGCTTTTTCTTCAAAAGCAAATACTGTATGAATCTGGTCCCGGTGATAATCTAAATAGTCAATAACTGAGTTTATAGATCCATCACCTGAATAATTAAACGGTTCTCTAAATGATTCATTTCCCTTTATAAATACACCATTTGAAATATTTTTATTTAAAATTTGTTTTAGTTCATATTTAAAAAAATGTTTGGCTGTTTCTAATGAAGATAGATTTTCAAAGCTTAAAAGTGTAGTGATTTTATTAACTCTTGCGATATCAATATTACCTAATAGTAATGACTTAAATTTAGCCAATTTAATTATTTCAAAATCTTTATTTGAGAAAGTCCTTATTCTTAAAAATAAAGATTCGTATTCATTGTATAAAGCAAGACAATAAAGAAATGGAAGATAGGATATTGTAAGAATAAATGGAATTAATAATTCTTTTAAATTAAACCAGGATAATAAAGCTGTATAATTGGTGAAAAGATTGTAAGTAATAAAACTAATTAGAAATAACCCAAAACAAATTTGAATGGTATTAAGTAACGTAGTTACTGGGACAAATCTTTCCTTGTTTTTTTCAAAATACTCAATATAACCAATTAGGGAGCCTATAAACAAAAGAACTGGCAAGAGTAAAAATTCTGCAATGAAAGGCAGAACATAAAAATTTGATATATATTCAAAAACAATAAATATCTTTAAAAAACTAATAATCAAATTTAAGAGATAGGCTTTATCTTTTACAATTTTATTAATTTTAAAAATTGATATAAGGCCAAATGTTATAAACCAAAATATTGTTTCCTTAATAAGTCCTGGTTCCCAAAATGAAAGTGCTTTAAGTATAAAAATTAATGTAACAGTATAAGTAATCGACGAGAGAAATATTTTTAATATTACTGGGCTCAATAATATCCGAATACACTCTATGGCCGTAGCTTTGGTTTTTTTATTAAAGAGCAAGAACAATATACCTATTAGCATCCAACTTAAAAGAGCGAGTTCTCGATTGTCTAAATTAGTGTAAAATACTTTCATATATGGGGATTATCAAAATATGTAACTGGCTATATCTTGTATTAGTTCAAATTGAGAAACGAATTTGTAAACTTCTAAGTATGCAATTATATAATCTTAAGATTTTCAATCTGTTATGAAATCTCTGACTGTCAAGAAGATAAGATTTTTACCTTACATGTATGGATTTTCTCTATGACCATTTTATCATTTACCAGTGACAATTTCTTATAGTACCAGTATAAATCGTATTTGGATAAAATTGAAATTTAACCAATTGAGAGTATTGCCTCTTAATAAAAAGTTGAAAAGGGGGCGTAACACATAGAAGATAAGGAATAGAATGTGAAGTTAGCAAAACACAGAATGAGTTTTTGATCCAAAAGATGTAAATCGAAATAATGAATGGTCAAAAATTATTTAATGCTGTTTGATATTAACTAAATAGTAAAATTTGTTAATAAGGATAATAATGTATTTTTATTACAAGATATAAATGAAATATGGAACGTAAGAAATCATTGATTGAAATATTATTGATACCACTGGTCATTGCTGCAGTTGGTTTAGTGGGAACTTATTCTTTAACACACGAACAAATTAATAGTGCTGAAAGATTGGCTAGGTCTGATCAACAAATTAAATTGCTTGAAATATTTAGTGAAAAAATTACAAGCGAAAAAATTATTGATCGAGAATATGCTGTCAGAATTCTAAAAATGTTTGATTCAGAACTGTCTGAAAAACTAGCTAGTGTTGTTATTGAGAGCAACAACGAAGATACTTTAATCAAAAAGATCGCAAATGATATTCTGCAAAAAAAAGCTTATGTTGTGATTGGATCTTATAATAAATTTAATGATGCCTTAATATTTAAGGAAAAACAAATAAATAATGTCCCTTATGCAATCAAAATTTATTTAACCGAAAAAAAGATATATGCGGTTACGATGGGTGGTGACATTTCATATCAAATAGCGATCAAAATCTTAAATCATGCTAAAAGTACAGGAGCATTTAAAGACGCTTATATCATGACTTCTGATAACTGGGTTTGGCAAGATTAATTTCCTCAACCTTCGCCTCAGCCTCCGCCTTCTTACTTACTCACCATCACCTCCACCCCATTCCAGTTCTCCGGCACACCATTCACCATAAAATTATGAACCCTGTGTAAAAATCCAAACGCTGTCAAATCCGCAGGATTCTGCTTATAGACATCATCAAAATATTTCCTGGCCTCTGTCATGTCCTTTGCAAAATAGGCTTCAATCCCCGAAAGGAAAGATGGATAGGTAGATTTCTTCAATGCAATCTGTTCATCACTATCGGCATCAAAACATTCATAGATGTCAATCGTCTGATGTTTTCCCTTCGCCTGTACTTTGCCCAGGTATCGCAGGTTAAATCGATCTCTTTGCTCAAGACTCTTGACAATCTTTTCACTCACGATGAAATTGACATTGAAATATTTTGTCAATCCTTCCATGCGTGAAGCTGTATTGACTGTATCTGATATCACAGCAGCATCCGTACGCGTCGAATCACCTATGATCCCCATCATCAACGGACCACTATGGAGTCCAATGCCGAGACGAATAATTTTCCTGGATTTTTCTATCCGCTGCGTGTTATACTCATCGATCATCCGCAGTATATCTATTCCCGCCTGCACACCATCATCTGCCTGTTTCAGAAATAACATCATGATCGTATCGCCAAGGTATTGATTGATCATGCCACGATTGTGTTTGACGATCGGACCCACCTTGCCCGCAAGCGCATTGACAAACTGGAAATTCTCACGCGGAGTCATGTCCTCTGCCAGTGCCGTGTACTCACGGATATCCGAAAACATGACATGCACATTTTGCTCCACCATATCCCCACGATGCAGATCAATGATGCTCTGACGTCCCAGCGAATGAATAAACTCATGCGGCACAAAACGATTTGTAGCTTCATGAATTCCATAATTGTCCAGCTGGGTCTTTACTCTCGCCAATAATTCATCTCTTGAAAATGGCTTGACGATGTAATCATTTGCACCCATGCCCAGGCCTTCCACAAGATCATTGACCTGGTTTTTGGCAGTCACCATGATCACTGGCAATTCTGTAAGGAGATATCGTTCCCTGATTTTCTGACAAACTTCATATCCTGATATACGCGGCATCATCACATCCAGCAGCACGAGATGAAAATGATTTCCATTCTCAAGATGATTCAATGCCTCCTGTCCGTCATTGGCAAATGTCAGCTGATACCCCTCACGTTCAAGATGATTTTTCAGGACCTTGAGATTTACGGGTTCATCATCTACGACAAGGATATGTCTTGCCCCTAAATCCCCTAAAGGAGACTTGTGATATTCATTTATTCTTTGATCATGACCCAGTCCATCATTTGATTCTGTATTAGCAGATGCCTTCGCTGACTCCGTCGGTAAAAGTCTATGGCGTCGTGACGAAGCTTCGCCAACCAACGGAAGGGTCGAATTATCTGACACCACAGTAGACACAGTTTTGTTTGATTGTAAATCGCTAGCAAGGGAAATGGATGATTGTAAGTCCCCTTTAGGGGATTTAGGGGCAGACGGAGCCACGGGTATTGTAAACGAAAATATAGACCCCTTCCCGATTTCCGATACCACACCTACACTTCCGCCATGCAACTCCACGAGATACTTCGTTATACTTAATCCTAAACCCGTCCCGCCAAACTCTCTTCCGATCGATCCATCTGCCTGCTCAAATTCACGGAAGATGATCTCCTGTTTTGCCATTTCAATCCCGATCCCTGTATCCGATACACTTGTCACAATCATATCTCCAGCCACCTGCGCATCAACTGTTATCATACCCGCTTCAGTAAACTTTATCGCATTGGCTACAAGATTCTGTAATATCTGTTGCAACCGGTTTTCATCAGCAAGGCAATACGGAATATTCTCAGCGATCAGGTTACGCAGCTCAATCTTCTTATCATGCAGCAAGTGTCGATTCATCCGAAGACAGAGATCTGCAATGGTGCGGATGTCAACAGGCTTCTTCTGCAATTGGAGATCATGTTCTTTCAGCCTTGAAAAATCAAGAATATCATTGACCAGGTTTGAAAGCCTGCGGCCGGAAGAAATGATCAGTTCCAGGTCTTCTTTTTCTTCTCCGGAATTTATTTTTTCCAATAAGGATTCTGATAAACCCACAATTCCATTCAGGGGTGTGCGAAGTTCATGCGATGTATTGGCAAGGAACTGATCTTTTAATTTATCCACCTGGCGCAATTGATGACTGACTGCCATCTCCCGTTGCAATTTGGCTTTTTGAAGAGAAGATCGTTTTTTATAAAAAATATAAAACATACCTGCAAGCAACAACAACATCGCAGCCTGCGTGTACCATCGTGCGAAAAATGGTTTGAGGATCACGATCGGTATGATTAGTTCGTTTTCAGACCATACACCGGTCGAACTCTGTCCCTTTATCCTTATCTGATAATCACCACCCTTGAGCCCATTGATGCGGATGAAATTTTCAGTCAGGTAGCTCCAGTTTTCATTCAGGCCATCGATTCGATATGCAAATCGTTTGAGCTGTGGGTCATCATAATCAAGAATGGAATAGTGGATCAGGAATGAAGAAACCTGCGGACTAAATGTAATTTCTTTTGATAAAGCGGCTTCGTAGGTAAAGTCCTGAGCAGTACCTGTCTTTTCATTGATCGCTTCAAATTTTGTGAGCCTGACAGGAAGACTGCGGGCATTGGTTCCCAATAGATCTTTCGGGTTGAACATGATAAAGCCATTCAATCCACCGAAATAAAAATTCCCTTTACTGTCCTCAAAATAAGAACACCGGTTAAATTCTTCATGCGGTATGCCCTCGGACTTTAAAAATGTACGACAGCTACCGGTTGCTTTTTCAAATCGCATCAGACCCAGGTCGCTGGACATCCATAGGAAACCGTAATCATCTTCAAGAATGGCGTAGATGATATTGTGTGAAAGTCCTTCGTTGACAGTAAACGATTTGAATGTATGATCTGATGGATTCCATCGTATAAGTCCTCCACCTCTTGTAGCGAGCCAAAAAATATTACTGGTATCTTTATGAAGAAATAAAAGACTGCTATTTGGAAGGCCTGATGTTTTTTCATCGACCTGTTGCTTGATGCCTTCATCAGGATGTAAAAGGAATAGTCCATTGTCCGTGCACAGCCATACGCCCTCATTTGATTCCAGCATATGATATACGGTGCTTTCATTGAGCACATCATACCCATTAAGCTTATTGAATGGCGCGGGATTTTCATTGTCCTTTGGGTCTTTGATCCATACTCCTTTACTTGTACCCAGAAGTATTTTTCCATTTTGCAACTGCAGGATTGACCATGTTGCAAAGTAAACGGAGGGTGGAAATTCCCAATCTTCTAAACGAGATGTTGCAGGCGTGTACCTGAAAAGAAATGGACCCTCAACTGTAAACCAGATATCTCCATTCTCAGCAGTGATCGATGCTAATCCTATCAACTTTTTTCCCAGCGGCCAATCTTCAATGGTTTTCGTTTCGGGATGAATTATAAAATTATCACCGTGCGTCAGGAGATAGATATTTCCATCCAGGTCTTCCGTAAAACCCCTGCATGAGTAAGTCGGATTGCTTCTGACGAGGTATGAATTAAAATATTTAGGTCGCTTAGAATACAATCTGACTCCATTGTCTGTTCCGAGCCAGGTCAATCCGGAAGGATCTGCATAAAAGAATCTGGCTATGTCATTCAGTTCACCTACCTGGGAATCTGTTTCTCCCGATAACAGGTCTAAAACTAAAATGTGATCATCTTCAAACCGCCATATTTTTTTTTGATAAGGATCGTAGCCGCAGGGAATTGTCGATCCTTTGGACGTGGATATAACTTTAGTTTCTGAGAACCCATAGATCGTCAGTGTCGTGTAATAATAAAATTCGTTGTTGTTATCAATATACATAAAAACCTGATCATCCGATTTTAATTCGCCTTGAGGAATCCAGTTCCCTTTAGTCCCCGGATAAGATTTGGGCAAGGGAGGCAATGCGTATTGAGTCAGCTTCTTTCCTGTTTTGTCCCATATCTCAACACTATCACTAAACTCACTTTGTGTTGTGATCAGGTTTGAGCTTACGCCTAAAATGTAAGTTGCATTACCGGGTACATGAAAAAGGAGATTCAATCCTTTCTCATCAAAGCGGTAAACATTATTTTTATTGGTCAGGATGTATAGGTTCAATAATGAATCTGAGACCATCCTTATAATATCCTCTGTAGCGAATGGTACAGAGCCTCCCAGGTAATCTTTAAGCGGCCTGACATGGAAGCTGATCGGATCAAGTATATCGATGCCGATGATGGGAGAGAAAAACACGTCTTTATGTATGACCCAGATATTCTGGTTGACATCAACATGGAGCTGGTGGATCGTATTTGTCTGAAGGTGATGCGATTCCCGGGTCAGGATATCGATGCGGTGGCCATCATATCGATTCAGACCGAAGTTTGTGCCGATCCATGTATATCCGCGACTGTCCTGGTTGATACAGTTGATAAAACGGTTTGACAATCCGTCTTCAGGAGTGATATGCTGGACTTTCCAATAGTCGGGATTTGAAGGTTGACTTGTCAGGGGAATGATGAGAAGAAATAGGAGAATAGCACCTAAGAGGGTTCGAAGAAATAAGGAGACTCGAGGGACAAGGGTCATTGAGGGGGAAGATAAGAAGTATAGATCATGTAGAGAAAGGAGTGAGTGGAACGGCCGCACCGAAAGCTAGTTCAATACTTGATCGTGAAAGCAGATGAGCTTTGAATAGTCCTTTATATGACGTAACTTCATATTACTATATGAAATTCTTCCAAACTGTTGTCATATTCTTAGTCATCACCATCAGTCTCCCGGCGCAGGGATGGTTTAAGTCGATACACGTGACTTCGAAAAATGAACAAAATTCAAAACTCATTCAGACTTCTGATGGAGGATATTTAGTTGTAGGAGAAACGTATGATTATACATTGCCCTTACCTCACATAGACAGTATCTTCTTACTAAAAACGAATATTGATGGGGAAATTCAATGGAAAAGAATTCTTGGCGATTTAAGACCCGGTTCAAATTATGGACAATTTCAGCCTGAGATAGCGAAGTTTCCGGATGGATCATTATTACTGGCTGCCAATATACTTTCAATAGATTGCATAAGCAATGTAATGCTTTGGAAAATGGATTCATTGGGGAATGTACTCGATACATTGACCATCTTATCTACTTATATGAGTGACCTGATCACGACCATAGATGGTGGGTTTGCCATGTCAGCAAATTTTTATGGACAATTTCCTGTTTGCAGCAACTTTAAATATGGAATGCTTGTACTGGATTCGACGTTAAATATTACAGGAAAAGGTTATGCCAAATGGCTGCCGCTTCAATCATCTGTTACGCATTCAATATGTCAATTGCCTGATGGACAATTTGTAACGAGGAGTGTAAATTATTTTTTTCAGGGGAATGACTGGAGATCTGATCATTACCTGGATATGTACCGGGCTACAGGAGAAATCATTCGCTCTGTTTTCATTGGTCATACTGTATCAGGAAATATTGAACGTGATGGAATTGTTAATTCTAATTATCCGGATGTGGTTGTTACATTTAAAGATCATGATCATTACGAAGTAAGAAAAGCAGACGGGTATTTTGGAGGTATAGTATGGTCAAGAGATCTGAACACTCCGGGTTATACAAATAAGCCAGTCATCACGGGTACATCAGATAATGGTTCCATCACCGCTATCGCTGTGGGTGATTCCATTCAACTATTTAAATTGGATTTAAATGGCCAAATTAAATGGTTCAGGAATTTACCTGTATTCATTCCCAATTATCCACCTATGAACACAACTTATCATGTCAGGGAATTGGGTAAGATTGAAGAAACAGCAGATCATGGATTTATCATTACAGGAGAGCATGAGCCTGATCCAGGTGAGGACGTTGTGATGTTCTTATTGAAAGTGGATTCTCTGGGAAGATATGTTCCTGAGCAAATAATATATGACACCATTGATGTCGGGGTTTGTTCCGGGGAATTTTATCACAATCATCTGATCACTTCTGATACCATGGTCTTTGATACGACTTATTTACCATTATATCTCGAGGTGACTCAAATGAATATCAAAGTACTCACTCCTGCAGCAGCTGAGATTGAGGCATCTTTTTGCGAGGGAAGTCAGTATATGTTTGGTCAGGAAATCCTTACGAGCCCGGGTATATATGAGCGGATTGTGGAAGCTCAAAATGGGTGTGACAGTCTGATCACGCTTACTCTTGAACAATTACCATCGGACTATACAGCCCTGCATCACGATCTATGCAAAGGTGAGATAGATTCACTGACAGGTATCTTGTTTGACACGGAAGGTGAATTCAATTTCCTTGAAGTATTGGTCAATCAATTCGGATGTGATAGCGTGATAGATCTTACCGTGACAGTTCATCCTGAGGAATTGGTTCACTCAACTTACTTTGTTTATCCAGGAGAATTGTATCATGGTATTGTAATTACGAAGGATACTCTGTTCTTAAGTTTTGATACAACTGCTTTTGGCTGTCCATTGATTTATGAAGAACAGGTTTTTGTGTTGATGACAGGATTGAACCATCCTCAGAGCAGTCATAAATTACGTGTTACACCCAATCCTTTTTCCGACCAGATCAGGATAGAATTGAATGTGACTGAGGCTTCTGAAACTTCAGCCTATTTATTCAATGCAATGGGGCAAAAGGTAATTGAATGTTGGTCAAATAAAGATTTCCATATAGGTGTTAATGTAATGAATATTTCAACTCAGGAAATTAATCCGGGGATTTACTTTTTGTATCTGGATACGAACAGCAGTAGAGATATAATTAAGCTTGTGAAGTAGTTTGTTAGTGTGGCAAGGTTAATTGTTTAATGGGTTAGATGTTTGATTGGTTAAAGGGGTACGTTTTTAGAATTGCTGTATTGAATCTCAGTTTTCCCACGGCCTTACGTTTCTTAAGTAGTTTATTTTTTTTTCACATAACTGTAAAAGTTATTTCATTATTTTTTTTAGCTCCCTTTGTACGGCAGGATGATCGATCATAGCATGGAGATATTCGACTGCAGGATCACTGAGGACACGTGCCAATGCAGGTGGAACTTTGGTTGATCCGGGAGAATGTTTTCTCCATACTGCATTCAATGTATCATTTGATGCATTTATCAGTTTTTGTACAAGTATTGGATCTTCAGGTTCACCACGGATGACGTCAATTACATCCTGGTAGGTAATCGGGTAGGGCAGATAGATACGTATGAAATTCTTTCCAAAATCATTCTTGCATTTTTCTTCCAGCGATAAGGGCAATACATCAATATTCACCACGGTGCTGACAATAGCCATAAGCTCCCCGGATGATAATTCATTTTTGGGAATGACGGTGTCTCCCAATACATGGCGGATATACGATTCTTTTGAATTTATGATTAAAATAAACTTTGATGAATCCAGTAGTATGCTGTCAGGATTATTCTCCCGGATGTAGGAATAAAAATTCGTAAGGCTGAGCAAACCTGAATTTTCAAAGTATCCCCCATCAAGAAAATGTCCTTTTTCTTCAATCTGACCAGAAGGACTGAAAAGCGGGAATCGCTCAGTAGTAGAAGTGGCATCGAGATATTTTATATATCCACTATCAACTGTGATGATATCTACAGCTGCCGGAAAGACGGTATTGAATGTATCCGGGCTGACCGAAAATGCAACGCCATAGCGGCCATGCGTACCGGTAGTATTTCCGATCAAAGCAGGAATAAATCCATTGACCGACCGCTTATAACCCCTGCCCCAATAATCACGATATCCCATGAGGAGAATACTATCACGAAAATTTTCTGTCGGTTGTACGAGTGAAGCATATTCCCTCATGCTTCGTCCAGCTCTGTCTGTATACCGGAATGATTGCCTGTACGGCTGCATGTCTCTAATTAGGTCTGCGCCGAACAAATAGGCTACCTCGATAGACAGAATATTGTGCTTGCCTATTGTATCAATTTTTGATCTGATAGTTTTTTTATCCGTGTATTCAGTCCGGATCGCATTGTACATGGAGAGGCCCACAAATCCACCCGACACACCCGACATGGCCAGGGTTGAATTATAGAAATCCGGATTGCCTTCATCCATTTTATCGAGCAATAACATGGTCCAGACAGAAGCCCGTAATCCTCCGCCGTATGTAGCAAGAAAGTAAGGATGATAGCTGGATGAATCATGTAGCCCAGCATATTTTTTCAGATAGTCATCAAGGCTCACTTCATAACCCCGTGTATGAACGGGATGTAACACGTGCAATCTGTTACCTGCCTGTCCTGCAAAAACAAACCATGCAAAAATCAATAAGGGCAAAACCGGAACATAGTAGACAAAGAACTTTTCTTCAAGCTTCAACCACCATGTATTGGTCACAGGTTCGGGAAGATTTTTATAATAAATATGATGCTTCAGCAGGATTGTAAAAAAGCCATAATAGAGGTAGAAAAAAATAACAATAAAAACCAGCGGATTGACAATGGAAGGATTTGCAGTAAGATAAATGATCGTATTTAAACCAACCAGTCCCATGAGCGAAAAGAAAATGATGTATATATAGTCATCATTTAGATGTTGGATAAGAAGCCATCTCAAATATACCGGAGCCTTGTAATAGCTGAATACCTTTCTGAAGTGCTGAAAGAAAATGTAAAACTTCAGATTGATGCCTGAGGTGAGGAATAAAAACAAGCCTGATATTTCCCACTGCCTGAGACACGCATAATACACTGTAAAGGATGCCAATATGATGACCAACAGAAAGGTTAAAAGTGTGGCGATGAAGAAGATTCTGAACCTCGGTTCTATCAATTCCTGCAATTTCTTCTCTCTTTGTTTTGCATTTGAATCCGTAATGGCAATTGCAAACTCCTCCTGATGATCGGTAAAATGTGCATCCCACTTTTTTTTCGTCACGTTGCATGCATGATATAGCAGACCATATCCAACGGCTAAGAGGATAATCAGTCCATTGACCGAAAAATTAATATCTGCGTATTTGTTGAAAATATAAAGTAAAGTGTACAACCAGGTGAGCCAGAGAATCCCTCCGATGCTTTTTCTAAAATGGGTTACAAAGTTTTTACTGAAGTCATATTTGTTGGTCGCCTGTCGTTGAGGGGCCTCTTTTGCTTTGAGCGCTCCGGATTTATTATTATACGTATAAAGAATAAAGCCCATGCCTAGTTTCTTCATCCATTCCGGTTTCATGTCCCATGTCACCTTGTCATCAGGAAACGTCTTCATGTCGATATAGTCCGGGTAGTGGGCGCAGGCTAATGCAAGAACATTCATAAAAACCAGAACAGCAATTATATTCAAAGGATGGTGGAGCAAATGGATAATGACTGTGGATCCCTGGTCCATCTGTGTAGAAAGCAGCAGTAAAAGCAGGATGATGATCAGTGATATCCGGGTGGCTTTGATAGACCTCCTTATTTCTGCCAGATGAGGATAAATAAAATATTGATATACGAACAGGAGAAATGAAAAATAACCAGGACATAAAATAGATTCTTTCGATTGACTATCTCTTCCGTGGTGATAAAGCTAAATAGTTGCCCGGGGATGGAGAGATAGGAAATATTTTCAAGGATATCGAATGCGTATGCGAACACAGAGGAAAGTATAAGTATCCATGCCAGCGCGGTCCATTTCTTACCGGTTTTTTTTGTTTTATTAATGACTATCCTGATGAGCAATAGTAAAACAGCCGGAGCCCAGAATAAATCCACTATAAAGAAATTGCGATACCAATTCCACATCTTTTTCTCCACGATTAGTTTTTCATAATCAGCCAGGTGATCAAAGTGACCGAATTGGGGATGCGGAATTACCTGTGTGTACTCATGCATATTAAAGCAATTCAGGATCCAGCTGAGTACCAGGGTCAGCAGTATGATGATGCCTACATGGATCCACAAGGAATTAATTCTTATCCGGGACATAAGATTGGATTTGTATATAAAAAAATAAGTTTATCTCAGTTGCCTGTATTGATCCCTGAATACAGGCGCAACAAATATTTTAAAAGGATACTATTTTATTGAAACTCGGAATAGTTAACAAATTGTATTATTAATACTTCTATGTTTTTGACGGTTGGTGTTGATAGCAATATCCATTTCCAATTCTGGTCATGTGTTTGCACCTGGCATTTTCATTGGTGTACCCTTTGCATTGGACTGATTCCTTTTTCCCCTGCGGCGTTTTCTCTGGAGTTAGTTGGGTAGTTTCAATAACTGGCGGTTTGCAAATTTTACATGGTGAAAGATCAAGTTTTATTGCTTCCTGAATAGTGATCTTTTCAGATACATTTTCAACCATTCGACATGTAGAAAGATGATACTTAGTTCCGGAAGGTGTTTTATAAACCGATTGTGCAGAAATAGTTTTTATTGATATTCCACTGAATATTAACAATAGTAACAGGGCTCTCATCTTTAATCAATTTAAGTGGTAATTATTTTTTTCTTTTATCAACAACTTTCTTTGAAGGTATTTTTTCAGCCAAAATCTTGTTTTTATTTTCAGGAAGTTTAGTTTTTGATAGAATAATATCCTTCGCCTTCACCTCAGCCTTCGCCTTTTTTTTACCAGGATTCCATTTATAAATAACCACCGTCAGCCCCGGCAAATTAAACTCCATCGACTTATCCTTATGCTCCCATGCATGATCTTCAATATTTACTTCATCATTCACCTCTCTTCCCTTGCCCCAATAGATTTCTTTGTCTGAATGATCAATCAACTTCCAGGAGCCCTCGCCTTTCTCAACACCAATCCGATATTCAGGCCTGTCCACCGGTGTCATATTCAGAATGACTAATATTCTATTATCCGGATCAATTCCAATCCGTTCATAAGACAATACACTTTGCTGCCAGTCATCAACTCTCACCCAATGAAATCCTTCTGGTTTTGTACATAATTCATGAAGCGATTTTTCATCTTTATACAAATGATTCATTCGCTTCGCCCATTCGATCGCACCCAGGTGTGATTCAAAGCCCAATACATTCCATTCCAGCTGGCTTGCAAAATTCCATTCGCTGCGCTGGCCAAATTCACCACCCATAAATAAAAGCTTTGCACCAGGATGCGTGTACATGTAACCCATCATCAAACGCAGGTTAGCAAATTGGTCCTGTCCTTCACCGGGCATTCGACTTAAAAGAGAACCTTTTCCATGCACCACTTCATCATGCGAAAGCGGTAATACATAATTCTCCGAATAATTGTAAATCATGCTAAACGTGATCTGGTTGTGCGAATGTTTGCGATACAAAGGATCAAGACCAAAATATTTCAATGTATCATGCATCCATCCCATCATCCACTTCATACCAAAGCCTAATCCGCCTGAGTATGTAGGATGGGATACACCTGCAAAAGCAGTAGATTCTTCAGCGATCGTAAGGATATCCGGGTGATAATGATAGACCATCTCATTCATTGCTTTCAAAAAAGCAACTGCTTCAAGATTTTCACGGCCACCAAATTCATTGGGTTCCCATTCACCTTCTTTCCGCGAATAATCAAGATAGATCATCGATGCCACCGCATCCACCCGCAAACCATCTGCATGAAATTCATCAATCCAGAATAATGCATTGCTGAGTAAGAATGATTTCACTTCATTACGCCCATAATTAAATATCAGACTCTGCCAATCCTGGTGAAATCCTTTTCGTGGATCCGGATGTTCATACACACAACTGCCATCAAAATTTCCAAGGCCGTGTGCATCAGTCGGAAAATGCGATGGCACCCAATCCAGAATAACACCAATACCAACCTGATGCAGTCGATCAATGAGAAAACGTAAATCATCCGGTGTCCCAAATCTGCACGTCGGTGCAAAAAATCCTGTGATCTGGTACCCCCACGATGGATCATACGGATGTTCCATGATCGGCATGAATTCTACGTGCGTAAATCCAAGCTCAGACAAATAAGCAGGAAGAACATCCGCCATTTCACGATAGGTATACACTTTTCCATCACCATGCCTGCGCCATGAAGCAAAATGCATTTCATATGTCGAAACAGGTGCACCGATTTTATTTCGTTCACCGCGTGCCTTCATCCATGCTGCATCATTCCACTCATATTGATCCTGCCATATGATCGATGCGGTCATCGGTGGATGTTCACACTGACGTGCATAAGGATCGGCTTTGACAAACTTCATTCCGTTGTGTGATTCGATTGCATATTTGTAAAGTGTGCCTGGCATCAGATCAGGAATAAATCCTTCCCATACACCTGAACTGTCCCATTTCGGATAGAGGTCATGCACATTCGCAAGCCACCTGTTAAAGTTGCCGATCACAGAGACTCTTTTCGCAGCAGGAGCATAAACGGCGAAAGACATTCCTTTCTGGCCGTTTTGTTCGGCAGGATGTGAGCCCATTTTCTCATAAAGCCTGACATGCGTGCCTCCCTGGAAGAGTGTGATGTCATAATCGGTGAGGACTGTGCGGGGTTGGGCTTTGTTCATTAATCACAAAATAGTTAGGATTTGTGAGATCTGTTCAATATCCCTTCTAAGGAAACAGCTTCCTGTTCGACCCCTTCAGGGTCGGTATTGCTGCGCATTCATTCTTTCCCCGGATTACGACCCGGGGCTATTAATGTTTGATCCTTTCAGGATCGTGTAAAACAGTACGCTATCGAAAAGCCAGAATCATGTTTATCACATAAATCACAAAAATCAAGGTTTTGACAGAGGAGGATGCCACCTGTGGAAAATAATGATTGCCTATTCAAAGCACAGCTTTGAAAACGCCAGGACGTCGGTCAACCGACGCCCAACAATTTGTTTATTTCTGAAACACCCTTACATAATCCACAATCAGATACTGTGGAAATCTCGTACTGCTATCCGGCTGACCGGGCCAATTACCACCAACCGCAACATTAAAAATGAAATAAAAGAATTTGTTGAACGGCCAGGGCTGGCCATTCAGATCAGCAGGTGTGATCGTGGAGTACACTTCATCATCAATGAGGAATTGCACCAGGTTATTTTCCCAATTGATGGAGTAGACATGAAATTTATCCTGGTAGCTATCTCCACTGCCTATAAATTTTGATACACTTTTATAGCCATGTTGTGCGAGATTGGCTCCATAATGAACCGTACCGACGACACGGTTTGGTTGATCCCCCGTCAACTCCATAATATCAAATTCACCACAGGCAGGCCAGCCCACAGCGTCAATATTTGAACCCAGCATCCACAACGCAGGCCAAATTCCTTGTCCTTCCGGCAATGCAGCACGCATATCTATGCGGCCGAATTTAAATTGTTGTTTTCCTTTCGTTACAATTTTAGAAGACGTGTATTCGAAACCTTCGTATTGTTGTTTCTTAGCCGTGATAACAAGATGACCATTGACAAGGGAAAGGTTGTCAGGCCTGTAGTATTCAGACTCATTATTGCCCCAGCCACAATTATTCGGGCAGCCGTTTCCATTTTCAAAGCTCCAGTCTGCAGAATTTAAAACGTCTCCTTCAAATTCGTCACGCCATACAAGATTATAACCGTCATAATGGTCAGGTGAAGAAGGTCCTCCTGATGGAATATTAAGTCCTGAAATATTATCGTCATCATCATTGATAGTAATGGTGATCACATCTTTTTCAATAAAGCAATTTTGTGGATTGAATAGCTTCACCTGGAATGTTTCCTGTGGCTCTTTTCCTTCATCTGCTTTTATCTTAATATCAATGGAATGTGTAGTTTCTCCTTGGTTGAATTGTAATTGACCTCCATTCAATAATGTATAATCATCAGGCGTTTCCGCGGAACCAGGAATAGCAGCAACCGTAACGATGGCATTGGTCGTATTCTCACCAGTCATCGTCACTTCGACATGAATGATCTTATCCTCGTCCTCTTCACCCACTGTCACATCACTGACATGCAATACAGGAAGATTGAGCTTCCCTGCAGTGCCATCACTTTCATCAATGCAACTAGTGATGAAAGTTACAATGCATATGCACAGACTACTGATCAGGATATTAAACTTTCTTGATACCATTATTTTCAGATTATAAATTATTAACCATTTTATTACGCATTTTTCGCACGGAGTAATATGAGAAAACGGAGGACACGGAGAAAAAAATAAATGGATTCAATTTCTACATTCGCTCTTTTCTGCCTTTTCTGCCTTTTTCCGCCTCTTTCGCACGGAGTAAAAAGAGAAAACGGAGACCATGGAGAAAAACAATAATATTTACCCTTTTGTTATTCTCGCAGGCTGGGGCAAGCCACTGTCTCTACTTTAACTTTCCCACGTTTTACGACTCACGATTCACGATTCTCACTGATATACTCTAACATAATCCACATACATCCTTTGGGGCCATATAGATACATCCACTCCATGCTTTCCGCCCCAGTTTCCACCCACTGCAATATTCATAACTAAATGAAAAGCCTTGTCAAACGGCCAGGCTTCTGAGCCTTCATGATTATTGCGAAATGTTTGAAAGATATGGCCATCAAACAGGAAATCAATTTTTTGTTCATCCCATTGGATTTCGTAATCATGGTATTCGGTGTTCAGGGTTGAGTTATAAATTCCCTTCGTGACCTGGGTGCCAATCACATGATTAAATTTCTTTGTATGGATCGATCCAAATAAGCTGTCGGGCATATATCCAACATTTTCCATGATATCAATTTCACCGCTTGCCGGCCAGCCACCGTAAGCCCATTCCGTAGGTAACATCCATATGGCGGGCCAAACTCCCAATCCCTTTGGGAGCTTAGCCCTCACTACTACACGTCCATACGTCCAGTCACCTTTCAATTTACTTTTTATACGGGCTGAAGTATATTCTCTGGCACCCATTTTTTCCTGTCGAGCTTCGATGATTAATTTACCTTCTTCGATACGTGCATTTTCTTTCCTGTCCTGTGTATAATATTGCAATTCATTATTTCCCCATCCGCATATATCAGGACATCCGTCACCCAGATCATGACTCCACTTTGCAGGATCCGGTACTGAACCGGAATCAAATTCGTCCGACCAGATTAATTTCATGGCACCTGGAGATGTGCCCATGTTTCCGGAAGCTGACCAGAAAAGGATAGCCCCCAGGAGGATAACCGATATGAATAGTATGCCCGATCGTTTATTCATCAATTTGCTACAAATGTGTGTTCAAACCAACCTTCTGCAGCCGGTACTCCATTCTGTGCCCGGATACGTGCGCGGATGACAAGTTCTGTTTCCGTCAGGCTTATCACATCCATTACATTGTCGGTATCCCATGTGCCCATAAACTGATCATCGGGTATGATGATCTGATCTCTGCCCTCGGTGCCTGTTCCTTCGAGATATTGGAATTCGCTAAGACCACCATCATAATCTTCGACTGCATAACCATTCCATGGATTGACCGATTGTCCGCTATTATCGTTTTCAAAAACAAAATGAAGGAATGTAAAACAGTAGTGATCATCATACTGCGCATCCTGCAAGCCATTTTCAGGAGAAGTGTACCAGGAGAAATCTCCATAATTGGGTCCGACTTTTACAGCACCTGCAGCACTTGAAAATGTCCAGCATTTCCTGGCGGAGCCGCATCCGGTCAACAACGCAAGTTTAGCTGTGCATTCAAGTGGAGCATCTCTTTCGATTGTTATTTTTTTTGATGAAGAGGTTGTGCCGCTCCCATCAGATTTTGATACGAAAAGTGTGATCGTGTATTCACCTATGTCGGTGTATAATATCGTATCAACTCTTTGGTTAGAAGTTTTAGGATTGCCCCCGGGAAGATCCCAAAGCAATTGGAAGTCACCGTCCGATTGACTTGTGACAATCACCCGGTTCGAATCGCTCTCCATCAGCTGCGCAGTGAATTGTGGTGCAGAAGGTGTCGCCGGCAGATTGAAGTCATCATCACGATCAGGTGCGCAAGCTAGCATGGAGAACAAACAAAAAGTGATTATCATTTTACCCCCCGCCCCCTGGAAGGGGGAGTTGCTTCGTTGCATATTTTTAATTTTAGTTTTTTGCATTTTTACTATTTTCTGTTTTCCAATGTCTTGTCCTTCGTCATTTTTTACCACTTAGAAACTTAAGAGAACATAAGAAGCCACTTAGCAATTTTGGATTTTACTGCTTACTTTTTACCTTTTACTGAATACCGAATACCGAATACCGAATACCGAATACTTTTTCAATACCCAGGATTTTGTGAAAGCGCTCCATTCGTTGCCTGTATCTGTGACTGTGGAATGGGGAATAAATTATGTACACCATCTGCAAAACCTAAAGGGCCTAAAACCTGCGCAGCTCTGTGTGTACGCACTAAATCAAAAAAACGATGTGCTTCAAGACCTAATTCAAGCCTTCGCTCTCTGTAAATCGCCTGAAGTAATGCATCACCACTCGCAGTAATTTCCGGCACCTGGGCACGTACCCGTACAAGATTCAATGAAGTACGAGCGCCATTTTCATCACCGGCATGATATGAAGCTTCGGCATGCATCAGCAATACATCTGCATACCTGATCACACGATCATTCGTCCCCCCATTTGGATTCGGATCACCGAAGGGTGCAGTTTCAGACTTATTGTCGAACGTTTTTTTTGAATAATATGGATACGGAACTCCACCTGTAGCTTCAATAGTAAACGTTCCGCGATCACCCATCTCATCGCCAACCCTAAAGACGGTGGACTTCAATCGCGGATCTTCAAAACCTTCCTTAAAAAACTCGTCTATAAAATCCTGTGTGGGAATATTAAATCCATAGCCTGCAAAAAGTCCGCGTGCGCGTGTAAACACATTTGTAAAACTTCCTTCATTGGAATTGTTCTTACCCCAATTGCCGCCGGAAGCATTCATGTACTGAATTTCAAATATGGACTCTTCATTGTTTTCACCATACAAAGGAAAGATATCTGCATAGTCGGGTACTAATTGATATTCCCCTGAATTGATTACTTCTTCAGCCATTGATTTTGCCTCCGCCCATTTTTCACGCCAGAGATATGCTTTGACCAATAAAGCCTGCGCCGAACCTCGTGTGACCCGACCCAGGTCCGCAGAAGGATATTCACTTCGTTTCCACATATCATTCGCAGCGGTGATAAGATCGCTTTCAATTAAATCCCAAATTTCGTCTGCTGATGAACGGGCCATATTGTATTCTGAGGGAGCAAGTACATGATCGGCTTTAGGTACACCACCAAACATAGTCACGAGCTGATAAAAATTCCATGCACGTATGAATCGAGCTTCACCAAGAATCCTGGTTTTCAGCTTTTCATCCATTTGAATCGGAGGTACTTTTTCCAATACCACATTCGCCCTATAAATTCCTTCATAATCTGCCCCCCATTCTGACTCAAGTAAACCCGTGTTTGTAGGTCCCTGAAATGTTTCCAGTTTCAATAGTGCATTTGCATCATTATCACCAGACCCACCTTTGTTAGTGTCATCAGACATGACATCTCCCCAGAACCATCGGAAATGTCCCTCCGGTGAGAGTTGAAATTGTAAGGAAGCATACGCGGCATTGACAGCAGCCATCGCATCATCACCGGTGCGATAGAAATTTCCTTCTGTAGTACCTACGATTGGAGCCTTATCCAGGAAATCTTTCTCACAGGATGAGATCAGAATCACAACTGGTACAAGCAGAATGTATATTATTTTTTTCATGAGTTGTCGATTTAGAATGTTACGCTTACACCTCCAATCACTGTACGTGGCTGAGGATAGAATCCGCGATCAATGCCCAATTCAAGATTATTTCCTATGACACCTATCTCCGGATCGAGTCCTTTGTATTTTGTAAAAGTCAAAAGATTCTGGCCCGTGATATAAACTTTAAATTTTTGAATATGGACCTTTCTTAACCATGCAGATGGTAATGTGTATCCCAGTTGAAGTGATTTCAGACGCACATAACTTCCGTCTTTTACAAACCGATCTGAAATACGTGCGTTCTGATTTGGATCATTCAGACTCACATGTGGTTCTGTATTCGATGTGCCAGGACCTGTCCAACGATCCAGTACAGACGAAGGACGATTGACATATGCAAAATCATATCGGACAGTGTTATCAAAAATATCGTTGCCCTGAGTGCCCTGGAAGAATGCGCTTAATACAATGCCCTTCCATTCAACTTCACCTGTCGCACCAAATGAAATTTTCGGTGTAGGATTTCCGATGTACGTCTGATCATTGACATCGATCACTCCATCACTGTTCAGATCTTTAAACCGAATGTCGCCTGGTGATGTGCCGTTGTTTTGGAAAGCTGCTGCTTCCACTTCGGCCTGTGACTGGAATATACCATCAGTTACAAATCCGAAAAAGGCGGCCAACGGATGACCTACATCGGTCTTTGATGCTTTTCCATTTGCACTTTGTATAGTTCCTGAGTAAACGGGTTCGCCACCTGTACCTAATCCGGTCACTTCACTCTTGATAAACGAAATATTTCCTCCGATTGAATAATGGAATGTATGTTCAATATTTCGGTAGTCAAGTGATAATTCTACTCCACGGTTTTCAGCAGTGGCTACATTTTGAATGGGTGCTGCAGAACCTGCGACCAAAGGAATAGGAGCAGCATACAGCATATCCGATGTTTTCTTGATGTAATAGTCACCTGTAAAATTGATGCGACCATCAAACAATTCCAGATCAAGACCAATATCCGTCTGTGTAATGGTCTCCCATTTCAAATCCGGATTAGCTGAGCTCAGTGCAACACTTCCATTGGTGATGGTTTCATTCGGACCGAATACATAATTCTGTCCGCTTGAAACTACAGTGGTGAAACTATAGTCACCAATCCTGTCATTCCCGTTTCGTCCCCAGCTCGCTCTTAATTTTGCAAAACTGATCTCGTCTACAGACCAGAATGCAGCATGACTCAATACCCATCCTGCTGAAAATGAAGGAAAGTAGCCATAGCGATTATTTTTACCAAATCGCGATGAACCATCAGCCCTGAAAGTGGCCGACAATAAATATGTATTGTCGTAAACATAATTTCCTTTTGCAAACCACGACAATAAAGAAGACTCATTCGCTGTCTGCCATGAACTTTGAGATGCAATCGGATCAATGGTATTTCCGATATACGCATCTTTAAAATCATTCGAAGGGAGATTGCTATTTGCACCACCGCTAGCATCATCCCGTTTGTTTAGTGCAGTAGTTCCACCAATCAACGTGATATCATGTTTTTCATTAAATGTATTTGTATACGTCAATACATTTTCCAATTGCAGATTTCTCCAGTTGTAATTACCAACAGCTACCTGATTCTTTAATCGTTTCTCAGCTGCAGGTGCTTCGCTGATGAGTGGTAAATTGCTGAGATCATATTTGGGATAAAAAATTCTCTGCAAAGCAAATGTCTGATCCATACTGAATGTTGATCTGAACGAGAATCGCTTGCCCAGTTTTGCATCAGCATACACACTTCCGACAATTCGATTACTTCGCCATTCATCATTAGTTTGTTCTATAGCATTCACCGGATTGGCAACATCCGTATCAGAATAATTAGAATATGCATAGGTGCCATCTGCTTTGCGAATGGGCGTGACAGGATCAATATTCAAAGCCCTGACGATCGGAGAATCATATTGTGTATTCTCCAATAAAGCATCTCTTTTAAACCAGGTGAATCCAATATTATTCCCAACAGTCAGCCAGGGTTTCAGATCCTGATTGCCATTCAACCTTACGGTGATCCGATCAAACTTTGCTTTGTCACCACCTACAATACCTTCCTGGGAAAAATAATTTCCAGTCAATGCGTAAGATGAATGCTCTTTACCACCGGTCAATGTAAGTTGATGACTGGAGATTGGTGCATTTGTAAAAATAGCCTCCTGCCAATCCGTTCCTTCACCTAATGCATCAGGATTTGCAAATTCAGGTAAAGGTGTCTGACCAGCAGCTACATATGCTTCATTCTGTATGACCGCATATTCCCGTGCATTAAGTAAATCAAGTAAACGTGCAGCACGTTGAACTCCAAAGTATGCATCGTAGCTCAATTTACCTTCCTCATTTCGGGCACTTCCTTTTGTCGTGATCAGTACAACCCCATTAGCACCTCTTGCACCATAGATAGCAGAAGATGCAGCATCTTTCAATACATTGATCGTTTCAATATCATTCGGATTGAGGTAATCAGGGTTTTCGACCGGCATGCCATCGACGATATACAATGGATCACTGTTGTTGATCGTCCCTACACCCCGCACTCTCACTGTCAATCCTGCTCCAGGAGATCCCGAGGTCTGTGTCACCTGTACTCCGGCGGTTCGACCCTGCAACGCCTGTTCAACACGAAGAATTGGTTTCTCTGCAATATCCTCTGATCTGACTGTCGAAACACTACCGCTGATATCAGATCTTTTCTGTGCTCCATAACCGGTGACGATCACTTCGTTGAGATATGAAATACTTTCTTTCATCATCACATCAATCGTTTTACGGATACCAGCTTCAATTTCTACTACGGCATAACCAGTATATGTAAACATCAATATCGAATGATCATCCGGTATTGTGATGGTATACTTTCCTTCAAAATCAGCAATCGTACCTGCATTGCTACCTTTTACCGTAACTGTAGCTCCTATGGCAGGTTCATTGCCGGGAAGAGTAGTGATCCTGCCAGTAACCTGATGTTGTGCCTTTGCAACAAAAAAAGAGCAAAGGATGAAAAATAAAATTCCTAATCGCATAGTCGTGATATTCATGACATTCCTGAAAATGATTTTTGATTTCAATACAACCGATACAGTTAAGGCTGCATCACTTCATGAGCTTACGGGTATAAAATCGATTACCGGCTTTGACAGTCACAAGGTATATTCCCGATTGTAGTCCTGCAGTACTCATTTGTTGAGCTGAAACGCCTTCTTCTACATGCCAATACCGGATCACTTGTCCAAGCGCATTGGAAAGCGTTACAGTTTTTTCATCATCCATATTTTCGCCGAATGAGAGTATAGATTGGCCATTCAAGGAAGGATTTCCATGTAGTTCGAAAACTCGCTCATCTTTGTATGTATTTACCGTTCCTACTGTACAAGCAGCATCGGCAAAACAAGTAGCAAAGCAGGTTTCCACAACTGTGTCCTGTTGCACCGGAGGAAGTGTCCGGTCATTGAAATTATTCGGATCGCCGCAGGACTGACCACTCAGGTCTTCTTTGCAACTGTAATCCGGACAAGGTCCGTTGGCAAACGCATAATGCGAACCAAAACCAACTTCTCGAGGAACAGTCACTTCATATACACCATCACCATCGTCATCATTCATTTTGTATTTGCCCCCTGGCACATCGAAATTTCCACCACCGGCAAGCCAAACACCATCCGGATTTGGTGTGGTATTATAAAAGCCCAGTCTGAATGTGATGCTTCTTTCCTGACCACATGCATAGCAACTATTGAAACAAAATGGTGGCAATTCAGTGTCACCGCTTATTAGAAGCAGGCGATTGACAAACAGACCTGACGGATCTTTCTTTGTGCATTCTTCAAAACCAAGGAACGCTTCCTGCGCGGCCCAGTTATCAAGAGTCACTTTATATTCATATGCACCATTGATCGCTACAATGTCTCCTTCCCAGACACCATCGAAATCAGGATCTTCCAGCGGATTGCCATCACCTGACCAGTTGTTGAATGTACCACTGAGATATACCTGGTTGAAGTTTTCTGTATAGCCATTCATATCCACACTGAAATGAACTGTACGTTCCTGTGGTGCACCGACGGATTTGACGCCGATATCATCAAAGTAATAATTGATATCTGTTCCGTTTCCTGCTGTTCCAAAGTCAAAAAATAAAGTGATGGTGTTGTATGTTCCGGTAGCTGCTTCAAATGGTGCTTCAATCGATGGAGCTGAAACATCGAAGCAGATTTCTTCCCATTGATTGATCGTTGTATTGGCAACTGTGGTCACCCAATTTGCTTGCCCTCCGGCTCCATTTTCAAGTTTAAGCGCAAGATTGCCGATATGATCCATCCATACTTTGATGCATACCTGGCTTCCCGCATCCAAAGTCACAGGCGTAGTTGGATTGGGATTGCTGAATGCGCCTGCCCATACTTCTGCTACACCTGGTTTTACAAAGTGCGTGACATTAGCACTCGTATTGATGCCTGATGGATCAGGATTGGCTATGATGGTAGTGAGCGTTCCATCCAGTGGGCTGCCGAAATATTGAAAACCTGTACTTGTTTCAGCCGTTTCGAAATCGAGGATAGTAGTAAATACAGGTGGTGGTGCCAAGGTTACTACATCATCAAAATAATAAACCACATCCGCACCTGTCCCTGTGTTGCCAAAATCAAAGAATAAAGTCACTGTAGAATACGTATATCCCGCTGCAGCTGTATTCGGTGCTTCAATAGATAATGCAGTTGCATCGAATACGAGTGTTTCCCATTCATTGACTTTGGTATTTGCTACGGTTGTGACCCAATTTGAACCTCCGTCAGTAGAGTTTTCAAGTTTCAGGCTCAGGGAACCGATATGATCCATCCATACTTTGATGGCTACCATATTACTAAAGGTCAGATCGACTGGTACTGTAGGGTTAGGATTTGAAAAAGCACCAGCCCAGACTTCTGCGACTGCTGGTTTAGTAAAGCTGGTTACTGTGCTGCTTGTGTTTTCACCTGATGCATCCGGATTTGGGACAATCTGGGTAAGGGTGCCGTCCAGGCCACTTCCAAAATATTGGAAAGTAGTTGAAGTACCTGCAGTTTCAAAGTCCAGAATGGTTGTCTGGCCTTCGGCAAGGGATACGACAAATAAGAAGGCAATAAGGGAGAGTAAATTTTTGAGCATAATCAGTTTCGTTTTTCAGTTTAGAATAAAATTTGGATTTTCTGCTTTGAGGCGAACAAATTTGGTTGTTTACTTTCGGTTTACGCAATTTTAAATTACGCTTAAACTACGCTATAGCTTATCTTTCGCTACGACATGACTACGACAACGATACGACAAGTCCATATTTTATTGAGGAAAGAGATTAGGAGAGATACGACAGGGTGGAATTCCTTTTCAAAATCAGGTACACACCAAAAGGATTTCGTCGAAATCCTTTTGATCCTATTGGCATTGGTGCTTTTGCCTTCCGTTTCCAATTCCCAAAGCGTAAACATAGGCGTCCCACCCATTTGGAATTACTCCCGGAAGATTTACAAGGCAGGCACCCAAAACTGGGACGCCGCTCAGGACAGGTCCAGGCAAATCTATTTTGCCAATAATGATGGATTGCTCCGGTTCGACGGAAATGAATGGACCATCTTCCCGGTTTCTAACCATACCATCGTCAGGTCAGTCGCCATTGACCAGGACAACCGGATTTACACAGGTGCCCAAAGTGAAATCGGTTATTTCTATCCCGGTGCAAACGGGGTCCTGACATATCATTCCCTCATCGGATTATTACCTCCTGACCATCGTACGTTTGAGGATGTTTGGGATATTGTTTTTTATGAAAAACGAGTATTCTTCAGGACGAATCGATCCGTATTTGAATATAATGGTGAACAAATAAAAATACATGAGATCCCGGGAGATATTGCTTCTCTTGCTTATACCTCGCTGGGTCTTTTATTGCAAAAGGGTATTCATGAGATCCTGATTTTTGAAGATGGTGCATTCCGTCCGTACCGGAATATTCATGGTCTTGAAAGTGCTATCACCGGAACAATTCCCTGGACAAATGATACGATCCTCTTCAGTTCACTGAAAAATGGAATGTTCTACATGACTGATCAGGATGCCGGAAGATGGAATACTGCGCATGATGATGTCCTGATCGAAAAACGAATTTATACTTCCACCAGGTTGTCAAATGGAAACATTGCTCTAGGTACTTCACTCGATGGTTTGATCGTGGTGGATAAGCAAAGAAGGATGTACAGGCATCTGAATAAAAAGCATGGCCTCCAGAATAATAACATCCTTAATGCATTTTGTGATCATGCCGGTAATCTCTGGCTTGGACTGGACAATGGTATTGATTGTGTTGTGCTCGACTCAAAGTTCACTTCTATTTTCCCTGATGGTGAATTGCATGCTACTGGATATAGTGCAGCTGTTTTTGATCACCAGTTATATCTCGGCGTTTCTAATGGTGCATACATAGCTCCATGGCAATCTTATTATGATCCGGAACAGGGACCTTTTTTTCAACGTGTAGAACATGGTGAAGGGCAGGTATGGGGATTTACAAAGTTTGAGCACGAATTATTGATGGGTCATCATGAAGGAGCATTTCAGATCAGGGATAATATGGCTACATCACTTACGACAGAACCCGGTACCTGGTTGTATGTTGAGTTGAATGATCATTACATGCTGGCCGGAACTTACACAGGTTTGGTTCTCTATAAAAAAGAAGATGATCAATGGGTGTATGACAGAAAGATAAATGGCATCCAGGAGTCGTGCAGGATCATGGTGAAAGATGCTGATGGATCCATCTGGGTATCGCATCCATACCGGGGCTTGTATCAGGTGGTCTGGAATGAAGAAAATAAATATGATCCGCAGATCAGGTTTTTTGACCAGTCGGGCGGTCTTCCATCCAATCTGAATAACTATGTATTCCGGATCGCAGGAAAAGCAGTATTCGGAACTGAGAAAGGTGTATATGCTTTCGATAAGATTCAAAACCGATTTGTACCGGATTCTTCATTTAACAATATCATGGGAGCCGGTCACAGGGTAAAGGCAATGAAAGAAGATATAAAGGGTAATATCTGGTACGCGATGGATGATGAAGTGGGAATACTCATGATAGATGATCATGGGGTAAAAAAAGAAGTTCTCAAAAAAATTCTGCCTGAATTAGGAGGTAAACTGGTAGGTGGTTTTGAATTTATATATCCTATAGATGAATATAATGTGTTATTCGGCACAGAGGAAGGATTTGTTCATTATGATGCACATGCTGACGGAACACAAAATGATTCGCTATACATCCTACTTGATGATGTTCGTGCCGGCAGGAACCAGGATTCGGTTTTATTTGGGGGATATTTTCTTCCCGGAAACATTATAGGAATCAGTGAACCTCATGAGCTCACATCAAATCTCAATAGTCTGAGCTTTTCATTTTCAGCTACAGATTACAAGACACCACAACTTGTACAATACAGGACTAAGCTTGAAGGTCTTGAAGATGAATGGTCTCCCTGGAGTACTGATACGGATCGTGATTTTACTTCACTAGGTGCAGGTACATATACATTTCATGCACAGGCGAGGATCAGGGATGGTATAGAAAGTAATGTTGTTTCTTATGTATTCAGAATCCCGCCGCCCTGGTACCTGACGACTACTGCTAAAGTGATGTATGCATTATGCATTCTCGGATTCTTTTCCGGTTTTATTTTCAGACAACGTATAAAATTTGAATCTGAAAAAGCAAAGCTGACGTTTACGCATCAGGAAAAAGAAGCCATAGCCATTCGTGAAGTAGAACAGTCAAAAGCCGCTTTGTCTGAAATCCAGCATGAAAAGCTTGAGGTTGAAATAAAATATAAGAACCAGGAGCTGGCACTCACAACGATGCATCTTGTACAGAAAGCAGAAATACTACTGGCGGTTCAGGAAGGGTTGCATCAGATCAGGGAAAAATCGCCTGATCAAAGCGTGAAAAAAGAAGTCCAGCAGCTGCTCAATATGGTCAATTTCGATGTCAAGCTGGATGAAGACTGGGAACATTTTGCCCATCATTTTGACCAGGTACATGTTGATTTTTTAAAACATTTACGTGAACGTTTTCCACAATTGAGCACGAGTGATTTAAAGCTATGTGCTTACCTGAGGATGAACCTGAGTACAAAGGAAATAGCTCCGCTGTTGAATATTTCAGTTCGTGGTGTGGAAGGAAGCAGGTACCGGCTAAGAAAAAAGCTTGATTTGTCTAATGATGCAAATCTCACTGAATTTATCCTGAGGTTGTCACCTACAGCTACTATCATAAATAGTGCAAATATTGTAAACCAGTAAAAAAAGTTCAGTCCTGGCTATCCTCATCTTTTTCAGGAATGGGCGGATTCAAATCATGCATCCTGCACCAGTCACATTCGCCACACCCGGTTTCAAACTCCATATTCTGGATCTTTTGCCAGGTATCCAGGATTTGATTTGTAACTATTGCACGATCCTCATCTGTGACAATCACGTGCTTCTCTATTAAGGTACCGTCTTTTTTAGGTTCAATCGCCTGAATTATCCCCTGATTCATACCTTTTTTAATCCGGGGATCATTGCGCAAAAGCAAATCATAAAAAACCATTTGCCTCCAGTAATGCCCGCCCAGCGGATCAGCATCATTTGGCCGGTTTAATTTCTGAGGGATAGAATCCGGACGTCCGGACTTGTAATCATACACAGAAATACCTGTCGCATCTTTATCCAGTCGATCTATAAAGCCTTTTACAGGAACACCGCCGATATGGACATCCTTTATTTTATATTCTAATTCGTAAGTGACCTCATCCGACCACTTGGGTGAATAGCGATCATAAAATTGTTCGAGGATCTTTCTGCCATAATGATTGAGATCAGCAAGCTCTTTTTGCGTAAACCGGTGTGCATTGCGCTTCATAAACCTGGTAAATGAACCTGTCAGGTAATCCTTTCCTGCGGCAAGATCTTTTTCGCTAAATCTTTTCCAGAAATATCGTTGCAATGCATCATGAAGCGCAGTACCAAAAAGCAACGGAGCCGTTTCGCTGGATGGTATCACCAGCATTTTTTCATAATAAAAGCGAACAGGACATTCGAGGTAAGTATTTAATGCAGAAACATTCAGCACATAATTTTTTACCCGCTCCCTGATGACAGCATCATCTTTATGAATATCTGCTCTTTGTTCGCCGGACATCAGGTTAGCCAGGTATTCAGCGAGTATTTCCTGGTTTGTTGAGTTATTGGCCACGATGATATCAGGATCTGCCTGAATGATTTCCGTCAGGTATACACTTGGTGTAAGTTTTTTTCCATCATCTTTTGATGACGCATAGGTCATAACAAGTTCTTTTTTGGCACGTGTCATTCCTACATACAACAATCGTCGCCGGTCCTGGTCATCATTGTCAAGGCCTGATTCAAGAAATTCAGTAATGCTATCCCGCCGGTTGAGATTATCCGGGTAAGAAAAAGTATTGGAGAAAGGCCTTTTCTTTTCCCATTCATTCTCTGTGATATTTTTAATGATGACTTTTTCAAATTCCAGGCCTTTCGCGCCATGTAAAGAAGAGAGATGAATTCCTTTATTGGCATGCGCAAGTTCCTGAACAGGAAGACGGATATTGTAAGTGGTCATCAGCTCGCATATCTCAAGAAGATCCGGCACTTTGAAAGTAGATTTCCCGGCGGACTCTCTTTCAACAAAAGAATAAAAAGTTTTAAGGGTATATAAAAGTGTAAATTTTTCTTCCTGTGAAAGGATCCATGACATGACGTTATAATTATGGATCACCCATTCAACAAAAGAAAGCAATGTCCTGGAATGATATTCTACAATGCTTTGCTCTATTAGTTGAAACAATTCATCTACCCGTTTTCTGTCTTTTAGATGAAGTGTATCTAATAATGCAGGATTTCCAAGACACATGAATAACGTGGAGGTATCTTCTCTTTCTTTAGAGGTATATGCTAAAATGATTTTTTGTAAATCAATCGTATTCGGATGCAGATAGCGAAGATGAAGAATACGATAGAGCAGGGCATCATCATTGTCTGCACCATCGCTGAGCTGATGAATGCATTGTATGATTTCAAGCAGATGAAGGATTAATGGCTGAGTCAGGGCATCAACAGTCTTTACGGTATGAAACGGAATGCCGGCACCTTTTAATGCTTGTGCCAATTCACGCCCTAATTCATGCTTGGAATATAATACCGCTATCTCTCCTTCAGCACCTGCATCATGCCATGTCTTTAACTGACGAAAGATGTCAGCATTCTCAGAGGATAATGTCGGAAAAGACTGGATGACGACTTTTTCATGATGGGCTGCATGCACACCCGAGGCTATAAAAGTTTTCTTTTGCCCGAATACCTCTTCCATCTGAGGTTTGTCAACAGATCGGGCAATGACACCCGAAGCATCAATGATCAATTGCGAACTGCGATAATTGCGATTGAGGAATATGATCTCAGGATGATATTTATCATTGAAATCAAATAAATTTTTCAGGTTAGCACCCTGGAAGCGATAGATGGCCTGATCATCATCACCCACGACAAAGACATTCGGCCGGTCGATCCATTCATGATCAATCATCAGTTGAAGAATATCGATCTGGATACCATTCGTGTCCTGGAATTCATCCACCAGGAAATATAGAAATCGCTCCTGGTAATTGGCCAACAAATCAGGTTTTAATTTGAATGCATCATATACCCACAGCAGCATGTCATCGAAATCATACTGGCCGCGTTCAGCAAGTAAAGCATTGTAATGGCTGAATTCAGCGACAGCTGACCTGAAAGTTTCCATCCGGTCCAAAACATCCGTTTTGAATTTTGGCTTTTGTTCGCCTTTTGAATAAACGCCTGCTTTGTTATTTTGATAGATGTATTCTTTATCCTGTGATTTCTCTTCGATGAATTTGTTTATCTGAGCAAAGACATATTCAGGAGTCCAGTTTTCTTTTTTCATGGTGGCAAAAAGCTCATCCAGCCTTTTCCAGTCATAATACATCTGCCCTTTAAATTTTTTTAAGGGATGATCAGGGCCAAAGCTATCGATGAGCTCCTGCAGTAATTTGAATTTGTCAATCTCTGAGATCGGTTCCAGTTCGCGTGCCTGTTGGAAATAGGATGGATTTTCCTGTATGACGAGATTGCAAAAGCTGTGAAATGTATTGACTTGTATTTTATAAGCTTCCGGCCCGATAAAGCTGATGAGACGTTGCCTCATTTCTGAAGCAGCAGCGTCGGTATAGGTCAGGCAGAGGATATTGCCTGGGGAGGTGTCTGTATTTTTTAAAATATAACCTATGCGGAGGGAGAGGATTTCCGTTTTGCCGGTGCCGGGGCCTGCGATGACCATGACAGGTCCTTCGATGGATTCGACAGCGCTTCGTTGTGCGGGATTGAGCTTTATTAATTTTTCTTCAAAGGTCATGTGGGGGGAAGTAAGGTGTCCGAAGATACTATACTCTGGATTTTGATAGGATTTATAGCATACCCCGGACTTGCTGACCCACTGGTGCCACCAGTACTCGTGCCACCAGTACTCGTGCCACCAGTACTCGTGCCACCAGTACTCGTGCCACGAGGTCATAACTCATTGATAATACACGTATTTATAAGTGGAAGCGGAGGACACATTTTGAGCAAAAAATGGCCATATTTGGTCACAAAAATTAACCGTTAAACTGGCTTATACCCTGTAGTTGATCCAGGTAATCCATCCTGGTAACTCAGACCTAAAACTGTAAGAAGGACAAACAACATCGACCCGAATTCTGTGTCCAGGGGATGCTCTACGAGCATGGTGAGGATTTGCATGATGTAGAGCACCGGTATCAGGGGTGGTTTCCAGAAGAAACGGAAAGTCATCGGGTAGAGTAAGAAGAAGAGGAAAACGGCCAGTCCAAACAACCCGAATTCAGCAAAGACATTTATAAACTGATTGTGGGGTCGTGTAAAATCATCCTTTTTTAACTCGTCTTTATAATATGTCTTCAGGGAAGTTCTGAATTTGCCAGGACCGGTACCGAAAAAAGGATGCTGATTACCTATGACGATACCTGCACGCCAGGATTGCCATCGTTCAGAATCTGAATATGCATTACCCTGGTCCTGTTTGAACATGCCAAGATCATAGATCGTATAATTTATCTTTTGCTCAAAGCCGGGCAATACTTTATATGCAAGAAAAGGAGCTATAACAATACAAGCTATGATAGCAAGCCGTGACACAGGATTAAATTTTCGCAGATAAAAAAGAACCATCAGAAATATTCCTGCATATGCAATCGCCAGGCCAGACCGGACGGATAAAACATGAAGGAAATAAAATAAATAAACCGAGGTCAGTCCGTATGCCCACCGCTCCCAGGAATATCTGAGCTTCCAGCCTTCAATGGCAAATGCAAGGCAGATGATCATGCTAAGAGATATGACTACGCTATACCTGATGTGATTGATAGGTGTGGGAAGCGATCCACCGAATCCAAGGCTTTGGCTAAATAAATAATGCTCGCTATAAAATGCAACCTGCACCCATATCGTGCTCCATACAGCCAGCACGATCATCGATAATGTGATGAGCATATATTCTTTCCTGCTAAAAGGTTTCAACACTAAAAAACCAAGAGGTAAGATGATGAATGGAAATTTCGGATGAGTCAGCTGCCACCATTCTGAAAGGTTACCTGCATATACAATGCTGACTACAAAAAGAAGGAAATAAAGTGCAAATACGATGATGAACGGTTTGTACTTTATCATTCCAAAGACATTTTTTGGAGTGAGGACCCATTTTACCCTGAAGGGGTTGATTTCAATATCAACTGCCACCAGGAAGATAAAAATCACCGGGATGATGGATAGCAATGCCCTCGACCAGACCAGTGACATAGCCATGGCCATACAGAGAAAAACAGCTGCCGGGTGACGGATTGACATGGGCGCCAAATTAGCTATAAGTTTCAGATGCTTACTTTTGTGCGTGTTGAGATTCCTGATGCCAGGCAGGGAGCAGGGAGCAGGGGGGAGGGAATGGCTCAGGACATAAGTGCACATTGGTTTGTATAAGCATAGAATATTTTTTTGAAAATGGATCCATTAAAGCAATTACACGATATCCTATCCGAAATCGAATCGACTCAAATCGAAGATGCTGCAGCATTGGAGACGTTTCGTATCAGGTTCCTGGGTAGCAAGAATGTATTAAAGCCTCTTTCGGCATTAATCAGAGATGTTCCGAATGAACAGAAGAAAGAATTTGGGCAGCTGGTGAATGAAGCGAAACAAAAAGCAGATGAATTATTTCTGCATTACCAGGAGCAATTAGCTGGTGGCTTGACTAAACAAAATTTTGTCATTCCTGATTTGTCCTTGCCTGAGATGCCGGTTCAGATCGGTAGCCGTCACCCGGTAAGTATTGTGATGGAAGAGATCATTGATGTATTTGCGCGCATGGGATTTGAAGTGGCTGAAGACCGAGAGATCGAAGATGACTGGCACAATTTCACAGCCATGAATACGCCTCCTGATCATCCGGCCCGGGATATGCAGGATACTTATTATGTAGCATCACCTCCGGGTTGGCTGTTGCGCACACATACATCTTCTGTGCAGGCAAGGGTCATGACTTCAAGGAAACCACCGATCCGCATTATTGCTCCGGGCCGCGTGTATCGGAATGAAACGGTTTCAGCGCGATCGCATTGCCAGTTTCACCAGGTGGAAGTATTGTATGTGGATGAAGGTGTATCATTTGCTGATATGAAGCAGACATTGCATCAGTTTGCGCAGGCGCTTTATGGAAAAGATGTGGTGAGCCGATTGCGGCCGTCATATTTTCCATTTACAGAGCCAAGCGCTGAGATGGATGTATATTATGGATTGGCTGATGAACATGCACACAGGATTACAAAAGGTACGGGATGGCTTGAGATATTGGGTTGTGGCATGGTGGACCCTGCAGTGTTGGAAACATGTGGAATTGATTCAACAAAGTATTCTGGTTTTGCATGCGGGATGGGGATTGAAAGACAGGCGATGATTAAATACCGGATAAACGATATCAGGTTACTGTTTGAAAATGATGTACGCTTTTTGAAACAGTTTTCCGCAGTAGTGTGATTCTTTCGTGAGTCGTGAATCGTGAGTCGTGAGGTGTGAATAGTAAGTAGTTAGAAATTTATTGACTTATAAATTAAGGAGTCAAGTAGTGAATTGCAACTAATCTCAACTTCAAATTTTATTTCTCATCATTCAATGTGGAATACAAAATCTTAAATCTTAAATCCAAAATTGTTTATGGACGTAAGTTTGCCGAAAGGAACAAGGGATTTTTTACCGATTGAAGTTGCACGTCGCAAGTGGATGTTTGGTATTATTGAAAATGTGTTTAAGCTATATGGATATGTGCCTATTGAAACCCCAGTGTTTGAAAACCTGAGCACACTTACCGGAAAATATGGTGAAGAAGGTGACAGGCTGCTTTTCAAAATCCTCAATAACGGGGATTATCTATCGAAAGCAGATGCGGCAGCTTTTCAAAATAAAGACAGTAATAAATTTACAGGTTCAATTTCAAAGAGGGGATTAAGGTATGATCTGACTGTGCCGTTTGCGCGATATGTGGTGATGCATCGAAATGAAATCAGCCTGCCTTTTAAGAGATACCAGATACAACCTGTATGGCGTGCTGACCGGCCTCAGAAAGGTCGGTACCAGGAATTTTATCAATGCGATGTGGATGTTGTGGGAAGTAAATCGGTTTCATACGAAGCAGAATTAATACGGATTTATGATGAGGTATTTGCTGCCCTGGGTATTCCGGTTGTCATCAGGATCAATCACCGTCAACTATTATATGGAATTGCCGAACATGCCGGGATAGCAGAACAATGGATAGATATGACGATGGCCATTGACAAGCTTGATAAAATAGGAGAAACGGGTGTGCGAAAAGAAATGGGGGAAAGAGGATTTAATATTGCATCGCAGGATAAAATTTTTAATCTTCTTCGCGAAAAGAATCTTCCTTTCCTGAAAAATATTTTTAGTGAAGGAAGTGAAGCTTCTGTTAGCGTTGATGAACTGGGCAAAGTATTTAATTATTTGAATGGATTAGAATTAAAGAATAAAGTTGAATTTGACATTACCCTGGCACGGGGTCTTGGTTATTATACAGGTTGCATATTTGAAGTGAATGGTATTGATGCAGATATGGGAAGTCTTGGAGGTGGTGGACGTTATGACAATCTTACCGGAGTGTTTGGCTGGCCTGATGTGCCTGGTGTAGGTATTTCATTTGGTGCCGAGCGAATTTATGATGTACTGGATGCGAAGGGACTTTTTCCGTCGAATGTTCAGGCGGGCCCAAAAATTTTATTATGTGCTTTTGATGAAGCATCTCATCAATATGCTTTCAAATGTGTCACTGAAATCCGCAAAGCAGGAATCGCTGCAGATCTTTATCCTGAACCCGGAAAGATTAAGAAGCAACTTAAATATGCTTCTGATATCGGGTGTGCTTATGTAGGAATAATAGGAGAGACTGAAATGCAGAAAGGGGTTGTGATGTTGAAGGATCTGACATCAGGAGAGCAGAAGGAAGCATCGATGGAAGATGTGATAAGATTATTAAAAAAGTAAATAGCCCTGATCATCGCTCAAGGCAAAGCCTTGAACACACCAGAACGTCGGTCAACCGACGCTCAGCTTTTCATTTTGTATTTATTTATTTCATAAATAAATACAAAAAACACAATGTTGAACATGGGTTGACCGACGCTCAACGTTGTGCTTTTTATTTTTTTCAAAATTAATTTTATAAAATTTGAATTGCTGAGCGTCGGTTGACCGACGTTCTGGTGTCTGCAAAGCTGCGCTTTGCGTCATCGGCTCATGCGTTCTTACTGTCTTACCCTCTTACTGTCTTACCCTCTTACTGTCTTACATTCCCGACCACACAAACCACCTGCTCCACTGCACCCCATTCTCATCATAAACAGATACCGCATAGATACCCGGAATCAATTCCTGGAAAGAATATGCACCCGCAACAGATATATCCAATTTCGCAATCACCTTTCCATCCACACTGAGAATATTCATCCTGCCCTCAAGGTCATCCGGCCATGATATTGTTCCCTGGCTGATGACAATACCCGGATCAGGTTTTTTGACATACGGATGATCTTCCTGATCTGTATCAATAGCCAATGCGCCTTGTAATTCATAAGCCCCGATATCATGCTGTGCGCCCTGAGGACGAATGATTCCTTCAATATCCGTATTCACACCAAAAGAAAAAGTACTACTTCCTGCATCCACTGCAGGTGAATTGGTAAGTAAATGATAATCCGAACCGGGAGTTATAAATATATTCGCAACTGGACCTGCCAGGAAACTATGTTCATCATAGCCATAAGTCTTCCACGTAGCCAGAGTGACAAAAGCTCCATCACCCACCTTGCTCAGCTTATTGATGACCATATTATAATCTGATGCAAACCCGGGCACCGCATCAGGATCTAATGCAATACTACCCCTCGGCAGGCTCGGATTTGTACCCTGGTGAATAAGAATATTATTATAGACCTGTGCCCCGGAAGATCCATTGACTGCGAGTATGCACCAACGGCCATTCGCAGCATTCACGATAGTATTATGTACGACAACTGCATTTATGGAAGGCTGCGCACCATCCTCCCGGAAAAGTGCTATTCCGGTTGCATGATTTTCATACAGAAGATTATTATAGATAAAAGCACTTTGTACACCATCCAGGTTAATTGCTGCACCGCCTGCGGCACCATTTTCATAAATCACATTTCCATAAATCTCAGGATCCGTGCTGATGCCGTCACCACCCTGGCTTTCATCCGCATTGATCTGGATTCCTCCACGATTGTTGTGATGACAGATATTATACCGGATGATAGAACGGTCACTGCTATTGGAAACATAGATGCCATGCTCATCAATTGAATTGAGGCATTCATTGAATTCAAGCAAAAGATCATCAGTGAAACCCGTAAAAATGCCTCGTTCAAAATTATTATCGCAATATGTATTCCGTACTATGCAATGATGTGCATTTACCAAACGAATACCATTACGTGGCTGGTTAATCACCCTTACGCCTTTTATTTCTATGTAATTCGCATTTTCAACATTGATTCCATCAGTAGTCCCGCAGGGCAGATTGATGACCGCACTATTACCGATGGAGATAAATACGATTGGATTCGCTGCATTTCCTGTTGTCCTGACATCAAATCCGGTATAGGTTCCATTCGCTATCCAGACTGAATCACCGGCGCCAATATGATCTTCAGCCCACTGAAGCGTTAACCAGGCTTGCGCAAGTGAATTGCCGGAATTAGAATTGTTCCCTGAATTGGAAACATACTTTGTGGCAGCAATACTCCATTGGCAGGAAGCCAGGAGAAAGACAACAAACAAGAGGAAGCGGAAACAGGAATGATAAAGGTGTTTCATAAATATCCGATTTAGGCAGTTCAAATCGGGGTGAGCGGAAGCGAATTTACGATTTACGACTTACGTTTGACGATTTTTTTGAAAGAATTTCTTAACAGTTACCTGGGTTATTTAATCATGGTTGGCTGAAAGTGCACCTTGCAGGCTGAATTATTCAAGCAATATTTTGCGATAAGCACGACCTTCTCCATCTGAAACGCGAAGTATATACATACCCCGGGCAAGGTTCGCAGTCTGTATATGATGAACTTTCGATTTTTGCATTTCCCTGACTTTACGACCATGTATATCGAGCATCTCTATGTAAACAGAAATATCTGATTGCAAAAAGATTTCAGAAGATGCCGGATTCGGATACAATGTAAGACGTGCATGCAGCTCATTAACAGAAGTTATATTCTGAATTTCAACTTCAGATTCTATGATACACCCATCCTGGAGTTTGATGGAAACCGTATACACTCCCGCCGTGAGTCCTGTGAAGATATTGGATGATTGATATGGGCCATTATTAATGGAATATAGACCGTTAGGTATTAAGACAGAGCCAATAATAATTTGACCGTTGGAGTGATTATTGGTTTCGTGGATAACTTCAATAGTATCAATAGTTAACTGAAGAGGTGATGAGACAATGACAGAATAATCAACAGTGCATCCGGCAGCATCAACAACTGTTACGAAATAAACTCCATCACATAAATTACCAAGGTCCTGTGTAGCGTTTCCAGTATTCCATATATATGTATAATTAGGTTGTCCCCCGGAAACCGAGAGGTCAATAATACCGTCGCAAAACCCAAAACAACTTACACTCGTTATCGAAATTACTACAGACAGAGGTTCAGGTTCAGTGATGTCAAAACTGGCATTTGCTGTACATCCATTCGAATCTGTAATAGTGACACTATATGAACCCGGTGCTAACGAAGAGATTGCAGCCGTTGTCTCATCATTGGACCATGCATAAGTATATCCCGGTGTACCACCCGCGCCTGCTATTGAAATAGAGCCGTCATCCAAACCATTGCAACTTACTTCAAACATACAATCAAGCACAACCTCCACCGGTTCAGGTTCTTTGATTTCAAAAGAGGCATCTGCCTGACAACCTACACCATCAGTTATCGTGACATTATACTGGCCCGGAGCCAACAAAGTAATTGTTGATGTAATAGAAGCATCTTCCCACAAAAATGAATACTCCGGCGTGCCACCTACACCAACTATAGAAATGGAACCATCATTTAATCCTGTACAGCTTACATCAGATAGTTCATCAATGGCGGCTGCAAGGACATCCGTACTGGATAAGATCTCTAGTTCACGAACGTAGAAAAATCCATTTGCAAATTGAGTACCATTGCTCGATACTGTATAAAGACCCAGGAATTGTTTCTCGCCGACAGTTCCTCTAAACTGAAATCCCAACGGGCCTTGTGACAGATCTCCGTACAAATCACCATTCGTAAAATAGATATCACCTGACCAGGGAGGAATGACCGCATACCTGAGCGTATCAGGTACCGGTGTATTAATTGCAGGGCGTGGATTAACAGAATGATATTCCACGGGTGCAGGATTTCCAAAAACACCCTTTGTTTTGAAGAAGCCTACAATGCTGTCACATCGCACATCAAATCCTGCTTCAATACTGTCTGTAGAACCAAATGTTAGGTTCTTCCATTTTCCGCCCCACACTGCTTCATAAGTGTTATATGGAAATACGTTGGGAAAAGCAATGTCAGTAAATGTCTTCCCGGGATGGAAATTCACTGTGGTATCCTTTTCAGGATTAATCAGCACTCTGCGCCATGCATGATCAGTGAGAGGTGCATCATAAGCACCATTGTCATTCACATCCACATAGAAATCGATATTATAACTGTGCGGTTCCAGTAGCACATAAAGATCCAGGGAAAAGTCTGCGGTATCAATCGGTGAAATTGTTTTACGACCTACTTCCCAGCCGCTTCCATTTTCTGTAACCCTCACATAAAATGATTTGCCAAGGTATGGGTCCATCTCTGACAGATGTAGCGTGAGAATATATTGGGCCTGGCAAAAGCAGGAAGCAGTGATCAGTCCAAGAACGAAAAAGAATCTGATGGTTCTCATGATAGGAAGGTTTATGTAATCCACTAAAATAAGAACAAATTACAATTTTGGATTTTGTGGTGGATGTCGAAACCACCGGCACAAAAAAAAATCAGCGCTTTGCGGCGCTGATCTTCTTGATACGAATTTGGATATTGATAGTAATGATTTTCCAAATTGATTTGCCAAAGATAGGATTCTGGTTTATTATTTGTACTACTTATGTAAATTTTTTTTTACATCGGTAGAATGTGCTCTCCGATAGAATTTGAAACCCTTTATCGCTTCAGGTCGGATGATGATAGAATGCATCTCACGCATGCATTTCCAAAACTAGTTTTCATTATTTTTTAAAACTCAAGACTATATCCGTTTGCCCTGATGAGATCATCTGCGATCACTCTCCTGGCCTGAACCGTATTGACTGGTGGATAGCTGTTGAATCGTTTTACTCCCTTCAGCATGATGATAAGCTCATCTCCGGTAGCGAATGCTGTCAGTGCATCATTGGCATGTTTTTGAATCCTGGCCTGGGCTTCTCCGATAAATAGTTGTGTGATTGATTTCACCACGTCAGCAGGATACGTGTATTGTCCTTCCGATAATTTCCGGGAGCGTAGCAAAAGAGATTCTGCGATGAAACAATCAATAGAGATATCGGCAATGTGCATCACGACTTCCTGTTGCTGATTGAGATCATGTTTTCCATCCATCTGATATTTGACAGCAGCACCGGCTACGAGCAACATCATTTTTTTAAAATTTATGATGGCCAGGTTTTCTGTAGCCCAGGGTCCGTCATCATTTGATTTGGATGGCAATGTCATCAGCTCTTTCTGAACAGCCCAGGCTGGCCCGACAAGATCAAGTTCTCCTTTCAGAGCTTTCTTGATGATGCGGTCGACTAATAGAAGACGATTGATCTCATTCGTTCCCTCATAGATCCGGTTGATGCGTTGATCCCGATAAGCACGGGCGGCGGGATATTCTTCAGAGTATCCATTTCCACCATGGATCTGCAACATTTCATCTACTACAAAATCCAGGTATTCTGATCCGGCTATTTTGATGATGGCACATTCAGAGGCATATTCTTTTGCAGAATCCAGCATCGCCATTTCGAATGTTTGACCGGCAGCGATAGCTTCATCTTTATGCTTGCCCATCATGTCAGATAATCGATAGGAAGCAGATTCGAGTGCAAAAATGATGGAAGCCATTTCTCCCAGCTTATGCTTTATGGCGCCGAAAGAAGAAATAGGAACACCAAATTGAAGACGCTCATTAGCATACCTGACCGCGATAGCAATGCATTTTTTTGAACCACCCAACGCCATGGTGCCTAATTTGAATCGTCCGATATTCAATGCGTTGAAAGCAATCAAATGACCCTGGCCGATTTTCCGTAATACATTTTCAGCGGGCACTTCCACATTTTCAAAAAAGACCTGGCGGGTAGAAGAACCTTTAATACCAAGTTTCTTTTCCTCTTCACCAAGACTAATCCCGGCAGAATGGGCATCTACAATAAACCCTGTAAAATGTTCTCCTGCGATTTTGGCAAATACAATAAAGACATCAGCGAAGCCTGCATTCGAGATCCACATCTTCTGTCCGTTGATCGTGTAATGCTTTTTATCATCCGACAGATCAGCTCTTGTGCGCGCACCCAATGCATCGGAACCGGACCATGGCTCTGTGAGACAATAAGATGCCTTGTATTTGCCGGAACACAATCCCGGTAAATATTTTTGCTTTTGTTCTTCCGTTCCGAAATAAAGTATTGGCAACATCCCGATGCCGATATGTGCGGCAAACGTAGTATCAAATGACCCTCCCGCTTTTCCAAGCTCTTCACCGATCAGCGTATTCGAGTTTGTGTCAAGGGGATTTCCACCATATGTTTCCGGGATGTGTGCACCCAATAAGCCCAGCTCGCCGGATTTTTCCATCAGGCCTACCTGTTCGTCGAGGATATTTGCTTTCTCTCCCATTTCAGCCACGAAATCCTTGCACATCTGGCGCACCATGAGCTGATCATCATTGAAATCTTCCGGGATGAATATTTCTTCAACAGAAGAATCGCGGATGATAAATTCGCCTCCCTTTAATGCTTTTGTCATAATGAGTAGTGAGTGGTGAGTCGTGAATCGTGAATCGTGAATTTTGAATCGTTATTTTCTATGTGACTTTCTATGTGTCTTATGTGTCCATGTGGTAAACCTTTTTTTGAACTTCGCAATTGCTAATTACTTATTGTTTGCCATTCTGGTAACTCACCCCCTTCCCCTCTCTTATGAATTGATTTCCAGTACAAAAATGATTATGCTGAGAGAGGGGTGATTTGCTTATTGCCTATTGTTTTTGTTTTGCTTATTGCCTATTGTTTTTTTGCCTATTGTTTCGTGGGAAGAGTAATGCTGATATCATAGCTCACTTTCTTTTTCACATCCGTCATGCCTGGTTTGGTTGGTGTCGTCACTACCTGGTATTGGTAAGATAGAGAAGTTCCTTCTGGTGTTGTAGCTATTTTTTTAGTTTCAGGTAATATAGCAGGCGAACCCGGCAACCTAAAATGGATATGCAATTTGCGTGTAAACTTAGACGTAATTTTTCCATCATTTGGCACTTTAAACTTAAGGCTTTTCACGATACGCAATGCTTCTTCATCGCAGCCATGTCCCAACGGAGAAATGACATTAGCTTCAGTCACATTTCCTTTATAATCTACCGTATACCGAAGGCTTACAGTACCTTCTATTTTCGCGGCAAGTGCTTCCTTGGGATACCGAAGCTCCTTTTTGACAAAAGCCTCAAGTGCAGCTTTGCCTCCTTCGAGATAGGGTGCTTTGATAAAATCTTTGTCTTTCCTTTCTTTCTTCATAGAGAAAATTTCTATTGGATATGCATTATAAAAAGCCGGTCAAAAATCAGTTGAATAAGGTTCGGTCGAAACAAATAAATCAGGTGCCAATGATGCAGTTGGATCAACTGCATATTGCGTGAAATCTGTAATTCCATTTTTAATCAGCACTTCTTCATCGTTATAGTACATACCTGTCGCTTTAGCCGGATCCTGTGATAAAATATAATATGCAGCATCGGCAACAATCGATGGCCATCGCGATTGCTTCATCAGGGCTTCACCCCCTAACAGATTTTGCACAGCTGCGGTTGCGATCGTTGTTTTTGGCCATAAAGCATTTGCTGCGATCTTATCACGCCTATATTCTGCGGCCAGCCCAAACATCACCATGCTCATTCCATATTTACTCATGGTATACGCTGTGTGATTTTCAAACCATTTCGGATCCATATCCACCGGCGGCGAAAGTGTCAGGATGTGTGCGTGATTTGATTTCTTCAGGTAAGGAATGCATGCTTGTGCCATCAGGTATGTGCCTCTGACATTGATCTGTTGCATCAGATCATATTTTTTAGATGGCGTATGTTCTACTCCGGCCAGGAAAATAGCGCTGGCATTGTTCACCAGGATATCGATCCCACCGAAATGTGAAACGGTTTCTTTCACCACGTTTTGAATTTGTTCCTCATCCCTGAGATCGAGCACTACCGACAGAGCCTGGCCGCCAACAGCTTTTATTTCTTCTGCAGCAGAGTATATCGTTCCTGGAAGTTTTGGATGGGGTTCGATGGTTTTCGCGGCGATCACCACGTTGACTCCGGATAAGGCAAGCCTTTTAGCTATGGCCAGGCCGATACCGCGGCTGCTTCCGGTGATGATAGCTGTTTTTCCATTAAGTATGTCACTCATGTCTGTTGGATAACGACTTTCAGGTTGAAAGAGTGTAAAGGTCGGAATAGCTCCTGACATTGGTGCCACCAGTACTCGTGCCACCAGTACTCGTGCCACCAGTACTCGTGCCACGAGGTCCTAACTGCCTGATAATACACGTAGTTATAAGTGGAAGGATGGGACACTTTTTGCACCTTCTTTGGCACATTTCAGACCCCAAAAGAGTTTCTTCAAAGCTCTTCCTAAAAGCCTGAGAGCAAGTGCCGTCACTGGTAGTGGCACTATTAGTAGTGCCACAATTAATAGTGCCACTACTAGTAGTGCCACTAGGTCCTAACTCCCTGATATTACAGTATTTATAAGTGGAACCGTGGCACACTTTTTTGCACCGTTTATGGCACAATACTAGTCAAAAAAGGTATCTCACTAGTCGTGCCACCAGTACTCGTGCCACCAGTACTCGTGCCACGAGGTCCTAACTGCCTGATATTACACATAGTTATAAGTGGAAGCGAGGTGCAGAATTTGGCTCAAAAAATGGACACTTCCCATCACTTTTTAGTTCAACATTTCTGGACGAAAAAGATCACCCGGAATGTGGAATGATTTGTGTCCTATAGACATTGAACGTTATGATCCTATGAAGGCACTTGTTATCTCGGGAGGCGGAGCCAAAGGTGCCTGGGCAGGAGGTCTTGTTGAATATTTATCCCGGGAAAAAGGGATGGACTGGGATATCCTGGTAGGCTCCTCCACCGGAAGCCTGCTTGTCCCCTGCATCGCCATCAAAGCCTGGGACGACATCAAAAAAGCGTACACGACAAGCAACCAAAACGATATTTTCAGCAGCTGCCCTTTCATCATTCGCAAAAAGGATGATCGCTTCAAAGCTTCTTTCAATCACAAATCGATCATCCTCCAGTTTCTCCAGGGCCGGAAAACACTAGGCGAAAGCAAAAGCCTCATGAACCTGATCAGGAAAACATTCACGATACAACATTGGAATTCGATCCAGGAATCCGGAAAGCAAGTCATAGTCACCGTATCCAACCTCACCCACAATGTGATCGAATACAAATATGCACGGGATTGCACCTATGAAGATTTTATCGATTGGGTTTGGATCTCATGCAATTTGGTGCCGTTTATGAGCCTTGTCAGGAAGGATGACTGTGAATATGCCGACGGTGGTTTTGGCAATCCCATCCCGGTCATGGAAGCCATTAATCTCGGGGCTACTGAAATAGATGTGGTGGTATTACAACCCCGCCATCGGAGTTTAATCTCACCCCCTTCCTCGAATGCTTTCATGGTCCTCCTCAATACCTTCAATTTTATGCAGCATCAGCTGTCAAGGGACGATATTAGTGTAGCTCTGGCTGAATCAAGATATAGCGGTGTTAAAATCAGGCTGATCCATACACCGGAAGAATTGACTGACAACAGTTTTATTTTCGATGCAGAAGAGATGTCCCTGTGGTGGAAAATGGGCTATGAGCATGCCCGGAAAATTTATGAAGATGGTTTCTGGCATGCGTAAGCGTTAAGAAATCCTGAAGGGCACAGGTTTTTTGGAACTTTTTTTGATATCTTATGTCTAATAATCTCTTTTTAATCGTATATCATATGATTTCCCTCGGTTATGACAGCAGAAAATAAATATCTATATTTTAAAGAGGAGTCTTTTCCCGACATGCCTTTTGAGATTAAGCTTAGTCTTGAAAGGGTTTTTGAATTTTGGGAAAATAAAGCTTCCAATGGTTCGGCATCAGAACAAATCCATGCGAAAAGCATCCTGGAAAGCGTAGCACATGCCACCGAATTACGTGGCCCGATAAGCGATATTCATCTCATCGAAACCTATCATGAGGAAATGAAATCGCTCCTCTCCGCTATGTTTCCGGATATTCTGTCCACCAACGAAGTAAAGGCAGCCAGTCTTCCATTTTTCCCGGTATTATTTAATAAAACAAAACGCCTGAACGCGATCATCAACAATGCCGGTGATGATTTCAAAATGAGCATTAGGGGCTTTGATGAAAAAGAACTTTATATTCTCGCCTGTGCATTCCTGATCGCAGTCGGTTATAGAATACCAGTCAATTTAAAACGTCCGCTTTATTTTGACATTCCGGATCAGAATACGGGTATCGTCCGCCATTACCGTGCTTTTATCAATGGAGATTTCAGCAAGATCACTCCGAAAGAAAATCATATTCCGCTTTCACCTGAAGACATCCAATTGCTGCTTGACAACAGTGGTGACGTTGAGCTTTGGAAAAAAATGATTCCTCCGGGAACATATACTTATGAAGGCATTGCATTGATTACTCTTTTCGACCAGACAGAAGATGAATCATTGTCAGAATTAAAGCAACTATTACTGGACAACAATGCCCTTCAAAATGAAAAGTCGCTCAACAAGCTGCAGGAGCAATTAGCCATTTATCTCGGAACGGATAAAATTGAACTCGGATTTGAATCTTATGATGAATCTTCTGAGAGTATAAAAGCCCTGCACGGAGCAATCAGGCCAAGTAAATTATTGGGCAATCACATAGAATCTTCAGTTCAGGATTGTTTCTGCGAATATTCATGTGAAGCGCTGCTGGATCGCAAAGATTATTTTGCCATTTCAAATGTCAGAGAGTTAAAGGATGTGCCATCACGGTTTATCCAGAGGATGTACGAAACAGGGGTTGGAAGTTTTATCGTAGCTCCGTTGAAATATAATGACAAGATCATAGCTTTTATCGAATTGACTTCGTCCACCCAAGGTGTGCTGAACTCAATGGTGGCGTCCAGGTTGAAAATTGTGCTGCCCATGTTTACAGTAGCAGTAAGCCGATCGATCGATCATCATCAGACTGAACTGGAAGCCATCATCCAGGATAAGTTTACATCGATGCATCCCAGCGTCACCTGGAAATTTTTTGATGCTGCCGAACAGATCTTTCTCAAAAGAGGCAGTGACCGGATGGATGAAGTAGAAGATATCAGCTTCAATGATGTGTATCCTTTATATGGTCAGTTTGATATCCGTGGTTCATCTGATGCACGCAATTCTTCCATCCAGGCAGACCTCATGTATCAGTTAAACCTTGCTGATGAAGTTTTTCAAAAAGCTGCAAGGCATGACCGGATGCCCATTTACCAGCAATTGCTTTTCCGTATTCATCAGTATCGTCAGTCACTCAACCAGGCTATTCACGCAGGTGATGAGGTGAAGATCCTTGATTTTATTCGGCGTGAAATTGATCCTGTATTTGAATATTTCCTCACGATTGATGAGTTGGCTGACCCGGTGAAAAAATACAGGTCATCACTTGATCCAGCATTGGGTGTTGTATATCAGCAGCGTAAGGAATATGAATCTTCAGTGACAATGATCAATGAGCGGATCTCGGAATATGTACATAATCAGCAGATGCATGCACAGAATATGTTCCCTCATTATTTTGAAAAATATAAGACCGATGGGGTAGAGTACAATGCGTATATCGGCCAATCTTTGTTACAGGGCAAAACATTCCATCCCCTTCATCTGAAAAATCTGAGATTGTGGCAATTGCTTGTAACCTGCGGAGTAGAAAATCTTCACCAGGCGTATAAAGAAGATCTGCCGATGCCATTGGAAATCACTTCACTGATCCTTGCACATAGCAATCCCTTAGCGATCCGTTTTAGAATGGATGAGAAGAGATTTGATGTGGACGGAGCATACAATATCCGTTATGAAATATTGAAAAAACGGATTGACAAAGCTTATATCAAAGGCACATCCGAGCGTCTGACACAACCGGGCAAATTATCGATAGTTTATAGCCAGGATTGGGAAGCGGATGAATATCTTCAATATCTCGTCTATTTACAATCTATACATTACCTCGACGATCATATCGAACGTCTTGAATTGCAGGACCTCCAGGGAACTGCCGGACTACAGGCATTGAGAGTAGGTTTCAAATATGAAGTTTCGCCTGAAGTGCTGATCCGCGAAATGATGCAGGAAGTCGGGAATTAGTAAAAAAAGGATTTATGGTTGTTCGTAGTTTGTAACTACGAACTGTAAAATACCAATTCAATTCTTTGAATTGACTATCCTCCATACTCAAACTTCCCCTTATCAATCTCCACTAAAAACCTGCTTGGATAAGACAGAAATCCATTATACGTCGCTACATATGATGGCATAGTGATCAACAGATCTTCTTTCGCCCTGCTGCAAGCCACATAGAATAAGCGACGTTCTTCTTCGAGCTCTTCGATATTTTTTATCGCTCTTACAGAAGGTATCAGTCCGTCAAGCGCATGTGGGATGAAGACTGTATGCCATTCAAGACCTTTTGCACTGTGGATCGTGGATATGGTCAGCGGCTTATCTTCTGATTCATCAATTAAAGGTGTAGTCCGGTCGCCAAATCTCTTAGAAGGTGGATCTAATGCAAAATCAGTCAGGAATTTTTCCAGCGAATCATATTGATTTCCAAGGTCGGCCAGCACATTGATATCAAGCAACCTGATTTGATAATCCGGTTCTGTCGATTTCAAAATAGGAGCGTAATAATTCCGGATCAATTCTATTTTCCTGGCCACGCTTATTTCAGGTAGAGACGCAGCCTCAAGCATATTGACCAGCTCGCGGAGACCTGTTTCAAATTTGCTTTTTTCAAAACCATCTACATTGAGGCCGCCTTCATTATTTATTTTTTCGATGATTTTCCTCGCAGTCACCAATCCAACGCCGGGAATATATTTCAGGACGCGGTGCCAGGCAACAGCATCATAAGGATTTAATAAAAGCCTCAGGTAAGAGATCATATCCTTGACATGCTTCCGTTCATTAAACGCAAGACCACCAACAGCTACGTAAGGTATTCCTCTGCGATTCAGTTCTACTTCGATGTATTGTGCATGCCAGAATGCCCTGACCAGTACAGCCACATGATTCAACGCAATTCCTTTTTCACGAAGCTCCAGTACTTTGGTGACAATAAAATCGGCTTCCAACGGTTGGTCATAAAACTTTTTCACAAAGGGCCTGCTTCCTTTGATCAACCTGGAATGCAAATGTTTTTTGTAACCAATTTTTGCATTTCGGATAATTTCATTGGTGAAGTCAAGGATCTTTTGATTGCTCCGGAAGTTTTCCTCGATTTTGATCACATGGCAATCCGGGTATTTCTGCGGAAAGCGCAATATATTTTCATAATTGGCACCCCTGAAAGAATATATGCTCTGAGCATCATCGCCGACGATCAGGATATTCCCGTGTGTTTCGGAAAGGAATTCAATGATTTCTTTCTGCACGACATTGGTGTCCTGGTATTCATCGACCATGATGTATTTGTATTCCTGTTGCAGCCTTGACCTGAATACCAGGTTGTCGCGCAATGCATCTCTCAGCACTTCCATGAGGTCATCATAATCAAGGAGCCTTGCGGTTTTCTTATAAAGTGCATATCCCTGGCTGAGCAATTCTATCTGATCGATAAATTCTATTAGTCCTGTAAACTCATGTTCAATGACATCCCGGATCGTGAGGTTCCTGTTGCGAGCGGATGAAATGATTTCCTGTATCCGGTTCTTTTTTGGAAATGCTTTTTCTGTTTTGATGAGTTTTAATTCTGATTTAATCAGATCAATAGTATCAGCCGCGTCTTCGCTATCGATGATGCTAAAGTTCGAAGGGATATTGATCAGGTTGGCATATTTCCGTAACACATAATTTGAAAATGCATGGAATGTTCCCCCGAAGATCTTTTGCGAACTATTATCTTTTAATAATTCCTGGACGCGTCCCAGCATTTCCTTTGCTGCCTTTCTTGTGAATGTAAGTAGCAATATATCCTGAGGGGCAATGCCTTCTTCCAGCATAAAAGCGACGCGGTGTACGATCACTCTTGTTTTACCGCTTCCTGCACCTGCGATGACAAGGACGGGGCCGCGAAGAGTAGTGACAGCTTCCAGTTGCGAAGGATTGAGATCCGCGGCATAATTTATTTTATAAGGTTTGAGCAGTTTTATTTCTGATGTTGAAGCAGGTTTATTTTCTATGATCTGTATGATCGATCGTAGCTCATCGATCTTCGTGAGGGTGGTATCTGTTATTTCCGGAAAAGTGAATTCTTCTAAAGAAATCACAGATAGATCCGGGTTGGTGTTTATTTGGGTAACGGGTGTATTTTCTCTTACCTGGTTGGCGAGATGAGCAATTCTGTCAAAGAAAGATTCCGGCTTATCGGGATTGGATTCGCCGGCTAGAATATCATCATCAGGCTTGCTCAGGCCTTTATTTTTTTCTGGTTTGTTGAAGAGGTTATCGAAAATGGACATAAAGATTATTCTGTATTCAAAATAGTGAAGATATACGGCCTGATATCAGAAAGAAGCATGCTCTTTCCGGTAAGTTGGTTATTGAGAAAATATTGAAATTGATCCCGGTCACAGATAGGTAAGGGCGTTTACGGCTGTGGTGGCGGGGAGTTGATGGTCAAATTTACGAAATTGCCAGTCAATGGGTTTGTAGATTAGAATGGGTTAGGGTAAATGGGGTCTAGGAGCAATCCATAAACATGTCCGGAATGTTTTCCTAAAACATCAGGATATTTTAGGAAAACATGCGGATGTTTTAGGAAAACACTATTGTATTTAAGGAAAATACTAAATAAGTGATTTTGAGGATGTTGTGGAATGCTTCCAGGATATTCCGGAATAAAACCTGAAATATGTTTAAGGAAAACATGCGGCTATTTAAGGAAAACATTATTGTATTTAAGGAAAATACTAAATAAGTGATTTTGAGGATGTTGTGGAATGCTTCCAGGATATTCCGAAATAAAACCTGAAATATGTTTAAGGAAAACATGCGGCTATTTAAGGAAAACATTATTGTATTTAAGGAAAATACTAAATAAGTGATTTTGAGGATGTTGTGGAATGCTTCCAGGATATTCCGGAATAAAACCTGAAATATGTTTAAGGAAAACATCATGATATTTTAGGAAAACATGCGGATGTTTTAGGAAAACACTATTGTATTTAAGGAAAATACTAAATGAGCGGTTTTGAAGATGTTAAAAAATCCACTTATTTTATCCCTCACTCAATTACCCCTTCAGGCAAATACTGATAATATTCAAGATCCAAGGGATCATCAATGGGTATGCATCCACCATCTTTTAACAAGACCAATCGATCACTTGCATCTATAATATTTCTGTAATCATGATCTGTGATAATAAATCCTTTTGAGCTTTTATGTATAGCTATCAGCTCTTTGACATGCTCTTTAAAGATAGGTTCCAAACCCGAAAAGGGTTCATCGAGCAGAATGAATTTCACATCGAGAGAGAGTAATAAAAGAATTTCAAAATAGCGCAACTGCCCATAGGATAAGTGCTTCGTTTTTAATTTTTGAATGGAATGTATTCGTGCATCCTTGTAAAGATTTTCACGATTACGCCAGTCATAGTATAGATTAATGTTTTGCCGGACTGTCAGATTTGGCGGAAGAAAATTTTCTTGTGGCAAATAAGCTATAAGGTTCCCCGCTATAAAGGGTTTGGGATATTGCACACCATCAATTCGCACATGTTGATTTATGGGATGCAATGACCTAAAAATAATTTTCATCAGGGTTGTCTTTCCTGAGCCATTCCGCCCCACAAGCCCGATTACCTCGCCTGTTGAACAAGTATGATACCAAACAAAGACGTTTTCGACCAGCCCTTATTAAAATAAAAGTAAAATTGACCCTGATTAAATATTATGTTGATGATCAGCGAGATCACAAATGAAAGTGAAAATTGCATCAAAAGTGAAGTTTGAATAAACGACACAAGAATTTGTTTAGATGGAAGAGCTATTATTATTCCTGTAACAACTGAAAATGGAATGGAAAGCAAAAATAATTTGTAATAATAATGTACCAGCAGTTTGTAAGAAATGTCCTTCATCCTTTTTGATTACGCCGAATTCCTCGCCGCATTAATAATCCCAGGCATCGTCCGCGTTATCAGCTTTTTATAAAGATCAATCATTTCCTCTTCTGCCCCTTCCGCCCCTTCTACCTTTTTTATTTCCTTCAACTTCAAAAGCGCATACTGTTGAATCGTTAGCAACGGCAATACAATCTCCTCCCTGAGATTAATAGACTCCATATTCGGTTTGCTGTCAGAAGCGATTTCATCCTGCCCTGTAGTTTCCTGGAGCAATTTCTCCGTCCGCTCATATTCATCATGAATCATATGCCAGATCTCACCAAACCTCGGATCATCTGCCAGAAAAGCAGTCAACGGAAAATAACTCTTAGCCAATGATTGCATGCTATTCCCCACAAGCGTTTGAAAAAATCCTGAATGCTTGTACAAATCTTTGACCTCTTCTTCACGACCCACTTTCTTACGTTCTGCTAACGATTCGCCAAAACCATAATATCCCGGAACATTTTGTTTCAACTGACTCCACGACCCAACAAATGGAATTGCCCGGAGCGAATCAAGCGTCAATTTTCCACCACCACGTTTATCAGGCCGACTGCTAATATTGGATTCACCATAATAAGGAAGCGTCCCATTCTCCTGCAGATAAGCAAGAAAATCAGGATGCGTTTTTAATTTGATATAATAATCATAGGCTTCATTTGCCATTTCTTTCATCAGAGATCTCTGACTGAATGTCCAATCCGGCGTATGTTCCGGGTAAAGATCATTTTCAATTCCTGCAGTGAGCAATTGTTCAAGATTAAATATCGCACGGTCATTACTTCCAAAATTGGAACTGATCGTCTGTCCCTGGATCGTAAGCTGCACTTCTTTATTCTCAATCGTAGATCCAAGTGATGAATAAAATTTATGTGTATTACCACCACCACGCGCAGGCGGTCCCCCACGGCCATCGAAGAATATCACTTTAATTCCATTCGACCTCCCAGTCCGCGTCAATTCTTCTTTGCCTGTATAAATAGACCAATTCGCTTTTACATATCCTCCATCTTTTGTGCCGTCAGAAAAACCCAGCATCACCGTCTGCGTTTGATGACGGGCTTTCAAATGATCCTGGTATGGTTTGAAATTATAGAGCTCATTCATTACCTCTCCTGCTATCGCAAGATCATCGATCGACTCAAACAATGGAACGATATCAAGCGCATCAGGTGTATATCCATATATCCATCTTGCAAGCACCTGGATCGTGAATATATCCAATGCATGCCGTGTATGACTGATTACATAACGGTGACATGCTTTCTCTCCATTGGATGCCTGGATATCACGTATGGCCTGAATGGATTTTATGATGTCCTGTGAAATCACATCATCTGATACCGATACATCAATGGACCAATCACACTCAGCCAGGAAATTCATTTTTTCAGAAATACTCGCCGCCTGGTATAATTCAAGTGCTCCTTTTCCGGCTTTCTTTTCAATGATCTCATCAACTAATGCTTCATGCTTGCCACTATCCTGTCGTACATCAAGACATGCAAAATGAAATCCGAAAATCTCAACCTTGGTGATAAACTCATCCAGCTCCTCAGCAAAAAGATTATCATGCTGCTCTTCAAGCACCTTGCGAATATCTTTCAACTCACCGAGAAGAGCTAATGGTGAACTGTATACGTCCTTAAGTTGGGGCGTATTATATACGCCCATATCCTTTTCGGACGTATGCAATACGCCCCGATCACTAGTGAGTTGGGGCGTATTGTATACGCCCGTTACACCCCGATCCAATGTCCTGTGCACCTTAGCCCCAACTGCTGATACCTGATCATACACATGCTGAAATGTCAATCGGCGACGCAGCTTTTGAATGTCTTTTTCATAACACGATAAAATAGCATTCCTCAAATGGTATGCAGTTTCCAAAGTGGTTTCTGCAGATACATTCGGATTTCCATCGCGGTCACCACCGGGCCAGAAACCAAGATCAATAATATCCTTGTGGGGCAATGATTGTTGTAGCTGCTTTTCAATTTTAGAAACAATCTCGGGAATAGCATAATAAAATACCTGCCGCAAAAACCAAATGAGGCTTCGGGCTTCATCCAATGGTGTCGGTTTCGACCTGTTGACAAACGGAGTTTTGCCCAATTGGTGCAACAAATCATTCACTTCGAAAATATGATTACCCTTGATAGCTTTCGACAGGTCCGTGATAATGCCAAGCACAGGTCCCGGATAAAATTGTGTCGGATGCGCAGTAAGCACCACCCGCAAACGATAATCTGTCAGCTTTTGAATCAGCTTTTCAACCAGGCCATTTGTTTTTGCTTTTGATATCAGTTCAACAACAGTGCCGGGCCCGTCAAGATCATGGAGCTGATCAAATGCAGCATCTTCAGTGGCATCAAAAAGAACTACCTGCCTCTCGATGTATTTTATGAAATTGAATAACAAGGTGATTCGTTCATGCACGTCTGCCTCCGGGGCAAACTCTTCAAAAAAATCTTCAATGATCTCTTGTGGATTTCCTCCTTCCCGGTATGCCTTCTGACACGCCTCTGTCAGCAATGGCAACAATATCCCTGTCTTATGGATCAGGTCAAAAGGAAGTCTCAGAAATAAGCTATTGAACAGGTGATACTTTGTACCAACGTACCTGTCGAATTTTTTAAGTGCAGTTTGATCCATAGAATTCAAAGATAGGGTTATAGGGAGAATGATATCGTGAAAGTTGGATGCCGGTTAAAATTCGGAAAGCTAAGCGTCGGTTGACCGACGTTTGAGTGTCTTCAAAGCTGTGCTTTGCGTTTCGCGATCTATCTCGCAAATTAAAATTTGCAGACACCAGAACGTCGGTCAACCGACGCTCAGCATAATTGTTCATCCGGCATCGAAAAAAATCTTTCTGGTCGTATACATCAAACCCTTAACCACTTAAATGCATCCATCTGCCGAATACATCAATTGATAAAACTTATATTCTCTTATTTCGATACTGATAAATCATTATCTGATCAATTCGATAACAATGACAAATTCAATTCTACATAAAACCAGCATCACTGCTATAATATTATTAAATCTTATTGCATTTAGCGCAAAGTTAAATGCGTCCACTCTTACCGGGGTTGTAAAAGACAGCCTGGATAATGCAGTGGAAGTTGCAACCGTTAGCTTATTCAGAACATCAGACAGCACATTGGTCAAAGCTGAGCTTACGGATGTCGATGGCAAATTCTCTTTCGTAGAAATTCAGGTAGGTGAATATTATGTAATAGCTTCCTTTTTGGGATTTACAGATTTTATAAGTCAATCCTTCACAGTCACCGCTATCGATAATCAAATTGAGATTCCTGTCATTCATTTGTTATCAGGTGGAATTAATCTCGATGAAATAAATGTAGTCGCCCAAAAACCATTTATCGAAAGACGTTCTGACAGGCTGATTGTAAATGTTGAAAATAGTATCCTTGCATCCGGTGGTAGTGCCATGGATGTTCTCGAACGTTCGCCTGGCGTCATCGTAAGTGCTGGAGAAAGTATATCCATTCGCGGCAGGTCAGGTGTCATCTTCATGATTGATGGCAAACCTACACCTATGTCCGGTCAGGAATTATCAAATTACCTCAAAGCATTGCCCTCCGGAAGCATTGAGCGCATTGAGATCATCACCAATCCTTCAGCAAAATATGATGCAGCAGGAAACGCAGGTATCATCGATATCCGGATGAAGAAAACAGAAAACCAGGGCACAAATGGTTCTTTCACTACCTACTATAGTCAGGGTGTTTATCCCAAAGCAGGTGGCGGGATCAATCTAAATCACCGCAATAAAAAAGTAAATGTATTCGGCAGCTACAATTATAATTTCCGGATGGGTTTCAATGACCTTAGGCTATACCGCGTATTTTTTGAAGAAGGCGAGCGAACAGGCGCATACAATCAATTAAATTTTCTCAAGATCCCATATCATTTCAATTCAGGTCGATTAGGAATGGATTACAATATTTCTAAGAATACCGTCATTGGCATATTGGCAAGTGGTAATCTCAATAAGTTTAATCCCCACGGACAAAATACATCTGATGTTGAAAATGGACAGCAGGAAATTATTTCCAGGTTTGGCACAGCAAACGAAAGTAATGATCTGTGGCCGTCTTATGCACTGAATGGTAATTTCAAACATACATTCCCAAATGGAAAACAGGAATTGTCAGTTGATGTGGATTATGCAAATTACTGGAATGAAACTACCCAGCTTTTTACAACGAAATATTATAATCTCGAAGGGTTTGAATATTTGCCACAATATTTATTGTTCGGTGATTTGCAGGGCAATCTCGATATACGATCCGCAAAAGCAGATTTTGTTTACCCGGTTACCCAGGAACTAAAACTTGAAGCCGGCGTAAAAGCAAGCGTGGTAGGTGCAGATAATGATATTCAGTTCTTTGACAAAAGCGATGCCGACAATCCCATATTTGACAGCACAATCAGCAATCATTTTATTTATAAAGAAAAAATAAATGCAGCGTACATCAACTTAAGTCGCAATTGGGCGAAATTCAGCATTCAATCCGGGCTCAGAGCAGAAAATACTATTGCAGAAGGCGTCCAATTGATCAATGGACAATCATTTGACAGGAACTATATCAATTTATTCCCAAGCATTTTCCTCAATTACAATTTCAGTGATCAATATTCCATGGGTCTGAATATGAGCCGTCGCCTGGACCGGCCTAGCTATCAGCAATTAAATCCATTTAAGCATTATCTCGATCCAAGCACATACCGGGAGGGAGATCCGTTCCTCAACCCGCAATTCACATGGTCATTCGAATGGAATCATACTCTATTCCAAAGGTTTACAGCTACGCTTTCCTATGCACTGACGACTGACAATATCACACAGGTCATAGCTCCCGTGGAAGGACTTGAAAGAGTAACTGTTCAAACAGATAAAAATCTTGCGAATGTTGAATACTACTCATTCAGCGCCTCAGCACCTATTGCCATCGGGAAATGGTGGAATACGAACATCAATTTTGATGCATACGTAGGCAAGTACCGCGGAAATTATGCTAACACGAATCTCAGCGATGGCAACCTTGTTTTTAATTTCGTAACCAATAATTCTTTTACACTGGGCAAAGGATGGACTGCAGAATGTAATTTCAATTATCATACCAGGGAAATATATGCGTTCATGGATCTCAATCCCATGTGGGGATTAGGAGCAGGAGTTCAGAAAATGCTTTTCAAAAACAGGGCTTCTCTGAAGTTTGCTGTCAGTGATATTTTCTGGCAAAATCTTCCATCCGCATTCATCAAATACAGGGACTACCAGGAAACCTTTGAAGTATTCAGAGAAACCCGCCAGGCATCGCTGACATATACACATCGTTTTGGAGACAAACAATTAGCCCCATCGCGCAGAAGAGTAGGAGGAGCAGAAGATGAGAAGCAAAGAGCAGGGGCGGGATCCCAGGGATAAAAAGTATTCAGTATTCGGTAAACAGTATTCAGTAATTAGTTTCAAAGTGAAAAAGTTGTCCGTAGTTTCAAACTACGGACAACTTTTTCACTTTGAAACTGATTTACCCTTCGCCTTCGCCTTTTTCTGAATACTGAATACCGAATACTGTATACTTAGTTTACCCTTCGCCTCAGCCTTCGCCTTTTACTGAATACTGATTACCGAATACTGATTACCTTTCCGGCCTACGATGGACTGGGACTCTACGCTCAATGGATTTATCTCCTATCTCACTTTAGAAAGAGGACTTTCTGCACATAGTCTTGAAGCATACGAACGGGATGTGCGTCGCATGGCTGCATTCATGTATCATGATTTATCCATCCCTTCTCCAACTTCTGTAGCTTCAAAAAATATTGAGCAATTCCTGCAGGTACTCAATGATGTTGAAATTAGTCGTCGTTCGCAGGCAAGGATGTTATCCGGTGTAAGGTCATTTTTTCAGTATCTCATGTTGGAGGACATGATCACTGTGGATCCAACAGAATTAGTCCAGGGGCCTAAGCTGGATCAATATCTTCCTGAAGTGCTAAGCTATGAAGAGATCATGCGGATGATTGACTCCATTGATCGCAGCACCCCGCAAGGGACCCGGAATGTCGCTATCATCGAAACTTTATATGCCTGCGGTCTTCGTGTTTCAGAACTGACCGGACTTCGCATCAGTTATATTTATCCCGACATGCAGATGATCCGTGTCATCGGGAAGAATAATAAAGAAAGACTCATTCCTATCGGCGAAAGTGCTTTGCACCACATTAAACTTTACCTGGAAGGAGACCGGAACCGCATGATGAATATTGATCCTGCATCCGCCGACATCCTGTTCTTAAACCGTAGAGGAAAAAAATTATCCCGTGTGACGATCTTTACCATAATAAAAGAAGCTGTTGAAAAAGCAGGCATTACAAAAACGATTTCTCCTCATAGCCTTCGCCATTCATTTGCCACCCATCTTGTAGAAGGTGGCGCCGATCTGCGTGCTGTGCAGGAAATGCTTGGACATGCTTCCATCACCACTACTGAAATATATACACATTTGAACGCGGATTATCTGAGAGACACCATGAGACAGTTTCATCCGTTGGGGAGATTTAACCGGTAGAATCGGTCATTTAGAATTCTGAATAAAGAATTCTGAATTTTGAATTAGGAAGTGAAGTTTGAATGAAAATTAAGTTTGTTTCTTCGCTGGAATTCGTAATTTATTTTCGTGTTCCATGTTTTTTCTTGCAGTGACAGTGGATGTAACAAATATTGCAATGAGTTCATTACTTTCTTTGATGGCTGATTTGATATTATCATCATCCGGATAAAGTTCTGTTTTTTGAACGATGATGAGTGATACTCTTGTTTCTCTTAATTCTTTTAATACGATTTTGATCTTATGTAAGAAATCCTTCCTTGATTCAGAGCTTTGAGCTTCTGCATAATTTTGTGCCGATGAAGTAGAGGATCGGATTAATTGTGTACTTAAATCATTGCCTGCGTAAGATTTTTTAATTTTTTCAGCGATACTGATTATAGAAACGGCAAAATTGATAAGTCGCTCTTCCAGATTGTTTTGTCCCATGGTGAAATTTGTTTATTTAATGTAAAGCTAATTCCTGCTTTATTGATAAGTAATCGGAAAAACTGATATCTTATCAGTTTTTCCGATAAATAAATTTTATGCTTGCAAAAGCATTTTTACGTGAATGTTTATCAATATTTACTTTAAAATTCAAAATTCAGAATTCTTTATTCAGAATTCAAAAAAGTTGTTTCACATGATGAGATCCGTTTCATAAAACCCAAACATTCTTTTTTCTTTAATATTCAATATTCTTTCCTGAACTTCTTCGTTTACCTAAGATCAATATCTTTGCCCGATGTTTTCAAAGGTTCACCCGGTTTTACTCTTGATATTAGGTTTGTTTGGCTTATTTGCCTGCGCAAGCCCGAAAGCGCCAACAGGTGGGCTGAAAGACGAGACTCCTCCGGCCATTGTGGAAGAAGAGTCTACACCTAATAAGCAAATAAATTTTCACGAAAAGGAGATCACCATCATATTTGACGAATGGGTGACGTTGAAAGAAATATATACCCAGCTCGTGGTTTCTCCATTGATGCCGCATAATCCTGAAGTCAAACAAAAAGGAAAAGGCATCGTCATCAAATTGCCCGACAGCTTATCAGCAGAAACTACGTATACGATCAATTTTGGAAGTGCGATTGCAGATCTCAATGAAGGGAATGTGCTTGACAATTATGCATTTGTTTTTTCTACGGGAAGTTTCCTGGATTCGATCAGGCTAATGGGTAGTGTCACGAATGCATTGACATTGAAACCCGCAGATGGAGTATGGGTAATGTTATATCCTGCCGGAGAAGATAGTGCAGTGTATAAACGCAAGCCCGAATATCTTGCCAAAACAAATAAAGATGGTAAATGGGCAATATCCAATGTCCGTGAGGATAGTTTCAATGTAGTCGCTCTGAAAGATGATAATCAGAATTTTCTGTATGACCAGGAAACGGAATGGTTTGGCTGGATTGACAGCATTGTCTATACATCACAGCCGTTAATGTTGTTGCCGGAGATATGGGTATTCCCATTGGAAAACCGGAAAGTAATAAAGGAAATAATCAATGTTGCGCCGGGTTGGCTCAAAGTGATTATTAATGCTCCAACGCCGAAACCTAATCCGGAATTTTTGCCTCCTATTGACAGCTCTCTTACATTGTGGGATGGAGATACATTGCATGTATGGTATAACCCTTCGAAAAATTATGGTGGATATGCATTGCTTGATCTTGATTCCACACTGATCAGGATCAATCAAACACCTGTAAGTAAAAATCCGCATGCTGATATCAGGATCACTTCAGGTCGTCTTCGGCCGGGAGCTGAGGCCGCTTTTATCTCTTCACTTCCGGTTTTATCAATTGATACATCCCGCGTATTACTTCGGCATGATTCCCTGGGAACAATCCTTTATGAGATGGAAAAGAATGAAAAGGATCCCAGGAGATTTAGCTTAACTGCCCAATGGAATGAAAAAACAAGATATAATCTTACATTTTTACCCGGAGCCGTCAAGGATTATTGGGGACGAACGAATGATACCCTGAAGTATTTACTGGTCATCACAGGGGCAGATCAGTACGGAGATCTCACGATATCCATTGAAGGCCTCGATTCTTCAAAGCAATATGTTTTGCACATAAAAGAAGGTGACCAGATAAAAGATACCTTTGTGATCCAAAATCAAAGCGAATTGCAATTGATTAAGAAAGGATTGACTCCCGGAAAATATACGCTTGATATGTTCGAAGACCTGAATAAAAATGGGATGTGGGATACAGGAAATTACCATGAAAAAAGACAACCGGAACGTAAGCATTTTTTTATGCCTGAAAATTTAAGAGCCGGATGGGAACTGGAGGTTAAAGTCAACTGGCAATAAATTGAAATATTGATGAAGAGTAATACTCTGAATTTAAATAGTGCAGAATTTAATCTGCGTAATCTATGTAATCTGCGGTATGAAGCTTTGGACTGATTCATTAGTAAAATATTACGGCAGCCGGAAGGTGGTGGATAAAGTTTCTATTGAAGTCACCCAGGGCGAAATCGTAGGATTGCTGGGACCCAATGGTGCAGGTAAAACAACCGTATTTTATATGACGGTTGGTTTTATAAAGCCTAATGAAGGACATGTGTTTCTTGATCAAACAGAAATCACAACACTCCCTATGTATAAGAGAGCCAGGTTAGGTGTAGGTTATTTACCCCAGGAAGCATCCGTGTTCAGAAAACTGAGCGTAGAAAATAATATCAAAGCTGTACTTGAATTAACCACGCTTAACGCAGTAGCACAAAAACAAAAGCTCGAAAGCCTGATTGATGAATTTGGTCTTGAACAGGTACGTCATAATATCGGTGATAGCTTATCAGGCGGTGAAAGACGTCGTACAGAAATAGCTCGCGCATTGGCTACGGATCCAAAATTTATCCTGCTCGACGAACCATTCGCAGGTATCGACCCTATCGCCGTAGAAGATATCCAGATGATCGTAGCCAAGCTGAAAGAAAAAAACATCGGCATCCTCATCACCGATCACAATGTTCAGGAAACACTTTCTATTACGGACCGGGCATACCTGATGTTCGAAGGAAAAATTCTTAAAGCAGGGTCGGCGGAAGAATTAGCAGAAGACGAAATGGTGAGAAAAGTTTACCTGGGACAAAACTTCATTTTGAAAAAGAGACAAGTCCGATGAAGTGCGTGTGCTTTATCATGATTGTTTTTATTTTTTTTGCAGCTTGCACAACAAGCCCTGTAACCCCTTCACGTAACAGCAGGGCGACAATTGATTCTATTTTCCAGCATAAAACCGTATTCCTGCAAAACGAGACAGATTCGCTGTGTCTTCTGCATCGACAGATGTTTTTCCAGTCTGCCGTGGATTCTATCATGCATGCCAGGCAATCCGAAATGAATATCCTGGTAAAATGAAATTGACAATCAGAAATATCATCCCGGTCTTAATCATCCTCCTTTTTGCTGCATGCAAAGAAAGAGTTACGCAGGAACAATTAATCGCGTCAGCCATCGAAATTAAATTGTCACAATGGCGTGAATCCCAGGTGAAATCCTGTAAAGAAAAAGCATTAGCCGATGCAGAGAAATATGTTGATTCAGTCCTCGTAGCTATTTCACTCGAAACCAAGATGGATACCATATCCAAACCTGATAAACCTGCCAAACCGATCAAGCCGCCATTCAAAGAAAAACCGGATAGCGTCATCGTGGATAAGATCTACAAGAAAGACAGAGACTAGTAAGTGAGTAGTGAGTAGTGAGTAGTGAGTAGTGAGAAAAGTTATAAAATATGATTTTTAAGTAATTAAATTAATAAAAAAAGAAAAAAAGTTATTCTGCGGGATAACTTTTTTTTACTGCTTACTGCTTACTGCTTACTAAAGCCGATTCTCTCCCCAATATTTAAACAACCTCTTATTAATCCTTTCCACCCGCCAGGCAGGAAATTTCCTGTCTGCAATTTTCAGAAAAAGCAAATTGATGCCACCTCGTGTAAAATTATTTGGAAACGGAGGCGGTACGCGCAATCCTTCTACATTATAAATGACTAATGCATCAATATGGCTTTCTTCCGTACGTTCAAAGTAAAGATAGAATACAGGCTTCATGCCGATTTCTTCCTTTGGTAATGATGAACCATCCATCTTATACATGGGCGTTTTGCGCAGATCACGCCCTTCGTAGTCGAAATAATAGGCAGCATTAGAAAAATGATAGAAATCCCTGAAGGCATGTGTATAATCAGAGATCAGGCTATCCCGTTCTTCAATGGCTGTATTAAGCATTTTCTGGAGGTGAAGTCTCGATTTATCGTCTTTAGCCCTTGATACCATAGCTTGTAACGTATCAATCTTGCCCTTGGAGGAGGGCAAGCGTACGAGGAGAAATCCTTCTTTTAATTCGCGAATAGACAAAACCGGATCAACAGACTGAGCTTGTAGGGTAAAGAGGAGATTCGTCGTCAATATGCACACCCAGACCAGATAAGTTATCTTGTAAGTCTTTAATAACCCGTTAATAAGGGTTAATAACAGCTTCATTTGTCCCATAGATCCTATTTTCACGCTCCGATAAAAATACAACCGCCTTATGTATGCCAGTGTAGATATTGAAGCACTTAGTCAGGAGATATACAATGAAAGTGCTTTCGTGGAAAGAATCATCGAAGCCAGTGGGAGAGTGATCGTGGGTCAATCGCACATGATCAACAGGCTCCTGTTGGGTCTCCTTGCAGATGGACACGTACTATTGGAAGGTCTGCCGGGTCTGGCCAAGACGCTTGCCATTAAAACACTTGCCTCTACGATTGATGCCGGCTTCAGCCGGATACAGTTCACTCCGGACCTGCTTCCGGCCGATATCATCGGGACCATGATCTACAATCCAGCCTCAAGCCAGTTTTCTGTCCGAAAGGGACCGATTTTTGCCCAGTTTATCTTAGCTGATGAGATCAACCGGGCTCCGGCCAAGGTGCAAAGTGCACTCCTGGAAGCCATGCAGGAAAGACAGGTGACCATCGGTGGCGAAACTTTTAAGCTAAAAGAACCCTTTTTGGTCCTCGCAACCCAGAACCCGATCGAACAGGAAGGAACATACAATCTCCCCGAAGCCCAGGTCGACCGGTTTATGTTCAAGGTCAAAATAGGTTATCCGGAAAAAGCAGAAGAAAGAATGATCATGCAGCGCAGCCTCACAGGTGAAATGAACATAAAGCTTCAACCTGTTGCAACACCTGAGGATATCCTTTCTGCCAGGAAAATAGTCCGCAGAGTTTATACAGATGAAAAGATCGAGAACTACATACTTGATATCGTATTCGCGACGCGTCAACCTGAAAGTATTGGCTTGAGTAAATTAAAACCACTCATTTCATATGGTGCATCGCCCAGGGCCAGCATCAATCTTATGATCGCCTCAAAAGCAATGGCATTCATGAAAAGAAGGGCTTACGTGATCCCCGAAGATGTACGCCAGGTTTGCCCTGATATCATGAGGCACCGTATTGGCCTGAGCTATGAAGCGGAAGCAGAAAATGTAAGCCAGGAAGATATTATCAAAACCATCCTAAATAGCATTGAAGTTCCTTAGGTTTTAATCGCAATCATGAGACTATTCATATTCCTTCTTTTTATTTTCCTTTATTCGGGTGCCAGTTCACAAGCTACCGTGGACCCCTGGATCCGTTCGCAATTGGGGAAAGTAAAATGGTTCCAGTCTTATGAAGGTGTCCTGGCTGATTACCATCCTATCCTGATCATCCTTGCATCGGATAGCGTGCAGATAGCAGGTTACCTGATCCATAAAGGAGATAAAAAATCACATCGTCTTTTAGGAGATTGGAAAAAGAAAGGCACATTTGAGCTTCAGGAAAGAGACGAATACGACAGGCTCACCGGCTATCTCAAAGGAATCATCACAAAAGATCAGGTCCACATGGAATGGATGTCCGCCGATCAGAGCAGGATGTTTCCGATCATAGCTTTTCCAACAACACTTATAAAGATTAAAAACTTCAAGCCTGCCGCTGAGTGGATTCAAATAGCTTCTACACCACCGGTGACTATTTCTGTTCAGAAAATGGATTATGGTATTGTATCAGGCGTTGCACACCGGAATGGAACGTACACACGCTTTGAAGGATATTGTCTTGACGGAACATGTGGCATCTGGAATACAGTGTTTCAAAATCAGGGAGGTGCACCTATCCGCGTTCAAATGCGACAACGCGATGCACAGACTTATAAAGCTGTGATGGATGAGAAAGAATATCCTGCTCAACTCACAGTGAATTTCCCATTGAGTATCCGCCAGTTTGATAACTCCATGGGATTTCTCGATTTTGTATATCCTCAGCTTGAAAGCGAATCTTATGAAAGCTGGGTGAGTAGTTGGGTTGATAAGACATGGGCAGAAGGTGTCAGTTATTTAACTACCATCAATGAACAAAATGCATCCGAACGACTGGTGCACAGATCCTCAGGTTGGATTGAAGTCCTGGATGCAGATGAAAATTATGTAAGCGGCCTGGCTACCTATATCAATCCTGGCTCAACACGCCGGGAATGCTTTGTCCTTTTGAAAAAAGAAGATGTCATCCTTTCTACATCTGAGCTTCTCAATACTGCTTCTGATTTAAAAAAAGCAGAAACATTAGCATTAAAAATAGCAGCTCAAAAGACGGATGAAGAATACATGACATGGCTGAATAAAGCAGGTTATAAATATTTGGTCCCTACACGGGAAGGGATAGTCATGCTCACGGCATTCGATATGATCTATGGGGATGACATCCGTCTTCTCCCGCTCGAACAAAGCAAGGAGATGATCAAAAAGAAATACTGGCGGAATTTTGGATGGCAATAAATTAACTCCTGATTTAAAGTTAAGCATAGGTGGATACAAGTGAGCTTCTCAAACGCGTACGGAAAGTAGAGATCAAGACCAGGAGTCTGAGCAAGCATATTTTTTCAGGAGAATATCACTCAGCTTTCAAAGGACGCGGCATGTCATTCAGCGAAGTCCGTGCATACCAATACGGAGATGAAGTCAGAGATATTGACTGGAATGTAACTGCCCGCACAGGTGATCCGCACATCAAGGTATTCGAAGAAGAAAGAGAGCTGACCATAATGCTGCTTGTGGATGTAAGTCACTCCGTTCAGTTTGGTACCCATGATCAATGGAAAAACGAATGGATCGCAGAGATCTGTGCTGTACTGGGTTTTTCTGCGCTTCAGAATAATGATAAAGTTGGCCTGATCCTGTTTACGGATCAGATTGAATTATATATTCCGCCGAAGAAAGGTAGACAACATCTGCTGCGGATCATACGCGAATTATTATACTTCACACCTGAAGGTCGAAAAACAAACATCAATGTTCCACTTGCTTATCTATCCAATGTTATAAAAAAGAAATGCATTGCCTTTGTCATCAGTGATTTTATTTCTGACCAATACGGAGATACTTTGCGTATAGCTTCAAAACGCCATGACATGGTAGGTATACATGTTCATGATCCTTCGGAAACAACCCTTCCGGATGCAGGCCTGGTCCGGATGAGAGATGCAGAATCGCAGCGGATCACCATGGTGGATACTTCCAACCCTCAGGTCCGTCATGCGTATGCAGTAAGCTATGCACACAGGCTGCTTGATTTTAAAGAACAGTTCAAGCGTAATCAAAGTGATACCCTAACGCTGTCTACAGATCAATCCTACATCCAGGAATTTCATCGATTTTTTAAACACCGGGCTTCCTGATGCGGTATATCGTTTTCATCATTGCTATCCATTCATGTGTAAGCGGTACTAGCCAGGCATCATTAACGGTTGACCGCATGCAGGCTACGATAGGTGATCAGGTGCAGGCTACGATCAAAACTAACCTCAGCAATGGCCGTGAGTGGATCAACGTCAAAAAGATCTGGCCTGATTCGTCAGCCCAATTTGAAATTGTAAGCGGTCCGGATACGTTACAAAAGGATCTGTCATCCATGACAGTGACCTGGATGATTGCGTTATTTGATACCGGGTTTGTAAGGTTACCTGCTTTAGCACTGCTTATTCAAAACTGGGATCAGGTCGATACGGTATATACGAATGACGTACCCATCCAGGTACGGCCTGTCGAACCGGATTCAACAGGATTGCTTCCTATAAAAGATATTATAAGGCAGCCATTCAATCTTCTTTATTACAAAAAATACATTCCTCATCTCATAGCCGTAGCATTGATCATATTCGGACTCATTTATTGGTGGAGACGGAGGAAAAAAGAAGATGTCCGGGAACTGGCCCCATATGTACCATTGCCACATGAATGGGCATTTAATGCCCTTGCAGAATTGGAATCAAAACGTCTTTGGCAGAGCGGAGAAATAAAGGAACATTACACGTTGCTGACTTCTGTATTGCGTGAATATCTTGAACGACGATACGGTATACATGCACTTGAGCAAACTTCCGATGAAATCCTTGATCAATTACGTCATCAGCAATTAAGTCCTTCACTTCTTCACGATATTGAACAATTGCTTTCTGTTTCAGATCTGATCAAGTTTGCAAAGGCAGATCCGGGAATAGATATACATGCTGCAACGATAGAACGCGTGCGCAACTTTGTAAAGCAAACCATGCAGGTACCATCATTGATCACTCCGGCAACGGAAAAAACCAATCCGGATGCACCTGTGGAATGATATATCCCTTCATGACCCATGGTGGTTATTGCTGTTGCTCCTGATACCCTTGATCATATGGCACAGGCTTCGAAAAGGAAAACCTGATGTAATAGCAGCATTGGATGTTCCGGTTCTTTATGAGAAAATGCCCGGCTCGTGGAAGGTTATTGCCTACAGGTTTGTCCAGCCACTTTTCTGGATTTCAATAGTGGCACTTGTTATTGCATTGGCACGGCCACAGCGTGAGAACAATGAAGAAAAAATAAAAGGTGAAGGAATTGATATTTTCCTGGTAATGGATCTTTCTTCATCGATGTTGTCAAGGGATTTTGATCCGGATCGATTATCTGTAAGCAAGCAGGTAGCTGCAGACTTTGTAAAGCACCGGACGTACGACCGGATAGGGTTGGCAGTTTTTGCTGCTGAATGTTATACGCAATGTCCGTTGACGCATGATCATGATGTGGTGATAGATTATCTGCAGCAGCTTCAATGCGGACAGCTTGAAGATGGTACTGCCATCGGGATGGGTCTTGCAGCTGCAGTTAACAGGTTGAAGGATAGTGATGCTAAAAGCAAAGTCATTTTATTACTTACGGATGGCGTAAACAATGCAGGATATATCAGGCCTGCTACTGCTGCTGATCTTGCTAAAGAATTTAATATCAAAGTGTATACGATCGGGATCGGTAGCTATGGCCAGGCATTGTCACCAGTGCGGAGGAATGCTGATGGACAATACCAGTTTGGTTATACACAGGTTGAAATTGATGAAACATTATTGAAGCAGATCGCTGATGAGACAGGTGGAAAGTATTACAGGGCTACATCCGCGCAGGCACTTCAGGAGGTGTATGCAGAAATCGATCAGTTGGAAAAAACGCAGGTTGAGATCACCGTATTCAAAAAATACCAGGAGATATATTACGTGCCATTGATTTTTGGCCTGGGATTATTAACATTGCTTTTTATATCAAGAGCAACGGTCCTGAGGTCATTGCCATTTTGATTTGTGTAAGTCCCCGTGATAATATTCCGCTCCTATGGAGCTCTAAATAATTAATTTCCCCATTTCGTATAGCTAATATTTTTTTGATTTCTTCATCTACAGATATTTCGCTCCTATGGAACTCGCTAATATTTTTTTGATTTCTTCATCTACAGATATTTCGCTCCTATGGAGCTAACAAATTATTTTTTAATTATAAGCAATGCTTATCATAGAAACCAAATGGTGTTGCATCGATTATAGCTCCATAGGAGCGGAATATCTGTAGAAACGAAATGCAACAAGAATTTTTGAGCTCCATAGGAGCGGAATATTTACCCGGACGCAAGGTTGTAAATTCTATTCATCAGCGAAGGAAATAAAATAAAAAGGGGCAGAATTATCTGCCCCTTTTTATTTTATGAATTTCACCTTTACCTGTTTTTTTGTCCGATGATAAGCTTCAAATATTCATCAGCTTCTTTATTCGCGGGATCTAATACCAGGATTTTGGAAAAAAATTCTTTAGCCTTCTCAAAATCTTCGTGCTGGGCATAATAGTACGCCAGGTAATGATAGGCAGAAACAACAAGTGCTTTATTCTGATTCTTTGAGAGATATACAGAATCTGCTACTGCCAGTTCCACATATTTTTCGTAGAAAGGTTTTGCTGTCCAGATAGTATCATCAACTATCGTGTCTGTCTTGGTTGCTATATTTGCTCTCAACCACCACCCTTGCGTATAATTTGGAGTTGTGGTTACCATTACAGCAAAGACTGAATCAGCCTGCGGATATTGTTTTAGCTTTATATAACTCTGGCCCAGAAAATACTGATCCTGGTTATTCAGGGGTTTTAGCTCTCCTTTACGTTTGTAATAATTTATGGCCTGATCTAACTTTAAAGAATCATAATACGTCTTGGCCAACAATCCGTATATCTCATAAGCACGTGAGGGTTCAAATTCAAGATATTTTCTGTAGATGTGTGATGCATCATCAAGCTTTCCAAGGTGGAACGCAGCTTTAGCCCAATATTCATAATCTGAAGGAAAGGCTTTGCGGTCATCTTTTTTACCGATCGCATCAAACAATTGTGAGCTATGCTCATATGACTCTTTCCATTTGCCAAGTTCTGCATATGCCCATGCCAACCACCTGTGCAATGTATATTCTTCAGGATTGGTCAGCAATAGTTTTTCACCTTCTATGACTGCGCGATCATAATCTTTAGCCTGGAATGTCAGGAATTTTACCAGCCTCACCTTGGCAGCAATATCAGAACCTATTAACTGAACATATTTTTCAAGGAGCGGTATCACTTTGTCAAATTTCTTATCCCGGATATACAGCTCATACAAATCTTTGATCGGCCGTGCATCGTTTGGTGAAAGCTGGATTGCCTTTTCCAGCTGCTTGACAGCATCTTCATAATTTTTTGCACGCGACCAGATACGTGCCATGCTTATATATGCTTCTACATTCGCAGGATCTTTTTCAACAGCTGATTCATAAGCACTCATCGCTTCACCGTGATTTTCATTCATCTCATAAGCGTCTCCAAGATGCGCCCAGTATTTACCAACTTTAGGATCCATATTGCGGGCATCTGAAAGATATTTTTCAGCCTTAGTGGCATCAGGTTTCTTACTATATAAATAAGCGTCACCTATCAATGCCGGGATCAACGCACTTTTCTTATTCAACTTTAATGCAGTAGCGAAATACTTTTCAGCTTCGACAGTATTGCTCTTATCAAGCTCCAGTTTTCCAAGGCCGATATTACATTCAGCACAATTCGGATTAGCTGTCAGGCCTTTCCGGTACGATTTTTCTGCTTCCGCATAATTCTCCATCAGGTAATTAACCTCTCCGATATAGAAGTGAGCCTGGGAAGCTTTTGGATCCGCTTTGCAGATAGCGTTGAATGTATTGAGCGCAGCCGTAAAATTCTCATTTTCCATATACTTTATCCCTTCCTCAATGGTCTGGGCCTTTAGCCCAAGCGTCAAAGCGGCTAGTACAAATACAAAGAATATCTTTTTCATTTTTATGATGTTTAGCAATTGAATGTGCAAAAATGCAACATGTGATTTGATCTTTGTGTTCATTTTATAACTTTAATATCTGAAGTATTCCTGATTTCCAACAAACGTTCGGATTGATATAAGGGCAGTAACCCAGCTTTCAATATAATTTTCTGACCGATCTCACCTGCAATGAAGGAAGAAAATCCCGTTCCCACATCAGTCATCCCGGTTTTACTGATGAAATATAATTCTCTTGTAAATGGATATAAAGAATCCTGCAAATTATATTGATAGGGTGTCACAAATCCATGCTGAATCGAATCCACCGGTCGGCTGATACCTATGAGGTGTACGGAAGCCAGTAATTCTTTTGTCATTTGATCATCACTGTCACTCAGGTCACTCCAGTCTATAATTCCTATCGCCGCAGTATGATTTGATATGTAATCGAAAACTTCTTTTTTTGAACCTAACGCATAAAAATGCGCCGGTAATTTCTCCTGGTGGATCAGCTGAAGGATGACATTCGTGATGCCTGATTTAGCATTCTCGATGATAAATACCTTTCCCTTCGTTGAGTCCGTGAACATATTTGTAAATTCTTCATAGGTATAGGAAGTATCGATTTGATTTTTATTGGTTACAAACGCAATTGCTCCTTTGGCATAAACGGTTAGTCTTGGATAGATTTCATGTTGTTCGAAGTGATCCATTTCTTTTTTTGTCAATGACCTTGTCGTCATGATAGCATCAATGCTATCTGCCAAAAACTGGCTGAACATATCATATTCACTCATGTAGGATATATCCAGCTTTGCGTATTTATATGTTCGTTCAAATATTTCTTCTTCCTGCTCTACTATATATTTCAGACTTTCGTCAGCGATGATATCCAGGTGTCCCATAGTCGGACCTTTCATCTCCTCCGCTTTCTTCATACAGGCTATTTGCACAAGTATAAAGACGAATAAAATATATAAGTAAACTCTTGACATTAGGTATGAGTCTTCTGTTTTATAACATGATGACGTAAGTAATAACAAATTCTAAAGTTAAGGCCTCGTTAAATCCGGTTAAAATCCCTTTAATAAGAAGGTCTGATTTCCTGCATCAGGAGATCAGACCTTCTTTTCTTTTTATGCCGGACCGCGTTTATGTTTTCATAAATGACCGGTAAATTCTCCACAATCCATATACGACAAACATGATTGAAAGGATTTCACTCCAGGGAGAATCCAGTACCTGCCGGATAAAAATATAAACGCCTATTCCTATATACGTCAATCCAAGCAAGAAAAGAAAAGCTCTGCCTGATATTGGAGACATTCATTCTTTATTGAAGCACAAACTTAATCGGGAGGGTAAAAGTAACCGGCACAGCTCTTCCGTTGTGTTTGCCTGGTTTCCATCTTGGCATACCGTTGACCACACGCAAGGCCTCTTCATTACATCCGCCTGATATACCCCTCACCACCTTGGCTTTTTGAATATCGCCATCTTTTGTTACCACAAACTGGACGATCACCTGCCCTGAGATACCATTTTCACGGGCTATGGCAGGGTACTTGATCTGCTGATAGATATATTTATACATCGCTTCTGTCCCATCAGGGAACGTAGGCATTTGTTCCACATAGGTGAATGGCTCTTCACTAACCGGCTCTTCGATAACAACAGGTGTAGGCTCTTCGTAGGCAGGTTCCTCACCATGGACCGAATCTCCTTTCATTGTCACATTTGCGATCTCTTTTTCTGCAATCGTATCTTTATCTGGCGGGGTATCTTCTATTATTACCTCGTCATCTTTTTTTACCACTGGAGGGACGAATCTGATCTGGTCCTTAAGAGGTGGAGGAATTACTCTTGGCGGAGGTGGCGGAGGTGGCTTGTTTGGGTCCAATGGCGGAGGTTCAGCCAATATAACTTCTGTATTTTTCAGTTCTTCCGATGTATCCGGTAGGAACCCTTTGATCATGCTGATGATTTGAGGGGATCCGACGACCAGCAGGAAAAAGAGCATACCGACGAGCATCGCTCTGGTCATATGCTTGTCATAAAGACGGCGAAGCTGGAAAGCACCATAAGACTTGTTCCGTCCATCGAAAACGATGTCATCCATCGAAGTCCTCAACAATCTTTCATTTTCCATAATCTACTCCTTTAGTTCAGATAACGTAATGATGCTCCTGATCGTTTTTTTGCATAAATTATTTTCGGCTTTGACCGGAAATCTGGGCAACCAGTGAATCAATCGGGTCATTAGGTTCAAGGATGGCATATCGTCTGACATTATTGATAGTCATTTCATCAAGTGCATCCACGATGTTTTTATAGCTTGAACCTGGCAATGGCTTGATCATGACGAACAGTTCATCCTGATTTCCCCATTGTTCTTTGACCTCATTTTGTCTTCGCTGTATAAACTTCCTCAATCCCGATGGGCTGTAATCAAGGCTGTCAAGCTGTAGTTCAGTCGTTGCATCAATTTCATCCGGAGAGACGTATGCATATATTTTATCTCCTTTACCCAGCATGACTGTGGCTGTTTTTGACATTTTGATGGCTGGCTCTTGTTCAGGCTTCTGTTCATCTTTAGCAGGTTTGTTAACCTCCATCGTTTTTGGCCTGTTAAACGTGGTTGCAAGCATGAAAAAGGTGATCAACAAGAAGCCTAAATCCACCATTGGGGTCAAATCGACCCGCGTAGACATTTTTTTGCCCCTTACCTTTTTATCTTTTTTATGACCTCCTCCACCAGAGGTATTCATTTCAGCCATGGTTCGCTTTTTTTGCTTTTGTAGATAGGATGATTATTCTCTCTTTCCCCTGGCAGACGTGATCAGGTTGAACTTATTGACCCTCCGGTTTTGCAGGGCTTTGATCAACTTATCAAAATTCCTGTATTCAGTAGTCTTATCGGCTTTGATGGCTATACGTAGGTCATTGTTCGCTTGTCTTGAAAACAGGATCAGGTCTTCCACCTGGTGATTTCCTCCGGTAGTGTCTATGGTAAGTCCAGGTTGAGGAGAAGTGGCTCTCGCCCCGGGTTCCAAAGCAAGAAAGGTAGGAAGTGACCGGATATCCATGCCCCAGGTTTCAAGAGTCCTGAAGGCATCTTTTTGTTTATCTGACAAGGTAAGCCTGTATTGTTCAACAAGCTTGTCTAGCAACTTCATTCGTGTAGGTTGATCATCCAGGCCAAAAAATATTTTTCCATCAGGAGCTATCTGGAATAACATGATATCACGGTCCGGTATGGGAAACTGGGCAGTAGATGATGGTATATCGATAGCGACAACTTCCTGAGGTCTGAATTTGGTGGTCAGGATGAAAAAAGTAAGCAACAGGAAAGCCACATCACACATGGCTGTCATGTCTACTGCTGTACTCTTCCGGGGTATTTTGACCTTTGGCATCTTAAATTAGATAACGGGTGTAAAAGAATTAATGTTTTGCAGCATAATTTTGCGCAACACTATATCCAGCCTCATCTATACCATAGGTTAAACCGTCGATCTTAGTGGTGAAATAATTGTAAGCAATAATAGCAATGGCAGATGTGCTGATACCAAGAGCTGTATTGATCAACGCTTCTGAAATACCGGTTGATAACGCTACAGCATCAGGTGCTCCTGCAGTGGCTATCGCTGAGAATGCCCGGATCATCCCGAATACCGTACCTAACAGACCTAAGAGTGTTGCCACTGATGAGATCGTAGCCAGGATCACAAGATTCTTTTCAAGCATCGGAAGCTCAAGAGAAGTGGCTTCTTCAATTTCTTTCTGGATAGCTAGCACTTTCTGGTCAGTTTCAAGACCCTGTGTCTGCTCCATAGCCTGGTATTTTCTTAATCCTTCACGGATGACATTAGCAACAGAACCTTTTTGCCTGTCGCATTCAGTGATTGCACCATTGATATCATTCCTATCCAGGTAACCTTTTATTTTCCTCACAAAATTTGGAATAGATCCTTTTCCACTGGCCACCTTGATGGTTAAAAATCGCTCAACGATCACTGCCAGAACGATCATCATCAGGCCCATAAGGAATGGCACCAGATATCCGCCTTTGTACATCATGCCCAGATAATTTCCCGGCTTAGGATGGCCTTCTATATTGCCTTCTTCAAAATTGCTGGGACTTCCCAGGATCGTATAGAAGATTATAAAACCGATAATGATAGCCACCGGAATTAAAATAGAGGCAAAAAGTGCACTGAATGAACTGCTGTTGGCAGATTTATCAGCCTTGACATTAGGATTGCTCATAAAGATTGATTTAATGTTTGATTTGATGCATGAGTGAGATCGAAGATCAGGACCCCCGTCGATACGGAAGTGACCAAGGTTGCAAAAATATTTTTATTTTTTAATTGCTGCCAATGTAATACATAAATTTTGGAACTCGCCCCTGATGCAAAATTTATGAAAAGCAATAGCACATGTTGATATAATATAAAAAGCCTACATATTGAGCTTTGAAAACCAAACGTATAGACTAACCTCTGCGAATGAATACCGGATTATTGGTATTCATCGGTCTGCAATATAACAGACAATTATTTTTCAGGGTTTTCAGAATCTGCCTTTTTCACGATTTCCAAACATTTATACCGCTCCGGGGCATATACAATTTACTTACAAAACGTTCACAATCTGTAAACATCATTCGAAAGGCAACAATAAATGTTCTGCAGACATAGTATATTACTTTTGACCGGAAGGAATCTGCCAACTACCTTGGTTTTTCATTTGGCAATCCATCTTCATTTGAATTTCAAAATACCGCGTTAATTCTATTTCATGTTTCGTTTTGAACATCCTGAATTTTTTTGGTTGGGAATACTTCCTGTGCTGATCATGGCTGGGTTTTTTCTCAGCGCTTTTTTTAGAAATAAAAGTTGGGCCAGGTGGGGTAGCACAGGTTCCAATGAAAAAGTGAGGAGTATATTGAACAGCAAGCCTTCATTCCTGTGGTTTGGAGCATTGGCAGCTGTATTGTTTAGCATCGCCGCAGTTAATCCACAATGGGGTTTCAAAACGGAATCCATCGAAAATAAAACAGCCGATATCTATTTATGCCTGGATATATCCAACAGTATGCTGGCTGAAGATGTGGCCCCTAACCGGTTGGAAAGAGCCAGGAGATTTGCATTGGATTTAGTCTCCAGATTTAAGACCGATCGTATAGGCATGATCGTTTTTGCAGGCAATGCATATATACAAAGTCCCCTAACCTCTGATTGGCACGCAATTGAATTATATCTGAATGCTGCACATCCAAGCCAGGCCGGTACACAAGGCACTGCTATTGGTGAAGCGATCCGCCTGGCTACAAAATCCGGAAATAAAGACGATCAGGCTGGTGGAGCTATCATCATTATTACCGACGGCGAAGATCATGATAGCGATGCCCCGCTCGCCGTACAGGAATCAGCATCGAAAGGATGGGCCACATACCTGGTGGGAGTCGGAACTGAACAAGGCGGCACTCTTCCCGTGATGATCAACGGCAACAAAGATGTGAAGAGGGACGAAACCGGCCAGCCTGTAGTATCGAAACTCAACAGGCAACTGATGACCCAGCTCGCAGGCAACGGGAATGGAAAATATTACGATCTCAATGACGTTCCTACCATCATTGAAGATCTGAAATCAGAACTCGTAAAGCTGGAAAGAAGCCATCTTGAAAAGCGTTCTTTCTCTGAGCATAAAAGCTATTTTCAATGGTTTCTTCTGCCTGCACTATTATTGGTCCTGGTGTATGTAACCGTTAATTATAAATTCGAAGTAATCTGATGTACTATACAATGCGGTTTATTCTTCTGTTTGTGCTTATCACTTTTCTGTTTAATGCGGAAGGAATAAGTCAACCGGCATATCCTCTTTACAGGCAGGCGGATAGTGAATTTGATAAAGGTACTTTCCAGGAAGCTGAAACCTATTACCGGAAAGCAGAAGAAATCAAATCTAAACCTGAAGCATCCTACGATCTTGGGAATGCCATCTATATGCAAAACCGGATGCCCGAAGCTGTAAGTCAGTACCAGAAAGCAATCGAACAAACAAATGACCCTTCACTTAAATCGAAGGCGTACTACAATATGGGCAATGCTCATTTTCAAAATAAGGAATACGAAGAAGCTATTAAAAATTATAAGGAATCCCTCAAGCTCTCCCCTTCAGATGAAGATGCCAAGAAAAACCTGATGCTTGCCATGCGCCAAATGCAACAACAACAGCAACAACAGCAACAGGACCAGCAAAAGAAAGACGACAACAAGGATCAGCAAAATCCTGATCAGCAACAACAACAACAAGAACAACAACAATCCGAAAAAGATAAAAAAGAACAGCAACAGGATTCACAGGATCAATCACAACAAGATCAGCAGCAACAGGAACAGAAACAAGATATAAGCAAGGATGAAGCAAAGGAAATATTAAAAGCCGTAGAGCGCGAAGATCAGAGAGTCCAGGAAAAACTGAAAAAAGTGACCGGCAATAAAACGCCCCCTGTGAAGGACTGGTAAGCAATAGGCAAAAAAGGCGAAGGAATAAACAATAGGAAATAAGCAAATCACCCCTCTCTCAACAAAATCATTTTTGTACCGGAAATCAATGCATAAGAGAGGGGAAGGGGGTGAGTTACCAGAAAGGCAAAACAATAAGCAATTGGCAAAAAGAAAACGGAATTTACTTTGCGTCTTTGCGACTTTGCGAGAAAATAAAAGATATAACACATTTCTAAATAATAAGTATTGATCAAAAGATTGAAGCCATGAAAATGATTTTGAAATTAGCTCACTTTCTCACTTCTCTCACTCTTCTCACTTCTCTCACTGCACAGCCTGTAGTCAAAGTTGAAGTAAGCGCCGATACCATCAATCCTGGCGAATTGGTTGAAGTAACCTATACTATCGAAAATGGTGACGGACGTTTTGAAGCGCCGGAACTTAAAAACATGCCTGTGGTAAGTGGTCCGAATACTTCCTCAAGCTTTATGATCTCCAACGGAAAGAAAAGTTCGAGTCAGTCTTATTCCTATATTCTCAGGGCAGTTGAAGAAGGAAAGATTATCATTCCTGAAGCCGCTTTCCAGGATGGAGACCGGAGATTGAAAATAGACCCGGTTGAAATTATCGTGTTGAAGCATTCTAACCGTCCTTCTGTTCCACCACCACCTGATAAACCGACAAAGCCCATCCGTGAGAAAAAAAAGTTCTAATCTTCATTCTGCATTTTTCATTTGCTTTTTCGTCCTCTCCTGTTTGTACACAGGTTTTGCGCAAGCTCCGGAATTTACAGCGGCAGCAGCCGGTGACAAAGTGGTGCAGAATACAACCTTTGATGTGAGGTTTGAACTCAGAAATGCTGAAGGATCAAACTTTCAGCCTCCATCCTTTGAAAACTTTAAAGTTCTGGCCGGCCCTTCTACGTCATCAAGCACTATGGTCATGAATGGACAAATAAGCAGGAGCATGTCATGGTCATACACATTGCTTGCCACTAAGGAAGGAAAATTTACCATTGGTTCTGCGAAAGTAGGGGCAGGACGCAAGCTGCTCTCTACCCGCCCACTGGCAATGGAAGTGCTGAAATCCAAGGGAGCCTCAGGTACAGGCATTACGACAACGGGAAAAGAAAAATTGTTGCTCGTCGCAGAGCTGGATTCAACAACTTATTTTCCCGGCCAGCAGATTATCCTCAGGTACAAATTGTTTTTCAATCAGAATGTAGAAAGTGTCTCCCTGCTCACTGAAGAAGATTACGCTGATTTTTTTATTCAACCGCTCAGCAATTTTAGCCGCCAGTCTAAATTGGAAATTGTGAATGGAGTTCAGTATACATCACGGATTATTAAAGGCCTTGCACTATTCGCACATCAATCAGGGACATACACGATTGATCCTATGGTCATGGATGTTGGTCTTGAGTCACCATTTGCAGAGAAGCGTGGATTTTTTTCTTTGAAAAGAATGGAGGTGTCTAATGTTTCATCAGCAGCGAGGACAATACATATTTTGCCTTTGCCACCAGGAGCACCCTCTGCTTTTTCAGGTGCGGTCGGACAGTATGTCGTAAAAGGCAGGCCCGGGCAAACAAATATTACTACAGATGATGCATTCACCTTCTCAGTGCAAATAGAGGGAGACGGAGATGCCAAGCGATGGGATCCGCCCACACCGGTAGTGAACGGAGATTTTGAAATTTATGATCCGCGCATTACCGAAGATAAAATGACAGATGATCAGGATCACATCACGCACCACCGGACGATTGAATACCAGATGATCCCTCGTGAACCAGGACAATACAAGGTGGTCATTCCACTTATTTATTTCAATCCGAAGACATTGAAATATCAAACTGCGAGCACAGATACCATCAGGTTGAATGTAACCAAAGGAATAAATAATGGTAAACGATCGAATATCGCAGTTGCTCCTGAAACACCGGGACAGTTAAGAAAAATCAGAAATATTACTACGGATGATCGTTTCTGGGCATCGATTCCTCATTTATTTCTTTTTGGACTTTTACTGTCAGGTACATGCTGGGGCATGTTCGTTTCCTATAAGCGAAAACATGAAGATTTAATTCCTGCAGAAGAAAAAGTTCGGTTGGCATCTGTGCGCCATGCACGTCTTCACATGGATGAACTACAGCTGAACTCTTCAAATTTGTCTGACAAAGTATTTTTCGAAAAGGCCACTGAAATATTTTACAGGTTTCTTTCGGACAGGCTGTCAATCCCTTCTTCAGATCTTGACCAGGATAAGCTCAGGTTTTATCTTGATAAGAACAATGTGCCGGATGAAGTGAATGCCGGCGTGATTAAATTTTTTGAGCAATGCCTGTCTGTTCGTTACGGGGGTATTCCGGGTGGCAGGTCAAGGGAAGAAATGTTGTCAGAAATCCGGAAATTTACTGATCTGCTATGACAGCAGGCCTTCTATACAAAGCTTGATTTTTCTTCATATCATTGTTAATGCTTTCGTAGCTTAATTTTCAATGGCACACAAGAAACCACCAAAACCCTCTGCACTAAAAAAGCCTGTTCAAAAGCTTAAGCTGTGGCAGTTAATTCTCCTCGTAGCTTTTCCTGCTATCATATATGGCAGGACGATCCTCTTTGATTACGTCATGCATGACGATGATAAGATGATCAAAGAAAATCCAATGCTGAAGGAAGGATTTAATCTGCCATTAGCATTCACCACGGATGCATGGTTTATGGATGCCCGGATTGAATTATATCGTCCGTGGCAAAGCATCTCTTACATGATGGATTTTGCAATCGGGAAAACTAATCCCATGGTTTATCATATTCACAACCTGGTTATTTACCTGTTGGGTGTGGTATTGCTTTTTATTTTCCTTCAATTTTATTTTAAACCTCTGCTTGCCTGGGCCGGAGCAATGCTGTATGCAATGAATATGCTCACACCCCATGTTGTAGGCTGGATTGCTGCCAGGGGAGATTTATACCTGATGGTCTTTGGATTATTGTTTTTAATTCTCGTGCAGCGATATTTAAAAACAGGACTGACAAAATTTTTGTGGTTTGCTGTTCCGGTTTTTCTCATGGCATTGCTTTCCAAGGAATCAGCCATTGCATTATTATTTGTTGCCTTTGTGATAATGTACGTTGAAAAGAAGAAAATGCCTGAATCCATCGCCTGGATCTGGATAGGAATAAATGCTTTGCTATTTGCAGGTTATTTTGTTTTGCGGGGAAAAGCAATTGCAGAGGCAGGTAACTTAACGGCGCTTGCATTTTTTCACAATATCCGGTCCATGCCGGAAGAATTTATTAAGATGATTTTCCCACTGGGATTTAGTGTGATGCCTGGCTATTCACTGAGATGGACGATTGCAGGAGTTCTCGTACTGGGGCTGTTTGCATATTGGGTTTTGAAAAATAAACCGGAACAACGGATCCTTTATTCAGGATTAGCCATGTGGCTTGGACTTTTATTGCCCTCCATGGCGTATGAACCATCGTTTGCGGGAGTAGCGTATGATTATCTTGATCACCGGGCATGGTTTCCGTTTGTAGGACTTTTGCTTATTGTATTGGGATGTTTTGACAAATTTAAATTCACTAATAGACAACCTGTTCAAATTGTATTTGGAATAGTACTTGCGCTTTGGGCGGGAGTGAATGTCTGGCGTTCGGGTACGTATCAGAATTGGGAAGCCTATTATAGTAATGCTATATATACAAACCCGGGTTCAGGTCTGGCCAATCTCAATTATGGTTCTATGTTGAGAGATGCCGGCAAATGGGAGGATGCATTACCCTTTATTGAAAAAGGTGTTCAGTTGAGCCCTGATTATACAGATGCAAAAGTGAGGCTTGCAGAAGCGTATTTCAATGTTAAGAAATACAATGAAGCCATTGAAGTATCCAATGCGGTTATTGCTAAGGAACCAAAAAATCTGACTGCATTGCAGTTTAGAGGAAGTTCTTACGGGGCAAGTGGTCAGACTGCAGAAGCAGCGAAAGATTTCAAGACCATACTCGATGCTGATCCTACTAACAAGCATGGATTATTTAATCTGGGGGTGGCTTATAAAGAATCCAATATGCTCAATGAAGCAATTGAAACCTATTCGAAGCTTATTTCCCTGCAGCCTGATTTTCCAAATGCTTATTACGAAAGGGGATTTTGTTATGGCAGGATGGGCCTGTTTCCCCAGGCTAAAGCAGATATGGATGCTTCCATTAAGTATCAGCCTTCACATGGAGCTTCCTATTATTTCCGTGGCCGCGCCTGGGAAGCTCTTGGTGACCCTGCATCAGCTTGTGCGGATTGGAAGAAGGCACTAGAGCTTGGCACGAAAGATGCGGAGCCCTTTATCCAGAATAAGTGCAATCAGTAAGTCTTCTTTAGAAAAGTTTGATCCTCCGGAATTCCTGATTTTGGTTCCAAAATGCACCGGAAAGTGTACCAGAAAGTGCGCCAGAAAGTGTACCGGGCTTCCACTTATAACTATGTGTAATATCAGGCAGTTACGACCTCGTGGCACCACTAGTGGTGGCACCAGTACTCGTGGCACCACTAGTCGTGCCACGAGGTCATATCGGGTCGGTTAAGCCGGAAACTGTTATCTGCCTATCTTCGCTCCCTTATTCCAGTAAAGGAAATGATGAAGAAATCTATAAAAGAAATACTTGCTGCCAAGCCAATCGGTCAGGAGGTCACGGTTTGCGGTTGGGTGCGGACATTCAGGAGCAACCAGTTTATCGCTGTAAGTGACGGATCATGCATGCAGACGATGCAGGTAGTGGTGGATCATGAGAATACCGATGCCTCATTGCTGAAAAGAATAACTACCGGCTCTGCAATCATGGCAACAGGTATATTGATTGAATCCACAGGCAAAGGTCAGGCGGTTGAAGTAAAAGCCCGAACCATTGAAGTTGTCGGTGATTCTGATCCGGATAAATATCTGCTTCAGCCAAAGAAGCATAGTATGGAGTTCCTCCGGGATATCGCACATCTGCGAATAAGGACAAACACATTTGGTGCTGTCATGCGCATACGGCACGCATTATCGTATGCGATCCATCATTTTTTTCACGAACGCGGTTTCTTTTATTTCCATAGCCCGGTCATCACAGGATCGGATGCAGAAGGTGCAGGAGAGATGTTTAAGGTGACAACCCTTTCACTTGATAATGTCCAGAAGAATAAAGAAGGTGATGTTGATTTCAAAAAAGATTTTTTTGGCAAAGCAACTAATCTCACCGTATCAGGACAGCTTGAAGCAGAGCTTGCAGCGCTTGCATTAAGCCGCGTCTATACCTTTGGCCCTACATTCAGAGCGGAGAACAGCAATACCACTCGTCACCTGGCAGAATTCTGGATGATCGAACCGGAAGTTGCATTCTTTGATCTGAAGGATAACATGGATCTCGCTGAGTCCATGTTGAAGTATGTCATTTCATTTGCATTGGATTATTGTGCAGACGATATCCAGTTTTTGAAAGAAAGACAAGAGCAGGAAGAATCGACGAAACCGCAACAGGAAAGAAGTTCGATGGATCTTGTCACAAAACTTCGGTTTGTGGTCGATAATGAGTTTCAGCGTTTAAAATATGAGGAAGCCATTGAAATATTAAAAAACAGCACTCCGAATAAGAAAGGAAAATTCCAATACCCAATAGAAGGGTGGGGCACAGACCTGCAGTCAGAACATGAGCGTTATCTCGTCGAAAAACATTTTCAAAAACCTGTGATCCTTACAAATTATCCGAAGGAGATCAAGGCATTTTATATGCGGGTGGATGAAGATGGACGTACGGTATCGGCGATGGATATTTTATTTCCTTCGATCGGAGAGATTGTCGGTGGTTCACAGCGAGAAGAGCGACTTGATGTATTGACACAGCGAATGGAAGAAATGCATATTCCGTTGCATGAGATGGATTGGTATTTGGATACAAGAAGATTCGGGACTTGTCCGCATGCAGGATTTGGATTGGGTTTTGAAAGATTAGTATTATTTGTAACCGGGATGACGAATATCAGGGATGTGATTCCATTTCCACGGACTCCGGGGAATGCAGAATTTTAGGATCTAAATATATTTAGTCCACACTAACTCCTAGCATATTCCAAAAAACAGGTTCTGCAATTATCTTAATATTCAATTCTCTTGCGAGTTTAGCTTTTCCTGATTGTGTATAAGGATTAGCAACTACCAATAAATCAAGTTTTTTACTTACTCCTTCTTTAATTATTAATCCTCTCTCATGAGCTAGAGTATGAGCCTGTTTTCTTTCAATGATTTTACCTCCAATTTTAGAAAGCAATTCACCTGTAAAACATACTGACTGTCCAGCCAAGTCCAAGTTTTTATTATTTGATTTTAAGTTTTCTAAAGTCGGAATTTTTGCTGTTTCTAAATTAATAATTAAATCAAGTTTTTCAGAAAGGCCTAAAAGCAAGGCAACATTTGCCAAATCTGCCATTTCAATTTCAGAAACTTCTCCGTCTAATAGATAAACTCTTATTAATCTCCTTAAATATTCTTCGTGTATTTCAAAAGCAGAAATCTGAGATAAATCAAATTCTTTCGAAAGAGAATGAAGTTTTTCTTGTTCATCTTCTGTTACTATTCTATCTTCTAAAATCTTGTCCAGAATATCTAAATATTGTTGTATTGGTAATGATTGATTAAGGCTAGTTTCGGGTAATCTTAAAATCATTGAATGCAATCTCGTTTTATTTTTTAAAATATTATCAATAGCATTTGTACGCTTGTGTTCTATTCTACTATTTAATTCTATAGCATTGTTTATTTTAAGGTAATATTTATTATAATAATTTTCGATAAAATGATCTATCCCAAATTGACGTTTGTAAATATTGTACAATTTTAAGAATAATTCTTTTGTTGAATGACAATCTCCATATGCTGTATGTGCATTCTCATTTTCAATATCAAAAAAATTACATAGTGCCTCTAGGTTCCTTTTTGGGGCATCGATAGACAATATTTTTGAAAGTTCGATTGTACACAATCCACTAATAGTGTAATCGGAAATACCTGTATTTAATAGTTCGTTATTCAAAAAATTGATATCAAAATTTACATTGTGACCTACGACTACACTATTGTCAATTATTGATAATATATGAAGTGATATTTCAGAAAAAGACGGAGCATCAACTACCATTTCTGCGGTAATTCCATGAATTCTTGTGGCCCCAACATCACGATTAGGGTTTACTAATGTTTGATATGAATCCAAAATAGACCCATTCTCGTCAATGCTAATTAAAGAAATTTCAACAATTTTGTCATGATAAGCTGGAAATAGTCCAGTAGTTTCTAAATCTAATATTGAATATTTCATTTTACTTTTTTTGTAATGATAAAATTTTCATCTTTAAACCAATCTTTGGATTAAGAGCTATAGATTTATTGTAAGAATGTAGTGCGTCATTAAAAAAATCTATTTTTTCATATTCTTCACCAATTTCTCTAAATATTTCAGCACCAAAAGGTTTGCTGCAACCATCAGCAAATAAAGCCAAATGAATTAGAGAGTCTGCTTTATTACCTAACTTCTCATATAGAATTGAAATCCATTGTTGGGGTATATGTTGATCAGACTCATTCAGAAATGTTAAGTATAATTTATATGCATCAATGGCGCTTATGAAGTCAAGTTTATTTTCATGGGTGCGACCAAGATCGAAATATTCTTGCCTTTTTCCAGTTCTTGGATCATTTAAATTATAAGTTAATAGCTCTTCCATAATTCAATTAATAGTATTGTAAAAAAATTCTAAATATCTTTTTGAAACCGTTTCCAAATAATATTTTCATAGAGTGTCAATATAATAAAATTTTTGCATCTGACCTAATAAATTCCTGCCACGACATCCCACCTGATCCCACAGTCAATACTTTGTCAGGTTGATGAGCCTTTATAAAAGCATTTACACCGGAGCGCCGGGGTTTCAATGCTGTAGTGACTTCGATGCCAATTGTTTTCTTTCCGTCGGTAAGTACAAAATCGATTTCATCATTAACGTGTCTCCAGTAATTTAAAGTGAAATGATTTTTTATACTGGCATTTAAGAGATGTGCTCCTATGCATGACTCCACCCATCTTCCCCATCTCGCCGAATCATTGTATATAATCGAAAACGTTTCTGATTGAGTGGCTGTCATCAGTGCAGTATTATGTACCTGGAATTTAGGGATTGAACCTCTTTGGCGTATGATGCCCTTGCTGTATTTTTCAAGACCTGCCAGGAGGCCTGCTGTGGCTAGTAAATTCAGATAATGGGAAAGCGTTGTTGTATTGCCTGCATCAGGCAAGTGTCCTAATATTTTATTGAAGGATAAAATTTGTCCTGAATATTGACATCCCAGGTCAAAAAGTCTTCGCATGAGCGCCGGCTTATCAACTCGTGTCAGTTGCATGATGTCCATGGATATGCTGGTTTCAATAAGTGAATCACGCACATAATTTTTCCATCGCATTTCATCCTGGATGAATGATGCAGGTCCCGGATATCCACCAAACCAAACATATTCTTCAGGGCTGAAACCAAATGTAGCATTCATTTCTGTAAATGTCCAATGGCATAAATAAATGGTTTCAAACCGGCCGGTTAATGATTCAGTTAATCCTTGTTGCAATAACAAGCGTGAAGAACCCAGCAAGATCACCTTGAGAGGCAAATTATTGCGGGTGTCTGCATCCCATTCTTTTTTGACCTGTTCACTCCAGTTTTTAATCTTCTGAATTTCGTCAATGATAAGGATGGCTTCCGGCGCAGTTTCCTGTCTCAATTTAATACGCGCAGTTTCCCATTGGAAGCGGATCCAGGATTCATCATCTGAAGCAATTGCATCAGCGGAAACAAAGTGGACTGGAAAACCAGTTCTATTAATAAACTGGGTCACCATGGTGGTTTTTCCAACCTGTCTGGGGCCGGATATCACCTGTATAAACTTTCGGGGTTCCAGATTCAATCGTTGTTTTAGGATCTCCAGTTCACTCCTGATCAATTTTGTACCGTCACTCATTTTCTCATCAAAATATATTAAGTAAAATTACTCACTTTATTGAGTAAAATTACTCATCATATTGAGTAATTTTAAATTTCAATATAAAAATTAACATAATATATTGAAAATAAGCATATTGTGACAAAATTTAAAAAATGAATTTACATTGTATTTTTATAAATAGACTGACAATTTTGATGACTAAATCATTGAACCTGACCTTTATCCGATACATTTGAGAAAAAAGAACAACCATTGACCTTTCACAACCCCACCTTCGAAGACCTATCAGAAAAAGAATGGATCGTTACAAATGGCCTTGGTGGTTATGCCTCTTCTACTATTTCCGGAGCAAACACTCGTCGGTACCACGGTTTACTTGTAGCATCACTACGACCTCCGACTGAACGAGTAGTGATCGTCTCTAAAGTGGAGGAAACGATCATGGACGCAAATGGACAGCAAATTCAACTGTCATCAAATCAATATCCCGGTACAGTTCATCCGGATGGATTTAATACCATTTCTGATTTCAATCGTCATCCTTTGCCACGCACTACCTTTCAGGGAACTGACTTCATTCTCTCCAAAGAAGTGTTTATGGTTTATCAGTCTAATACGACTGTAGTGGAGTATCATAATCTTGGTGATAAAGAAATCATTCTAAAACTCAATCCTTTTTATGTTTACCGGGACTATCACAACTTGTTTTCTCAGCAGGATAAATTTGATTTTTATCACGAGGAAAATTTCAATGATGTCACTGTCATTTATCCGTTTCATGGTGCAGCTCCATTATATGTTCAATGCCTGGGAGGTGGATTCCGGGCTGACAGGATTTGGTATAAAGATTTTATTTACGAAAAGGAAACTCAGCGTGGTCTTGACGATCGGGAAGATGCATGTTCAATCGGGACATATGTAGTCATATTGAAACCAGGCCAGAAGACACATATCGTTTTCACCATCGAAAGTGAAATGCTTCATCAACCCTGGGAACAACTGAAAGAAGTTGAATACAAACGAATCGCAGCATTAACCAAAAAAGGTAATGCCAGGATTCCTGCAGGATTGTCAATTGATGACGAACGTTTCTTTTTAGATCTCATCACATCCGGTGATCAGTTTATTGTGCACCGTGAATCAAACAATGGATACAGCATCATCGCTGGTTACCATTGGTTTACGGATTGGGGGCGCGATACGATGATCTCGATGAGAGGCTTAGTGATAGCAGGTGGTCAACAAGAGCTTGCAAAGAATATCATCAATACTTTTTTGGTGTACCTCAGGGATGGCCTGATCCCAAATCGTTTTCCGGACCAGGGTGAAACGCCTGAGTACAATACGATCGATGCATCTTTATGGCTGTTCATCGTACTGTATGAATATCAACAGAAGTTTAATGATACCGGCTTTATACTGGAATGCATGCCGAAATTAAAAGAGATACTTTCTTCTTACAGGGATGGTACTGATTTTAATATTCATATGCTGGAAGAAGGCCTGATATCCGGCGGAGAAGGATTGACTCAACTGACCTGGATGGATGCAAAGGTCGGAGATTATGTAGTCACGCCACGCCATGGATGTCCTGTGGAAATCAACGTGCTTTGGTATAATGCAATACAGGTCTATCTTCAATTTCAACATTTATGTAAAATCGAAGATGAGGGATGGAAAATGCTTTCGTTAAAAGTCAAAGATGCATTCCGTGAATATTTTATCAACGAAAAGGGATATCTGAATGATGTAGTGATCCCGGGAGAATATGCTGATGATGCTGTAAGGCCAAACCAGTTGTATGCTTTAAGCTTACCATTTTCATTATTAACAGATAAAGAAAGTCACCAGGTAATGCAGGTCATAACCTCAACTTTGTTTACACCCTATGGCCTCAGATCATTGTCAATGGATCATCCGGATTTCATAGGTATTTATACCGGTGATCAATGGCATCGTGACAAAGCATATCACCAGGGTACTGTCTGGGGATTTCTGTTGGGAGAATATTTACTGGCATATCTAAAATTGTACAAGAATTCTGCAATAGCGAAAAAGCAGGTGTTGGATATGATGCGTCCGGTGAAAGAACATTTTTACCATTCCGGTTGTATTCATGGCATATCGGAAATATTTGATGGAGCCGAACCCGGACCGGGAAAAGGATGTATACATCAGGCCTGGTCGATTGGTATGCTACTGGTAGTATTTGATCTGATACGAAAATGAATTTTTCACGATACACCTTCATGAGTTCATCTTTAACATGATAAATTTATTATGGAGCGAACAATTCTGATCACCGGAGCGAATGGAAATTTAGGCAGGGAGGTTGTCAAATTATTATCTGCTGAAGGATATAAAATCATTGCGGTTGCAGGACATGGTGAAATCACAGAATCTTTAAAACAGCATGCAATACGTGTCGATCATGTTGACCTGCTCGATGAGAAATCCTCGGAAATTTTTGTTCAATCCATGATTGATGAGTATCCACAACTGGAAGCAGCGGTGTTGCTTGCCGGTGGTTTTGAAATGGGCAATCTTGAAAAGACGGATGAGAATTTACTGGATAAGCAAATAGCCTTGAATTTTAAAACTGCATGGTTTGTGGTAAAGCCTTTCATGACTCATTTTAAGAAAAAAGGTGCAGGACAGATTATCCTGATTGGTTCCAGGCCAGCCATAAATCCTAAAGATGGAAAGAATAGTATCGCATATGCATTATCCAAATCATTGCTGTTCAGGCTGGCTGAGATAATAAATGATTCCGGAAAGGATCATGGAATCACAGCATCTGTAATAGTGCCCAGTATCCTGGATACACCTCCCAACCGGGTGGACATGCCTGATGCAGATTTTGATGCATGGGTAAAGACATCAACGGTGGCAGAAACTATAAGCTTTATTTTATCAGATGCAGGAAAAGAACTGCGTCAGCCGGTATTCAAAATTTATGATCGCTCATAGGGTATTCTTATTTATAAAAAAAGGAATTGAATATGGTATTCAATTCCTTCAAGGCTGAGACTTTGGAAACCAGCACTCGTTATTTCATTATTCCTTAATAAAAGTCTTAGTGAAATATGAACCAGACGCGGTATTTATTTTCGCGAAATAAGATCCATTGGGTAACTGGTTAACATGAAAACTAGAGACACTCTCTTTTTTATCCTGCACAAGATCACCGGAAAGGTTATATATTTTAATACCAACGATTCCTTCCTTGCTTCGGAGCGTCACTAAATCACTTGCAGGATTTGGAAACAATTCTATGGATGAATTATTATCATTTGGATCGGATGTGGCAGTTATTGAATTGACAGTATAAATACTGATCTTATCGGCAATACCTTCTCCGCCATTATTTATCAGGAATATTTTTTTGCCATCAGGTGATACTGCGATGTCTCTCAATCTTCCATTGACATCCTGGTCTGCTCCGAAAAAATCTTCCGATGGGGCCATAAGCTCGCCGCCAGGGGTAAGCTTCAGGACATGTACTTCATTGTCTGTAGTCGTTCCATTTTTTAAGGAAACCACCAGGAGGCTGTTTTTCCATTCCGGAATGCCATCACTATTGTAATAAATTCCATCAGATGGTGCTGGTGTACACCATGAAAGGTAATCGTCATTTTTTGGCTGAGGTTCGGCGCAAAAAGAATAAAATGCTTCCACAAGTTGATCACCCGGAATTCTTGGATCAGGTTGATAATCCGCTATGAACTGTGCTTCACCAGGATAATTATTGTCACTATGATAACCTCTGACCCACTTCCATCCATAATTCATACCTGCCTGAAGAAGATTTACTTCATCATCTGTACGGTCTCCATGTTCGACATCAAATAAACGATCCAACTGAGGGATATACATCAGTCCTTGCGGATTCCGATGGCCTCGTGTGTAAAATGAATTGCCAGGGATAGGATTGTCAAGTGGAATTGATCCATCTATATTGAACCGGTGAATTTTCCCGTTGTCTGTATCCGGATTCTGAGCCTGGTTATTTGGATTGTTGGATTGTGGTACATAACAATCAGGACTGTTTTTTTCTGAGATGCCATGATCGCCTACAGAAAGGAACAAATAAGGTTTGCCATCATCGCGCATGATAGCCATTAATCTTCCACCCAGGTGATCGTATCCCGTTGAAATTCCTGTCACTATATCAGTTTTGGAAGTAACTGATTGGGTTGTCCAATCCCAGCTAAGCTGTGCGATTTTAAATTTTGTGGCTGGTGCGGAAGCAGTTCCACTATTATAGGAATAAAGGAAATAGATAAATGCATTTGCCGGATTTAGAAAATCAGGATGCAGGGTTAAGCCTAAAGTACCTGATCCGATATTCGGCATAAAACATAATGGCAATTGTTCCAACGGAGAATCTTCAAAAGAATCCGGTGCAACATACACTATGGTTTTTGCACCTGTATTTGGATCAACTCTTGATACCGTTCCACCTGCTTCAGTCAACCATAGATACCCATCCGGTCCATACGTCATTTCCCATGGAGTGGAGAGCTCTGTCGGTAATTGAGAGCGCGTAAAAGTTTGTGTTTTACCACTATTATATAAGGAGATTAAAAGGAACAGTACAAGAATGTTTTTCATAACAATAGATATTTATGATGAATTAAAGACAATTCAAACATTATGAAGGGATGAAACAACTAAGACAAGTAGGAGAGCTTATCCTGGTGGTGAGGAAGCCGATGGGGTAAAAGTATGGTGATAGCTATGCAGGAGTGTTATATGATTCTGTAATTATGTTTCAGAATTACCATATAGGGTATTAAGTAAAGAATCCATTTACTTCCATTTCCAATTCAGTTCTTCGGTATAAGGAATAGTATGTGCTGAGGCAATTCTTTTCAGCTCGGTGACCAATTCCACGATCTGATCTGTTTTTTGTTTTGGAATGACAATTGCATTTTGATCTTTTTGCTCTACCAGGATCAGGGAGCCGGTTTCTGATATGATCGCAATATCTGTCCACGGCATTTTGGTTTTACTGTCGCCCACGGCTACGGAGATACCTTCATCATCTAATTCGATGTTGGTATTCACTCCGATCTCCTGGCTGTAGTTTGCTTTGATATACTTCATGAAATGTTTGAAGTATTGTCTTTTTTCAAAATAAGTATAGAAAAAATACATGGGAAGACAGAGCACGAAAAAGATACCCGAATTGACTGGACCCTGGGTATTATATAGAAATAATCCTGCAATGAAATAGAGGAACAAGATGACAAGTTTGTTCATGGTTCTCTTTCGAACCACCCGTTTTGATTTAGTGGTCACATAATACAGGTAATTCAGGTAATCACTTTCTGCAGGTATATAGGAGTATGTCATGATCTTATTTTGTCCGTGAATGTAATAAAAAACGATTCGACTGTGGTTGTTGAGCTGCGCCGTGCTGCGCTTCGACCTGCCAGGCTCAACCTTATGTAGGTCGAAGAACTTGCTCTCCGCTTCTTGCTTTAATTGCCGATTGCTTATTGCCAATTGCTTATTGCCAATTGCTTATTGCCGATTGCTGACTGCCTATTGTATTCGCTTCACCACCAATCGGACCAAAGAAAATGATCCATGTTGAAAAATCATCTGAAAAATTTTCAAACCTGTGTTCAATGTGTGCCGGCACAAAAAAGAAATCTCCTTGTTTAAAGGTATGCTTCTTTCCATCTGAGATGAAGTCGCCATGCCCTGCGATGATGACATATACTTCATCCCGGTCATGCGGTGTCTGTAGATCTTCTTTAAGCGGCTTGTAAATTTCAACTGACAGTGAACCATGGCTATAAAGTTCTGTAAAAAGTTTTCTTTCTGCAGACAGCCTATTTAATCCTTCTTCCGGGGAAATTTTCATGTTATCCTACTGCGTTCACGCTACGTGGAAGAGTAAAAAATGCAATCAAAAGGAAAAGGAAAATCAAACCAGTGGTGACAATCGGGGGTATAAAAGTTAAGAATACATTTGCGATAAACGTAATTCCAAATACGATAAGGTTAATCACTAAAACCCCTTTGAGAATATCTGTGCCGACATGTTTGGTGAGGAGAAACCAATTGATCAAACCACCCAGTAAGAGCATCAATGCAAATCCGGCGCTCATGGAGGTTATGAGATTATTCATAGTAGGAGTGAATCCCTGTCCCATATCCAATCGGAGTGTAGACATCAGGTTTACCATCTCTTTTTCAGCATCATTCGACCCTTCCTGATTTACAAAAAAGCTAACGGAGTGGAGACATGCTGTAAGGATCTGAAAAGTGGCGGCTGTTTTTAACCAGAATGTATATCGTCTGAACATGAGGGATGGATTTATGAATAAATGTAGAGGTTATTTTAATCAGAATTTACACCTTCTTACTGTCTTACGTTCTTACTTTCTTACTGTCTTACTGTCTTGCCTTTTTTACAACTTCCCTGATGGGTACATCATTGATCATCACGTCTTTGATCACCGCATCCCCGTTCTTAATACTTACTAATGCATACGCTACCTGGTTAGAATCCCTGGCCGCTTCTCCATACGCATCCTGTGCTCCCTGTGCTTTTGATTCTTCCATATAAAACCTGTCGAACGGATACTCCAATGTCACGTAACTTATGGTGTCTGGTACTACATAGCCAATAGATGCTTTTACAAAATTATCATCGTCCACGGGTTTATCTTTTGAAACAGCATTTATTTTGACAAAGCCTTTTTCATCTTCACCAAGTATGACAAAAACCGGATCACCTGCATTCCATGCTTCCGCATTTGCTATATGCATCGAATTGGCTTCGAAGGAAAGAATGATATATTTCCCGCGGAATGGATCATTGGGATCAATCGGTGCAGTTCTGAATTTGTATTCTTTTCCACCTGACAGGATGGCTTCTTTCCTGGTGATCATTTGCGCAGGAAAGTAAAGCTGCAGGAGAACCATCAGGATGAAAGCAGGAATTAAAATTATTTTATTCACAATTTGGAATTTACGATTTACGAATTAGAATTTACTTTTTTCGATTCCGGATTAATGGATTCCGGATGCTGGACTTAAGACTCATTTTTTATTCATGCTTATATTTAACTATTCACTTATTATTTTCTCGCAAAGTCGCAAAGGCACAGCTCACTTTACACGTCTCACTACTGACTACTCACGATTCACGATTCACGATTCACGACTGACGTCTCACGCTTTTTCTTCATCATCAAGTAATTCGCAAAAAAGAAACCCAGTCCTACAGCAACGAACAATATTCCTTTTAGGACAAAACTGATGTCTGTATCAAAGAACCTGCAAATGACTAATGCCGTCACAATCAACAAGCCATAATTCAGTATGCCGAGGTGATTTTGCTTTGCGCCCTCCCGGATCGTCTGTATTCCCACGCCGAGAACAAGCACATTGATCAACACCTGTGCAAATGGGGAAGACAACCCAATCAGGAATATGATGATAAATAAAATGAAAATATTCTCTACAGGTTTTATTTCCCATGACTTGTATTTTATTTTCTGATAAACTAAGAGAGCCAGTGAAGCAAGTGTCAGGAATGCTGAAACGATAAATTCTGGTGAGGAAAAAACATCCGTATCGGAAAATGTTTCATCTATCAGGTCTTTCCAAAAGAAATTAAAGCTCAATATCAATAATATCACAACTGTACCTAATGACCCCAGCACGAGATATCCATTATTCCTGATCTTTTGTTCCCTGATGAAAGGTGTATTCCCGATCAAATAAAGAAGACCAAACAGACTGACATAAGCGATAAACATAAGTTCTTCAGTATCCCGGGCGAAAGTTCCCAGCATAGTGATCACTGACAATGGAATAAACCAATTGTGAAACGTGAAGAAATTACTCTCCTTTTGTTTTCTGAATAATAAATAATAATAAGGAAGAGCGAGCAGCAACATCCCCCAATACATAAAGGATTCATGTGTTGAATTTCCCCAATAGCTCAGTTCGCAGGCATACCATGTGATACCGGCGATATATAGAAGGGATGCCATGGAAGACCTCATTACATAGATGATCGGTACGCACAGCAACATCCAGGTGAATAAAAATGAGCCCAGGTTACCCGGTACATTGTAGATCTGTCCGATTAAAGAAATGCATGCACCAACTGAAAAAAACAGGAAGGATGATCCGGCTTCCCTCCATGCCACACTATCTTCTTTTTTAAGCAAAGTAAATCCGCAGATCAGCTGGCCTGCAACGAGGGGAATGAAAGCGATGACGGTTTTGACAGCCCTGGAAAGTGAATCCCAATTGTGTGCAAGGATAAGAATGATACCTAAGCTTACCAGGATAGCTCCAAGGATTCCAAAAACAATGACCAGCTTGTTGGAGGAAGGTTCGTATTTAGATTCGTAATATGCGTTTATCCGGTCTGCAACTTCTGTAGTAATGATTCCGGCATTTAGTAATTCAGTGATTTCCTTACGAACTTTCATAGTTGGCTTTTAACAATGCTAAAGGTAGTGCAATAGAGTATAAGCTGACTGAATATCACCGGCTTGAATTCCAGGTTCGGTTGAATCAGCAATTTATACATCAAGCTTTACAGAAAACTTATACCTTCGACCTCAAACCGCACTATATTGGCAAAGCAAGTAAAGCAGAAGGCAAAAACCCCTGTCACCCCAGTCGTACAACCCCCTTCCGATACCATGATCATGTGGGGAAAATATTTTCCCTATATCATCACCGGTATCTTTTTCATTCTCTCCCTCATCGGAATACTCAATCACGAAATGTGGCGGGATGAATACCAGGCATGGATGGTAGCCAGGGAGGCCCATTCCATTCCCGAACTCTTTCACAATCTTAAATACGAAGGGAATCCGGTGCTATGGCACGCATTTCTTTTCATTATCACTGCATTTACGGATAATCCTTTCTACATGCAGCTGTTCCATATCCTGATTTCTGCAGCTGCCATATTTCTGATCAACCGGTATGCACCGTTTCCAATGTTTCAGAAAATCCTGTTGTCATTCGGGTATTATACTTTTTTTGAATACAACCTGATCGCGAGAAGCTATGGACTGGGAATGTTGCTGATCATCATTTTTTGTATTTTGTATAAAGAAAGGCAGAAAAATATTTTACTCATCGGAGCTGTGTTATTCCTTCTGTCTAACAATACTATATTTGGCGTTATACTTACGGTTAGTTTCGCAGGCATTATTCTCTACGAAACATTGATTAGGGATAAGAAAAGTAAAGCACCTAAAATCCCGGTTGGTAAGCTGGTATTATTTTCAGCAATTACTTTTTCAGGTGTGCTGCTGGGATATTTGCAAATCCGTCCTGAACCTGATAATTCATTTCCCACGCTGTATGTCACGCATTTTGATATAGTGCGATTGAAATATACTTTATCAAGATTTATTCATGCGTACATAGCCATACCTAATTTCAGAAATTTTCATTTTTGGAATACCAATTTTTTTGTACCTGATGAACGTAAGTTCCTGGTAGGCGTTACACCTATCTTGCTTGTTGCATGGTTATTAGCCTTTTTACGTTACAGGCTGATTTTTTTGTTGTATGCGGCCGGAACATTGATCTTGCTCGTGTTTTATTATTACACCGGTTTTATATGGAGCCGGTATTCAGGACATTTATTTTTACTCTTACTTGCGTGTTGCTGGTTGGTTTATTATTATAAAGAGAAGCCTTATAAAAATGCATTGTTCGATAAACTGGCTGTCATAGGTAATAAAATAAGAAATCCATTTTTCATCCTCATCCTGTGCATCCATGTCATCGGAGGGCTGACCGCCTATTACATGGACCTGAAATACCCTTTTTCAACCAGTCACGTTGCTGCGGATTACATCAGGAATAATAAGCTTGATGAGTTTAATATCGTGGGCAGCCAGGATTATGCAATTTCACCATTAGCATCAGAACTGGACAAGAAAATATATTATGTGGAACGGAAGGAAGCCGGAAGCTTTATTATCTATGATAAGAAAAGAACTTTTGTTTCCAATTTCGGAGAGCTCGTAGCTTTTGCAGAGCAGGTGATGGGAAAAGAGAAAAATCGTGTCATACTTGCAAAGAGCAACGAACTTACAAAGACGTATAATGATACCGGTGAGATGGCTCCCTGGGACGAAGGAATGGTGACCGATTCCCTGGCTATGACACTGCTGACGAAGATCGAGCCGGGTATAGTGGATGATGAAGTCTATTATATCTATGCAATAGACAGGGTGAAATAACATTTTGGGTTGAGCCAATTATTCTTTCATAAAACAATGCAGTAGGTAAAATTGTCTACTATTGCACCATACCAATACCTGATATATCATTGGAAATTCTTAATCGTAAAGCTAAATTTGAATATCACTTGCTTCAGTCATTCGAAGCCGGTATGATGCTGAAGGGGACCGAAGTAAAATCCCTTCGCCTCGGCCAGGCGAATATGAGTGATGCGTGGTGCCTCTTTGAAAACGGAGAACTTTATCTTAGAAATCTGCATATCAGTGAATATGAGCATGCAAGCATGTCGCAGCATGAAGCTAAAGCTTCAAGAAAATTATTACTAAAAAAAGCAGAACTCAAAAAGCTTGAACGCAGAGTTGCAGAAAAAGGATTAACAATTGTACCGTACAGGATTTATTTCTCCGAACGTGGCCATGCCAAATGTGAAATTTATCTTGCCCAGGGAAAGAAAGAATTTGATAAACGAAATACCATCAAGGACAGGGATGTCCAACGTGATATCGACAGACAATTGGCGTAAAAAAAAGAAAAAAGATGTGCGTAGTTTCAAACTACGCACATCTTTTTTCTTTTTTTAAACTCACTACTCACTACTCACTACTCACTACTCACTACTCACTATTACGATTTCGACGGCACATTGCTGAACTGCATCGGATGATCAGGTTTCAGATGTTCGTTGATGAAGTCAGTCATTTTTACATAGAGATGACGCCTTGCATTATCACCATAAATCCCGTGGTTGCGGTTGGGATAGAAATAGGTGTCATATTGCTTATTAGCTTTTATTAATGCTGCAGACATTTCAGCAGTATTTTGAAAATGGACATTATCATCTGAGCTGCCATGTACCAGTAAGTAATTTCCGGTAAGCTTATCCGCGAAATTGATCGGGCTATCATCCTCGTATCCTTTAGAATTTTCTTTTGTATCCCGCATGTAACGTTCCGTATAAATGGAGTCATACCATTTCCAGTTGGTCACAGGTGCGACAGCTATGGCAGAATTAAAAACATCATTTCCTTTAAACAAACAAAGCGAAGACATATAACCGCCATAGCTCCATCCGAATATCCCGATACGCGAAGCATCTGCATAAGGGAGCTTGCCTAAATATTTCGCTGCTTCGATCTGGTCAATCGTTTCATAATGTCCAAGCTGCAGGTAGGTCATCTTTTTAAATTCTTCTCCACGTCCGCCTGTTCCACGATTGTCTACGCATGCAATGATATAGCCCTGCTGTGCAAGAGACTGAAACCACCAGTAATCACTTCCCATCCAGCCATCAACTACTTCCTGTGAACCAGGACCTCCATACAGGAACATAAATACAGGATACTTGCGTGTAGGATCAAAATTGTATGGTTTGATCTGGTACCCATTAAGCTCAACTCCTTCTGTTGTAGTGAATTTGAAAAAATCAACCGGTTGCACTTTGTATTCTTCCTGCAGCTTTTTAATTCCTGCATTATCTTCCAGCAATCTCACCATCTTTCCATTCCGGTCATTGACAGCATAAGAGGCAGGCGTATTGATACCGGAATGTGTCCAGACGAAGAGGTCAAACGTAGTTGAAAACTCGGCTGTATTTGTCCCTTCATCACCTTTGATGGTTACCGGGGCATCTCCATTCAGGGCAACACTATAGATTTCTCTTTCCATGGGTGATTTCATGTTTCCCTGGAAATAAATCTTTTCATTTTTTTCATCAATTCCATAAAACCCGGTTACTTCCCATGGTCCTGATGTCAGCTGGCGTTTTAATGTGCCATCCATGTTGTACAGGTAGATGTGATTGTAGCCATCTTTTTCACTTGTCCAGATAAATCCTCCCTGGTCAGAAAGAAACGTCAGGTTGTCGTGAATATCGATGTAATATTTATTGTCTTCCTGCAACAGGGTAGTGGTTTTTCCATCAGCAGCGTTTGCAAGAAGGAGATCAAGATGGTTCTGATGACGATTCATCCAGAACACACAAAGCTTTGATGCATCGGTTGTCCATTTTATCCTGGGGATATATCCATCAGGATCGCTTGTACGATCGACGTTTACCTTTTTCTTTGTTTTTGTATCATACAGGTGGATGCTCACCTTCGAATTTTCCATACCTACCTTTGGATATTTGAAAGTTTCCATTTCAGGATACATTTCACCGGTATAATTCGTCATCGTGAAATCTTTTACGGCACTTTCATCGAATCTATAATATGCAAGATGACGGCTGTCCGGGGACCATGCAAAAGCTTTTGTAAATGAAAATTCTTCTTCATAAACCCAGTCGCATGATCCATTGATGATCGAATTGACTTTGCCATCTGTAGTAACCCTTGTAGTCTTTCCGGACTTCAGGTCTTTGAAGTAAAGATCATTATCCATGACGAAGCCTACTTTTTTTCCATCGGGAGAAATGGAGGCATGCATTTGCTTATTCACATCGGACAACTTTGTAATAGTGCTTGTGGCAAGGTTGTAAACATATGTCCATTCTTTTGTTGAATGGCGATATATGGTTTCTGTACCGGTATTTAGCAAGAGTTGAGTTTCATTATCACTGAACGTGTATTCATCGATTTGATTTTCTGATGCTGGCAGCATGAGCGTACTTATATTCAGGATGGTGTCGACAAGATCACCGGTCCTCAAATCATATTTCACGATCATATTTTTCTGAAGAGCAGTGTAATGGTGTCCGTCATTCATAAAACGAAAACCAGGAACGCCTTTCGCGCGGAATGTGCCATTCGTCCAGATATCATCAATTGTGATCTGGCGCTGTGCGAGGCTCTGCGACAAGGGTAAAACAACAAATCCTGTCAGGAGCAGAGATATTAACCAATTCATTTTCATCTATCAGTATTTATCAGGTAAGGAGGTGCGCAAATTTCGTCATTTGATAACGTAATGACAAGGGCTAATCTGATATAGTGGTCTATTATTAGAGGCAGCTTATCGATAGAGGTTCACTGTTTCAACTACAAGTGAGATCATTAACCGATTTACCATTAACCGATTAACCTTTTAATTCTCTTTTTGAAAAATAATTTACCTCCCTAGTGGAGTACGCACACCCGTCTGAATAGAAACAGACCTCACGTGCTTTCCATTGTTGTTGCTGAATTTCAGATTGGGAATCTGGTATTGCCCGGCAGCCTGTAGGAAAAGGGTACGATGCTCATTGAATGAATATTCAATCCCTAAGCCTGCAGTGGGTGACACGAAGCTTTTCGTGCTGAATGGGGCACCATCACGGATATGCTCTTTGATCCTTCTGGATTCTTTAATCGTATTTGCAAGATTCGGATTATGGATTGGATTTTCATTGACACCTAATGATGGGAAATGATATTTAATGGAGACATCGACATCAGACTTAACGATCAGGTTCAGATTAAATCCTGCAAGCGCATAGAATTTGAACGGGCCTTTATTTTCAATCTTATATCTGAATTGAACAGGAAGCGTCAATAATTGCAAACGCATCGCGTCAAACTGTACAATGCCATTGTCAAACGCAGTACCTACTACTAATTTGCGGGCTGGCTCAAACGTTTTTGAATTGTAGATTAATCCTGATTCCACCGCCCATCTTGGATGATCTATAGCCATTGTGAACCCACCTCCATACCCATAACTGGGAAGGCCTTGTTGCGGGAAAACTATGACACGACCTGCACTGTTTAACCTGTCTTCAGGCATGCGCAGCCGATTGTAATCCACCAGGGTCAGAATTCCAAAAACAGCATGTGTTCCTTTCCGTTGTTTTACAAAAGCAGGATGTGGACCAGTCACATATGTATCGCTCAGAACGGGAGAGGTAAGTGAAAAAAGAAAATCAAGATTTCCATCTCTTGGATCATCTGCTGAAGCGATCAGGTTAGCATCTATTTCATCAAACGATCCGTCTGTATGCTGAGGTTGAATAAGTTGAATTTCTTTTGTGGTGGACTCTATTAAATTGTCATCTCTTTTTGATTCGCTGATTCCGGCGAAAGAAGAAAGAGGATCAACTATAGCAACTGATGCCTGGCGTGCCTGGTGTGATGGATCAGGTAATTTCTGAAAATCAGGTTTGTCTTTATTATTCGAAACATGGACACCGGAAGCAATCAATGAAGATTTATTACGTGATGCGGTTTTTGATTTAGTATGCTTCTGATTTACCCGGGTTACATCTGTTGGATTTGATTCTTTTGATCCGGCAATTTCTTCAGAAGTATTCGTTTTCCCTTTGTCGCTCAGGTTTTCATTTGAGGTTTGTAGGGATGAATTACCGGCCATATCATCATGACTGGTATTTGATTTTACTTCATTAGCATCATGGTTATATAGCGGGGTATCGAAAGGAAGCTTGCCCAATCGTCCCATGTTGAAAACTGTAAAAATCAAAAGGAAAACAGCGGCTACTTCCACAATCTTTAAAGCAATCAATTTGGCGCGAAGGAAATTGCTGTCCGCTAGGCGTTGCAAAAAAAGTGGCCAGGTACGCGGGTCATATTTAGGTTCAAATTGTGCAATGCGTCTGCGAATATCCTCATCAAATTGCCTGTCGGCTGCATCGAGAGAAGCTTTGATGAGTTGCCAGCCGGCTTCCTGTCCGGGAGCCTGGAAAGTATCGATTGATTCTTTAAGATGTTCATCGAATATGGGATCATCACCTATACCGTTCAATTCGGCCATTTGATCCATCTGGTTAGAGAACTCATCCCAATTGGGCTGCAATCCTTCGGGCTTATAATCGCCTAAAAGATCCTTCAAATTCTTATCCCACTCGTTATTTAGCATGTTGACCTAACGTTGCAGCAAGTAAATCTTTAAGTTTTGACCGGGCTTTTACAAGATTTGACCTGCTGGTGCTCTCAGTTATTTCCAGGATATCAGCGATTTCCCTGTGCGAAAAGCCTTCAACTACATAAAGATTAAAGACAGAACGATAAGCGGGGGACAAGCGCTGTATGCATTTGATGATTTCCTGGACGGTAAGCTTACTCAGGGCATCAGGTTCATTAGTTTGGACATTATAGGCAGTTTCAAGGTCTTCTGTTCGACGGCGGGTTTGCATCCGGTAATAATCGATGGCTGTATTGACCATGATCCTTCGCATCCAGGCGATCAGTGAAGTGCCGGGCTGATATTTGTAAATATTGTTGAGGATCTTGATGAAACCTTCGTGAAGAATATCGAGTGCATCGTCCTGGTTGCTTGCATACCTGAGGCATACACCCATCAACAAGGTGTAGTGGTCTTCATATAATTGCTTCTGTGCCCACCGTTCTTTGGCGATACAGGCATCAATGAAGGCCCTTTCCTGATTCTCGAGGCTGATGGAAATACTCATACCGGATTTAAATATCGGAAAAATCCTGTAATTCCCCCAGTCTATCCTCCGGAATGTCAACCGACTTACAGAAAATCGCTGAGTTCATCTAAAATCAGGATCAATCAACAGGATCATCGTATTAACTTACTGCCATGGAAGAAACTTTGGAAATATTGAGATATCCGGTTGGCAAATTCGATTGGTCTAAAGATGTTTCAAAGGCAGAGCGTGACCAGGCGATTCAAAAGGTTGCTGCTTTCCCCGGCCGGATCAGGGAAGTGGTTGAGAAGTTAAATGAAGATCAGCTTGACACACCTTACCGTACTGATGGGTGGACGATCAGGCAGGTGGTGCATCACTGCGCAGATAGTCATATGAATGCTTACATCAGGTTTAAGCTTGCACTCACCGAAGACAAACCTGTCATCAAACCTTATCTTGAAGCAGAGTGGGCGAAGATGCCGGATTACCGGCTTGATCCTGCAGTGTCACTTAACCTATTGGAAGGAATTCACATGCGTTGGGTGACCCTAATGGAAAATATGAGTGAAAAAGAATGGAGCCTGGGGTTCACACATCCTGAGCACAACCGATGGATGGTCCTGGATAAAACGGTGGCGATGTATGCGTGGCATTGTGAGCATCATCTGGGGCATATCACTGGTTTGGTGGAGAGGATGGGGTGGTGAAAATTCTCTGTACCCCGCCACGTGAAAGGAGAATTTCGTTTGTACGCCCCGCCCTGAAAAGGAGATTTCGCTATACCCCCCGCCCCCTGAAAGGGGGAGTTGCTGATTTTTCTTTTTGTAAATCAGTGGAATAAAATTTATGCCAGGCACTCTGAAAGGGAGATAATATCATACCCACCTACCATCTGAAAGGGAGAGCTTCTGATTTTTCTTTTTAGAAGTTAAAATGTAATTCCTTCTTTCAGCATAACGAAAAATATTCAGCAACTCCCCCTTTCAGGGGGTGGGGGGTACGGCGAAAGTCTTTGTCTTATTTACAAGAAATAATATTTGCTTTTCTTTTTCCACGGGATTAATTTCGAAAAGAATTAATCATCAGTTGAAATGAAAACAGATATGCACTACGGTGCTTACCCGGCTATTTTTGAATATGCAAAAAGCTCAGAAACAATCCGACCAGGGCGGAAGAAAAAATGTGGAGCTATCTTCGGAATCATAGGTTAAAAGAAAAATTCCGTCGTCAATATCCGATGTGGATTTATGTAGCTGATTTTTATTGTCATTATCTCCTATTAGTAATCGAGATTGATGGTGAAGTTCATTTTGAAGAAGAAGTTCAGGAAAAGGATGAAGTAAAAGAAAAGGACATTAGAAGTCTTGGAGTAGATGTCATCCGTTTTACAAACCATGAAGTGTTGAATGATATTGATTCTGTAATGAGCCGGCTATATTCTAAAATTGTGGAGATAAAAAATGAGCGTTTTAAACCTGGAAAAAAGAAAGAGCAAGATATCGTTGTACCCCCCGTCCCCTGAAAGGGGGAGCTGCTGATTTTTCTTTTTAGAAATCATCTTAATTGCAATTCCGTTTTCAGGAGAAGAGGGTACAACGAAAATGTTTTTCAACAACTCCCCCTTTCAGGGGGCGGGGGGTACAGCGAAATCTTCCTTTCAGGCGGCGGGGGTATAGCGAAATCTTCCTTTCAAGTGGCGGGGTCCAACAGCATCTTCCTCAACATCACCAACGCCGCTATCGAAGCATATTCAATATTACTCACACGGTCCCTTGTCAGCTTCAATAACCTGGCTTTGGTTCCACCTGGTCCCGCACATGCGATCCAGATAGTGCCTACAGGCTTTTGCGGTGTTCCTCCTGTCGGTCCGGCAATTCCGCTGGTAGCCAGTGCCCAGGTGACATCAAGATTTTTGCGCACACCCTCCGCCATGGCTATGACCACTTCTTCACTCACTGCACCATGGACCCAAAGCATCTCCTGCGATACATCAAGCTCAGATGTCTTCATCCTGTACGCATAAGGCACTATCGACCCGATAAAATAATCGGAAGAGCCGGTTACCGCTGTGATGAGATGAGATAAATATCCACCTGTACAGCTTTCTCCAATGCCGATGGTTTCATTTCTCTTTCTTAATATATCGCCGATGGATTTGGAAAGTGAAGTATCAAGTGATGTGCTGTACACAAGATCACCCAGCCGCTCAATTATTTTTGTTTGCAGAACATCCATCAAATCTTTTTTTCCATCACCATAGCTTGTTAACCGTAATGTCACCTGGCTGAAAGAGGGCAGATAAGCTAACTTGATATCTGCAGGAAGACTCGATTCAATATCATTTATCATTTCAGCAATTACAGTTTCTCCTTCACCTGCAGTACGAACGAACCGATGTTCAACTGCTTCGCCTTTCGGAAGAAACTGAATGATTTTTTCTGACAGGAGATGACGCATCTCATGTGGAACTCCGGGAACAGAAACAAGAATTTTATTCTCATGCTCAAACAACATACCCGGAGCAGATCCCTGATCATTCGGAATGACACGGGCATTCTCCGGCATATAACATTGCACCTTATGCAGGTCCGAGGGCTCTCGATTGATGCGTTTCAGTATTTCTTTCACTCTCGTCCATGTATCTTCATGCCAGACTAATCCGCAATGGTAGTATTGACACAGGGCTTCTTTGGTAAGATCATCTTTAGTGGGACCAAGACCGCCTGTTGTGATGACTAGATCTGCATCTTCATAACATGCATTGATGCCGTTGATGATCTCACTGATCTCATCTCTTACACCGATCTTTCGTGTCACCTTCCAGCCATTGAGATCGAGCCACGCTGCAATCCATGAACTATTCGTGTCCACGATCTGGCCTATCATAATTTCATCACCTATCGTCAGGATCGCTGCTTTCATCTTTACGACCATTTAATTTCGTGCGAAAAATAGGACTTACCTGGTAGTCCGTCGATACTCACTTTTAGCTTTCCATCATTTTCAACGCCCAGGATTTTTGCAGAGATCTTTTTTCCATTTAGTAAAAATTCATGGTCTTCATTTATTCGATAGATCAATTGATCATATTCCGGTTTCCATTTTTCAAGAGATTCATATGCCACATTGATGACTTCGGTTCTCAATTTTTCAGCAATTGGCAAAATCTCGTATTTCTTTCCTGTGAGCATGAAAAGTGATACAGGATTGCGCAGGTCTGAGCGAAATTTAGTTTCATTGACATTCATTCCAATCCCAAAAATGCAATGCTGGACTTTGGTAGTTGAAATCGAATTTTCGATCAGGATGCCTGCCAGTTTTTTATCGTCGACATAAATATCATTTGGCCACTTGATCAGGGGTTTCAGATAGGGTACCAAAGCATGAAGTGTGCGCGCCACGGCAACGCTCGTCTTCATGGAAAGGAGCGGGAGGTCTTCCAAAAGCATGTTTTCGGGTTGCAAAATGATCGAAATGGCCAGGTGGTTTCCAGGTTCTGAAAGCCATGGGCGGCCATATTGGCCCCTCCCTTCAGTCTGGTTCATCGATAAAATGGCAGTTCCATGCAGATTTTGACCAGAAGCCAACAATCTGTGGGATTCTTTGTTAGTGGAATCAATAGTTCCGTAGATCCTGAAATTCTTCATTTTTGCTTCAAAAGTGCCTTACCTTTGGTCCGCGGGAACTTAATCATCCGCGAAACAATTATTGTTACATTTGATCGAATATATCACCTGAATCGAAGTAAGGTAAAAGAAAAGGTTAACAAGATTCCTTCCGGAATTTTCCCGGGAAATTCTTTCACTTAAAACATGAACATTTGGTAAGCACGAAAAAAGCCATCCAGGCGAAAACTATCAGCAACAGTCTTACGGATCTGATCATAGACTGTATCACAGATATCAAAGGAAAAAATATCATTCTTCTCAACCTGAAAGCAACTGATGACGCACCGGCAGATTATTTTATCGTCTGCGAAGGTGATTCAACTACCCAGGTCAGGGCCATTTCTCAGAATATAGAAAGGAGACTAAAAGATGAATTACGACTCCATCCTGCCCATGTCGAAGGCACACAGCATGCCAAGTGGGTGTGCATGGATTACTTTGACATTGTGGTCCACATATTCCATCCGGAGACAAGACGTTTCTATGATCTGGAACAACTGTGGAGCGATGCCGAAATGATCGAATATCAGAATGTTTAACAGTATTGGTCTACTGATCCATCCACTTGATCAGCAAATCAAAACCTTATCAACGGGCATGCCGTTATAAGTGCATTAAAGCAACATTTTTCAAAGGACAATAATGAGCGAGGAAAATAATAATAACAACAATAATCAGGATAAAAAGCCGGGTAATAAGTTCACCTTTAATTCATACTGGATTTATGGGAGCATCATTCTGGGCCTGATCATCTTTAACCTGATGTTCTTTGGAGAGATGTCCATCGAATCGATCGGTTTCCAGGAATATTCAAAAATGGCACAGGCCGGTGATGTTGAAAAGCTGGAGGTCGTCAATAATAAGGATGCCAAAGTTTACATCAAAAAAGAAGCTTTAAAAAAACCGGAATACAGTAAGCTCCGCGAATCAACATTCAGCAAGAACCAGCCTCAGTTCACATTTACGGTTGGTCCCCCTGAAGGTTTTGCAAATGATATCAGGACGCTGAATGAAAGTATTCCCAAAGAGCTGCAGGTCTTACCTAAATATGTAACGAAAGAAAACTGGGTGGGTCCATTGATGGGATGGCTGATTCCGATCTTTTTATTTCTTGGACTTTGGATATTTATGATGCGCAGGGTTTCCGGCGGATCAGGTGGTCCGGGTGCACAGATATTTAATATTGGAAAAAGTAAAGCCACGCTTTTTGAAAAGGATTCCAAGGTAACCGTCACATTTGCGGATGTGGCAGGTCTTGATGAAGCCAAAGAAGAAGTCATGGAAGTGGTGGACTTCCTGAAGCAACCTAAAAAATATACTTCCCTGGGTGGAAAAATTCCAAAGGGTGTCCTCCTGGTAGGTCCTCCCGGAACGGGTAAAACATTGTTGGCAAAAGCTGTTGCCGGTGAAGCTGCTGTTCCTTTCTTTTCAATTTCCGGATCTGATTTCGTGGAAATGTTTGTGGGCGTTGGAGCATCACGCGTGCGTGATCTTTTCAAACAAGCAAGAGAGAAAGCACCTTGTATTGTATTCATCGATGAGATTGATGCAATCGGAAGAGCTAGAGGACGGAATGCATTCCAGGGTGGTAATGATGAGCGTGAGAATACGCTCAATCAATTGCTCGTAGAGATGGATGGTTTTAGTACGGACAAAGGTGTGATCCTGATGGCGGCTACTAACAGACCTGATATCCTGGATAATGCATTGATGCGTCCGGGACGATTTGACAGGCAGATAGGATTGGAACGTCCGGATCTTGTAGGACGCGAAGCTATCTTCAAAGTACATCTTAAGAATATTAAGAAAGGGTTATCTGTGGATCCGAAGATCCTGAGTGAAATGACACCTGGTTTTGCAGGTGCTGATATTGCAAATGTTTGTAATGAAGCTGCGCTGGTGGCTGCACGACGTAATAAGACAGAAGTGGATCTTGATGATTTCCACTATGCATTGGATAGGGTGATTGGTGGTCTTGAAAAAAGAAATAAGCTTATCTCTCCTGAAGAGAAAGAGATCATCGCCTATCATGAAGCAGGTCATGCTATATGTGGATGGTATCTCGAGCATGCATCGCCTTTAGTAAAAGTGACGATTGTTCCAAGAGGAGTGGGTACGTTGGGCTTTGCTCAATACAGTCCGAAAGAAGAATATATCACCCGCACTGAACAGATGCTTGACCGGATGTGCATGGCGCTTGGAGGCCGTGCTGCAGAGAGTGTGATTTTTGATAAAATTTCTACCGGTGCGCAAAGCGATCTTGATCATGTGACGAAGATGGCATACAGCATGGTGTCTGTCTACGGACTTGATGTGGAAGTTGGAAATGTTTCTTTCTATGGCTTATCGCAGGATCAGTTTTCAAAACCTTACTCAGAAGATACTGCAACATTGATTGATAATCGTGTCCGGATTATTATTGATGGACAATATGCTCGTGCGCAGGAATTATTGAGAGCGCATAAAGGTGATCTTGAAGTGCTGGCTAAAACGCTTCTTGAGAAAGAGGTGATTCACAAGTCGGATATTGAGAGACTGATTGGTGCAAGACCCTGGGTAACCAAAGGACATCCGGGTAAAGATGAAGATCCTGTAACGGATGCTGTGGATCAGGGTAATAATCTTGTACCTCCGATTCCAAATTTCCTTCCTAAGGAGGATGATGATCCGGATATGGAGCAGATATGATTTAATTCAAAATTTGAAATATAAATTAAGGTGGTGTCGTCATGACACCATTTTTTTTGTGTAGTTCTTGTATTTTAGCAGTAATGATTTAAGAATTATTTATCACCTACATCATTATTCACAGTATGAAAACCAAATCAGCATTATTCCTTTTTTTTATTTCAATGGGGATCCATTCTTTTTCTTTTGGTCAAAATAAAGGAGTCCTTCCTGTTTATAGCTCACCGATGGTCTTCCTGGATAGTCTTGGAAAGGTTGTCGGTACATTACCTCCGGGTTATGTCATATTGAATACGCCTGAGGGTAAGTTTGACGAAGGATATGTAAAGGGACTGGCAGGGAATGTAGCGGGAGAAGAAGGACTAATACCCGCAAAAAATTTTGATACCCATAATATCTCCCTGTTTGAAAAAACAGGTAAGGTTGCAGTTAATTTAAGTAATCAATACAATACAATTACTCCATGTTATAATGGTTTCCACCTGGCTGTTAAAATCACGAAAGGGGAATATTTTAACAATACCACATATTATTACCTGGACAAGTCCGGAGCTCAGGTATTTTCATCGAATGGGTATGAAAAAGCTACCATATTTAATGATGGTATGGCCGCTATAAGAAAAGGTAATAGCTGGATGTATTTAAATGAATTGGGTCATGAATTGAAATTAATTGATACTTCGATTCATGCTGTTGTTAATGTTTCAACTTTCTATGAAGGTTTATCCCGTATTCAGTTGGGTCCAGGTAAGAAGTGCGGTTTTGAAACTTGTTATAATTATGTTTTTATTGACAAGGACGGAGTTATTAGAATTGATACCCGGGTATTATTTCCAAACAGGGCAATAAAGCGGATGTCTGATATGAAGGAAGGAATGATTCGGGTTATTTTTTATCCTGAAGACGATAAAGCCACGGGGGATGATCTTTCTTTTGTGAGTAATATTGGTAAAATACTATGTATGATCCGGAATGTATTTCGCTCAGACGATTTTTATATGGGTCATACTCCCGTGGTGACATTGATCAGGACTGATGACAGATCCACAAAAAGTGATAGTGTTTTTTTGTTGACTTCCCTGGGAAAGAGAATTTTATTGGACGATCCGGATGGATATGTAGCACATGAAGTATTTCATCTTGATCGGGGCATCTTTTTGGTTAATATGTGGAATGATAAAAAGGTGCAAAAAGGAATTGGAAGATTATACGATGCATCTGCAGGGCGCTTTGTCTATGAGTCACATGATGATGAAATGGGTGTCAGGTGGGATCTCATATCCCTGCGCAACAGTTCGACTAAACGTTATTATGTGATCAATTTTAAAACAAACAAAATCGTTTATGATACGGACATATCCCTGCGCAATTATAACAGTATGAAAGAGGCGCTTCTTTCTGCTTCCCAGGTTACACAATTTGAATGTGATGATCCGGCCGAATTGAAAGATCTCCATAAATTAACAGCCCTTAAAAAACTGACCTTACAGAACATGGATGTGACAACTTTGCCATCAGACTTCAATCCTTCATTGGAGGTTTTTAGAGTAGACGGGCTTAGAAAATTGGTAAAATTGCCGGTCAGATTTAATTCATTGGAGAAATTGTCACTTCGTGATTGTCCTTTGGTCACCAATCTTTTTGAAGTCCTTGAAAAGCAAACCAGATTAAAGGAATTATATATTATCAATTTTGGATTGACAGCAGAAGAAGAGAGCCGTATTGAAGCCATGTTTCCGAATGTATTGATTACGATCAGCGGTAAAAAGGAAGCAGCCTATTTTCAAATCCAGGAGTACATTGACGGATTTTAATAAAAGGAAAAGTCAGGTATGAACTTTGCAAAAATTGTTGTCTTAGCTATTCTGCTACATGCAGCTAATGCGTATAGCCAAACTGCGGTATTACCCTATCTGAAAAATGGACTCTATGGGATTGCGGACACACAGGGTAAAATTATTGTAGAACCTCAATATGAAGATGTCAGATTTTATTACAAGCATCTGGTAGGTGCATTTCAAAAGAATGGTCTTTGGGGAATCATGGATACCCATGGGAAGATATTATTGTCCAATCAGGTAAAGGTTGAAGTGAAGCCGAGGGATGAAAGCAATCTAGGGGCACTTATTACGGCTGTTTTTGATACTACCTATAAAAACTATTCAGGAGGACAGTATATTAATATACATCTCTATAAAATCACTGATAAATTTGCGAGGGTAGAATATTATGTGAATCCATTTCACCCTGTCTCTAATCCGCAACGATTTTATCCGGCTGATAATCTTCCTAACAGGTATGGGTCGGGTAACTCGTCACAAATTTTTCGAACCGGGCTTATCATGGTGGCCACGGTCAATAGCATGGTCAATTTTATTGATACCACTGGCCAGGTGATCCTCGATACAGAGATTTATGATGGGTTTGCCATGACAGATCGGTTTATTGCATTTAAAAATGAGAATAGAGAATTTGCCCTCTATGACCGGGAGAAAAAAACAGCCACTCCATATGTATATTCTGATATTACCATGGGAGATCGCCAGGATTATATCATTCTGCATGAGTCTGCAAAAAACAAGTATAAGAAAACCCTTTTGAATCTTGACGGAACTCCACTTCAATCTCAGGTACCTAATGCATTTTCATTTACTGAAAAGTATATCATCGTAAATGATTCTGCTTCCGTCAGATTATTGGATAGGTCTGGAAAAAAACAATTCGAAATTCCGGGTGGATATCTTTCGACCCCTCAGTATACCCGTGATCACTTTATACTGAAGAAAAATGAAAAATATGGAATTGTAAATGCTAAAGGAGATGCACTGCTGGAACCATCCTATGATGAGCTTCAAAGTCTCAATCAGAATTATTATAGTTTCCGTAAAGGCAAGCTGGGCGGGATTATGGATGCCGGCGGTAAAATAATCTGGCAATCAGATTCGGTCATTGTGTTTCAGGAATTCACAAGGTTCCCTGAATTATTCCAGGTGAAAAGAGAATCAGGTTATACATCCACTTTTGGTGTTGCAGATATAAAGGGTAAAATATTGATCAGACCTGTCTATAAACGAATAGAGCCGCATCACACACTGAATCTTTTCACCGTATTTGCAGATACCACGTCAGCTGTTTTTTCGACTGACGGAAAGGAAATCGTCCCATTTTCAAAATCTTATAAAGAGATAGATACCCAGACCCGAACTATAACGTCAACCATCGTGGGTATGAAATTCATTTATGATCTTTCAGGGAATCAGCTTCAGGCTGAAAAGAGGTATGGCATAGGTTTGAAGGTTTCCAGCAATGCGGGGACATCTCAGTTAGTGGATTTTAAAGGCAATCCTTATGGCGAACAATTTATGTCCATCAGAGAAAGCCATGATGATAAATCCAGGCGACAATTTTTTATAGCCAAACGATCCGAAACAGACAAACGCATTTATATCCTTAATGACCAGGCGCAAAGTATCATTCCAAAAGAATATATTTTTGTTGACCAGATGCGGAATTCGTCATATGGCCCGGTTGCCAATGGTAGTGTGATTGTAGTGCATGAGCAGGATGTGCTGACAGGTAAAAGACCTTTCCGGAGCGGAGCTGTAAACCTTGATGGTGCCTGGGTGATAGAGCCAGCATACCAGGCTATTCTCCTGATCAATAGAGAACTCTTTGCAGTATATTCTATGGACCGAAAGAAGTCTGTTCTGTATAATCGGGACGGAAAGAAGATATCTGAAAAGCAATATATTTTTCATTACAGCAACAGAGAACGTGAATTGGATTATCCGCGTGTCATTGTGGCCCAACGCTCTGTTCCTAAAGAAGATGAATTATTATTTGAAAAGGAAACTCCGGATCTGAAAATGGGTGTAATTGATCTGGAAGGAAATGAAATTGTTCCACTGATGTATTCATCAATCGATAGCTATGAACATCCTTATACAGTCGCCAATGGAACAGATAAGTCCGGTGCAAAATTTAGTTCCCTCATTGATCTGAATGGAAAAGAGTTGCTGAGGATAAGATATGATGATCTCTATATCCTTACAATAGATTCTTCTTTACTCCTGACGGTTTCAGGGACAAAAAAAGGACTGATGCGCACAAATGGTGAGATCCTGATTGAACCGGTGTGGAATGAGGTTGAGTTGCTTCCGGTGAAATGGAATTTAAGATTTTATATAATGAAGGACTCTGCTGATAGTTATATTTATTTCCCAGGCAAACCACGTTCACGAATTGGTCCGGTTACTGATATTCATGTGGAAGAATTGCAAAACTCTTATTATGGAGTGTATTGGATTGCAAAAGAGGGCCAACTCCAAATTAAGCATATGACCATTTTTGATGAGCAGGGGAATTCGTTTGGAGAGTATGCAGGTGCGGAAATAAAGCGGTATTACCTGGGAGGTGAGGGATATATAAGTATAACGGACAACAAAGGTGACTTACCCTATGTCGTTGACTTCAAAACAAAAAGGGAATTCAGATCACGATAAATATTAATCTATTGAAAGTACACATCTGTAAATTTCTGTTTTTACTTATCGGGTGCCTTTATGTCACTGCCAGCTGTGCTCAGGAATATATGCCTGTATATAGTTCACCGGCTGTGTATCTGGATAGTACGGGCCGGGTTGTTAAAGAAATCGATGAAAAATATTTCCTGGAATTTTTACCGGGGAATGTTCAACAACCATATTACAATACAATTGGCAAATGTGGAACCATCTTCGTCAGGGAGCGGAAATCAAACCGGATTCATTTTTTAGACAGGTCTGGCAACTGGTTCAATGTAGCGTATCCGAATTTGGCTAGTATCAGTGAATGTTCAGAAGGATTTCATGTAGGGAAAGCTTATGGAAATAAATATTTTTTTTATAATACCCGTGGAGTGCGGGTCTTTTCACAAGAAGGATATGATCAGGCGGATCAGTTTAGTGAAGGACTGGCGGCTGTAAAAAGTAATGGTCGGTTTTTTTATATCAATGATTTAGGGCACGAAGTCAACATTATATCTTCTGAGCTGAAAGGTATAAAAAAGACATTCTCGTTTCATGACGGACTCGCGAGAATTGAAATGTTCGGAAATGGTCAAAATTCACCTCTGGGTTATCGTAAGGCTTTTATCAATCGTTCGGGTTCCGTTGTTCTGAACTTAGAACAGTTGTTACCCGGTAAGTTTATTATTGAAGTGTCGGACTTTAAGGACAGCATATGCATGATCCAATATTATAAGGACCATATTAATACGTCACAATTGTTCGTCACCTACATAGATACCAGGGGCAAAGAGGTGTTTCGTATTAAGAATGCTGCTGGGGGACAATCCTACCATCCATCAGGTACCCCTGTTATGATTCGTAATAGTAAGACACCCATGGGGAAAATAGACAGTGCCTATATACTTATGCCTTTGGGGAAAAAGAAGTTTTTCAGGCCTTATCAGAGTCAGCATGTGAGAGGAATTTTTTATTTGGCTGATGATTATTATAGCGTGCAATATCGTGATTCAGTTGACGCATCCAATACTGTAACCAGGATCTATTCTGCGAGGCTTGATAAAGTGCGGTATGTAACTAAACACGAAGTTCGTGGTGTTAAATGGGACCTTCTTTCACTGTATGATCCAAAAGAAGGCAGAACGTATGTCGTAAATATGTCCACCGGGCAAATTGTTTTTGATCGTGATATTACGAGCAGGGTATTTACAGATCTCGCATCTACTGTTTTGTACAAGGATAAGGTCCGGCGATATCTATGTGATGACCCTTCCGAAATCAGCCAATTAAATCAATTTAAAAATCTCCGGGAGGTATCCTTTGAGCGAATGAATATCCAGGAGTGGAATTATAATCTTAAGTTACCGAAATTAGAAAGCATCAGGTTTGACAGTCTGATGTTCCTGGATTCATTTCCCACCCACTTTAGCGGCCTCAAAAAAATAGCGGTGAGGAATTGTTTCAGGGCTCAGAATGTAATTCAATTGGTGGAAGGCCAGGAATTGCTTGAGAAAATTGTTTTTATCAATATGAGCGTACCCATGGAAGATGCCCGTAGCATTGGGGCACAATATCCAAATGCCATGGTCAGGATTGATGGACACAAATTGCAAAGCACCCTGATTACACGTGATGAAAAATGGGATTGGTGATCATAATAGTTACATCGGAATTATGAAAAATATTTTTGCAAATTTATTTAACAAGGTGATTGGATTATCTTGCCTTGGAATTTTATTGCACTCCGTTTCAGATGCGCAGCAAATTTTGATTCCCTATTTTTCAAATGGCCTTTATGGGGTATCAGATGACAAAGGGAAAATTGTAATTCAGCCCGCATTTGAAGAAGTGAATGTTCGCCATGGTATCGAACTTGTAGCATTCAGGCAGAATGGTTTGTGGGGGATTATGGATAGAAAGGGAAAGGTTTTGTTTACACCCGCTATCAAGGTTGAAGTTCCAAGCCCTAACTATGCGGGCCGAAGCGACGGTCCTTTCATACAAAACGTATTTCGAAAAACAACTGATGGAGAAAACGAAATTTTCGCCGATGCCCATCTTTATTCAATTGTTGATGATTATGCACACCTGGAGTATTATATAAATCCATACGCATCACAGGTTTCGTATTCTGCATTTGTCAACGTCCGGAAAATAAAAAGAGAAAGTGAAGGACTTACCCCATGTAACCCGGGTCTTACAGGTATACTTAAAGTAGGTACACGTGATCAGATGTTTAATTTTATTGACACTTCAGGTCGAGTCCTTTTTAAGAAAAACGTGTTCAATGGCGAAGCATTGAGCCCGGAAATCCTTGCTGTTGAGAATGAAAAAGGGAAGGTGAGAATGGTAAATAATCTAGAACAGCCTATCAGCGATTTTCTGTATGACAAGATATCCCGTGATGATGGAGAATTTATAATTGCCATGAAAAAGGATACAGTGAAAAAGAGTTCTACGTATTACTCCCTTTTTACAACATCCGGAAAATTGATTGTGAAAGATCTTCCTTATCGTATGGAAACAACAGGGAAGATAGCATTGATCGAGGAGAATAACATTACCACGATGTATAATCAAAGCGGGGATAAAGTCACTGAATTTGAAAATGCGAATATGTGGCCAATGTCTCATGGAAAAGGTTTGTTCTTTATATCCATTCAGAAGCAATTTGGGATTGTGGATGAAAAGGGAAAATTCATCCTGAAGCCCACGTACACTTCGATGAAGAGCTTTTCAAATGGAAAATTTGCTTTTACCCTGGATCAGAAAGGCGGTCTTCTGGATGAAGAATTGAAGCCAATCTGGACATTGGATTCCATCAGTGTTACTGAAGAATGTTACGGTATTCCGGGATATTACAAAGTTCAAAAAACTGTTCCTTCAAAATATGGAACGAAAGAAATTTATGGAATCGCAGATAGCACCGGTAAGATTATAATTTACCCGGAATACAAGAATATCAGCTACCACCAGAGAAGTAAAATAATGGAAGTGAACAAGGACTCACTTCGTTCTTTAGTTGATCTGAATGGTAAAGTGCTCCTGCCCTTTACCAAAGATCATTTAGATGTACATGATGGAAATAATACGGTAACTATTTACTCAAAAGAAAAAGTAGTAAACTTAAACCTGACTACCATGAAGGCTACTCCATTGCAAATGCGCCCTCAAAAAGCAATGGCCATGAAAAACAATAATTTATTTTATCTCGCTGATGCTCAAAAAACCCCTCTCACGGAAGCTATATATAAATCACTTACACCTCATGGAAATAGTGATTGGCCCGGGACAGTTTTTGTAGGACTCAAAACGGAAGGGAATGCTGAGTTCGTTGATATTTTGAATGAAAAAGGAAAAAATATTATTCCTGCAGGATATGGTGTATATGCTCAGCATGCTAACCAATCTATAAAAAGGAACCTGGTGACTGTGTTTAATAAAGAGGATGCAATTAAATTTAACAGCGATCGGTCAAATTTTCAGTTGAAGTTCAGATCTGGAGCTATTGATTTTAATGGAGCCTGGATCATTCCACCTGATTACCAGGTATTTTCCAATTTAGGAAATAGGATTTTGAGGGTAGGAAACCTGGAAACGAATCAATACGCACTTTATGATTTTCAGGGCCGGTTGATAACCTCAGTTAATTATACATATGTACAAGAACCTAAAGATGACAATTTCAAATTTAACAGGGTAATTGTGGGCATCCCTGTTGACCCCGGGTCTTATGCGGCATTTGCGGATAAGCTAGTAAGTGAGCCAGGTTTGGAAGAACTTAAACGGATACTGGAGGACAAGAATTCGATTCCCAAAATGAAGGTGGGGGCTATTGATTTAAACGGAAAAGAAGTAATACCCCTGGACTTTTTAAAAATTGATCCATTCGTTTATTCATTAACAACTGCCAGTAAGATGGATAAAAACGGAAACACCTATTCAGTGATTATTGACACAATGGGTAAGGAGATGTTCCGTTCTGACTTCGAAAGTATTTCTTTTATGAGTGGTGACAGCACACAACTAATAATCCAAACAGGGAAGAATAAAGGTGTGTCAGATTTTTCGGGGAAAGTAATTATTGAGCCGGCATATGAAGTAATCTATTATTATAAAGAAATAGACGGATACATAGTCAGAAGCATAGATTCCAGCTATTTTATATCCAAAAAAACACCGGGTATTAGAATTGCGATAGGGCGTGCAGGGAATCCTGATCACAGGAGTCTTGATGATCAGTTTTTTTACACATCCATGCAGGACAAAGATGATTACAAAAAGAGCTATTTCCATTTTTTTGACAAGCAGGGGCATTATTTTGGAGAAATTAGTGGAAATCACATTTCCACTAATGTTTTCGGTGCTGAACTACCGAAAGGTTATATTGCTGTGATGGAGACCAAAGACTCAAAGCCGTATGTCGTGAATATTAGGACGGGAATGAAATACCGAAAAAACTAAAACTACAATTGAGAAAAATCATATTGCAAAGCTTACTCTATTTCATATTGGTATGTGCCTCATGCATGCCTGGAGAAGCGTTTTCACAAAAAGGTTACTTTCCTTTTCTTGCTGGGGATAAATACGGAATTGCGGATGAAAACATGAAAATAATTACACCGGCAATCTATATGGATGTAATTACAGTAATGGATGGTTACCTGTCATTGGTAAGACAGGATACTGGCTGGGATGTGATAGGTAAGCATGGAGAAACACTAATCAAAAAAGCATTTGTTGGTGATGTTACACAAAATTCCAAGGGTTCAACAGGAATTTCCATACGCCATGCATATTTTCAAGGGAATATAGCAGCTGAAGGTAAATTTGCAAAGGTGTCTTTATTTGCAATCGTCGACCCATTCCATCGGATTCAATATTATATCAATCCTAACGCACCCCCGACGAAGTATACACCATTTGTCTATAATCCTAAACCAGGTATGGATTCTGGTTCCGAATCAATTCCGGATCCTGTACACACCGGAATCATCAGGGTAGTCATGCCCGACTCCAAAATCAATTTTATCGACACTACAGGGAATACCCTTTTTAAATATAGTGTTCTTGATGGTGATGTATATGGTTCTAATGTTATCGGTGTGCGGAGTGATCAAAGTGGAATTAGGATCTATAATAAAAATCAGGATTTGCTTTCCGATTTCAGCTATGAAGATGTTAGTTCATCACAAAATGGTTTATTTATCCATTGTAAAAGGAAGGTTACAACTAACGAAACAAAAATGTTTATATATGATTTGTTTGACACTCATGGAATGCCTTTGTTAAAGGACAGGTTTCGTAGAACATATACGACTCAATCCATAATATTCGATAATGATGATAGCGGCGGATATTTGTATTCCTTAGCGGGAGAGCTTATTAAAACGTTTCCGGCGTGTACCCTGGTGTACAACTATGTGAATCCTGAAATGCCTTTTATAATAAAGGATCATAAAATTGGGTTAATCAATTCCAAAGGACAATACATCGTTGAGTCAAATTATAAATTCCTTTCACCCATTCGTGAGAACCTTACATACTTTACAAAAGGAAATACAAGTGGAATCATGGATGAATCGTTTCAGGAAATGTGGCAAATAGATTCAATTGGGATTGTAGGTGAATTTCCAAATAAACCAGGATATTATCTGATCGAAGAGCTCAATTCAGGAGCTTCACTTTATGGTCTTGCTGATAGTTTGGGAAATGTCATTTTCCCCCCTTTCTTCTCGTCTCTTTCTTATATCAGGAGTTGGGATATAATTGTTGGCACCAGAGATTCATTATCGGCTATCTATTCCTTAAGGGGTGAATATATCTTTCCCCTTGCGAAAATTAATTATGATTTTGATTTAGGAGAAATAAAAGTTTGGGAATCTGATAGCGTGAAAGTGTACGATAGATCATTCCATATGGTACATTCCTGGGATCGTGTCCGGGAAGAGTTGAGACCATATAAGGAAAACGGTGCTTATGGATTGCAAAATGTTCATGGCCAGGTTGTGACGAAACCCCTATATAAAGAAATTTATCGTCGGATGCAGGAAATGGTGACAAATAAATCGGGGTACCTGGCCTGGTGGATTGAAGTGGAAGGAGATTCTGCTGATTTACTAAATCAATATGGACAAAGTATAGTTCCAGCAGGTTATGTTTTTTATATTTCCAAGGCTCAGGATGGAAAAGGGACTGTAATGCCCTTCATAGTGACCAATCAGGAAGACATAAAGAGAAATTTATGGATGCCCAGAAAAGGGCTGATTGATCTGAATGGTCAATGGGTGATAAAACCTGACTACCAGGAGGTTCACATCATCGGTAATAAAATCATTGTCACCACGAATGAAAAAACACTGGAAAGACATTTTCATGATCAGTTTGGTAATGTTATCAATAAAAAGCCTTATCAGTATTTTAATTCAAACGCTGATGAAGGAATTTTTCATGACCGGATTCGAATAGGTTATGCCCTGACTGATTCTATTCAATCAGAAGGTCTTTCGCTTCAAATGATGCCCACTGGATTAAGAAATGGTGCTATTAAATCAGGGCGATTCAAAGAACCTGTATACCGCATTGGTGCAATGGATACAAAAGGCCATGTCATCATTCCATGCAAATATGTTGAAATGGATGATTTTATTTATTCATACACCTGTGTCAAAGGATTAAATGAAAATGGGCAGATTTATAATGCTGTGATTGATGTGAATGATAAGATCCTCCTTAAAACAGATCATGACCTGATGCGTGTTTTTTTGGAGGATAGTACACTTTTGTGTTTTCAAAAGAATGCAAAAAAGGGTGTTCTTACCTTGTCAGGAGAAGTCCTCGTGAAGCCCTTATATGAGGACATTGAAATTCGAAATGAACTTGGGCATATCCTGGTGGAAGATTCATTGTATATGTACCTTATTCCTTATCAAAGGCCAAGTGAAATTTACAAACTTGGAGAGGCACGTTATTTTAACAGAGACAAATTCGGTCAGGATGGACTCGTCTTTACCTTTACAGAATCTTCTTCCGGACAGAAGCTATATCGCTCCAGCTTTTTTGATAAGGACCTGAATCTAATAAGACAAATGACTGCTTATTACATCAGTTCTGATTATCCCGGATGGTATGTTCCTGATCATTTTGTTGTGGTGGAGGATTCGAAGGGAGCGAAGAAGTATTTAATGAACGTCCTGACGGGTCAGAAATATAAAAGAGACTGATCAGGTGTGTAAAACCTCCGGCAACTCTTCACCTTCTTTAATAAACTTCATCGAGATCGAGTTGACGCAATGACGTGTGTTCTTACTGGTCATTCTTTCACCTTTAAATACATGACCCAGGTGGCCTCCGCAATTACTGCATAGAATTTCAACACGTCGTCCGTCTGCATCGGTGTGTTTTGTCACTGCACCTGGAAGTTCGTCATCGAAGCTTGGCCATCCGCAACCGGATGCAAACTTATCCTCCGATTTATACAAAGGTTGATTGCATTGTCTGCATATATAAGTGCCCGGCATTTTATTGTCATCGAATTCACCGGTGAAGGGACGCTCGGTACCTTTGTGGAGGATTACACGCTCTTCGTCTTTGGAAAGTGGGTTGTATGGCATGATGGGGAAACATTTAGAATTAAATAAAAGTTTGGGAATCTACTTTTTACCCTTAAATCCCCTAATGCTTCGACCTGCTTTACACAACCTTGTACTACAGCTCAGCAACCGGGGATCCTTTCCTGACGCCTGACGTTCGAGTCAGAGACACTCGAACATCAGTGTTTATTTATTCTAATTAAAAATTAGGAAAAGAAAATTATCCAGTTCGAGGTCAGAGACACTCAAACGTCCGTATTTAGATTTCTAAATCAATTGCATCAATCCCCCAGGATAAACTCCCAGCACCAGGCTCAAAATCACACACAAGATCATCACTATCAAATAAAGCGGAGTGGACTTAACCGGTACATCATCTGCTTCTTTCGTATACATCGCCAGGATGACTTTAAAATAATAATACACACCAATGATTGATGCAACCACAGCAATAATCGTCAGCCAGAAATATCCATTCTTAATAGCCTCAGAAAAGATGTAATATTTTCCAAGAAATCCGGCAAGAGGAGGAATGCCTGCAAGAGACAACATACTCATGGTAAGCATTGCAGCCATCAATGGATTCTTTTTGCCAAGACCATTGAAAGCACTGACACTTTCATACTTCATAGCTGAAAAAACAGGAATAGCAACAGTAAATGCTCCGATCGTAGCCAAGACATAAGAAGCACCATAAAACAAAAGCGCAGAAGAAGAATTGGTCTTAAGGCTTAAGATCGCTAACAACATATATCCTGCATGGGATATACCTGAATATGCAAGAAGCCGCTTGAAATTATCCTGTGTGAGCGCAATGAGATTTCCAATGATCATCGTAGCCGCGGCAACAATAACTAATATTTCACCGGTATAATCATGCACTCCCATAAGGCCATTGACCATCAATCGATAAAATGCTGCGAAGAATGAAACTTTTACCAATGTAGCCATAGTCGCCGTCACTAAAGAAGGAGAACCTTCATACACATCCGGACTCCAGAAATGAAACGGTACCGCAGCCACCTTAAAAAGTAGCGACATCGTCATCAGCATAGTTCCAATCAGGAACATGGGAGAAACAGTCCCTGCAGAAACATAAGCAGCAATTTTATCCAATTCGAAGGAACCACTGGCCCCATAAATTAAAGCAATACCGAATAACAACACACCTGATGCAAATGACCCCATCAGAAAGTATTTGAAGCCGGCCTCGTTGGATCGTATATCAAACCTGCGGCTTCCTGCCATGATGTAAAGAGAGATCGAAACAATTTCAATGCCCAGGAACAACATGACTAAATTCCAATAGCTGAATAAGATCAGTGCGCCTGATAATATGAAAAGCAATATGGCCAGGTAGTCACTCAGGTGATGCTGTTCATCTTTATAAAAATCAGCAGATAAAGCGAAAATCAATGCAGCTGTAAAAATGGCAAGGCCACTAAATGCAACTGAGAAATGATCCACACGCATCATGCGGGACATATCGAGTCCACCAATGATGACTGGTGCAGTCTGTGCCCAATCCAATGTATTGACAAAAAAGATAGCTGCAAGGCCGGCGATGATCACGGGTACTAAAATCTTTCGCAGATTTAAGATTTCCGCCACCAGGCAGAACAGGCCGAGACAACACGTATAGATTAAGACGTTCACTATCCGAATTAATTGATCGATTTATTTAATATCAATTGTAATGCAGGCTCCGCAAGCTGGAGGATAGGTTTTGGATATACACCCATCACGATGACAAGCACTACGATCAAACCCAAAGCCAGCATTTCATTCCACTGCAGATCTGTAAAACCTTCAGCACGAAGGCTCGTTGGTCCTAACATTACTTTCTTGAACATTCGCAGCATATACACAGCACCTAATATAATCGTCAGAGCAGCAAATGCCGATAACCATGTATTGTATTCGTATACTCCGTACAGGAGCAGAAATTCTCCAATGAATCCATTTGTCAAAGGCAAAGCAATGCTACCCAATAGTATCACCATGAATACAGTAGTGAACATAGGCGCTTTGTTCCGGATACCACCAAGACCATACACGTCCTGACTTCCGGTGCGATTGAAAATAATATCCGCGCAAAAGAACAATCCAACCACATTGATACCATGTGCAATCATCTGCACCACACTTCCCTGCAGTCCTTCTATATTCAATGCAAATATTCCTGCAGAAATCAAACCCACATGCGCAAGCGATGAATAAGCCAGTAAATTTTTAAGGTTCTTCTGTTTGATCGCAATGATGGATGCATAGACAATGCCAATCACACACAATGCAATTGCAAGCGGCCCCCACTGTGCAACACCCAAAGGTAGAACAGGAAGCAACCACCGGATCAGACTATAGGTACCCATCTTCAGCATGATACCGGACAAGAGCATGGTTCCCTGTGTGGGAGATTCGCGGTATGTATCTGCCTGCCATGTATGAAATGGCACAATAGGGATCTTGATGGCGAAAGCCAGGAAGAACATCCAGAATAACCAGCTTTGATTTTTCTCACTGACCACTGAATTGTACAATTCGCGGATATCAAAAGAGTGTGCGGGATTATACCAATACAGCATGATAAAACCGAAAAGCATCAATAAGCTTCCTGCAAGTGTATAGATGAAAAATTTCAGCGTTATCGCCACGCGGTTTTCTCCACCCCACTGCAATGCGATGAAATATATGGGTATCAGTGCCAGTTCCCAAAATATATAATATAGCAACCCATCCATCGCCATGAATACACCCAATAGTGCAAACTGCATCGTCAGGATAAGTGCGAAATAACTTTTTGCATTTTTGATCACCCGGTTGAACGCTGAAAGGATAATGATCGGTACAAGGAAATTGGTTAGCAGGATCATCAATAAGCTCAATCCATCCACAGCCAGATGAAAGCTGATTTTAGGATAACTAATCCACGGCTTGAAAACAAAAAAAGCTTCTGATCCTTCCTTAAGGAACTTTGAAACTGCATATCCTGATATCGCCAACTCGATGACAGCAAAACCCAATGCCAGCTTAGCCGCCAGCTTGTGGTCCGCCAGGAAGACGAACGCAGCAGCTGCTAATGGAAAAAATAAGAGGAGTAATGTTATCATCAAATCAGTAATCGAATTATAAAGAGTACGACCATTCCAATCACCATGGCGAAGACATAAAAGCCGGTATTTCCCGATTGCAATAGTCTTAATGTCCTGCCACTAAAATCCACGAGCCAACCTGAGCCATTGACGACGCGATCAATGATGAATTTATCTATCCAGTTGCCGGTAAATTCAGACAACCTGAAAACCGGTTGGGAAATAAATTTCTCATAAAGCTCGTCAACATAAAATTTATGATAGATCAGTTTTTCAAAACCTTTCAGTGCTGTTTCATCAGGCGGCAGCTGATGGAGTTTTATGTATCTGTTTCTTGCATAAAGGATAACCAATATCGCCCCGAAACCAGCAAGGGACATTAAACCGAGCTCCATGCCGTGACTGAGATGTTCACCATGATGAAGAAATGGAACTGATCCACCCGTAACACCGGATAAATACGAATCCAGCCAGTGATGTTCACTGAATACTTCGGGCAATCCGAGCAATCCGCCGAAAATCGAAAGAGCACAAAGGATAATTAATGGCACGGTCATCGTCCATGGTGATTCATGAACATGTGATTTCGTTTCTTCAGTTCCTCTGAATGTATTGTAAAAAGTGAGATAGATCAGCCTGAACATATAGAATGCTGTCAGGAACGAACTAAATGACAGTATGATCCAGACAGGTTTATTGGCTTCATATGCATGCGCCAGGATTTCATCTTTGGAGAAAAAACCTGATAACAATGGAAATCCTGCAATCGCCAGTGAAGCAATGAGCATGGTGATAAAGGTGATTGGAATTAATTTCCGGAGACCACCCATATTTCGTACATCTTGTTCGCCGTGCAAAGCATGGATTACGCTTCCGGCTCCAAGGAATAAAAGAGCTTTAAAAAATGCATGTGTAACCAGATGAAAAATTCCACTGCTAAATGCTCCTAATCCTAGTGCCGCAAACATCAAACCGAGCTGCGATACGGTAGAGTAGGCCAGGATTTTTTTAATATCATTCTGTTTTAACCCAATAAAGGCAGCAAAAACAGATGTAGTCACACCAATAAAAAGAATAATGGTCATAGTCGCAGGCGCCATTGCAAAAAGTACATTGGACCGAACGATCATATATACGCCTGCAGTAACCATGGTTGCTGCATGGATCAATGCAGAAACCGGTGTCGGACCTGCCATCGCATCAGGTAACCAGGTATAAAGTGGAAGCTGTGCTGATTTTCCAATCGCACCGACAAATAAGAGCAATGTAATCGTGATCAGGATCGTGCTATCCGGTGTAAGGCCAGATGCAAGCTTTTGGACAATGTTGAATTCTAACGTTCCAAAATTGAAGAGAATAAAAAACATGCCCAACAAAAATCCTAGATCACCAATCCGGTTCATCACAAATGCTTTTTGAGCAGCATCGTTATACGCTTCATTTTTGAACCAGAAACCAATCAACAGGTATGAACATAATCCCACACCTTCCCAGCCAATAAACATCACGAGATAATTACTACCCATCACGAGCAGGAGCATGAAGAATATAAAGAGATTCAGATACGTAAAAAACCTGTTGAATCCCTCATCATCATGCATATACCCGATGGAATAGAGATGTATGAGAAAACCTACTCCTGTCACCACGAGCATCATGATGATCGTGAGCGGATCTATATGAATTCCAAAAGAAATATCAATCCCGGAAACGGCTATCCAATTGAACAGGTCAATGTGGATCATATCTGTTGGCCCCACGCTTTTGAAAATGAAGACCACACAAATAAAAGAAGCAAGCACCACGCCGCTGCCAATCCATCCGGCGCTTCCACGAGGCAGGAATTTACTCAGCAAACCGTTGATGAGAAAACCAACTAATGGAAGCAAGGGTATGAGTAACCCCAGGAAAATCAAAGTTGGATCGTTTAGTAAATGTTCACTCACCTGCTTACCATTTTAATTTATTCAGCACATCAATATCCGTGCTTCCAATATTCCTGTATATGCTCATCATCAGGGCAAGACCAACTGCAACTTCTGCTGCAGCTACCACCATAGTGAAGAAGACAAACACCTGGCCATCACTATTGCCTGTATAAGCTGAAAATGACACCAGCAATAAATTCACTGAATTGAGCATGATCTCAATGCACATCAGGATAATGATTGCATTGCGGCGGAAGAGAACTCCCATCACACCGATGCAGAATAAAAATGTGCTCAGGACGATATACCAGTTTAGCGGTACGATTTGTTCGACAGGTCCCATATTAGTGTTTTTCTTTTTTAGCCAGGACAACTGCTCCGATCATGGCAGACAGAAATAAGATGGAGGATATTTCAAAGGGCAATAAGTAATCGGTAAACAATCTTTGACCCACATGCTGGATCATACCATTGGTAGAGGGTGGAGGGAATGCAAATTTTTCCAGCGTAGTGGATTTCAAAGCTGCAATAAGGATAAGGAAAAGCATGCCTGCTGAAATCGTAGCAGCAAATTTTAGCTTTGGAGATTTATGCGGTTCCGTTTCCCGGTTTAGATTGAGCAGCATGACTACGAAAAGGAAAAGCACCATGATCGCACCTGCATACACGATGATATGCGTGATCGCAAGAAATTGCGCATTGAGCAGGATGTAATGGCCGGCAATTGTAAAGAAGCAAACAATCAGCGAAAGGACACTATACATAGGATGCTTTGCAAACACAACCACAAGCGCGCTTATGACCGTCAAAGCAGATAGTATGTAAAAAAGTAGTTGGCTCATTCGCTTATTGTATAAGGGTAAAGTTATTGTCAGAAACTAAACACCTTGTTTCTCATCCATTTCATAATGCTTCTTACGTACGCCTATGTCGATCCTCTCTTCAGGTTTTATTCCTTCTACCAGCAAATCTTTTCCATAGATAAAATTATTGCGGTTATAATTAGAAGGAAGAATACGGTCAGTCAGGTAAATCGCATCTTCAGGGCATGCTTCTTCGCAAATGCCACAAAAAATGCAACGCAGCATGTTGATTTCATACAACGAAGCATACTTTTCTTTTTTATAAAGATGCTCTTCTCCTTTTTGGCGTTCAGCTGCTTCGATCGTAATGGCTTCTGCCGGGCAGGAAACTGCGCACAATCCGCAAGCTGTACAATTTTCCTGGCCGCGGTCGTTTCTTTTTAGTACATGTAGCCCGCGATAGACAGGAGCTATGTATCTTTTCTCTTCAGGATAACGGACGGTAGCAGGCTTCTTGAACAGGTGTTTGATCGTAATGATCATACCTGAGAAAATGGCAGGCAGATATAACATCTCCACCCAATTCATTTTCTTTTTGTTGATGACTCTCGATCTATTGGTCAGCTGCATATTGGCTATTTAAAAAATGTCAGCCACGCCCCGGTAGCCAATACATTAATAATGGATAAAGGTATCAGTATCTTCCATCCTAACCGCATCAATTGATCATACCTGAAACGCGGCAATGTCCATCTGACCCACATAAAGAAGAAGATAAAGAAAAAGATCTTTGCAAAAAGCACAAGCACGCTTACTACTGCGGCAAGATTAGGTGATAAATGAAGACTGTCTATCCCCGGGAAATGATATCCTCCGAAAAACAGGCAGGATATGATCGCAGAAGAAATAAACATATTGATGTATTCTGCAAATAAGAACAACCCAAGCTTCATGGAGCTATATTCTGTATGATAACCTCCGACAAGCTCACTTTCTGATTCCGGTAAATCAAATGGTGCCCTGTTGCATTCAGCAAAAGCACAGATCAGGAAAATGAGAAATCCAACAGGCTGATAAAATACATTCCAGTGAAATCCCTGCTGCATCTCCACGATCTCGCGGATGCTCAGCGATTGTGATACCAGCAATAAAGCAATGATCGCCATCCCCATGGATAATTCATAACTGATCATCTGAGATGAAGCTCTCAAAGCTCCAAGCAAAGCAAATTTATTGTTTGATGCCCATCCTCCGATCATGATCCCATATCCACCAATTGACACTACTGCCAATAAGTAAAGTATGCCGACATTAAGATCAGCTACCTGCAACTTGAACTCATGCTCACCAAAATGAAATGGCATGCCCCATGGAATAATCGCACTGGTCATCAATGCGGTCATCATGAATATGCATGGCCCTATGATGAAGAGAAATTTGTCGGATGCGGAAGGAATAATCTCCTCCTTGAGAAAAAACTTGACACCATCTGCGAGCGGCTGTAACAATCCGAAGGGTCCTGCACGATCAGGCCCTATGCGGTCCTGGAGGAATGCTGCGATTTTGCGCTCTCCATAAGTGGAGTAGGCAGCAATCGCCAGGCTTATCACGAAGATGATGACGATCAGAATAGTTTTGTCCAGTATGAGAGTCCAATCCATTATTCTGAGATCGCTTTTATATCGTTAATCGTGAGCTCGTTTGGCCTCACCAGGTTTTTATATTTATTAGCAGATATCACAGAATGCCTGCTGATATTGCGCACACCTTCGATGATCCAGTCAGCAGTATGCTTTTTCTCAAAGCGGCATGTATTGCATATGAATTCGTCTACTTCACCCCACTGGTCTTTGCGGCCTGTCACTCTTAATACATCATCTCCTTTATACCAGAGCACTACTTTGCCTGCACATTTATCACAATCGCGATGAGCATCCACAGGTTTTGTAAACCATACCCTGCTTTTGAAGCGGAATGTTTTATCCGTCAATGCTCCGACAGGACAAACATCTATCATGTTGCCTGAAAAATCATTGTCAATAGCTTCTTTGATGTAAGTGGATATTTCAGAAAGATCTCCGCGGTTGAGAACCCCATGTACGCGGCCATCGGTTATTTGTTCTGCTACCTTCACACAACGGTAGCATAAGATGCATCTCGTCATGTGTAATTGGATAAGATCGCCGATATCTATCTTATCAAATGTCCTTCGTTCAAAATCTGTCCGGGTTGTATAATTACCGTGTTCGTAGGAAAGATCCTGCAGATCACATTCGCCGGCCTGGTCACAGATAGGACAATCGAGTGGATGATTGAGCAATAAAAATTCTACGATCCCGGCGCGGGCATCCAATACCCTTGGAGATAATTGATTTGTCACAACCATTCCGTCCATGACCGTTGTCCGGCAGGAGATCACAAGCTTGGGCATGGGTCGGGGATCTTTCTCAGATCCTTTCGTGACTTCAACCAGGCATGTGCGGCAATATCCACCACTGGTCTTGAGCTTCGTATAGTAGCACATCGCAGGCGGCGCCACAGCGGGACCGATCATCCTGGCTGCCTGCAGGATGGTGGTTCCATCGGGCACTTCAATTTCAATTCCGTCAATCGTTACTTTCGCCATTTTCTTTTCAGGGACAAACTTATTCAAACCCATTGATCAACACGGGTTTTGAATAAGGATTTTTTAAGTGTTTACTGCTGAAGGTTGATGTTGATGATGTGGTTTTCCATTCTGTTGGGCGGATTTTGAAATAAATTCTTCAAACTCAGACCTGAAATGTCGTATTGCACTTGCCACCGGCCATGCAGCTGCATCACCGAGAGGACAAATGGTATTGCCTTCTATTTTTCGCTGTATATCCCATAAGAGATCTATGTCTGTCATGGTGCCATGACCATCAAGAACACGATGTAGTATTTTTTCCATCCATCCTGTTCCTTCCCTGCATGGGCTACACTGGCCACAACTTTCATGATGATAAAATCTCGTGAACGTATATAAATTGTATACGACACTTGCACTTTCATCCATGACGATAAATCCACCTGAGCCTAACATTGTTCCGGTCGCAAATCCGCCATCTGCAAGTGATTCGTACGTCATGAGGCGTGGTTCTCCATTTGCGGTTTTCAAAATGAGGTCTGCGGGCAATATGGGAACTGAAGATCCGCCTGCAACAACTGCTTTTAATTTTCTGTCTGTGAGCATGCCGCCGCAGAAGTGATCGGAATAGATGAACTCTTCAACAGGTACGCCTAATTCGATTTCGTATACACCTGGTTTCTTGATATGGCCTGAGGCAGAAATCAGTTTTGTTCCTGTTGATTTCCCGATGCCAAGCTTACTATATTCTTCGCCGCCGTTATTGATGATAGGAACTACGGCGGCTATCGTTTCGACATTATTGACTACAGTGGGACAATCATATAATCCTTTTACGGCAGGGAATGGAGGTTTGATGCGGGGATTTCCGCGCTTTCCTTCAAGAGATTCGAGTAATGCAGTTTCTTCACCGCAGATGTAAGCGCCTGCTCCGGGATGGACATACATGTCGTGATCGAAACCGGATCCCTGGATATTTTTTCCAAGCCAACCGTTTTTATAAGCTTCAGCGATTGCTTTTTCAAGGATGCGGATGATGTAGAAGAATTCACCACGGACGTAGATGTATGATGTTTTTGCTCCGAGTGCATAGCTTGATGTCAGCATTCCTTCGATCAGCAGATGTGGCATGTGTTCCATCAGGTACCGGTCTTTGAATGTTCCGGGTTCTGATTCATCAGCATTACAAACGAGGTATCTTGGAACTCCTTCAGGTCTGGCAAGGAAGCTCCATTTCATTCCGGTAGGAAAACCTGCTCCACCACGGCCGCGAAGACCTGATTTCTTTACTTCTTCCAGGACAGCTTCCGGGGTCATGGTCTTCAATGCTTTTTCTGTCGAAGCATAGCCGCCATTCGCCCGGTACACGTCATAGGTTTCTATGCCGGGTACGTCGATATGTTTGAATAATAATCTTGTTTCCATTCGTAACTCTTTGCCCCTAAATCCCCTGAAGTGGACTTTTGTGCTTTTTGCTTTTTTTGCCTATTGCCTAATGTTTTGCCTTTCTGGTAACTCACCCCCTTCCCCTCTCTTATGAATTGATTTCCTGTGCAAAAATGATTTTGCTGAGAGAGGGGTGATTTACTTATTGCCTATTGTTTTTGTTTTGCTTATTGCCTTTTGTTTTTTTTGCCTATTGTATATTCCTTCTCCTCAGCCTTCGCCTTCGTCTTTTTTGTCTATTGCTATTCCTGGTGTTGAAATGTGGTTGATGTTACATAATTAGAATGTTCTTCCTTGTTTTTATTCTCTTCAATGATCTGGTCCACTTTTTCAAATGTCAGATCCTCATAGAACTTCTCACCGATTTGTAACATAGGTGCAGTGCCGCATGAACCCAGGCATTCTACAGTCCTTAATGTGAATTTTCCATCTGCCGTTGTCTCACCATTTTTAATTCCTAGCTTTTGTTCGATATGGGCGACAATATCATTTGCACCTCTCAACCAACAGGAGCTTGTCCTGCATACTTCAATCAGGCATTTACCAACAGGTTTTAATTGGTACATGCTATAGAAAGAAGCCACTTCATAGACTTCTATAGGCTGTATGTTCAATATTTCAGCTACCCTGTCCATCACCGGCGCGCTCAGCCATCCATCAGACTCAGCCTGTGCAATATGAAGCAAGGGAAGCAAGGCAGATTTGTGTCTTCCTTCCGGATAACGCGCCATAAGCTTCCTCATCAATGCTTCTGTTTCTGAACTGAACACCATTTTTATTTTCGATTTTCGAATTTGGATTTATTCAACCCCTTCAGGGTTGGAAATCCTATTTCATTTTTAATCCCCGGGTTGCACCCGGGGCTATTAATGTAGGATCCCTTCAGGATCCAACTTTATTCACAATTCACAATTCATCTTTCACAATTCACCTTTCGCAATTCACCTTTTATTATTCATTATTCATTTTTCATTATTCATTATTCATAATTCATAATTCACGTCTCAATACTCACTACTCACTACTCACATCTCACATCTCACATCTCACATCTCACGTCTCATGTCTTACGTCTCATGTCTCACTACTCACTACTCACTACTCACATCTCACATCTCACATCTCACATCTCACATCTCATGTCTCATGTCTTACGTCTCATGTCTCACAACTCACTACTCACTACTCACTACTCACTACTCACTACTCACGTCTCACTATTCACGCCTCACTATTCACGCCTCACTATTCACGCCTCACGACTCACTACTCACTACTCACTACTCACTACTCACTACTCACTACTCACTACTCACTACTCACTACTCACGTCTCACTACTCACGTCTCACTAATCACGTCTCACTATTCACGTCTCACTACTCACGTCTCACGTCTCACGTCTCACTATTCACGCCTCACGCCTCACGTCTCACGTCTCACGTCTCACGTCTCACGTCTCACGCATCCAGCTCTCCTGCAATCACATTCATGCTACTCAATGTCACCACTGCATCTGACAACATACCTCCTCTGATCATCTCTGGATATGCCTGGTAGAAAATAAAACACGGTCTCCTGAAATGTAATTTATACGGAGCACGTCCGCCGTCGCTCACCAGGTAAAAACCAAGCTCTCCATTTCCACCTTCCACCGCATGATATATTTCTCCTTTCGGAATATCGGTTTCTCCCATGATGATCTTGAAATGCCAGATCAATGCTTCCATCTTTGTGTATACATCTTCTTTAGGAGGAAGAAAGAATTCAGGCACATCAGCGAAATATTTTCCTTCAGGCATATTATCCAATGCCTGCTGAATGATCTTTAAACTTTCAAGGATCTCCTGCTGGCGCACCATGAAACGATCATATGTATCACCATTCTTTCCAACAGGTATTGCAAAATCAAAATCCTGGTATGAGCTGTATGGATTCATCACCCTTACATCATAATCCACTCCGGCAGCACGAAGATTAGGTCCTGTAAATCCATAATTCAATGCACGCTCACCACTGATCGGCCCGGCACCTACCGTCCTGTCGTAAAATATCCGGTTACGCTCAAGCAGGTTTGAAAATTCATTAAATTTTGCAGGAAACTCGGCAAGGAAATTTTTCAAGAGACGATATACTTCAGGATTGAAATCACGCTCCATGCCGCCGATCCGACCGATATTGGTAGTAAGCCGTGCACCACATATCTGTTCGTAGATATCATATATTTTTTCACGCCACTGAAACATGTATGTAAATCCAGTCAATGCACCTGTATCTACACCGATGACAGCATTGCATACTAGATGATCCGTAATCCTCGCCAATTCCATGATGATAACCCGCATGTATTGGGCCCGCTTTGGAATTTCAACTCCGATGAGCTTTTCGACAGTCATATGCCAACCCATATTGTTGATCGGGGAGGAGCAATAATTCAATCTGTCTGTCAATGGAGTGATCTGGTAGTAAGGCCGGCGTTCAGCTATCTTTTCAAATGCGCGATGGATATATCCGATAGTCTGCTCAGCATCCACGATGATCTCTCCATCCATAGTCAGTACATTCTGGAATACACCATGCGTCGCAGGATGCGTAGGTCCCAGGTTGAGCACCATATAATCTGAATGATGGTCAGCCTCCTTCGTCAGTACGGGAAGATTATTTTCTTTTTCCTTAATACTTAATTCGCTCATGATCTATCGTCCAAAATATTCATCTTCTTTATCTCTTCGTGTAGCATCTTCCAGCGGGAATTCTTTTCGCATTGGAAAATAGTCCATCTCATCTACATTTAATATGCGTTTGAGATTTGGATGCCCGGTGAAAATAACACCATAGTAATCGTAGGTCTCACGTTCCATCCAATTCGCAGAACTATATAATGAGGTCACTGAAGGAATTTCTGGTTTGATAACAGGAATAAATGCTTTTATCCGGAGACGCATATTGTTTTCCATGCTTTGCACATGATAAACCACGCACAATTCATGGTCTTTAAGATCAGGATAATGACTTCCGCAGATATCAGTCAGAAACCTGAATTTCAAAATTTCATCAGCATATAGCCATTTCAACATATCCAATATCCTGGTGGGTTCGATGTCGAGCGTGAGGAAATTGTATGGAAGCTCGGCAGATTTGATAACATCGCCGAATTGTGTATTCAACCGTTCCAGGAGGTATTCGTTTGTAACTAACTCCATGAGTTATTGTATACCATATGATGCGAGGAGTTCTTTGTATTCAGGAGAATTTCTTCTGCGCAAGGGTTCATTTTTAACCAGCTCCTGGATCTTCATGATGCCATCGATGATTTGTTCGGGACGTGGAGGACAACCTGGTACATAGACATCCACCGGAATGATCTGATCGATACCCTGTAAAACTGAGTAGGTATCGAATATGCCGCCACTGCTTGCACATGCTCCCACGGAAAGTACCCAGCGGGGTTCAGCCATCTGGACATATACATGTTTCAGGATCGGGCCCATCTTTTTTGCAATGGTACCTGCTACGATCAGGAGATCAGCCTGGCGGGGCGAAAAGCTCATGCGTTCTGATCCAAAACGGGCAAGATCATAATTTGAGCCCATGGTGGCCATAAATTCTATACCGCAACAGGATGTGGCAAAAGGAAGCGGCCAGATGGAATTAGAACGGGCCAATCCGATGGTCTTTTCGAGCAATGTTGCGAAATATCCCTGTCCTTCGACTCCGGGAGGTGCTTCAGCAATTTTTATATCGGTATTCATGTCAGTTAATTTGTAAGGCGTCCTTTACCGTGTTCAAGGGAAGGAATATTGCCCCATTAATCCCACGTCAAAGCGCCCTTTTTGATGATATAAACAAAACCCAGCAATAGGGTTCCTATAAATAGCAACATTTCAACGAATCCGATAGTGCCAAGGATTTTGAAATTCACAGCCCAGGGGTACATAAAGATGACTTCCACGTCGAACATGACAAAAAGGATAGCTGTCAGGAAGTATTTAATGGAAAATGGCATGCGGGCATTGCCTATGCTCTCGATACCGCTTTCAAAACTCATGAGCTTTTCCGAGGTTTTTCTGCTTGGGCCTACCAAATGAGTGACCAACATAGTAGTGCCTACAAATCCTGCCGCTACAGAGAATTGGATGAGAATAGCTATATAATCGATTGAATTTGACATAGTTACATGATGTAATCCAAGGGATGGCAAAATTAACTATAAAAACGCGGTCTTTCTAGTTTTATGGTGATGATTAAATATGTGATAACCGGAGAAGATGATTTGCAGATTCGATGATATCCTCTAATATGCCGCTCCTATGGAGCTCTAAAAATCTGGATATCTCTCTGCTACAGATATGTCGCTCCTATGGAGCTCTATACAGAAACTTCCTATAGAGCTCAGGAAGTTTGCAGGTTTTGTTAATACAGATATGTCGCTCCTGTGGAGCTCAGGAAGTTTGCAGGCTTTGTTTATACAGATATGTCGCTCCTATGGAGCTCAGGAAGTTTGCAGGCTTTGTTTATACAGATATGCCGCTCCTGTGGGAGCTCAGGCAGTTTGCTGGCTTTGTTTATACAGATATGTCGCTCCTATGGAGCTCAGGAAGTTTGCAGGTTTTGTTTATACAGATATGTCGCTCCTATGGAGCTCTATGCAGAAACTTATTTGTAAAGACGATCAACCTTAGCTCCACAGGAGCCATATATCATAATAAACTTGCAGAATCTGATGTGTAAAGAAAAATAACATGAGCTCCAAAGGAGCGACATATCTTTATAAACTCCAATCGAATAAAGTTTATGAGCACCGTAGGTGCGGCATATTTTCTGTTGTCCACTCGAAAATATTTCTAACTATAGGGTTACATAGAAAAGTTCATCCCAATCGTAAAGTTCCTTCCTTCCATACGATACCGTTCAATTTCTTCGTATTGCAAATTTCCAAGGTTGCCAATACTTAAGTATGCAGAATAATGCGGAGAGAATTTATACGATGCTTTACCACTCAGTATGATATAGCCATCAGGTTCACTGCCGGGATAAATAAATACTTCTTCAATCTTGCTTCTTGATCTCGCACTGAATGAAAGCCGGAAATTTTTATATCCTGTCAGAAGTGTGAAGTAAGCTGTATGTTTTGATTTGTAAGGCAATACATCGTTATACCTGGTATCTGATTTATCTCTTGCATCCAGGAATGTGTATCCTGCCAGCACATGTAAGCCATGAAAGGGAGCATAATCAGCACTGATCTCAAAACCCTGCATCAACGCTTTGTTCAGGTTAACAACTTCAAATAATAATGGCTCACCCGGAACAGATCGTTGTTGATACGAAATCAAATCTTTGTATTGATTATAATAGACTGCAATATCCAGCTTCAATTTGTCTGCCAGATTGATCTTTGATCCTGCCTCTGCGCTCAGCGTTAATTTTTCAGCACGTAGCAATGGATTTGCCCTGAAGGTCAATCCGCCACCCTGTTCAAACTTTGTATATCGTTCAGCAATTGAAGGATTTCGAAAAGCCCTCGCCACTAATCCTCTGAAGGAAATATTTTTGGTTACTTCATATACAGCAGCAACTTTAGGATTGAAATTACCTTCTGAAAAAGTATGCGCTATTTTATATTGATCAAAACGAACACCTGCAGTCAAGATGAATTGATCACCCAGCATCATTTGATCCTGGATGTAAGCCCCGGCATTCCATGCTTTATGACGGCCGTAAAGTACATCTCCGGGTTTTCCATCCACAAAATCACTTTGCAATTCAATACCGCAGATAAAATAATGATGCTCTCCGAGGCTGACATCTAACTGCGTGGCATGGCCAAGTCGATTGACATTTACTTTTTCCTGGTCAATAAATTGTTTCCCGATATTAACATTGGTGCTGTCATTAGCAGGGTCGCCGTTAAAAATAAAATCAGATACAGCAGCATAATAATAAAAACGAGAAGAATACTTCACATGCGCCTGTGCAAATGCCACGTATTGTAAATCTGCATTCCATTCGCGTCGATGTTGAGTATCATCTTTCCTGTATTCGGCAACAGAATAGGGCTTTTGTGTGCTTAACCAGGTAGCCGGGGTATCATTGAAGATATCGCTATACATTGCGGATACCTGGATATTCCGGTTGGGTGAAAAATCATAAAGTAATTTTCCGTAGGCGTTATATGTTTCGAAGGAAGATTTCTCGCGATAACCATCATTTGATTTCAACGCAGCATTAAACAAATACGAAAATTTTTGCATTGCTGAACTTTGGGTGATATCTATTCCATGAAAATCATTGTATTTATTGTATCCCGAAAGTTGCGGAGCCCGGCTGTAAAAACCATAGTGAAGTTTTACATCCGTGTGAGCTATGCTGTCTGGTTTCTTCGTGATGACATTGACAACGCCACCCATTGCACTTGAGCCGAAAAGGGATGAATATGCACCTTTGATCACTTCAATGCGGTCGATTGCACCTAAAGGCACAAGATTCCACAAAGCGCCTCCGGATTCAGGCGTGATGGCAGGTCTTCCATCCAATAACAACAGTACCCTATTACCAATCCCCCCACCTGCTACTTCGGAAGAACCCCTGATCGAAAGTGCCTGAACATTAGCGCCGCTTGAATGTGTGACCTGAATGCCATTGATATTCTGAAATGCATTGTCAAAGGATTTGACATCAAGATCTTTCAGGTTTGCTTGTGTAATGAGGCCAACGCTGACAGGAGCCAATGAAAGACTTTGTGATTTCCGTGAAGCTGAAATGACAACTTCATCCACATTGTAAATTTCATGCTCCATGAATATGTTCAGTGGATCATCTCCTGGCCTGATTCCATTCAGATAAATGGTTTGAAAACCAATCATCGAAACAATGATAGCATATTGGCTTTCGGTCAGGCCGTGGATTTCAAAGTATCCTTTCTGATCACTGATAGTACCTAGTGATGAATTGTCAACTCGAATATTTACATATCCCAAACCTTCTCCCGAGGCAGCATCGACTACGTGGCCTGTAACGGACCATTGTGAAGAGGCGCTGTGAACTGAAAAGAGATAAAAGAGGAGAAACGAAATTCCTTTTATTGAAACCACTGCTCAACAAAAGCAAAATCAGCTTTGAAATTTATCCTAAGATCATCGCCTTTTTCTACAGTGATCGGCGAAGGTGCAGGTTCATTAAAAAGTGTCACAATATTACCACCACCCGTATCCACTTTCAGAATGATACCATGACTTACTTCATTCGGATGATCCCAATGAACCCCTAATGTAGCTGTACGTCTTGAAGGATCTGTGATCCGGTTATGCCTGAATCCGAGTGCAAAAGCAGAATAGGTCCCCGGATCAACCTGCATTTCGTAAGTAAAACCTCCTATGCCGGGTGTATAATTGATAACTATCGGATTTTGTGCATTAAAAGGTGCGCCAAGAGCAAAACGACCACCGGGAACTCCAGGACCAAAAAAGTTGTCAGGTACATCTCCCCATCCTGACGGAGGATTGAGACTGAATGCAGGAAAGATGACCAGCTGCACTTCTCCGCTGTCTTTCCAGGCTACCCATTGGTCAGCATGGTCGATAGTAATGGTTCCGGAGATTGTTGCAAAATGAAAAGAATCTGTGCTGCATATCCAATGTTTTACTCCACCGTGAAACGAACAGGCATCTGATCCGGTTTCATTCGTAAGTGTTCCACTATTACATCTTGCGCCTACTATCGCAGGATCTCCTTCGGGACAAGGGCCGGGATTTTCTTTTTTACAGCTCATGACGAGCAGTACTGGCAGCAGGGCAAAAATTGTGATTTTGAGAACAAAAGATAGAATTCGCATGATTTTAGATTTTACACTGCAAAGGACGTCTATAAAGGATTTAGAAAATACCCGAATAGGGTATAATTGTACCCCGTTTTACCCCCCGAAAGGGAAGTTTCGTTTTACCCCCTACCCCCTGAAAGGGGGAACAGCTTTTCACAAGTTCAAAGAGTAAGAAAATTCAGCAACTCCCCCTTTCAGGGGGCGGGGGGTAAAACGAAATCCTTTTTCAGGGGCGTGGGGTACAGAGGTCTTTTTATAGCTTCGTACCTGATTTAAGAAAAAATGCAAAAGCTCGTCGCGGTCATGTTTACGGATATTGTCGGGTACACATCCATCATGGAAGGTGACGATGCTTTGGCTTATGAGTTCAATGTCAAGCATAAAAATGCCATCGTCGATCTCATTCCAAAGCACGATGGAGTGGTGCAGGAGATCATAGGGGATGGCAGCCTTAGTTATTTTACCAGTGCATCGGAATGTGTGCAATGTGCAGTGGGTTTGCAAAAGATATTTCTTGAAGAGCCTGTTGTGCCCGTCAGGATAGGAATACATATCGGTGAGATCCGCGGGGATAGTAGTCTTGTCTATGGGAATCCGGTGAATTTAGCATCGCGGATCCAATCTATCGCTATCGCTGGTTCGGTTTTACTTTCCAGGAATGTTATTGATAGTATTTCCGGAAAAAATCTATTTTCATTTTTATCAGTCGGCACGTATGCATTCAAAAATGTTGAGAAGCCAATTGAAATTTATGCCATCACCGGTGAAGGATTGAAAGTGCCGGATGGAGAGCTTGTATCCGGGAAATTAAAAATCCTGGAGCGTACAGATATCATAGTATTCGATGAATGGGATGACCAGGAGTTGGTGAGGAGGTTGCCTGTTGCTAAGCTTATCTGTCAACAGGCAGTTTGCAGCTATGGATTCATCAATTACAATTACAGCAAGCTTCGTTCTTTCATTCAGAATGGCGGAAAATTTGAATGCGTGATGATCCATCCTGAAAGCAAAGCTTTAAGTGTCTCACCGGAACGACAGGCCGGAGCAGCTTCAGACATTGCGTATGTACAGGGCCAATTGCAGCTTGCTTTTCATAAGTTACGCTCCATTTCATCAGGTGTTACATTTAAGATCACGCAACATCTTCCTGATCCCATCATGACATTTATTGATCCGGATTCAGAGGATGGTGTTTTATTTATCACGCTTACTGGGTTCCAGATGGACCTGCATTCAAGACCGAGCTTTGTCCTGCGAAAATCGACGCATCGCAAATGGTTTATGTTTTATTACCAGAGCTTTAAGAATATGATGGAGAGCGAGGAAACGGTGGAAGTAGATTTTTCTAAAGAATGGGCGGAGGTCAGTAGTCAGTCGTGAAACGTGAGTCGTGAGTCGTGAATCGTGAGTCGTGAGTCGTGAGTCGTGAGTCGTGAACCGTGAGTCGTGAGTCGTGAGTCGTGAACCGAGATTAACGGTGTATCCTGAAGGGATCCAACATTAATAGCCCCGGGTGAAACCTGGGGGATTAAAAGTGAAAAATAATTCCAACCACGGAGTGGTTGAATAAAATCGAAAATCATTTCAATGGAAGGTTAGAATAATTTATGGAAAAGCTAAAGGGCATCAATTATATTTCTCTCATTCTAATTTTATCTATAGAAGCAGGATGGCCTTCAATTATAACGGGACAAAGGGATACGCTTTATTTTTTTGATTTTGAAAATGTTCATTCAGATTTTGATTCCATTAAAAAGAACTGGACCATTTATGATCACGGGGGAATATTTGAAGATATACAACCTGTGATGCCAAGAGGTGGAGCAGTCGTCACCACATCCTGGGGACAACAAACCCTTGATTTTGCCGGTTCCGATGTTGGAAAAGGATTTTTGTATCACAGTCCATCATGGTACAAAAAGGAATTTGACGGTGTTTCTTTTAATCAGATTGAACTTGCTTTGGATGCTCCATTGTTGTCGGGAAAATTTTATCATATACGTTTTTTAACTGGCAATTTTAGGTCACATCAATACATGCTATCCCATTATGGAATAAAATTTTCAAACGAAAGAATTATTAAGAAAAAGCCATGGGACCTGTTGTCCCGGCCTGATGTCTTTTTTGATTTTAGCAAAGAGAATGAATTGGAAGAAGTCCAGGCTATCTTTTATGCGGAGTCAAATATAAACTACATCTATTTCGGAAGCTTTAGTGAGGATTCATCAAGATTGCTTAAGAAGGTTATTTATAAGACTGAGTCCGACAATCAGTCTTTTGCTGATAGTGTAACTCACATTCATCAGATAAGGCCTACCAGAGTAGTTCTTGACAATATTCTTATTGAGGAATTAAAGCCTGAAAGATCCTCGTTCAGAGATATTTACTTTGAAGTTGACAGGGATGAAATTCAATCGCCCACGGATAAAGCATTCATTAGAACCATAGTTCTTTATCTGAAAGAAAATCCGGAAACATTTCTCTTGATACAGGGATATACTGATGAAACAGGCACATTTGTACACAACCTGGATCTTTCAAAAAAAAGGGCTGAATCCGTCAGCAAGATCCTGGTAAGGGATGGCATTTCTGCCGATAGGATAGTGACCTCCGGAAAGGGAATTTACAGTGAAGAGTCAGCAGGCAACAGAAAATATGCCAGAAAGATTTCATTTATGCTGTTTAGGTAACTTATCATTATGACCCTTAAAAATTTCATTATCATAGAAAAAGTACTAACTTGGTAATTAATAAACTGAAGAAGGACGCCATTTCTGATTAGTTTTTGATTTTACGGAATTTACCTGATTTTAATGTTTTTCCTTTCAGGACTCATATTTGTAATTTTTAAATCTTATCAGGAGGTCTTAACCTCCGATATATTTTGAGGCAGTAATTTCCTTCTCATTTTTCCTTCCCTCATGATCCCGTTGTTGAATGTTGCTCCAATATCCTCAGCGTAAATGGTATTTGAACATTTTTTCTGGAGAATAAATAGTATAAGGATGACACATACGGTTGGAGAAGAAAGAAGAACTTCAAATCATTTTGAGGCACTTTTTACGTACGCCCCCATGGGTATCCTGATGACGGACAGCAGGGGAGGGATCATGGCTATCAATCCGTTTGCCCTCAACGAATTTGGATATAAGCAGGAAGAATTAATTGACAGGCAAATTGATATCTTAATACCAGCAAGACACCATGCTAAACACAATGATCATTTCCATAAGTATTTTGAAAGACCGGAGACACGGACCATAGGTATGGGAATGGATTTATTTGCGGTAAGAAAGGATGGTTCGGAATTTCCTATGGAAGTTAGCCTGGGAAGTTATGCTAACAACGGTGAAATATTTGTTATCGCGTTTATCAGCAATATCTCACTTCGGGTGAAATCTATTTCCGATATAAAGAATATGCATGATGAATTAGAAGATACGGTCGAACATCGAACGGCACAGCTTACTAACGCCATGCATGAGCTTGAACGAAACAAGGAAGTCTTGTCAATTGCCCTTGGAAAAGAGAGGGATCTCAATGAGCTCAAATCCAGGTTTGTCTCCATGGCTTCGCATGAGTTCAGGACACCTCTGAGCACTGTTCTGTCGTCTTCGTATCTGATACAGAAATATCATAAAACAGAAGAACAGGGAAAGAGGGAAAAACACCTCTCGAGGATCGTTTCTTCAGTGGAAATGCTGACAGGTATCCTGAATGACTTTCTTAGTCTTGGCAGAATAGAAGAAGGTAAAATACCGTTGCGGTTAACTGCATTCAATATTCGCGATTTTATATCCTCCATCTTAAGTGAAATACAGGATAATATCAAAAGTAATCAGAAAATAAATTATCATCATCACGGGGATCTTCAGGTATCAATGGATGCTATATTATTCAAGCAAATCCTGATGAATCTTGTATCCAATGCAAGCAAATTTTCAGCGGATATTTGTTGTATAGAAATAAACAGCACGCTGAAGAATTCCATTTTAGTCCTGTCTGTAAAGGATCAGGGAATAGGGATTTCCAATGAGGATCAAAAACACCTGATGGAAAGATTTTTCAGGGGACACAATGTCGCGAATATTCATGGTACCGGTCTTGGACTGCATATCCTCTCCAAGTATGCAGAATTGATGAATGGTTTTGTAAATTGTATCAGTGAGCTGGATAAAGGCACTGAATTTATTATTACGTTTAATCTTAATGGTTATGAAAATGAAAAAAATATTATTGATTGAAGACAATCAAGATATCCGGGAAAATACTTCGGAAATACTTGTTTTGGCAAATTATGAAGTGCAAGTGGCCGAAAATGGCAAAAAAGGTGTTGAAGCCGCTATAGAATTTTTACCTGATCTGATCATATGCGATATCATGATGCCGGAGCTGGATGGCTATGGAGTTCTCCATGCGATACAACGGAATGATAAGATCAAGAATACCCCTTTCATCTTCTTAACGGCCAAAAGTGAACGTGATGATTTCAGAAAAGGAATGGAATCAGGAGCTGACGATTACATCACAAAACCGTTTGGCGGAATTGAGCTTTTAAATACGGTGGACAGGCGTTTGAAGAAAATTGAATGGCTGAAGGAAGGTGTTTTTATTGGATTGGATGGATTGGCCACTCTCGTCAAAGCTACATCGAGTTTAAATCCCTGGTTGTCTTTAACTGAAGATCGTAAGATTAATAAGCATAAAAAGAAATATATTATTTATTCGGAGGGAAATCGTCCTAATAGCCTTTTTTATCTACTTAGCGGGAAAGTCAAAGCCTACAAATCAAATGATGATGGTAAGGAATTAGTAACAAATCTTTTCAGTACCGGTGATTTCTTAGGTCATATTGCTTTATTAGAAGGTACAACGTACTGGGATACCTCAGAAACCCTTGAAGAATGTGAGCTTATTGTCATACCAAGGGATGAGTTTGATGAGATGATGAATAAGGATACTGATGTCGCAAGGAAATTCATTCAAATACTGGCCAAGAATATTGCTTTCAAAGAGAGCCAGCTTTTGGCTATGGCTTATAATTCACTACGTAAAAAAGTAGCAGATGCATTATTGATGGTGCAAAATAAATATGAAAACCTGGAAGATAATTTTTCTATTGACATGACCAGGGAAAGTCTTGCTAACATCGCAGGAACAGCAACTGAATCACTGGTCCGAACCTTAAGTGACTTCAGGATTGAAAACCTCATTGATATAGTAGATGGTAAAATAATCATCCTCAGTAAACAGAAGCTGGAGAATTTGGCAAACTAATGATTTTTTCAATGTTGTTATTATAGCCTGATGATTTTGACAAACCATGTACATGGAGAAAACGAACTAAGAAAAGAAAAAGGGACGACCCTTTGGCTGTCCCTTTTTCCTCATTGAGTAAATTGCACCTTACCCCTTAGAATTCAATCACCCGAATATTAGTTTGGATACCAGTGAAAATATTTTCACAGGTCCAAAGGTCGGTACTTTGGATTTCGATATTCAAGGACAATGATGAACGCTTTCATTGATTGATATCAATATCCGGGATCGGATTAGTTATTTCATACAGGTTTTTGCGTGGATTAGGCAAAAGGATGAATCGTATCCAACCTTTTCAAGGTAAAATTGACCTCCGATCTGTCAGGGATTGAACACAATCCGGAATAAAGTATTATCTTAGGTAATCTACGAACTAGATAGAATGCCCAGGTTGGTTGCTCTATCCGTAAGATTTTATGTATTGAAGAAAGTACTATGATATTTTTCCAGTTGAAAATTGTATTTATTGGATATTAATTAAAGTGCTGGCTATTCCATGATTTTTAAATGGTTTCCTTTTTATTCTTCGTTCCCTCAATTTACCTGCATGAAAATTTAAAATGGAAACATGCCAGAGTTTGAATTAACGCCTAAATTGAAAGGGCATGAGCAAGAAAAAAATATTATTGATTGAAGACAATGAAGACATTCGTGAAAATACTTCGGAAATACTTGTGTTAGCGAATTATGAAGTACATGTGGCTGAGAATGGAAAAAAAGGGGTTGAAGCCGCTATGGAATTTTTACCTGATCTGATCATATGCGATATCATGATGCCGGAGCTGGATGGATACGGAGTGCTCCATGCGATTCAACGGAATGATAAGATCAAGAATACCCCTTTCATCTTCTTAACTGCCAAAAGTGAACGTGATGATTTCAGAAAAGGAATGGAATCCGGAGCTGACGATTACATCGCCAAACCGTTTGGCGGCATTGAGCTTTTAAATACGGTGGACAGGCGGTTGAAGAAAATTGAATGGCTCAGAGAAGAAGCTTTTCATGACATCGATGGATTGGTCGACCTGGTGAATGTTTCAACGGGTAAAAACCCATGGCACTCGTTGACAGAAGGACGTAGTACGGACAAATACAAAAAGAAACAAATCATCTATGCTGAAGGTAACCGGCCGCACAACATCTACTATGTGGTGAGCGGAAAAGTAAAAACCTATAAAGCAAATGATGATGGAAAGGAACTGGTGACAAATCTTTACACCACAGGAGATTTTTTTGGGCATATTGCACTAATAGAAGGAAAACTTTATTGGGACACAGCAGAAACTCTTGAAGATTCAGAGCTCGTGATTATTCCCAAGACTGATTTTGACAGGCTGATCAATACGGATAAAGAGGTCGCCATGAAATTTATTCAGATCCTGGCTGAAAATGTTTCTTTCAAAGAAAGCCAGCTCCTGGCGATGGCCTACAATTCGCTTCGGAAAAAAGTAGCTGATGCTCTGTTGATGGTGCGGAAAAAATATGACCAGGATAAAGAAGTGAAATTCTCCATTGATATGACGAGGGAAAGCCTTGCGAATATAGCAGGTACTGCCACAGAGTCATTGGTGCGTACACTGAGTGATTTTAAAAATGAAAAGCTGATTGATATTGTTGACGGGAAAATCACATTACTCGACCAGGAGAAACTCGAAAACCTTGTAAATTGATATTTGTTTTCAGGGAATTAGAGCCCGCTCGTCATTTTTTCATTTTCGCTAAGGCATTGCATCTGTATTAAATTCAAGGTTGTTTTCCGTGTTCAGATCCTGATTACAAATTTTAACCAGATAGCTTACAAAATTCATTCTCAACCTGATCAGTAGTCTTTCCGCACTCACTATTTCCTTTCGTAGGGATTCAATAGACAATTGCAAATCCAGGATGTTGCTTTCTGCAGTTTCACTTTTTAAGTTTTTAGCCAAAGTCGCCAACTGGCTCTTGAGCCTGCCAAGATGTTCATCAAATTTGATAAACCGATGCTGAAATAATTCTGCTTTAGCTATGAATTTCTTATCTGACCTGCTCTTTAGGACTTCTGACAGTCTTATTTTAAAATGTGCATTTTCATCCATCATATGATAGAGTACTCTTTTCCAGGTATCATGCTCATACTGGATTTGCCGGGTTTGCGATGACATTAGTTCTGTAATTAAACGGGTGAGAATAAAACGGGTGGTGCCTCATTTAATGATTACAAAAAATTATTCGCAGTACGCAGGTTACATCGCAACTTAAATCATCTTAAACCTGAACTCAGGCTTAAGAATAAGGGAAACAGTCTATCCATGCCGGTTGGGTCTCATAGCATGCAATTGATAGTCTTCTGCCAACCTGAAGTAGTGTTGGATCTAATCTGTTACTTCGGGATAAAATTCAAGATCATCGAATTCAGATCCGTCTTTGTTTGGTGATGTAAAGCTGTGTGGGTAATGGGGTTCAGCTTCAATTTGTATTATGCAATGGTGAAGATAACTTTTTTTCTTATAGGTAACTATTTATCTGTGAGGCAGTAAGCGCAGCTTGACAATTGGCCGGGGGAATATGCAGCAGGTGATTGGGTATCCTTAATTTAATCATCGGTTCAGACCGGCTTAAAAAGAAAAAGGGACAACCCTTTGGCCGTCCCTTTTTTCTACATAGATAATTTGTGCCCCTAACCCCTTAGAAGGACAACAACCTTAGCCTTGATCGATGATGTGCCGCTCTTCGTTTGCAGAAGGTAAGTGCCCTCAGGCATTTGCGATACATCAATGCGATATTGATTTGAACCTGGATTTACATTTTCAGTAGTCTTCAGGTGAATTCTTCCTATGAAATCTGTCAGGGTAAATTCTACCTGATCTCCATCTTTTGCGTCCACGCTGATATTCAGCATTTCATTTGCAGGATTTGGCCATGCATTCAGATCTGTCATTTCCAATTTTCCCTCTTGTTGTGAATCTGAAACAGAAGTTCCTTGAGGTTGATTCAGCGTAGTCACCGGACCATCAGTACCGGTTTGAACAACCATGTTTGAATTTTCAATTGTACAATCCAACACAATTGATCTGACCGTTGTGCATCCGTGTGGATCCGTCATCGAAAGTGATACATTAGTTTCAGCCTTATCAAGGAAGATGTAGATTTCAGATGTGCCCTCGCCTCCCTGTATGTAGCTTTTTCCACCTGATACTTCCCATGTATACGTTACACCAGTCAGATCTCCGGTCACTAAGCTGGAAATAGGCACCTTCTGAGAATTGCAAATGATCTCTTGTGGTGGAATGATCTCAGCGGTAAGGATTGCATTTGGCGTCCACAGAATAGTCTGGCCAACCTGAGTTGCATTGCCACAAGCATCCGTTGCTATCCATTCCCTGTACACATCGTAAGAGCCTTGTTCAAACCCTTGTTCAATGGTTTGGCTATATGAGATCGATACAGGCAAGGATGCATCTTCTGCGATTATTTCCGTAGCAGATGGTAATTCTTCGCACGTGACTTTTGTTCCTTCCGGGATACCATTCAACACAGGAGCCATGTCATCCATGATATCCACTGTAAATGTGATGAATGAATCATTTCCACTATCGTCAGTTGCTGATAATGTATAAACTCTTCTTTCCTTGTATCCGTCGATTGCACAATTTGCAGCATTTGTTACATCTACTCTGAATACTGGTTGAATTTCATGGTTGCAATTATCTGTAACAGTAACACTGTTTTCATTCAGGCCATCAAGCTCTGCTATGTATTCAGGTTGCGATAAATATACCATGCTATATCCGGCACTTACCAGGTCGTTTATGATTGAATTGGCAGGAACGAGTATTTCAGGTGTAGTTGCATCTGCTACCGTGATGATCTGTTCACCCATGGTTGTATTGCCACAGATATCAGATGCCATGAATGTCCTTGTGAGGATATAATGATTTTCAGAAGTTTGATCTGTGATCACATCATCTACAAAGGTTATAGTAGTTGTGCCACCACCTAAATCCACTGCTGTGGGTTGTGCATACAAGCCTGGTGATGTATTGACCGCGCATTCCACAGTCACATTTGGAGGACAAGTTAGCGCAGGAGGTGTTGAATCATAAAGCGTGATCATCTGCATGCTTGTATCAGACTGATCACAATCATTTGTAGCAATCCATCTGCGGTTGATATAATTTTCGTTTATACAGTTTCCTGTGAATAAAGAATCTCCATAGGTTATGGTGAGTTCTTCGATGCAAGACCCTGTTGTGGATGGATAACCGGTTGATGATGGATTGATGGATTCAGTGAATTCTATTGCAATGTCTGCAGGACTTTCAATTGCCAGCGGAACTAAAGGAATACAGCTTGACTGAACAGGTACTCCCCAGGGAGCTGATCCTTCACCAATATATATCCAGTTAAATTGAGATACATTCTCATCTACTGCGTAGGAATCCATCAGTGGATCCGGGTCTACAGCAGTAATGACTACTCCATCATCTCCGCCAAGATATCCGCCATTCTCAGGATTTTGTTCCATGTCCCAAACAATAGAAGGACAAAAGGATTGCGGATCAGGATTAGTAGCATCTATATCAAAACATACCTGGAATAATTTAGTCCAGACGGTTGCATTTAAAAGCAAATGAGTGGTATCCGTGTTTACAAGTTGCATAGCTCCATTCACCCATTCAGCATCACCATCAAAATTAAGTAATGCAGGGCCTGCAGGACTAGTAAGGATTTGTGGAGGATCAGGAAATACTGCTGAATAACCGCCCTGGAAATCAGAGAAGCCAACGAGCTCTAACACGCTATCATCATAAAAGAAACGGATGTTCATGCCAAATACTTCAACATCGGCGACATCAGATTTGAATTCAACATCTACACAATATTGAGCCGAAGTGATATCATATTGAGGATTTCCAAATTGTACGGTGACTACAGGTGCTTGTGAGAAAGCTGAGATGCAAAAACCATATAGTAATAAATACAATGTTATAAAGAGGGTGCATTTCGTTTTGAAAGTAAAGGTGCTCATAGTGTGTGTATTAAAAAATTAGGTTATTAATGAGAGGGAATGGAGACGTATTGAATGGATCAAAGATCAGCACATAGACAGGACGCTCGCAAAGACAACGGTCAATGCATGACGTGATTGACGTCAATGACGGGGGAAAGCTGGGGCAGGCGTAGCAAAAGGCAGGGAGCAAGGAAGCAATTGGCAATTGGCAATGCTTCGACCTGCCTTCACGCTTTCTCGTGCTATGGTTCGACCTGCCTTTGCGTTTCCTCGTGGTACAACTCACCAGTGAATCGTTAAGCGCAGGCTGTGCCTACGCTTGTGTGTGAAACGTTAAGCGTAAGTTGTACCTACGCTTGTGTGTGAAACGTTAAGCGTAGGCTGTGCCTACGCTTGTGTGTCCGCAAAACTCCGTTTTGCGAAATAGACTCCGTTACACAAATCTGAAATTTGCTGACGCGAAAGCGTAGGTACAACCTACGCTTAACGAGAGTGATCTTAACGAGAGTGATCTTGACGAGTAATGAAGATTTAATAATTGAGACATTAACTGATAAATGTTTTGTCTCACGATTCACGGAAATTATTGTTGGTTCAAGTATCTGACTTGAACCTAATATCATACACGTCTCCTGACGTGAAGTAGCCAATCCTGATTCTCTTGCTCGTAAGTACTGAAGATTTTTCACGTCAGGAGACGTGAAAAATATTGGGTTTAAGTCAGAGACTTAAACCCAATATTTGGGATGTGAAAAATAGTGAATTTCATTGTATGAAAAACTTCCAAGTTGAGCGGAGCCGAAACTTAATATGTAAAATCTCATCGGTCGCTGTACTTCTTTTTTCCACGTCTCACGTCTCACGATTCACGTCTCACGATTTTTACTGGTATTGTATATATACCGGCACAGGATAGAGAGCAAGCACCTCTGCGGGCTGCATTACTTCAGGCCATTTGCGGTCTTCAGTGTCGTTCTTGTAAAAGATTTTAAAACCGGTAAACTGTACAGGTTCCTTGGCTACACTGTTATTATATGTAGTTATTTTTTTGGCAGGGAAGCCAAAGCCATCCATGTCCATGACGATTTGTACTTCAGGTTGTGTCAGTATGTCTTCATAGTTTGTCAGCATATTCCTGGTGAAGCGGTGGACTACAAGGATTTTAGGAGGAAGGTGATGATCCTTTACCAATTGCGCCAGGTAACCTGTAGCATAATTAATGTCCGCTGCATCAAAAGTGCCTATGGAGCTTGAAGGTACTTTCCGGTTCTTCATTGAAAACTCGGGATCGATACCCAGGTGCACGTTGGGCATCAGAAGGTATGGTTCAAGATTTGGTATTTCTTCTTCCAATGAGCTATGGCCCACCTGGATGTCGAGAAAAACAATGGCATCGATTTTTTGGGCCATCTCAAGAATTTTATCAATCTGATTAAAAGGCATACGCAGCCTGTATTTCTTTCCGGCTCCCGGATCCTTCTGCGCAGTGACTGCTATATAATGCAATGCCGGGATGACCGGTGTGGAAGTATCTGCTGCTGACCATTTATTTACTTCTTTCTGCAGTTCTGACAACACTTCATCAGGCGGCAATTCTCCGAGGATACCCATGTCTTTAGAATAAAGATTCCCGTAGTAGGCTATGATCCTGTTGAAAGGAAGCAATGCACCAGGCAATGGATATGGAGTTTTTACAGGCCACTTGTCATTTGGATTCTGATGAACCAGCTGGAGCATTTTATTTTCATAAAGCGCAGTATCTAATGAAATGATGACTGGTGTCAGGACTGAACTATCAGGTGACGGCTGAGAAGTTGTAGAAATGCTGTCTGAAACTACAGTTTTTTCTACCGAGGGTGTACCCGGATTAAGGCATGAAGCAAAAATGCATGCTATATATAATAGTGAGAATATTTTCATTTTAATGGTTCTTTCAATTGAGTTACAAAAATATTTTTATGCTCTCCCTCTCGACTTGTACTTTATAATTCTGACTTTATTTCAAAATTCGTTGTTCTTTGATCGATATTCCTCTGTTCATTTCAGCGTTCTACTTCTACTTCCTACTTCGATATTCGCTATTCTCTATTCCCGATTTCCTTTCCTGTGCGAATATTGGAAAATCAAAACAGAAGTAAAGAATTATCTTTCCTCAACATGGCGAAGCAAAGTGCAGGTATCCTGTTATATCGGTTTCACAACAAGAAGTTGGAGGTGCTGCTGGTTCATCCCGGAGGTCCTTTTTGGGCAAAGAAGGATGCGGGTGCGTGGTCCATTCCCAAAGGTGAATTCGAAGAGAATGAAAGCCCTTTTAATGCTGCTTTGAGAGAAGTTGAAGAAGAACTGGGTTTTACCCCAAAAGGAAATTTTATTCCATTAACTCCTATAAAGCAAAAGAGTGGCAAACTTGTTCATGCGTGGGCAGTGGAAAGTAATTTTGATGAGACAAAATTGCGGAGCAATACTTTTGAAATGGAATGGCCGCCGCGGTCAGGGAAGAAAATGGAATTTCCTGAAATTGATAAAGCGGAGTGGTTTGATGTGGGGAAGGCGAGGGAGAAAATACTTGTAGGTCAGGTGGCTTTGATTAATGAATTAGAGGTCAGCATAGTCAGACTATAAATACAACCCGGGCAAAGTTTGGGTTAAGAATTATTTTCCAATAGTAAGAAGCTGATCTTTTGAAACAGGACATCTTTTTCAAAGGGTTTGCCGATAAAGCCGTTCACTCCCTTCTCTAAAGCAGCCTGAATTTCCTTTTTTTCAACACTTGATGTCAATAAGACAAAAGGGATGTCACGGGTTGAAGAATCTTTTTTTAATGCTGCGAAAAGCTCATGGCCATTCATCATAGGCATCGCCACATCACTTAGTATTATATCAGGCAATTCTTTCTTTGCCAACTGTAATCCTGTCTTTCCATTCGAAGCGCATATAACTTTATATCCTTCCAGTTCAAGTAATTCACATGTATTTTCACGGATAGAGAGATTATCCTCAATAAGCAATATTGTTTTCATATTTGCTGTTTTGTGGGAACTCAACTGTAAAAGAAGTTCCCTGTTTGTGTTTGCTTTCAAAGCAAATGGTTCCATCCAAAAGTTCAATATATTTTTTTACAATGTTTAATCCCAGTCCTGTTCCTTCGATATGGGATACATTTTTTGCTCTGAAAAATTTACCGAACATATTTTTTTGTTCCCCGGCAGGTATTCCGATTCCCTGATCTCTCACAATAATAGAAACCAGGTTGTTACTAACGGAAGCCAAAAGATTGATTTCTTTATCAACTTCAGAATATTTAATTGCATTTGATAGCAGATTTAGGAGTACATTTTTCAGGATCGTTTTATCCTGAAATAAATCCATTACGCCGCCGCCTGAAAAATTAATGGATTGGCCCTGCTTCAGCATCCCTTTCAATTCCTCAATGATATCTTTTGAAAATTCGTTGAGGTCAAATTTTTCATTTTCAATTTCCACCTTGCCATGTTCCATCTTTTCAAGGGAAAGGAAATCATTAAGGATATGAGTAAGATTTTTTACGGAGGATTTAATCCGTTCAATCTGCTTCCCCTTTTTTACATCCTCCTGGTCCGTCCCGTACATTTCAATAAGTGAAATACTGGAAAGAATAGCAGTTAAAGGCGTTCGAAATTCATGTGAGGCCATCGAAACAAAGCGGGATTTCATTTCATTCATCTCTTGTTCACGCTCAAGGGAATCAGTCAGCTCCAATGTTCGTTCAATAACCTTTTGTTCAAGCATATGGTTAAACGATTTGATCTCAAGGTTTTGCTCCTGGATCTGTGTCAGCATTTGATTGAATGCTGTTGTAAGCAACCCTAATTCATCGTTATCTGACCGTTTCGCCCTCATAGAATAATCCATGACATTTGAAATTTCTTTCACCGTTTCGGCCAATGCAAGAATGGGCCGCGAAATGCTCTTCTGAAGAATTCCGGAAAGGAAGTACGCAAGTGCGAAACCGCCCAGTAACACAGATATAAGAATAATACCCCAAATCTTAAATCTGGCGAACATTGCTTTAAGATCAGACTTCATATATAAGGTACCAAGTCGATTATTCCCCAGGATAACAGGTTCAAACCCTATTACATAAAAATGTTCAAAACGATATCCGTCCTCTTCAGGCTTTTCCGGAAAAGGATGCACAGAAGAACCGGAAGTATATTGCGAAAAAAGATTTCCGTCCTTATCATAAAGGCATGCTGCAATCACATGTGATTCAGCTTTCAGGGCTGTTAAAATTTCTTCCGCGTCAAGATTATTATCAAATGCAAGGGCTGCAGTGCTATTGGCTGCTATTACTTTTCCTATTGTAGAAAGATTCAGCAGGGTAGTACTTCGGAAAGTATAATATTCGCAAACAGAAAATGCTATACAGGTAACAAATAATATTATCCCGCTGATCATCAGGATAAATTTCAGCAGCTTTTTCTGGATGGATATATTTTTTGGCGATTTCAATTCACATTATAATTTTCAGCCAACCTGAGTAATTTAGAACTGATCGTCAGACCAGCTGATTTGGCGGCTTCAGGTTCGATTTGAAACCTTATTTTATCATCTTTAGTAAAAAAGCGAACCATGCTTCTCTGTTTTAAGTCGCGGTTTGCATCACCCACCGTAAGGATGCTCCGTCCTTTTAATTTTGGAATGATTTCATCCCATTGTCTTATATCTGTATAATTGATAAAAAGGATGTGGCAATCGGTGATTTCATCTATTGTATCATAATATTTCACTATTACCGGGTGATCTTTCACCCTTTCATTGGCAACGACATCATTTAGAAATGTTCCGAAAACATTTTTACCTAATACCCCTATGATAATAGGTGCTTCTGCCTTAGGCAATGCGTGGGCTGGCCATTCCACAAACTGGGCAAAATTGAAGAGAAAAACAGCTTCTATCTGATGTTCTTTTGAAGGTACGCCCTGGGCTGACAGTGTCAGGTTGTTGAGCAGAAACAAAAAAACAAGCACTCTTCCGACATTCGACATATTATCCCTTTTAATATTTCGCACTTTATATAGTATTCACTCTAAAACTGGCACGCAATCTTTCCATATATGCTTCTTTGTATTTCACGTGGAGAAGGAGAAGAAGGGATAAATTCAGCGTGATGGACATGCAATAAATTCTGGCCCGCCACACTCAGTTCTAAATTTTTGCCCCAATTCCATGAGATTCTCGCATCTAATTCGGAATAACTCCGAACGTAAGGTTTTGGTAATTTATCTACATATCGAAGAACAGTTCCGACATGGAAATTACCCGGCAGATCTATGGTGGATTGGATAAGGAATTGGTTTTCCGGGTCATCGCTTTCTGCGGAAGCTTCATTCAAATCCTTACTCTCAGGTTTTACAGAAAGATTTTTTTTCAAAAATGTATATCCCCCACGAAAATTCCACCAACTTCTTAAGTGATAAGTTGCAGATAATTCAACTCCATACGCAACTCCATGTACTCCGTTAGCAAAAGTTATGGGAATATTGAATGGCGGAGGTCCGGGTTCTGCGCTTCTTATATTGTCGTATACATTATAGAATGTAGACAATGAAACAGAAAGCAGTTTTGCAGGTTGCATACGCCATCCCAATTCATAAGCTATTATTTTTTCGGATAAAGAAGAATTACTACCTGAAATGAAAGGAAGATTGGGCGCTAAATATAGATAGAAGTCACGATCAATTCTGGCAGGATTTCTCACTGCCCGCGAAACAGCTGCCCATATGGTTTGACGAGAAGTCGGCGTCCAGGAAATCCGGCTGTTCGGTAGATACTGAAGTCCGGTATAACTGTTGTGCTCAATCTTTGACCCGATCGTAAAATGTAATCGCTCTTTAAGAAATGCAACTTCATATTGTAAGAACAAGCTGGAGAGATAGAGCATTTTATGACCCGGAAGAAAAGCAAACAATTCAAGATTTGTAACCTGGTGATCCATCATCCTGAAATTCACCCCATAAGTGAGCACTTGATGTTCATTGATTTGATATCGATTTTGACCATCTATATCATATGTCTTTAAATCTTCAGTGAATCCGTTGTTAAAATCTCTCCAGGTATGATCATAATACGCCTGGATCTGAAAATCAGATTTCTCTGAATTTAAATGGTTCCATCGAGCAATAGCATTACTTCCTTTTGCGAAAATGGCTGTTGTATCGCCATCCGGGTTTGGCCTGGAAGAATAAATATTTGATGAGAAAATAAATTTATTGTTGGCAGATGCATCCCAATCAAGCCGGCATCCTCCCTGGGCTATTGACCATTCATCTTCTGCGTCTACTTCAGTCGTGAGAATTGAACTTCTCATTTTAAAGCCTGTTCCAAAAATCCGGTAAGAAAGATCGCTGTTCAAATTCCCTCCATAACGTATGCTACCCAAATGGCTTAAATCAGTTCCCGTAGCGCCCTCAATGAACAAACCTTTGGTATTCTTAGCACTTTTTGTAATTATATTAATTACCCCATTGACAGCATTTGCTCCCCACAAAGTTCCTCCCGGGCCACTTATGACTTCTATCTGCTCTACATTCTCAAGCATTAGGTTCTGGACATCCCAGAATACACCTGCATAAAGTGGTGTATACACTGTTCGACCATCAATGAGAACAAGTAATTTATTGGCAAGCACGTTGTTGAAACCCCGTGCACTGATAGCCCATTGACTGGAATTAACCTGAGCTACCTGGAGGTTTGATGCAAGTCTTAATGCTTCAGCAATAGTCTTTGCACCCGAATTCCGGATATCAAGGGCAGATATAACCTGGATCGCAGAAGCTGCGTCCTGTAGATTTTCAGGATGTTTTGAAACCGAAGTCACTTCGATGTTCATCAATTCCTCCATGCTTAATTTCTTCAACTCAACAGCAGATAACACCGTTTCCGGAACCTGCGCGACTGAATGATCGGATAGCAAAATGATACCAAGACATAACACCAGTTTGCAAAAGGAATACCTGTGATTATATACATCACTGATGAATATTCGTTCAACCCTAATGCTAAATTGAAAATCTGCTATTCGTTTGAAAAAATTCTGATAAACCTCTAAAATTAAGCTGCCTAAAAACGGCGAAAATGAAGAAATTTTAATCCTGCTTTCGCATTCATACAATATATGATTGGTGTTCATTTCATGCTGAGTAGACTCATTGAGCCTGTTGCATTAATTAGAATGAGGATGTTTGTGCTTTATCAAGGTAATGCTTAATTTTTGATTGTTCCTATACTCATGAATTCTTTTTACGTTTATGCAGCATACAATTACATTGTAAGACTATAATAATAGTAGGTATGCTGTTAAATTGCACTGGATTCGCAATAGATAAGCTATTTCAATACCTCAGATCAATCAGGCTCCTGATATTTTCAATGATGATATCTGAACCATCGACATTCACAAGTCCTTCTTCTTTGAATTCCGATAGGCAACGGATGATGGTTTCTTTTGCCGTACCGGCCATGGACGCCAGGTCTTCTCGTGTAATCGGGATGACAGCTCTCCCCTCAGATTCATAAGATGGATACAAATCAAGCAATACCGCCGCTAACTTAACCCTGACAGAACTATATGCCTGGAGCAAAAGTTTTTCGTCAGCTTTGACCAGGTCCGCAGCTATGTTGTGTAAAAAATGGAAAGCAAGCGATTTGTCATGTAGGATAAATTGAATGAACTCATCTTTATTCACCGCGATGACTTCCAGGTCTTCAAAGGCTTTTACAGTTTCCTGGTACCGCTGACCCATCAACACTGAGCTTAAGCCGACAATTGCAGGATATTGATACAAACGCAAAATTACTTCTTTAGAATAGTCGTCAACTTTGGTGGCTATCGCCCTTCCGGATTTAATGATAAACACATTCCGGGAGTTCTGGCCTTCAGCATACAACAGGTCTTTTTTGTGAATAAACCTGGATTCACTTTCTCTGAAACTTTCAGGAAGTAAATCCAATACCTGTTCCCCTGTCAGGAAAGATAAAAGGGATGTAGTATCAACCTGCGGTGCAGATTTTTTCTTGTTCAGCCGGATTTCGATCGTATCCAGGAGCTCAACATCGTCGAATGGCTTAGTGATATAATCGTCAGCGCCGAGTGTCATCCCTCTGCGCATATCTATCATTTCTGTTTTAGCGGTGAGAAAAATAAAAGGTATCGAAGCGGATAAAGGATTTTTAGAAAGTATTCTCAATACACCATATCCATCCAGTTCAGGCATCATGATATCACACAGGATCAGATCAGGAATTTCTTTCAATGCTGCCTGCACTCCAAGCTTGCCATTGGCGGCAGTGACCGTGTCGTATCCTGACAGGACTAACAGTTCGTGAATATTTTCACGTACATCAAAGTTGTCTTCGATGATGAGGATTTTATTTTTCATGCAGAGCAGGTATGGTCAATGTAAATGTTGTGCCTCCTTCTTCATGATTAGTAAAAGTCAGCGAACCTCTTAAAAAATTGAGATATGAATGTACGATGTTCAGCCCCAGCCCTGTACCCTGGATATGTGAGGCATTGGAAGCCCGGAAAAAACGTGTTCCGATGTGCTTAAGATCATCAGTCGGAATGCCGATGCCCCTGTCGCGTATTTCAATGATGATATTTTTCTCATTTGAAGTCACAACACCATGAATCGGTTGATTTTCTTCTGAATATTTTATTGCATTCGACAGCAGGTTATACAGAATATTGCGAATGATATTTTTGTCCGAACACATTTCCAGCTGAGTAGTATTATAATCGAACGTCAGTTCTTGCCCTTTTTTTAATAATACCTCCATCTCGCTCATGAGATCAGTGATTAAAGTATCGATTGTGAATTTGGTGATCTTGAGATGGACAAGTCCTTCTTCCAGCTTACTGATGGATAGAAAATCTGTAAGGATGAGATTGAGGTGCGTAACACTTGCTTTGATCCGTTCTACATGACGTCGCCGGTCATCAGCCTGTTCCGTGGTCTCATACCTGGAGATCAATGCTGCAGATGATAAGATGCTGCTGAGTGGCGTTTTAAATTCATGTGAGGCCATGGATATAAATCTTGATTTGAGAATACCCAGCTCCTTTTCTTTTTCAAGCGACCGCTTCAGCTCATCTCTCGCATCCATTAAGGCTATTTCATCAGCTTTATGCTTTTCTATCGATTGATTCAGCAGAAGATTTGTATCCAGCAGGCGATTGATGGCATCCTGCAATTCATTCGTTCGGTCAGAAACCATCTTCTCAAGCTCCTGGTTAAGCTGCACAAGCTCTCTTTCGATATTTTTAAATTGCGTGAGGTCATGGATAATACCTGTGAAATAATGTTGCTCGTCCATGATGATCTCACTGACACCCAATCTGGCCGGAAATAATGTTCCATTTTTGCGCAAGGCTTCAATCTCACGACCAATCCCGATTATTTTTTTGATGCCTGTCCTGAGATAGTTGTGGACATAGGTGGCGTGATTCTGACGATGTGGCGAAGGCATCAGGATCGTGATATCTTTTCCTACCAATTCACCGGGTATATATCCGAAGAGTGAATGGCCTGCTGGATTGCACATGAGGATGATGCCTTCTGTGTCCATCAGGAAGATGCCATCTATAGCTGTTTCCACTATCGATTTAAGAATACTTAGAGGATGTTCTTTTGCAAAAGGATTTTGTGGAGGCATTGCCCTAAGATATTACATGTCAGCCTTATCACCTAAATGATGATGATCATCAGGCAGACTGAGGCAAGTCATTCAGGACAGGAATGGGTCGGGAATATATTTGTACCAACACTTCTAATCATCATAAAATCGTATAAAAATGAAACTCTTCAGCCTCAGCGTACCAGCTCTTATTTTAAGGTTCTACTTATTGATGGGTATTGTGATTGGTGCTTTCTTCGCCGGCTTTCCATGGGTAGCTATCCTGGCATTACCCGTATTTCTTTCAGCCATGATGGGCCTGCAGATACACATACCAAATCTTCATGTAAAAAGGAGAACCAGCCAGCAAAGGCAGGTGAGTAAAGTCCATCAACAAACTGCGCATTGATAAGCGACCAGTGATTCATTTATTAACCCTAAAATTCAAATCAAATGAACTTTACAGCGCCCATTTCAAAATTCATGACGCGAAAATTAATCACCGTTTCACCCGGTGACAAAATGACCACGGTGAAAAATATTTTTGACAAGCATCGTATTCATCACATACCTGTTGTCAAATACACGACTCTTGTAGGGATTATCAGCAAAACAGATTTTATGCATTTTCTGAAAGGAATGCATACATCACCCTATGATAAGATGATCACAGATAGCCGGCTGGAAAATTATAAAGTCGAAGATATCATGACTAAAGGCATCGCTACGCTGGAATCCACAGACCGCCTGAATGTGGCGCTCCAGGTTCTATCAGAAAATCTTTTTCACGCTATTCCTATTGTGGATAATGAAGAGCTGGTAGGCATCATCACGACTTTTGACATCATCAGGGTCTTATTGGAAGAAGATCATGCACGGATTATCGCTAACTAACGACTTTATTTTTTGATCATGGAAATAGAATTATTCAGTGTAAAAGGTTTTAAAGGGAACCTATTGAAAAACAGGCTTGAAACTGCGCTTGCAAAGCAGCATTTACCCTACCACGTGAAAGAGAACCACAGTGTGGATGATTTTATCAAAGCCGGCCTGATCTCTGTTCCTGCATTAAAAATCGGGAACAAAGTCATCGAATGTCCTGAAGAGATGCCATTTGATGAGACGGTTCAGAAAGCATTGGCACTTATCCAGGCGGGAATGGATCAGTTTATTTTGGTCCCGGTGGATTTTACACCAGAAAGCCTGCATGCCCTCCGCTACGCGCGCATGATGGCGTCTCATCTGCATATGGCTATCACTGTAGCTTTCATTCACGAACCATTGATTGATCCGGTCACGAATAGTGCCTGTGATATAGAGATGATGAATTTCAACCGGAAACGGCTTGATGAATTGCTGGTTGATGCCGGATGGGATCATGCCCGCGACACAAACCATGTTCATCTGAATACATATTTTGCGACAGGTGATATTACCACTCACCTGTTAAAACTTGCGGAAGATGATAAGTTTGAATTTATCATCATGGGTACGAAAGCAGAAGATACATTCATGAAACGCATGTTTGGATCTGTGTCTACGCATCTAAGCAGGAAAATTTCCAAACCGGTTATAGTCGTTCCACCGGATGCATCCTTAAAGTTTTCCTGGAAAATCATTGTGGGACTCACGGATGAGCTTATGGAGAAAGAAACACTTGACTTCATACTGGACTATGCCAGCACACATCGCGTTTTCGTGGATTTTGTCTATGCGACTAATGACCAGGATAAATTCAAGAAGTTGAATAATAGTCTTTATGAAAAGCTGGTGCTTCACAAGACTGAACTGTGTGGATTTAATATTCGTTCTCTTCCGTTCTCAGAAGATCATGTGCACGAAGCACTATCTGATTATGCCATCCTGAGCCAGGCACGTTTGCTTGTGCTGGTGACAAAACACCGCAATTTCATAGAAAGCCTTGGCCATCGGAGTGTATCTAAAAAAGCATTGTTACAACCTCTATTGCCTGTCATGATCCTGCACAGTGGCATACATAAAAATGAAAACGGAAAAGCTGCTCATTTATAAGTCTGTTGCGCATTATTATTTAATTCAAAAATTTACTTCACATGAACTTTACAGCACCTATATCAAAATTCATGACGCGAAAATTGCTTACCGTTTCTCCGGTTGACAAAATGAGCTTAGTGAAAGAAATTTTTGATAACCACCGGATTCATCACATCCCTGTGGTCAAATACACCACGCTGGTAGGGATCATAAGCAAAACTGATTTTGTGCATTTTTTAAAAGGGATGAATACATCGCCCTATGATAAAATTATCAATGATAGCCGCCTGGAGAGATATAAAGTTGAAGAAATCATGACAAAAGGTATTGCCACCCTTGAATCCACTGACCGGATGAATGTTGCCCTTCAGGTTTTTTCAGAAAATCTCTTTCACGCCATTCCTATTGTGGATAATGAAGAAATAGTAGGTATACTCACGACATATGATGTCATTAAGATGTTGCTGGAAGAGGATAATGAAAGGATGAAAGCTAACTAGCCTATGAATGCATCCATTGCTATAAAAACCATCATGTCCCCGGTAGTCATCACAGCTGCTCCTGATGAAACAATACAGAGTGTGAAAGAAAGATTGCTCAAACATGGCTTTCATCATCTTCCTGTGGTCCTACAGGGTAAAGTGCTGGGCATGATAAGCCAGGGTGACATAAATAAAATGGAGCATCATTTTACACTCTTTCACAACCAGGAAGCTGAAAAAAGTAACCGGCAGATATTCAACACTATCCTGGCTAAGGAAATTATGTCAACACCGGTGATCCAGATCAATGCAGATGAGCCCATATCTAAAGCTGTAGATCTATTTCTGGCGAACATTATACATGCATGGCCTGTTGTCAATGAGCAACGTGAACTAAGAGGTATGATTACTCCTGTTGATCTGCTTCGTTTTGCATATCATTCGAACGTCGACAGGGTACATAAAATCATACCAATATGAAATTACTTGAAAATAAAACAGCCATTGTTACCGGAGCAGGATCCGGTATCGGAAAAGCTATCGCTCTTCTCTTTGCCAATGAGGGTGCGAAAGTGATCGCTTCCGATATAAATGAAGCCGGAGGCAATCAAACAGTTGCGGAGATTCATATTGCAGGCGGAGAAAGCATTTTTGTGAAGGCCGATATAGCAAATCCTCAAGACAGCGAAAATCTTGTTGCGCAGGCAATAAAAAAATACGGATCACTGCAGATTGCTGTCAATAATGCAGGTATTGCCGGTCCGATTCAACCTACCGGAGAATATCCGATTGAAGGGTGGAATAAAGTCATACAGATTAATCTGTCAGGCGTATTTTATGGAATGCGATACCAGATCCCCGCTATGCTTAGCTCAGGTGAAGGCGCTATCGTCAATATCGCTTCGATCCTGGGCCAGGTCGGAACTAAGTTTTCACCAGCCTATGTCGCTGCAAAACATGGTGTCGTAGGATTAACCAAAACTGCAGCATTGGAATATGCACAACAGAATATTCGCATCAATTCTGTAGGACCGGGTTATATCAAAACACCATTATTGGATATGTTGGATGAAGCAACATTGCAAGGCATTGCGTCATTACATCCGATGAATCGATTGGGAACAAGTGAAGAAGTAGCCGAATTGGTTTTATGGCTTTGTTCATCCAAAGCATCCTTCATCACAGGTTCATATTATGCTGTGGACGGTGGTTACCTGGCGCAATAAAAATTTCACGCATTGACTCTTTACAAGGCAGGGGCAAGCCTTGCCTCTACAATATTTTGAAGTTTTGAGAATAGGAAACTATGTAGATGCAGGGCTTGCCCCTGCATTTCGAAAATCAAAAGGACACTAGATAAGGCAGAGGTAAACCCTGCATCTACAATGTTTTAAAATGAACGTGGTGACTTTTAATAACCTAATTTTAGGTTCAGGCTAAATTTCAATGAATTTGTATGAGTGTAGTATATCAGTCTGCTGATGAAGCTGTCAGTAAAATAAATAGTAATTCAAGGATTTATATTCACGGCAGTGCGTCCACCCCGATCCTTTTATTAAAATCCCTTTTCAAAAGAAAGGCTGAATTGCGGAATGTAGAGTTGGTTAGCATCAGCACTTTAGGTGATGGTGTTTTTAACAAAGATGATTTCGGAGAAAGCTTTTTTTTCAATTCCCTGTTTGTTTCAGGCAACATAAGAGACATAGTGAATAGTGAGCATGGGGATTATATACCTGTATTCCTCAGTGAAATTCACCAGCTATTTGAAACCGGTATATTGCCTTTGGATTATGCACTGATTCATGTATCTCCACCTGATAAGCATGGCTTTTGTTCTTTAGGTACATCCGTAGATATAGCCCGTAGTGCGGTGAAACATGCTCAGCATGTCATTGCCCAGGTAAATAAGCAGATGCCGCGGACACATGGAGACGGCATTATTCACATAGATCAAATTGATGCTTTAGTTGAAACGGATGAGCCTTTACCTGAAGTCTGGTATCAATCCGGCGCGAATGAGGATACACAGACCATTGGAAGATATTGCGCTGAATTGATTGATGATCGTTCTGCGCTTCAAATGGGTATTGGCGCTATACCCGATGCAGTCCTTTCTTGTTTGCATAATCATAAAGACCTTGGCATTCACACAGAGATGTTTTCTGATGGCATTCTCCCATTGATGGAAAAAGGAGTCATCACAAACAAGTACAAATCGAAACATCCGGGAAAAGTAGTGACGGGTTTTGTGATCGGTACAAAAAAATTATACGACTATGTCGATGACAACCCTCAGGTGGTCTTCCTCGATATTGCTTATGTCAACGATACAAAAGTGATCCGGACGAATCCCCAAGCCGTAGCGATCAATTCAGCTATTGAAGTTGATCTCACCGGCCAGATATGCGCGGATTCCATTGGTACGTATCAGTATTCAGGTGTTGGAGGGCAAATGGATTTTATGAGAGGTGCTGCTTTGTCTGAAGGTGGGAAACCTATCATAGCGTTGACATCCACCACGAAAAGCGGTAAATCTAAAATTGTCCCTTTCCTGAAGAATGGAGCAGGCGTAGTGACTACAAGAGCACATGTCCATTATGTAGTCACTGAATTCGGAGTTGTTAATTTATTTGGTAAAAATTTGAGGCAACGGGCACTCGCCATGATGAGCATAGCGCATCCGATGCACAGGGAATGGCTGGAAAAAGAAATCATTCTGCGATTTGGAAACTAAGTAGTTTCTTTCTCTTCTGCCATTTCCATATTTCAAACCAGAAAACAGAGACAGCAGCAACTAAAGCACCTACACCCATGTTGAAAACGGAAGGTATCGCCAGGTGGAAAAAAGATCTGATGACAGGAATATAAATCATAATAAACAGCATGGATACTGTCACGCCTAAAACCACCAGGAGTAAGTTGTTTTTATTTTTCAGGCTTTCGAAGAATGAATAATAAAAAGACCGGTTCACGAGCGTAAGAAAAATATTGGATAAAATCAACGTGCCGAATACCATGGTCCTTGTTACTTCTTCATTACCACCATTGCGAACGGAATATTGGTATGTAAAAAGCACTCCGGCAGAAATAATAAGTCCCTGTAAAATACTGAGCATCATCTCCCTCCAGTTGAGAAAACTGTAACCTAAAGGTCTCGGGGGTTGATGCATTGCATTCTTTTCAATAGGTTCATTTTCATAAACGATGGAACAGGTTGGACCCATGATCAATTCTAAAAAGATCACATGCACCGGTGTGAAAATATTCGGATAGATCCAGCCGAGAAATAAAGGGAGCGAAACCGTCAGGATGATCGGGATATGAATGGAAATGATGTATTGAACGGCCTTTTTTAGGTTTGTATAAATTCTTCGACCTGTTGCTATGGCTATCATCATTTTTGACAAATCATCTTTCAGGAGGATGAGATCTGCAGCGCTTTTTGCTATTTCTGTTCCTTTCTGTCCCATTGCTATTCCAATATCAGATGCCTTAAGCGCAGGTCCGTCATTAACGCCGTCGCCTATCATAGCTACCACCTGGTGATCTTTTTTGAGTGCATTGATGACTACAAGCTTTGCATCTGGGAACATGCGGGTGAAAATGTTCGTGCGGTTGATTTCTTTGATCTGCTGAGATGCATCCATTTTCATCAGCACATCTCCATCCATGATATTGCCTCCATTACGAAATCCCGCACCCTGGGCGATAGCCTGTGTGGTCAGCGCATTATCTCCTGTTATGATTTTTACCTTCACCCCCGCATCATCGAACCGGTCAAACACTTCCTGTATATTTTTTTTTGGAGGATCAAAAAATGCGAGAAGTCCAAGAAAAGTAAATTTTATTTCCTGTTGCAGAGTTGGGAACGGATTGTCACACATCCCTGTACGTGCTACTCCTAATATCCTGTATCCCTTGACGGCAAGTTGCCCGAGCATATCGTTGATGATGATCTTTTCCTGTGATGTTAAGCCACAAACATTTAAGATCGCCTCAGGTGCTCCTTTAGCAGCAATGATCCTGTCATGATCCTGATTTTCGAATATGTGCGTCATCATCGGTGGTATGCCACCAAGCGGGTATTCATGAATCATTGAATATTCCGTTCTCTTGTCTTTTACTGTCGACTTTTCATAGACATCATGTATTGTTTTTTCCATCGGATCAAATGGATTAGGCTCACTGGCCCACATCGCAGCTTCTATCAAATCAATGGCTTCGTCATTTAGCGAATCCAAATTGTCATAATACGTTTGCTCGCTGAAAACATATACACCCTGGAGACTCATTTTATTTTCTGTAATGGTCCCTGTTTTATCAATGCAGATCACCGTAGCATTGCCCAGTGTTTCTACTGTCCTTGTGTTTTTCACAAGGATATCTTCCCGAATCAGGCGCTTTGAGCCCAGAGCCATAAATGTGATAAAGGCTACCGGTATTTCTTCAGGTAATATGGACATAGCCAGTGTAAGACCTTTCAGAAGACTATCGAGTAAATCATGGTTTTTCAGAAAGCTTACAAGCCATATTAAAAGGAATATAACGATGCCGCCAATGGACATTTTTTTGACAAATGCATTGATCTGTTGTTGGAGTGGGGATGGCTCTTCGCTAATTTCAGAAAGTGAAGTACCAAGCTTCCCTAGCTTTGTCTGAAGTCCTGTTGAGATGACTTTGTAGACAGCCATGCCTGACGATACCATTGTGCCACTGTATACCTGTTGATCCTCAGACTTTGTGGATTTGAAAACTGCGTAAGCCTCTCCGGTTAATGAAGATTCATTCACTGAAAAATCATGGCTATACATCACCGCACCATCTGCATTGATGAGTCCACCTTCCTCTGCGATAACAAGATCACCAGGTACAATATCTGCAGTCGGTATGTTTTGTGAAAGGCCATTACGAATCACAAGACTATTAGGAGCATTCAGCACCTGGAGTGCTTCAATGGCTATTCGGCTCCGGTTATCCTGGTAAAAGGATAAACCTGAAACGACGAAAATAGCGCCGACCATAAAGTAACCCTCTTCTTTCTGGCCAAGTGTAAAATAAATAGCCGAAACAAAAAGCAAAATGATCAGCATGGGTTCCTTGAAAATACTCAGGATGATTTTCCACCAGGTATTTTTCGCCCCCTGATATTGTGTGTTTAAGCCATGTAACTGCCTTGAGGTAATTACCTCATCATCGGTGAGGCCTTTTAAGTGTACTGGAAGATTAAATTGACTGGTCATTCATTGCTAAATAAGGCAATTCCAATGATCTGTAGTAGTTTCATGATAAATGATTTTGTTCAGGTGTAAGATGATTTTCTAGCCGTAGCGATGTTTCCTGCACATATAAGTCTTTCGAAAAAATACCTATGCAGGATACAATGATCACGCTGATCAATTTCGGAATGGAAGGAAATAGTATGGGTTTGTGATTCACTGACAGCTTAGCATTCATGGATGAAGAGCTTGTATTTGATTATACAAACATCATAAATTGTACCTGCAGAGTGATATGAGGATGGTCATTTATGGAAATGATATTGATCAGTTGATAGTGAATTGTAGTTGTGGTTTTAGCAGAATTCTCAATCTGGATTAACTACAGTATACGTAGATTTTTTCTTTGCCATACCCTTAATAAGTCTTTGGGCAAAATAAGGTCGTATCAGACAACATTCTCCATCATATCAATGTTCATCTGGATAGTCTGAACTATCTTTTGACCAAATACCACGTTAGTAATTACTTTTATTGTCTAAATGATTCACAACAACGTCATATTAAAAGGTACAACCCATCTTTTGCTTGGGGTGATGCTTTATACGCATGTCTGTTCTGCGTGGTGTGCTTCATTTTCTGGTGGATGTTGTAGTGAAGGAAAAGAGAATAATCAGAAATCTGCCTGTCATCATGATAAGAAATCAGATCGTAACACAGGTAATTGCCAGGATTATCATCTTTCTTTTTTCAATGCGGCAGGCCAATTTGCATCTGAAAAAAATGTGGACGTAGTAAAAATATTTCCATTTCAGAGTGTAGCCATACCCACTTTCGATAGTTTTCAGCCAGTGGAATCAGGTAAATATTTGGTTTCATTTAACAATTATCATCCACCGCCTCCCATAGCGGATATCCGGATATTCATTCAGAGTTTTCAGATCTGATGTTAAGCTTTTAAGACAGTCCTCATCGTGATACATGATAAGGCTCTACGTGTTGTGATTGACTAATAACCACCACAAATCTGTCTAATGCTTAAGCAAAATCTTCATGAGAAATATTTTTGTATGGATTGCCCACTTCATGCTTTTCCAGACAGATCGAATAAAAATTAATCTTTTTTTCTAATTTAAACAAACCAGGCTATGAAAAATATCTTATTGATGGTTGCATTCGTTGCAACTGCATTTATTCAAAAAACATCAGGACAGGGTGTGGTTTGCAATGCTGAACAACCCATACAGGATGTGATCACCTACTATCTGCGGGTAAAGAATTCACTTACCAAAGACAATGGAGATAGTGTCCGTACAGCAGCTAAGAATCTCTATTCCATCATCGAAAGTGTGCCTATGGAAAAACTAGGTACAGCAGAGTATAAAGTCTGGATGCAATATCAGAAAAAATTAAGCTCTGATGCTGCGCATATGGGTGGTACTTCCGAACTGGAGCATCAACGAGAGCATTTTATGAAGCTTTCTGACAATTTTTATAAAATGGTCAAGGCTTTAAATACAAACACTACAGATCTTTATTATCAATTCTGCCCAATGGCAAATGACGGTAAAGGTGCGTATTGGGTCAGTGAAAAACAGGCTATCGCTAATCCTTACTTTGGAAAACGAATGATGACCTGTGGAAGTACAAAGGAGACTATAAAGGGCAAACCATAATTTCATTTCAGGAGCAGGCAAGGCTATACAACTACAGCCTTGCATGCTCTATTGTTAAAATAGTATGGAAAACCAACATCAGCAATTCACCTGCCCCATGCATCCTGAAATTGTCCTGGATAAACCGGGCAATTGCCCCAAATGCGGGATGAACTTAGTTCCTGCCAAACCAAAGAATGATAATACTGAAACAACACATCAGCAACCTGTCTCGGTAAAACCCAAAATGGATGCGCATACACATCTTCATTCAGAAATGGAAGACCTGAAAAGGGATACCAACCATTTTCAAAAATATACCTGTCCGATGCATCCTCAAATCGTGCAGGATGGTCCCGGAAAATGTCCACTCTGTGGGATGACATTGGTCCCCCTGGATAGATCTTCAACCGGAAAGGAACATGCAGGACATGCTTCCGGAATAGCTGATTTCAAAAAACGATTTTATGTTGTGCTGATCTTAACTGTTCCGATCATGCTGCTATCTGAAATGATACAGCATTGGCTGAATTTACATATCAGCTTTCCTGGTTCTGCATATGTATTGCTTTTATTATCATCCATCGTTTTCTTTTATGGTGGCTGGCCATTTATCAAAGGTCTCATTGGTGAACTGCAAGTAAAGAATCCGGGCATGATGACATTGATTGGTTTCGCCATTTCTGTTGCATATATCTATAGTGTTGCAATCGTCTTTGGTTTGCAGGGCATGGATTTTTTCTGGGAACTGACCACTCTTATTCTGATCATGCTACTAGGACACTGGATAGAAATGAAATCGGTGGCGGGAGCATCCAGGGAATTGGAATTATTAGTTCAGCTGATGCCATCGGAAGCCCATATGGTCATGCAGGATATGATGCATGATGTAAAGACGGGTACATTAAAAGAGAAAGATATCATTCTTGTAAAGCCGGGCGAAAAAGTAGCGGCTGATGGTATAATATTGGAAGGCGAAAGCTATTTGAATGAATCCATGCTCACAGGCGAATCCGTGCCGGTAAAAAAAATAAAAGGGGATAAAGTAATAGCCGGTTCAATAAATGGAAACGGTTCTGTCAAAGTGACCGTATCACATGCTGCAAAAGATTCTTATCTCTCGCAAGTCGTCAACCTGGTTTCTGATGCACAGAAATCAAAGTCTAAAACACAACTTGTGGCAGACAAAGCTGCAAAAGTTTTAACTATTGTAGCGATCCTGGCAGGCGTCATTACATTTCTGTTTTGGTATCTGACAGGACAAACCTTGTCCTTTGCCATGGAAAGGATGGTAACTGTCATTGTGATTTGCTGCCCTCACGCATTAGGTTTAGCTGTGCCATTAGTTGTGGCTAAATCGACAGCATTATCTGCTAAACATGGCTTACTAATCAAAAACAGGACTGCTTTTGAAAATTCCAGAAAAATAACTACAGTAGTTTTTGATAAAACCGGAACATTGACAGAAGGCAAATTTGAGGTTTCAAAAATCGTTTCATTACAAAGCGGAATTTCTGAAAATGAGCTCATTCGTCTTGCATCTGCCCTTGAACAAAAATCAGAGCATCCGATAGCCACAGGCATTCTTCAAAAAGCTAAGGAATTATCCATTATAATTCCATCCGGGGAAAATTTTAATGCCATCACAGGAAAGGGAGTGGAAGCTTCAATAGATGGCAAGAAGATTTTAGTCGTAAGTCCGGGTTATTTGTCGGAAAATAATATTGCACTTCCGGCTGATTTTAGGGCTGGTGATACAGATACGGTTGTGTTTGTATTGATCGATCATTTATTGGGAGGGTATATTGCTTTATCGGATAAGATCCGCCCGGAGTCCCACGATGCAATTAAAACATTGAAGCAAAACCATATCAAATCTATGCTACTCACGGGTGATAATCAAAAAGTAGCAAAGAGCGTAAGTGATGCACTCGGCATAGATAGTTTTATGGCCGAAGTCCTGCCTCATCAAAAATTAGAAAAAATAAAAGAGCTTCAAAGCAAAGGAGAGTTTGTAGCCATGACGGGTGATGGCGTTAATGATGCACCTGCATTAGCTATCGCTGATGTGGGAATTGCTGTAGGAAGCGGAAGTGATATTGCTGCTGAGACCGCAGGGATAGTGTTAGTGAATAGTAATCCAAAAGATATAGTCAATCTTATTTTATTTGGAAAAGCTACATACCGGAAAATGATCCAGAATCTTATCTGGGCTACCGGATATAATGTGATCGCATTACCTCTTGCTGCCGGAGTATTGTTTTCGAAAGGGATACTGCTGAGTCCTGCCGCAGGAGCGATCCTGATGACGGTAAGTACCCTCGTTGTTGCTATTAATGCAAGTCAGTTAAGAATTAAGGGATAATTTATGAAACGCATACTCGTATTTATTTTCACTTCCTTCAGTATAATGCACGCTTTTAGTCAGCATGAGCACCATATGCCACAACCTGATAAGTCAAAGATTGAGAATGTAAAAAAGAAAAGTAAATCCAAAAACAATGTTCTCAATCAGCAGATGGAACATGTCAATCAGTTACCGGGGGAAGGAATGACTTATCATTTATACCTGACTGATACGATTGTCACCTATGGAGGAAAGCCAAGACATGCCATTGCAGCAAATGGTTCTATACCCATACCGACCCTGGTGTTTACAGAAGGTGATACAGCAGAAATCTATGTTCATAATTTGCTGAAGACTGAAACCTCAATGCATTGGCATGGTGTCATATTGCCAAATCAATTTGATGGTGTCCCTTATCTCACCCAAATGCCTATTGAACCGGGCAAGACCCACTTGTACAAATTTCCTGTCATTCAGAATGGAACATATTGGTATCACTCGCATTCCAGATTACAGGAGCAAATAGGAATGTATGGAGCTCTTATTTTTTTAAAGAAAGATGAACCTCCTATGAAAACTTATCCGGTTGTCTTAAGCGACTGGACAAATGAAAAACCTTACCAGGTACATCGTAGCCTGCATAATGCAACCGATTGGTATGGCATAAGAAAGGGAAGCACCCAAAATTATTGGCAAGCCATCAAAGAAGGCTATTTCGGAACTAAGGTCAACAATGAGTGGAAACGTATGCTTGCCATGGATGTCAGTGATGTGGCATATGATCAATTTCTTATCAATGGTCAGACTGTAATGGACCAGCCTGATTTCATAAAAGGTGACAAAGTGAAATTGCGTGTAGCAAATGCAGGAGCTGCCACATATTTCTGGCTGACATATTCCGGAGGAAAAATGACAGTGGTGGCAAATGATGGAGAAGATGTTGAGCCTGTTGAAGTGGATAGACTTATCATTGCCGTTGCAGAAACGTATGATATAATTGTCACCATTCCGGAAGACATGAGCTATGAATTCTTAGCTACAGCAGAAGACCGCACGAAATCAACATCGCTTTGGCTTGGAAATGGAATGAAAATGCCGGCTACCCCTTTGCCCAAACTAAAATATTTCGAGGGCATGAAAATGATGAATGGCATGATGAAGATGAATGGTGACCTGGATGACATGGGCATGCACATGAGCAATCAAACCATGGACATGAATAATGTGATGTATCCTGAAATCACAGGTGCACCAGAAACGAAAGGCAAGAAGTCTGGTCATGTATCGTGACCCTGGATTATAGTATGCTTCGTTCACCTAAAATAACTACGCTTCCGCCGGGTTCGCTTAAGGTTATTCATTTCGAATTGACCGGCAATATGAATCGATTTGTGTGGAGCATAGGCAATAAAACAGTTTCTGAAGCCGACAAAATATTAATTCATAAAGGTGAAAACCTTCGTATTATTTTGACAAATAACACGATGATGCGTCATCCGATGCACCTGCATGGACATTTTTTCAGATTGATGAATGGGCAGGGTGATCATGCGCCACTTAAAAATGTAGTTGATATCATGCCTATGGAAACCGATACACTTGAATTTGCGGCCACAGAGAGTGGTGATTGGTTTTTTCATTGTCATTTGCTCTATCACATGATGAGTGGCATGGGCAGGATATTCAGTTATGAAAATTCACCGCCAAATCCTGGATTACCTGATCCGGACAAAGTATTGAAAAAATTATTCCGTGATGATCGCGAATTTCATCCGATGTTCAATATAGGTATAGAAACAAACGGATCGGAAGGAGAAGCCATGCTGGCGAATACACGCTGGAAAATCGAAAGTATGTGGCATATGGGATATCATGACGAACATGGGTATGAAGCAGAAATAAATGTTGGAAAATACCTGGGTAAAATGCAGTGGTTATATCCCTATATCGGATACGATTACCATTACAGAAGGACGGAAGAGATCGAGACAACCCTGTTTGACCAGATTAGCAATAAAAATGACCGTAGAGCCATGGTGGCCGGATTTCAGTATACTTTACCGATGCTCTTGATTGCTGATGCCAGGATAGATACAGATGGCAAAGTAAGATTCCAGCTGGGTCGGGAGGATATACCGCTTACAGACAGGTTGCGTCTTAGCTTAGTGGCCAATACAGATAAAGAGTATATGGCAGGTTTAAGATATATAGTCACCAAATATTTCAGCCTGTCTACACATTATGACAGCGATATGGGATGGGGTGCTGGGATAACGTATACTTATTAATTTGTTGACCTTTTGGGAACATAATTCATTATTTATGAAGACATCATTTGTGAAAATACTATGGGAGATATTCCGAAATATTTTTAAAAAAGATTGTTGTAAAATTTAATTTGCATGATGGAGAACAGGAAAAAGCACTGGGAAAAAATATATTCTGATAAAGTACCTGCTGAGGTAAGCTGGACACAGGATATACCGCAGACTTCATTGAATTTTTTGCACAGCTTCAATTTACCAAAGACAGCCAGTATTATTGATATTGGTGGCGGCGACAGCAGGTTTGTTGACTACCTGCTTGAAGAAGGGTATGAGAATATAACCGTCCTTGATATTTCTGAGAAGGCTCTTGAAAAGGCAAAAGAGCGGCTTGGATCAAATGCGACCCGTGTAAATTGGATTACATCGGATATCACAGAATTTCGTTCTTCGACCACTTACGATTGCTGGCATGACCGGGCAACCTTCCATTTTTTGATCCAACCTGATGAAATAAAATCTTACCTCACAATAGCGAAACAAGCCGTCAAAGGCTATATGATTATCGGTACATTTTCTGAAAACGGTCCTGATCAGTGCAGTCGTCTGGATGTTCATCAATACTCAGAAGAAGAACTTCAAAGAGAATTAGTAGATGGTTTTGAGAAATTAAAATGTATCACGGAAGATCATATTACTCCCTTTAAGACGAAACAGAATTTTCTGTTTTGCAGTTTTAAACGATTGTTTAAATCAGATCAAAGATTAAATTGATAATAGTTGATCTTATTGTATTTCAAATAAGCTATGTTTAGTTTCCTTTTTGGCAATGAGTTCAAGTCTGGAACTTTCGTTGGTGGTAGGATTTGATTTCAACATGCGTTGAATTTTAATAAGACTAAACCAATCATTTTTTTGAAGGCATTTAGCCTGGAGAGACCAGGTTTCAGGAAAGTGATAAAATGAAAGTGGTTTTTTATATGATTCAAGCTTGCTTCTCAAATCCTCAAATGGAATCTCAGCTAATTCTTCTGTAGACAAAATAGAATCTTTATGTAATTCATCTATCAATTTAACTCCAATGCCTTCTATGAGGTCCAGTCTCTTTTTATTCTTCGTGATCCATTCAATGAAGTCATTTGTAAAAATTGAATTCGAATACGTGTTGATAAAATCATTTTCTTCAAAGTAGGATATGAAAAGCTTCTTTTTAAAACCAACCTCATATATCTTCTTCAGGGTGTTAAATTCAAGATCCGATTTGTCATTTTCGATCCGGGATAAATATTGTTTATTGCTGGCTATGCGATCAGCGACAGTTTCCTGAGATAGCTTAAGCTTTGATCGCAGGTTCTTTATGGTTCTGCCGATGTGGTCCCGATCATTTTTCAAATAATCCAGTTTACTGTTTTCGAAAACCATGATGGGATCTAATTCGAAGTTCAAAGTTTTGGATTTTCCACCTGGCAGGTTTATTTGCTTTGTTAAATCTTTCCAGGAAAGTGTGTGATTTTCTACAGTGACAGATTTGAATAAGGTTTCATTTACTGTTAATTGAAACCCAAATTGCTCATTAGAAATACCTAACTTCTGGAAATATTTTATAATGTTTATAAGTCGGTATTCTCCATTATTGAATAAACAGCCTATGACCGGGAAGTCCACCTTATAAATTTTTAATATTCGTTGTATTCTAGCCATCCTTTCGTAATCGTTCATTTAGAGAATAAAATGTCTCTAGTAAGTCCCCTTTATTTAGTTCCACATAGTTCAATGCCAGCTTAAGTTGTTTTGTTGGCAGGAAACCTGCATATATATTTCCTGTTTCAATTTCGATAACTGCCACATGTTCATTATATATAGCATGAATATGAGGAGGTAAGTGATCAGGCGAATAGCAAACTATCTTAATGCCTTTTATGGTTTCATAAGTTGGCATCTCGATTACTTCTGTATGAAATATGCCACAAGAACGGAAATTTTAGGGTAAAAGTTGCTGAATTAGATGACTTTTCTTGTTATTTCAGGCTAAATACTTGAATTTCAAGTGTTTGAACTTTATTCAATACTGATCTTATCAATCTCCTTCATGATCCTGTCTGTCTCTGTCAATGCCACAATGATCTTCTGATAATGCAGGATATCTTCAAATTCCAGTACCCTGTCTTTTCTGTCTTTTAACCATTTCTGAGCAGGCTGCTATGCCCGGGACGATAGCTTCAATCAACTGCTGCAAATCGCCGCGAAAGGTGTGTTCAGTAGCGTTTCCGAGCCTGTAACGCCTGCTTATGTTTTCAATGTAGAAGTCGAGGGTCATTAAAAGAATATTTTGAACAGATTGAACATCAAGGTACTAAGTATCTCTGCATTCTTTAAACAGGCTTGAGTATTGATCAATTCCGCTAATAAATTGGTTTTTAATTTATAAAATAATATTGAAATTGTGTGAAGCCAGAGTCTTTATACCCACGTTATTTTGGACTTCAATTAGGAACCAGTTTTAATCATTTTATTTAACTCACAAACTAAACACTAAAAACAATGGCTACACCATCAAAGAAAACCAGTGCTTCCAAATCAGGTAGTTCTGCACAAAATGGGTCTTCCAATAAGGGAAAATCAAAAACTCAAAAGACAGAAAGAAGCTCACCAAAAGGCCAGGATGAACAAGGCCTGCGAAAGCTTCTTGTGGATCAAATGAAAGATATGCTTTGGGCAGAGAAAAAGCTGACCACAGCAATTCCCAAGATGATCAAAAAAGCAAGCTCAGAAGAGCTAATTGAATCACTTACAAATCATTTGGAAGAAACGAAGGAGCAGGTTAGCCGCCTGGAGCAGGCGTTCCAGGCTATGAATCTAAAGGCTACTGCTAAAGAATGCGAAGCGATGAAAGGACTCGTGAAAGAAGCTGAAGAATTAATGGAGGAAATGGAGGAAGGCAGCCTCCGGGATGCAGCTATCATTTGTGCTGCACAGAAAGTAGAGCACTATGAAATTGCAACCTATGGCTGTTTAGTCACCTATAGTCAAATATTAGGTGAAACAGAAGTAGCTGAACTTTTGAATGAAACGCTATCTGAAGAAAAAGGTGCTGATGAAACGCTCACTGAGGTTTCTCAGAATATTAATTGGATGGCAGAGGAAGAAGCTGAAGAAGAAGATGCAGAATAAGTAGAATAATTAAAAAGCCTTCTTCGGAAGGCTTTTTTTTTAAGAATGGGGTAAAAGGCGCCAATGGCGGGGGTAAAGGTGGAAATGATAGTGGTAAATTTGGTTCCGTGAGTTTATAAATTCTGATCAGGTAAAGTTTGATATAAATTATCCAGGGGATAATCATTGGCTAACAACCTGCGAAGTCAAGAAGGTGTATCCTTAAAAACCCCTATATTCGCACCGTGAAGCTGTTTTGCAAATCATTTGTCCTGTATTTATTGGTATTAGCTCTAATGCCATGCACGGATATTCATGCTTCTCAGCCATTCACTTCAACTATTGAGGCCAATATATCAGATCATGATGATTGCCCTCATGAAAATGCTGCCGATTTTTGCTCGCCTTTCTGCATGTGCAATTGCTGTGGCCAAAGTGTATTCCTCAATATCACCGGTAAAGTAAGTATTAATAAATCCGGCCCGATGGCCTCTCATGAAAGCAATTCATTTACTTATGTAGAGCCTACCCAAAGCGAATTTCTGGATCGCTTATTCCATCCTCCCAAGGTTTAATTGAGTCTTTTTTTAATGCTTTCCATGCTGTAATGTTCTCCGGGACATTGCAAATCATACGCATTACTGAGGCATTCCCATGCCTGCATAGTTCTTAATTAAATCCATTTACATGTTAGATAAGATTATTCATTTCAGCATAAAGAATAAGTTCGTCATAGGCTTATTTACGCTGAGCCTGATATTATGGGGCATCTATTCGGTGACACGTCTCCCGATTGATGCCTTACCGGATATTACTAATAATCAGGTTCAGATTATTACCCTTTCGCCTACATTGGCAACGCAGGAAGTAGAACAATTGATCACGTTCCCAATCGAGCAGGCCGTAAAGCCAATTCCCAAAGTGGTTGAATTACGGAGCGTTTCAAAATTTGGCCTTAGTGTTGTGACTGTCGTCTTCGAAGAAAGTGCAGATGTATATTGGGCTCGCAGCCAGATATCAGAGCGTCTTAAAGAAGCCGAAGAAAATATTGGTCCGGGCCTGGGAACTCCTGAAATGGCACCGATCAGTACAGGGTTAGGTGAAATCTATCAGTATGTAGTTTTTCCTAAAGAAGGATTTGAAGATAAATTTTCTGCGACTGAATTGCGTACCATTCAGGATTGGATCATAAAGCCACAACTTATCGGCACACCCGGCGTAGCAGAAGTAAATACACTAGGTGGATTATTGAAGGAATATGAGATCTCTGTTCAACCTGATAAGTTGAAGAGCATGAACACGAATATTCTCGAGATCTACAATGCTCTTCAACGGAATAATGAGAATACAGGCGGAGCCTATATCGATAAAAAACCCAATGCATATTTTATCAGGGGATTGGGGATGATCAATTCCATGGATGATATCCGGAAAATTGTAATCAAAAACGTAAACGGAATTCCAATTTTGATCAGGGATGTTGCAGAAGTAAAAGTTGGATCTGCGATTCGCTACGGGGCTACTACGAAAGATGGTAAAGGTGAAGCGGTTTCAGGAATGGTGATGATGCTCAAGGGATCCAATAGTGCGGACGTCGTAAGGACAGTAAAGGAGAAAATCGAGCTTATCAAAAAAACGCTGCCGGAAGGTGTGGATGTTGAGCCTTTCCTGGATCGTACTAAATTAGTGAATAACGCCATCAGCACAGTGGAGACTAATCTGATCGAAGGTGCCCTGATTGTCATTTTTGTATTGGTTTTGTTGATCGGCAATTTCAGGGCAGGATTGATCGTCGCTTCTGTCATTCCCATGTCCTTATTGTTTGCAGTCAGCCTGATGAATTTATTTGGTGTCAGCGGCAACCTGATGAGCTTAGGTGCTATTGACTTTGGATTGATTGTAGATGGTGCTGTCATCATTGTTGAAGCTATTGTGCATCGGCTTCAACATACCAATGAAGGCAAATTGACAGCAAGTAAGATGGATGGAATAGTGCAAAAGGAAGCTTCAAAACTTATGAATTCTGCGGCATTCGGTCAGATTATCATTCTCATCGTGTATCTGCCGATCCTGTCGCTGGTAGGTATTGAAGGAAAAATGTTTAAACCCATGGCACAGACAGTTTCTTTTGCAATCCTGGGTGCTTTTATATTGTCATTGACATATGTCCCGATGATGGCGGCATTATTTTTAAGTAAAACAACAGGACCCACAAATAATATTGCAGACCGTATTATTCGATTTTTTTATAAGGTATACGAACCTCTTTTAACAGGAGCACTTAAAATGAAAGCCATCGTGCTTGGAATAGCGCTTCTTTTATTTGTATCCGCACTTTTGGTATTCCGGACATTGGGAGGTGAATTTATTCCCACATTAGAAGAAGGAGACATCGCTACACATGTCATCAGTCCTCCGGGAAGTTCTTTGATGCAGGAAATAGAAGCTACAACTAAAGCTGAACAAATTTTATTAGCAAAATTTCCCGAAGTCATTGAAGCGGTTTCCAAAATCGGAAGTGCCGAAATTCCTACAGATCCCATGCCCATGGAAGTAGCAGATATGATGGTGATCCTGAAAGACAAGGACGAATGGACATCCGCAGAAACTACCCAGGAGTTAAAGGAAAAAATGGAAGAGGCGTTGAACGATATTCCCGGAGTAACATATGAATTTACGCAACCTGTTCAAATGCGGTTTAATGAACTGATGACCGGTGTCAGAAGTGATGTAGCGGTAAAGATATTTGGTGAAGACCTGGATCTGTTAGCCGGACTGGCGGATGAAGTCGTTCCTATTTTGCAATCTGTAGAAGGAGTTGAAGATGCACGGGCAGAACAGGTTTCCGGATTGCCTCAGATTACAGTTCGTTATAACAAAGATAAGCTGGCATTATACGGATTGAATGTAGGAGATCTTAATCAGGTAGTGCGGGCAAGTTTTGCAGGTGAGAAAGCAGGTGTGGTGTATGAAGGTGAAAAACGATTTGATTTAGTTGTCCGTGTAGCCAAGGATGACAGACAGGATATTGGCAATTTAAAAGCGCTATACATTCCTCTTCCTTCCGGCAATCAGGTGCCTTTAGAGCAGGTTGCTGATATAGCTTATGAACGAGGCGTTGCCCAGGTAAGCAGAGAAGATGGAAAGCGTCGCATTGTCATAGGATTTAATGTGAGAGGCAGGGATGTCAAAACAGTTGTCAATGAAATCAGCGAGAAGCTTGATGCCCAATTAAAATTACCTATAGGTTATTTCACGACTTATGGTGGACAGTTTCAAAATCTTGTTGAGGCGAATAAAAGATTATCCATTGCAGTACCTGCTGCATTAGCGCTGATTTTTATTTTATTGTTTTTTGCATTTGGCAGCATCAAGCAGGCTTTGTTGATTTTCACAGCCATACCATTGTCTGCTATCGGAGGCGTATTTGCATTGTGGATCCGGGACATGCCTTTCAGCATATCTGCGGGCGTAGGTTTTATTGCCTTGTTTGGCGTTGCCGTTCTCAATGGAATTGTACTGATCGGATATTTCAATCAATTAAAAAAAGAAGGTATGACAAATGTAATGGAACGGATCATGGTAGGCACAAAGGTGAGATTGCGACCTGTGATCATGACCGCCTCAGTGGCATCATTAGGATTTTTACCAATGGCCATCAGCATGGGTGCAGGAGCAGAAGTTCAAAAACCACTTGCTACAGTTGTCATAGGTGGTCTGATCTCTGCTACATTACTGACATTGATCGTACTCCCGATTCTGTATTTATTTATTGAAACAGGTCTTAAGAAAATAAAGCTGGTCAATTCGCTGCCGGTGTTTTTAATCTTATTCATTCCGGCGCAGAATACATTAAATGCACAGGTTGCTACACCGGTGACTTTGACACAAGTACTTGACCTGGCTTATAAAAACAATCAATTGCTCAATGTGCGTGCACTGGATATACAGGCATGGCAATTACGTAAAGGAGCTTATTCTATATTACCTAAGACAAGCTTCAATGCTACTATTGGACAGGTAAACACTATAAAATATGATAATCACTTTTCTGTAACACAGGAATTTCCTAATCCGGGGCTAATGAAAGCGAAGAAAAATCTTGCAGAAGAATTCATCCAGTCAAGCGCACAACGACTCAATATCAGCAAACAAGAGTTAACCTATAATATACGACAGAGCTTCTATCAGATCCGCTATCTCCAGGCAGCACGCGAGGTTTTCGAAAGAGAGGATAGTTTGCTTCGGCAATTTGTCAAAGTGGCAGATGTAAAATACAGAACAGGTGAAACCAACCTGCTGGAAAAAACTACTGCGGAAACCAAAGAGCAGCAATTGCAGCAGAGCATTCAACAAACCATCAATCAGATTGAGATTGAAAAGGTAAAATTGCAATACTGGATCAATAGCAACATTGATATCACGATTGATGATGAAGATTTTTCACCGATTCCGCTGACTCAGCTGGTAGATGCTACATACATCCAAAACAGCCCATCATTAATTTACGCACGGCAACAGGTCTCTTTGCTTGAAGCAGAGCGAAATGTGATCAGGGCGGAAGCAGGTCCTGATTTTAGCATTGGCTATTTTATCCAGTCTTTCTCGGGCACTCAGGAGGTGGATGGCATACCGCGCACCTATAATGCTACTCCAAGATTTCATGGAGCGACAGTGGGTGTGAGCATGCCGATTTTAGGAAGGAAAGGGTTTAGATCAAATGTAGCGGCTGCGGACATGCAAATCGAAGTACAGCATAGGGAGAGTGATTTACTACAATCTCAATTACAAAGTCAGTTGCAACAGTATCAGCAGCAATATATTTTTTGGTCAGATAATGTGACGTACTACCAGAATGTGGCATTACCAAATGCCAGGTCAATGATCACAAATGCTACGCGAGGCTATCAGGGCGGTGATATCGGGTATGTTGAATATGCACAAGCATTACAAACCAACCTCGAGATTCAGAAAATGTACCTCGATGCGATTAATAATCTCAATCAAACTATTATTTCCATTCAATTTATCACCAACCAATAAAATTCTAATCAACATGATTTATAAAAATATAATACGGAGCTTCATCGGAATCCTTTGTATGGTGCTTTTCATCTTTGGATGCGCCAAAAAGAATGATGCGGATCCAGGTCAGGGAATGACAGAAGCAGCCGGGCATGAAGATCATGGGGAAGAAGGTCCTCATGAAAAAATGGTAATGCTCAATGAAGCCCAGGTTTTAAATGCAGGTATTGATACCGGATGGTTTGAAATGAAGAACCTGAGTGAAGTGATCAATGCAAACGGTTATACAAAGCTACCGCCGCAGAATCAGGCAGAAGTAAGTGTTCAATTACCTGGTACGATCCAAACCATACAGGTTATTGAAGGTCAATATGTCAAAAAAGGACAAACGCTGGCCACACTTCAAAGCATGGCTTACAATAATATGCGATTGGAAAGGGAAAAGCTCATCCAGGAGATGCGTTTAGCTGAATCAAATCTTGAATATCTGAAGCTGGAATATGCAAGGCAAAAAGAATTGAGTGATGAAAATGTTACTGCAAAGAAAATCTTCCAAAAAGTATCCGCAGATATGAAAGCTGAAGAGGGGAAGGTAAAAGCGCTGAACAGTCAGATTGCCATTCTAGGTCAGAATATAATGATCGGAGGGAGTGCGACTTCACCTATTATCAATATTGTATCTCCCATAAGTGGAAACGTAACGGATATCGATGTCACCATTGGTAGTTCTGCAGAAGAAGGGAAACCGCTTTTTCACATTGTGGATAATTCTCAGATGCATGTGGATTTGCTGGTGTATGAAAAGGATTTGTTTAAAGTGAAGACCGGTCAGCATGTAAGGTTTATTCTCACGAATCAGAATAACGAAGAGATAGGTGGAAAGATATTTGGTGTGGGTAAGGCTTTTGAAAATGAAACTAAAGCAGTGGCTGTGCATGCGACCATTGATAATGATAAAATGCTGATACCCGGCATGTATATTAATGCATTGATTGATATCGGGGCTTCCCAGGTCATGGCGCTTCCGATTGACGCCGTTATAAAAGCTGAAGGGAAAGAATTTATTTTTATCTGGGAGAAGGAAAATGCGGAGCACGATTCCGAACACAGCCATGAAGGACACGTGCATGCGGAAGGGGAGTCAGCCCATGCGGAACAGGAGCATGTACACAAGGATGGTGAACAGGAGCACAGCGAAAGCGAACATGAGGACCACGGTGCTAAAATTTCATTTGCCAGGATCGAAGTCAAGACTGGCCCTACACAATTGGGCTTTGTCCAGGTAACACCTCTTGTTGAGATTCACAATGGAGATAAAATCGTTCTGAAAGGAGCATACTATTTGCAGTCTCACCTTATAAAAAGTGAAGGAGGTGGAGGCCACTCACATTAATTGGATAAAATGCAAACGGAATGAATCGAACTTAAATGTTCCTTTTTCAAAGGGAAGACCGGCATCGTACAGATGTCAACTATTTAGTCAATTCTAATTTCAACTATGGTCAATACGGATCCGAATCACAAGCATACCTACAATGCACAAGGAAAGATGACCTGCTGCTCGCTGGAAGAAAAAATATATCGTAAAGCAGATGCTCAGGAAATAATACAAAAGGATCATTCAGATGATGATCATGATGATGAACATGACCATGAAGAATCGCATAGCGATAAGAAAGGTATCTTATTGTACCTGCCAATTATCATCAGTTTGTTTATGTTGTTAACAGGTATTGCCATTGATTCCTTTTTAAAACCAGCATTTTTCACCGGCCCACTTCGAATTGCCTGGTATTTGATTGCTTATTTCCCTGTTGCCTGGCCGGTAATTAAAGAAGGCTGGAAAGCTATGTTGTGCGCGGAATTTTTTACCGAGTTCACATTGATGTTGCTTGCTACAGCTGGTGCGTTTGCCATCGGGCAGTTTCATGAAGGTGTAGCTGTGATGTTATTTTATTCTATCGGTGAATTATTTCAAAGTGCCGCTGTAAAAAAGGCAAAGCATAGTGTCAGGGCATTGCTTGATATCAGACCTCTATCAGCTGATGTATTCAGAAATAATAGTTATCAGTCAGTCAAACCTGAACAGGTCGAAATCGGTGAAACCATACAAATAAAGGCCGGTGCAAATGTTCCCCTTGACGGTGAAATGTTAAGCGACTCCAGTAGCTTCAATACATCGGCGCTTACCGGTGAAAGTAAGCCTTCAACGATCCGGAAGGGAGAACCTGTTTTGGCAGGCATGCTCAATATGGATAAAGTGGTTGAACTGAAGGTGACCAGGAAATATGATGATAGTGCATTGTCCCGTATTCTTCATCTCGTGCAAAATGCAACTGCTTCAAAAGCTAAGACAGAGTTGCTGATCCGCAGGTTATCAAAAATATATACGCCTGTTGTTTTCTTTTTAGCTGTAGCATTGGTCATCGTTCCATTTTTTATTTTCCCTGATTATGTTTTCAGTGAATGGCTATATAGGGCATTGATATTTTTAGTGATCAGCTGTCCCTGCGCGCTCGTCATTTCAATTCCATTGGGATATTTTGGCGGGATTGGAGCTGCCAGTCGAAATGGCATCCTGTTCAAAGGTGCCAATTATCTTGAATTGATGTCTAAGATTAATACCATCGTCCTGGATAAAACCGGAACATTGACTGAAGGTGTTTTTAAAGTGCAGGATGTAGTGACGGATGAAATGGATAAAACAGAGTTCATCAAAATATTAGCAGCGCTGGAAAGTAAATCCACACATCCCGTTGCGAAAGCTATAGAAGAATATGATACAAATGAATCACAGCCTTACAATGTAGAAGATGTACAGGAAATTGCGGGTCATGGCCTGAGTGGCAAAGTAAATGGAAAAGATGTATTGGCGGGAAATACAAAATTGCTGACCAAATACAATATCGAATATGATAAAGCTATTGATAAAGTTGTCGAAACGATTATCGTAGTGGCCATTGGCAAAAAATATGCGGGTTATGTTTTGATTGCAGATGAAGTAAAAGAGGATACCGTTGAAACCATTAAGCAAATGCACCTTAACGGCATCAAAGAAATCGTTATGCTGAGTGGGGACAAAGATGCCATCACGCAGCAGGTAGCGAGGGAAATAGGAATTGATGTTGCCTATGGAGATTTACTTCCTGAAGATAAAGTAGAGAAGGTAAAAGAATTGAAACAGGATATGACCAAAATTATAGCTTTCGTGGGTGATGGCATCAATGATGCACCGGCGCTGGCTTTAAGTGATGTAGGTATCGCCATGGGGGCTATGGGAAGTGATGCAGCGATTGAGACTGCGAATGTCGTCATCCAGACTGCACATACGGCTAAAATAATTACTGCTATAAAAATTAGCAGGGCTACAAAAAAGATAGTGATTCAGAATATTTCCTTAGCCTTTGCAGTAAAAGTGATTGTACTTGTACTCGGGGCCGGTGGATTGGCGACAATGTGGGAAGCTGTATTTGCAGATGTTGGAGTAGCTTTATTGGCGATATTAAATGCCGTGCGGATTCAGAAGATGAAATTTTAGTACAGAGGACCATGGTCCAAAGACAAAGGTCAGGGAGAAATAATGAGGAAGGGCATGGGCATTGAACATTTTATTTCTACTAAATTAGCCCAACAGGATTTAAAGAAGAAAATATAATGAATATTGATACTGAATTTTCAATATTATCTGATTTTATACTCGATAATGTCAGCGTCCTATTAAAAAACATAGGTGAATTTCATCCTTTTGGAGTAATAATTTTTCAAAACAAGAATCCTCAAGTTATTATTTCAGATGATATAAGCACTGATAATGCTCAAAAAATAAAGGAAAGTCAGGAGTATATTATACAGAGGTTAAATAAACTTGAAATCACATCTGGTGCAGTTACCTACTTAGTACGATACAATGAAAAAGATGCAGTAATGCTAAAAATTATTAATCTTTTCTCTAATGGATGGGTAGATTTGGTGTTGCAATATCAATTCCTGGATGGTGAAATAATCTATGAAGAATTTATTTCAATTTGATGTAAGCATTTCTTGGAACAATCTGGAAAATGAAGATTTTAATTTCGAATAATGATATGAAAGTAAGAGCCAGATATAACACAGGAGAAGATTTAAAAGACTACGAAATCAAGTCTTTGAGAAAGGAGGAATTTGGTAGATTTGGAGCATCGGTGTTTAGCATATACGGAGAAATTGAAAATGGTAAGGAGTATTTAGTAATGGGTATGATAATGTTTGAATCATATCTAGGTTATTTAATCGATGATAATGGATTTATTTCAACTTGTCCTTGTTATTTATTTGAAATAGTTGACAATAAGATTACACCAAATTGGCATTTTAGGCTTGTAGGGAAGGAAGAAGAAACATATCCTTTTGTTCAAGCCATTTGGAGTTACTATGAATTATGTTTTGATAAACGGGCATATGAATCACTTATTATTGAAAAAACTGAGGAATCACATCAAATTTATTTTAAAAGAAAGTTTGAAATGAGTAGTTAATACTTATAAAAATTCGGAATACTTTCAAGAAACGAATATTGAATATTAAGAACACCCATCCGGAATTAATAAGTGCAGGCTAAAGGATGCTCTTTAACAAATAAAAAATTGGCAAAGTTGAGCGTCGGTTGACCGACGTTCTGGTGATTTCAAAGCTTGGCTTTGAGGATTGCGGAAAATGCTACGAATAAGTTATTACGAGTATTTCGCAAAGCGCAGCTTTGCAGACACAAAGACGTCGGTGAACCGACGCTTAGCGAATTGCATTTTTTGAATTAAAATCTTTTAAGTTGAGGTGTGTAACATCCATTGGGTGTTGAAATTCATTTCCAGAGGGAAATTTTCTTGTTCTATGTTTGACCCTTATTACCGGTAAAATTCAACTGTCCTTTATTATTTAGTATGCTATAGAGTTTGAGGAGTGAGAATGAAGACTATTTTTTTCGCATCAATCTTTTCAATTCGGCTAATTCTGTTTCTTTTTCTTCCCAATATGGGCTACTAAAATTGGCCTCCCAGTATTTTGTATTCCTATCATATAGATTACGAACGTATTCTGCCAATTGATGCGAAGGCCAATAAGCTGATAATTTATTTATAAGCATAATATGGAATTTGATATCCTCTCGGAATTCCATTTTTTCCAATTCTTTAGCATAAAAATTTAAGGTAGCTGTATCAGCATTTTCCAAGAAATCCTTCTCTATAATCAGCTTAAGGAATGCAAGGTGTCTTAATGTATTCGACGGGGTGGGCATCACCTGATTTCGAAAAATACTGTCTATTGCTTTCCAATCTTTTTTTGGGTCTTCACTCAGTGATTGAATTACATACTGCAATTCCCTTTCATGCATGGGTGGTTGAGCATGCTCACTCTTTTGTGTCTGGAGATTGATTACGAGGGTATCCGCATCAAGGATTTTTATAACTGTATAAAAGTCCTTTAATTTATATTTTGCTTTGAATTCGGGATTGTCAGGATTTTTATAATCCCATCTTGGGCCTGACCAAATAGCAACAGAATCTGTTGTCCACAATTGATATATTTCGCTTTTTTGAAGCTGGTAGTACGAATAAGTATCAACACCTTTAAGTAAAATGGCGATTTCATTTTCCGATTTAACTACAAAATCTAACAGATTCTCATAGCCATAGAAAATCATTAACGTATCTGTGCAAGAGCTATCTTTCTCAAATGCCAGAGTATAAGGATCTGTAGGTAAGGATTTAATAAAATACAAATATTTATTTGACTGGGCAAAACTGCAATTCAGATCTGAAGATGAACGCTTACATTCCACTAGTAAGAACAAGAGAAAAAGGAATGAAAATGGAAATTGCATAAGTGAAAGATAATTGCTTTTTCTGCGTCTTCCAATGCTCATGTAAAATGTGTGAACTCACCCGGGAATGAACTCGTAATAAGCGGTATTGAAAAATGAGTACCGAATAGACTCAACCAGGAAGAAAAATGCAGGACAAGGAATGGTTTCCCGTCTACAGATCATAGTGAGCAGAAAAAAACAAGGAATCTAGATTTGTGATTTTTCAAGTGAAAAATACTTCACAATTCTAAATTCCTCATTCAAAATTCTCTGTGGGCCCACCTGGAATCGAACCAGGCACCTCTTGATTATGAGTCAAATGCTCTAACCGAATGAGCTATGGGCCCGAAAGGGTGCAAATATAAACGAAGTGTTTGACTTATAGCATTATTCCAGGGGTAGAATCCTTACTCTCAATCTAGTTTCATCTATTACTATTCTGGCACCGGCTTCAAGTTCGGGCTTATATTGGTCGAAGGTCTTCACCACAAGATGCAAGATCGCATCTGGCATGATATTTTGACCTCTTACCTGAATAACACTCGGTGTCTTTACATGTGTAAGTGCCAAAATAGTTCCAAAATCTAAATCATGTGTGAAAACTACATATTGATTTTTTCTGGCCCACTCCATGATCTCCTTATCACTTGCTAGGTTTTCCAATAGAGGACCAATGTAGTGAAGCAATGCCATGCGTTTTGAGAGATTCCACCCAGAGTGGAGATAAATTCATGTCAATTAATAACCTGATGATCATTTAAGAAGCAAGCGGAACATCACGTTCTTCCATTCGCCACGCAGCATAAGACAGACATTCGTCAATATCTTCATTTTCAAGATAAGGATACGCTAATATGATATCAGCATGTGTTTTTCCATTTGCAAGGAGCCCCAATACCATGCCCACAGTAACTCTTAATCCTCTTATACATGGCTTCCCTCCCATCACATTTACATCATAGGTAATTCTATTAAATTTTTTTATTATTTTCTCTCTTCAAAGTCCATGTTCTCAAGAAACATGGATTAAAATTAAGGCTATTCTTGTTTATTTGCATAAAACATTCATAAAAAAGCATACCAGTCCTGTACTGAATGGAATCTGAAGTAGATGCACCCTATGCCAAACAGTGTTTATTTTTTTTTGACAATGAAAAATACACTGTTGTTTTTTGCGTCTGGAGTCATGCATGCTTCGATCAACAACATGCAATGCCCTTCATGGATTATCTTACGAAATATTAATCCTACTGACTTCCCGATCCTTGAGCATTTGAGGGGGTAAATTGTCAAGTATCATTTCTTTCAAAAGTTTTAGCAACCTTGTTTTTGGAAAAGTCTTTAGCGAAAGCAAACTAATCTCGCGCACCGGAGCAGGTTTTCTGAAATAGCGGAGCATATTTTTACGGGCAGGACTCATGTCATAGGTTGCCAGCTCGGGTAATAATGTGATTCCACCGTTTTTATGTACAAATCGCTTCAACGTTTCAATACTGCCGGCTGCATAATCAAGATGTTTTTCGATGGATGCATTTTTTTGCAATGCACACAGATTCATCACCTGGTTACGAAGACAATGGCCTTCTTCGAGCAGCCACATCCTGTTGACATCGATATCCGATGGGAGCAGGTATTTCTTGTTGAAGATCTTTTCTTTCGGAGAGACATACGCCACAAATTCCTCATTGAACAAAAATTCTTCTTTTATTTGCGGAACATGTAACGGGGTCGCCAGGATGCCTGCGTCAAGGGATCCATTTATAAGACCCCGCACAATGTTCTCAGTCGTCGATTCCTGAATGCTCAGCCGGACACCAGGATATGCTTTTATAAAAGACTGTATAAACTGTGGCAACAAATATGGCGCCAGCGTTGGGATGACACCCAGTTTTAAATGGCCGCTGACAATACCCTTTTCCTGGTCCACCAATTGTCTCAGGGCATCTGCTTCAGACAGGATTTTTTGAGCCTGCGATACGATCAACAGACCATTTTCTGTCGTGGAGACAGGCGTTGAGCGGATAAAGATCTGCATTCCCAGTTCCTCTTCAAGTTTCTTTACCTGCACGCTTAATGATGGCTGCGTCACATGACAGCGTGCAGCAGCCTGAGCGAAATGTTTGAGTGAATGAACCGCCAGAATGTATTCCAGTTGGATTAGAGTCATGATAGATTAAAACTATTACACTATAAATATAATTGATTAAAACTATTGGTTGTTTATGGTATTTTTGTCTCAGAGACTGCATTGTAAACCTGCTTTCTTAATTCTTCTTTATTACCATAAAATATCTTTATCATGAGTGCAGATACCAACGATATCAACAAATGCCCATTACACCAGGGCATGTCAAAGCAACCACTTGCAGGAAATGGTACGCGCAACCGTGATTGGTGGCCGGACAAATTGAATCTGGGCATTCTTCGCCAGGATGATGAGATGTCAAACCCCATGGATAATGGTTTTGATTATGCGGAAGCCTTTCAGCAACTTGATTATTATGCTTTAAAGGCTGACCTGCAAACCCTGATGACGGACTCACAAGACTGGTGGCCTGCGGACTTCGGACATTATGGCCCATTATTTATTCGAATGGCATGGCATAGTGCAGGCACGTATCGTGTCTTTGATGGACGTGGTGGAGGAGGTATGGGCATGCAACGATTTGCGCCATTGAATAGCTGGCCGGATAATGTGAGCCTTGATAAAGCACGTCGATTACTCTGGCCAGTCAAACAGAAATATGGAAGAAATATTTCCTGGGCAGATCTTATGATCCTTGCAGGCAATGTCGCACTTGAGAGTATGGGTTTCAAAACCTTCGGATTCGGTGGAGGTCGCCCGGATGTATGGGAACCTGCAGAAGATGTGTACTGGGGATCCGAAAGCACATGGCTAGGTAATGAAGATCGGTATCCTAAAGGTGTGAAAGGTGTCGTCGCACATGGAGTGTTATCCTCCGATGAAGATGAAACAGGCCCGATCCATTCTCAGGGTTTGCAAAAGCCTCTGGCTGCTGCGCACATGGGATTAATCTATGTCAATCCCGAAGGTCCTGATGGGAATCCCGATCCCATCGCAGCTGCAAAAGATATTCGTGTCACCTTCAGTCGCATGGCTATGAATGATGAAGAAACTGTAGCACTCATAGCAGGTGGCCATTCATTTGGCAAAACACATGGAGCATCTACGTCAGATCATGTAGGCAAAGAACCTGAGGCTTCTGAAATTGAACTTCAGGGTTTTGGATGGACAAATAGTTTTGGATCAGGTAAAGGTGCAGACACTATCACGAGTGGATTGGAAGTAACCTGGACTACATCCCCCACCAAATGGAGTAACAATTTCCTTGAAAATCTTTTTGCATTTGAATGGGAACTCTCTAAAAGTCCGGGAGGTGCTCATCAGTATGTAGCAAAAAATAGTGATGCCATCATTCCGGATGCACATGATCCATCAAAGAAGCATCGACCGACCATGTTGACGACTGACCTTTCCCTGCGAATGGATCCGGAATATGAAAAGATCGCAAGAAGATTTCTTGAAAACCCGGATCAATTGGCTGATGCTTTTGCAAGAGCCTGGTTTAAGCTTACACACAGGGACATGGGGCCACGCGCCCGTTATTTAGGTCCTGAAATTCCGGGAGAAGAGCTGATCTGGCAGGATCCTCTTCCTGAAACAACATACACACAGATCAGTGATGAAGAAATAAATGTACTTAAGAATAGCATAAACCAATCCGGACTTAGTGTAGCTGAATGCATATCAGTTGCATGGGCATCTGCTTCTACATTTCGTGGTTCAGATAAAAGAGGAGGAGCAAATGGAGCCCGCATAAGATTGTCTCCACAAAAAGATTGGGAGGTAAACCATCCCGTCCAATTAAAGAAGGTATTAAATACACTTGAAGGTATTCAGGGAGAATTTAATAAGTCTTCAAAATCAGGTAGCCGGATTTCCCTTGCTGATCTGATAGTACTTGCAGGATGTGTTGCAGTTGAAAAGGGTGCAAAGGACGCAGGTTACCCGGTCATGGTCCCATTTACACCAGGCCGCATGGATGCAACAGAGGAACAGACAGACATTGAAAGTTTTAATTATCTCGAACCTCAAGCCGATGGTTTCCGGAATTATAGAAGTGCTAATGCAATTGGATCTGCAGAAGCATTACTTATTGATAAAGCCCAACTCCTGACGTTACGTGTTCCTGAACTGACAGTATTAATAGGCGGTATGCGGGCTCTGAATGCCAACTATGATGGATCCATACACGGGATACTTACAGATCGGCCAGGCATTTTGACAAATGATTTTTTTGTCAATCTACTTGATATGTATACGAGCTGGAAAGCAAAGGACGAGACGAAAGAAATTTATTTAGGCAGTGATCGGACAACAGGAAAGGATAAGTGGATAGCAACACGGGCTGATCTTGTGTTTGGATCAAATTCTGAATTACGAGCCGTAGCAGAAGTATATGCCTGTAATGATGCGAAAGAAAAATTTATAAGAGATTTCGTAGCAGCCTGGAATAAGGTAATGAACCTGGATCGGTTTGATGTGAAACTATGAGATGTGTGATATGAGATGTGAGATGTGAGATGTGAGATGTGTGATATGAGATGTGTGATGCGTGATGCGTGATGCGTGATATCATGCCCTCAGATAGTCACATTATAGTTCAACAAAAATCAAAAATCGTCACTCGTCTCTCGTAAATCGTCACTCATCTCATTCTCCAATCTTTATCAGCCGTATCTCCACCCTTTGATTCCTCTTTCTTCCTTCCGGAGTTTGATTCGATGCAATAGGCTTACGCTTACCGTATCCTTTTGAGATCACACGACGTTCTTCGATACCCTTGTTGATGAGATAATCGGCAACAGACTTAGCACGCTCGCTGCTGATCCGGTCACAATAGTCATCTGCAGGCAATCCATTTGTATGGCCTGATACCTCAATGATGATCGTCGGATTGTCATACAGGAAATCATATAATTCATCCAGCGAAGGGATCGCTTCAGGATCCAGCTTCACACTATCTGCTGCAAACTGTATTTTCTCCATGCGAATAGGTTCGCCGGAATTAAGACGTGCGGCAGTTAATTCGGGAAGCACTTTTGGATTGACAGTGTATTCTACAAGGGCTGAACAACCATTCTTGTCTGTTACAACAACTTGCCCTTTACCTACAGGTAAACGGACAGCCTGTGCACCAGTTTCACCTGAACCCCAGAGATATGTATAAGGTGCAGATCCGTTCTTAACCGAGATAGTCCCTTTACCATCATTGATACGGTCATTCGTTGCAGAACGAAAGTTCGTGATTTCTAAAGTCATCGGTGCAGGTGTAGTGATTGCAAATTCAGCACTGCTCTTTTGACCTGATCCATCTGTCACCATCAATGTATAATTTCCTGCAGCAACATTTGTAAGTGTAGTTGTACTCTGACCATTGTTCCATGCATAGGTATAAGGTGCTTTTCCTCCTCTCGCTGTTCCTTCAAGTGCTGCATCTGCATTTCCATTGCACAGTATTTGATTTGTCTGGCGAATGGAAGCAGTCAGCTGAAGAATATTTTCAGGGATATTGATCATGATCTCCGCTGTACATCCTGCAGCATCCGTGATGATCGCCTGGTGCACATTCGGACTCAATTTGCTTGCTTTGAATGCGTTGTTGCCTGAAGGTGTTGCAATGCTATTTGAAGAATAGGGTGGAGTACCTCCGGTTACATTTATCACCGCTTCTCCATCCGCATTGCCTGTAGATGCCGGAAGAATATTATCAAGCGTTAATTTCAAAGGCTTTGGTTCGGTGATCTCAAATTGTTTTGTGACTATTGAACCAGCAGCATCTGTAATATCCAATGTATACATTCCTGCGGCCAGGTCAATACCTGATTCGCCTTTCCATTCTTTTCCTTCACCTGACCATGCATATGTAAATGGTCCTTTGCCACCGGTAACATCTGCTTTAAGTGTGGCATCATGTTTTCCTGCACAATTGATTTTATTATCCTGGCTGATTTTTACTGCCAGCGGTAGGATATTTTCAGTGATGTCTACATTACCTGTTGTAGTACATCCATTTTCATCCGTCACTGTCATAGCATGTGTGCCGGCCGGAAGTTTTTCTGCACGTTGCGTTTTCTCACCGGTATCCCATGTATAATTATATTTTCCTTTTCCACCGGTTACTGTAGCAATGGCTTTCCCATTAGCATTATTTGCGGATGCACTGGATTCAACTTTAATATCAACACTTAACGGAAGAGGAGTGTCAACACTGATTACGGAAGTGGCCGTATGTCCAACGGCATCCGTCACGGTCAGTGTGTAAAGGCCCTGGCCAATATGCTCCAATGAAACTGAACGTCCTTCATTGTTCCATTTATACGTGTATGGTGATTTACCTCCATTTACAATCGCTTCAATACTTGCATCAGGAGAATCTGCACAATGTATAACAGATTTTTGCTCAATAGTAACTTCGAGCGCAAGGACATTTTCCGTGATATCTATTGTACCTGAAGTTGTGCAACCATTGGCATCTGTGATTGAAACGATATGATTGCCGGAAGAAAGTTTTACTGCCTTGCTTGTTTTCTCACCATTGTCCCATGTATATTGATATGGTGTAACACCACCTGTCACTTTTGCTGTTGCCTTTCCATCACTCAGGCCTGTAGAGGCTATGCCATCTGCTGTTACAGACACACTTATTGCATCAGGCTCTTTAATATCTGCAGTAGCCGTAAAGCTTGTTCCTGCAGCATCTGATATTGTCACATGATAGATCCCGGCCATCAGGCCATTGACAGAGGTGCCTTCCTGGCCATTGCTCCAGAGATATTTAAAAGGAGCTTTACCTCCTGTGACAAAGACATTCAATGAAGCAGTGGAAGTACTATGACAACTGATCTGCGTCTGTTGTGTAATCGATGCATTGATGGGGGTGATATTTTCTGAAACAAACAGAGATGTTTCAGAAGTACATCCATTTGCGTCCGTCACTGTCACAATGTGTGATCCTGCAGCCAGGTTTTTTACGACGGAAACTTTTTGTCCGTTATTCCAGGCATATGTGAAGGGACTCTTTCCTCCTGTGGTTTTTACCTGTGCCTGGCCATTCGATTCATTGGCACTGGCTGGAAATAATAATTCAATGGAAGCAGAAAATGGTGGAGGTGCATTCAGTGCTACGGAAGCATTCGATGTTTGGCCTGTAGCATCAGTGACGGTGACTGCATAATTTCCCGGAGGAAGTGATGCAAGTGTATTTAATGAACCGGAGTTTGTGCTCCAGTGATATTGATATGGAGCCTTTCCGCCTTTTACTTCCACTTTAAGTGATCCGGTGGTAGCATAATCACATTTATTATCAGACACTGTGATAATAGAAATCGTGAGCGGTGCCAATGTTTCTGTGATCGCAACCGTGGCTGTTGAAGAACAACCAGATTTATCTGAAACAGTCACTGTATGCAGTCCGGGTGTAAGCTTTGAAGCGTTAATATTTGCTTCGCCATTATCCCATTGATAGATATATTGTCCTGAACCTCCGTTGGTCAAAAGATTAGCGCTGCCATCGGCTTGTCCTGAAGAAGGTGAGGTCTGCGTAGCAGTAACTTTTATTGATGGGTCAGTGATTTGATATTTTCCTGTTTTGACTGCACCTTTTGCATCCGTGACCGTAAGGACATATTCTCCCATGGCCAGTTTTGAAATATCCGGTGTCATCTGGCCTGTATTCCATTTGTATGTATAAGGAAGCTGACCACCTGCAACTTTTACAGTGAGTGATGCAGTGGGTTGTTTCGTACAATCAAGCGGATTGTCATTTTCAATACTGATGATCAGTGATGATTCCCATTGGATCAGGTAAAGGCCTTTGTCATTTGTACCGGTCCAGATCGAACCGTCTTTATCTACATCAAGACAATTAACAAACTGGCTTGTGAAATATTGACCCGGGCCAAAGCGCTGATACTTGTCGGCAGCAACATCATAACCGGTCATCATATTAGATGCAATCCAGACCCGGCCTTCATCATCTACGGCAATATCACGTAACTGGCCTTCCACATTTTTTAAATCAATCGCTATAGGTGACCATTTTCCTTTGGCATCCACCTGCCATAAGAAGTCATCACCGAGTATCCAGAGATTTGTTCCCCAGGCATCGACACCTACAAAGTTGAGATATCTTTCCTGGAGTGTCCACTTGTCGCCGGATCCGACCAGCATGCCATCATTCGTAGCGATGTAAGTGATGCCCGTAGTTGTGATGAAGATGTCATTGATTTGGTTGGAGGTAAGTTTTTTATTGTCTGTATTTAAGCGCTGTACAACTCGAAGTGGAGAAACTGTGATTTGAAATGCACCTGATTCTTTTGTGCCCAGCCATACAGTTTTGGTTTTCGGATCATACGAAGCGCATGAATAAGTCACGTTTCCGATTAATTGCTGCATTTCACTTGTGCTCCATTCAAGCTGGGCATTTCCGCCCCGGATCGTCAGAAGGGAAGTGGTGCCTGCGGGCACAGATACTTTTTCAACCAGGTCCAGGGAAAAGACTTTATTCAGTCCCTGGGTATTAGCCACCCATTTGATGTTGTCCTCATCTACCCAGATATTGTTGATCGGGCTTGTCTGATCCAGCAGCTTGCACCTGTCCACAAGCACCTGTCCCATGAGGGCGGAAGGCAATTCCAGGAGAAGAATGACCAGGCTGAAGAACAGACTAAATGTATGCTTTGTCATAATGAAATCATAATAAAAATAAGGGTCACACGGGGCGCGGACCTTCTGAGTGCATTAAACGCAAAGAAAAGGCAAGATGTTGCTAAAATGAAAGGAATATAGACTATAGAATGCCGAATTCTGAATTTAGAAGATATGTAATTTTGAATATAGAATTTTGAATTCTGAATTCAGAAGGAGAGAAATTTTGAATAAAGAACTTTGAATTTTGAATTCAGAAGTAGGGACTGTTTCAGAATGTAATTAATACCTTTTTTCGAAGGCAGAGAAAGGTGGACTTCGTCGAGACAATTTACCTTCAAAACGTACATTTTTTAAGTTCCCCACTTTATAATTCAGAATTCAAAATTCTATATTCAGAATTCTTTTTTCAATTCCTGGGTCCCATCATTCTCATTCCGCTCATGGGTTCGCTGCCGGCGCCTTTGATGGAATAGACGAATGAAAGCATCACATAGCGGCCGATGGAATTTGTCCTGATCTCTTCGATATAATTGATGTCTGAATTTCTGGAAAGGCCACGGTTTTCATCGAGGACATCGAATATGGATAGTTTTATCTGTCCCCTGTCCTTAGGTAGAATGAACCTGGAGATGGATGCCTTCATCAGGGGTAAAGATTGATTTTCTGCGAATGAGCTACTTGTATAAAGATTGTAATCATAGCTTCCTTCAAGCTTCCATTTTTTCCAAACGGTTAATGTCACATTGATAAAATAATTGTGAAGCAATGTATTCTGATTCAAAGCATCATTGGTTTTATAATAACTATCCGTGAAAGTCCATGAACCGCCGAAATTATATTCAAGCACTTCTGAATTCAGATTTGATATAGTCAGCCCGCCTGTTCTTGTCCACTTGTTAAGATCATTCAATTCAGCATCGATCAGGTTTTGTGTACTTGACAATGTAGCATTCGCATTAAGTGTAAACCGGCTATGAATCAACTTAACAGGGCGACCAAATGAAGCATTCAAATTCATACGTGATTCATGATCGATATTAACTGGTTTTGAAGTTTCAACAGATTGCAGATCGATAGTCCTGGATGTAATGATTTTGTTTTTTGTATACCCGGTTCCTGCGGAAACGAAAAAGCTGGTGGATGAAAATTGAGAAAATAAATGGAACATAGCATTTACATTGTGGGCATATTCTGGTACCAGTTCAGGATTCCCAACATACAGTTTAAGAGGCTCAGAATTATCCACTACCGGAGATAATTGTGTGATGGATGGCTGATTGATTCGCGTGGTATAGCTTATTCTCAGGTTCTTGCCATTTCCGATATCATCACGCCAGATGATCCGGGGCAAAAAATAATTGTAGGTCTTGCGGATTTCATTTTCATTTTGATTGATATGGCCTGTCAACTCTGAGGCCTGATACTGTAACCCCACATTGACATTGTGCACATCACCGCTGTACCTGAATGTAATGCCGGGCTTGTGATACTGCAGCAGGCTGGTGTAATCACTTGAGAAAGCAGGATTGAGCACAGGTAATGATTCGATGATATCTGAAACCTGGTGATCATAATTATCTTCCTGGTGCGAATAGGTATAATTGAATTCAAGAAACTTTCTTTTTTTCAAAGGCTGTGTAAACGAAGCCTGACCTTCTGCTCTTGTGTTTTTTGAATCTGTAAACTGTAGCTGATCAAGTAATTCTTCATCGCCTGTGATAAAATATTCAGTCAGGGCGTTGAGCTTGCTGTCATTATTATTGTCATTTTTTGATAAGGAACCATTGAGTGAAAAATTTCTTCCTTTATTTCCCAGGCGCTTCATATAGGTTGCACTTGACGAAAGCGTGAGGTTGTCAGCATTTGCGTCAGTGATGGTATTGGATTGAATGATCAACAAGCCGGCTGGTTCACGGTTTTCCAATGTTTCCTGGCTAAAAGAATTTCCATCGCCAAATCCTACTTTTGCCCGGATGGTAAATTGTTGTGTGGAATCAGGTTTAATATCCGAATCAAAAGAAAAGCTGTGTGCGTGATTTATAGTGGACTTGTCCGCATGTTCATCTGTATTGAAAGGCATGGCTGAAAGATTTTGCCTGAATACATCCTGCAGCTGTGCTTTATTCACACCATTGAAAAAATAACTGCTGCGAAAATTGAAGTTCTTTGTTTTATGCCAGTTGAAATTTATACCTCCGGCACCTGTTTTGACAAGACCGCTGCTCAGGCCATCGCTGAATGGAATATCGGATGAAGCACTGATCTCAACAGATCGACCTCCACCACCACCACGTCCGCCCATGCCTCTCATGCCGCCTGAAAAGTTCATCACATCGGTGAATGAAAATCCCTGGTCATTGATATTATTGAATTGTCCCAACACTGAAAGTTGGGATGTTTTTGTAAACCTGTTGATGGAAGCTTTTGCATTATATCTTTCATCGCTTCCAATGCCTGCTTCGGCTTTTCCAAAAAGTCCCTGTTTAAATTCTTCCCGCAATTCGAGGTCAATCGTTTTTTCGCGTTCACCATCATCGACGCCGGTGAATTCCGACATGTCTGATTGCTTATCATAAACTTTTACTTTTTTAATTGCCCGTGCAGGAAGATTCTTTGTGGCCATTTTGGGATCTGTTCCAAAAAATTCTTTTCCATCCACCAATACTTTCTGCACATCCTCACCCTGGGCTTTTATAGAGCCGTCTGCTCCCACTTCGATGCCCGGTAATTTTTTTAATAATTCTTCTACATCGGCATTCTGTTGTGTCTTAAAAGCATCTGCGTTGTATACGATGGTATCTTTTTTGATTTCCATGGGGATTTCATCTGCAGTCACTTCGATTTCATTCAGGATGGTGTTAGAAGCCTTCATCGTGATTTTTCCAAGATCTATATCTTCAGTAGTGCCGGAAGTGAAAGGCTTGTACACAGAAGCGAGGCCAAGAAAAGTAATGTTGAGTATGTATTCTCCTTTTGGAATATTCCGGATGATGAATGAGCCATCCGTTTCCGAAGAACCGAATTCAGTGAGAATAGAATCAGCCGCATTGAGCACCATAAGTGTTGCACCAGGTATAGGCAGATTTGATTCATCTGCCAGGATGCCTTTGACGTTTGAGCGATTTACCTGCGCGGAGATTTGCGTTGTCAGACAAATAGCGATGACGACCAGGGAGAAAAATTTATTGAGAATGTTACTCATGATTTGTATTTACTTTTTTGGATGCCGGATGAATGGATACCGGATGTCGGACTCACTACTCACTTCTTGCCGCAAATTTCGCAGTGTTGCTGAGCTGTAGCACTAGGCTGAGTTTAGCAAGTCGAAGCATTTACGCAAATTAAATTCACGCCTCACGTCTCACGTCTCACGATTCACGACACAGCCTTCGCCTCAGCCTTTAATTATGCCTCATCATAATCATAGGTCCAGGTCCCTGACCATTCGGATTGTTCATGTGCATTTCTTTCATCTTTTCTTTCCGGATGGTATCAAATTCCTGGGAGGTGACTTCTTTGCCTTTTGAAGGAGCTATGATCATTGATTTGTCAACATCTTCCAGTTTGATTTCTGTAGCGGTAATCATTCGCAATCCATCATTTATATCGACACCAAGGATCAGACCGGGCAAACCCTGGTAATCCGCCGGACCATTTGAAACCCGGATATCAGGTGTGAACCATACGACCATCGATGTGGTGCTGTCAAGCCGGAAATTAGCTTCCATGCATTTGTGACCGAGAATTTCTTTTACGTTTTTACCGATCTTCCATTTCCTGTCCGTAGGTGCTCCGATGATCAGGAATTGTTTCTGCATGAACTCACGGGACTCGATCATGGTGTCCAATGCGAGATTTTTGTAAACGATCCTGTTTTCCCTTCCAAAACGCATCGACATCTGATTGCCGCCGTTCGTAGTTGTCACTTCAGAGGATTCAGCTTCTTTCTGTGGCTGGTAAATGGATTCATCTCCTGCGAAAACAAGCGTAAACATCGATGAGTTGAATTCGGGCATCATTTCCTTCATCTCCTGCCGGTCAGGTGGAAGATTTTTGTGCAAATTCATTTTTTCCTCATAGGTGACTTTCCCGCTTGCCTGTGCAATAACCATGGCAGAGCTGAAAAAAGTAATGAGGATGAATATATATTTCATGTACATATCGTTTAGAAAGCGAAGGTAACCTGATATAATAGGCCTTCTACATTGAAAAAGGTTAATTAATGTTAACAGTTTACTTATAGTGCAGGTTTCGAAACTACATTTGTAAAGCAATGCGAAGCAATCCGGATATCTCTTTAGCCCGTTTCCTCATGATCGTGAGCATGGTGCTCCTGGGCATCCTCCAATATCTATGGCTCCACAATGAATACCTGAACAAATACCGTGACATGGAGACGAAAATCAACCATGTCATGTTTTCATCGGTAAGGGATGTCGAAGACTCGCTTCTTTTTTCGAACCTGGCAAATAATGAATTTACCTCGATGGACGATTCGGACAGGACGATAAAGATCACCATCAATGCTGACGATTCAGTTACTTTTCAAAGAACACCCGATGAGGTGAAAATCTTAGGCAAAGAAGTTCGCCATGCTGGTCCGCATCGTGAGATGCGTGGGATATTATTACGACAACTTAAAAGCGACACTTCGTTTTGCGCAGCAAATGAAAATAGCATGAGCAAAATGGTCATGGGCCATATCCGGCTGACAGACAGCACTGATGAATATGCAGGTTATCATCTTATCTCATGGCTTGGAGAAGATACCATGGTCAGGGGCCTGATGAGCCGTCCGCAGATAGATGCATTCGGCGAAAAAAAGATGGCGTTGATCAATCCGAATTATAAAGCGGACATCTTCCGTGGAATATTACCGCACATCAGCTTTGCATTATTTCTTTTGGTGATGGTGGGGGCAGCGTTTTATTATATCTGGAAAAACCTGAGAAAGCAAATGCAGCTCAATGCATTACGAGATGAATTTGTAAGCAACATCACACATGAATTGAAAACACCAATCACAACTGTAGGAGTTGCGCTTGAATCGCTGAACATGTCCGATAATTTAAATTCCACCAATAGCCGGCGGTATCTTGATATATGTCAGAGTGAATTGAAGAGGCTTTCCATGCTTGTCGAACGGATACTGCATAATCATGCACCACAGATCCATTATGAAAAGATCGATATCCAACAGGTGCTTGACGATGTGATGCATCACATGAAGGTTCAGTTTGATAATAAGCATGCCATCATCAATGTGCGTCACCGGGGTGAAGGGTTTGTGATCAACGGAGATAAATCGCATATGAGCGGTGTGCTGTACAATCTTTTGGAGAATGCATTAAAATACAGTCCTTCGAATCCGGTCATCACAGTCAATCTCGGAAGAGATAACGGATCCATCAAAGTAGATATCCAGGATAACGGCATAGGCATAGATCCTGAATACCATGATAAGATCTTTGATAAATTATACAGGGTTCCTCAGCATAACCGTCATGATGTGAAAGGACATGGCCTGGGTCTGAGCTATGTAGCAGATGTAGTACGGAAACATAATGGCAGGATTGATTTGGAAAGCGAGATTGGTAAAGGAGCTAAATTTTCAATGACATTGCCTGCATGTGATGCTTCGGCAATGAATTAATTAGAAAGCCGGAAAGGGTAGAATGCTTCGAACTGCTCTACTCATCCTTGTGCTACAGCTCAGCAACCGGCGGAAAAGGAAAATTAAAAATGTAATAGTTTAACAAGCTCTTCCAATAACTCACCATACTATTTTTTCATTTGGTGAAATCATCGAAATGACTAAAATACTATATATAGAAGATGAGGAAGTACTGGCGATGCTGGTACGGGATCATCTTGTGAAGAATGGATATGAAGTTCATTGGACTGCAGAAGGAGCTGATGGCGAAAGCCTGTTCAAAAAAGTTCAACCGGATCTTTGCATTCTCGATGTGATGTTACCCGGAAAGAGCGGGTTTGAGATCGGGCAGATGATACGCAGGCAAAACAAATCGATGCCAATCATCTTTCTAACTGCCAAAAGTGAATCCAGGGATGTCGTTGAAGGTTTTAAATCGGGGGGAAATGATTATCTGAAAAAACCATTCAGTCTCGAAGAATTGATGGCGCGTATTGGTAATCTGCTTTCGATGTCGGGGAAATCAAAACCTGATCATTTCAGGATAGGTGAGCTTTCATTTGATCCTGTTCGCATGACGATCGATAGTGGAAATGAATCGGTGACCTTATCTCATCGTGAGAATGAATTATTAAAGATGTTTATTGACAAAGTAGGTTCGCCTGTTGAACGTAAGCAGATACTCTTGCAGGTTTGGGGCGATGATCATTTTTTTAACAGTAGGAATTTAGATGTATATATCACCCGGTTAAGAAAATATCTGAAGATGGATCCCGGTGTGCAGCTGTTGACTTTGAAAGGAGTGGGGTATCAGCTGGTGGAGGCTTAGTTTGTACAAATATGTCGCTCCGATGGAGCTCAAAAAATGTGTTGGTCAATGTGATATATATATTCTGCTTTCGATGTAATTTTTCTATGTGACTTTCTATGTGTGCTATGTGTCTGTGTGGTTCCATTTTTTTCTTTGTGCCATTCAACAAATATGCCTCTCCACTGAAACTTGTAATTGAGGGATAAATTATTTTTGTACCACATTACTACATTATTACATTGACGCATTATCATTTTGACACATTATCACATTGCCACATTAGCACATTGATTCCATCGAATACTAAATTTTACTTTATATTTTTTCCAGATAATTTTATACAACTACATGATTGAAAAGTTAAGATTAACTGAATAAGAATTTCTTACTGTTGATCAGGTAAAATGTAGTTCTGATATTTCAACCATTATTTTATTCAGGCTGTTTTTAATATCATTCTCACCTGCTTCCTATTTTTTAACATTTTAAATTACTAAACCAATGTTAAACACAGTAGAAAGTGCTGGTGAGTTTCAAAGCAGAACTCTACGGCCAACAGCAATAAGCGCATCTTGGATAAGCGCTTTTTTAATGTCCCTCTTACTCGTACTATTTAGCTCTGGCTGTACAGATGAAAGTGTGTTGCCGGCTAATGACGACCTTGATAACCGGGGCGGGACTACCGCAGGAGGTTATTTCAAACAGACCAATCTTGTATCTGATGTAGCTGAATACAATGCGAATATCATAGATCCAAATCTGGTCAACGCATGGGGTATTGCCATAGGATCAACAGGAGCATTCTGGATTTCTGCAGCAGAAACAGAATTATCTGTAATCTATGATGATGAAGGAGTAACACTCAGACCTCCTGTAACTATGGAAGGTGATCCTACCGGACAGGTATTTAATGCAACAACTGATTTTATGATTCCGAATGAAGGAGCAGCAAGATTTATTTTTGCAACTGAATACGGAACAGTCACTGCATGGAGAACAGGTGACATAGCACCAACATTTATAGATAATTCTGCTGATAGTGCATCTTATACTGGTATAGAGATAGCAAGCGACGGAGCAGCTAATTATCTGTACCTCGCAAATGTGGCTAAAGGAACAATTGACGTCTATGATGGAAGTTGGAGAAATGTTACCACGATGCCATTTAGAGATCCGAACTTACCAGTTGGCGCAAAACCATTTAATATCCGGTTGATTGACGGACGACTTTTTGTTACTTATGTGAATAATGGTGGTGGCCTTGTAAATATGTTTAGTACAAGTGGTGTTTTCCTGAAACGTTTTGCTACAGGTGGTCCTTTAAGTGCACCGTGGGGAATAACTAAAACTCCAACTGATTTCGCATTAGGAGGAGCTATGTTGATAGGTAATTTTGGTGATGGTCGTATTAATATTTATAATGCATATGGCCAGTATAAAGGACAGCTTACGAATGAACTGGGTAAGCCAATAGAAATTGATGGATTATGGGCACTGGTATTTAAAGAAGGTTCTTTTAATGGTACTGAAGATCCCGATCTTTATTTTACTGCAGGACCTGATCATGAAGAACATGGTCTGTTTGGTGAAATAGAACCTGTTGAAAGGAACACTAGTGGAGGAAGTCCGACAGTTCCACCCGACATGGTCAGAAAGTAAAATCACAACTTTATTTGTTACTATCCCCCTTCATTGTTATCAATGAAGGGGGATATTTTTTAATGGAGGGTATGAATTTTTCAAATCATTAAATTTATCTCTGCTAAAGAATTTGAAAGAAGTCGTGAGTTTCGATATGAATCTCTAAATTCACTTGCAACTTGTGATTTTTATGTTGATAACTATGACCCTGAGCGAATTCTATTCCATATTCACCATGGTGGGTTTTGTGCTGGCAGGGGCATGGACTCTTTATCGTTTCGGGATTTCCCGCGAGCAATATCCAAAGTTGCAATTTGAGCTTCAGCTCATACCCTTGGGAACATCACGGGATAAGCAAATCGTGGAGCTAGTAGCCATCATCAGGAATAAAGGTATTGCCAGACAATATATTTATGATTTCAGATTCAACATCCTCACGTTTGATGATTCCATGCCATTTGATACAGGTGATCCAAACATTGAAAAACGGTTAAAATTTAAAAATATCAACAAAGAGGTAGACGCTGAAACGAAAGGTGAGCTGAAGTGGATAGATGCGAAGTACCCGGTTTTTGTGGATGGTGGCATCACCCGGGAATTCAGGTATGTGACGGCGCTTGAGAAGGATGTCAGGTTTGTGATGATATATTCCAAATTTGATCATGAGAGCAAGAGGAAGTGGTTTGATCAGTCGGAGCATTACCGGATATCGAAGACGTTTGCGTTGGAAAATTGAAACAAAAAAAATGGGTAACAACTCAATATAGACGGGAATTGTATCCATTTCATTTAGCCTAAATGCGAAATGAATTTGGCAATTATGAGCCCTATTTTTTCTCCATTAATTTTTCCAGTATGTTGTAAAATTCAACCATAAATTTTTTCGCCCTCATGATCTTTTTCGGTTCGATCGAATAAATAATATGGGGTGTTTTTTCTTTATACGAGATAAAATTGACAACTCTAAGTTTTTCAAGATGTCTGGCCATCGTTGCACCTGAAATAGGATGGTCTTGTAATAATTCCTCTACACTACAAGGGCCATCTTTGGCCAATTTCAGTAAGATTTCCTGTCTTGCCGGATGATTTAGAATACGGAAATAAAGAGCAGTAATCCTGGCTCTTCGATTGTAGAGGCGGGCTTTAGAGAATGCCATAAGATTTTTATTTTAAAAGGTTTTCAACTAACAGAAAGACAGTGTCTTGTCAAAAAGCATTTAGGCAAAATGCGAAATGAATTTTCACTCTATCCTTAATGTCTCGAACCCCCTCAAACGTGACCATTCAACCCCCACTTTTTTCACTTTTTGGATATTTTTTTTCACTTTCTCTTTACCCACTCATTAAGCTATCTTTACCTCCCACAATGGAAGGTAAATTCAAGCGCCAACTAGCTGCCATCGTTTTCACGGACATCGTAGGCTACACTCATCTCATGCACATCAATGAAGAACGTGCCCTGTTACTGAGATCAAGACACAGAAGCATCCTGCTTGCTCAGCATGAAAAATACGGGGGCGAAGTCCTCCAGTTTTTTGGCGATGGCACGCTCAGCATATTCCACAGCAGCGTCAACGCCGTAGAATGCGCAGTCGAAATGCAGATCGAATACAAGAAAGATCCCGAAGTCCCCGTCCGCATCGGCATCCATGTAGGTGATATCAGCTACGACGGAACAGATGCATTCGGAGATGGACTCAATGTAGCAGCACGGATCGAACCCATCTGCGAACCCGGAGGCGTTTTTATTTCCGAACGCGTATTCGAAGATATCCGCAATCATGCCTGGCTCCAGGCTATGCATGTAGGAAACTACCAGCTTAAAAATATTGCAGGAGACACACCTTTATATGCCATTTCAAGCAAAGGAATGGCTTTGCCTGTAGTGCGCAACCTGGGAGCATCATCACCTAACCGTGGAAGACCGGCTCAAAATCAACCTGCACCATTTAATGCTACGACATACAATGCCGCACCATACAATGCTTCAATGGATGAACCCGTGCATTATGGAAAATCTAAAACTGTCGCAGGCGTGCTTGCTATCACACTAGGCATGTTTGGTGCTCATAGATTTTACCTTGGAAAAAAATTCTTTGGTATTGTCAACTTCGCAGCATTTTTCGTTGCCCTCATGGTCGCTATTGAAGAGGGTGAGCCGGGAGGTTTGATGTTCGCTGCATTAGCGATCCTGGCTACACTAGAAGCTATTCTTTTCTTTGTAATGCCTACCGCAGAATTCAATGCGAAGTATAATAAAGGTTACATATCGGTACAGGAAAAGGAAAGGAAAGAACACAGGCCCAAACCTTCGTCAAAGAAACCAGGCGATACACCCCAGGCCCGCAAATCCCGTGGCGGATATCTTATCAAAGACGCATTTATAGCCTATAAGTCCGGTGACTATAACCAGGCACGAAAATATTTCGAAGATGCATTGCAGTACGACTATAATGATCCGCAAACTCATTTCATGCTCGCATGCTGCTACTCTTTAGCCAAGGATGGTAAGCAAGCCTATTTTCATCTCGCCAGTGCTGTCGATTTCGGTTTCCAGGAATTTGAAGAGATCTATCACAATGAAGCGCTTACCTGGTTGAGATCATTATCGGATTTCGAATTTTTTGTACAGAACGGTTATCGCCAGGTTGCACACCTCACATCTCCGCAGCCGGATCTGCTGGAAGAGAAAAGTTATTACGATACCACGGTATTGGATAAGATCGGGGATCTCGGCGAGCTGCTTGAACGTGGTGTCATCTCTAAAGATGATTTTGAGCTGCAGAAGAAAAATCTCCTGGGGCATTGATTTCAGGTTATTTGGTATTGGTTATTGGCAGTAGGACAGGGTAAGGGGTATTGGTTGTAGGCAATAAGACATGATAAAGGCCATTGGTTTTTAGATGAGCCTTTTGTAAGATCGAAAAACACAATTGTACAGACTTACCATACAGCTAAAATATTCCGCTCCGATGGAGCTCTAAAAATCACCTATGTCCTTTCTTCTACAGAGATTTCGCTCCTAAGGAGCTATTATCTCCTCAATACATTTAAGCCTTGAGACAAGGTGATTATGACACTTTTCTATTAATTCTTTTTCGAATAATTATTGCTGAGCTCCGTAAGAGCGAAATCTCTGTAAGCGAAGGAGACATGGCATATTACCAGAGCGCCATAGGAGCGGAATATTTGGAAAGATCCATGAATGAAATGGCTTTTATTTGGCGGCAAGGATGTTCAGCAAAAATTATCTCCGATTTACCTCATCCCCACCACAAAAACACGTTTTCAAATACAATACGTATTACCCTGTTTTCTTCCAAAATCTAACACGCAGTTAACAAAGGATTTACAACCTACCGCCATTTTTTTAGCAAAAAAACATACCTTTGCGCCCTGAAAAGGCAAAATGCCGATAGAAAAATTATAAACGATATGAGTCTTAAAAAACAATTTTCGAAATCAAAACCTTTATGCAAGGTTACCTTTACCGTTGGATCAGAGGTGATCAATGGTGGCAAAGAAGTAGCTATCCTTGGCGAATTCAATAACTGGGATCCCTCAGAGGATACCATGAAAAAGCTTAAAGATGGTTCATTTTCAAAAACAATTGAACTTGAAATCGGTCATGAATACCAGTTCCGTTACCTCGTAGATGGTGAGCGCTGGATCAATGATACCGAAGCTGACAAATACCTCCACAGCGGTGTTGCTTCAGAAAAAAATAGTGTTGTTGCCCTTTAATCAGGCATATCAAAAACACATGTGCTAAGAAAAGACAGAAGGCAGACCCATTCATTGTTGGGCTGCCTTTTGTTTTAAAAACAGTTTTTATTTTTGTACATTGTTATCATACAAAACCAACATGAAAAAAATAGGAATCTTATTCGGTAAGGAAAATTCATTTCCTCCTGCTTTTGTAGAAAGAGTCAATAGCAAAGGCATCAAAGGAGTAGAAGCTGAATTTGTAAAAGTGGATGAGCTCGTCCAGGGCAAACCATCTGGTTATGCAGTGATCATTGACAGGATCAGCCAGGACGTCCCATTCTACAGGGCCTACCTGAAAAATGCTGCGCTGACCGGTACAGCCGTCATCAACAACCCATTCTGGTGGAGTGCAGATGAGAAATTTTTCAACAACTGTCTTTCCGAACAAATAAAAGTTCCTGTTCCAAAAACTGTGTTGCTTCCCTCACATACCCGTCCTGACGATACTTCAGAACAGTCATTCCGTAATCTCAAATTTCCATTGGATTGGGAATTCATATCAGAATACCTCGGTGGTTTCCCGATGTATATGAAACCTCACTCAGGTGGTGGCTGGAAGAGTGTATATAAAGTGACCAGCTTCGAAGACCTGTTTGCAAAATACAACGAGACCGGCCAGCTGGTCATGATGCTGCAGGAGAATATTGATTTCGATGCGTATTTCCGTTGTTATTATTTAGGTGGCGACCGCGTAAGGTTAATGCCTTATGAGCCACGCAATCCTCATCATCTGCGGTATATTGATAAGCCTGCTATAGATGATCCAAAGCTGATGAAAGAAATTCATAAGCTTGTGTTGAAGATCAATCATTCGTTAGGATATGAATTCAATACCGTTGAATTTGCTGTTCGTGGTGGTATACCTTATGCCATTGATTATTGCAATCCGGCTCCTGATGCAGATCTGAATAGTGTAGGTGAAGAGAATTTCGAATGGGTGGTCGAGAATGCTGCTGAGATGGCTATCGAAAAAGCACTTGAACACAAAGCCAACAAATCCTATATCAACTGGGGCAATTTTATCAAGGCTTCTGTGGAAGGCAAAATGCCGAAATAATAAAAGCCGTACCTTTACGGCCTCACATTATTGACCCCTTTGCGATGCGGATAAATTATCCTGTTAGAATGGCCATACTGGACATGAACAATAACTATGAAAACATGGGTATTGCCAGTATTAAGCGCATTGCGGACAGGTTTGCCGTTGTTGATTATGAGGTGTTTGATGTCCGCCATAAAAAGGAAGTTCCCGGACTTGATTTTGATATCTACATTTCATCCGGTGGCCCGGGCGATCCCCTCGAATACGAAGGCGGTTGGGAAGAAGAATATTATTCCCTGATGGACCAGATCTGGGCACACAACGAGACCAGTGAAGTAAAGAAATATGTATTCTTTGTTTGTCATTCATTCCAGATGATTTGCAATCACCTGGGTATTGGCAAGGTCATGCTCCGGGAAAAAGAATCCTTTGGCATCGTCCCTGTGGATAAAACAGAAGCCGGTGAAAAAGAACCTTTATTCAGGGAACTGAATGATCCTTTTTATGGTGCTGACTTTAGGAAATATGAAGTCGTATCTCCGGACCATGACAGAATCGCTGCGATAGGTGCCATCATCACTGCGATGGAACAAACAGAACCAGGTAGCCCGGCTGCTAAGGCGATCATGGCTGTCAGGTTTTCAAAAGAATGGTTCGGCACACAATTTCATCCCGAAGCACATCCTGACGGTATGCTCATGTATCTGCGCAGAAGGGATAAAAAAGAAATGATCCTGAAGACATACGGCTCCCAAACGTATGAGGAGATGATGCACAATGCGATCCACCCCGAAAGACTCACCATCACAAGAGATCATATCCTTCCCGGATTCATAAGTGGCGCTATTGACCACATCCTTGAATATTCGGATCAGTCGCCACTGGTGGTGAACGGATAAATCTTTTTGCCCCTATATCCCCTGATGCTTCGACCTGCTATACTCAACCTTGTACTACAGCTCAGTAACCGGGGACTTTTAATTTTGTCTGACGTTCGAGTGTCTCCGACCTCGAACCTGAACAATTCCAATCTGAACCACTTAGGAACTTAAGGTCACTTAGGAAGCCACTTAGTTTTAAATCGCAATTTTTCTAAGTGACTTCCTAAGTGACCTTAAGTTCCTAAGTGGTAAAATTTGGATCTTCTCATAGAGAAAATTTTTGCTCTCTGCCCTCTGCTCTTTGCTCTTTGCCTTTTTATTATCTTTCGAGCTATGATCCCCGATATCAGAGACCGATACAACAAACATTTTTCGCAGGAGCGATACCAGGCATTTTTGAAAGATTTATACAGCCAGTTTGATCACGTCCCCGGTTTCCGGATCGCTGAAACACCGGTATTCATCCCTGGATATCTTTCCGATAAGATCTTCGATGCATGTCACCAGATCAAAAATGTAATCCTGCGTCCTGACTTCAAACAATTGACAGAGCCTTCACTGGCGGATGAATACAGGGTACCCAATGAAGATGAGCATACTACTTTTCTTCAAATGGATTTTGGCCTGTGTGAAGGAAAGAATGGTGACATTGTTCCAAAGCTGATCGAAGTGCAGGGTTTCCCGTCATTGTATTTTTATCAGCATATTGTAGCCGGATTGTACAGGAAGCATTTTGACATTCCTGAATATGTACATCATCTCTTCAATGGTTATACACCTCAAACCTATGAGGATACGTTGAGAAATATTATTGTTGGTGATGAAGATCCCGCGTCTGTTGTATTGATTGATGTAGAACCGTTCAAGCAGAATACACAAATTGATTTTCATGCTACGGGAAAAATTCTGGGCATAAAAATTCTTTGTGTGACGGATATCCTGAAGCATGGCAACAAGCTTTTTTATAAAAATGAAAAAGGAAAAGAAGTTCCAATCAAACGGATCTACAACCGGGTCATTTTTGATGAATTGCTTGCACGTAAAGACCTGGACCTGAAATTCAATTTTACCGATGACCTGGATGTAAAATGGATAGGCCATCCGAATTGGTTTTTCAGAATTTCAAAGTATACCATGCCATTTATTGAAAGTGAATACGTGCCAAAAACTTTTTTCCTGGACCAGATGGATTCGATTCCGGCAGACCTGGAAAATTATGTATTGAAGCCATTGTATTCGTTTTCCGGAGCAGGTGTAGTATTCCATGTGACCCGTACTGATATTGATAAGGTTGCTGATCGTTCGAAATACATCCTGCAGGAAAAAGTAAAATATGTCCCCGTCATCAGGACACCAGAAGAACCTGTGAAGGTAGAAGTGCGCATTATGCTCCTTTGGCCGGATAAAGCAAAAGAACCCATCATCGTCAACAATCTTGCACGACTAAGCAAAGGTGAAATGATCGGCGTGAAATTTAACAAGGACAAGACGTGGGTAGGGGGATCAGTAGGGTTTTATGAGTAATCAGTGGTCAGTATTCAGTATTCAGTGATCAGTATTCAGTGGTCAGTATTCAGTGGGCACAGTATTCAGTGGTCAGTATTCAGTGGTCAGTATTCAGTGGTCAGTATTCAGTGGTCAGTATTCAGTGATCAGTATTCAGTGATCAGTATTCAGTGGTCAGTATTCAGTGATCAGTATTCAGTGGTCAGTATTCAGTGATCAGTATTCAGTGAGCACAGTATTCAGTGATCAGCAACTGATAATATGGAGCCCAACTATTTCGTGAAATAATTTTACTGAATACTTATTTTACTGAATACTCATTTTACCAAATACTGAATACTCATTTTACTGAATACTGAATACTGAATACTCTTTTTACCAAATACTGAATACTCATTTTACTGATTACTCTTTCAAAGGAACCATAGTCGAATACTCCTCTTTGATCACCTGCGCATATTTCCCGAGCAGCTCATCAATTTTTTTGCCTGTCTTATGCTGAAAGATGAAACCGATGTGATATTTTTTATGCAGACGCCACCAGATCTCTTCATCCGTAAATTTTTCATAATCTGGTTTTTCATGTTTGCTGAGCGTCACGATGATACCGGCATTCAACTCATCAACGAGAGGAAGGTGATATTTTTTTCCTGTTAATACCGCATGCTCAATATTTGCCCATTCTGTCCAAAGGCTGAGACCTGTAGCAGATTCTACCATGTCGGTGAGATGAGCCCCACCACAACGGGCGGCTGTCTCCAGGAATAAAATTTCTTTTCCTCCATCACGCACAATATATTCTGAGTGACTTGGTCCGTGTCGAAGTCCAAATGCAGATAAAACTTTTTTATTGACCTCCACTAATTTTTTTGACAATGCATCTTTTGTGCCCATTGTCTTTGACTGGAATATTCCACCACCATGTGCAACATCGAACGGTGGATCGAGGTACTGAGAGCAACGTGTAAACAAAGTTTCATCTTCATAATTGAGGCTATCTACATGACATATCGTACCCGGCCTGAATTCTTCAAGCAGGTATTCATGACGTTTGTTGCCGCTCTCTTCAGCCCATTTCCAAAAAGCTTCCGGTGATGTGATTTTCCTTATGCCAAGAGATCCTGCATCGCGTCTTGGTTTTGCAAGCCACGGCCCCGTGCTGGTCGCAAGAAATTCTTTAATGATATCATCATTGAACAATGCGGTAAAGCCAGGAACAAGCAGACCTGCATCTCTTGCTTCGATACGCATCGAAAGCTTGTCAAAAAAGTGACGGGCAGTTGTATCACCCATTCCCGGGATGCGGAAATCTTCGCGGATCCTTGCCGCTTTCCATACATCATAATCATCCAGTGCAATGACACGATCGATTTTATGTGTACGGAATAAATGGGCAGTTCCCGAGATGAGCTCATTGATATCCCACAAACGGCCGTCGTTGCCAGGCATGAAGAAAACTTCTTCGATATCGTCATATGGCCATGCATCGTTACGTGTTTTTTCCGAGGTCACCAGGTATACCATGTGACCTAATCGTTTTAGCTGGCGCATGAAAGCTCCACCTTTATAGTCACTGGCGAGGCAGAGGAAGACATAGGTTCGGTCCATGATGAGGGTTGGTTTAGATCACCAATTTACGATAATGGGGCATATGGAGGAAAATCTTCGTGTATAAAAAAGGATGCCGGATTAAAGGATGCCGGATGCCGGACTCTAGACTTACAAAGGACGCAGTTGAGAGCTTCGTAAATTTAAGGTGCATCCCTATTGTGTCTGGAGTCCGGCATCCGGCATCCTTTAATCCGGCATCGAAATGGAGGACTACTCTATTTCCAGCACCTTAGTTCTTTTTACCTATTTTGCGCCCCGATTTTGCAGGTTACGAAAAGGAAAGAATGCATCCATCTTCTCAGATTACACAGGCAATGCCCCATTATCCGATCATTCAACTGATCGATAAGGATTTTGAGATACCACAGCTTGGTAAGAAAAGACGGATCTGGGCCCTGCTTCCACATGATTATTACGATTCAAAAAAAGAATACCCGGTCCTTTACCTGCAGGATGCCCAGAACCTGTTTGATGAGGATGCCCCCTTTGGCAGCTGGTCTATAGATCGTCACCTGATGGAGCTTTCCAAAAATGGCCATGGAGACCTGATCGTCATCTGCATCGATCATGGGGGAAGGGAGCGGATCCAGGAATATAGCCCCTATTACCACCGGAAATTTGGGGAGGGAATGGGGAAAGACTATGCCGGCTTTATCACCGAAACCCTGAAGCCTTACGTGGATTCCCATTACCGCACCAGGCCTCACCGGATCTATACCGGGATCGGGGGTAGCAGCATGGGTGGCCTGATCAGCGCATATATAGGCATCGTTTACCCGAAATTCTTTTCCAAGCTGATGATTTTCAGCCCTTCCTTCTGGTACTCGGATGAGATCTATTTTGACGCCTTCAAATACAATTATACCCTCCCAATGCGGATGTTTATCTATGCAGGGGAAAAGGAGACAAAATTCATGAGCCAGCATATAAATCAATTTGCAGAAGCTGTTTCGCATGGGTTTTTCTCAGGTAAACTCACTACATTTAACATTGTTATAGATCCCAACGGCCAGCACCAGGAGAAATATTGGGGAGATGTATTTCCCGCGGCCGTCAAATGGCTGTTCTTTTCTGAAAAAGAGGATTAACGATGCAATTAATGATGCAGGCCACCTTCGAAGACCTTCTCGGGGCCGTAGATATGTTATGTATTCCGTCATCAAAGGAGATGATAGACAGCCTGTATGCGGATGTCCTGTCCTTGTTAGTGCCGGCTGAAATGCTCCCACCATCAGATGAACTTTGCGCAGCGAAATCTTCCGGAAATATTTTGTACGGACAATGGAAAGGAAAAAGAATCAAGCTCCTCATCAATAGTGACCATGATCGCCTGACTGAAGCAAACGTTTATGTTGTGGCCAAGAAATTATCCATTAGTGCGAAATCAGAACATACCGGCAGGATCGGATTTATGCTTCATCATCTGACGACACCGGAGTTGATCCAATCTGCTATGACGGGATGGACATCGGGACTTTATAACCTTGGCCTTTACAAAAACAACGATGAAAATCATGTAAGTAATCCACCTGCTGCTCTCTATACTTTCCTTCCATCCACAACACTCCATGGTGCAGCCAATGATGGCATTACTATCGGATCGGTCCAGCAGGAAGTCATGGATCTTGTCAATACGCCTGCTAATCATCAATCTCCTGCGTTGCTGGGAGAATGGGCAATGAAGAGTGCAACATCGCATGGATACCATACTACCATTCTTGATAAAAGACAATTGACACATTTAGGCATGCATGCATTGCTTGCTGTCAATCGCGGAAGTGAGGATCCTGCCGTCATGATCGTGACACATTACAAGCATCCGGAAGCAAATAAAAAAATAGTGCTCATAGGTAAAGGTGTGATCTTCGATACAGGTGGTGTTTCCATCAAGGACTCGAAGAACATGCATTATATGAAGAGTGATATGGCCGGAGCTGCTGCAGCTTTGGGTACGGTTGAAGCATCTGCAAGACTTGGATTGAAGGTAGATGTCATGGCAATCACACCTGTGACGGATAATAGTATTGGCACAGCTGCATTGAAACCAGGTGATGTCATTTCATCTTATGCAGGTAAATCCATTGAGGTCATTGATACGGATGCAGAAGGTAGATTAATCCTTGCTGATGCGCTTGCATATGCAGTCAAAGAATATCAACCGGACGTGATGATTGATATGGCTACATTGACAGGTAGCATCATTGCTGCTATCGGTCCTCATGCTGCAGGATTATTTTCAAAAAATGATCAGCTTGCGGAATCCCTTACAAAAGCCGGTGAATCTTCAGGCGAACGTCTCTGGCGCATGCCGATGTTTGACGAGTATCATGAAGACATGCAATCGGATATTGCGGATATCAAAAACTTAAGTGACAAACCTTATGCGGGCTCTGTAACCGCCGCGAAATTTCTTGAATTTTTTACTTCTGAGCATCCTACCTGGGCTCACCTTGACATAGCCGGCATGGGTTTCCAGCCGAATGGATTTGGAAAGGGGTATTGTGCTACGGCGTATGGGGTGAGGTTGTTGGTGAAGTGGATGAGAGGTGAACTTTAATATTTAAAATTCAGCGAATAAATTTTACCCAATGACAATTGCATTTAATAATAAATTGACATTAAAAAAAGCGAACAAATTTATTCTGAAAGATCATCCAGATTTTGATGAGCAATGGCTGAGAAAAATAATTGAGGATGATCCTTCAATAATAGGCCTCGGAGATTTTGAATTAAAAGAAGCAGAGAGAATTCAGCCCAAAGCAGGTAGACTTGATTTGTTACTCTACGATAGGGAGAATGAAAAAAGATATGAAGTTGAGATAATGTTAGGTAAAATTGATGATACCCATATTATAAGAGCCATTGAATACTGGGATAATGAAAGGAAAAGGTTTCCTAATTATGAACATTGCGCAGTTATTATAGCCGAAGACATCACATCAAGATTCTTTAATATTTTAGGATTATTCAATGGTTACATTCCAATAATTGCGATCCAACTTAATGCGCTTGTAGTAAATGATAACGTCGTCCTAAACTTTACAAAAATTTTGGACGAACTTACTTTAGGTGGAGATGATGATGATGAAATCGTTGTTAAAAAGGATAGAGCATATTGGGATAATAAAGCTAACAAAGACGGCATCAAAATTGTTGATGAATGTTTTGAGATTTTAAAAGAGATTGATCCCGAATTGAATATAGGGTATACTCAAAATTATATTGGTGTTATAAAGAAAAATCGCCCATTAAACTTTGCAATTTTTTTACCTAAACAGAAATTTGTAAGAATTGAGATAAAATTGGATGATATTGAAGGATGGAAAACTAAATTAGAAGAGAACGATTTTGAAGTTGTATCAATTGGAAAAAGAGGAAGAATAAAATTCAGAGTAGTTAAAAATGATATTGCTAGAAAAAAAGAGTTTTTCAAAGAAATGTTTGAGGCTTCCTATACGGAGAGAATCTCATGATCTTTGATTAGGTAACTTTTTAATATAGTTCATGATTATTAATGATTCAATTTCTAATTTAAGAAAATAGGCTTCAAGTTAATTTTAATGATAGAAGAAAAGCAATACATTGACACCGGTAAATCCCTCAAAAAAGCAGAACAATCTCAGATGTTCGGCAAGCCCTGTTTCAAAATGAATGGCAAAGCCTTTTGTTGCTTTTTTGAAAACAGTATGGTTTTCAAGTTGAGTGGTGATGATCATGCAGAAGCCATGAATTTAAAAGGTTCAAAATTATTTGATCCGTCAGGAAAAGGAAGAGCGATGAAGGAATGGGTGCAGGTGACGTATGTGCATTATAAAAAGTGGGATAAATTTGCGAAGTCTGCAGCGGAGTATGTCGGCTAAATACATGAAGCAGGGACTATAGAGAAATCGCACCATCAATAAATGATTGTACAAAAAAAGAAATAGGTGACTTTACATCGAGATAAAATCTTCCTCTGTTTCATTCTGATTTTCATTTTAATAATACCCTGTATTAAATCCCAGGATTATTCTGCAAACTATAAGCCCATTCGCGATTACAAACCTGATTCAACTTTGATTGTAAAGGGTGAAAGTAAATTTCGTGACTGGCCGAATCATGGTATTTTTTCGAGTACAAAGGTGAAGCAAAAATTTTCTGAATTTGCGGTTCAGAAAGCAATGTTTTTACATTCTCTTGATTCAATGGAATTGCTGATGTTCAACGATTCCATTTCGCGCTATTTGAATCGCATCAAGGACAGAATTGCAAGTCATAATCCTGAACTCAAGAATGTGGATTTTCATGTATTAACATACAGAACAGCAGAACCCAATGCACACAGTATGGGTGAAGGCTATATTTTTGTAAACCTGGGATTGTTGGAAAGATTAAATACAGAAGATCAGATTGCCTTTGTACTAGCGCACGAAATGGGACATGATTTAGCCAGACATTCAATCAAAGAAAGTAAGCGCCTGAGTGAGTCCTACTATAGTGATACATATAAGAAAATAAGAAAATCAGGAAGAAAGAAGTTTGAACGAAATTCAGCTTTGCACCAGATGATCAATTCATTTTTTGCAAATAACATGCGTTACAGCAGGGCTAATGAGGTTATGGCAGATTCAATGGGGTATCGTTTCTTTATAAATGCGGGATATGCCCCAAAATCAGCTATTGAAACGTTGAACATACTTGATAACGCAGATCAGTTAATATACACAGATACATTACGTCTTTCTGCTTATTTCAATTTTGAAGAATATGCTTTCAAATCATATTGGCTGGATCCTTCAAATACGAATCAGGAATGGATTTCAGACAGTACATTATTTAATGTCCCTGACTCAATGAAGTCACACCCGGATTGCAAGGCAAGAATAAAATTATTGGAGGAAGATATTAAATCGATGCCCGGCAATGACATCCCTAATGTGCATCAGTTTGATCAGCTCAAACCACAGGTTTCATTTGAAGTAGTCCAGTCCTTGATGGAATCTAAGGATTATGTGATGGCCATGTTTATGAGCCTGCAAATGAAAAGTCAATATCCTGCCAATCAATATCTCAAATGTGTGACGGCACATTGTTTGTTTGAATTGGCCGAAGCCATGACGCGAAATGAGTACCTTGAATATGTGAATTTCCCTGATAAGGATTATGGAATGGCTTACAATAAGTTTCTGGTTTTTCTGCATAATATGAGTAGTTCTACGTTGCGCAAACTATTTACAAATTATATGACTACTAACCTGATCAAAGATAAGTCCGACCCATATGTAGGTTTTCTCAAATTTGTATCAGATACACAATCTCCTTTAACCTCAAACAAGATCGAGGAATATAATCATCAATACCATGATGACTACTTTTTTAACCTGCTTCAGGAAAAGCTAAAAAATCTAACTCGTACAAAGAAGTAAAAATACATTTTGATTCAAAGCATATCATATCAGCATTAAACGCACGGATTATATGAGGATTTTATTTTTGATTTTATTCCTGAGTGTGACATGTACTTATACTATGTTTGCTCAGCGGATTTCATTTCCACAAGGAGTTGATATTAGGCCATCCGAGATAACCCCCATTATCCAGAATGGAGAAGTTATAGGTTATACTGCGTATCACTTCCTTAAGGCGGATCGGGTTAAATGGTATTATAAGTTCTATCTCATGAATACTAATTTTGAAATCACACAGGAGATTCCTTTTGATTTGAAACTTGGTAGGTCAATCGATGATATGTTTTTTAATGGAACTTCATTTTGTATCATCTCAAGCCCGGGCTATAAGACGTATGGTCAGTTTGATTTTGTAAACCTCGAAGGAAAATTAATCTATTCCTTTATTTCTAAAAGTTATGGTCCGGGAAATAGTTATAATATTCCGACTTACTTCAGACCTGTTAAAAACAAAGGTTTTTTGAATGCCGGACCAAAAGAATCAGAGGAGGATGGTAGCATAGTGTTTCTAAATAATGAAGGAAAGAAAGTGTATGATATCCACGCTAAGAAAATACCTGTCAGGAGTGGAAGGTCATTCGATGAATCCTTAGATTTCCGGTTGGTGACGGATAGTCTGCTAGTTGTTGAAGCAGGAAGTGTGTGGATTGATTATCGTAAAACGGATCATCGTTCGGTAAATGATGTAAGGATATTTAAACTGAATACCGGAGAGGACTTGAATCTGATCAGTATGATTCACAAGGAAGGCAGGTTGGTCCCGGTAAGTTTTGCTCCGCGAAAGGATGGGTTTTCGATTTGTGGAAAGTATTTTGAATTTGACGATACTCGTGAAGGCTACTCGGATGAGAATCTCAAAGGAATTTATATGCAACGTTTCAATAATGAAGGTCAGTTGGTCAAAGAAGTTTTTGTTCCAACTGAAAGGATTGCATCACTGAAGGACCAGCAGGGAAAAGAAATCATTGGTAAGGATTGGGGTATATGGATTCAATCAATAATTGAAATGGCAAACGGTAAAACTTTTTTAATAGGAGAATCTTATTTCGAGGGAGCAAAGGTAAGTGAGAAGATTGCAATCGGTGATTTCAAAGTTATTGAATTTGATGAGAATTTTTCTCCAATCAAGGTGCATCAAATTTCAAAGATAGGATCAAAACATCCATTTGCGATTTTAGATGCTTCCAGTTATAGAATTGGGAAACTTGTAGAAAAATGGTATGACTATCAGTATTCCATTCTGAACAGTTCTAGAACGGTTTTTACCAGCATATACACAAGCTATAATCATTCGACCAGGAATCCGGAAGAAAAATATACAATCGGAGCTGTAGTTTATAATCTGGATGGTGAGATAGTGAATCCGACAATCACACTGGATAATTTTCCTAAAAACATTGCATTTATTCCTGCCAAGATAGGGTATGCGGCAGTATTTGAATACGATGAGGCAGGAAAAGATTTGAGCCTGACACTATATAAATTTGATTTTTAACATAGTAGGAACCTGAATGAATACTTTTATGAACTGCTCATGAAAAAACAAACTAAACTGAACACAGTGAAAAAAGAATGAGCAAGCCAGGTTTATAGATTACTCTTTTATATTAAAAATTAAGATTTATGAGGATTTTATTATTGACTCTACTAATGTTTGTCTTGTGCCTTAACAACGCTTTTGCGCAAAAGATTTCATTTCCTTCGGATGTTAATATCCGTCCTGCGGATATTACACCTATTGTCCATGGTGGAGATGTGGTTGGATATTATGCATATCAATACAAGGATGCGCATGATGGTAAAAATCATTATGATCTTTTTCTGATGAATAGCAACTTCGAAATTACACAAAAACTTGATTTCGGAACTCCGAATGGATGGCCTCTTGAAGGATTGGTTTTTCGTGTGTATAACCTCGCTTCCGGAAAAGAATTGAACCTGATTAGTTTAATACACAAGGATGGCCATTTGATACCTGTGAATATTATTCCCCGAAAGGATGGATTTTCTATTTATGGTAAATATTTTGAAATCACGAATACAGAGGAAGGATTTAGTAATGAGAACCTCAAGGGTATCTTCATGCAACGGTATAATAATGCAGGCCAGATGGTCAGTGAAGTTTTACATCCTGTAGCTAAAATCGCAGCACTAAAGGATCAGGGAGGAAAAGAAATTATAAGTGAAGGAAGAGGAATTTGGATCCAAAACATGCTTGAAGTAGCCGAAGGTAAATCCTATTTAATTGGAGAAAATTATAACCTGGGATCAAAGGAAACAAAAGGATATAAGGATCAACTTTACATTGGTGATTTCTATGTAATTGAATTTGATAAAGATTTCAATCCATCCATTGTTCATCAGATTTCTAAGGAACAATCTAAGCATCCCAGTATAGGACTGCGCTCGTCCACAGATTATGAAATAGGAAAACTAGCCGAAAGATGGTATGATTATAAATATTCTTCGATGAACAGTGCAAGAACTATTTTTACAACTGTGTATAGTACATACGATTATGCTAATAGAAAATCTGTTGATAAATATACCATCGGAGCTATCGCTCACAATCTGGATGGCGAGTTAGTCAATCCCAAAATAACCCTGGATAATTTTCCAAAAAACATTGGATTCATACCCGCTAAAACAGGTTATGTGGCAGTATTTGAATACGACGAAGACGTTAAAGACCTGAGTTTGACACTTTATAGGTTTGACTTTTAATAAGAGCCAATTACAAATATCCTTCAAAGCGGATGTCGAGATTAGACAGAGGGTTTGATTTTTACAATCACACTCTTCGATATCGGCGTCTGGCTCTGATCCGCAAAATGATTGATGGGTACCAACACATTCACTTCCGGAAAGTAGGCAGCTAAATTTTGTTGAGGGATTTTATAAGGGACGACATAGAAATTTTCAGCTTCTCGTTTAATTCCATCATATTCGCTTTCAAGATTGATAAGGTCTAACTTTTTCAAACCTTTCTTTTTCATGTCTTCCGGATTCATAAAGACAACCCTTCGCTCATTGAAGACGCCCCGGTATCGATCGTGCATCCCATAGATCGTGGTATTGAACTGATCATGTGATCGCATCGACATCATCAGAAACTGGTCAGGAGCTAACTGATGTTGCGCTAAAGCACACACACTGAATTTGGCCCTTCCTTCCGGCATGTTTGAAAAATCTCCTGTTCTTGAATGATTTGGAAGATAAAAACCGGAATCTTTAAGACGTTCGTTGTAATTATTAAATCCATTGATCACTCTTGCTATCTTATCCCTGATCAATGAATAATCAATCCCAAGATTTAACCAATCGACCTTTACTTTATTCCGAATTGTTTTATCAGCAATGTGTGCTACGATTTCAGGTTCGCTCATCAATATATCTGAAGCGGGATTCAAATGGCCTTCAGAAGTGTGCACTCTTCCCATGCTGTTTTCCACGGTGACATAACGATGCGATCCGTTTTTGATATCCTTTTCTGAACGACCGATCGTGGGTAAAATCAATGCAGTCTTTCCTGTGACGAGATGGCTCCTGTTGAGCTTCGTGCTGATCTGAACAGTGAGATCACAATTGCGCATGGCTTTAAAAGTATAGTCCGTATCAGAAGCTGCAGAAACAAAATTTCCTCCGAGGCCAATAAACACTTTTGCTTTTCCTTCATGCATGGCCTGGATGGAATGCACGGTATCGAGTCCGGTTGATTCAGGTGCATCAAATCCAAATTCATCTTTCAACGCTTTATTCAATTGAGCGGAAGGATGATGCATGATACCAACTGTACGGTCTCCCTGTACATTGCTATGTCCACGCACAGGACAAGTACCGGCACCCGGTTTACCAATAGATCCTTTCAGCAAAAGCAGGTTGACACATTCCTTTATATTTTCAACACCATTCTTATGCTGCGTAAGGCCCATCGCCCAGCAAATAATTATTTTCTTCGCCGGAGTCAGGATTTCACAAGCCTTCCTGATTTGATGGAGAGGCACACCACATTGGGTTGCCAATTCATCCAGGGAATATTTTTTTAAATCATCAATGAATTCGTCAAAGCCGGTTGTTTTTTCTTTTATAAAATCATGGTCAAATACTTCATGCGTAATGGCATCTTTTTCTGCGAGTAATTTCATGATCGCTTTCAGCAGGGTCACATCTTCATTGATCTTCACCTGGAGAAATAAATCTGTGATCGTAGTGCCTCCTGTAAAATAATCAGCGGGCTTTTGCGGATTTTTAAAACGTTTCAAACCGGCTTCTTCGAGAGGATTGATCGTGATCACTTTTCCACCATTGGTTTTGCATTCTGCAAGAGCAGTCAGCATACGAGGATGATTGGTGCCCGGATTCTGACCAATGACAATAACCACTTCTGCTTTATACAAATCATCAAGCACTACAGATCCCTTGCCGATCCCTAAAGTCTGGTTTAATGCAACACCGGTGGATTCATGACACATGTTCGAACAATCAGGCATATTGTTGGTCCCGAAAGCGCGTGCAAAGAGTCCCCAAAGAAATGCAGCTTCATTACTCGATCTTCCAGATGTATAAAAAATAGCCTGGTCAGGGTGATCCAGTTTATTTAAGTGTTCACTTATTAACCTGAATGCATCCTCCCATTCAACCGGTTGGTAAAATTCTTCACCGGCATTCAACATCATCGGATGGGTAAGCCTTCCGCTTTTCCCAATCTCAAAATCCGTCCAGCCCAGCATCTCTGACACCGAATGCTGTGAAAAGAAAAAAGGATCAGCACGTTTCAACGTAGCTTCTTCAGCAACCGCTTTGGCTCCATTCTCACAATATTCGGTAAACAGAGATCTCTTGTCGTCAGGGTCAGGCCATGCGCAGCCAGGACAATCAAATCCTTTCTTTTGATTCAGGTCTGCCAATGCCTTCATCGCCCGCACAGGTCCCATCTGGCTTACTGCATGATTGAGAGCTACAGTGACTCCTTTAAGACCCGCTGCGAAATCAGCAGGAGGTGTGATCCGTATTTTCTTCTTTAGCTTTCTATCGACAGGAACCTTCATTCGTGTGAAGGTAAAAAACGAATGGGAGGAATGGAGAGCATTTAAGATATCTCACCCTCTATATGCCCCACGATGGAGCTCTAAAAAATTTGTAAATCCATTTTCTACAGATATGACGCTCCTATGGAGCTTTATGAATACTTTCGGGAGTTGAAAAATTTACCACTTAGGAACTTAAGTCAACTTAGAAAATCACTTAGAAAAGTAATCGAAAATCGAATGCTTCGACCTACTAAACTCATCCTTGTCCTACAGCTCAGCAACCATTGAAAAGGAAAATTGCACATATTTCACTTGTCGTTGATGATTATGACAAAGCCATTCGCTTCTACGTGGATAAGCTAAATTTTCAAGTTGTTGAAGATGTGCAAATGACGGAAACAAAACGGTGGGTATTGATTGCACCGGGTGAAAATAGCAGTTGTCAATTGTTGCTGACGAAGGCAATGAATGATGAACAGAAAAAAGCGATTGGGAATCAGACAGGAGGAAAGGTGTTTTTATTTCTCCATACCGACAATTTCTGGAGAGATTATCACATGATGATAGAAAACGAAATTCAATTTATCAGAACCCCGGTGGTAGAACCATATGGCACCGTGGCGGTATTTATGGATTTGTATGGAAATTTGTGGGATCTTATTGAAAAACGTGAGTCGTGAAACGTGAGTTTAAAAAGGCAGAAAAGGCAGAAAGGGCAGAAGAGTAGTGAAGGGTAGGTAGATTAAATTTTTTCTATGTGACTTACTATGTGAACTATGTGAACTATGTGTCTATGTGGTAAACATTTTTTCTATTGCATTGTAAATCGTTTGCTACATTATGCTAAACTCAACCTTGTGTTACAGTTCAGCAACCATCGAAAATCGAAAATTATATGTCATGAGTCCGGTATCCGGCATCCTTTTATCCAGAATCAAAAATCGTAATTCGTAAATCCTAAATTGAAGTATTTAACCCGCACCATTTGGATCCTCTCCCTCATCAGCCTGTTTACGGATATGGCGAGCGAAATGTTGTATCCTGTGATGCCAATTTATCTCAAGAGCATTGGTTTTTCCATTGTGCTGATTGGATTCCTGGAAGGATTGGTGGAGGCATTTGCAGGTTTAAGCAAAGGATATTTTGGAAAAATTTCAGACCAGACGGGTAAGCGTGTTCCTTTTGTGCAATTGGGTTATGGACTGAGCGCAATTTCAAAGCCATTATTGGCACTTTTTATTTTTCCTGCATGGATATTTTTTGTCCGCACCCTGGATCGTTTGGGGAAAGGTATTCGAACGGGAGCAAGAGATGCATTATTGTCTGATGAAGCTACTCCGGAGACCAAAGGCAGGGTGTTTGGTTTTCATCGTTCAATGGACACGTTGGGGGCGGTGCTGGGGCCGGCGATAGCGTTGATATATCTGCATTTCTATCCGCAACAATACAAGCAGCTTTTTTTTGTGGCTTTCATTCCCGGTGTTTTTGCTTTGGTGGCTTCATTTTTATTGAAGGATAAAAAGAAAGGATCCGCAACTGTAAAGAAGGCAACTTCATTTTTTTCTTTCCTGGGATATTGGAAAAATAGTCCGCAGAATTTCCGGAAGGTAGTGATCGGATTATTGGCATTCGCACTATTCAATAGTTCTGATGTATTCCTGTTGTTGAAAATGAAACAATCCGGGTTCAGTGATACAGTGGTGATCGGAGTGTATATTTTTTATAATCTCATTTTTGCATTAGGTGCGTTCCCTTTTGGACACATGGCGGATAAGATTGGCATGAAAAAGACTTTTATAACCGGGTTGTGTTTATTTGCAGTTGTCTATTTGGGGATGACATTCGAAGTTGACAACTTTATGTATTACATTCTTTTCTTCCTGTATGGCTTGTATGCGGCATGCACAGATGGTGTGGCAAAGGCCTGGATCAGTAACATCACGGATAAAAAAGATACAGCTACAGCCATAGGTTTTTATTCTGGTTTTCAAAGTATATGTGCACTGGTAGCGAGCTCGCTCACAGGGTTTTTATGGTATGCATTTAGTCCTGAGACAGCATTTATTTCTACTGCTCTTGTGACGACAGGTGTGATCTTTTATTTTCTTTTGTCAAAATTAAAGCCGGATGCAAAAGCTTCCTGAAACTGGCGTGGATGAAATGACTCCTGCAGAGTTATTGCCTGTCTTCTATGAGAATAATAACCTGGGTGAGGATGGAGGATTAAGCAGTCCTGTCGTGAGAATTGAAGTGAGTCGGAATTTTCATTTTTATATGCCCAATTATAATGCAAGGAGGAAAGCTGTTTTGTGGCACGATGTTCATCATCTGGTGACCGGCTATTCCGCTGCAACGTTTATCGGTGAATGTGAAATCAGTGCGTGGGAGATTGCATCGGGTTGTGGGAAATATTGGGCTGCGTTTATCATTGATACGAGTGGGGTAATGCTGGGCTGTTTTATCAACCCGCGAAAGATCATACAGGCATATGCTCGTGGGAGGCGAACGAAGAATCTTTATCATGATGATTTTGCAAAAGAGAAAGTGTTGCAAACATCGGTTGGGGAATTAAAGAATGTTCTGGGACTGGATAAAGTGAAGAAGGAGACTTCAGCCTCTTTTGTGGATTTGATAAATCTTGGGTTGTTCTTGGTTTTTGCCGGATTGTACTCAATCGTGTCCATTATTCAAATTCCATTTTTGATCCTATACAATGGCTGGTATGCTTTGAAGAGGAAGTTTCTTGATTTTTGATGCTCAAAGATTTTTATTTCATAAAAAGATTTTTATTCGACCCTTTCCGGGTCGCAAAAAACCTGTATTCCTTTATCCCCGGGTTGCAACCCGGGGTTATTAATGTCTAAGCCCTTCAGGCTTTAATTTTTATAAATTCAGTATTTAAATAATTGAAATAAACTTTAAGAATCGATCTTTTCAAGCATGGATTTTTATGATTTCAGAATTAAATATTGGAAGTATATATTTTGAATTGATCTGTTCTTCAAAACGCTTTTGGATATGATCCTGAAAGGATCTGACATTAAATGCCCGGGTTGCAACCCGGGGTTATTAATGCCTAAGCCCTTCAGGCTTTAATTTTTATAATTTCAGAATTTATATAATTGAAATAAACTTTTAGAATCGATGTTATCAGGCATGGATTTTTATGATTTCAGAATTAAATATTGGAAGTATATATTTTGAATTGATCTGTTCTTCAAAACGCTTTTGGATATGATCCTGAAAGGATCTGATCTTAATAGCCCCGGGTTGCAACCCGGGGGATAAATGGATGCAATGCAATTGCGACCCTGAAGGGGTCGAATAAAATCTGTTGTGTACATTGAAACTGTAACACCCAATCATATCATCATCATTTGAGAATTTTTCTATCTTGATTCAAAATCAACTCTATGTCCGAACAGGAAACCACATTTAAACGCTCCCTGAGCCTGATGGATGCTACGATGATCGTAGCCGGATCGATGATTGGATCCGGGATCTTCATCGTAAGTGCAGATATGACACGCAATGTGGGGAGTGCAGGCTGGTTGATTATCGCCTGGCTGATCACAGGATTCATGACGATCACGGCTGCCGTTAGTTATGGCGAGTTGAGCGGAATGTATCCCAAAGCAGGAGGTCAATATGTATATCTCAAAGAAGCATTCAATCCCCTGATCGCTTTCCTGTATGGATGGAGTTTTTTTGCAATCATCCAAACCGCTACTATCGCAGCAGTAGGTGTTGCGTTTGCAAAATTTCTTGCATATCTCGTCCCGTCAGTGAGTGAAGATCTTGTCGCCCTGGATCTTGGATTTTTTAAAATATCTCCTGCTCAGTTAATAGCTATTGTCCTAATTCTATTTCTGACATTTATTAACACACGAGGAATTAAAAGTGGTAAGATTATTCAGACATCATTTACTGTCACCAAGCTCGCCAGCTTATTTGGCCTGATTGTATTTGGTTTTATCATGTTTAAGGGTGATGTCTGGAATGCTAACTGGTCTGATGGATGGAATCTGCACGCATTGGGCAGCACCGAAAAATATACCATTGCTGCAGCTTTAGGAGCTATTGCAGCTGCTATGGTGGGTTCCATTTTCAGCAGTGATGCCTGGAATAACGTCACTTTCATTGCAGGTGAAATCAAGAATCCGCAACGGAATATAGGACTGGCACTTTTCTTCGGGACATTTATTGTCACGGTCGTATATGTTTTGACGAATGTGATGTATACAGCTGTATTGCCATTAGAGGCGATTGCGGGAGCTGAAAAAGATAGGGTAGCGGTTGCTGCATCTCATGTGATATTTGGTAATGTGGGTACTGTGATCATCGCATTGATGATCATGATTTCAACATTTGGGTGCAATAATGGATTGATCCTGGCAGGAGCAAGAGTGTATTACACCATGGCGAAGGATGGATTGTTTTTCAAACCTGCGGGCGAATTGAATAGACTGGCTGTGCCACAATGGTCATTATGGGTGCAGGGGATTATTGCATGCCTGTGGAGTATCAGTGGGAGATATGGTCAGTTGCTGGATATGGTTTCTTTTGTAGTGGTGATATTTTATGTGCTCACCATTGCAGGAATATTTATTCTTCGAAAGAAAAGACCTGATGTTGCAAGACCATATAAAGCGTTTGGATATCCGTTACTTCCGGCCATTTATATATTGATGGGACTGGCGTTTTGTATTTTATTGATTATTTATAAACCACAATTTACCTGGCCAGGATTGATAATCACACTGGCGGGTATACCGATTTATTTTGTTGCGGTGTCCAGGAGAAAAGCTTCTGCATAAATCGAAGTATTCTATGTGATTTTCTATGTGAACTATGTGTCTATGTGGTTCATTTTTTTCTTGATTGAACGAACACATATATCCATTTAATACGATGGCATTTTTATAACCTGGCTTTTAATTGTAATAGATTTTTGTCAATATCACTCCTATTGTATCAAGTGATTGATAATTCAGGCTATCCAATAATCGCTGGGCATAATCCTGATTTGAATAACCTATGAGACATCGGTCATTGTAAGAATTATATGCAGAGCCCGGGTTGGCTACATTAGGGCCAGGTATTGGAAATGTCGCTGACCAGCAAACCACAAATTGATCGTTGTTTTTATCATACGTTAGTAACGCTTCATGGCTTGAATCAATATTGATTTCACCGTTCACTGTCGTGTAGGTGAAGACTTCATTATATTCATCATGATCTACGAAGAAATGCAGGTTTAATGAGTCCTCAGTCAGTAACGTAATATCCCGAACGTCAAATCCGATCTCAGTCAATTCATTAATTTGGTCAATCAGGTCATCTTTGAAAAACCCAAAGGTTCCGATCGTTGGTGATAAAGTTGAAAGCTGATGTGTACTTGTCACCAGGTATTGACCTATATCCGTCTGATCTTTTTTATCGAAATCATATTTGACAGGGTAGGATCGTTGATTTTCCTTTCCGCAAGCTATGATCATCACTAGTAATAAAGTAAACGAAATAGTTTTCATGTTATACATTTTTAAAATTTAATAAAAGTACTGGTCCACAATTCCTGCTGATCTGAAATCATTTTGATCAGGTAAGTTCCCGCAGGGAAATCCTTTATATTCATTTGCTCATTCCAGGTACCTGAAGTTAATCCTACTTTCTTTTCTGACATCAATATTCCGGACATTGTATAGATCTGTAATTTAATGTTTTGACCAGACAAGGTTTCGGCTGACAATTCAATATTATCCTTCGCAGGATTAGGTTGCAAAGATATTTGAGTTTTATGAAGTGAATAGGGTACTGCCAGGCTTTCTCCTTCCAACAGGATATTATCCAGGTACATGTTATTCCCATATCCTGATTTATTCAAAAAAGAAATGGACACATACTGACCTGCATATTCTGAAAGATCAAGAACGACGTGCCGCCATTCATTGCAATTCTGTGGAGAAAATTCATCATACTCATAAAGACTATCCGTTCCTATGCCACTTGTGGTCGTGCTTAAATCAGCACCACCGCTTCTGAAAATGATGTGATAGGATTTGCCGCAATTATTAGTCAGTTTGACTAATAGGGAATCAATAAAATAATTGCCATCGAAATATGGAGCGTATGCTACATCAAAGCTTAATGTTGGATTTATGATTTGTGTTAAATCCATATTGAACGGAAGAACTAATTCATCCTGTCCATAACCGCTATAGATATAATTGTGTACATAATAAGCAGTGTCTCCTACAGGATCACAGGAAGTCAATAAGACCGGCTCCCATGTGATCGTATCATCCGGATTGATGATGGTGAAATTATCAGTGTTAGAAAAATCAAGTATTGGAGGTACTGGATTTATTTCAGGTGAAAGCACATGGATCATGCCTGGTATCGATTTTACATCTACTACATCATCAAATATTGCAACCAAAGTAACCTGGTATTCGCCGGGTTCAGTATACACTACCTTTGGATTACGCAAATCAGATTCAGATGGAGTGCCTCCGGGGAAATGCCAATTCCAGGAGCCACCAGCATGAGCTAAAATCGAGTAATCATCAAAATGTATTGTATCACCCGGGCATGAAGTTTCCAACGTGTTTGCCATGGGTTGTGCCGCCGGGAAAAATGTATGAATAAGAGGAGCTTCCCAAATTCCCTTTCCATAGGCAGCCAGCCTTAGCAGACCATCCCGATAAAATGGCTTTAGCATATCAACAGCAATTTGTGCAGGCAAACCATCACTATACGGAAACCAATCGTCGGCACCAACATTAAATCTGTACCAAACTGTGCGAAATGTTCCAATAAATATACCACCATCCCAACCCGACTCATGAAATATGTAGGTAATATGCTCGCCATCCAGGTCGGGCGTAGTCCAATTCTCCCAACTCACTCCTCCGTCACGTGACGAATATACTTTTTCACCATCACCTCCATCAGGATAGGCTAGCCAGACATTATTTTCATCCTGCGCATTGACAGTTATCAAACATCGACGTGCATATCCCGGAGGAAATGTAAGATTAGTCCATGTGATACCTCCATCAACACTTTTCCAAAATAGTCCCGGATCCCATGTATATTCATCCCTTTGAAATAAATACATCACGAATGGATTTTGACGACTGATCTCAAAGCTCATTGCACGCGCATTGACATCTGTTCCAAATTCATGAAGGATTTCCCATGATATTCCTCCGTCAATCGACTTCCACAATTTATTTTCATTCGTCACATAAATGTGATTCCAACAGATTGGACTGAATTCCATCTCACCACTTTCGGCATCATAATAACTTTCATTCGGATACTTTCCGAATTGAAAATGTTCGACATCATCATTTTCTTCTTCAGGAATTACTATCCCACCAATGTCTGAGAAATAAGCCTTGCGGCCTTCACCCGGATTAACATATCCGGTTGCAGCTTCTCCACCACCAATACTTAGGAATTCACCTTCATTCCAGTTTTCTTTCCACACTGTATTCCCATTGTGATAGCGGCCGCCAACAAGAATATCTTCATTCCATCCGGTACCAAATCCCCAGAAATCAGAACCTGTGATACCGCGATTGACAGCATAGTGAGATTGAAAATGATCTGTGGAATGTTCAATGCCTCCATCACTTGTCATCCAGATATCATCACCATTGATTTCAATTTCCTGGCAATCGGGATGAACGTAATTAAAATTATTTCCGCAATAACCACCGAAACATGTCCATTTAGCAGCACCATCAGTTGAATACCATAAGCTCGTAAAACCTGCCATTAGAAAATCAGGATCCGAATCAGATGCATCAAATCCGAGATTATAAAAACCCTGATGGTAGCCTCCTGTACGACCTATCGTAGCCATGTCAGGATGATTCGTTTCGTCATAAGGTCCTCCTGCCGGGGGATTGGGTAGCGTCCATGTTTCACCAGCATCATCTGATCTATAGATGCCAATGAATCCATCATCTCCTGTTTTTGCTTCACCAATTAAAACTGCATACAATCGATTTGGATCTGCATCTGTCACTGCAAGCCGTGCACCATAATCCGTATGTCCGGGCAAATCAGAAAAATACCAGCCATCTTGTTTTACATTCCATGTTGCACCTGAATCAATAGATTTATAAAACCTGCAAATACCTAGCACAGGATCATTATTCACGACAAAACAAATAGTATGGTCATCAGTTTTCCATTCTATATCATAAGTTGCATTCGGAAGTACCAAATCCCAACTCAGTCCACCATTGTTGGTTCGAAAGAGTCCGGCTTGCGTGGCGATCATTATTATGTTCGGATCTGCAGGATTAAATTTGATATCATTTGTGAAAAAATTATCTGCCTGAAAAACCAATTCCCACGTAAAGCCTCCGTCAATAGTTCGTTGGATTCGGTTGTTTTCTCCAATGAATACAATGTTCGGGTCAGTGGGATGTACTTCTACAGCACCGGGTGCATTCATATCTACGTTACGTGAAACACAAAACCAATTTTGTCCCTTGTCAAGACTTTTATAAATCTCTCCTCCTTCTGTTCCGCAATACAGAATGTCAGGATTGGAAAGGGATTGGTCGAAACAATACACATTAACTTGCGACGATACAGCTACGGGATCAGGACCTTCAGATTTGCTAAACGTTTCCATAGGACCGAGAACTCTCCAGGTTGCAACACGGGATGGTGAATACAATGGATTGTTTTTATTGAGAAGATCAAGGCGTGATTTAAATTCCTGTTTCTCTGCTTCCGTTGGTCGTTGTTCAAAACCCTGGTTGTTGATAAATGGGTCGATATCATGACGCCATTTTTTGTAATACTGTGTAAACGTAGTTTTTGCATCTGGGTGTAATTTTCTCCATTCCCTGTACGCATCGTCAACCTGCCAGACATTCGGGTGATCAGCGTACATAAGCATAGCCCATTCAGGCAATATTTCACCTTTAACCGGAGCGACTTTATAATATTTTTGAGCTGAGAGTCCTGTTGTAAGAATTAATGTTAACAGTAGGAAGGTATATTTCATATGGAGTTTGTTCATTAGATAAAAATATCACTATTAACTGAGACAAGGCCTAAGATGCCGGAATAAAAGTAAAGTCATATTACACTTAAAAGAGGACGCAGATTTAAAATTAAAATTTAAGATTAATTCAAATTTGTGCATTTCAAAGTAACTGAATACTATATTATTATGTAAGTCATTGTGTTGTAAAAAAGGATTATAATTTTTCATTTAACCGTCCGCGTCCTTCTTTTTAACTGCACTATGAAAAAGGAATTAGCTTTGCCTGTCATGAGTAAAATCATCATCATCGGCCCCGCTCACCCATTGCGCGGTGGATTAGCCACTTTCAATCACCGCCTTGCGAAGGAATTTATCGCACAGGGTGATGAATGTTCTATCTATTCATTCTCATTGCAATATCCTTCCTTTCTATTTCCTGGAACATCGCAATTTGCAAGTGGACCCGCTACTGATAATATTCCGGTTCAAACCGTAATAAATTCTGTCAATCCACTAAACTGGATTAAGGTTGGCAACAGACTACGAAAAGAAAAACCCGATATTATTGTCGTTCGGTATTGGATACCTTTTATGGGACCTGCACTGGGTACGATTTTACGAAGAGTTCGAAAGAACAAGCACACCCGGATTATTTGCATAGCCGATAATATAAGTCCACATGAAAAGAGGCCAGGTGATAAATCTTTTACAAAGTATTTTATCAAACCAGTGTATGCATTCATTACGATGAGCGAAAAGGTGTTGAACGATTTAAGACAGATCGAAAAGATAAAACCTGCTCAACTGGTATCTCATCCATTGTATGATAATTTTGGTGAAATCGTTCCGAAAGAATTAGCCAGAAAAAAATTGAATATTGACACCCATATTCCTGTTATACTTTTTTTTGGTTTCATCAGAAGATATAAAGGGTTGGATATCTTATTGGAAGCAATGAGCGATGAACGAATCCGCAACGCTGGAATCAAATTACTGATCGCGGGCGAATTCTATGAAGATGAAAAATCTTACGTGGAACAAATCGATAAGCTGGGCATCAGGGAGCAATTGATATTGCGGACAGCATTTATTCCGGATCATGAAGTTCAGTTTTATCTGAGCGCTCCGGATGTAGTCATTCAGCCTTATCGGAATGCAACCCAAAGCGGAGTGACGCCATTAGCCTATCATTTTGAAAAACCAATGATCGTCACCAATGTCGGCGGACTTCCTACATTGGTCCCGCATGAAAAAGTCGGCCTTGTGACAGAGCCTGAGCCAAAAGCCATAGCAGATGCCATCCTCAGGTTCTACCAGCTCGGTGAAGATTATTTTATTCCGCATCTTCGTGTGGAGAAAGAAAAATATTCCTGGAGCCATTTGGTGGATACCATTCAGCAGCTGGCCCGTGGGAATTGAGCTTATGACAATAGTCATGACAAAGAGAAGGAATAAAATAACGTATGATTTACAGAAGTAAGGCGCCATTACGGTTAGGGTTGGCAGGAGGTGGAACAGATGTAAGCCCGTATAGTGATTTGTACGGAGGCGCTATTCTCAATGCAACCATTTCATTGTATGCTTTTGCATCGATCGAAAGACTTGATAGGCCGGAGATCATATTGCGTGCCATTGACCAGGATCAGGAGCAGCGATTTGATCTGGCCTCGTCCCTGCCAATTGATGGAACGATTGATCTTCTCAAAGGTGTATACAACAGGATCAGCAAAGATTTCGGATTGGGTGGGAATGGATTCAGGTTATCTACGTTCGTTGAAGCGCCTGCAGGATCGGGCCTTGGCACATCTTCTACATTGGTTGTAGCCGTTGTCGGAGCATTTGTTGAAATGCTTAAGTTGCCGATGGGGGAGTATGATATAGCACATTATGCATATGAGATCGAACGGAAAGATTTAAACCTTGCAGGTGGAAAACAAGACCAATATGCAGCAACGTTTGGTGGTGTGAATTATATGGAATTTTTTGCAGGAGATAAAGTTGTTGTAAATCCATTACGGATAAAACAGGAATACCTGTTTGAGCTTCAGCACAATCTGTTATTGTACTTTACAGAAACCAGCAGGGAATCTTCAAAAATCATCGAACTGCAGGCAGGTAATGTGACGCGGAATGATCACGATGCCATTGAAGCCATGCATCAGCTGAAACTTCAGTCACAAATGATGAAAGAAGCGTTGCTTACCGGTAAACTAAATGAGATCGGTGAGATCCTTGATTTTGGATTTTATCAAAAAAGAAAAATGGCACAGGGGATCAGCAATGATTTTATCGAGGACATCTATGAAACTGCCAAAAAAGCCGGAGCAACCGGTGGTAAAATATCCGGTGCAGGTGGTGGCGGATTCATGGTATTTTATTGCCCGGGTAATTCAAAGTATAATGTGATCAGCCAGTTGCGCAAATTTGGGGGAAATCACAGGGGGTATGAGTTTGTGGAGCATGGGTTGACTACATGGACGGTGTAAGACAAGTAGGAAAGTATTCAGTGTTCAGTAATCGGTATTCAGTAATTGGTAAAATTTGTCAATAGCAGTAGTAAGATTGCTATCAGAAATTAAAAATTAAAAATTAAAAACCAAATACTGATTACTAAATACAGAATACTAAATGCTGATTACTGAACACTGAACACGATTACAGATTACTGAATACTGAATACTGAACACTGAACACCGATTACAGATTACTGAATACTGAACACTGAACACCGAGTTTGCATTTTGCTTAAAATAAACATTGAACAGTATGGAACATAAAATAAAGGAAATCATTCAGAATTCAATTACGGTGAAGGAATTGATTTTGGAGAAGAGTGAATTACTGGGTGCTGTACAGGCAGTAGTCATTGAAATCGTCAATGCATTCAGGGCAGGAAACAGGGTATATTTTTGTGGCAACGGAGGTAGTGCGGCTGATGCTCAGCATCTGGCTGCTGAATTTTCGGGACGATTTTATAAAGACAGGCTGGCATTGCCCGCAGAAGCATTGCATTGTAATACATCATACCTGACTGCGGTCGCAAATGATTACGGGTATGAGTTTGTGTATTCACGACTGATAGAAGGAATCGGGCAACCGGGTGATGTATTAGTTGGCCTCTCTACCTCCGGTAATTCGAATAATATTATTGAAGCATTTAAAGTGGCGAAGAAAATAGGCATGGTCAATATTGCTTTTACCGGGGAGTCAGGAGGTCTAATGAAAGAGCATTGTGATTTTCTTCTGAATGTTCCATCTGCTACAACGCCAAGAATACAGGAAAGCCATATCATGCTGGGTCATATCATTTGTGAGCTGGTAGAAACTCAATATTTTGATTAAAGAAGCCATCATATTATCGGGAGGACTGGGTACCAGATTAAAGGAAGTTGTGCCTGAGTTGCCGAAAACCATGGCTCCTGTTGCAGGCCATCCCTTTCTAACCCACATCATACGTTACCTGCTTTCAAAGGGTATAGAGAAATTTATTTTTTCTTTGGGATATAAGCATGAAGTGATTGAAGATTTCCTGGAAAACAAATTCCCTTATCTCAATTACATGTGTGTCATTGAAAAAGAACCGCTGGGAACAGGTGGTGCCATAAAATTTGCATTAACCAAATCCACTGAGAGGGATGTATTGATAGTCAATGGTGATACATTGTTCAAAATCGATATTGATATCCTCAAGGAAAAACATATTGAAGAGCAATCTGAATGCACGCTTGCCTTAAAGCCCATGCGTCACTTTGATCGTTATGGAGTTGTCGAGACTGATCATGATGGAAGAGTGAAACGATTCACAGAGAAGAAATTTGTAGAATGGGGTAATATTAACGGAGGCATATATATCCTGAATAAGCCTGTTTTTCTTAAAAATACATTTCCAAAAATATTTTCATTTGAAAAAGATTATCTCGTAAAATATGTAGACACGCATCCGTTTTATGGGATTGTCCAGGATAAATATTTTGTAGACATAGGTATCCCGTCTGATTTTGAAAGGGCTCAGCTGGAATTAAAACAAAAGCCTTTGGATTTGAGTGAAATCGATACGACATGGACATTGTTCCTGGACAGGGATGGCGTGATCAATAAAAATAAGGATGACAGCTATGTGTTTCATCCGGGCGAATTTCATTTTTTGAATGGTGCATTAGAAGCACTGGCAAAACTGAATGGGATATTTGGAAAGATCATTATTGTGACTAACCAGAGAGGAATAGGAAGAGGCCTGATGGATGAAAAAATGTTGGGTGAAGTTCATCAACATATGCTTGATGAGATAACAAAGCATGGTGGACGGATTGATGCAGTTTACTATTGTGCGATAGATGATGCGAAACATCATGACCGAAAACCGAATCCGGGAATGCTGCTCGAAGCAGCCAAGATGTATCCTGAAATCAAATTATCAAAATCCATTATGGTAGGGGATAAGATGAGTGATATGGAGTTGGGGAGGAACGTAGGTGCATTTACAGTGTTGATCCCGTCATCTGAAACAGGTAAAGTTCAATCACACCCTGATGTGGATTTGAAGTTGGATTCATTGAAAGAATTTGCGAAGCTTTTGTAGGTTGGTTGTCGTGTGACTGGCAATAATTTCAGGTATACATTAACCGAAAGCATTTAGGCTAAAACTAATGCCAAATTCCCCCGTGGTTATTGGGACATGTCACATACAAAAGTTTATAATATATTTATCCTTCACGCCAACTTATTATCCTAAATCCAATCTCATTGCCTGCAATAAATACCTCCAAACTATCAATGCGCCCTGTCAGGAAAGACGACCTGAATTCAATCCACGATCTCCATTCATTACCGGAAACAGATGAATTCAATACCCTGGGCATCCCGGAAAATATAGGTGTCACTCAAAAAATAATGGATACCTGGATCGATGAGCTTACTAAAAATCCAATTCAGTCTTATACGTTTGTAATCGAGCTGATAGAAGATTCAAAATTCGCAGGTCTTATTGCAATCAACCTGGGAAAACCTAAATACAGGCTTGCAGAAACCTGGTTCAAGCTTCTTCCGGATGCCTGGGGAAATGGCTATGCAACAGAAGCTGTAAAAGCAATTATAGATTTTGGATTTAATGAACTGAATCTTCACCGCATTGAAGCAGGATGTGCTGTAGGCAATATTGCTTCAATGAAAGTGCTGGAAAAAGCAGGTATGAAACAAGAAGGAAGAACCCGGAAGAAGCTTCCCTTGAAAAGCGGTTGGTCCGATAATTATGAATATGCGATACTTGTAGATGATTAGTAGAATAGTAAGAAAAGGAATAAAAAAAAGTTGGCCTTAGTTTCAAACTAAGGCCAACTTTTTTTTATTCCTTTTCTTTTTATAATTGCCTGTTGCTAATTGGCAATAATGATTTTCCTGATGATGACTTCCTGGTTGATCCTTATTTTGAATACATAGAGACCTGCGTTAAGATTGGCGGCATCAACGGTGTGCCTGTGAAATCCAATGGATTCTTTTGCACTTGAAACCTGGCGGATACTCATTCCAGCCATATTACAAAGTTCCATGTCAACATCGGATTCTGCAGTCAGCTCATATTCAATCGTTGCAGCTACAAATGCAGGATTCGGATAGATCTTCACGAAATTCTCTGACTCGCTGAAACCACCCTGATGGATAACCTGGACTATATGACAAACATCCGCTACACAATCAATCGAAGGATCCGTGATAATCAGGCAAACTGTATAGTTATCATGATGATCGTATGTATGAACCGGGTTTTGCTGTGTTGAAGTTGTACCATCGCCGAATGTCCAAAGGTATGTAGTATTAGGTGTGGTGTTGGTTGATGTATTTGTAAATGTCACCGTGAAACCTAAGCTATCCAACACTGAGGTAAATGCAGCATGACAATCTTCACCGCTATTGCCAACAGTGACCGAGATACAATAACTGTCTTCGCAACCGGTATTGTCATGTATCACCAGGCACACCTGGTAGGTACCAGGTTGATCATAGGTATGCGTAGGATTAGGATTATCCGAAACCCCGCCATCACCAAACGTCCATAACCATGAAATGATGTCATGCGAACTTGAAGAAGCATTTGAAAAGTGAACTGTCAATGAGCCTCCTTCATTCTGGAATGTAAACAAAGCCTGGCAATCTCCCTCCTGTTCCGGTTCAACAGTTACTACCGTGCAATATGTATCTGAACATCCTGTATTGTCTGTAATCGTTAAGCAAACTTCATATGTGCCAACCGGAAAATAATGGTTAGGATTCGCTCCGTCGCCCTGGTGTCCATCTCCGAAATTCCACGAATAGGATGTAATATCACCTTGAGTGAAAGAGGAATCAATGAAATGAATGGTCTGTGTACCTGAAATCTGGTACCATCCAAAAAATGCTTCACATATGCCAGGGGTTACCGGTTCAACAACCACTTCCAGGCAGAACGTATCTATACATCCTGTGTTGTCATGGATAATGAGGCATACTACATATGTACCTGCACTATCGTATTCATGATTCGGATTTTGTCCATCACCACCATGTCCGTCTCCAAAGCTCCACTGATAGGAAGTAATATCATGCTCACTGGAGGATTGATTTATAAAATGAATAGTCTGATGGTTTTCAAATTGTTCGTACTCAAATTGTGCATGGCATTCACCCGGAGTTACCGGATTCACCGTTATTTCAAGGCAGAAAGTGTCCACACAGCCTGTGTTGTCATGTATGATCAGGCATACCAGGTAATTGCCCGAAGCTGCATAGGTATGATTTGGATTTTGCCCGTCGCCGCCATGTCCGTCTCCAAAGCTCCATTGATACGAATTGATATCATGGTCGCTCGTAGACTGGTTATTAAAATGAATGGTCAGTGCGTTTTGAAATTGTTCGTAATTGAATAATGCATGGCACTCTCCTGGGGATTCAGGAAGAACTGTTACGACTGTACAATAGGTATCAGTGCAACCTGTATTATCTGTAATGGTTAAGCAAACTTCATAGGTTCCTACAGGAAAATAATGATTCGGATTTTGCCCATCACCTTCATGTCCATCTCCGAAATTCCAGGAGTAAGAAGTGATATCATGATTGCTAAAAGATGAATCTACAAAATGGACAGTCTGTGTACCCTGGATCTGGTACCAAACAAAAAGCGCTTCACATTCGCCCGGGGTTACCACATTCACCGTTACTTCCAGGCAGAAAGTATCTGTACAACCTGTGTTGTCATGGATAATGAGGCATACTACATATGTACCTGCACTATCGTATTCATGATTCGGATTTTGACCATCACCACCATGTCCGTCTCCAAAGCTCCACTGGTATGATGTAATATCATGGTTGCTGGAGGATTGATTTATAAAATGAATAGTCTGATGGTTTTCAAATTGTTCGTACTCGAATTGTGCATGGCATTCACCCGGTGTTACTGGTTCTACCGAAACTTCCAGGCAGAAAGTGTCCACGCAGCCTGTGTTGTCATGGATGATGAGGCAGACTAAGTATGTACCTGCACTATCGTATTCATGATTCGGATTTTGTCCATCTCCACCATGTCCGTCTCCAAAGCTCCACTGATATGATGTTATATCATGGTTACTGGAGGATTGATTAATGAAATGAATAGCCGTATTATTTTCAAATTGCTCATACTCAAATTGGGCATGGCAGTCGCCCGGCGTTACCGGATTTACTGTTATTTCCAGGCAGAAAGTATCTACACAACCTGTGTTGTCATGTATGATCAGGCATACCAGGTAATTGCCCGGAGCTGCATAGGTATGATTTGGATTTTGCCCGTCGCTGCCATGTCCGTCTCCAAAGCTCCATTGATACGAATTGATATCATGGTTGCTCGTAGACTGGTTATTAAAATGAATGGTCAGTGCGTTTTGAAATTGTTCGTAATTGAATAATGCATGGCATTCTCCTGGTGATTCAGGAACTACGGTCACAACTGTGCAGTAGGTATCAGTGCATCCCGTATTATCTGTAATGGTCAGGCAAACTTCATAGGTGCCTACCGGAAAATAATGATTCGGATTTTGGCCATCACCTTCATGACCTTCTCCGAAATTCCAGGAGTAGGAAGTGATATCATGATTGCTAAAAGATGAATCTACAAAATGAATGGTCTGCGTACCCTGGATCTGATACCAGGCAAAAAGCGCTTCACAATCGCCCGGTGTGACTGGTAAAACAATGACAACGTGGCAATACGTATCCTCGCATCCGGTATTGTCATGGATCGTCAGGCATACTTCGTATGTGCCAGGCTGATCATAGATATGTGTCGGGGTATGATCATCCGAATCATGGCCATCTCCAAAAGTCCATATCCATGAAGTGATATCATGATCGCTTTCAGAGCCATCAAAAAAGTGAACTGACAGTGTACCTGCAGTCTGAGTGTATTCAAAGAAGGCAACACAATCACCCGGAGGCATCTGTTGTACTATGACCGCATGACAATACGTATCCGTACAACCTGTATTGTCCGTTATAGTCAGACATACTTCATACGTGCCGGGTGCATCATAGATATGTGTAGGTGCGTGATTATCTGAAACATCACCATCTCCAAATGTCCAATACCATGATGTGATGTTATGATCGCTTTCTGATCCATCGAAAAAATGTACGGACAGTGAATTGGGTGTCTGTGTATATTCAAAAAAAGCAACACAATCACCCGGGGCAATCTGTTGTACAATGACCGCATGACAATACGTATCCTCACAACCAAAATTGTCATGGATCGTAAGGCAAACCTGGTAGGTGCCCGGCTGATCATAAATATGGGTTGGAGCATGATTGTCAGAGGTTCCGCCGTCTCCAAATGTCCATGACCATGAAGTGATATCATGGTTGCTTTCAGATCCATCGAAAAAATGAACGGATAAGGTACCCGGAGTTTGTTCGGATTCAAAGAATGCTTCACAACCACTCTGGACAGCCTGTACTACGACTGCATGGCAATAGGTGTCATTACAATCATGATTGTCATGAATCGTAAGACAAACCTCATACGTACCAGGAGCCGTATACAGATGGGTAATGTTGTGGTCATTCGAGGAATGGCCGTCTCCAAAATCCCAATGCCAGGTGGTGATCTCAAAGGAGCTCGTGGACGAATCGATAAAAGTCATCAGGAGGCTGTTTTGGGCCTGGGTGTATCCAAATAATGAATTGCATTCAGCGCTGACCCTGGTTTGGACAGCAGAAAGCAGGAAAATGGATAAAAGAGTGGTGAAAAAGGTAGAAGTAAATGATCTTTTCATGATAAATGATCTCGACTTGCTTATTTAAGTACTGATGTTACAAAACTACCCCAATTTTCTGAGGCGCGCAGACCGGGCATTTTGAACAGGAATAAGGGTTTTCCAGCCCGATCGTGTACTATTGTTAAACTAATCCAGAGATACAGAGTAAAACAGACACGCTGCCTGACTTGTTAAGGAATATTGGATTTTAAAGGGATAAAATCCAAACTAACCTGCTTTATTTATCTTTCAGGCAGGATGATGTTCATTTATTTAAATATGAATATGAGAAACTTAAGTTTATTCGGCCTGGGCCTCTCTTTGGCTCTGCTCACGCTGAGTGCCTGCAAGGACCAGTCTTCGAACAATGAAGCCGGTGAATCCTCCGCCATAGTAAAGGATACTTTATTGCAAAGCAAGCCTGCAGGCAACGGCAAAGCATACCAAATGAAAATTCTGAGCACACCTGATATCATACAATCCGGTAAGCAGGTAGTTTTTTCATTCACACCCCAGATTGTTGGAAAGGAAACTGAACCCGTTCCTTTGGAGACGGATCGCGGGTATGAGATGCACCTGATCATGGTCAGCAGTGATTTAAGCTGGTTTGATCACCGGCATCCGGGTTTGTCCGACCTGGGCACATATCAGCAGGCATATACTTTTAGTAAAGGAGGTGTCTATGATCTGTTTGCTGAATTTAAGCCCATGGGCTCAACGGATACAGTCCAAATGAAGAGTTTTCCGGTCAATGGCAACTCAGACAGGCCCGTGACATATTCTGAATCAAAACTAACTTCAACAGCTGGTCCCTTTGAAGTAACTCTTGCACCGGTAGAAGGCATTAAATTTGAAAGTGGTAAAATGCAATCGATTTCTGCGGCAATCACAAAGGCAGGTGTTCCGGTGGATGCTAAAACATTGGGTGATTATTTAGGCGGTAAAGGTCACATGGTGATCATCGGGGTTAAGGATAAAGATTTCTTGCATGTGCATCCTTCAGTTGAAAATGGGAATTTAGTATTTCATACATCTTTTTCAAATCCCGGAATCTATAGGGTGTGGTTGCAGATTCAAACGGAAAATATCATTCATACCTCGGATTTTGTAATGCGTGTGGATGAAGGGAGTGAGACATCGATGGGAAAGGATGAAGATGATATGCATACGGACCAACATTGATAGTGAGTAGTCAGTAGTGAGTAGTCAGTAGTGAGAAGTCAGTAGTCAGTAGTCAGTGGGATTTGTTTATGCTACAGAATATTTTTTGAAACAGAATCGTGAGGCGCCGGGCGTGAGACGTGAATCCTGAGCAGTGAATTTGAAAAGGACAGAAGGGACAGAAATAGTAGAAAAGAGATATAGAGGAATAGGTAGATCAAATTTTTCTATGTGATTTTCTTTGTGAACTATGTGTCTATGTGGTAAGCCTTTTTTGATTTGCGTCTTTGCGTCTTTGCGAGAAATAAATGAAAACAGGTATTCAGAAAAAAAAGTTTGATAAAATATTATGCTAAATGGTGCGCTTTTGATGGATGAGATGATGATATTTTTGTGCGGTGTATATGCTATTGGGTTTGCCATTTTTCACACGCAGTTCTGGAGGCTTTTTAAATGGAAAGAGGAACTGAATAAATTGCAACCGGTGAATCAAGCTATCATGCAGATATTAAACCTGCGTATGATTTATTTTTTCCTATTCGTAGGGATCACATGTTTCTGTTTTCCAAAATTGCTATTGAATACTTCTTTTGGAACCTTCTTTCTTGCAGCCATGTCCTTGTTTTGTTTCGGCCGTACGATCGAGCAATTTGTTTTTATCAGGATAGAACACCCGATGGTGCATTTTCTGACTTACCTTTTTATTATCGGGGCGTTGTTGTTTGCGATTCCGATATTTCTTTGACCCCTAAATCCCCTGAAGGGGACTTTTGTATGAAAAAATATTTTTTATTGTTTTTTTTATTTCAAGAATTATAATTTGTTTTTCACAAAAAAAAGATAAATGGAAAAGGTCAGTGCTTCGACCTGATATGCTCAACCATGTCCGACAGCTCAGCAACCTCACCCGGTTTAGTCTTAGGTCAAAGTCTTATGGTTTAATTTTATTGCTAATAGCCAGTTGCTAATTGCCTTTGACTTTTTCCTTTAACCTATTGTTGCATATGCCCTCACCGGAAACGTTCCCATACCTTTTACTTTTGGAGGCACAGCGGAAAATAAAAACTCACCACCAGGTATTTGATCAAGATTTGTAAGATGTTCGACAATCAGAATTTCTGCTCCAAGTAATATGGAATGAACTGGTCTTCGATTACCTGAAGTGTCATCTATATTGTGGCTATCAATGCCGACTAACACTACACCATTTTCTTTCAGGTAAACTGCAGCTTCTTCTGTCAGAAATGGATGACCTGAAAAATAAGATGCTGTATTCCAGTTGACGGACCAGCCTGTGTGAACTAAAACTGCTTTACCTGTCAGATCCAAATGATAAAATGCTTCCGGACCGATAGCCTTTTGTCCCATAGCGTTGATCAGTACGCCCGGCAAATTAGCCACCTGGTAAAGATGGATCTCTGATAAATCATGTCCATCTGCATAGCGATGAAAGGGGCAATCAATATATGTGCCTGTATTGGCCACCATATCAATGCGTCCGATCTGGAAAGATGTGCCTTCTTCGTAAAAAGATTTAGAAGCTTCCCTGCTGAGATAATCACAAATGACCGGTGCCGGCAGGCCTTTGTACGTGACTAATCCATCAAAAACGGTGTGGCTGAGATCAATATATTCCATACCTGAAAAATAGTACATTTAGATTTAAATCAAAACAACCATGACAACATACAAAAATTGCCAGAGCTGCGGTATGCCATTGAAAAAAGATCCCGAACACGGCGGCACTGAAGCAAATGGAACAAAAAGTTTAAAGTACTGCAGCAAATGCTATACAGCAGGAAAATTCAATAATCCTGAGATCAACACTCCTCAAAAGATACAAAGCTTTGTCAAAGAAAAAATAAAAAGCATGGGTTTTCCAGGTTTTCTGGCAGGCATGTTTGTGAAAGGAATTCCTTCTTTAGAAAGATGGAAAGGAGGATCGTGGTAATTGATTTTACATCACTGAAATCATAATGAAATTTACATATAAATAATAATTGAAAAAGCCGGTTGTAATTCCGGCTTTTTCTTTTTATTCATTAATATTTTCAAAATCGCATCATTTAATTTTTAATAATGGGACTGCCATGCTTTGGCCTGGATCAAGTGTAACAGATATATAGAATAATCCTGTACTAAGATCACTGATATCCAAAGAAGGAGTAAGTGAGGATTTCAACCTTAGTTTCCCGGTAGCATCTACAATCGTTACAACACCCTTTGTATCCTCAGCTATGTTTTTGAATTGAATGACATCAGTGGCGGGATTTGGATAGAAATCAATCCGTTGGCCATTTGCCAGTGTCAATACAGAGCTGACGATCACATTCTCATAGTTCATATTCAGCGACAAAGCTTCATCGTTTCCAATAGGTTTAAGGATGTTTTCATAGGTGGATTGCAATGTCAGCTCTTCACTGAGTATACTGTTTGATGTGGATTTGAAATGAATAGAAAACAAAGGTGCGTCAGATGCGAATGCAGCTCCAATCTGCATGTATTGGTCCGGTACGATCCACTGAATGGTGATCAATGAAGGTGTAATGATCACATTCTTTTCCATTGTAAACCCCGGTAATCCAGGAGCAAGGATGTCAAGGACATCAATATTCTCGTGTATATTCTTCAGCTGTACTGTAAAACCTACGATACGTGTATTTTTTTCAAGATAAAATGGAACTGTGTATTCCTCTTTATTATTCAGGATCTCATCATTAGCCCGCATATTAATATGTACCAGTGGAGTCGTAAACCCTATAGGAAAACTATTGTCAATATCACCCATCTTGACACCGATAAATTTGTATCCGACAAGAGGAGCTGAAATATCTGCTGAATGAAGTTGTGTCGTGGCATCAAAGAATTTCCAGTTATGATCATACAGAATACCGGCTGTTCCGTCAAGGATCTTATTCATTATCACCACATCAATGGCAGTGAGTGAAGCACTTTCACTGAGGTCGGCAGCCCGCAACTGATATGTTGTAAGTTCACGGATTCCAAGAATATGTTCTAGTATTAATATTTTATCAAGAAGATTGACGCCTTCTTCCAATGGACTATCTTTTACTGGTGTTACGATGATGCCATCCGGATTTTCAAACGTATGACAACCTGTTTCATCGGTTACAACACCTGGCACTAATTCAACACCGGGAATGGGTTCACCATTTTCTCGCGTAACACAAACCTGGCGGATAGTGAGATCGGCAATAGCTGTAATGTGTTGAATAAATGTCCATTCATTTTGGAAGTCAAAGATAGTCCATGTCCGTTCGATGAGCAGCGTTGAATCATTGACCTGTGTGACAACATCTGAAAATGTTTTTTGAACAAGGCCACAATCTGAAATGATCCTGGGTTCTGCATCCTCATCATTTAGTTCTTCATTGAATTTGATATCAACCGGAGAAATATAAAGTGAATGAACAGTGATATCAGCGGGCCATTCCACATTGTCCGCATCCGTATGCCCGCTTGCGCAATCACCAAACGGTGTATTCCATGGGAGCACATCACAAATAGCCAGCGCACCGAGTGAAATGTAAATATTTTGACTGTACGTCCACACTTCACCTGTATTCCATAAAATGATGCTCCAGATACGTTCGACTCTAATTTCATCCGGAGAATAATAAACTATATCATAGTACGAACTTCCTGTCAGGTAACATGCGCTGTCGATGATCTCCGGTGTTGCATCTTCCTGAGTGATCAGGCCTTCTGAAACTAAAAATTCCGGTGTAAGATTTAAGCCAGGATATTCGCAACTGGAGGTAAAGAGGATGTCGCATGGCCATTCAACATTGTCATCATGTGTATGTCCTGAATTACATGCTCCGGGAGTGGCAGTCCTGCATTCCGTATCGCAAATCGTAAATGTACCATTGCATCCTGCTGTGGCATTAACAGACAAATGTCCCCAGCATGAATTTCCTGTAGAAAGATCGGTGATCTTTACATCAAGCACTTTCCCGACATCATCGAAATCTACTTTTGGTTCAGGTCTGACATTTCCGCTTTCTGATATTTCAACTCCATAATGATCCGGGCAACCATATGGACCTCCTTCGAGGATCATAGCAGAAGTTACTTCTATGATTTGACCTTCAATCAGGAAAACAGGAACCAGATCATTACAAGCCAATGAAGGTGTAGGATCAGGATATTCTTCCCAGGTTACGTCCAATGTACTTGTCGATGCATTTCCGGATTCATCTGTTAAGACAAAGCTCACAGTCAGGGGGTTTGGATCTGCACATGTGACTGAGGGAGGAAGAATTTGATACTGAAGATTGCTGCATTCATCGGTTGAGCCATTGTCTATTTCTTCAAATGTGAAAAAATGATGGCCTGTTCCATCAAGCTCTACATGCAAATTGGAATGGATATGAGAAACCGGTGCGGTATGATCGGTAATATTCACTGTTGCACTGCAAGTGAAAATGATGGAAGAGTCTTCATCAAAAACATTGACGATAACGATATTCGAACCCATGTCAAAACAGGTAAAGGAAGAAGGTGTGACATTGGCATCAAAGCCAGGAAATTCTCCGGGAGCCAGGATGTCTTCGGGAAAAAGCGTATAGGTTCCATCGGGATCAAGTGCAACTGAAATGTTCAGGCATTGATGCTGGCCCGATGCCAGCTGGGTATTGATCGTGACGAAGAGAATACACCAGAAGAAAAGTATGTTGAATTTTTTCATTTTTTTAAGGATTGTAATTTGTGAGTAATGTGTGGAGCTCGCTTCTTCATATCACCGCGCGTTAATACATCGAAGAGAAATCAAAATATGTTTTTTGTGATCTAAAGCATGTAACCGAAGCCCACTGAAAGACTGAATATTTCATGATGGGACTGCAATTTTTTATGAAAGAGCATATGATCATAGGCAAACCTGTCATACGCTATTCTACCCATCAGTATCCAATGCTTGTTCAGCCGGAGTTCTGATTCAAATCCTCCACCATAAGTAAAAGGGGAGGAGAGGGAAAATGGATTTTCAGGTGCACTGAATTTTATTACATCATTGTTTGTGTCGAATGTTGAACCCTTGGCAGCATAATGGAGATTGATCCCACCTTTCATCCAGGCATTAATATGGATCCCTTTTCTGTTGTATAGATGTATGGAAATTTTACTTTCCAGATCCAGTTTGGTGTGATAGGTGTATCGGGAGCTGTTTACAAGTCTTTCCCTGGTGATACCCGCATTGCCTGTAACAGATTGTTGATGGCCATTTTCATCGATGATGATCGTTGTGATGCCTTCTCCGGTGATTCTCTCTGTGATAGTATGCGTGTAATCTAATTGAGAAGTCAACTGACTGTATTGCAGTCCGGCACCTAAATGAATACTACGGCCGATTTGCAGGGATCCATGAAGTGAAGTAGAAATTACTTCAAGGCTCCTGAGATTGGGTTTCCACTTTTCCCGGAATAGATTCAATTCAGGATCTGATGTGGTGAGATCCATGGTTGAAAAGCCAATCCCCTGCACCAGGCTGAGCATGATCGTATTTTTATGTTTAGCGGGCTGAATCGAATTTAACATCTCCGGTGATAAATTATTTTCATCTGGTGAAGATTTCACGCCTTGAAGAGGTAAGATATTTACAAGAGCATATATTCCATCTTCACGGGAAGCGGTAATTAAATCTTCTGTTTGATTGTCAACTTGATTTTGATTAGATAGTATTTCATGTTTTGCAAGTGGGTTTTCAACTATAGCCTCTGTAATATTTTTAACTGCTGATGTTTGATCTGATAAGGGAGGTGTATTTTTTATAATAAATTCCTGATCTGTTTTATCTACAATGACCGATGTGGAGTTTGAACGGTTGTTATTTTGTTCTTTGTGTTGAATTGTTTTTCCGGAGGAAGCAGTTTTAATATTTCCGGTAGAAGTGGATTTTTTAGCCTGATTATTATTTGAATTATTTGATGAAGAGATGTTCAGTGTTGATGAATTGTCTTTGTGTAAATTTTCCTGAATTTCATTGTTGGAAGCTAAAGTAGGTTGGGTAGATGTGGTTGGTTGTGTAGCAAAGGATGGTTGTGCCGGTGCAGGGTTAGAGATGCTTTTGTTGCCAGGTTGTTCAATGGAAATGGATTCATGATAAATATAACCTGCTCCCAATAGAATGCTGCCTGTAAGAAGGATGATAGGCAATACCCGTCTCTTCTTTTTTTGAGGAATGGCGAACGAAGTTTGTTCCCACAATTTATTCTTATCCACTTCTACCTTGAAGTCAGTAAGTTTTTTACGTATTGGGTCGTATTGTTTCATACGATGGATTTTTTGTAATTGATTAAAAAATTCTCCTGCAAGATTTTTCTTGCTCTTGTGAGCTTCGTTCGTGAAAGTGATTCCTGTATGCCAAGCAGCCTGCTGATTTCCTTGTGACTATATCCTTCGATCATATGGAGGTTGAATATGATCCTGTAATGATCCGGCAGCTTGTCCATCATCAACAGGATCTCTTCCGTATTTAACTTATCATAGATCTCTGGTAATGCCACTAATTTTTCAAAAACCGTTTCTGTGTCCTGAAAACTCAATCGTTGCGTTTTACGTAATTCTTTCAGGCAACAATTGATTGCGATTCTTGACATCCATGCGATCAGTGGTTTATCATTTTCAAATCGATGAATTGACCTGAACACCTGTATGTATGTTTCCTGCACTGCATCTTCAGCTTTCTGATGATCGCGTAGATACCTGACACAAATCCCCATCAGGTGATCGGCATGCGTATCCACGAGGAAACGGTATGCCGCCTCATTGCCTTTTTTACAGCCTGATATGATTTCGTTTTGTGTCAACGATTCGTTGATTTTAAAATTCTCTGTACACCTGAAATTCTCCTTCCACCTGTCTGTATCCGGCGGTCAGCGGATTAAAAGTTTTTACCCAAAACTTTCCGCTGAAATATCCCCGGATCCATTCTCCCGCTTGCTGAGGGAAATGTGTCAGGGTAAAATCTGTAAATCCGCAAGCCGATGAAGATGGACAATACAAAGAATATCCTTTGGTGCCCAGGTGCATGTCTTCAAAAAGTATATTCAACATATTGTCCGTGAATTTTCCGGGAGAATCACCTGTCACAGCTATCTGAAACCGGAGATCCGGCTCTTCATTAGAATTTTCAATGATCAACCTGTTTTGTGGATTCAGGCTGCTTTCCAGGTTCCAGTATATTTTATGGTCACCGGAAACGGTAAGTGTGAGATATTCATTCCGGGCCTGATCACATGCAAAAATGGAATGCGTATCGATGGTATCATTTGATGTCCATGTGATAGTCGGACCTGACTGGGCATTCGCAGGACTTACATCCATGATACCAAACGGATCATCTGAACATACTGGAAGTGAAATGATAAAATCCGGATCGGGATTAAAAAGGAATTTATTTTGATTGCCAGTGAGTATGATGAGGTGATCTTTCAATGCATCAGCATTGCAATCCCGACCAATGCCTTTGATAATTGTTTTTGTGAACTCAGCATTCTCAATATGTATAGGTATGTCTTGTTCAATATTATTCGTGGTAGTAAATACTTTTAGAAAGGACTTATTACACGCAAGCTCAATGTTGATATTACATTCCGTTTCAGCCGGGACCTGGATGGCCCATTTTCCGGAATTCGTTGTGTAGACTGTACGCTGAATTCCTTCATAAGAAAAAGTCACCGGTTGATTAATTGCCGGAATACCATTGATGTCCAGCGTTCCTGATACCCTGGTCATTGGTTTTTCATCAGCCTCTCCGTAATATCCGTTTGAGGATAGATTTATTTTGTTTCGTTCGCTTAAAACAGTTTGATACCAGGTTCCTTTTTCTGAATCGAAAGACCATGTATTGGATGCGAAAGATGATGAAGTGGAGATAAAGGCTCCTTCTTTGAATTTTAATTTTTCTCCATTTTCAGATCTTACTTCGATAAAAAAACAATGTATGAAAAGTAAGCTCACTTGTTGATGATCATTATTCAGGCCCGTGAAAGATGGGATGGCGGCTGACTGATCGGAAACTGGATCAAGGCCTGATGCATAGATTTTGAATTCACCCTCATAAGCATCATTATTCAAAAAGGTAAGTGTATGAGCCGGTATTTTAATTTTTGACTGATCGATTAGTATAAATTCAAAAGGAGAAGTTGTAGAGCCTGAAAATGTCTCTATGACGGGATATTTCAGATGAACATAATTAACATCATTTTCTATCAGGCTCTGGACGCTCATGAACTCCAGTTGATCCGCGGTCACAAGCCGGATAGGCTCATAATTTCGATCGATCTGATTTCCTTTACTGTAAACGTATGGTAGTGGATCAAATGAAGCTGTCGTTCCTCCAAAAGTCTGCTGTATATGAGAAGAATAAGCTGATGCAGTATCGGAAAGTGTCACAAGCTTTGTGGTAACGATCACTGCCGGTGGATCGGGTTTATCCACCACACTGATCTCTTTATCACCATCTTTATGGCACGAGAGGAGCATGATCAAACCGAAAGTGTAAAGTAGAGTTGTCTTCATTTTCTTTTGCTTACACCCCTATAATCCATTCGAAGGCATAAACGCTACAAAGTGATGATAATAAATGTAAAAACAAGGGAAAACCTATTAGAATGAACAGAACAGGCTCTTAGTGGTCATTGGTGGCAGGAAAAGGATCTTCATTCAGGATGATCAGCTCATATCATCATCCAGATCGACCAGTTTATTTTTTAATACTACAGCTACAGCTTCACGCCCACTATTCACCTGCAGCTTTGCATAAATATTTTTCAAATGGCCCCGCACTGTATCGATGGATATAAAACAGTCATTAGCGATCCTTTTATAAGTAAATCCTTTTGCAAGAAGAGAGACAATTTCTGTTTCTCGTTTTGACAAATTGAATTCTGAAGACCTGTCTGCAGGTGCTTTCTTAAATCTTTCGAGCACACGCCTCGCGATACCTGGTGTCATGGGAGCACCTCCGAGAATGACATCTTTTATCGCCTCATACAATCGCAGCGGTGGAGTATCCTTCAGCAGATAACCACTGGCTCCCGCCTCAAGAGACTTAAATATTTTTTCATCATCCTGAAATACGGTGAACATGATGACTTCTGTACCCGGACGTATTTCTTTAATGCGCGATAATCCATACAAGCCATCGTATTCAGGCATGTTGATATCCATCAGCACGACATCCGGTTTTAAGGAAGAGACTTCCCTGTCAACATTTTTACAATTTGGAAAAGCACCGCATAGAAACAGATCAGACATGCCGCCCAACATTAATTCAAGACTTGAGCGCAGATCTGCTCGATCTTCATAGATGACAAGTTTTATGGGTTCCATGAGAGAAGAATGAAAGGATGAAGGAAAGAAAGGTTAAAAGGTCATATAGGTAGCATGATTTCCATGAATATAAAAGTCATTCATATTAGTTTGCATGAAAATTTAATTTTTGTTCCCAGGTTATGAGTTGACTGAATGCTGATGTTTCCTTTGATCATTTTCATCCGTTCGGTCATATTGTTCAGGCCATTTCCCCTGTTTGTTTTTTCCAAATCAAAACCAACCCCATTGTCTTGTAAGATTAGAACCAGTTGATTTCCTTCTTTCATGAAACTAATATCCACGTGAGTTGCCTTGCTATGCCGGATCAGGTTTGAAAGAGATTCTTTAAATACTCTGGCCAATTGTTGCCTGGATGAAAGTGATAATTTTTCATGCGGGCTTGCCTGATCTGCATGGAGCGTGTATGTAATTCCTGCATCTTCCAGCACTTCCCCTGCATAGCGGGTTAATTCACCTAAGAAGATTTCAAGAAGATCATTTTTCGGCTGGATATTCCAGACAATTTCTCTTAAGGAGGAGGTAGCTTTTTTCGATTGTGTCTTTAACCTTGAAAGCACTTCAGTCTGCTCAACCGGATCTTTATGCTGACCTGCTAACTCAGCAAGTATTTGTACACTGGTTAATGACGCACCTACCTCATCGTGTAGATCGGCTGCAATGGATTGTCGCATCCTTTCGATTTTTTGCAACTGGACAAGACGGCGTTTAAACCATATATAAATGAGTGCCACAATGAAGAACAGGATAATAAGCCTGAACCACCAGGTTTCGTAATAGAAGGGTAAAATGGAAAACATTAATGTGGCAGGATCTCCAATGACACCATTTGGACTGGATCCCCGAACTTCAAACTGGTATTTACCTGCGCCGAGATTTGCAAATTGCACGGAATGAACTGACCCTACTTCTGTCCACGTTTGATTTGACAATCTGTATTCATACCGTATGTTGGATGCATATTCATATTCGGGGCAGCTAAACTGAATTGAAAAATCGCGATCGGAGGGATCAAGAGTGACCACGTTACTGATGTCCAGGAATACGCCGTTATTTATTAAGGACATCCCGGTAATAAAAACAGAAGGTTTCTTCGAAGAAAATGCAAAATCAGATCTTCTGAAAGCCAACACTCCATTGTCCATTCCAATATACATGGTGTCTGTTTTCGTATCCAGAAAAAAACCATGAATGACCTCACCTGCGGGGAGACCGCTGATTTCATTGAAGAACCGGTATTGTCCGGTTTCAACATTCAGAAAGCCAATGCCCGATTTAAGTACTAACCAAAAGCAATGTGGTGCAGGGTCCGGGAATATTTCTTCGACATATTGAAATGACCTGTTGGCAATTGATAATTTTTCAGCTTTTGTTCCTGGCGTCCATTTCCAAATTCCGTTTAGATTGATTGAAAAGATCAGGTCTTCCTTTCCATTTGAAGCAACATTGTAGGCAATGCCTGCCTGACCTTCTGTTCCGGGTAAAGCAGTATATGACTGATCAAAGATCATTTTAAATGGATTCCATCGATGCCATCCATCACCACACATCCAGATATATCCACTATCTGTTTCAGTGATTCCCCTTGCATCATTGAATGGAAAATAATGTGTGGAATCTTTAGCAGTCCAGATGAGTTTTTCACCCGTAAGAGGATCATATCTAAGAACGCCGCCATGAAATCCTGCCCAAATATGTCCCTGTCGATCCTGATATTGATAAAAGGTAGATCCGCCAGGACCTATTTGTTGGAGATCAAGAGGGTTTGAATCCTCAGTCAGGAAAAATAATCCCCATTGTGTACCTGCATACAGTGTATCAGAATTCCAGCTACCTAAATTCCATATATTTTTTGAGGCCAGCGATGGTACTGGTTTTGTATGAATAAAGTTGTTGTCAAATTCCCAAACACCCTGGTCCGTGATGCCTACATAAAAATGTTCTTTTATTTTTGTGATACCGTGAATATAAGGTTGTATCCCATATTCATCTTTCAGTGCTGCAAGAGGATAATGACGAAAATGCTGACGGGTAAACGATTGAACTAATAATCCATACTGCGAACCCAACCATATTCTTTTCTCATTGTCGAGGAACACACTGCGAAAGTGATAAGAACGGAATCGCTTTGGAGAATTAATTTTGAAAGTGAGTGTTTTTTGATCAAGTGTCGCGAGAATAAGACCTTCGAAGTGACTGGAGATGAGAAATAAAGAATCGTAAATAAGCTGGTACTGAACTGCCCAGTTAAAATCTGGTATTTCTGATGTCGGGAAGGTTGTTTTACCAAGTGTTCCTTTTATCATGTCGGTAATAACAAAGGTATCAGATGCCGTCGAAGTACCATGGAAAAGAGCCAAATCCTTAATTCCAATAGATTTCATTACGTAGTAATCATTACTGTACTTTAAAGGTGTTTCGATTTTTTCAAGCCTGTGTTCATAGGTGTGATACAAATAGAGCCCTTTATAACCTTCTATCAGACAATTTCCATCGGAAAGTGGAAGCATTGAAATTGTAAATTGCATTCTCACTTTGCCGACATCAGAGGAATGGTAATGAACATATTGAAAGACCAATTTCAGATTTTCTTCAAATACAAAAATTCCGACACTGCTTCCTGCCACCAGGTCTCCATTTGGCAAAAGACAAACAAATTCAAAGCTATTGGCATTCTTTGCCAATGAATTAATTCCAGGTACACGAACAGAGGTAAAACTGCGTTTGATAGGATCCAATACGGATAGCCCATTAAATGTGCCTACATAAATTTTTCCATCAGTTCTTTTTGTAAGGTTATAGATGAAATCTGAGGGCAGAGAAGTGGACAGATCCTCTGATGAATAATAATTTGTAAAATTCATTCCGTCAAAACAACTCAGGCCACTGTGCGTGCCTGCCCAGATATATCCCTGGTTATCCTGTTCAATGGTTCTTACTGCATTGTCAGGTAATCCGTCCTTGACAGAGTATAACACGAAATCTTCTTCTTCTGGAAACGATTGGGCCTGACTGATAGGAACGATGGTGCCCAGCCATACGCAGACAATTAAAAATTTGAATATCGCTTCACCTTTTAACAATGTGTATCTACAGTGCATCAGTGCAGGTACATCTGACTGATGCATACAAAGATAGATTCCACTGCCGGACAGTAAGCCACATATTTGGGGTGATTCCTTTCCGGCTTTTTAACTCCACATATTTGGGTTGGTGGATCTGATCGTATAAAGCAGGTACAACGCCCATTTTATTGGGTTTCCAAAGCCATTAAATCGTATAAACTGGTGGCATGTCTGCATAGCCATCCATAAAAGCCCCCATTCATGCTATTGTAGCAAGCTGTCATCCTGAGGAGATTTGCGATGTCAGATCAGAATGAAGATGATAAAAAATTAAACGTCGGGGTATTAAAAACAAATCTTAATCGAAATAACATGAAAATTTTACTGCTGCTCTTGCTGGTATCAGCACAACTAAGCTCATTTGCTCAGAAAGCTTCCACCTGGAAAGGAAATGCCATTGATCATAGTAATGATTGGAACTGGCCAGGCAACTGGAGTAATAATAGTCTTCCTGATGAATTTACTGACGTATGTATTCCTTATGACAATACTTCCCTGGTCAATTATCCGGTGATCAAATCTAATGAGGTAGAAATTAATTCGCTCTTTATAGCACCGGGCGCCATGCTAGTCCTGGAAGACAGTCAGATCTATATTCTTGATCCGGCTAAAAGTTTTTATAAAGCAAGTCAGATTACACGGCAACCGAAAGCTGTGAAATGGAAGGATGGCCTCACAGCAGGCTTAAATAATATCAACAGATAGAAAAGGAGAATCACCTCTTAGGAGAATAATATGAGTGTAATAGGTGTGGAGGGTTCTTATGGATTCATAGCCCTCCATACATTATTTTCTTAAACCCATAAATGAATACTCACTTAATATGAAAAAACCAATTATACTATTCGCTTCATTATTATTCATGATGATCCATGTGACCTCATGGGCACAATGGCAAAGCGTAGGTTCGGGAATTGCAAGCAGCCCGAGACAAATCTTTAGTATTTCTGCTGTGAATGAAAATGTAATCTGGGCTGTAGCTAATCATCCCACATCCTTAAAATCATTCGACTTTACCGTAAGTGTTGACGGAGGATTAACCTGGAATGCAGGCTTGTTACCTGACAGCATTGGCAATTACTACCCCGGTGAAATTTTCGCTCTGAATGATCAGGTTGCATGGGTGCTAATGATAAGCATACCTGATCAGGATAAAGTGAGGATATTCAGGACAAGTGACCATGGATCATCATGGCATGAACAACGGGGTCAATTCAATACAGCAAGATTCGCATTTGCATCTCTGCATTTTTTTAATGCGAGTGATGGAATTGCATTTGGCAGTCCGGGAACAGGTATTACTTTCATTGATTCTTTGCGCATCTTTCGGACGAGTGACGGTGGTGATCACTGGACACGCATTCCTGCTCAAACGCTTCCTGCTCCTTTAGCCGGTGAGGGTGTTTGGATCTATGGCGATAACCGTTACGAATCCTTAGGAGATTCGTTGTGGTTTGTGACAAGAGCTTCAAGAGTTTTCAGGACAACTGATAAAGGCCTGACATGGCAAGCTTTCAATGCTGGTATCAGTGGTAATAGCAATTACCCTGGTCTTGCATCGATTGCCTTCAAAAATTCCATGGAAGGAATTGTTACTACATATTTTCCAAGCCGGGCTGCAGTAACAATTGATGGTGGTGAAACCTGGATGCCGTTGGCCATGCCTTCAACTCCAGGCGCAGCTGACATTCAATTTATTCCAGGTACTTCAGGGACCTATGTCATTAACGAGGGATGGTTAAGCTCAGGTAACACGAGTAAATTTTTATTAACCCATAACAGTGGTAATACATGGGAAACAACTTCGTATACACCTGTAATTCCTGTCCTTAGATTTCTTTCTCCTACAATAGGCTTTGCCGGTGGAGCTATTTTTTCCAAGGGTAGCGGAGGTATATATAAATGGACAGGCAATTTCGCTACATCTACGACTACGATCGCGCAGACAAACTCTATGATTGATATTTATCCGAACCCTCTAAAAGATAAGATGCAGTTCTCGTTCGAATCAAATACGATGACTTCAGGTTCCGTAGCACAGATATTAGATTATAATGGAAGAAAGATGATTGAAAAATCGATTACAGGGAATAGTGGAGTCATGGATTTATCTGGCCTGCCTTCAGGTTCCTATCTATTGCGAATCCACAGCAAAGATCAAATTCACCTGGGCACGATTGCAAAGCAATAGTCAATCCGAAAGCAATACAGTTTCTATTATATCCATATTTCAATAACCCAATTCTTTAATCGTAAACCATGAAATATTTCTTCACTTTTTCATTTCTATTTATTGGGATGACCATATTGTCTGCCCAGCATGTCGGCGTAGGTACTACAGCTCCAAAAGCAATGCTGGATGTCAACGGAGATATGATATTAAAAAGCATCGATCTGAATATTCCGGATGGTGCCACATATCAATTGGATGTCAATTCAAATAAGTATAATCAATACAAGCTTGTGGGGCCAACATCTAATTTTCAGATTGCCGGAATTGGAGCGGCAGAGCAAGACAGAACTGTTGCGCTATACAATCGCACCGGTGTTTCACTGGAAGTCTACAACGATGATGTCAATGCACTTTCGCAGGATAGAATATTGACAGGTACAGGCGGAACATTCGCTGTGTATAATGGAGGCAATGTGGTTTTGAAATACGACACGCTGATTGCAAAGTGGGAAATCATTTCCGGGCATTACAGCAGCCTGGACTATTTTGGAGGTGGTGCAGGATTCTGGTTGCCGACTGCGAATGATATTTATAACACCAATAGTGGAAATGTCGGGATAGGTACGATTACACCTACTGCGAAATTAACTGTAAACGGTAATCTTGCATTGCAAAGTGATACGATACGCGTGAGCTGTGCTTTTGTGCCCTCTCCAACCATGATAATAGATAACATTGCAAAAAATAAATCAATCCTTCACATCATTGCTGAAGGTTGTGGATCATTGTATTACACGCCTGTCATTATAGGACTAACGGGTGGTGCTGATGGTAAAATTGTGAGCATCATAAGTCACATCAACAATCTCCAGGTCCATCATCTGCAGGGAATGACGGGCATGACATCTGCAGCTGACAGTCTTAATATGATTGAGTTGTATGAACCAAATTATAATGGTTCATATAATCAACCCACATCTTTCACTATAAATAATGGAGGCACTTTCACATTATTATATGATGCAACGAGGAGCCGTTGGAAAGTCATCGGAATATCTGGTGAAGTAAAAACAGAAACGATTGGTTGGTTTAAAGGACCGAATCCAAATGATCTTTATAATCCGAATAATGGGAATGTTGGAATTGGTACAGCATTGCCGGAAGAAAAGCTTGACGTGGCCGGAAACACTAAGTTGAGGAATGATTTGGTGGTTAATGGGAAAGTAGGAATTAACATTGTGCCGACAGAAAAATTGGATATAAATGGGAATGCCAAAGTCCGGAGTGATCTTTTAGTGGACGGTGCGATTGGCCTTGGAGTTCCGTTTCCTCAGTTTCCTGTTTCTTTAAAAAAAGATGGGATAGGTTATAATCAGGAAAGTTTAAATGGGTCTGCCATACTTACGCTGAGAACATTTAGTAATGCTAAAGCATATATAGGTACAAATAGTTATAGCCCTCTAAGTTTTGGATCTTATGGATTCTATGATATGACCATAGACCCTAATGGCAGGGTAGGCATTGGCACCGAGATACCCACTGCATCATTATCAGTGGCTCGTGGCACGGCTCCGGAAGGAACTGCCAAGTTCTCCGGTACAACCAATGCATCTCATTTTAATTATGGTGCTGATGAAGGCACTTACATCAGAGGAGGTAAAAACACCAGTAAAGTATATATCAACGATTATGGAGGGCAGGTAGCCATAGGAACTCTTGCAACGGGTACTGCACAATTAAATGTAGTGAGCAGCCAAACCGGTGGTGCTGCCAATGCCATAAGTGTTTTGCAAACTACAACGAATACAGGCAATGACAGTTATGGCATCAACTTAAATGTAAATGGTTCTAATTCGAAGAACTTTGGAATTCTTGCTAGTACGGGCGGTTCTGGACAATCGCTAAACACAGCAGGCTTATTCACTGCTAATGCAAGTAGTCCTGTTGCATCGAATATTGGTGTAGAAGGACAGGCTTCCAATTCCAACATAATTAACTTCGCGGGCAAATTTGCTGCAAATGGCGGGACGACCAGCACAGAAAATTTTGGGATCCATGCTGAAGCCCATGGACCTGGTAATAACTATGCGGTATTTGGATATGCGACTACATCTGAACCATTCTCGGGCAGCCTTTCTTATGGAATATACGGACAGGGGGGTGGATCAAGTAGCCAGTTTGCTGGGTATTTTAATGGAAGGGTAAATGTAGATGGATTTTTATTTGCCGATTATATTTATGCACCTGAAATTAGTAAAGGCAGCGGTTCATTTCTGATAGATCATCCGCAAGATCCGGCAAACAAATATCTCTACCACAGTTTCGTAGAAAGCCCGGATATGATGAATATTTATAACGGTAATATTATTACAGATGATTCGGGTGAAGCTTCAATACAGTTGCCTGAATATTTTTTTACACTCAATAAAGATTTCCGCTATCAGCTTACAGTCATGGAACAGTTTGCGCAAGCAATCATTTTAGAAAAAATAGACAACCACAATCAATTTAAAATAAAAACTGATAAGCCAAATGTAGAGGTAAGCTGGCAGGTCACTGGTGTAAGGCAGGATGCCTGGGCCAATGCACACCGCATTGTGCCTGAAGTTGAAAAAGAAGAGCGATATAAAGGAAAATATCTTGCACCTGAAGTTTTCGGTCAGCCGGTAGAAATGGGCATTCGTTATGTGAAGCCACCGATGTTAAATAAATAGGGATCACTCGATCAAAGAATAAATCCAATTCACCGACGTTCCTTTGTCGAAGATTTTTAAGTGTGCATGCTTGAGAAGCACAGGGTTGGTCTACCTTCCCTGTGCTCTTGATGTTTTTGCCTACTTTGACCTTCCAAAATAAATACATACAATGAAAAATTATTTGCTCCCATTTATTTTCGCATGCTTCTTTTCTTATAACTCAGGGGCACAGATCAGCGCCAGGTTATTCAGGACTCCCGATGTATCTGAAACGCAGATCGTATTCGTTTACGGCGGTGATTTATGGATCGTCAGCAAAGATGGTGGCACCGCATCCAAGCTTAGTTCTCCATCAGGCTCTGAAGGCTTCCCACGTTTTTCACCTGATGGTACCAAAATTGCATTCTCTGGAAATTATGATGGCAATGTCGATATCTATGTCATCCCTGCATTAGGAGGAGTTCCAAACCGGATCACTTATCACGGCATGGCCGACAGGATCAATGACTGGTATCCCACGGGAGACAAGCTTCTGTATACATCATCACGTGAAAGCGGCAAGCAACGTTTTTCACAATTCTATAAGGTAGATGCAAATGGCGGTCTGTCCGAAAAACTTCCATTGGCTTATGGTGAATACGGATCACTTTCTCCTGATGGAAAACAAATCGCATTCAACGAACGCGCTGTTGTAAATGATACCTGGAAAAGATATCGCGGTGGCATGAATGGCAATCTCTGGATTTTTGATCTCACTACTTTCGCCTCAAGCAATATTTCAAATACAGATGCAGGTGTTGAGCTTCCGATGTGGCATGGTGACAAAATATATTACATGTCAGACCGTGGAAAAGAACAACGCGATAACATCTGGGTCTATGATACAAAATCAAAAACAAACGAACAGGTTACTTCCTATTCAGATTTTGATATTCACGGACCATCCATAGGCCCTTCAGAAATAGTCTACGAAGGAAACGGTGAGATGTACCTGCTGGATCTGAAAACCCATAAATCACGGATCGTCAAAATAAATGTCATCAGCGATCTCATCACTTTAAAACCAAAGAAAGAAAGCGTTTCGAAATATGTAAATTATGTTACCCTTTCACCTGATGGAAAAAGAGCCCTTGTCGAAGCAAGAGGTGAACTTTTTTCTTTGCCATCCGAAGAAGGTTACATTCAAAATATTACACGCTCATCAGGTGTAGCCGAACGATATCCCGCATGGTCTCCTGACGGACGATACGTTGCATACTGGAGTGATAAGTCAGGTGAATACGAATTGACAGTGCGCGACCTCACGAATGGATCTACCGAACAAAAGCTCACCACACTAGGCCCGGGATACAGGTATAATATTTACTGGTCACCGGATAGTAAGAAAATGGTGTTTGTGGATCAGACGATGACGATCAATCTATTCAACATGGAAACCAAAACCGTGGACAAGATCGATCACGATCCCGCACTCTTTGAAGGGAACCTGGAAGGCTGGAAAGCCAACTGGTCTTCGGATAGCCAATGGCTCACTTATAGCCGCACGATGGATAATGGCAATGGTGCCATATTTATATACAACACAAAAACAAAAGCTCTCAAACAGGCGACAAGTGGTTTTTATTCTGACCGCAATCCGACGTTTGATCCGGATGGAAAATATCTGTACCTCGTGACTAACCGTTCATTCAATCCTTCGTACAGTGACTTTGACAATTCATGGTCATATCCGAATTCAACGCAGCTTGCTGCCATCACGCTTACCAAGGATCAGGCAAGTCCGCTTTCTACAAAAAATGATACGGTAGCAGTTGCAAAAACTGACGAGAAAAAAGAAGAAGATCCGAAAGATGATAAAGCATCGAAAGCCAAAAAAGATAAGAAGACGGACGTAGCCAAGGATGATGAGAAAAAAGATGAGGATAAGCCTATGGAAACCAAAATTGATTTTGACAATTTTGAGATGAGGCTTGTCATTCTTCCACCCGATGCAGGAAACATGGGGAACCTGTCAGCTGCTGATGGCAAAATCGCTTTTGTGCGATACCCGAATACAGGTGGAGGCGAAGGCGAAGCACAACTTAAATATTTCGATCTTGAAGACAGGGAAGAAAAAAACATCATAAGCAAAATCGGGGCGTATGAATTGAGTGCAAACGGTAAAAAAATACTGGTTGCAAAAGATGATACCTGGAGCATTATTGATTTTGATAAAGACCAGGAGACCGAAAAACATCTTTCATTGGCTGAAATGGAGATGACTATTTCGCCGAAGGATGAGTGGACACAGATTTTCAATGATTCATGGCGTTTCATGAGGGATTTCTTTTATGATCCGGGGATGCATGGTGTGGACTGGAATGCTATCCGGACGCAGTATGGAAGCTTGCTTGAAAATGCGATCAGTCGTGCAGATGTCAACTTTATCATCGGTGACATGATCGGCGAATTGAATGCATCACATACCTATCGCGGAGGTGGTGATGGAGAAACACCTAAACAACGGGAAGTAGGTTACCTCGGTGTTGACTGGGCGAAGAAAGACGGATATTTCACTGTCGGCAAAGTGATACGCGGGGCTGCATGGGACAATGAAATAAGATCTTCACTTGATGAGCCTGGTGTGAATGTAGGAGCCGGAGATTATATACTTGCAGTCAATGGGATTGCATTGAATGAATATGCTGAGCCCTGGGCTGCATTTGAAGGATTGGCGAATAAGACAGTTGAGCTTACAGTCAATTCAAAACCTTCCTGGGATGGTTCACGAACAGTTGTCGTTAAAACCATGTCTGATGAAACACGTCTTCGCAATCTTGCATGGATAGAAGAGAACCGAAAGAAAGTGGATGAAGCATCAGGAGGAAAAATCGGATACATCTATGTGCCTGATACGGGTGTTGAAGGACAGAATGAACTGGTGCGCCAGTTTTATGGACAATGGAATAAAGAAGGGCTGATCATCGATGAGCGATTCAACAATGGCGGACAGATACCAGATCGCTTCATTGAACTGCTGAATCGCAAGCCACTTGCTTATTGGGATGTGCGTGATGGAAAGAACTGGCAGTGGCCGCCCGTAGGACATTTTGGTTCGATGGCAATGTTGATCAATGGTTGGTCGGGTTCAGGTGGCGATGCATTTCCTGATTTCTTTCGCAAGGCAGGATTGGGTCCATTGATTGGAGGTCGTACATGGGGTGGTTTGATTGGTATTTCCGGAGCGCCGTCGCTTATTGATGGTGGGACGGTGACTGTGCCTACATTCCGAATGTACAATCCGGATGGATCATGGTTCCTGGAAGGGCATGGCGTGGATCCTGACATAGAAGTGAAAGAAGATCCCACGATGCTGGCGAAAGGTATTGATCCTCAGATCCAGCGTGCAGTGGATGAAGTACTGAAGAGTATCCAGGCGAAAGGGCCTACACAGCCGAAGACTCCGCCAGCTGAGAACAGGGCGAGGAATGGGAAAACGTAGTCGGGAAAGATGGTAATCAGTAAAAATGGTAATCAGTAATCGGTAAAAATTAAATAAGTTAATCTGTAATGGATATAGAGACGCGATTTGTCGCGTCTTTTTTTTAGTCGAACCATCACGTCTATTTTTTTTGGGAAATCATTAGAGCAGATGTAGAGAAGCGATATATAGCCTCTTTTTTTTATATTTAGATTATTATTCTAATCACATTATACTCAATCGTTATGAAAAAAATAATACTCACAATCGTTCTGATGCTGGCTGCTTTTATTGTTGGGCTTAAATTTAAAGATGATAAATCCGATAAATCCGGTTTACGAATAGTAATCGACCGCTATACAACTGAAGTGGGTTTAACAGAAATAATTGAGCAGGCAAAATCCGAGGATATGAATATAACCATTGATGAAGCAGGTTATGATGCCAGAGGGACGTTGAAAAATATCAAGGGAACAGTAGACTTTGGTGACAAAGGTTCCGGGACTTTCAATAGTGATAGAGTGGGTAAAATTATTATTCAAAGAGATTTGAATTCAGTGGATGCTGGTTTTTCAATTGTTGTAAAGAAGAGGTGGATATAAAAAGGCCCACCCCTACACTGACCATCTTTATGGAATGTGGGTGGGCCATGTTTCGGCGGATTAAAAAAGCCCATCACCAGTAAAAACTCTTCACCAGAAAACTTTACACCTATTTTTGATGGGCTTTAATTTTACTCACATGTTAAGCGTCGGTTGACCGACGTTTTGGTGAGTTCAAAGCTTTGCTTTGAGTTCAGACAAATATATTCGCAAAGCGCAGCTTTGCAGACACCAGAACGTCGGTCAACCGACTCTCAGCATCAAATGCTAATTCTTATCCGCAGGCTCAAGTTTTTTAAAATCGGACACTACAATTTCCGTGACTTGTTTTTTGACATTGTCACCGGTAGTGTATTCCCTGTAGGAGAGCTTGCCTTCGATGTATAGACGTTGGCCTTTGCTGAATATTTTAGCCATGACTTCGGCGGTTTTGTCCCAGGCGATGAGATTGTGCCAGGTTGTGATGGTTTCCCGCTTGCCGTCTTCAGCTTTACGGGATTCGTGGGTAGCCATGGACATGTGGGCTCTTTTTTTTCCTTCAGCATATTCTTTGACTTCTATCTCCTGGCCGAGAAATCCAATAAGCTGTACTCTGTTGTCAACTGTTGAAAACATGATGTGATAATTTTGATTGTGAAACTGATATGGGTTTTTCCCTCCACCGTTTGAAGGGCTAGACAAAAGTGGGGTAGTGTCGGGAAATTATCCGTTTCGTAAACGTTTGTATACGTATGTAAACGTTTACGAAAATAAGTTAAAGGGAAAAGGTCTGAGAGGCCGGTTTGGTACTAAGGCAAAGTCTAAAAGCAATAAGCAACAAGCAATAGGCAATTTTGTCAAACTATTTTATAAAAAATGATCCGAGACCGCGGACAAAAAAATCTTACCACTTAGGAACTTAAGAAAACTTAAGAAAGCCACTTAGAAAAAAAAAGTAAAAAAAATGAACCACATAGACACATAGTTCACATAGAAAGTCACATAGAAAATAAAGTAAAAAAAATGAATGCTTCGACCTGCTTTCCTCATCCAACTGCTATACTTCGACTAGCGCTCAGCACGGCGCAGCTCAGCAACAGTCACATAGAAAAATCACACTTTTTCTTTATTCGAAATTTAAGAATCACCTACATTTACCTGAATTAAGATCCTGAATGGATCAGACATTATTAACCCCGGGTGCAACCCGGGGAAAGACGCGACAGCGATCTCTCAACCCTGAAGGTGGTTGAATAAGAATCTGTTTCTGTCAGAAAATTATTTTTTCCAAATGTACTAAATGCTCTATGCCCTTTGCTGTTTGCCAATTGAAACCCGCAGTTTACTAATTCATGATTTTTATAAATGGATTTACGGATGATCTTTCCATCTCAAATTCATTTTCTATGAAAAAATTATTTTTCATTCTTTTAATATTCCTTGGTATTTCTTACGTCGGACTTTCACAGGGTGTGGGGATCGGGACTATTTCTCCCAGTCCCAGTGCTATACTGGATATCAAAAGCAGCACCAAAGGAATGATCTTCCCACGCACCTCATCCTCTACAAGAATCGGGATGACGGGTGTGAAAGGGCTCACGGTATATGACACCACAATGAGTCAATTATATTATCATACCGGTATCACCTGGGTTCAGATCGCAACCGGTCCTGCACAGAATAACTACTGGTCCGCCTTTGGTTCACATATTTTCAATAATAATGCCGGCAACATTGGCATCGGCACGGTCAGTCCTGCCCACAAACTTTCCCTTAATGGCGATATGTACATTACCTCCGGAACACCCACGCTCCACCTTGGTGGAGATGGAGATGCAGATGTCGCCCGCATCCTGTGGCAACTGCCATCAAATGATACCGATTTCGCTATCACGCAATCCCTCAATAAGCTTTTCATTTCAAGAAATTCAGGTGCACTTGGATTTGTTTCAGATCTCGTTGTCTCCGACAATGGATATATTGGAGTAGGTGTTGTTGAGCCTCTCACTAAACTCCATGTAGAAGGGGGTTCTGATGTAGGAAATGCAAGCGGAGGTTTTTTGCAACTGGGTTCATCTACGAGTACAAATGTGGGGTTTGATAACAATGAGATCCAGGCCCGCAGCAATGGTGCTGTCAGTCGACTGACTTTAAATTATGGCGGAGGTGGCGTGCAGATCGGAAACGCCACAACACCTGCAGCCTACCAACTGTCTGTAAATGGTAAAGTCATCTGTGAAGAATTAAAAATTCAGGACAGCAATAACTGGCCAGACTATGTTTTTGGAGAAAATTATTCACTTAAAAATTTTGATGAGCTAAGAAATTTTATTGATGTAAATCATCACCTGCCCAATATCCCTGATGCCGCTACAATCGAAAAAAACGGAATTGAAATCGGCGATATGCAAAAACGTATGATGGAGAAAATTGAAGAATTGACTTTATATATTCTTCAGCTTGAAGAAAAAACAAAAATCCTGGAACAAAAAGTAGAGGCGCTTCGGCAGTAAATTTTATCCAACCATTTCATTCTAATTATCGATTATGAAAAAAATTCTGTCTATCATTTTCTCATGCGCCGTGATCACGTATTCAGTCTGTGCACAGGCAAGGTTCACCCCAGAGATTAAACAAAGGTTGGAAGGCATAACAGATTTTTATGAAGCAAAGAATGAAATCATCAAATACTATGCTGCGGCAAGAGCAGCATTGTCACCTACCGATTCCCTTCACAAAAGGATGATCAAACGACAGCTTAAATTCTGGAATCGTTGGTTCTATGATACAGAACGAATCCTTGAAGCCGATGGCTCCGCAGCCAACTGGTCAAAAAAAATGCTTGAAGCAGAAAATCGCCTGGATGTCGATGAAGCAGAACTCAATCATAGCCGGGCAGCGAATTCATCATGGTCGCTCATCGGTCCTATCAATGTTGATGTCAATGATGGTATAGGACGTGTCCTGAGATTGGGTTTTCATCCGACCAACGATCAGATTATTTATGCCGGAGCAGCAAGAGGTGGTCTATGGCGTTCATCCAACGGAGGTGCTAACTGGTCGGCGATCAGCTCTTATCTTCCGTCATTGGGCGTATCAGGAATTGAAGTCAGCAAAGATGATCCTAATACGATCTATATTTTATCCGGAGAAGGCGATGCATGGATATCAGGAGGATTCACATTTAACTATGGATATGTGAGTTACTCGAACGGTGTCTATAAATCAACCGATGGCGGAAATTCCTGGACGAGCACTGCAGAATTTGATCCGGGAATAAATGATTCACGATTTGTAGGTTTTCAGTTAAGACAGGATCCGACGAATGGCAATACAATTATAGCAGCTACAAGTGAAGGTGTTTTTCGTACTACAAATGGAGGATCTTCCTGGACAAGGGCTGTGTTCAATAATCTTCCCACCCCCGCATATACAATAGGCGCATATGACATTGAATACAAACCTTCAAGTGCCACTACGGTATATGCGGCATGCTGGGTTTATGACAACGAGGATGATGAGGTCCGCAGAGCATTTTTCAGATCCACTAACGGAGGTACTATCTTCAATGAAGTAGATCTCAGCGATGACATTGATATTGACGAATTGACTCGTTTCGATATCGGTGTTACAGCAGCTAATCCAGGTTTTGTCTTTTTGCTGTGTGGTCCCGGGTATGTTGTGGATGGAGATGGAAGCAATGATTCATTTCTGGGTTTTTTAAAATCTACTAACTCAGGTGTGAGCTTTACAAATATTGCAACCGAACCTGATATCCTTGCCTACAATCCCACTTTTGGTCCTACGATGGGCAATCAATGTCTTTACGATATGGCGCTTGCTGTTTCTCCGACGAATGCAAATTTGATTTTTACAGGTGGACTGGTCATCTATAAATCAACAAACGGAGGAATTGATTTTAGTGGTAACACAAATTATTGGACATGGGAGACAGGTTCTCATATCCATCCTGATGTTCATGAGCTTCGGTTCAATCCGTTAAATGGAAATTTATACGCAGGTTCGGATGGTGGTGTATTTGTAAGTGAAGATAATGGAGGAAGCTGGGACGCTATTTTTAATGGTTTGAGCATCACCCAGTTTTATCATTCAGAACCTGATAATGAAAACAACAAGCTTTGGGGTGGTACACAGGATAATGGAACCCTTGAGCAGGAAAGCGGAGGGAACTTCAGTGAATTTGGTGGCGGAGATGGTTTTGATGTCATGACGGATAATATTGTTGGCAATGGTAATGATTCTTATTGGTCGAGTAATTGTTGTGTTACGACATCTGACAATTTTGGTGACAATGATATCACACCTCCTGACCCGAATTTAACAGGACGGGCTTTCGGAAATCTTGAAATGAATCCAACGGAAGAAGATTATATCTACATCGGATATTCGGATGCTGTATGGTATTCTAATGATCAGGGGGATTCATGGGAGACATCGGGAATTCGGAATACACTTGATAGCGGCGTACCTAAAGGGGACTGGTGTATTCAGACATGTCCAAGCAATAGTAGTCGTATGTATGCAGCAGGTAGTGGATCCATCTGGCGTGTAGATGATATTGATTTTGATGATCCTGCTACTGGCACTTCGACGAATCTGAGAAGTCAGCTTACAACGGATGGATTTCCGACCAATAGTGCCGGTACGATGCTGCGAAAAATAACGGACATCCTGGTGCATCCTTCGAATTCACTAAAAATCTGGATTACTGCAGGAGGTTTTTATGAGGGGAAAAAAGTTTTCTATCGGGATTTCAATGCCAGCAACTGGGTAAACATAAGTTACAACCTTCCAAATGTTCCTGCTAATTGTCTTCTGTATGATACAGACGGAACGATTTATGTGGGGATGGATGCCGGTGTTTACTATTTGCCTCCGGGTGAAGATCATTGGATTCCTTTTTACAACAATTTACCCCGGGTACCTGTCAGTGAAATGAATTTTGTAACTGAGTTTACTCCGCCTACTACTTTTACCAAATATATTTACGCCTCTACATTTGGAAGAGGCATATGGAAAAGTCAGACGTTCACGGGTTGTACCCCTTCCATTAATATTACCCAAAATCTTAGAGGCGAAAAATTTTATCAGGCCGGCACATCGATCACTTCTACATCCCTGGTCGATGGGCTGGCCGGGACGTATGTTTATTTTCAAAGTGGAAATGCCATCACTTTAAATCCTGGTTTTGAAGGGAAAGAAGGAATTGTTTTTTATGGATACATTCAACCCTGTAATACCGGTCCGCTTCCTTCCGGAGTTACTATACCCATATCAGAAAGAGGATTGAAAGATGAATATGTAATTCCTGCAATGGTGAAATCAGTGCAGGTTAAAAACAGCAAGGTCTCAATTATGCTGAATGTTCACAAAACAGGGGTGTATGGAATTCAATTGAGGTCAGAAGATGGTGAGAAAATTAAAGATTTAGTTTCGCCACGTGAATTCCAGGTTGGTCAGACCAATATCACGATAGGTGAAGATGAATTTGAAAAAGGATTTCAATACATTGCACTTATGGGTGATGAAAACCTGGTTCATTTCCAGGAATGCAACATCAAATAGGACCTTGCTTGTCGGCAAGGGTTTTTTACTAAATTTATATACAACACGTCCTGGCGATTGACTAAGCATATTGTTCAGTATCATTGGCTTATTCTGTTATTCATGATCCATGGATACGCAGGCAAAAGTCAATTGCCTGATTATCATGTCCAGATTTTTGATGAGCGTCATGGATTGCGCACGGACATGGATCATGTCATCAGGGATAAATCAGGTTTCGTCTGGCTGATGTACAGTGACCGGGTACAGCGGTTTGATGGTAAAAATGTGAATGAATTCTATGTCGGAGAAAACCTGGTTGCTATTTTCAGTGACATAACCGGGGACGTCTGGGTAACCGCGAAAAAGTCTGTGTATAGATTTGAGAATAGTAAGAAAGGATTTATCCCCATACCGGTTGACAGCACAAAAGATATTACGATCGGCAGTGTTTTCCAGTTTCCTGGTAAAGAAGTTTGGATAATCACAAGTCAGGGCTTCTATGCATACGACCGGTCTAGATCCGGATTCTATCCAGTTACTGATGAGAAATTTAAAACCAATTTGCCGGTAAATGTACGGAGGTATACAAACGATCTGTGGGAGAATATCTTTTTCTACAATTGCCGGGACACCATATGGGCACAGAACTTTGAGACCGGTCACAAAGAATATCTTCCATTCAAAGGATTATACGGATTGCACGCCCTGAATGATCATCAGCTGATCATCAGCTCGTGGAAAGGGCATACTTTTTTTTATGATTTTCAAAAGCAGGAAATTGAAAATATAATTCCGCATGAGTTTATCGAAAACACCGAGGATGATTTTCTTGTCATCCATTCTGTATTAAATCTCGATGCAGAGCATCACCTTATCGCCACTACGAAAGGCATTCTGAAGTTTAATTCATCCACCGGTGAAATAAAATTGGAAAAACTTTATTACAAAGGACAACCCTTATCCGGATCAGGCCGGATCATGGATCTGTATATGGATCATGAACGAAAAATCTGGGCATGCTCTGACTACCATCTTTTGACATTTGATCCATCCACATCCGGTATCGGATTGATGCGTAGCATAGAAACCGATCCGTTAAAATCATTCTCCAATGTGATCAGGGGTTTTGCAGCAGATGAAGAGGGCAATTTATGGATGCCGTCATTTAATAGTTTAGTCTTCTGGGACATTCATAAAAATGAGTTTCAACCTTACTTTGCCGTAGAAGGAGCTACGGACAAAATGAATCATCCTTCCATCAGGGGAATCGCATATGATGGAAAATATGTCATCATAGGCCAGACGAATAAAGGGGTATGGCTTTATGATCCCATTCAAAAATCGTATCGACGACCTGTTTACGAAGAGGGGGATATGGGAGAGATGACCAGGATAAAATTAGAAAACGATTTTATTGACCAGATCTATACACTTCATAATGGTCATCATATCATAGTGGCCAGGGATGGAGGATATGTGATGGATATGTCTGCCTATCGTATCCGTCAGATTCATTTTCCGGGAGAAAAGGAGAATCTTAATTTTTGTTACGAGGATAATTTCAGGCAGGTATGGCTTGGCACTTACAAAGGAATTTATTGCCTGGATTCAAACCTGGTCTTCAAATTCCAGGTCAAAGATGGAGTAGGACCCGGATTGATGCGTAGCTTTTTTCAATGGGACGATCATGAGTATATATTAGGAGCACAGGGATTATTCCTCATACAGATACAGGATGGCAATATTGAAGTAAAAACACTTAACCATTTTTTTGATCATAAAAATATCAATTCCATCTTCAGAGATAAATTGCATAGGCTATGGCTGGGAACGGATGATGGATTATATCTTTTTGACCGGAAGCGTGAATACATTGATTTGTATGACCGGTATGACAACATGCAGGGAGATGTATATTGCAGTAATGCTTTTTATCAGAATAAGGAAGGTGTCCTGTTTGTAGGTGGTACCAATGGTATCAATTATTTTAAGCCGGAGGAAATAAAAGATCGTACAGACAGTCTTGTTGTTTCATTGGTTACTATTTCAGTCAACCAGGATGATAGCAGTTATTTTGACCGGGAGAACCTACTGACCCTGGCACCTGTAGAGAATAATATTGAAATCAATTACATCGCCCCATTTTATGGTAATTCAAACCGGCTTAAATACAAATATCGATTGATGGGACTGAGCCCGGAATGGAAGAATGCAGGGAATGTGAATACCATACGATTTACTGCCCTGCCGCCAGGCTCTTATAAATTTAATCTGGCCGCCAGTTTCAATGGCATTGATTGGACCGAAAGTAAGGACACGCTGTTATTTAAAATCGCTTATCCGGTTTGGCAGAAATGGTGGTTTATACTCTGCTGCATTTGTATTGTATGCGGGTTTCTGATTTATATGGTCAGAAGACGGATTAATTCGATCAGGAAAAATGAAAAAGTTAAAAGAGATTATGAACGTCGGATCGCGGAAGTAGAAATGCATGCATTGCGGGCGCAGATGAATCCGCATTTCATGTTTAATAGCCTCAATTCGATCAATAATTTTATTCTTAAAAATGATCCTGACAATGCCAGTGGGTACCTGACAAAATTTTCAAGGCTCATGCGCCTGATCCTTGACAATTCGCGTAGTGAATGGGTGCTATTGGAAAATGAATTGAAAGCATTGGAATTGTATATACAGCTTGAAGTGGTGAGGTTTGATCATGTCTTCGATTATGATATCAATGTAAGTCCGGAAATTGATGTTACCACTACATCCATACCACCTATGATCATCCAGCCCTATGTGGAAAATGCGATCTGGCATGGATTGCTACATCGCAACAAGCCTGGTGGTAAATTGTGGATCAGGTTTACTAAAGAACGACAGGGATTGATCATCACGATTGAAGATAATGGAGTAGGTCGACAGGAAGCGCAACGGCTTAAAAGTAAATCCGCTACAAAACATAAATCACACGGGATGAAAATTACCGCCGAACGAATAGAGATTGTCAACCGGATCTATAATGTCAATGCCCATGTGCAGATCGATGATGTGCCAGGGGTGAACGGACATGCGGGTGGTACAAGGGTATCTTTAACTATGCAAAATCTGAACCATGACGGCTATCATCGTTGATGACGAAAAACATTGTCGTGAGGTGCTTGAACATCTTTTGTCAAGACATTGTCATGAAGTGCGGTTACTTGCGAATTGTGCTAGCGGTGCAGAAGTGCTTGGTATTTTGCAGGAAGAATCGCCCGATATTTTATTCGTCGATATTGAAATGCCGGGAATGAATGGATTTGAGCTGCTTGAAAAATGTGGGGAGAGGGATTTTGAGATCATCTTTACGACAGCATACAATGAGTACGCCATTAAGGCTATTAAGCACAGCGCATTGGATTACCTATTAAAGCCAATTGATAAAGAGGAATTGAAAATTGCTGTCGCGCGCGCCCGGGCACAAAAAACACAGAAACCATCCGACCGGATTAATGATCTTCTCCAGTTGCTGGAAATGAAAAAGCCAGCGAAACGTTTTGCCGCAGCGACCCTGGAAGGACTAATTATGGTCAACGCTGATGATATCCTCTATTGTGAGAGTGATAGCGCCTATTGCAAGCTTTATTTTTCAGATGGAAAATCATTACTACTCTCCCGCACGCTCAAGGATGTAGAAGAATCGCTCAGTGGTGAAAATTTCTGCCGCATCCATCATAGCTACCTGATCAATCTCAACTATGTCCAGAAATATATCAAAGGTGAAGGTGGAGAAGTGATCATGAATAATGGTGTAAATCTTCCGGTATCGCGCACGAAGAAGCAGGATTTTTTGAAACTGCTGGAGAAAATTTAATTTTTGAGTGCCAAACACACTAATCTTCTTTCTTAAATTCCCTCACACAAATATCTGCTCCGCCATCTGATTCAACACTCTCTCACGCTTGGTAGCATCTTTTTCATTAAACACAAATTCTGCTTCCTTGACATAGAGATAGAAGTATTCATTTTTGATACCAAAGAATTTTTTAAAACGATTAGTTGTAAATGAATGAAAATCATCAGCGATGCGGTGAAGGTCGCTGCAATCGATGCCTTGGTGTTTGTCATGGGCATGCGTTTGGGCATTGGATAAATTATGGAAGTAGGAAGAAATATTCATCACGTACCGCGAACCGTTCAATGCAATCTGCCGGTCAATATCTGTCAACAGCTCCCCTTCGACACACATGATACGGACCTGGAATTCTGTTTCATGTCCGTTGGAAGAAGAGATATTTTTTAACACGGAAGCAACCTGTACATCCGGTGTGCTGATCACAGAGATCATGAGGTTCATCTTCTGGTATTCCCTGTAACCGGCTATACATTCACGTATCCGCCTGAAATATTTATTGACTGTATTGCGATCCAGGTTGAGACGGTGAGCAGCCTGTGTGGCGGTCAGCTCATCGCAGAACGACTCGATTAATTTTTTTTTCTTGTAAGCGCTTAGCGGCTTATTCTTCATTTCGTTATGATGGTTGATCTGTGATGGTCAGTAGAGATCCACCTTCAAACTAATCGGGTCAGAAAAAAAATTAAGGTATAGCGGTACATCGCTAAATCATTCTTGTCAAACGTGACACATCATTACATTGCTGCCTTGTTTAGGCAAGCTAAAGAAGAACTTTAGCACAGGATTTTTATAAAACATACACCTGATAAAAACAATGACAATAGAATACTGCGTTTGTTGCATGAGCAAATGTGCTTATTGATACGTCTGTCCTGAATTGTGCACGTTTGATCGAATAATTAATTATGGCAGTTTTTGACAAAGCCAGGAAATGATAAATATGTTGCACGTAGTTTCAAACCACGTACAACATATTTATCTTTTTCTTGCATCGGAAATTTTATTGCTTCTGCAAAGTCACCGTAGCTGTATCACCATAACCATTCGCCCATGTATATGTAATCGTGCCGGCAGCAGCATCAGAGAGGCCTTCTCCCTGGACAGCCGTTCCAAAAGGCTCCTGGGTATCTACAATGGTAACTTCATTGCAATTGTAAAGGAATTGACCGGGTGAATTTTCAGGTGCCAGGATTCCGTACTCATCATACCATTCGAAGTAAAGGCCACCTGTAATATCCGATACAATGTAATTTGAACTCGAACCCGGGACAGGTGTAAGAGTAACGATATTGCCGGAAATTGTGGTTCCACCCGCACAACAAGCATCCGTGGAGTTGCCAATCGCCGAGACGACCAGGTATGAACCGGCTATATCGACAGGTGGACAAAGAATAGCTGTGATTTTCTGCACAGTGAATGCACCGGTATTTACATTACCCAGCGGACCGGTACCGATATTCAAAAGACTATCGCCATTAGCCAGGTGGACATATCCCGGATACACCCTGCCATCATTAAGAGCCACTACAGGATGAATAGTAAAAATACCTCCACGCGATCCATCAGCAAATCCCGCCACATTAAACCAACCGGCAAGATCTGCTGCTGTGATCGTGCCATCTACAGATCCATCATTAAAATCAGCCTGTGAATAGCGGTTGAGCAGGTGATCCTGTCCTTTATATGAGAGGATGATATCTACATGGTCGAGGTCTTTATTCACACTGAATGCTTCCCAGGAAATGAAATCTGTTGCCACAGCAGTGGAGCTGATCGTACTATGATCAGGATCTAAGACAATCCTGAGATTCGCACCCGTCTTAGCTTCGGGAATGTGGACATCATCTTTGCAGCTGAGCCAGCACAAACCGATACAAGCCAGGAATAATAAATAGGTTATATTTTTCATGTCGTTTTTTTCTTTGGTTAATTATTATTAATTCATATCCCAGAAGACCTTGTCCAGGTACTGGTTGCGCTGTGCAGGAGCATTTCCATTATTCGTGAGATCATTACCACTGTAGGGTAGTGAAACCGGATAAGGATTTGTCTGGATGGAATATTCATTTGGGTCCTGCGCAGGATCGCATACCTGTGGAAAACCTGTACGCCTGATGTCACTGTAGGATTCAATTCCTGAACCAAATTCCTGTATCCATTTTTCTGTCAGGATGATCTCAAGCTTTTTACCTGCATCTGCTGCATCATAAAGAGCAAGCACCTGGTCTGTATAAGAAGTGATGGCATCAGCAGCAATTAACGGAGCCCCTACAGCAGAAGCAGCCTCATTGACAACTGCAAAAGATTTTGCCATTGCACTGGAGAGCATTGCACGTGCATCATCAGAAGTCTGTTGTGTCAATGCAAGCTCTGCGCGAATGTAATCCACTGCAGCAGCAGTCAGCAAACGTTGCGGACCTTCACCTTTAAGACCGCTGTCACCCGAACCTACATCTCCCGATCCATCATCATATGCTCCACCGACAGGATATAATCCCACGAGTGTTTGTGAATGTGCCTGGTCAAAACCTTCATTCGGATCACGATCAAAAGATCCAAACCAAATGCTGAGGAATCCTCCGTCACGATAGGATTCGGGATTCTCAGCTTCTTCTCCGGGCACCAGCTGATTGTAGAAATAATATGGAATGCGCGGATCCTGGATACCAACCAGCAAATCATTCTGACAAGCCTGTTCGCCTTTCATCATCAGGTAGAAATATGGAGAGATGAAATACTCGGGTTTATTCTGAGCATACTCACGAATAAAACCTGGATTCCTGTTTTCTGGAGAGATCGAAGTGGTGTAGTTGAGTTGAAAATCTTCACCAGAGGATAACAACGGACCAGCAAGGAGTGTATCCACTTCCGACGCATTATACAGGTTAGTCAGTCGCGCTTTGTTGTATACACTCAGCTTAACTGAATTAGAATATTTTATCCATTTGTCAACATCACCTCCATAGATCAGGTCATCATCAGTCGGAGTCTTACCTCCCTTCTCAAGGTCTGCGATCGCAAGATCTAATTGGACAAGCACATCAGCATATACAGATTCTCCGGAATCATAATGAGGAAATGGAAACTTTAGCGGGTCACCGGCTTCGGTATAAGCTATATCATCCCACATGTCTACCATCATGGCAAATGCATGAGCCTTCAATGCTCTTGCAATACCTGCATACACCGGTTTGTTTTCTTCACCTGCCTGCTTGATGATCTGGTTCAGATCAGGTACACCCACTGCATACAATTTCTCCCAGCATTGACCAAGTGCAAATTCATTTGCCTGCACTTTGTAATCATCTTCGTTACCACGTTGTACAATATGATGCGTATATACTTCCAGTATGCTGGAAACTCCTGCTGTACCAATTCCCATAGCGCCAAACATATTCGCCTGCACATAAGGTAGCATGGTGGTCAGCTCAGCTTTCAACGGATTGTTCGGGTCGTCATTGATGTCCAGGAAATCATTACAGCTCAGGGAGAAAAGGACCAACGCGAGCATTAATATTTTTGTTTTCATGTTCGTTTTCATTTTTTTAATTAGAAGGTGAGTTTGACATTAGCACCAAATCTCCTGATTGATGGAAGGTTCTGGAATTCAAAACCCTGGAAATTAGAATCACCAAATGTGCTTGTCTCAGGATCGAAATGAGTATCCTCAGGAAAGTTGGGTGCGTTGTACCAAAGATTGCGTCCCACCACACTGATCGTTATACCATGTATGGGTGAATTCTTCAATGTTTTGGCAGGTATTGAATATCCCAGCGAAACTTCACGTAAACGCACCACGGTAGCATCAAACACAAGCCATTCATCCTGTGCATTTGCTCCGAATGTACTTCCGAACCAAAGATCATTTTGCTCTACAAGTGTCTGATTGGGGATCTTGTTGCCATGCTCATCCAGCAGTGGTGTCAATGTCACGTTATCACCGTATACACCTGGGATGACAGCGCCAAGCTCACGATTCACAGCCTGAAATTCAAGCACTCCACGGCCAAGTTCCTGGTTGACAGATTCTGAATAAAGATCACCACCTTGTTTCCAGTCAAGGACTGCACCCAGTGTGAAATTTTTCCATTTGAATGTATTGACTACACCCAGTGTGAAATCAGGATTAGGATTACCGATGATCTGTTCCGCATTCGCATTGAGCACATTGCCATTGCTTGGATCGATGAGTAGATTGCCTTCATCATCACGTGCGCTGACCGTTCCCCTGAATACACCATATTCTTCACCTACTCTCAATACAGGTGTGATCGAGCCACCGAATAAAGCGCGTATTTCTATTTCATTGACATCACCATATAATTCTTCAACCGTAGTTTTATATTTTGTAAATGCACCGCTGATGGTCCATTCAAAATCTTTTGTCCGCAGCGGAGTGATGCCCAATGTAATCTCTGCACCACGTGATCTTAAATTTCCAAAATTGGTATAGAATGCATCATAACCGGAAACTGTAGGAAGCGTCAGAGGTGCCAGCTGGTCTGTACTCACTGTTTCATAAACAGCTGCATCAAGTGTTATACGATTATTTAAGAAACCCAATTCCAGACCTAGCTCTTTGTTAGTAGTGAACTCAGGTTTAAGGTTCGGATCCTTCAATGTATTTTCCAATGTCAGACCTGCATGGCCATTGAATGGAAAATCAATATCACGCACACCTGCAGTAAGATTATCAGGTTCACCGAGATTGATATAATAAATAGGATCAATGCTGTAAGGCAATGGCGAATTACCGACCTGCGCCCAGTTCAGCCTTAATTTTCCACTTGATAAAAATCCATCAGGATCCATATCTAATGCATCACTGAATACGAAAGCAAGACTTGCAGAAGGGTAGAAGAATGAACGGTTCTCTACAGGTAATGTAGAAGACCAGTCATTTCTTCCGGTCAGCGTGAGGAATAAATAAGATTTCAGGTCAAATGTCAATTCGCCAAAAACACCTATGAGTCTTTCTCTTGTATAATCACCTCCACCGCTAACCTGCGTAATGGTATTGTCAATATCCAGGATATTAAAATCAAGCATCTGGCTGCCAAGCACATTTTGTGAAGTCACTGTACGTTGATTTAAATTATGTCCGATGCGAGCCTGGAGTGCAAAGTCATCATTGAACCGTAATCTGCGGCTGAGCATCAGGATAGATTCGATTTCTTCAAACTGATTGTAGCCGGAGATCACCTGGCCTAATCCATTAGCACCTCTTGAACCTGGCCTGAACCATTCAAGATCATTCTGATCATAGGTGTTGACGCCGATGCGGTAATCGATATCAAAAAGATTTTCGATCGCATAGCCAGCATTGAGATTAACAATGGTGCGTGAAACATCTGAATTGAATCCATTGTATTTAGCCGACCAGAGTGGATTGTCAGCATTACCACGACCGATGAAGAAAATACTTTCATGCGTGACGGGATCTTCATAAGGTTGTCCAATATCCCAGTTGCGACCCATGTACAATGATCTGGCCATGTAGGAAGAAGTTTCTGCCGAACCGATAGCACCACCCTGTAATCCTTTTTGTAAAGAACTGGTAAATGAAAGAGTGGCTCCGATTTTAAAACCGCTTGCCCACGAATTGCTTCCACCTACTGACACGCTCGTCTTGTCATAAGAGCTGTTTGGAAAAATACCATCATGATTGAGTTGTGATACAGTAGCAACAAAAGCTCCGTTCGTTCCAAGACCTGTACTCAGGGTCACTGAATGATCAAGGAGTGTGCCTTTATTGAAAAGAGATTTTACATTGTCAGGATAAGCCTGGTAAGCAACGCGTGGTGTAACACCTGCAGTTCCAAGTTCTCTAAAACGTGCATAAGAATCGGGAGCAGTAGCTCTGAACCAGTGGTTGATCGAATCCACTGTTGGATAAGCAACTGTGCCAGGGAAAGCTGCACCCCATGAACCATTGGATTGAGCATAATTAAATCCTGTTCCGGTTCCATAGAGATTCTGAAGGTCAGGTAATGAAGCGATGGATTCAGTGGCTAAGCCTGAAGAAAGTTCAATGTGAAGGCCGTCTCGTTTTTTTCCTGAGCCTGCTTTCGTAGTGATCACTACTACACCACGTGATGCACGGCTTCCATACAAAGCTGCTGCAGTGGCGCCTTTGAGGATCGTGATGGATTCAATGCTGTTTGGATCAAGATCGGCTATACGATTGCCATATGCACCGCCACCTGTGAGCTGGAATGATGCGCCATAAGTAGATCCATCGAAAGGAACTCCATCGACAACATACAAGGCCTGATTTTGACCGAGAAAAGAAGTATTTCCGCGTATGACAAGACGTGTCGCACTGCCAGGTTGGCTCGAGCTTCCGATGATATTGACACCGGCTACTTTTCCCTGCAGGGCGCGAAGTACATCCCCTTCACCTTTTTGCTGAATTTCTTCTCCGGATACTCTTTCTATCGCGTAACCAATTTCTTTTTTATCGCGCGCTATACCAAGTGCTGTGACAACGGCTGTTTCTAATACAACACCTTCCGGTAGTGTTACATCCACTATGTTAGATGCACCCAGCGTGATGGTCTGTGTCTGATAACCGGTGTATGCCAATTGAATGGATGTGGATCCTTCGGGAACCAGCAGCTCGTAGGTGCCATTGAAATCAGTAACGGTACCCACTGTTGTCCCGACAACAAATACACTTGCTCCAATGATGGGATCGCCATTAGGATCAGTGACCGTACCTCTTAAGGTACGTTGTGCCTGTGCAAGTGTGATGCTTAACAGGAGAAAACCAATAAGCAGAATAAAATTCCTCATATCATCATGTTTAAAGATTAAAGAATAAGTATGGATCAAATTGATGCAATAGAAATATTGCAATCATCGATCAAAACGAATGATGTGAGATCATGCTGCTTAAATTCAGATGCACAGCAGGTGAAATGGAATTAATAAAAAATTAACTTTTTGCAACCTGATTTTTATTCAGTGAAAAAAGAAATAAAAATGAAAATAAAAATAGTGTTGTAAGTAATTGATAATAAATAATGATGCAGAGGAATGATAAGTATTCATTAGTCAAGCTTTATTTTAATACATATCCATTCCGGTGACATGAGAATTGCATAAAAACAGGCCAGCTTAAATTTTTTTAGAATTATATAAGAGAGATAATGTGTTCATATTCATAGTGGTGATGTGAAGTATGCATGTTTGCTTTCATCAAGCTGTCGAAAAATCATGTAATAATTCTGAGGCAACATTCCTTCGGGTGCTATCGTTCAAATAACCATCATAAACTACACAAAGACAACAGGTTATAATCAAAACGTGCCTAACGAAATACAGATCGTTTTTGTGAATGGCGGATTGATGAATTCACAGTATTGTAGATGAAATAAGAATGTGCACAGATGAATGTTGATGATTCATGGATGAAAAAATAAAGAAGATGAAATAAGAATATCTCCATAAACGGGAAAATAAAAATGCCATGCAACCTTTTTGAAAAAATACCATCTACTGTAGATGAAATAAGAAATACAACCCTGAAGATTTTTACTATTTGGTTTTGAATTGATGATCGCCCTGATAGGGCGATTTTTTTTAATCGCAGAAAAGTTATCCGTAGTTTCAAACTACGGATAACTTTTCTGCGATCAAAAAAAATCAATCTTGAATAAGGAATTTAGAATTGTGAAGGAGAATTGTGAATGAAGAATTGCAAATAGTAATTCTTCAATTGCCCTGGCCTTTAGGCCAGGGATAGATGATTCTGCAAACCTTGGTCTAAATAACAGGGCAATTCAATTTCATCAAACAGTTTAAATGTTATGGGTTTTCAATTGCCCTGGCCTTTAGGCCAGGGGTAGAATGATATCCCTGCTCTAAAGAGCAGGACAATTAAATATTAAATAATAATGTTCATTTTCTTTAAAAGAATGAACATTCATTTATATTTGCCCCGGATATGAGAATCAGGGACGAAAATAAAGAAGCCGCCATCCGCGAAAAAGCCATGCAAATGATTGTGGATGAAGGCTTTCACGGGTTTAGCATGCAGAAACTCGCCAAAACAGCAGGTGTTTCCCCGGCGACGATCTATATCTATTTCAAAAACAAAGAAGACCTCCTCAATAGTCTTTACAATGATGTCCATCAGACTTTCGCCAGGGTCGCCCTGGAGAATTTTGATCCGGCCTTTTCTCTTGAAAAAGGCCTCTGGTTGCAATGGAAAAACCGCATGAAATTCATCTTTCAATACCCGGTGCATTACAAATTCTATGAGCAATTCAGAAACTCACCACTTATTCATCACAGGGACATCAGAAAAGGCGAGTTCAGAGAAAACATGAAAGCATTTGTAATAAATGCGATTAAAAATGAAGAACTCGCAAAAATGGATCCCGAGGCTTTTTGGGCATTGGCCTATGGTTCCTTTTATACTCTTATTCATTTCCATCTCCAGGGTAAAAGTATGATGCATGATCCTTACGCTATCAATGATGATAAAATGAAACGACTTCTTCAACAGGTACTTAAAGCCCTCAGGCCATAAATGACAAACCAACGAAAACCCGCTACAACATGGAAAACACAAACGAAATCCTGATCTTCAAAACAAATGTAAAGTCTGAACCTGACCAGCTTCGTGTAGCTGCATTGTTGGATTCAAACCCCGCGATCAATCACTGGAACGTTGATCTGGATGATATCGATTGCGTTCTGCGCATCGTCACGAAAGAAGTGAGAGCGGCAGATATTATAAAGCTCCTCACCGAAACGGGCTATCAGTGCCAGGAATTAGAGTAAGACAGTAAGAAGGTAAGACAGTAAGAGGTAAAACAGTAAGAAAGTAAGACAGTAATGGGAGGACTTAACTTATTAAACTCATCAACAAATAAACTCATAAACAAATAAACCTATTCCCACATCACTAAATCATCACATCACTAAATCACCACATCACTAAATCACCACATCACTAAATAAAATTATGGAAGAAAACCTACAGGCCGACATCTCAATCAATCCCGTAACGGAGGAAGTCCAATTACCTGGATTTACCGGGTATCAGAAATTTGTGATTGCAATTTTGGCGTTGCTCAATTTTACGATCATACTTGATTTTATGATCATCTCTCCGCTTGGGGATTTGCTGATGAAAAAATTAGTGATGAGCACATCCCAATTTGGATCTGTTGTATCCGCATATGCCATCAGTGCAGGAATCTCCGGATTCCTGGCGGCGGGTTTTGCAGATAAGTTTGACAGAAAGAAATTATTGATGTTTTTCTATACCGGTTTCATCCTTGGGACGGTCGTGTGTGGATTTGCGGATAGTTATTTCACATTACTTGTAGCGCGTATTGTCACCGGTGTATTCGGTGGTGTGGTCGGTTCGATCGGCATGGCTATACTGACGGATACATTCACCTTTCATCAGCGGGGCCGGGTGATGGGATTTATATCGATGGCATTTGCGGGAAGCCAGATACTCGGTGTACCAATCGGATTACTATTAGCCAATCAATGGGGATGGCATTCTACATTTTTTATGGTTGCAGGTCTTGCAAGTATCATTGCAATAGGTGTTGTGATGAAATTAAAACCTTTGACGATGCATTTAAGCATGCAGTCAGACAAAAATCCTTTGCAACATCTGTTGCACACGATCAGGAAAAAAGATTACAGGATTGGTTTTTATGCTACAGCCTTGTTATCCATGGGGGGGTTCATGCTCATGCCTTTCACCAGTGCTTTTATCGTAAACAATGTGGGCATCGCACAGGAAAAGCTGCCTATTATTTTCTTTTGCACCGGTATCTCCTCTATCATCATCATGCCGCTCATCGGAAAGCTCAGCGATAAAGTTGACAAATTCAGGTTATTTGCTACCGGTTCGATCATAGCGATCGTGATGATACTTATCTACACCCACCTGACACCGGTTCCGATCTGGGTGGTGATCATCATCAACATGATCATGTTCATGGGAATCATGAGCCGCATGGTGCCATCCCAGGCATTGAATTCCGCTATCCCGGAAATGTATGATCGTGGCGCTTACATGAGTATTAATTCTTCTCTTCAGCAATTGGCCGGTGGTTTCGCTGCCATGTTTGCAGGATTAGTTGTGGTGCAACAAACGAAGACGAGCCCGATAGAGCATTTTGATTTATTGGGATACGTGATGGTAGGGATTATTTCTCTTAGCATGTACTTAGTATATCGCATGAGTGAAATGATCAAGAGTAGAAGCGGAGAAAAAAAGGCATAGAGTATTCATAAGTGACTCGAGGTTTAGAGGGATAGGTTTTTTTATGTGGCTTCCTATGTTTTTATGTGGTTCAAAAAGGATTTGATGTGTAGAAAATTAAATATTTAGTTTTTTCAATGTAACGTTCTTTGTGTTCTATAGGTCTATGTGGCGGTTGCTGAGCTGTAGCACGAGGATGAGTAAAGCAGGTCGAAGCATTCCATTTATTTTCAAACAGAGGACAAGGATTTATTCAGAAAATCATGATCATTTTTTGATATAGTTGAGCTATAAATTTTTTTCTAAGTGGCTTCCTTAGGTTTTCTAAGTGCCTAAGTGGTTCCATTTTTTGTTCTGAATTATAAAGCTTATTGTTTAACACAAGGAATTAACCCATATCGGTGACACCTCCTTGCAAAACAGGTTATTTGAAGTCTGCGGTAAGATTTCACAAACAAATCAAATCACCCCTCTCTTTAGGGAGGTCATATTCGGAAGTTCTATTATTTCGTAAGAGAGGGGAAGGGGGTGAGTTCCCCGAAATGCATATCCACCCCGGAGGGATGTGATGATTGACGTTTAATTAAATTAATCTTTAAGCCTTTAATATAAAAAAGCGGCCTGACAGCATCAGGCCGCTTTTTATATTTGTTTAAATCGCAAAACCGAGTTTTGCAAACACCCCGACGTAGGTACAACCTACGCCGAACAAGTTCACTTTTTTATTATTTTTCAAAAGCTGTGCATAAGGAAAAGTTTTGTTAGACATGAGTACAACCTACGCCGAACAAGTTTACTTTTTTATATTATTGTGATTTAACTTTTTCCACAAGCAATGCTTGTGGAAAAAAAAATAGTTGTTCGGCGTAGGTTGTACCTACGTCGGAGCGTTTGCAAATTTCAGATTTGCGTCCACGAAATCATAATTGGATATTTTATGTTTTATTGATTATTTTGAATCTCAATGCATATATTGGATCTAAATGCAAAAGGATATAAAAGAACAATTCGACAGAGGAAGACTTAAGCTAAGTAGTTGGGAAAAAATATCTCATTATTGGTTTATAGGGCCAATACTTGTAATGTCATGGTTTGCCTGGTATCCTGAAATATTTGATCATGCGGTTGCCACCGCGTTTCCTATTGGCACTCTTTTAATCTTTGCATTAATTCTATTTTTTATTTACCGGCAATACTCAGTTCTGAAATTTAAACAATATGCTATCAAACATACAGCAACCCATTTCCAGGAAGCCGCAAAAGCTACTGCGATGGAACTGGATTGGCATATAGAAGTATTAGATGAATCTCTGTTAAGAGCTAAAAGAAATGACCTAAGCTGGAGTTGGGTGGGAACAAGGATAACCATCATAAGGAAGGATGATATCATATTTGAAAACAGCATTGTGGAACCTGCTATAGGATCTCATCCATTTTCATTTGGCAGAAATACCAGGAACCTGGAGTACTTTAATTCAAATCTGATCGATGCTGTCAAAGGGGAAAATGTAATACACAATGCTGAACTGGCTGTAAAAGAAGCTGAGGACGAACTCGAGAATGAGCCTGAGTGGAATCTTAAGAACATCATGAAAAGGGTGTTCATTTATGTAATCATCTCAGTGATGATGACCGTGAGTATTCTGGCGCTGATGGAACAACAAATCAATCCGAAAATTAAGTACGTTCCGTTAATCTGCATTGCTTATATTATAGCGGATATCAGTATATTATTAAAAAAACGGAAGGGGAAAAAAGCCTGAGTTTAGCGCAAATGTATTGAATCGACATAGGCTATAAATTTTGTAGTAATGTGTAAGCATAAAATCATTCAATGCATATGAAATATTTACAATTATGGTTATTGTTTTCTGTTTGTAATAATGCATTTGGACAAGAGAATGTCAGCAGCTCTTCGTTCGATCTGAAATAAAGCATACTGCATGGTCAGGCACAATGCAGTGGCTTCCTCTTCCGTTTCCGCACACACGGTCATCACTGCCAGGTTTGTTTTTGGATTATAATTTGATTCCTGATTTTGTGATAGGATACCTAACGATTGTTCCGGATTGATGAAATGAGCAAAGGAAAAGGGCACACCCAGTTTTGAAGCAAGTGCTGCACTTTCAGCACCGGAACTTAATATCCACACATCAGGTTTAGTCAATACCCGCGGATGTGCGGCAATCGCCTTGGCATCAAAATAAATGGAAGACCGGTCGGATAAAAAATCATTCAATAAGGTGAATGCATCTTCAAAACTTTTATTGTCGATAGAGTAACCCGGATTAAGCAATTGAGCGGTCACCGGATCACCTCCTGTAGATCGTCCGATACCGATATCTATTCTTTCCGGAAAAAATACAACTAACGTCCGTATCCATTCCGCGACTTTCAACGGAGAAAAATTTGGTAAAAGTATACCTCCTGAACCCACATGTATCTTTGAAGTCATCCCGGCAATCCTGCACATCAGTAATTCAGGAGAGGTATTGGATAATCCTTCGTGATTATGATGTTCGGATACCCAAATTCGATTGTATCCTAACCTGTCAGCGGCAATAGCTACTTCAATAGTCTCATGAATGGCTTCTGCATCGGTCCCATTTTTTTTGCGCGGAGAAAGGTCCAGGATGCCCAGTCGTATTTTGTGCATAAAAACGATACATTAAACCCCTTTTAGTTTGGATCGGATGAAATTAAAATATTTCGGGTCTTCACCTTCGAATAGTTCTTCGCCTCCGCTCATGTAAGCCCGGGTCAACTCATCGAGTGCGCGATCCATATTTCCCAGTTCATATTGTGTCTGACCCAGGCGCAAATGAATGAATTCATTGCCGATCCCACCCGGACAATACATAGCCGACGTGAGATAATAATGAGCTGCTTCAAATTCATTCAAAAGAAACTTACAATCTCCAAGTGATGCAAATATCCATGTTGACGTTTCCCATTTTTCGATGGGCTCAGGTACCAGCTTAAGCGCTTCCAGGTAATAGTCAAATGCTTTTTCGTATTGCTCTGATTCTGTCTGTTCATTTCCTAAATCACACAGATCTGTTATCTGCTTGTACAATTTTTTATCAAGTTCTTCTGCCATAGCGAAATGATATGATTTGCCTGAACGGTAATATATGGAAATTTGACTTTCACGAGATAAGTTACCATGTCCCGGTGAAACCTTTGGGCTGGACATAGGTCTGACCTAATTTTGCGCCGTTGGATGAATTTAATGGTCCATATTCTAATTCGTAATTATGTGGATCAAGCATGAATGTTCTGGCTTCCTTGGATTTTGCTCCAAACTTGTATAACGGCTTACCACCAAAATATTTTGAGTCACCTGAATTCCAGACAGAGACTGCATCCAGAATATGACCCATATGAATATTTCTATCTAATGGCTGCCAGACACGCGGACCTCCTAATTTCATCCGGACTTTTACTTGTTTTTTTCCACCTTTAATCCTTGCTATACCTTTGAGTTCCATCCGTTGGAATACCGTTCTTCCGGTTTTCGTATTTTTTCCCGGTGTCTTTCCCAAAGCCCGTAATCTTTTGGATGGCGTTTTGCATGGATTGTGTACAACTACTTTTTCTTTTCCAATTGTGTAGTTGTGTGTTCCTTCAACTTCAAAATTATAAACTGTGGTAGTTGTATCCGGAAGAGGGATTAAGAAAGTCACCATTTCTGATGCGTCTCTCCGGATCTCTTCAGGTGGATAGTAGGTATCGTCAAAATGTTGAAGGCGGGTTCCTACTGTCATAAACTGTGCTTCAATAAATACATCATCACTTGTCAAAAACGGATGTTCCGGAGTAGCATACACCGTATCACAACATCCGATTCCTATGACGATCAAACCCGTAGCAACCCGTCGGAATATTTGTGAAACAGGACTGAATACATACTGATCACGTTCAAGATCATAGGATAAGACTTCGTCACCTACCTGAATGTTTTCAATCGGAACTTCACCTGCAGAAGATGTCACAGATGTGCCTTGCACAAGCGAAAGTGGACATACTTCAAAAAGATTATCAACACTGTTTACGCGGCTGGATTTACTTCCCGCAGTCACTCCCGAATCTCCTCCCTTCGCTGCAGCCCTGGCACCTTTTCCAAATCTACCGATCAGCGCAGCACCAAAAGTCACCAGGTCGATACCCAGCATGATTCCGTTTGATAAACTCGGATCGGAAGCAAAGACTCCTGCATCGACACCGACAATCGCAATATCTGCTGTAAAGGCAATGGTGCCGGCACTTAATCCGGCTACGGTAACAGACTGAGCACTGACAACTCCAAAAGCAGCAAGGGCCGCACCTCCGGTCGCTACAACAGCCACACCTGTTATCGCACCACTGATGATTCCTATCCAGGTGTCTGCAGAGTCCCATTCCCATTCAGCCGGATTCAATGTGCCATTGGCTAAAGCTGCACCTGCATAAGCAAAAACAATCGCAGCTACGATCAGTGCAATTTCAAAAAAGAGACTGCCATCCGGATCTGTTCCGGAGATCGGGTTATTATCGCCATACAAATACGGACTGAAATATTGGTTGCCTGGATCGGGGCTGATAAACCTTCCAATATGTGCATCATAGTACCGTGTGCCGAAGTATTGCAGGCCGGTATATTCATCTAACTCTTTACCGGTAAATTTTCCTCTGAAATTATTTACACCGGTACTTTTCTCTTTTGCAAGTTTTCCAAAAGAAGAATACAACAAGCTGTTTGCCAATCCCCCGGTAGGGTCTGTCAGCATGAGATTACTACCGACCTGGTTTTGATGGAAATATCGTATTTCTCCTTTTTCAGGAACACCCGGACCATTTGGACCCGGAGTCATACCCAATGGAGATTGTGCTACCAATGGCTCCATCACCATGGTCAGACAGGCGATCAGCATCAGGCTGTATCTGATAGAGCTGACAGGTCTGAAAGGTGTACGCCAGGACCTGGATTTTTTACGCTGACGAATTATTAAACTGAATTGCCAAATGAATATGGTTGCTAATCCAAGAATAAACAGATACCTGTCAAAGTTTTTCATTTCATTCAACAACCCTCCAATGAAAATTGAAAACCATCCGGGATCTACGGAACCACGTAATACCTGTTCCATATTTCCTTTCTTCAAAAGTTTTACGGAAGCAGCATCACGTGTAGAGGCATAGAGGACACCCTGGTCATCGTGACAATACGTGGTGTATAAAAGCTGACCCGAGGAAAGACGTACGGCTTCATAAAATTCAGAAATATAATATGTGACTACCCCGTCAGGATCACGTTTGATCACACGTTCATTATTCCCATTGTAGGTATAAGAGCTGAGAAGGCCTTCATTTGCGAGAGAAACTGAATTTAGATTTCCATCTACACTGAAATCATAAGCGAAAGTGAGGTTTGCTTTTTTTCCAAGGCTATCACGCTTTATAAATTTACTTATGAGGTTTCCGGTTTTGGAATAGGCAAACCGGAACAGAGTGGTATCATTTCTCGTGATGCTGTCAAGCTGATGTTTTTTCTGAGATGAATAGTGATATATTTCTGTATTAAGCGAAGTACGATTACCTGCAGGATCATAATTCATATGTTCATTGCCTGTTCCGGAAGAAGAAGCTGTGAGTCGACCTGATTGAGCATATTGGTAGGAACCGGATTGATCTACCTCTTTCACCGGGCGATTGTCAGTTATCGTATTTATTACATTTGCATTGTTCCATTGATAGGAAATATCTCCATGGTAATACTGGCTTTTTTTAGTCTGCGTTTGACGTATTCTTCCGGCCAGATCATATTGAAAATTTGATTCCACCCGGTTGCCAAATTTTATTTTCAGTATTTCTCCTGAAGCATTATAAGAAGGATAAGAAGTCAGTGTATCCTGATTGAGCAGCACATGAGAATAGTTACCGGCATAATCATATTTGTAAGTTAAGATCGCGTTGTCCGGGTAAACTGATTTATATAACCTGTCCTGCGGATCAAAAGCAAAACCCTGAATAAACGTTTGATTCAATTCTTTAAAGAAAGTGCTCTTCTGGTATGGATCACCTGTATTCGCATAAGCATAGGTATACCTGACATCCCTGGTGCTGTTAGAAGACAGCTGTCCAAGTCCATTCGGTGAAATTGTGAGATCATCATATATGTAAGATGAAATCGTATCTTCTGGTCCTCCTGTCGGACGTTGCATCTGATAAAGCGGCCTTGCCAAATCATCATATTCCCATCGCAGCGTACCTTTCGCCGTGATATTTTGTATTTGCAATTCATTTTTATCAAAAACGAAATACGTAGTATCGGTCTCCGCCTGGAATTGTTTAATGATCTGTCCTGTGGAATTATGATAATAATATGTAGGTTGACCCAAAGGATCAATCACTTTGTACAATCGTTCCAATTGATCATAGGAATAGCTTGTTTCTCCAAACTCTCCACCAGGCTGGCCCGGCGTTGTATAGGGACCGGAATTGCTAATTACATTTCCTGTGTAATCATAGATCTCCTTATAGTAAACCACTTCGCTATTAGATACCGGAGATGGTTTTTTGATATAGACGATTAAGCTGTTAAGCGGATCATATAGATATTCTTCCGATAGCAGTAATTGACCTGATCCATTGGGTGCACTGGATTCGATTTTTTGAAGCTGACCATGAGGGTAATAGCTTTGTTGTGTGAAGCTGACCGAATCAGGTGGCGCGTTTTGATAGCGGGGAGCATATTGCCTGTATACCTGGCCTTTCAGATTGTATTCGATCGTTTCAATAATATTATTTGCCGGGCCTGTTCCATTGACTTCAGTGGTCACTTCCCGATCCATTCCATCATAATATGTTTTTGTAAAAGCCCAGTTTGCAGTCGGCACGTTTCCATCCTGCCATGAATTCGGTGATTGAGTTAATATATAATATCCAACACCGGCTTTTCCTTCCAGGTAGGATGAAACTGATAGATTGATCAGGGTTTTATCATCTGGGTTAGTCCCTTGTATAATGAGCACGCGGCCAAAACCATCAATCCCATTATCAGGTATGTTCATGATCAGATTTCCATTGGGATCCAGATCAGAAATTTTCAAGCCCCAACGCGGGTCGTTCGTGAATCTGGCATGTAGTGATGGTGATGCAGGATTGTCAGGTGATCCCGGTGTATTTATTGACTCAACGATGAATGTGTGAAACACATTATCGAAAATAGTACGTGTGACAATCGGTGAATTGCCCTGGTTAGGCGCATAGGTCTTTGCAATTGTATTTCCATAAGGATCAAAGGTCAGTTGTCCTGCCACCCAAAAAGAATTCTTCAACCCATTGTCATTCATATAACCACTGTCGATGGTCATATTCATATTCACATCATAACCCATGCGCTTCCAATAGAGATCATTGGATGTCCATGTATTCCAGTCCGGATTGAGATTCGTTTTCAAGCCTTTTTCTGCAACCGGGAAATAGGATTTCCACCACTCCTGGCTATTTGGATCGGCCACACGGTATTTGAAGTTTGTATATACCTCATCACCGGCAACTGCAATATCTCCCAGGTCATCAATCCGGACTACGTTGTTATGTTGATCATCATAATTGAATTTCTTCTCAAGGGAGTAGTTAAAGTTACCATTCGTATAATGTTCCATCCTGTAAGCAGAATTCCAGACCATCTGCACAGAGGAATAAGGAATAGAGTCGTGCTGATACGTATAAATTTCCTTGCCTAGTATTTTATCAGGGTTTCCGCTTGCATGTATGATTTTGCTTTCCACTGTTCCGGCAAAAGGAAAGGTCATCGCATAAGATGTCTTTATGACCAGGTCTCTCTGATCATCCTTTGTGGAAATACTTTGAAAGCCCAGGAAACCATTGAAATTATTAATGACGGCACCGGAATATTTTACGGAGAATGCCAATACCGATGTTGGGTTCACTTTTTTCTCCAATGCACGGTAATCACTGACTACATAAGTTGCAAATTGTGCCGTGTAGTATGGATAGGATACCGGTGTCCCCTTATCATAAATGGAACTATTGGTAAGGGGCAAATAATTGATCTCAATCACCTTCCCTATACCATCTGTGATGGACCTGATAAGATCCGGTTGGTTGTTTTTATCATCGAACTTATATGCAACCAGCATGGGAAGTTTCGTAAATCCTTCCTTAATGCCCGCCACATCAATAAGGCCATCGCCATTGAAATCCGTAACCATTCTTTCGACACCATCCGTATTGATCGCATTGGCTAAATCCGGGCTGATCTGAATTTGCTTGTAGATATACTTTCCCTGCGACTGGGAGATCATGGATGGAACGGATTTCAGACCTGTCTGGAAAGCCATGATATCTGTAATCCCGTCTCCATTAATATCGCCAAGTACTTTTTCAGATCGCTTGCTGGTGAAATACTCGGCATCCACTAAAGGAAGCTTTACAAAATAATCCTGAAAGGCACCATTTCCCAGGGAATACAATACGGGAATCGTCTTACCACCTTCAATAAATAAGCTAAGGTCTACGATGCCATCACCATTAAAATCACCCGTGATCCGTTCTGTATTTGGTGAATTGACGAGTTGACTTACACTCGCCGGATATCGTTCAAGCGAAGCTGTAAATTCACCTTTACCGTCTGAATAAATAGCAGGCATGCTTTGGTAGCCCTGGCTAAAAGTAATTACATCTGTTAATCCATCGCCATTAAAATCTCCCGAAGCGTGCCTTGCTCCGGCAGGATTAAAATAGGGTGCTACCGTCGATGGTAATTTCACCACCTTTCCGGTAAATTCTCCTCCCTGCTGAGCCATTAATACAGGAACAGATTGATAACCGGTCTTAAATCCAAGTATATCTACGAGTCCGTCACCATTGACATCCCCTGATATTTTTTCTACATCGGATTGATTAAAGAGCGTATTGAAATCTTTGGGAAGCTGTTTTGTGGTCCCTTCGAATTTCCCAAAGTCAGTTGCATAAATAATGGCAACTGTACTTTTGGCTTTTTCAAAAAAGAGCAGATCTGTTTTTCCATCTCCATTGTAATCCGCCGCGATGGTAGTGACATTGGGATTATTGAGATAGCCTGCATAGCCGGATGGTACAGCTGCATTGATGATCTCGAAGGCACCTGATGCATTGCTATAGATAAATGGCATCACGGGATTATTTTGCCTCATGAGGAGAATGTCTACTTTTCCGTTTCCATCGAAATCTGCTTTTACTTTTTCAACATCTTTCACCAGGTAGTTTGCAAAACCAGGAGGCAGGGTAGTTAACATTTCAGCGAAAGGTTTGTCCGGATCAAGAGATGTAAGATCCATGGTTGTAGCAGGAAGACAAGTCCCCTGGGCATCGCAAAGGCCGATCGACGTGATGACGGATCGTTGTGAGCTTATGCTGTACTTGTATCCGATCGAATAGTTCGAAACGAGATTTTGAGGTGCATTTATATTTTGTGCATCGCCATCCAGGTCTACATACGTTTTAATGCTTTTCATCCGCTGCCCGCATGAGAACTTAAGACCAAGTAAAAAATTGAGTATGGTATCCTGGCGTGTTTCGTATTCGAAATGGATCCTGCGTTGTGGAAGCAGGTTAGTGGATGCATTACCTGTATAGTTAATCTCTTCCGGCACAAAAAAGCCATCCGCGAAATCCTGGTGATATTTTACAGTTACATAATTTTTATTGGCGTCGGTCACCTGGTTAGCGGCCCACATCGTTACGGCAGGACTTCCTGCAGGTTGTATCCTGGAATTATCCGTCTGTGCAAAATCAATTGTACTTCCGTCCTTCATTGCGGCTTTAAAAGAACAGGGACCATTTCCGCAAACCCCAATGGAATATACTTTTGTTCCGGATTCTATTTCTGTCCGGTACTCAGTGCCTTCCCTGCCATATGCTGCAGCCCTTTCGGCGCGTGTTGACAATACTTTTCCTTGCTTGTCTTTATATGCAATGAGACGTTGTCCGTTGATGGCAAAGCGGTCATTATAGGTTAAGGTTATGCCACTGCTGATGCCATCCTCCTGGATATTTCTCCCTGTCCGTGTGATGACACTCAGGCCATTCAACTGCCAGCCATATCCCAATATTCCATTGCTTCCGGAGTTGGAATATGAAAGTGATATTTCAGGTTGCACATCATTCGTTCCGGGAGGAACTTCCAGCTCAATGGAATATTGCGGATCACCGGTTGCAGCAAGCTCAAATTCACCAGGTAAATAACCCACGGCAGATGAAGCGGCGGTTTGCCGGATATAGGAAAGATCTTTTACGTGACCGGTTTTCCGGATCAAGACCCAGCTTCCAATGATCAATACCAGGAGTGCAATGACACCCAGCTTAATGAATGGCTTTATGGTTTGGTTTCCTTTTAATATTGCTTTCATAATCCATATTTATTATAGTAATCCGATACATTCAAATCATTGAAGAGGCTGTCCTGATCAACATTGAAAATTTAATATTCATGTTGAAAGAAAAAGTTCAGATGGATATCCATAGGTACATATCTTATCTGAAAAATGAAATCACGATATCATCACTGAAGATGGATGCAGACAATTAAAAAATTTATGCAAGACATACGTCTTAACTGGAAACAAAAAATTTATTTTAGAGACAACACTTCCATTTATAACAGCCAATTGCCAATCACACAATCATCACATTTTGTACAAGCGGTCATATATGAATATACAAACGGCTTCATATGGGTCTTTTATCCAGGCTGTCAAAAGCATCTTTAATCAAAAAGGCCTTTCCAAAAAATGATTTCGCGAAATGGCCAGCATGTCATTGAGCTGTTGCGTTCCTGTCTCTTCGCCAAGTACATCTCTTTGTACTGAAGATGTTTCGACTAAAATAGACTTAGCGGAATCCCTGCTGAGGCAAAGCATGATCTCTAAAGCCGCAATCCGTTTAAAATTTTCTCCCACAGGAATATCATAGTAAGTCTGGTAGAGGTAATTTTTAATCTTATCCGTGATCGTATAGAAGTTTTGCCACGATTGGGCACCGATCAGTAAAGACTGGAAGGCTGCGAGTGCTTCTTCGCACATTTCAATTTCAGCGGAACTTAAATGCTCTTTTAATGCTGTGAAAGTGCTGCCAGCAAATCTTAACGCTAACAAATGCGCCAGAGGGGGTGAAAAAAAATCCCCCTCCTGTATCGCCTGGACTTTTTCATCATCCGGGATCGGCAATTTTGAAAGCTCTTCCATATTGAGAACCTGCTTATCGCCAAATAGCTCTTTCACTTTGACATAAGGATACCTTGCGCATCCGATGGCCAAAAACATATGTCGCCTATCAATCGTTTGCTCGAGTGAACTGTCCTGCATATTATTTAAATGATGGGCTTGGTCTGTGTAATGGTTACATCAACTGTGACTGAATTACCTGATATCGGTACTTTACCACCTGTCGTGTCGTAATATGTTGATCCGCCGGTCAGATTGCCGCTGTTTGCTTCGGAATAAGGAATTTCAAATTTGAGCGTGTACACGGTATCATCCGGGTCAGTCCCTTTGTAGACTACGGAGCCTCCTACCCCTGTGGCAGTGCATGCCCTGCCGGATGCTTTAAAGGTCACTTTAATACTGTCGCCTGCATTGGCAACTTTAATTTCATTGGGAGGGTCGGATTGCCATTTTCCGGAAGAAAGATCCTGGCTTTGGAGGATGAGTTTAGCCACGGATGTAACATTCGGGTTCACTTTGAATGTTAAGTTGTACGTAATGTTTCTGTTCTCTGCCATAATAGTTGGATAGTTGGTTTGATTAATTAAAAATTATAAAATCGAGTAAGGATAAATGACTCTATTGCTCTTTGGGTGAACAAATATTTAATAACATTATCAGTCAGCTCACGAGCTGATTATCAAAATCTCATACCGCAATTCATTTCTTTACACCTTGAAAACGATCGTATTGAAATCTGGCAAGGCAATTGAACTTAGTAAAAATGTATTCTTCACTTAGGATTGATAAACTTTAAAAGTATTATTTGGATACCAGGTCCTAATTTCCCTTCTATAACAATGATTACGTGAATTAAAAATGAAGTTAGAAAAGAATAATTGAACTGACAAAACTATTTTTAAAATTATTTTAAAGCTATGGTTCTAAGTTGCTAAAATGTGAAACGCAAAACCGGGTTTTGCATACATCCCGACGTAGGCTCAGCCTACGCCGGCATTGTACCCATGTCGGAGCGTTTGCAAATTTCAGATTTGAAACGACGAAAATCAACATTGCATTTGATAACCTCTCTTATTAAAGAATCTTTTGGTAGAAATAAATTCTCCGAGAGAGGGGCGGTAAGATTTCACAAACAAATCAAATCACCCCGCTATTTAGGGAGATTATTTTCGTATGTCTTGGCATTTCGTAAGAGAGGGGAAGGGGGAGAGTTCCAGAGAAATCTAATCACCCCTCTCTTCAGAGAGATCATTTTCGGAAGTACAATTATTTCGGAAGAGAGGGAAAGGGGGAGAGTTCTCAATCCTTCACACACCGACACGAAAACCCAATATCCCTTATACTCTTAAACTGCGAAAGCCCAATCAGATTAGCCGACTCTCCTGTGTTTCTTACTGCTTTATCACCTGTACCGATTTCAATCATGGTAGGTGATCCGTCAAGCAATGTAGCTGACCAGAACCGCGCATACTTTCCTTTATTTCCAAATGCATTGTATTGCGTTGATCCTTCAAGCCATGAATAATATTCTCCGGCAGGAACTGCACCAAAAGTCGTTTCATCCGGAAGATTAGAACTCGGCCATAGTATGCTTGATGCAGCCTTGGCATTTTTTCCAAACAAATTCAGCCCGCCCAATTCACTAATCAGAATATTCCATTCTCCATTCGAAGGAAGATGCCATCCATTCGGACAAATATTATCCTGTGCTTCATCAAATGTGTACAGCCTGCCAAATATCAGGTTCTCATCTGTATTCGCATTGTTATACCACTTGCCTATAGCGCCACCATTCGTATATCGAAGATTTTCTGCCATCCAGGTTACACCTCCGATGTCAGTCATGCAATATTCATTACCATCCCTGCCATCTATAAATTTATCAGAGCAATTTCCTACCAATGATGGATCCACATAGATATCTTCCAGGTAACAACCATAATTACCCACATCAACTATTGCAATCTTATTGACAAGCTGTGAAGAAGAAGGCAGATCTATTGTGTTCGTTTGATCGTAGCCATACACCTGGTCTGAAACCAATTCATCATTGGCATACACCTGGTACCCAAGGCCATGATTTCCGCCTGATGTAATGCTGATGTCGACAAGGCCACCACTATAGGTAATCGATGCATCCGGAAATGCATCACATGTATTGAGGTTGGTGATATTCCACTGGTTTGACTGGTATTCATAATCATCAGAACTATATCCGGTGGATAAAAAACCATCGAAAAGATTAAAATCGATTCCTACATTAAATCCTACCCCCTGCTTAGCATCAAAAGAAATGCGTGGCTGACGATCATCAAATGTACCCCGATGTAAAAAAACAAAGTCAGTGTACATATACGCATTCATTGCCAATTTAAGTTCGATAGCGTCGCTTGCACCGGACTCATAGAGACCGGTTGGTGCAACAATAAATTCTATGCCTACAGTCGGCTTGAATGAACCAGAAAGATTATCCACTGTTGGCAACGTAAATAGCGGACTGATCGCAGGATTAGGCAGATCACGCCAGAATAATGAGGATGTAGTATTGTCATATCCGCAACTCGTATTGAACGGGCCGATTTCCGAACCAACTATAGGGGATGTAAATGAGCCTTCAAAACTTGCATTAGCACTTAAATTCGGACTGAAATATAAAGTGAGAAAATTAGCATAAGGAATCTGTGCAATAGCTATTGGATCCACCTCTGCTGAAAATCCTGCATTACCTGAGATATTAGCTGTTACCTGGCCTTCAAGCTTGAGGTAAAAATTACTTAAATACAACCTGATATACGGACCCGTCGCATATTGAGGATCATTTTCATCCCACCTGTATTCAAGACCAAAATTGGAATACCTGCCTGTGAGTGAAATCTGTGGATCAAGTGATCCATTGAAGCTCCAATCCACACCACCAAAATCTCCTTCAAAACCAATCGTCTCTTCCCATGGTGAACGTGATACGATCGTAAGTTTATCTGTACGACTATCAATGACCCATGAAGAAAAAGCTTGTGTCATTTGAGCCGTCTCAGTAGTGAATTCAATTTGTCCGCCAGCGTTAGAAATAGATGTCACCTTGCGGATGAAAGATTTTTCGGCACCAAGTGGATTTACAATGATGTCATTAACCTTGACAGAATTTGCAAAAGAAGAATTCGCATCATAAATAACTTTGTCCGATGTCACAGATTTCACTTCCTGCTGATTATCAAAGTTCATGCTTTTGGTTCCTGTACGCAATTCGAGCGTATTATCCTTTGGAAGTTCAGGATCCCTGTAATCATTCGGATCAACATATTCATTCGTACATGTGGTCAGGAAGAAACCAATGACACATATGAGCAGTAGAAAAGGATTTTTCATCGGGATGCAATTTGGGTGGTGATTTCATTACTGAACGGACTAGTGCGTCCATCAGCAGTAGTCATCCTTACTCTGTACCTGAATATAAGATCGGATGGAATTTTTTCTGAGAAAGAATACGTTTCTGCAACTGCATGCTTTGTGTAGCTTCCGGTATCATTGGCCCTATAGACATTGAATTTCATGGAAAAATCCGGATGGGTCATGAGGATGGAAAGCGTCATGACATTTCCATCCACCGTATAAGATATCACGGGGGTTTCAAGTTGTGCTGGTAATGCTGTGAGAACAATGTCTTTGACCACATTGCTTTCGTGGCCTGATTTGTCAATAGCCAGAATGCGATAGGTGTACTGATGTTCTGCTACTACATTTTTATCAAGATAGGAGGATGGTATTTGTGTAAACGTTTCAATCGTTTTCCATTCACCTTCGGTTTCTTTCCGGCGTAATTCATGTCTTACAACATCTCTTGAGCTTGAAGGAAGAATTGTCAACCGGATGCCTTCCTGCATGACCCTGTAATCTCCGATCAATGCCGGTGCCGGTGGGATGACATCAGGCCTGTCCACTTCCACAATCTCTGATGGCTGGCTGATCATATAATCATCATCAACAGCTGCTACACGATAGTATCTTTTTTCATTGAGCAAATGCATGTCAATACTATCCACATATACAGTCGATCGGTATATCTGTGCATTAAGCTTGATAAAATTTCTTTGCTTACCATCTGCTGCATAAATATTGTACCCGATGACATCTTTCTCCGGATGATCATCCCACTGAATAAATATCCTGCCTGTGGTATCCGCTAAAGCGTGTGGCTTTACCGGAGCTGCAGGAGGAATGAGATCATATACTTTGGTGTAGACAGGTTGGGAGAAACTTTCATTTCCGGCCGTATCAACAGCGATCAAGCGGTATTTATAAACTCCTTCAATATTTACACTGTCCTTTTGAGAATGCATGGTTGCTTTTGCCCAATTCCGAATGACCACGGTTTCATTTGCAAAGCTGCGTTCAAGATTGTACATCTTCACATCTCCAGGATTGGGATGTGTCCAGGATAAAAGTTTAGAATGATGGGTAAGTGATGTGTCAGCAGTCAGTGAAGCTTCGGCTGGTGCTGTGCGATCCCTGCCCATGGCAACAAGTGACTCTGAAGGTTTACTTTCATCGCCGAAAGCATCCAGGCCAATGACACGGTAGTATTTCTTCTTATAATTTTCAGTAGCCACCGCATATGCATAATAGCGCAATGGTTCCTTGATGCTGACATCAGTCATCTGCACATAAGGAATGCTATTCATCCTTGTGAAGGATTTACTATCAGTTGATTGTTCTATCCAGTAGGCAGAGAAGTGATAGTCATGCAATTTCTTTTCCCATGTGATGGTCACCAGGGAATCCCCTTCAGAAATATTAAAAATGACCGGTACGAAATTCTTCTTTACGGCAAAAGCAACCTTATAATCTGAAGCGGTATTGCCATGCGTAGTTACCTTATATGCATATGTTATTTTTGGTTTTAGATTATTGTCAACATACCGAAGACCCGCTGCTGTAGCTGCTGCAGCATCTCTGTCAGCTGCAAAATGTACAAGCGACCACCTGTTGTAAAAATTATCCGTTCGCTCCAGTACGCTTGCATAATCTTTAAACAATGTATTGTCCCAATGCCTGTACATATTTTCGAGGACAACCACCAGCATATCCTGATGACTGGAAACAGCTGCTAAGGATTCAATCTTTGAAGAATCCCATGGCATGATCTCTGCGATTTTTTCATAATCTCCTTTGTTGGTCACATCCCTTCTCCACAAAGTCACAGGATGATAACATTGATGATACCAAAGCTGCGGATGATCATAGCCCCACCGGATCACCGTCGAATCACCATAGTATTTGTAATCAATATGAACATCACCGGCCAACAAAAGGCTATCATTATTCACTGTAGCATCTGTGCTTTGAGCATAACTGACAAAAGGTAGGAGGGTGATCAAAAGTCCTATTGTCAGATAGATATGTATTCTTTTTCTGGTCATGATATCAATTGTTGAAATTCATATTTCGAGTGGTTCCGATTTCAGAGCCACCGGATTCAAATGATTTGTTAGCTCTGAAGCGAACCGTATTTGAAAATCCATTGGCACCAGGTCCATTGATCAGGCTGCTGTTGATGATGGCATTGGTGACATTCTCCAGATCCTCAATAAGCTGATTTACCTCATATGCAGAGAGCGTTTGATCATAATGCAGACTGTGATAGGTGAAATTTCCATTGACTGCGTGGTCAATCCATTCTTCACCAAAATCTGCATAGGTCTGTGCATCATCAAGAATGTCTTCTGTTACATAATATTTGACACTGAATAGATTGGAAGGTGTCTGTACAGCAAACATTGCGTTCCCCATTTCAGTACCGACATAACCATCATCTTCATCATTATCCATCAGAATGGTAGCACGGATGGCATGCTCATTGAGCGATTGATGTACGTCATCTACATGGTACCAGTCATAGTTAGTATGAATGAGGATAGGGAAATCTAATGGGACATGCTCTTCTTCACTACCACCGTCACCTGATTCGCCTCCTCCATTGATACCTCCGTCATCTGAATTATCAGCACCCAGATCATGAGCAACTTGTACATCTATATCCGCCTCAATGTCCGGCGCACCCTCAGATTCAAGACCTGATGGTTCACCGGCATATTGATCCCTGTATGTCTGTGCAAAATTTCCAAGTTTCGGTTTAGACAGATTGTTGTGGAATGGTGCAGTGAACGGATCTGATATAATGACGCGTGGAGGTGCTGAATATTCATGATCATCGATCCAGCCATCGATGTCATAAATATCAAATCCTTCGAAGTCATCGAAGTCCAGGCGCTGATATCCATTATGCACTTCCATATCTACAGTCGCATCTTCCATTTTATCATTCAATGTATTGTAACGACTGGTCTCAAATTCGAATGCATGTAGTAATACCTCACCCGGATTCACAGCTGTCAAAGGTGAAATTTCCGGCAATTCAGGTTCGACCTGGTATTGAAAATTTAAGCTATCTGTATTTGCACTGGCCAATAAGTTCTGATCGATGATCAACTTCCTGCTACTCATCATAAACAAAGGATTCTCGATGCGTTGCTTCCTGACGATCTGAATGATGTAATGCTTGTTGTTATCAAGAACAGGTTTGTCCCAATGTAACTTCATTTCACCCACATTGTAGGTAACCCGTTTTCTGAATAATTCTTCACCATTGTTATCCTTGAATAAGGCGAAGTAGTCATACTCTTTGCCATAGATATCCGTCTCATAATAATATACACCTTCCAGTCTGCTCTTGGCATGTACATACAAGTCACCATTCATTTCATTCTGAAGAAAAAACTTTTGGTTTGTGAGTGGTTTTGTCTTACCAATTTCATCTGCAGGGATCTGTAAAGGAGCTGCGTCTGTCTTAAATGTGAAATCAAAGGATTCTTCCCAGTTTTCCCCGTCTATTTTTACGGTTCTCCAACTATTATTTTTATATTCTTCTGCAGTGACTTTGATCTTCATGCGGTATTGTTTCCTTTCCTGATCCCCATTGATACCACATAAAGGATTAAATGGATCATAGACGGCAGAGCGTCCATCCTCGGCGATCAGTGGATATCTGGTGTCGCGCTCAGCGGATTTGCAATTGTCACAATCTTTGTTGATATTAAAATTACTTTCCACAAGCTTTGGCCTGATCTGTTGTGTTTGACCATTTACATCAGGTATATAAAGGATCTCATTGATGGGTACTGTAAATGATACAGTCGGATTCACGAATGCAGCGATATTCCTGTTCTCTACTTCATTTGGATAATATTCTGCGATGATAGGGAAATCAAACGGACTTGTCACTGGAGGTATGCATTTGTTACCCACCGAAATCATCATCCGAGTGCTTCCTTTGATCGTTCCTCCCAGCAAATTATATTGCAATGTTGCACGTCCGTCAAGCCACATAGGTTTTGGACCACCGGCACTGCACATCATAGCAGCAAGGAGCTGAATGATCTTGATATCAATTTCTTTTCCGAATATTTTTCCTTTTACACCAATAGCACCTTCTAATCCTGTATATGCACGACCTGTACCATACCAACCATTGACACCCGGATTGTTCACGACTCCATTTGATGTATAACATGACTGTCCGTTCATATTGACCATCATAATATCCAGGCCTGCAAACATGGTCAAGCTCGCATAGAAAATGGCATGTATTTCACAAAACGCAGTAGCATGTGCACCAAACACAACACCGTGACCAGTGGATGCATTTGCAGGATCCCGATCATCTTCCTGATTGCCTCCGGAAAAACTTCCTTCATCCGTTGACTTTAATCCAAAGAGCTTTGATACTTCACCTGGTGGATCAGGCAGATAAGTTGGAATATTCTGACCGATCATCGCATAAATGGATGCTGAGAAACCGGCATCGATACCGAGATTATTACCATTGGATTTATTCTCAGTTAGATTAAAACCGGGAAGATCAAATACAACACCTCCGTAATCATTTTGGTAAGGATTGCCCGCATTGAAAAACCAAAACATGTGATCATCATCACTATTGCTGGGTTCTCCGGGAAAGAAGTCTTCATCTCCTATTGCAAAGGCTGTATTGATCAAAGCGTTATCCTCACCTGCTCCATATAACACACCATTGATGATATTGGCCTTTATTGTATTCGTACCCATGAAAGCCACTTTAGGCGGGTTATTCCCATTGTCCATAAATGTCAATGTATTCATGGAAGAACCATAAATACGCGCATCAGAACGTTGCGCATACTCAAGGGCAAGCGCCCAGAAATTTCCACCAAAGGAGATTGACTGCAGCCCAGATTGGGTATTCCATGTACCGGCTACATATGGATCGATCATGAAGACCGGATCCTCAATAATATTCCAGCTTGTGCGGAAAGCAAGTGTTCGATTTCCCCACATTGCTTTAGGTTTACTATCACGTGGAGCAGCTTGCGTAGTTGTATCATTTGAATTCAGGATGTCTTCCATGCTGACATTGACAGCAGGAGCAGTTGCATTCCAATACACACCACCACCAAAACCATTAAAGTGTGCAATGACTGTAGGAGGCACAAGAGGCAATCCCGGAAACACACGTGCCATGCCATCAAAATACCACCAACCGAAATAATGTCGTGTTCCATACTCACCATCATCAGGTTTACCCGATGTTCCGAATCCTGCGATGAGCGACATGTTGAAAACACCAAGACCTAAATCTATGTCACCATTAAATCCTTTGCTGCCATCTTCATTTTGTTCAAGACAAACTTCACCTCTGACTGTGAATGGATCAAAACCAACACTTGCATCCGGATCACTTCCACCAAATCTTCCACATTCAATCCTTATCCCTGTCAATCCATACCGCTCAATCCCACTTGAATTAGTATGTGGACCACTCCGCATATTGAGACGAGTGCCAATCATAAAATCTGCCATGTCTGTACTCAAACTGACATCAATATCAAAATCAATCGAAACATTCCCACGTGAAAAACCAAGTTCAATATCATTGATCGATATTGGAAACTTGTCTACATTTTCCTGTGGTGATGCATCATTGGGCAAACCTTCCCGCAATAGATCATCCAGGTCATCCACATCATATTCATATCCTTCAAAACCATCAAATTCGAATATCAGACCAGTGTATAGATCACCGCAAGTTGCATCCTGGAGATCAATACCAAATCCGAAAGCAGAACCAGTTCCGTCACTCACCATATCTTCTGTCACAAATCCATCTGTCGAATTGAAATTCAATTGAAAATCAGCAAGCCTGATTTCTAATCCTGGTATAACATCCGGTATTTCAATTTCCGGTGGAAGATTTTCAAGCACATCGATGACCAACTGACCTTTGAGGAATGTGCTGACTTCAGTGTGTTCCGAATCAAGTGTAAACTGTACATATGAATTTGGACACAAAGCAGCTTTAGCTAAAGAAACCGGTATGCTGATCAATGAATCCGGCATTGCCACTGCGTAGAAAGAAAACTGATCATTTTCATCACGATCCAGAATTGCTTTGTAATTAAGATAATCTCCATCGCCGGTGATCGGTGGATTAATACCTCCATACATGCCACCACTCACGAAAGTGTTTTGTACAATTTCAATTTTAAATGTATCGATCGAAAATCCCCATCCTTCGATATTACCATCACCAACAGACAGTAATCCACTCACACCTACATCAACTGTAAGGGTTGGATCAAAAATGAAATTTTCAGCAACGGCACTTCGACGTACACCATTTGAAAATTCTTTTGGTGACTGAATGGAAACCTGTTTCATGAAAAATCCCTGCCATGTCGTGATGAGACCGGGATCACTTCCATATATCGCTTCTACATCATATTGTTCAGGAAAAACCATGTCGTCCGGATTCTCCAGGTCAGACATATCCATCACTGCATCATGTGCTGGTGTGAATGTCCATCCTTCCAGACCTTTGATCTGAAATGGATCCATATCAAAACCCAGCATGATGTGCGTACCCACCATTTCTTCATTCTCATTGTAAGCATAAAGACTAGTAGCTGGATCATTACGTTTGTCAAGCTCCATGAAAAATCTTCCTTTGACTTTTCCTCCAGCTGGACGGCCATTATTGTCAGGAACAATCGTTCCTCTGTCAAATGCTACTTCTCCACGGATAGCCATCGATTTCATGCCTTCGCAATTCATCTCGATGTAGCAGTATTCATCCTTGATGGTTTCAGGATCACCCAATCCGCCAAACGTAGTGATATCCATGTTTCCAAAACCAACTTTTCGTTTTTCGAAAGCCTGGTGAAGAATATATTCACCGCCAAGACCATCAGGTGTGAGACAGATATCATTTCCTGCAATACTGACCCATAGATTTTCTGCCACTGAACCCAGCTCAAACAAATTGATCAATGCAATATTCGCACGATCAGCAGTGAAAACCATGTCTATAACACCGATAGTAAACTGTCTTCCCTCAAGCGACTGATTGATACCCAACGGGACTCCACTGGCTTGGTCAGCAACCATATTGAAAACACTTCTGGCAGTTGAAATATCATCCGATAATGCAGCCAGTGTTCGCGAAGGGCATTCAGAATGTCCCACAAACAATGTGTTGTACACATCACCCAGATCATATGCACGATCACTTTCATCAATTGCTTTAGCTGTGCCTTCATAGACTCTGCCATCGCGATTCACTTTCAGGTCATTGAAGGATACAGCGATCTTCTGATTGTTCAGCCAGGGGACACGGATCGAAGCAGTACCTTGTATGCCACTTGCAGAATTTTGTTCCACATTCATATCCGTCATCGTGAAATATCCGATTTGCCATTCTTCAAAGGATTCAGGATTTGCAGCATTTTGAGAAGGAATGGACCGGGTGTAATGACAGTTTTCAAAACAATTCGAAGCATCATCATCTTCCTCATCTTCATCTTCGTTCGGATTACGCAAGTACCAGAAGCGCCGGATTTCAGAATAGCCATTATTCGTAAATGCCACTTCATTGAAAGGATCTACGGCACGAACACGCACTCCATATTCATGACCTTCAGTAAGCTCGAAATCTGTACCATCGCTGTTATAAATATAGAGTTCATCATAGACCAGTCTTTCCAAAACAGGCTGAGCACTTCCATCCAGGAATAAAAGATCAAGATCTGTGTCCTCATATTCTGTCAGATCGATCATTTTGATTTCATATTCCAGGTCCATGCGTTTTATCGGATCTGTCATATTCGGATTCCATTGGATCGGAAATACTTCATTCAATACCACTTCCTCATCGAATGGTGTCATGATCGTGAGCTGATCACCATAATAGATTGTGAAAGGAGCAGAACATCCTACAGACAAAGGCTGGAAATCAGAATTGAAATCATACACGTTGATACACCATACATACTCACCTTCCGGAAGAGATCCGTTGATGTTGAGATCCTGCAGTGGGATGCCTACGATCTCAAGATCATTCAGAGTGATGTCTTCGTAGAGTGCTGCGATTTCTTCACCATTCATGATGATGACGCCGGATGGTGGAATGGTCACTGGCACATCAGCTCTGAATGTAGGCAGGGTGCGAATCAATACACCATTGCTTGTGCCTCTTAATTCGCCTAAAAAATAAACGGTCTGTGGCTCCGCAGTATAATTGATAGCAGTGATGCTATACGCTTGTGGAGAATTGTAATAGGCAGCAATCTCAACAGGGTAGGGCGGCATGAAATTGATGATCACTTCTACCGGTCGTTGTGCAGACAACATTCCCGCTGACATAAACATGCCCAGGAGAGAATTCAACAGAATACGATGGAAGGTGGTCATGTTGTTAAAAATTATGATTATACCGAAGGAATGTTCTTGTTTCATCAAATGAATGATGGATAAGGCTGGTCGAATTGCGAAATGAAAACTGAAAGGAGATGGTGCTCTTTGGTGTCACTTTGTAGGATGATGACAATAGGTAGTAGCTGACAGTTCCGTCTTTTTGCTGGTCATATAAATTCAAAGACCAGGTGCCTGACAGGCTGAGATTAAGTTTTTTATCCATCAATCGTTTCGAAACGCGCAAGCCGCCACCATACCTGTTCTGTTCAACTTCAGTATACGTGTACCGGTTATAATTTATAGACGGACCAATGGTGAGATCCAGTGAAGGAATCTGGTATCCATGACTAAGTGACAATGAAAGAATATTGATATCCCCGATTTGCTCTACTTCGCTTTGATCGCGGACTGTATTATAAAAAGCATTGAAGGTGAATGAAGCGGTGCGATTTTCATTTTTCAGATTATAATTGGATGTAAGCCCGTACTGAGATGATACGGATACAAAGCGGAGGGTATCATTGAGCAATAAAATCCGGTTGTCGGTCTCAGTCTGAAAATTGCTGTATATCAGTGTGGAATAGAATTTTTCATTAGGCGTAAAATTCATATTGCCATAAAAGATCGCGCGGTGTGTGGTGTTCATCCGTAATTGGGTGAGATTATTACTTTCCAAACCAAGCTGTATATCAAACCTGATCTTTCTTTTCAATACGGAGGAACCTACACTGAATGTGTATTGCTCTACATCCGGACTGAAATAATTACCTGCAAGGGTTGAGTAAAATGGATCTACTCTCCTGTATTTTACACCAAGCCTTGTTGCTTTGATCCTGAAATTGGCTCCTCCATCGCCAGCCAATGAAAGACGGGTTGTACTATTGGCCTGGAATAAATCTTTCAGAAAATCAGGCACTTCTTTTCCATAATCGATCAGGAGTGTGTCTTCTGCATTCGCAGTGATGGCACTGACGCCGGTATTGATATACACGTCGAAGCGTTTAAATAAGCTCACTCCTGCATTAACACCCAGTGTCAGGTTTTCTTTTGGTGTCAATACATTGTAGCCATAAATCGAATTGTAATCTTCAGGCAATTCAAAAGATGTCAGATCGTCTTTAACCTTGAGCAAAATAAATTCAAGCTTGTTTTTATCTTTTGCATAACCCACTTTTGCACCTGTGATTAACCGGTCATAACCCGGGATGATCGATGCACCATCGACTAAGGTATCTTTGATCGCCAGCGGATTTTGGATCTTCCCTTTTAATGCAGCAAGTATTAAATTGCCTGGCCGCAGTTCTACACCTATTCCATTGAATGATCTTCCCGACATGGTGTATTGCGAAAAATTCATCGAATTCCATCCGAGATACACTTTGATCCATTTATAGGTGGGTGTGATGCCGATCCTGTTGAATGTAAAATCATAACTAAACTGTGCATCGCGGTAACTACCGGAAATCGGAACGCTCAATTGATTGTATGCAAATACTACACGACCGCTGATCTGGTATGAGTATGGACTACGTCGATTGGGTATACCTGATACATTGTATAATTCGCCTCCGGCAGAAATGCCTCCACTCAGTGTCACAGCTTCCTGTGACATACCTGTCAAATAATTTAGACAAAGACCGAGGCAAAATAAAAACCGGATAAGGGAACAGCGTATCATGGCAATGGCTTGAAGGAGATAAGTATGATTTCTTTATTGCATCAACAGGAATGAACATGGATACGCAGGTCCACTCGTAGCTGTAATGATTGCATTTCCGCTTGTGTAGGATATGCTATATGTTTTGGCAGTTGTCCTTGATGTTACCACAAGTGCATTATTATTGGCAGTCAGCGTTTGGCCGGTGACACCAATGATGACATTATCTCCATTGGTGCTGATGATAAGTCCGTTGTTGAATACCGTATTACCTGCAGCTCCAACAGCGCCGGCTAGTGTGCTGCCTGATGAAGAAGGAGTAGATGGTGTCCATGCGCCGCCGGTAAATTTTAGAATTTGGCCTTCAACAGGTGATGTAGCAGAAATTGATTTTCCTTTTATTCTGTTGACAACGATATTGCCATATGTACCGGAAATGTCACCGTCAAAATTGTCTGTCGTGTTGACATCATCAGCTTCATTTGTATCACCTGTGTTGGTAACTGTATTGTTGACAATGGAAATTCCTGTACCTGCAGTATATACACTATTTGGCGGAGTGACATGTGTCCAGTTCGTGCCATTGAATTGCATGACTTGCCCATTCGTAGGAACACCATTTATATTTTTTCCTTTGAGCTTATCGACGGATAGATTATTGTATGTACCACTCACATCACCACCGAATGCATCAGCATCATTCACATCATCTCCTGCATTTGTATCGCCACTGTTTGCCACTACATTATTTACAATGGTTATACCTGTACCGGGTGTATAAGAATTATTTGGAAGTGTGACAAAAGTCCAATCCGTATTGTTGTATTGCATGACCTGGCCTGATACAGGTGTACCCGTGATCGGCTTTCCTTTGAGCTTTTGGAGTGTGGTATTATTATATGTACCTCCGACGTCACCACTGAATGTGTCAGTGTCATTGACGTCATCACCTGCGTTTGTATCACCGGTATTGGTGATGGTATTATTTGCAATACCTATTCCTGTACCCGGAGTGTAAGTTGTATTCTGCGGAGTGACATGTGTCCACTCAGTACCATTGTATTGCATGATCTGTCCGTTGGCAGGATTTCCATTTATATTTTTTCCTTTAAGCTTGTTGACGGACACATTATTATATGTACCACTCACATCGCCGCCGAATGGATCGCCATCATTGACATCATCACCTGCGTTCGTATCACCTGTATTTGTGATCGTGTTATTGTTGAGATTGATGCCTGTACCAGCTGTGTATGTTCCGGCAGGACCTGGAGGGCCTTGAATACCCTGAAGTCCTTGTGCGCCGGTGGCACCCGTCGCGCCTGCAGCACCAGTTGCTCCCGTTGCGCCTTGTGGTCCTGCCGAGCCTTGTGCACCTGTAGCTCCTGTTGCACCTGTAGGTCCTGTATTTCCTGTTGCGCCTTGTGGACCGGGAGGACCTGTTGGACCAGCGATGCCTTGCAATCCTTGTGGACCGGTAGCACCGGTTGATCCTGTTGCACCAGGTAGACCTTGAATGCCTTGGAATCCTTGAGGACCTTGTGCACCTGTTGCACCTTGTAATCCCTGCGGTCCAGTTGCACCACCAGGACCTTGTATACCTTGTGCACCTGTCTGACCGGGAGGACCCTGAATCTGACCGATCTGATTCCAGATGTTGCCATTCCACAGGTATCCATTGCCATTACTGATTACGATGAACATATCGCCGACCTCACCGGAATAGTTTATAGGGAGATCACCCGGAGTTGGTACTGTACCTACTATAGTTACACCTGTTCCTGCAGGACCTTGATTCCCTTGAGGACCTTGTTGGCCTTGAATACCCTGAGGACCCGTTGCACCTGTATCACCTTTGTCGCCTTTCACACCTTGTATGCCCTGAGGTCCGGCAGGTCCTGAATTTCCTTGCAGACCTTGTGGTCCGGTAATACCGGGAGGACCTTGTATTTTTCCTATCCGTGTCCAATCAAGCGAGTCATCCCGCCATGAAAAAGCCTCTCCTGTAGAAGCAACGTACAATAGGTCACCATCATCCCCAATGTAGTTTGCAGGCAGATCGTCAATGGTATTGACAGAACCTTTAATCGTTGCACTGCGACCCGGAGCACCTCTCAGATCAGTCCAGGGACCAAACGTACCATCAGGATTTTCAAACCTGATCTGTGTATTCATCCATTCATGATTTGGTGCTGGCCCCGGAATTGAACTGCCGGAAGTTTCTGCATAAAATGCATAAGGGACTGCAGCCAGAAAGGTAGAGTCCTGATACATTGGTCCCTGCGGTGTATTGATGGTAATATCTACACTGGCTCCGCCTTTGCTCCAATCAATGTTTTTAAGCTCAGGACCACCGATCTGCAGATTGATAATGCCATAGGGGTCAGTTGTGTCCTGACGGAACTGGGAAAAATTACCACCGGCGGTATGAATGGTCATCAGCACATCAACAGACTGATGAGCCAGGGGACGTCCCAGATCATCTTTTATGGCAGCCTGGTAATTGAAGACATCTGGTGTCTGTGCATGCACACTCAAGGTGAAGCATGTAAGTAGGAAGAATAAATATTTTTTCATGTTGATTGGGTATACAATGATGAAATTGATTTTAATCAGGCATATAGATCACCCAACCTGCAAATACAGGCCGATGTGAATGATCATGGATAAATATGGCATAAGCACCCTGTGCATTTCCTGTGAGATCAAATTGTAATTGATCCTGAAACTGCGATGTCGTTTGGGTAGCGATGGTCTGGCCAAGCGCATTTTTCAATTCGAAGACATATTTTTTAGCATCATCCCATTTCATCATCACAATATTCCGGGTTGGGTTTGGGTAATACTGCAACCTGAGTTTCAGTTCTTCCTGGTCGATGACTTTAGTGATGATCACACCGGTACCCGTTTGAAAGCCCTGGCATACATTGACCTGTGGGATATGGCCACCGAAAATGAAAACTTCCCCCAGGGTGCCCGACATGAATAAGTGCGTAGTTTCAGCAGACATTCCTGCGGAAGCAAACACTTGCTGAGAAACGGATTGTGCATTCACTGACAGTAGCCAGAAGCACAGACCGATGAGATTTAAACAGCGGATTGATTTCATTAGTCCTTTTTATTACCTGGCAAACTTATCCAAGCCTTAAAAGGACACCTTACAGAAATCCATGAGTTGTCGAAAATGTATGAAATCATAGATTTTTCAACCAAAGGGTTGCAGGGCATAAAATCTCAATAGATTTGTAAAAAGTAATGTTGCCGTGCTGAATAGACACTTGCTGATTTTGGTCATTCTTTTTCTTCCCTTCTCTCTTCTGTTCAGTCAGATCGATTCGCTAGTGCAGGTATTTAAATCCCTGGAAGAAGAAAAAGATTTGGTCGCTACGGCTATCCAGATTTGTAAAAAATGTGATTCATCATCTTTATGTCTCGCACCTTTTACACAATATCTGAATGAACCTCCGGTCCTGAATAAAAAAATTAACGGTCTTCTTGTTGTTGCCAACCAGACTTTTCGTTTCAATAAACATGCCTTAACTATTGCCTCTGCCCGTTCAGGAATTTCAAAGGCAAAATCCCTGGATGTGCATCATCATTTGTTGGGCCCACTTTATCTGGTCACATCTAATTCACAAAAATTTTCCAATCACCTGGACAGCGCATTGATCTATATCGATCTGGCCGATAAAGAATTGCATCACCAACGCGCAGAAAATATTTATTGGAAAATTCCTCATATGCGTTACCTGATTTATGTGGAGTTGCGTGATTACAAACGGGCAGATTTTTATTTACAGCAATCCTACCACATGGTCCGCAATTCATCAAACAGGATGGATAAGGGATTTGTATTGTACTCGCTCCTTGAGGCCAAGCACAACCGGGGCACGAAGGAAGAATTCAATTTTTATCTCGACGAATTTATTCGTTTCAAATCCAGTGGTCCCCAGGGAAAAATGGATGCCCAGCATATAGGTCTTGTAGAATTTTTTTCGGATAAAGAAGAAGCAGAAAAAGTTTTAGAAAAGAGAATGGCACTCGCACTTGCAGATTCTTCCAATTATACGATTGACGTGACCTATCTCGCTCTGGCTGAGATATATTTTCATTCCGGAAAATATGATAAAGCATTGAAGACTCTCGATGCAATGAATGAAAATGAATTCCTGGAGACCACAGCACAAAAAGAAAGATATCAACTCTACTACGATATCTATAAAGCCACCAACCAACCGGAAGAAGCGCATCAGTCTATCGAAAAGTACATGACCATCCAGGATTCATCCTATCAGCAAATCCTGAATAACAATATTGCTGAACTGGAAGTGAAATATGAAACTGAAATTAAACAACGGGAGATTGTGGAAAAGGATCTCGCACTTTCACAAGCGCGCCTGTCTCAACGATCTTATATCGGGCTGTCGGGTCTGTTAGGTGCCGGCATACTCACCGGCATGTTCTTTCATCGAAGGAAACTCAAATATCAAAGAGAAATGAATGCTAAAGAAGTGGAGTTGCAAACTCAGAAAATCAAAGAGCTGGAACAAAAAAACATCCTGCTCTCCCTCAATTCACTCATCGAAGGACAGGAAGCAGAGCGACTACGTATTGCACAGGATTTGCATGATGGCCTTGGCGGATTGCTGACTACGGTCAAAGCACATTTTAATTCGATACAACGGGAGATTGAAAATGTGCGCAACCTCAACGTATATGATAAGACAAATCAACTCATCGACGAGGCATGCGTTGAAGTACGTCGCATTGCACATGACATGGTACCTTACTCTATCAAGATCAGCGGACTGGCAGGTGCACTCGAAGACCTGAAGCAAAGCATCATCGTGCGTGGCCCCGCATGCGAACTGGAGATACACAACGTGGATCCTGCGACAATCCCTGAAAATAAATCCAATATGATCTTCCGCATCATCCAGGAACTGACGAATAATGCAGTGAAACATGCCAATGCATCACGGATATTCATTCAGCTGATGCAGCATGAAGATACTTTGCATATCATGGTGGAAGACAATGGAAAAGGATTTGATATCAACCAGGTTGTGTCCAACCGCGGATTGGGGTTGAAGAGCATCGATTCACGTGTCAACTACCTGGGAGGAAAGATCAATTTTGATTCTTCACCGGGTCAGGGTACAATTGCGAATATTGAGATTCCGCTCACCGGATCAAAAGAATAAGACATGATCAACCTCTGCATTACAGACGACCACCAGATGGTATTGGAAGGACTCCAGCTTCTGCTTCAGGATCAGAGGGAAATACATGTCGTTAAAATTTGCAGGTCCGCAAAAGATTTATTGGAATACCTGTCCCGCGAAGCACCTGATGTCATACTTCTCGACATCAACATGCCGGAGATGAATGGTATTGAGGCATGCAAAACCATCAAAAAGGAACATCCTGCGATCAAGGTCATCGCACTATCGATGATCACAGAAGCCAACCTCATCAAGCTTATGTTGAAAAATGGTGCGGAAGGTTACCTGCACAAGAATGCAGGTCGTGAAGAGATCGTCGATGCAGTCGTCGACGTGTATCATGGAAAAAAATATCTCAGCAGTGAAGTATCTGAACTGCTGATGCAGATCTCTGACAAAGATCCTATCAAATCAACCGAGTCTCCTTTCCCCAAATTGTCCCGTCGTGAATCTGAAATCCTGCAGCTGATCGTGGATGAAAAAACCACGCATGAGATAGCCGGTAGTCTTTTCATTGGTTTTGGCACTGTCGAAACGCATCGCAGGAATATCATGATCAAGCTGGGTTCGAAAAATACGGCGGGACTTGTGAGAACTGCGATTGAGTATGGATTGGTGAGATAAAGTCGCAAAACCGAGTTTTGCAAACACCATGACGTAGGTACAACCTACGCCAAACAAATTCTTGTTTTTTTTAGTTGTTTTTACATAGTTATTCGACGGAGGTACAACCTACGCCAAACAAATTCGTGTTTTTATTTAGTTGGTTTTAAATAGTTGTTCGACGGAGGTATAACCTACGCCAAACAAGTCCACTTTTTATTTTAAGACCTGTTTTCATTCTTGTTTATCGCAGGTGAAGCCTGCGATAAATAAAAGTCTTGTTCGGCGTAGGCTGGGCCTACGTCGGGGTGTTTGCAAATTTCAGATTTGCAACTACGAAAATCATCTTCAAATACAAAAGTCGCAAAACCGAGTTTTGCAAACACTCCGACGTAGGCACAGCCTACGCCGAACAAGTTCGCCTTTATTGTTATTTTTTTTAAATAGATGTTCGGCGTAGGTTGCACCTACGTCGGAGTGTTTGCAAATTTCAGATTTGCGATGGTGAGATTATCTTCCATCATAGAAGTCAATTTCGATCAATGCTGTCCTGTCACTATAATTCCTGGCACTACTATACAACCATTCTTCAGGCTTTTCGACCAGGCCAGCCCTTACAGGATTGAGATGAATATACATCAGCTTTTGCATCAGGAAATCATGCGAAATGATTTCTACCGGGTGATTTTCGTGTGTCCAGAATTGATGATCGCTGCTTCTGACATTTTTTTGGGATGCAAATTCAAATCGTTTCAGCATCCAGTCTTTCCGCGATTCAATTTCTGATGAAATGGCTTTGATGATCTTCGTAGCCGTGAATCGTTTGAAATCCCGGATGACATCCGGCAGGTTTCCATTTTTTGCACTTAGTATAGCATGCATGTGATTAGACATCAGGACAAACCCCCAAACGTACAGGCCTTTCTCTTTTCTGCAATATTCTAAGCTGCCAAGTACAATGTCCCGATATATTTTACGAGTAAAAATATCAACCCAATCAATGACCTGGAAAGTCAAAAAATAGGTGCCTGATGGATTTTCAATTTTACAACCGGTGGACATGCGGCAAAAATATGACCTGAATGTTGGGTTATCCGTTTTTAAACGTATGTAAACGTATGTAAACGTTTACGAACGGATCGCAAAACCGAGTTTTGCAAACACTCCGACGTAGGCCCAGCCTACGCCGAACAGATTCGTTCTTTTATTTTTGGTTCAGTCTTTTTTATTGCAGGCAAAGCCTGCAATAAAACTATAGTTGTTCGGCGTAGGCTGCGCCTACGTCGGGGTGTTTGCAAATTTCAGATTTGCAAGTACGAAAATCATCTTCTATTACAATAATTATATATTTTACAACTTGAAAACGCAATGGAAAAATGCGGTACCGACGATATTTTGAAGTAAATACAAAAGGATCAAAGCTGCAGCTTTAAAGAAAGATCAAATGGAACCAGACCTAAATTACATAGAAGTAAACCGAAAATCGTGGAACAAGCGAACTGATATCCATATTCAATCTGACTTTTATGACATGGATGGTTTTATCAAAGGAAGATCATCCCTGAACGACATAGAATTGAACCTGCTGGGAGATATCAAAGGAAAAACGATTTTACATTTGCAATGTCATTTCGGGCAAGACACGATTTCTTTGAGCAGGCTTGGAGCTGAAGTTGTAGGTGTAGATTTGGCAGACAAGGCAATTGAAAGTGCAAAACGTATCGCCAACGAGACAAATTCAAACACAACGTTTATCTGCTGTGATTTGTACGACTTACCAAATCATCTGGACAAACAATTCGATATTGTTTTTGCAAGTTATGGGACCATAGGCTGGTTACCGGATTTGGATAAATGGGCAAAAATTATTTCAACATTTTTAAAACCGAATGGAAAACTTGTTTTTGTAGAGTTTCATCCCGTGGTTTGGATGTTTGATGAAAATTTTGAAAAAATAGGCTACAATTATTTTAATGCCGGAGTTATTATAGAAACTGAAACCGGAACGTATGCAGATAAAAAGGCAGATCTGATCCTGGAAAACGTAATGTGGAATCACAGCATGAGTGAAGTATTAAACAGCCTCATTCAAAACGGGCTTGAAATTAATTCATTCGACGAATTTGATTATTCACCTTACAATTGCTTTAAGGGGACCATTGAAATCGGACCAAAAAAATACAGGATTGAACATTTGGAAAACAAAATTCCGATGGTGTATTCGATAGTAGCGACAAAGAAAGTTAACCACTAAAGCAATCTTGTCTGGCCAGCGAATGTTGCAGGGATAAAATCGGCCAGCCAAATCAGGATGATGAGATAAGGAACTCACAGACCAGGACATACATAATAGGGTCAATGGTGGAAATCAGAGGGTTGCCATAAACAATTTTATTTTTAAAGAATAATTTTTATCTTTCAAGGTATAGAGCACATCCCTGTTAAAACGGTAAGCAGGATCCCCGAACTTCGGGTTAGTGAAATGTTATAAATTAGGAGAACAGTATTTCGTGAAAAGAGTAGTAGTAGAAATCCATGGTTGCATGTAACTAAGTGCGTCAGGTGTCACCTATACGGATAGGCCCTAAACTTTAATGTAGAATGCATAATATTTAATAAAAGAAGCATAACAAAAACACAGTCACATTGAGGGCCAGAACACCATAAATTTAATGGCCTTTCCATTTTCATTATTCAAATCATAAAAAAATCTTACAGGTTCATAAGGCTGCCTCCCTACTATCAAAATAAGAGAATAAATAAAATCCCCAATTAAGAACTAATGACGTCTCCCTCAGAGCCGTGTAAAATGAGGTGGTGTTACCGAAAAGCCAAAACAGAGTAGGACTAAAATTAAAGCAAAACAAAATTATCATGGATCAAGCAACAGAAACTAAAGTATTAGAAGCGTTGTACGACAGATTATTTCAGGCCGTCACCTATGCTCCTGGCGGGCAGCAATCGCTATTTGATAAAAAAACAACATTTATTCAATTTGCCAAAAACCAGGCGTTGAATCCCCAGGATTTTGCCAACCCCCTTTCCCCGGTGAATCCTGCCGGTAATCTGAATTCATCCGAATTGTTTTCCAGGATGGTAGATATACAACCCTCCCTGAACTCAGACTATGCACCTACCGTCAATAGGATAAGCGATACCTATACAAAGATTGTAAATGGTGCAAATTCAAAGCTGGTCAATGATCCGGCCCAACTGGCCCTTTATCAAAAGGCATACGATTACCTGAATAAAACGATTACCATCGAGGACTTTACCGGAGCTAAGTCAACATCCGTTCAGCCAACACCTATTTACAATACATTTCAGAACAACAAAACGGCATACGTTGCAGCACTGGCCGCTTATCGTACGGCATATCTTGGTTACGATCTTACTAAAATTGCAGATCAGAGATTATGGCAGGCGAACGAGCCATTGCTAGCCAATGCTGTCAGTTCTACTTACAACACATGGAGGAGTCAGGGTGCAACTCAAGTAGAACAAGCGCTCGCTGTTTTGGCGTCTTCTATCAACAATATTGTGGCAAATACGATTGAGGCTGCTCAGAAAATGATGTTGTCAAGTAGTATGGCATCCAGCCTTGGAAATCCACAGCCCTGGTTTCTAGCTTATGCAACTCCAACCAATTGGTTTGACAACAGTGGATTAAGTAATTTTTCGACGCTTAAACTGACGAGTGAAAATCTTACAAAAACTGCCGATTCAAGCTATACTGATTATAGCGCAGGTGGGTCAGCCAGTTGGGGATTATGGAAAGTAAGTGCAGAGGTTGGTGGTAGTAACAAGGAATCGCATGAGCATATGCAGGCTGATAAATTTGAATTGTCAGCCAAGATTGCTGTCGTGCAGATCAACCGTCCCTGGATGAATGATCTCATTTTCAAATTGAAGGGATGGTCGATGTTGGGACAACCTGCCGGAAGTGTTTCAAATGGTGAATTGAAAGGCAATAGCGCTAATACACTGCCTATCATACCTACCGCATTCATCGTAGCAAGGGACATTGGTATTACAGCTAATTGGACCACCGAGGATAAGAGCCATGTAGAAAGTGCTATCAAAACAAAAGCAAGTGTGGGCTGGGGTCCGTTTGCAGTAAATGGAAGTTTTGCGCATGGTACATCCAAAGATTATTTTAATTCTACATTCAATGGTGGTACTCTGACGATTCCGGGAATCCAGGTGATAGGGTGGGTAAATCAAATCACACCATTTTCAGCACCGCTCGCGGGATAATGTATCATTGATTTATTTTAACGATCCATTTAATCAGCAGTTCCGGAAAAGTAATTCCGGAACTGCATTTTTGAAAAAAAATATGTTTCTCCAGATAACCGAACAATTAAAACAAGACCTGCTCGAGGAAGGCAGCCTGATCCCTGCAGCCAAGGGTAAGCGCGCGAATGCAAGAGGGGCTCTTCAGTCACCCGCATCGAAACCAGTGTTGCAATTAAATATGGTCCCGGCGCCCATTAATATCAATCAATACTTAAATCCTTATGGCCCCACAAATCCAAACGGTGACTACCTGAGTTTATTCAAGTTTCGCGACCTCACCAATGATATTCCTGATTTTAATACGCTCTATTTTCCGAGTGGGAACAGGATAGATGAAATCTATGGGAATGTCGTAACGGGGGTAACCATACAGCAGGGTGCTACATTTACGCAGAATGCTTTTTTAAAATCGCAGCAGAAGTTTGCCAGTGCACAACTTTCATCCTTAAGTATCACACCCGACCCGTGGTGGCCCGTGTATGCAAACCCTACCGACTGGATTACACAGGCAATCAAAAAGATCAACCTTTCTACTTCAGAAATTAATTTGCAGGATCCTGTAAGTTCGGTAGGAAATGATTTTACAATCATTGGTAATCCGGCAAATCAAAATTTAGATTGGAACAAGCTGGGTGGAGAGGGACAGATTGTGACTACACCGCTCAATAAGAACAGTGTCCTGAATACGATAAAGTATAAATTCCTGGTCGTGAAGCTCAACCGTCCCTGGTTGGATTTAAGTTTATTTAGCATGGGGGGTTGGTTTCTGGGAGGGCAGGAAGTGGGATTTGTGTCCAGTGGCGATCTCACCAACAATGCAGGCGTGTTTCCATTGTACCCAACTGCTTTTATCCTTGCCACCGACCTGGAAATCACCGGTGATCTCAACCATGACGACACAACATTGGTAAAAGAAACCTTAGATAAAAACGGGGAAATCAATTTGGGGTCCTTCAATATCACATCTATAGAAAGTACTTCATCAGGTAATGTGGATACCCTGGCAAATCCAAATTATTTTATCATTGCCTGGATCAGTCAACTGGTGGGGTTGACGCCGAAGGTGGATTCGTGATCGCAAAACCGAGTTTTGCAAACGCCCCGACGTAGGTACAACCTACGCCGAACAAATTCGCGTTTTTATTTTTTCTTAATTGTTTTTAAAAAGTTGTTCGGCGCAAGCCAGCATACGCACGAACAAATTCGCGTTTTTATTTTTTCTTAATTGTTTTTAAAAAGTTGTTCGGCGCAAGCCAGCATACGCACGAACAAATTCGCGTTTTTATTTTTTCTTAATTGTTTTTAAAAAGTTGTTCGGCGCAAGCCAGCATACGCACGAACAAATACGCGTTTTGTTTTTATTCTTAATTTATTAAGTTGTTCGACGCAGGCTCAGCCTTCACCCGAATAAGTACATTTTAATTTGAAGTTTTGTCTTAATGCTTTTTTTAAAAAATAGGTTCCTGAAGGATTCTCAATTTTACAACCGGTGGACATGCTGCAAAAATAATCCCTGAATAAATGCAAATGGTGCATTATCCGTTGTTATACGTAAGTATACGTATGTAAACGTTTACGAACGGATCGCAAAACCGAGTTTTGCAAACACTCCGACGTAGGCGCAGCCTACGCCGAACAAATTCGCCTTTATTGTTATTTTTTTTATATAGTTGTTTCTAAGTAGTTGTTCGGCGTTGGTTGTACCTACGTCGGAGTGTTTGCAAATTTCAGATTTGCAACTACGAAAATCATCTTCCATAAAATCACCTCACCAGCGTCACATCCCCCGTATACCTCACCACTTCCCCATCAATAAACTCCACTTCGGCTACATAAACGAATACACCGGGATTCAGCTTATCAGCTTTATAATTACCATCCCATCCCTTCGTCTCATCATTTGGATGGAAATCTGTCGCTTCATGCATGACATCTCCCCAGCGATTGACGATCAGGAATTTTTTGACCTGCACGATCTGGCGGTCATCTCCACTGATGAAGAATACATCATTGAAGCCATCACCATTCGGAGAAAATACAGTAGGAATGTAAAGCCTGCGATGCTTTATCACACGTATGGTCAGCTCATCCGAAACCTCACACCCACTTAACGCCACCAGCGTAGCAGTCAATGTGATGGTATTGAAAGTATGGACTGTGCCCTCGAGGCATGAGAAATCAAAACAGTCAACGATAGCATCAGGCTTCCAGATCAGCGTATCTATCTTATCCGCCGGTAGATTGGTTGAAGCCTGGACGACAGCATCATCACCTAATACGAGCTCAATGTCCAGCCCTAAATCAATTGTTATCTCAGGAGGATCTACTATCGTGATCGTTGTATCCCATCTGCAACCATTCACATCCTGTAAAGAAACAGTATAAGCTCCAGCTGATAAATGTTCAAAGTCATGATTACTACTTAACAATCCGTTGTTCAAACTATACTCGTAAGGTGCCACGCCTCCATTCACCTGGTCAACATGGATGAATGCATCCTGGTCTCCGAAACATGCAGGACCATGAATGTCGAGAAGCGCTCCGGTAGGTGCAGCCGTGTTTCCGATCACAGTAACGTTTGCATTATTGTTACAACCGGTCTGTGTATTCGAAATGATCAATTGATAATTACCAGCTTTATTGACATTCGGATGTAACGTATTTTCATTTCCATCCAATATGACGCCCGTGCCAATCCAATGGAGGTCATATCCCGCTCCAAAAGATGATCCGCTTGCATCCAGAGTTTGCACAGGGTGGTTGCAATCCAGGTTTCCGGGATTAGCTATTATTACCGTTGGTATTGTATTAATAATTACGGAAATCTCTGTGGCATCATCAGGACATGCACCTGTAGAATTCAAAGCATATTCAAACGTATAGGTGCCGGGAAGTTGATTGATAGTTTTGAAGGATCCATTAGCTGCATTAAATGCTGTGCCCTGCGAATGTAAAGTTGAAGTTTCGGTCCAGGTTCCAAAAGGGTCTTCTCCTATGATCAGGTCACGAAGGCCTGCTATTGAATCCTGATTAGAGCAATATCTGGCGGGGAAAGTAGCTACTCCCGCGTTCACAGACGGATCCACATTTACACTCACCTGGAAGTCCAACGGACAACCCGGAGGTTGTGAATTTTGCAAACTGAACTGAATTACATATTGACCCGGATCACTTCCTGAAGCGTTCATGTTCGTTCCATTCAATGAAGCAGGATTTGATCCTGTTGGCGTCTGAATGACAGACCATACTCCCGGTTCAGAAGTATTTTTTATTGAATTCAAATCAAGGACATCTCCTGCATTACACAAGGAAGGTGCATTAAGAAAAAAGACATCCGGACACGTGCAATCCATGATCGTCACCACCAACAGGTATGTTGCTTCAGGACATGGAGCAATCGCTGAATTCGTCGTGTATAAAAAACGGTAATCACCCGCAGGTATAAGATTAAAATCAAGATGATTGAACAAACCCACGGCACCTGATTGATCCAGGTCTTGCCAGTTTCCATTCACATCACCTGAGAGTACGAGATCATATAAGTTGAGTACTGAATTTCCGGCTGTTGTATTGCATAGCGTATCTGTACTTTGCAATTGAGCAGTCGGTGGAAGGACTTCCGTAACTGTAACTGTATCCGCACCTTCACACCCGGGGCCATTCGAAACGGTGACACTGTAATCACCGGTCACATTGACGAAAAGATTTTGATCCGTCGATCCGTCAGACCAGAGATAGCTGATAAAACCGGAACCTGCGTTGAGCGTAGTATTTCCATTTTCACAAAAAGCAAAATTTCCTGTGATGACCGGGTGCAAAGAAGTGCTCACATCCACCATCAGTGAAGCAGATCCCGTACAACCAAAAGGATCAATCACATCGACCGAATATGTCCCCGGAGTGGATACCGTAATCGTCTGGCCATTTGAATTATCACTCCATGTATAAGTTGCATAACCCGCACCAGCATCAAGTATCGTAGAACCACCAATGCAATATGTAGTCGAACCACCAATCACCACATTTGGATTTGGATGCATTACTGTGGTGATATTCGTAGATCCGCTGCAACCATCAGGATCCGTAACTATAACACCGTAATTGGATCCGTCTGTTACAGAAATAGTCTGAGTCATTTCACCGGTAGACCACAAATAAGTAACATATCCGGGTCCTGCATCCAGTACAGTACCACCACCTTCACAAAATTCCAACCCACCTGTGATGACAGGTGAAAGAGATGGTTGTTCAGTGACATCAAACATCGCTACACCCGTACAGCCATTTGAAGAAGTAACCGTAACCTGATACGTACCGGATGCGGTTACATTTATAGTTTGAGTCGGGCTTCCATTATCCCAGGCATATGTTGTATATCCTGTACCTGCATCAAGCATGGCAGAAAATCCGGTGCAAAAAACATGTTGACCGGTGATCACAGGTTGAGGAAATGGATTAATGACAATAGTTGTTGTGGATGGCAAGGACTTACAACCATTCACATCAACTACAAGTGTGTATACACCGGGTTCGAGTAAGCCGCCAGGATTTTGCAAATTAGATGTAAAACCATTCGGGCCTGTCCATTGAAAAATAACCGCTGGATCCGTCGATGTGGTATTGCCATGTAATTGAACTAATTGCACACCACAATAAGGACCATCATTTTGTGCCACTGCATCCGGTCTTGGACTAATGCTGACTACTGTGGAATCAATCGGAGATGCACAAACACCCAGGCTCGCCTGAAAATGATACGTTCCACCAAGAGTTGCATTTGTTGGATTTTGCAAATTGGATGTATATCCATTCGGTCCTGTCCAGCTATACGTAACACCAGCGCCGATAGTATCGGATGTGCCAAATAACTGAATCAAATCTCCTTCACACAGCGGGCCATTATTAGCAGCATCAACAGAAGGAGCAGGAAGAATGGTGATATTCTGTATATCCATTCCTTCACAGTTGTGAGAGTCAATATAATCGTAAGTAATGGTATAATTTCCAGGTGGAATATTGATTGGTTCCAATTCCCCCAATGAATTAATAAAGCTTCCACTGAATTCACCTCCGAATGGAGTAGCTGTCAGCACCATCAGATCGATATTCCCACATATGGGTCCGGGATCTGAAATCTGCACATCAGGATTTGCATTAAAGGTCACTGTTGTCGAAGCGGAACTTGTGCAACCATTATCATCGGTGACAACCGCGGTATACTGACCTGAAAAATATGCATCGTAAGTACTGCCATAGGTAGTCTCGCTTGGAGAAGTCCATTGATATGTATAACCACCGGCACCGCCATCACCAGTAGCTGTCAATTGGACGGGAGCTTCATTGTCACAAAACACTGCCGGATCAGGATCAATAGAAACCTCCGGCAATTCGAACACTTCTACATCTATGGATTCTGTAATCGTGCATCCATTAAAATCTGTGTACGTATTCGTGACCGTATGGATTCCGGGTCCGGCGACAATTGGCTTAAACATATTGCCTGATGCAGCGCCGCCCCAAATTCCACCACCGGGGATGGAGGTAAGCAGCTGCGGGGGATTGTTTGCGCAGAATGGACCGATCTGGTTGATTTCGATATCTGGTAATGGATTCACAGTAAGTTCTACTTCATCTGTACCCATGCATGTATCTTCAGTAACCGTCAGTGTATAGATAATAGATCCGGTGAAGCCAGGAGGTAATGTGACAGTGGGATCTTCAATGTCCGGATCAGAGAGAAAGCTCGTTCCGCCATTTGTACCTGACCAGGAATATATTTCGTTGCCGTGATTGCCTGAGCTCTCTCCATCAAGCGGAACATCCTCATCGCCTTCGCATGCCATCAGGTCTTCACCTGCCCTGGCACTTAGCGCACATGGAGGATTTGCTGCACAATTCAGAAAAGGTGCAGCGGTATCTGTCCACTTCAGTTGGAATCCGGTATTTGTTCCCTGCCAATTATCAATCAGCAAATAAAAGCCCTGACCGGGTTGTACTATAAGTGTGCTTACAAAACCATCTCCTGTGCCTGGGCCTTCAGTAAAATCTGTTGTACCCATACCCATACCGGTGGAAGGACAAAAGCCGCATGCGAAACTTGAAGAGGAGCAACGGATGGGTGATCCGAGGGCACCGCAATTCACATTTGGCCCAAATAAAGCCCAGTCATAATCTTCACCGAAGCCTCCGAAGGGAAGGATAATGAAACCTAAAACCAAATTAGGTGGTGCGGCGGGATCAATTTGAAAATAATACCAGGCAGAGTTTTGCTCAAGAGCGGTGATACAACCTTCGAAATTATTGGGGTCGGCAAAATCATCCTCACCCGGTCCTATCGGGTTGAATGTCAGATCAGAATCACTGCAAACTACCTCTGCAAGGGCGCAATCGTTGATCTGAGCATGACTGAAAAGCGGTAGAAGTAACAAAACCGCGATGAGGGTGGATGCAATTGATTTCAATATCTGAGGATTAAAGATCTAGTTTAAAATTAGCTAAAAATGCCGGTTTGAACAGAAAATACAAACCACTCAATGAATCCCGAAAACTACTCAATCTGACTTTCGTTCCACGGCTATAACCACAACCTTTCAGGAAAAAAATGAAACAGAATTTAATACTTCTGGTCTTCCTCTTTTTCTACTTATCCATTCTGCAAGCACAAGGCATCAGTATCAATGCAGATGGAGCCCCTCCAGATGCAAGTGCAATTCTAGATGTGCAAAGTTCAACGAAAGGGTTCCTCATTCCACGTATGAACATGTTGCAACGCAACGACATCAGCTCGCCTGCAGCAGGACTTATGATCTACCAAACAGATAATACTCCCGGGCTCTACATGTATGATGGTACGGGTTGGCAAATTCTTACAACATCTGCGAATGTCTGGACCACTTCAGGTAATGGTGGCATTGATCCGAATACTCAATTCATAGGTACCACAGACAACAATCCGCTGCGCATCAGGCTCAATAATCAATGGTCAGGTGAATTAAATGCAGCCACATCCAACGCATGCATTGGCGATAGTTCCGGAATATCCATTACGTCTGGTATGCATAATACAAGCTTTGGTCATAAAAGTCTTCAAGGCGTTTCATTTGGAAGTGATAATACGGTAATGGGTTACAAAGCTGCAGCTAAAACCAATACTTTTGGCCTGACTGTTGTGGGCAGCGAAGCCTTGTCGAATAATACTTCAGGACATAGCATTACGGTAATCGGAAGCTTCGGTTTGCATTCGAATACAACCGGGTTCTGGAATACAGGAATAGGATATTATGTTCTCAATGCGAATACCACAGGATCCGTTAATACAGCAACGGGCTGTTACGCCCTTTATCATAACACAGGTGGAATCAGCAATTCTGCTTTTGGCTTTCAAGCTATGCAGTACAATTTGACAGGAGGCGCTAATTGCGCCATGGGTACGACTGCCTTGAATTATAATGAATCCGGATCACGTAATACAGCTATTGGTACGTCAGCATTATATAAGGCATCCCAAAGTGAAAATACGGCCATTGGTTTTAGTGCCGCATCTAATACAACCATAGGTACTAACAACACTGCCATTGGCACTTTGTCTTTAGATGTGAATGAGACAGGTGGTAACAACGTGGCCATCGGACATTCTGCAGGCAATTCTTTAGGAAATATTTTCAATTCCATCAGCATCGGCAATCACAATTATCTCAATGGAGCTGACAACCAGGCTTTCTTTGGAAATCTCGGTATCGGATGGAATGGCGGGAATGTGACCTGGTCCACTTTTTCTGATGCACGTATTAAAACAGACATACAGGAAGATGTAGTAGGTCTCAATTTCATCAACAGGTTAAGGCCAGTGACTTATCATCGTGATATCGATAAACAAGCTGAACTCACAGGCAATACGCTGGCAAAAGATTTTCCGTCTGTTCGCGATGTCGAAAAAATAAAATTCAGCGGTTTTCTCGCACAGGAAGTGGAAGCTGCTGCACTGGCTGCCGGATATGATTTCAGTGGTATCACGATTCCGAAAAATGACAAGGCTGTTTATACACTTAGCTATGAAAGCTTCGTCGTCCCGCTGGTAAAAGCTGTACAGGAGCAACAAGTGATGATCGATGAATTGAAAAATCTTTACAACGTGCAACTTCAATACAATGAACAACTCGAAAAGCGACTTGCTGAACTGGAAGCAAGGATCGTTAAAAATTAATCAGTAAGAATTCGCCTGAAGCATTCAAAACAAATTCCTATGCTAAAATATATTTTGCTCATTAGTGTCTCTCTCTTCTCTTCAACAATGTATGCACAAAGTGTTTCCATCAGCAACAATGGAAGTCTACCGCACAGCAGTGCGATGCTGGATGTGCAAAGCACTTCGAAAGGAATACTGATTCCAAGAATGACATTAGCTCAGCGCAACCTGGTCCCGGCACCTGCTGAAGGGCTTATGATTTACCAAACGGATAATACTCCGGGTCTATACATTTATATTGGTACGGCATGGAATCTTCTTGCATCAGCAGCAAATGTCTGGACAACTGCAGGTAATGGCGGAATGGATCCAAATACTCAATTCATCGGTACGACTGACAATACACCGCTTCGTTTTAGAATAAATAATAAATGGGCAGGTGAATTGAATTCCCTTTATCGAAATTTAAGTATTGGTGATAGTTCGGGAATTTTCATTGCCGGAATAGGATATAATACAAGCTTCGGACATAAAAGCCTTCGTGATAATCAGAACGGTTTTGAAAATACCGCAGTCGGGTATGAAGCACTTTCCAGGAATGGTGAGTCATATAATGTTGGGATCGGTTACCAGGCACTTCTGAATAATATTTATGGTAGTGCAAATACGGCTGTCGGCAATAAAGCGCTTGAGTATAATATTGAAGGTTCGAGGAATACAGCAATTGGCCGGTGGGCATTGAACTATAACGTGGATGGCTATGATAACACGGCTGTCGGATTTGAAGCAATGTCTTATAATTCAACCGGCATCCGAAATACGGCACTGGGTGCATATGCATTAGATCATAACCGGTCAAATAATAATGTGGCTGTTGGCTTCCAGGCGCTAAAAAATAATACACTTGGAAGTGAAAACATAGCTATCGGAGCCGGAGTGCTTGAAGATAATATAGAAGGATATCAGAACACCGGTATCGGATATCATGCTATGTATTTTAATGTGATTGGCTCCGGAAATACCGCCCAGGGATATACAGCACTATGGAGTAATCATAGTGGTAATAATAATACAGCGATAGGAAAGGATGCTTTATTGGCCAATAACTCAGGTAATGACAATACAGCTATTGGAACTGCTGCTTTGTATTATAACCTGGATGGACACGGTAACACAGCAGTAGGAAAGGCTGCACTTCAAAATTCAGAGGAGGACTACAATACAGCAGTCGGATACCGGTCCCTTTTCACTAATGAGGCAGGCAATGATAATACAGCAGTAGGGGGGAATACAATCGAATTTAATGTAAATGGAACTTCAAATGTGGCCGTTGGTTCGCATGCTTTAAATAAGTCTGAAACAAGCTATAACACTGCAGTGGGTTCATATTCACTATTTCATAGTACAACTGGTTCGGCAAATACCGCAACAGGTCATGGAGCTATGTATTATAATACCGGCGGAACGAACAATACTGCACTTGGTGATTATGCATTAAGAAACAATCAGACCGGCAGTTATAATGTTGCAATAGGAAAAGAGGCCTTGTTCAATAGCGGATCGGGAAACTACAATATTGCTGTTGGCGCATATTCCGGTACGCTGTCATCAGATCTTTACAATACAATAGGGATTTCAAATACAAATATTCTGCATGCTGCCAGCAACCAGGCAGTAATCGGAAACACCTCTCATGTATGGATCGGTGGACAGGTAGGCTGGTCAACATATTCTGATGCAAGATTAAAAACGGATATTCGTGAAGATGTGAAAGGACTTGATTTCATCAATCGTCTTCATCCTGTCACTTACCATCGGGATATCGATGCACAAGTTGTTTTAACAGGTAATCCGGATGAACTGGACTTTCCAAACAAATACGACATCGAGCAAATTAAATTCAGCGGATTCCTTGCACAGGAAGTTGAAGTAGCAGCCAACGCATCCGGATATGATTTCAGTGGTATTACGGTTCCGAAAGATGAACATTCCGTTTATTCACTCAGCTATGAAAGTTTTGTAGTACCCTTAGTAAAAGCAGTGCAGGAACAACAGGCGATCATTGAAGAACTAATGCGAAAGATGGAAGTACTGGAAGAAAGGATATCTGTTACAGAGGCTGAGGCTAAGGCTAAGGCTGAGACGAAGGAATAGGAAATAAGCAACCAGCAATAGGCAACCAGCAAACTAGCAATAGGAAACGATGCATCATGAGTCCGGCATACTTCGACTACCTTAACTCATCCATGTGCTATACTTCGACTTGCATCGCTCATCCATATGCTACAGCTCAGCAACCGCAGATCAGCAACCGTCCGGCATCCATTTATCCGAAATCGAAAGAAATTCACCTTAAACATCACTAACTTTATTACATGCGGATTAGATCATTCCCAACAGTCTATTGTAAGATCCATACTCTTTTGTTGTGGGGTATTTCAATGGTCTTTGGTCTATGGTCTATGGTCGTGTTTTCTCAGACCGATTTCCGCATCATCAACCAGTACACCCAAAAAGACGGCCTAAGCAATTCCACAATCTATGTGATCTATGAAGATAGCCGCGGATTCTTGTGGCTTGCTACGAAAGAAGGATTGAACCGCTTCGACGGATACAGGTTCAAATCATTCTATCACAATAAATATGAGCCAAACAGCCTTCCGCACAATACCGTCAATGATATCCTGGAATATCAGCCCGGTATGCTGCTGATAGCAACTGCTAACGGCCTCGCAGTTTTTAATGCTTCCATCAACAAATTTGAAAATGAACTTATCGTGCATCGGTCATTAGCACCGGGTGAAGGGGCAAATGTCACAAGCCTCCACAAAGATAGAGACGGAAATATCTGGGTAAATCAAAATGGAGAACTTGATATCCTGGATACAAACCTCAATTATCAATACCGGTTTACAGACCTCGAATGGGCGAGAGGATTAAAAGGATGTACGATCGCATATGAAGAATGGCAATCTGATAAACAGGGAAGGATGTGGCTGCCAACGGATACCTCCGGTATACAAATCATTGATGTTAAAAATAAAACGATCTACAATCGCAATCACAATCCTGACAGCTTTCCTTTCATGCAATTCAGGCATATTCGGTCGATGTTGATCGATAGTGAAAGCAACCAACTTTATTTTGCGCCATGGGGTGATGGTATCTATACTTACAAATTTGACAGTGGCACCATGCATCACCAGGATTTCGGTCAACCTTTGACGGAATCAGGCAGCGTCAACGATATCATCCGTCTTGAAAACGGTAATTTGCTTTGTAGCTCGAATGGAATATTTTTTGAAACCAATCCGTTGACATTAGTATTTCACAGGATCGATTTTCCTTTCAAAACGCATTCTTCCGGCAGTAAAAATGAGATTCATCCGATCACTATCGTGAGATCAAATAGTGAACGATATTGGATAGGGGCAAATGAGGGATTGTTCCAGCTTCAACAAAATGTGCAGCAAGCTGAACTATCAATAGCATCTGTTACCGGATCTTCAGCATGCGTTGATTTGATCGTAGCTACTACAAGAGATATTTATGCATTGTATGACCATGGGATGCTGATCGAAACGGATCAATCAGGAAAATCTTTTGTTTCTTATCATCTTCCACTTCGCCCAGGCGATTTTATAACACAAATGTGTGAAGACAAGCAAAAGCAGCTTTGGATAACTACATCACATGGATTATTACAACTTGATTTAACTGGAAAGAAGTTTGTTAAACCGAATGCTACAATTGCTACTCTCGCTCCATATTTTGTAAATGCAGTTTACAGTGACCAGGACGGAGATCTATGGATCGGAACGCGTCAACCGTTTGGACTCTATCATTATGACTATAAAAAAGAATCACTTCAAAAAATAGAAAATGATGCAGTAAGACAAATGGGAATGTCAGGCGAATACGCAAGGATTTCATCATTCACCCAGGATCGACAGGGAAATCTCTGGATAAGATCAGTAGCGAGCGGAGGTATACTGCAACTTGAGAAAAATACCGGGCAGTGGACGCGATATCCAAAGGATGAAAATAAGATCAGCGTGCTGGAAAACAAAGGTCTCTATTCACTTTACCCGGATGGTGAGGGTTATTTATGGCTGAGCACTACAGTTGGTGATGGATTGATCCGTTACGATTATAAGACAGATGAAATCAAACAGTTTAACCGGGAGGATGGGCTATCAAGTGATTATATTTTCCAGATCAATGAATGGCACGATCATTTATGGCTTGCATCAGCAAACGGGTATACTACTTTCAATATGCGTGATCTTTCCATGCATTCAGAAGACTGGCCTGATATGAACGGTGATTTTGATTTGGTCATGGACACCCTCAAAAACCAAATGATCATGGGAGCGCAGGGAAAGCTTGTATTTATTTCAATGCATGAAAATGAACCTGGTGGGTTTGTTCCCGTTCCGGTGATAGATGCCATCTATGTAAATAATAAGGAACAATACATCGATGCCCGGCGCACAAAAATGAGACTTCCTTATGATCAAAAAAATATTACGGTTGATTATACGGCAGCTTATTATGACGATGTCGATGAAATCCACTTTGCATACTTTTTATCAGGTGCAGACCAGGAATGGCAATACCCGAAGGAAACGCGAACAGCTCAATACGCAGCATTATCTCCGGGCAATTATGTGTTCAGGATCAAAGCATCGGATGCAAACGGAAAATGGGGTGAGCCGCAGGATGCTTTTGCATTTACAATTGTTCCGCCATTCTGGCAGCGGCTATGGTTTTTTGCATTGCTTGCTATCCTGATGGTGACAGGAGTGTATTATGCAGGGAGGAAAAGAATGAAGATGGTCCGTTATGAATCGGGTCTGAAACAAAAAGTAGCTGAAACGGAAATGATGGCGTTACGTGCGCAAATGAATCCACATTTTATCTTCAACAGCATCAACAGCATTGATGCACTGATCCAGAATGATGATAAATACCAGGCGACACTTTACCTGAATAAATTTGCAAAGCTGATCCGGAATATCCTTGACAGCTCAAAACAAAATACAGTGACACTCGAAAAGGATATGGAAACCTTGCGGTTGTATATTGACCTCGAACAATTGAGGAGTGAGAATGAGTTTATAGCTGACATTGACATTGATCCTTCGATCATGCAAAAGGATATCCGGGTGCCTCCCTTGATCATACAGCCATATGTTGAAAATGCTATTCAGCATGGAATACGCAATCGTGCAGATGATCTTGGACAGCTGCACATTTCTTTACGCCATTCACATGAAGGGTTGGAGTATGTGATTGAAGATAATGGAGTGGGGAGGAAAGCTTCAATGAACGGACGTCGTGCTGAAAAAGTATCTTACGGCATGCAGATGAGCCATGACCGGATCATGATCTTCAACCGCGAGGAAAATGCATCTGTAAAGATCACTGACCTGGATGGAAATGGCATAGCATCAGGTACAAGAGTGGAAATAAAATTAAAATCAACATACATCTCATGATCACAGCAGTCCTTATCGATGATGAATCCAAAGGCAGGATGTCGCTCAGGAAAAAGCTGACTGCGTATTGCCCGCAGGTTGAAGTTGTAGGTGAAGCTTCGAATGGTGTGGACGGTATTAGCCTGATTGAGGCGCATGATCCGCAGATCGTATTCCTGGATATTGAAATGCCGAAGATGGATGGTTTTGAAATGCTGCATCATCTCCCGAGGAAAAACTTTCATCTCATCTTTACTACGGCGTATGACCAGTATGCGATTAAGGCATTTAAATATTCAGCTTTCGATTACCTGCTGAAGCCGGTTGATATTGCGGAGCTTCAATCTGCTGTGCAAAACGTAGAGGAACATGAAGGACAGAATCATACAAAGGAAAGACTGGAAGTTCTTCAGCAAAATCTCAGTGACCAGTTTCACCTGCATAAAATATCCATTCCCACGATGGAAGGCCTGCTCTTCTTCAATATTGCAGATATCATTTGCCTCGAAGCTGACAGTAATTATTCTACGGTGCATTTCAGCGATCATCTTAAATTACTGACGACACGTACGCTTGGTGAATTTGAAGAAATGCTTCCCTCGCATTTGTTTTTCAGGCCGCATCATTCATGGCTGATCAACCTGTCATACATTAAAAAATATATGAAGGGGGATGGTGGGCAGATCGAGATGCAGAATGGTGTGTTTGTGGATGTAGCGAGAAGCAGGAAGGCAGAGTTTATCAGGATAATTAAATAATTTTTGAGAAATATTGAATCCTGTTGCGGTGGATAGCTGCATGTAAATATTTTAATGAAGTGCTGGTATCTACCTTGTAGTGTAGGGTTTTGTGTACTTTACATGAAGAAAAGTGCTGGTATAGCCAAATTATAGGAGATGCTCGAGGATGATTTTACCCAGGAAAACAGTAAAAATAAATTTGCAGATTGTTACCTAATTAGCTAACTTTGCTAAGTGTCTGAAAAACCAGTTCGGGAAATCTTTTATTATAAAGATTATTATCTAAACTTTTTCGAAACTCTCCAACCAGAAGTTAAGAAAAAGTTCAACTGGATATTGCAACTGATCACGATACTTGAAAGAATTCCGAAAAAGTATTTCAAACACATTACTGATTCAAATGATCTTTATGAGATCAGGATAGAATTTGGGTCTAATATTTATCGTGTGTTTAGCTTTTTTGATAAAGATCAACTCATCATTCTCCTGAATTGCTTTCAGAAGAAAACTGAAAAAATCCCATTGAAGGAATTGCAACTGGCAGAGAAATTGAAAAAACAATATTTTGATGAAAAAAGTAAATAAAAATCTATCTTCTTTTACTGACCACATTGAACAACAGTATGGCAAACGAGGCTCATTGAAACGCGAGCAATATGAAGAAGGATTTGAAGCATTCAAGCTAGGGGTAATGATCCAGATCCTTAGGAAAGATCGGGGATTAACACAAGAGCAACTTGCTGAAAAATGCGGAACTACCAAAACCTATATATCCAGAATCGAAAATGATGCGAGTGATATAAGACTTTCAACCCTCATGAGAATTATTAGTGAAGGACTTGGAGGGAATTTAAAATTGCGTGTTGAAATGAGATAACGCTGAACGCACTCCCTATAACATCGGCTCCTATGTAAAGCAGTTCTTCCAGCAGACTGCCAAAAGTAACATGTATTTCCTTTCTTTTTATTTCATTTCATAAATCAAAATTTTATCATCATCAGGTTGTTGATAAATGGTAAAACATGCGCCGCTTTGTAGCCTGGCGTTTTTCCAATTATCAATAACCCAATCCTTTTCGGTTGTTGAAATCGCGGGAAAACATGCGCCGCTTTTGTTGTCTGGCGTTTTTCAATAGCGATATCCCCACACCAGATTATTATGGTGAAAAGTTCAGGTACAACAAGAAGCAGGATACGTATACCTGTCCGCAAGGTCATGTGATGAAGACAAATGGCAGCATCTATAAGAGAAAGTATGGACAGTCTGTAACACAAGTGAAGCATTACAAGACATCAAAATGCAAATCATGTCCGGCTCTTCGTTATTGTACAAGTTCACCAACTGGACGCGTCATTGAAAGAAGTGAATACACTGAAGCTACAGAAGCAAACACGAGGAGAGTAAAAAGACATCCTGAAATCTACGCCGCCCGTCAACAGATCGTAGAACATATATTCGGAACCATAAAACGGCAATGGGGATATGATCATATTCTCCTCAAAGGACTCCGGAAAAACGATGGAGAGTTCGGGTTAATCTACCTTATTTACAATTTTCGAAGAATAATGAATATTTTGGGAGTTGAGGGGATGAAAAAGTGGATAAAGAGAATGATTTTATTGATTCTGAAGCCATTACACCCTATTCAACATCAGAATATGAATTTAAAAATAATTTATGTAGGCAGTTAGCACATTAACCCAGGTCACTACAGTGAAAATAAGTGAAGGTTATTGCACGAACTGTCGTTATCGGAGAGCGAAACAATTGGCACTGACTTTCAAGTCCAACAAAAAATCAATTTTGAAATCACCTTCAACTAGTTAGTTCCTTGGATATTAGCGTCATTCATATCATAATGAGCAGAAAATCTTATGTATTAATTGCTTTAGTAATTCTCTTTATTGTGGTTGTGTATTTTGACAATATCTATACTACTAAAGCAAAAAGAAAAATATCACCAAAAGAGAAAACTCATAAATTCCTGGCAAAGTTGGATTTAGAACTGCCTGGGAACATTGAAGAATTCATTGATAAAACTCCTTGTTCACCAGTTCCATTTGGATATAAAGCAGTATGGCTTGCTTTAAGGACTATTGAGAGTAAAGCTGTTTTAAAACTTTTAAACGATAAAAACAATCCTGTTTTTCCAACAAATTGGCAGAAAGGTGTAGAAGGGGGGTATGAGGGTTATTGTTTTATTTCTCCACCTGTTGAAGGCTGGACACTTGTGTTAAACCCAAACCTTGGAAATTTGAGTGATAAAGACACAAGGAACTTTCTTTCACTATTAAGTAAGGAATTTGGCGAAGCCCACTTTTTCGGCAGTCATAGGATTGTAAGTTACAGTGCATGGGCACGCTATATAAATGGTGAAACAATCCGAGCTTTTAGCATAGCTGATGGACTAATCGATATGGATGCTGGTGAATTGACACCACTAGAGGATAGGTACATTGAAGACCAAAAGAAATCTATGAAAGTTGAAGAGCTTGAGCACTATGAAGTCGAGGGCTTCAATCAAATTTTGTATTATGATGATCTGGTAATGGAAATGGCTGGCCATTGGAGTATAAATCCACAAAACCTCGAGAATTATAAAGCAAACAGTTTGGGTTTGATTTTTGAAGATTTTTAGGTTATTCTAAAAGACAATATAACCACAGGCCCTCCGATAACATCGGCTCCCACCAGCAGGGATAAGTGCAATGACAATGATATCCTTATATTTGAAGAAATCTACCCAGGCACAGATAGTGCACACGAATCCTGCCGGCAGGTAGCCCGGACGTTATGCGAGATGCCCTACTCCAATCAACTGAATACTCAATGAAGTTTTGTATTTTTGAAATGAAATGCCCACAATACTCTTAATAGCTGGCTGGAGAATTTTCTTTTACGCGAATGAAGGGTTTGAGCTATCCATGTGCATGCCCAAAAAGCAGATATGGAATGCAAGTTTTGGCTTGACCCAGATACTTTTGAAATTTCAGAAGCGTTCTCTTATAATCTGAATCCGGCCTCAAGAAAAGAAGTCCGGAAAATTATTTTCGAACATTTCGATTATATAGTAACAGAATGGAATAAATTCTTCAATCCATAAAAATCATGGAAACAACAAAAACTCAGAAAATTTCTTTAGTACAATTTGAGGGTGAACTCATGATTGTACGAACCGGAGAACAAACATATAAATGGAATATAAAAGAGATCTCAAAAAGACTTTCCAATGCCTCTGATTCTGAGAGAAATAATTTTCAAATTTCTCCATCGGGTTATGGTATACATTGGCCTCTAATTGATGAAGACCTCTCCTTAAATGGATTATTATTCAACTGTAAATAAAAAACACCTCGCTTAACATCTGCTATAGGCAATGGCGGATAATACTTTACCGACCACCTTCGACCCACACTCATCCTAAACTCGGCTATGGCGGTCAAAGACAGATTTGAATCTTGAAACAGATTCAGGTTATCCGGAAGTTAACACCATCGAGTCGCCACTGCCAATAGCCTTGATCGATGTCGGTGATATACAAAACTTGAAATGAAAATCATCAATGTATTAATTTCTCTACTTCTCTTACTTCAAAGTGAGATAACATTTTCGCAAACAATTGCGGACTGCGATACTATTTATGATTATACTGAAACTATGCCACGCTATATAGGTGGTGATTCATCGATAATGGATTTGACTATGAATGAAATCGCACCAATTTTATCAAATTGCATTAAAAGAGACTCAATAATGACAGCAAGTGTAATTCTTGAATTATTAATCGACAAATCTGGTGTAATTCAAGAAGTAACTTACAAAAGCATTAATAGCTCCAATCTATGCAAAGATGAGTTAAGAAAGCATTTGATGAGCTTGAAGAATTTTAGTCCTGCATTCCACGATGGACAACCCGTATGCTGTAGATACAACATACCCATAAGATGCCTCCTCTGGCAATAAAATACGACCGACAACATCGACTCTCGGTATTGACGGTTAACAGATTCTCGACAGTTTATTATCTTGGAATTGATTACCGCAACCTGAAAGATTCCTGAAGTATTTTTACCTGGATCAATATTCTTAATTCTGTTACAATGAAAAAAATCTTTACATTATTTTTAATTATTTGGAATACAATCCTTCTGTTTTGTCAGCCAGGTCAGATGGATAAAACGTTTAATACCACTGGCAAAGTCACTACCCGGATTGAAAATTTTAATGTCAATACAAGTGCCCTGCTCATTCAGGACGATGGGAAAATCCTGGTCAGTGGTACGGCTGTTTCGGCAACGAATGCAAGAGACTTTGTGATCGCAAGATATACTTCCGATGGCAGGATTGATAGTTCCTTCAATCAAACCGGGAATAGGGTCATCGATTTCTTTGGAAAAAACGATTTCTGCTATGCGATGGCATTACAATCCGATGGCAAAATATTGATGACAGGTATAACAACGAAACCAACTTCTGAGCGGAAGACAATTATAGTCAGGTTGCTTGAGGACGGTTCATTTGATGATACTTTTGGGACGAATGGGGTATATGTGAATACTTTCGAAAACAGAGAAGAAACCCCAAGAGTAATTCATTTTCAGGATGACGGTAAAATTATAGTGTCAGGAAGTATTGATACAAATCTGGCCACTACGGTTTGCGCTGTATTTAAATACAATCAGGATGGTTCACCGGATACGAGCTTTGGAGATCAGGGCCTGGCTATTGCGGTCGTGCCTGAATCTTATAACCCGGCATTTGGAGCTGTCCAGCATGATGGTAAAATAATTACAGGAGGGTTCCTGCTTGGAAATAATACAGAAATTATCATGCTCAGATTTTCTCCTCAGGGAATAATTGACAGCACATTCGGATTGAATGGAATCGTTTGGACAAAATTTATTGGTGAAGAGCATTTTGCATATTCCATTTTTTTGCAGGATGATCATAAGATTTTGATGGTGGATGGAATAACTCATTCAGGCAAAAGAGATTTTTGTATGTTGCGATATAATGAAAACGGTTCTTTAGACAGTACATTTGGAGTTTACGGCAAAGTGGTTACACCTATTTCTTCTGGCAGCAATACAGCCCATGCAGTCAGCATCCAGGAGGATCAAAAAATATTATTGGCAGGATTTTTAGGTACTACTCCAAAACATGATTTTGCCATGGCAAGATATAATTCTGACGGATCATTAGATGCTGAATTTGGAAACGGTGGCAAAGTGATCACGGATTTTGGAAATGATGACCTGGCTTTCACCATGGCTATCCAGTCAGATAATAAAATTGTGCTTTCAGGGCATACGATTGATAATTCAGGCAATAATAATTTTGCTCTTGCCAGATATTTATCCGGACTGGAAATAGTTGGTATCACAGAACCGGCTGATGAATTCATGAACATTAATTTGTATCCCAATCCCGCTATACGTGATGCCGTTTTGAAATACAATCTGCAGAAAGATCAAGTGATCACCATCAGGCTGTATGATTTATCTGGCAAACTTGTCCAACATTTTGTTGAAAACGAAAATAGAAGTATAGGTGATAATGAGGAAAAACTTCTTTTCAATCCGAATATCCTGCCTGGAAATTATTTCCTTCAAATTGATGGCATTAATTTAAAATGGACCACATCCATAATTCTGAATTTACCTGATTGAAAAAGGTTGGCACTAAAAATCAATATTAATTGTGAGCAAAGAACAATCAACCGACTTACTTAAGTTTCTAAAGCCATTCCCGAAGGATATCCAGGATTTGGCTATGTGGATGAGAGAATTGGTCTGGGACCTGTATCCGGATACGAATGAGCTGATTTATGACAATTACAATGCGGTTGCTTTCGGATGGAGCCTGACGGAAAAATTAGGACACACGTTTTGTTCTATTGCCGTAGGACGAAGCAGCTACAATGTTCACTTTGGATTTTATTGGGGTTCTGAAATTTCCGACCCTGACAAAATTTTACTTGGGCAGGGAAATCAATACAGGTATATTCTTGTAAAACGTAAGGAAGATTTCCCTCAAGCATATATTAAAAAACTCCTTAAAGAAGCTTATACAAATTCTCTGGCAAAAGTGAAAGACCCAAAGCAGATCATTAACGGTGAAACTATTGTTAAATCTGTTTCAGCTGCGAAGAGAAAGCCAGCAAAAGGCAAGAGGTGACGTTAAAACGATATTAGCTAAAGGATAGTTGCCAAAACAACCTGCCTGTGAAATTAGGTTGCCTGCATTACTTATTGTAACTTGTAAGGGAAGATTTCAACAACCAGGTCATGAAGGCAACGATCAATGACTACCAACACCTAGCGGAGCAGATAATAGGCTATACTATTCTGCTTTTTGATGATACAGGCACTATTCCAGATTGGAATAAAAGCGTTGAATAGCTATAAGCTTATCTGGCTACAGAAATATAAAATGGAAGTGGATAATAATCAAAAGCAACTCAACGAAAGGCAATTCCAGGCGTTGATCGAAAATAATTTTGAAATTATTTCACTGACTGACGAATCATTAAAGGTTCTTTATAGAAGCCCATCATCAACTCGCTGCACAGGTTGGACAGATGAGGATATGGAAAATATTAATGGCACTACACAAATTCATACAGAAGATACAAAGAAAATAAAGAGTATCATTCAGTCAGCAATTAGAAACCCGGGTAAACTATACCCATTTTTAATGCGCTACCTGCACAAGGAGGGCTATTATATCTGGCTTGAAGGCACAGTAATCAAATTACCATATGAAAGTATTGTAAAGGGCCTCGTGTTCAATTGTCATGATGTATCAGAAAGAATTAAGCTGGAACAGTTGGTTCTGAAAACAACCACACTTGCACGAATGGGAAGTTGGGAGGTAGATTTTATTAAAGGGACTGTATACTGGAGTGATATTATACGTGAAATTCACGAAATCGAAGATAGCTTTGTCCCCGATTTAGAAAAGGGCATCAACTTTTATAAAGAAGGATATTCCAGGGATTTAATTACACAGAAGGTGAAGGAAATCATGGAGTCGGGTGCATCATGGGACCTGGAACTGGAAATAGTAACAGCAAAAAATAATGAACGCTGGATACGAATCATTGGCGAAGCTGAATTTGTTAATGGAAAATGCGTAAGGATTTATGGCAGTCTCCAGGATATAAACGAACGTAAAAAGGCCGAAGAACAAATTCTGAAAGCAAACCGTTTGTATGCATTTATCAGCGCCATTAACCAGAGCATCATTCATATAAAAGACAGGCAGGAACTTGCTGATACTGTCTGCAATATTGCAGTATCAATTGGAAAGTTTAAAATGGCATGGATAGGATTTTTAGATGAAAATAAAAGGCTGAACATAGTTAGCATGCGGGGTGATGAAAACTCCACAGATGATTTAAGAAAATATTCGGGCATGGATTACACTAGTGCTTTGCTACGCAGTACATCTACTGGTAAGGCACTAAGCACAGGTGAGTATGCGGCAAGTAACGATGTGCAAAATGACCCGGCTATGCTACCCTGGAAAGAGGAGCATGTGCAGCATGGAATAAAGTCAAATATTTCGCTGCCTATCAAAAAATTTGATAAGGTAATCGGGATATTCGGATTTAATTCTACTACTAAAGATTATTTTGATTCAAACGAAATAGCTCTGCTTAAGGAAGCAGCCAGTGATATTTCATTTGCACTGGAGGTAATGAAAAAGGATAAACTGCGTGCCCAGACAGAAGAACTTTTGCTACAAAACGAATCACGATTAAAGAAAGCACAGGCCATAGCCCACATAGGACATTGGGAGCTTGACCTGGCTACTGGTGTGGCTGCATGGTCAGAAGAAGCATGCAAAATTTACGGACTCGATCCCTTAGAAATTAAGCAATCATTTGAAACCTGGTTATCGTTTCTGCATCCTGATGATGTAAGCCATGTAATGAGAATTTTGAAAGATCAGCGCGAAAATTTAAGTGATGCTTCTTTTGATCATCGCATTATCAGAAAAGACGGAATTACAAGGCACATTCATGCTGAAAGTAAGTTTGAGTTTGATGTATCGGACAAATCTATCGGACTTTATGGAATAGTTCAGGACATAACAGAAAAGAAAGAAGCAGAAAGTGCCCTCGAAAGTAGTGCAATACGATTCCGCGAGTTTTTTGAATCAGCGCCGGCGGGCTTAGTAGTTTTGGATATCAATACACTGACTTTTGTTGAGTTCAATCAAAATGCACTTAAATTATTGAAATATTCGTTTTCTGAAATATTAAATAAAGGACCAATTGATATCAGTCCTCAGTTTCAGCCAGATGGTCGATCCTCTGTAGAAAGAGCACAAGAATTAATACTGAATACCGTAAATGGTGAAATGCCGGTATCTGAGTGGATGATTGTAGATGGAGAGGGAACGGAAATCATGTGCGAACTGCGACTGGCATTGTTGTCCGATAAATATGGCTCGCAAATTCTGGCCAGCTTTGTTGACATCCGTGAAAGAAAAAAAGCAGAACATGCAATACTGGAGTTAAATGAAACATTAGAAAGTAAGGTTAAAGATCGAACAACCCAATTACAAGAAATTAATAATGACCTTGAATCTTTTAATGCTTCCGTTTCTCACGATTTACGTTCTCCTTTACAGGTTATCAGCGGTTATTCCTCTATTCTTTCAATGAAATATGGTGACGTTTTAGGTGGCAGAGGACAAAATCTTCTGAAAGGAATAAATGACTACATCAAACAAATGTCGCTGACTATGGAAAGCCTGTTGGACCTTTCACATTTAGGCACAGCTTCGATGATAAGAGTTCCGGTTAAAATGATTGAAGTGGTGAAAGCTGTTGTTGCAGAATTAAAATTTGTAAATAACCCGGCTGTGGTGGAAATTATCATTGAAGACTTGCCCGATTCTCCTTGTGATGCAGGACTTATAAAACAAGTCTGGTTAAATCTCATTTCGAACGCTATAAAATATTCAAAACACAAAAATAAACCTCTTGTAATAATAGGTTCAAACGAAACTGACGAGGGGACAGTTTATTTTGTGAAAGATAATGGAGAGGGATTCGACATGAAACATTATGATAAATTATTCAAAGCATTCCAACGCCTTCATACTTCCTCAGAATTTGAAGGAGTAGGTATAGGTCTTACTATTGTTCACCGTATTATTACAAAGCATGGTGGTAGAATATGGGCAGAGGGGAAGGCTGGAGAGGGAGCTGCTTTTTATTTTACACTACCTTTAGTCAACTAAAGAAGATTTCGCAGGCGTTTGAATACGTTTAAAAATACCTCTCAAAATGTCTTGATTGATATTTGCATTGATTTGCATCTCAAACGCGCAGGTAAATCCTTCACAATGTAGGAACGGGTGAGAAGAAATCCAAACAACACCCATTCTTTGGGTGTTTAAGAAGAAAGCGTTCATAAACATGAAAAATTCTCTTCTCACACTCCTGGTTATCACTTGCTTTTCTCCCTGTTTTTCACAAGACGAACTAATGCCATTGGATAAGGACCTGACTACGGTAACTTATCCATTTGATGTTAAATATTTCCTTTTCCGGTCCCAGGGTCAGGATTTGAGAATGTCCTACATGGATGTATTGCCAGGTGATGCAAACGGAAAAACCTTATTGCTTTTTCATGGAAAAAATTTTAATGCCGCATACTGGGAACAAACGATCAGGACACTGAATAAAAATGGTTTTCGCGTCATCGCACCTGATCAGATTGGTTTTGGTAAATCCTCTAAGCCACAAAACTATCAATACAGTTTTCACCAGCTGGCAAATAATACCAAATCCCTGCTGGACAGTCTGCATATCAGTAAAGTCATTGTGCTCGGACATTCCATGGGTGGCATGCTGGCTACAAGATTTGCTTTGTCTTATCCGGAAGTAACTGAAAAACTTATTCTTGAAAACCCGATTGGGCTTGAAGATTACAAAACACTGACACCTTATCAGAGCATTGATGCAAACTATCAGAGCGAGTTGAAGAACACTGTTGAAAGTTATAAAAGTTATCAGCTAAAATATTATTATGACAACAAATGGAAGCCGCAATATGACCGATGGCTTAACCTGCTCGGAGGGTGGACATTTCACAAAGACTATCCGGTCATAGCCTGGAACGCAGCACTGACGACGGATATGATCTTTACACAGCCGGTTGTCTATGAATTCAGGAATATTAACTGTCCTACACTCCTCATCATTGGTACGCGCGACAGGACTGCAATCGGCAAAGAACGAGCTCCTAAAGAAATACAACAACAGATGGGGCTTTATAACGAATTGGGAAAGAAAACCCAACAGGCCATTCCCAATGCACAGTTAGTAGAATTGGATAATGTGGGACATCTTCCTCACATAGAGGACTTTGACAGGTTTATTAAGCCGTTGATTGAATTCCTCGAAAAATAACGGATGGCTTAAAATGCATAACTTTACGAGCTCAATGAATTTAATTTTTTATATAAGCTCCCATGAATAAGAATGGCCCCATCATTATTATTGAAGATGATATGGACGACCAGGAAATACTGGCTGATGTTTTCAAGGACCTTGGTTACGCAAACGAAATCATCTTTTTCGGTGATGGAGAGGTTGCACTCGATCATTTAGAGAATAATAAAGTAGAACCATTCATTGTATTTTCCGACATCAATATGCCAAAATTAAATGGGATGCTGCTCAGGGAAAAGATCCACAACAATGAAGACCTGAGATTGAAATGCACGCCGTATTTGTTTTTCACCACGACAGCGGAGCAACAACATGTCATTGATGCGTATTCAAAATCTATCCAGGGTTTTTTTGTAAAACCCAACAACTATTCGGAATTAAAAAGGATCATGAAAACCATTATAGATTATTGGAAGGAATGTGTTTCTCCTAATTATGTAAAATAACGCATTTCTTAAGCCTGGGTTGTGGGTTCAATTGACTATTCTTAAAATGCAAGAGAATAAATTATTGATTAGTGTTTTGAAATACGAAATTATTATTAAAATGAAGCACGCTCTATTTTTTTGCATACCTGCGCTTATCCTCTTTTGTAACTCTACTCTTCATTCCCAATGGACACGCACAGGAGGACCCGGTGGTGGATTTGTTTCCGACATGGCGTCAAATACATCGTATCTGTATGCGGGCAGTACCAATGGTGTTTTTCGAAGTGCCGATGAAGGACTCCATTGGGAGCGAATGGAAAATGGACTACCGTTTTCTTTTTTTTGTTATCAGATCAAAGCGCAGGATGAAAATCTCATGCTCTTCGGTTCTGATTATATGGAAGGATACAACGTTGACTACAATTACGATTTGTACAAGAGTGCTGACAACGGTGACAGCTGGTCAGAGATTAAACTTCCGGATACGGTTAGGTTCCTGGATCAGATTACATTTCTCGATGATATGATTTTTGTAGCTGATAAGTCTCTCCTAAGGTCAACAGACAATGGACAAACCTGGGAATACGTGCTTACTGAAACGGATACATTTTATAATAGTGCATCTGCATTAGAAATTTTTGATGAGAAATTATATGTGGTGGGGCGTGGAAAAAAAATGTGGGTGACCAGTGATTGGGGAGTTACATGGGAAATTGTCAGGTATCCTGCAGCTATTAATGCTTATAACGTTTATGCAAAAGATAGTTTGCTCATTGTTATCGGAGATGCTGAAACGTACCATTCAATTGATTACGGTCAGACTTGGGTGAAAGCAAAAGGATGGGAAAGGGCTAATTCTCACTGGAACGACATCATCAACTTAAACGATACGATTTACGCCAGTTCCAGTAATCTTCTTCGATCAATAGATTGGGGCTTAAACTGGGAAGCAGTCCCACCCTCATCTATTTCCTATCATGTGAATGGCGTGACTACGGATAACAAGCATGTCTTTGCATTTTCATATAGCGAAGGACTTAAAAAGTTCAACTCTTTGAGTGAGTCATACCAGTCTCTAAATCTTGGTATAGATGCTACATTGGTGAGTTGCCTCTCCGTTCACGATGATGAACTATGGGCAGGTGTCGACTATAATGGATTGTATAAATACGACATTGAAAGTGAATCGTGGGATACTACAAATTATTTTCCGGTTCCATTTCAGTTTAGTGATATCGCATGGGTTGGGGATTCGCTTTTTGCAATCCATAGTTTTGGGGATGTGTACCGTTCCGGTGACGGTGGTTTTACATGGATCGATATTACTCATGGTAAATTCAATAATTTTTCTAAATTCCTGGTAGAAGGAAATACGATATTCCTGTTTGGCGAAGGTGACCATTTAGCTTTCAAATCAAGCGACTATGGTGACACCTGGGTATCTCCATTTCCTTCCTTCTATACACAGACTCACGAAGGGGTTAATGGCTTTTCCATTCTGGGTTCGCAATATTTTATTTCTACAAATGATCATGTATTTCGCTCATCTGATGGAGGACTTACCTGGGAAAATAAATCTGCCGGCATTGAAACAGGTGATGGATATATCAGAAATATCTACACTGCGGGGAATGCTTTATTTGCCGAAGTGTATATTTTTGATATGATTAGTTTCACGTTTCAACTTTCATTGTTTGGTTCCAGAGATCAGGGTGAAAATTGGGAAATAACTATGCTTGGGTTGCCCGCTATTAGCAATGGGAGCCCGAATGATGAACGTCAAATGGTTTTTGCAGGATTTCAGGATACCATTGTATTAGGCACCCGTTCGGATGGGATCTTCTTCAGCACGATTACGGATCCTGAGTGGCATCCATGGATGGTCCAGGATCAGTTTCCGTCAAGCATTTCTTCATTTGTACTTAAAGGAAGTCAACTTTATGCGGGTACACTTGGAATGGGCGTGTGGCAAAGAGGAGTTACTAATCCTGGAACGGGGTTGAAGCCTTTGCAGGATAAGTTGAATCCATTATTTCTTTTTCCGAATCCGGTGAATACGAAATTGACCATAGCACCTGTGAGCAAATATGCTGAAGACGGGTCCGTTTTCATCTATACTTCTGACAGCAGATTATTTTTTTACACGAAAATGATTGTGGATCAACAGATGACTGTGGATGTATCTGAATTTCCTGAGGGAGAATATGTAGTACAAGTTGAGGTAAAGGGTCGAGTGCATACAGGTAAGTTTATTAAGCACCGTGACTAGGATTGTGATGAAAACCTTAAGTCCCGGTCAATATTGAATAATAGGATTAGAATAATTCACACCATATTACCAAAAAAACTAGTTGTTCGGCGTAGATGCAACCTACGCCGAACAATTTATATAAAACGACTTTTAATTACAAACCTGAACATTACCTTTGATTTTTTCCAAGCCACCATCATGATCCTCACAAAATCAAGAACATTTTTTCTTCTCTTGCTTGTCGCTACTTTGTTTTCAAATTTAGAAGCACAGACTAATTCAACTTTCCGGATCGTCGGCTACTACAGCGGCCCAACAAATCTTATAGATAGTTTTGAAATGGGAAAGCTCACCCATCTTATCTTTTCCTTCGGTCACTTAAAGGATAACCGGCTGTGGATTAATTCCGCGGAAGATAGCACCCAGATTAAAAAAATGGTCGCGCTAAAAAGTAAACACCCGGATTTGAAGGTCATGCTCTCCCTTGGGGGATGGGGCGGATGCGAAACCTGCTCCGATGTTTTTAATACAGCAAATGGACGTCATGAATTTGCACAATCGGTAAAAGAGATCTCAGCTTATTTTCACACTGACGGCATTGACCTGGATTGGGAATACCCCGCTATCGATGGTTTTCCAGGCCATACATTCAGAGTTGAAGACAAGGATAATTTCACTTCCCTGGTGAAAGAACTTAGAAAAGTGAATAGTGAAGATTTTGAAATTAGCTTTGCTGCCGGTGGATTTACATCTTACATTGATTCATCCATCGATTGGAAAGAAGTCATTAAATACACAGACTTCATCAATATCATGACCTACGATCTTGTACATGGTTTTAGCACAGTGAGCGGACATCATACGCCTCTGTATTCAACTCCACAGCAAACAGAATCCACAGATCATGCCGTGCAGATGCTTTTAAAAGCTGGCGTACCCGCTGAGCAATTAGTGATAGGTGCCGCGTTTTATGGACGGTTTTTTCATATCACGGAAGGGAATCGTGTGGATTTATATATGCCATGCCGCTTTTCACATGGATTCTCTTTCAAATACGCCAATGATTCGCTCTCTGTAAAAAATGGTTTTGTAAAGCTTTGGGATGATGTAGCCAAAGCCCCTTTTGCCATCAACACGATTGAAAGATTAGTCGCAACGTATGATGATAAACAATCCATTACCTTGAAAACAAAATACGCTGTAGATAAAAAGCTCGGAGGAATAATGTTCTGGCAGCTGGCGGATGATAAGATTCGCGATGGGTTGCTGGAAACTATGTTCAGGAATAAATATCATAATCAAAAATGATCAAACCAAGATGAAAGACGAAATACTTTTTTCCGAAAAACAAAAATTTATCCAATGGTGGCTCTGGCTAATATTGCTGGGATCAAATGGATTTCTTGCCTATGGGGTGATAACGCAGGTTGTGCTGGGAAAGACATTTGGAAGCAGGCCTTCAGGTGATGTCGAAATCCTGCTTGTATTCGGATTGACATTGATGCTCTCACTTTTATTTTTCAGCTTTAAGCTTGAAACATTGATCAAAACGGATGGCGTATATGTGAGATTTTTCCCGTTTCACATATCCTTCAGGCACTTTACATGGGAGCAAATACGTAAAGCAAACGTCCGCCAATACAATGCATTACTTGAATACAGAGGTTGGGGCCTTCGCGGATTCGGAAAAAACCGTGCGTTCAATGTATCCGGTAATCAGGGTTTGCAACTTGAATTTGAGGACTACAAGAAGCTACTAATCGGAACAAGGAAGCCAGATGAAATACGGGAGGCCCTTCAGAAAGTAGCAATAGGCAATAAACAATAGACAATAGGCAATAGGCAATAAACAATAGGCAATAAACAAATCACCCCTCTCTCAGCAAGAGCAATTTCTTACCTAAAAACAATTCATAAGAGAGGAGAAGGGGGTGAGTTACAAAAAATTATACTATGAATAATTATTATCCCTTTAAAATTTACGACAATGATGGCCGTTTTACAATAGTTGCAGAAACGGAAAGCCCTGAGCTATATCCAAAATATGCTGAATTTTTTGAGGAATACAATTACTCTGGTAATGGATATTCCTGGGAAGGACACATCATCCAGATATTGGAAAAAGTAAACCGTGAATTGATGGATCATATTGAGTTTGATCCGGAAGCCGGTGCTTTTTATGCATACGCTGACACGAAAGAGAATCAAATACTGTTCGTCGAAACCCTGGGTCCGATTTTCGCTGACTTTTCAAAGCTTGCTAAATATGTCAGCAGGGCTGATCCATTGCGGATCGACGACTGATAATTGTAAACCCTTTATGTTGTATCTTTGATGTCAGGCATACAGACAAAGAAATCACCACCTTCCTGTTGTGAATTTCCCTTTGTTTCAGGTGCAATATTATGAATGTTGTTCAATCCTCCGCAAACCATTCAACCTTTAAAATCCTAAACTATTTCATTGCTTCTGTCTGGATTGCCAGTGGCCTTCTCTGTAAAGTCCTTAATCTTGTTCCAAGACACCAACAAATTGTAGCCAGGATTTTAGGTGAGGATTATGCTAAACCATTGACTATCCTGATCGGGATGGCTGAAATCGGAATGGGCATTTGGATTCTAAGCAGCTTGTGGCCCAGGCTAAACGCAGTGACACAAATACTTGTCATAGCTATCATGAATACCTTAGAGTTTATTCTTGTGCCCGATCTGTTACTTTGGGGAAAAGCAAATGCCATTTTTGCATTATTATTTATTCTTCTGATCTATTACAATGAGTTTCACAATAGAAAGTCAGCTCAGCTGAACTAATATGCTATCATTTCTAAAAAACCATCCTTTCGCTGTCGAAGCCTTTTTTGAAAGCTCGCTGGTATTCACTTTTGCAATTCCAAAAGAGCAGATCCAACACCTGATACCAGAATGCTTAACACTGGATACTTTTCATGACAAGTGGGCTTTCATTGCAGTAGCCATGGTGCAAACGAAAGATCTGAGGCCAAAAGGTTTTCCAAAAGCATTGGGCAACGAATTTTTCCTGATCGGGTATAGAGTTTTTGTTCGGTATACCAACGAGGCCGGCAAGAATCTGCGAGGTCTGTATATCTTGAAATCAGAAACCGACAAAAAGAAGATGGAATTCTTCGGGAACATTTTCACACATTATAATTACACTACGACAGACATTCATCAAAATCGGCATAACGGTACATCGGAAATTAATTCGAAGAAATCCGGTTTTAGCATAAGCATTGATAATGCTGACAGCGATAATATTTCCTTACCTGAAGGTTCGCCATTTGCAGATTGGAAAGAAGCCAGGAGGTTTGCAGGCCCCTTGCCTTTTACTTTTACATACAATGCAGAAGAAAAGAAAATACTGATCATAGAAGGCGTCAGGGAAAATTGGAAACCATCTCCTGTCAAAGTCAATCAGTATCATTTTACATTTATTGACCAGCTGAAATTAAAGGATGTGCACCTGGCAAATGCATTTATCATTCACAATATTCCTTACTATTGGAAAAAAGGTAAAATCGAGCAATGGCACCAGAAAGAAGAAAATTCCAGGGTGTCCTGAATATCCTGAGCTTTAACCGTCATTTTTATTTCATTGGCTTCGGTGTTATAGCTGTATTGTTTGCGAGTCGTTATTTGATTCACTGGCCGGATACTTTATTTTGGCTGGTCATCATAGCTTTTTTAGCCGGTCTCATTATGCCTTTGATCGTATCCGCCTATGTCTATGATTATTCCGGTTATTATGATTTCCATTGGCTGAAAAATATCATCCGGAATGATCAGGATATAAAGCTAGTGGTAAATATTAATGCAGGGTTTGATGAAACCAGCTTTATCATACACGATATTATTCCGCAATCCGATTTGCGCGTATTTGATTTTTACGATGCCACACGGCACACTGAGCCGGCCATTAAAAGAGCTCGCAAAGTGACCCTTGAATATCCCAATACGCAACACATTGCATCCAACTCAATCCCTATAGGCGATGGTGCAGCGGATATTGTCTTCCTCTTGTCAGCAGTGCACGAAATCAGATCGAACGATGAGAAAGTCATTTTCCTGAAGGAATGTTACAGGCTGTGTAAACCTGGTGGGAAAGTTATTATGGTAGAACACCTGCGCGATTTTCCGAATTTCCTTGCGTTTACGGTTGGCTTTACGCACTTTTTTTCCCGTAATACCTGGAAGAAAGCATTTGAACGTGCGGGCTTTACTTCTTTCCGGGAAACGAAATTCACGCCCTTTATGTCTATCTTCATGTGCAGTCCCTGATCCAATTTATTCATTCCCTCAAGCCATGGAGCTTCACCTGAAAATCATAGGCACATTAATGATCGTATTAGCGTTACTTCACTTTTATTTCCCGGTTTATTTTAAGTGGAAGAAAGAGTTGAGTTCCCTGAGCATTATCAACCGGCAGATGATGTATATCCATTCCTACTTTATTTTATTTTTAGTTTTCCTGACAGGCATTCTTTGCGTGACATCGGCGCATGAAATGGTAACTACAACATTGGGAAGGAGGATTTCCCTGGGGTATGGAATTTTCTGGATAACCAGGTTAGGTGTTCAGTTTTTTGGATATTCTTCCTCAACCTGGAAGGGGAAAACATTTGAAACTATTGTACATATTATTTTTTCATTGTTATGGGCGTATTTTAGCGCAATGTTCATTTTGGTGTATTTACAATGTACATAAAGGAAGTTTTATAAATATTTTCATGCGTGAGAAGCAATGCAAAATTTATCATCAGGCCCTGGAAGGAATCCGATCTGGATAGTTTGGTAAAGCATGCCAACAACTGGAATGTTGCAAAAAATCTGACCGATGGATTTCCTCATCCATACACGGACATAAACGGAAAGGCATTTATTGAATTTGCAAATAAGGGTAATCCAGTTCATATTTTTGCAATTGAACTAGACGGCCAGGCAATTGGTGGTATTGGTATTCACCCGCAGCAAGATATTCACAGAAAGAATGCTGAACTCGGATATTGGCTGGCAGAACCTTATTGGGGTCAAGGAATAATGACTGTGGCTGTAAAACAAATCGTGGATACCGCTTTTAAGATCTTTGACATTGATAGGCTGTTTGCGAGGCCATTTGGAACAAATAAAGCCTCACAACAAGTTCTTGAGAAAGCAGGGTTTATACTCGAAGGGAAATTTGAAAAAACAATTTACAAGAATGGAGAATATCTTGATGAATTAATTTATGCTGTCAGAAGACAACAAGATGAACAGGCATAAAAACGCAATCAGCAATTTTCCTGACATATGCTTCCTGGTTAAAGGTGTAAATTACAGTTCAGAAAAAGGAATAACCATGCGGTATCTTTTCATGCTAACCAGCTTTTTAATTTGGGTTAACCAGCCATCCGCTCAGATTATCAATGCCGGAATTAATGAATGGGAGGTGATACAAACTATCGGACAGCCCTTCGAAAATCCTGTAGGCTGGAAAACGAACAATTATACAGATTACAATGGTTTTGCATCAACTCCTGTAATCAAAGTAGTCGATCCTGCAGGAGGATACTTTGCTAAAGTAGAAAGTAACCTGCACGGGATTGATGGCTCAGGGCCGGGGGAATTATGGCAAACCATTTCCACTGATCATTTAACAAAGATTGATTTTTATGCACATTGCGATAGTATTTTCCAGGTGGGGAGATGTATTGTAAGTATTTTGGGACAGGATCCTCTTGATGTTTTATTTATCGATAGCATACCTGTAGATCCCACAGGGTTTACATTGAACTCTATCCATATCTTAAATGAATGGTCCCAGGAAAATGATTCGATCACGATCCGTTTTACAGCAAAAGGCAATATGGATATCTGGGATGAAAAAGAGGATGGCTATTCCATATTCAAGGTGGACAATGTGACAGCACAGTATATTACAGGTAGTGAGGAAATTTCTAAACCTGACGACTTAATAATATTTCCAAATCCGTCATCCGGTATCATTAACCTTGTGCAGGAAGACTCAGGAAATCCGATGCGAATTGAAATGTATTCAATCATGGGGGAAGCGATATTTAAATCCAATTATTTTGAAATATTAGATTTGAATAATTTCCCAAATGGAGTTTATTTAATTAAAATATTATCCGGTACCAGGGTTTATAATGAAGTATTAATCATTGAAAAATAAAGTACTTTTGAAAGCATTTTAATATTAAACTGAATTCAGAAAAAATAAAATTTATCTATGTGACTTTCTATATGCCTTATGTGTCTATGTGGTTCACCTTTTTATCCCATGGATATATGAATTCTGTTTTATGACAAAATGTTTTTCCATTTTCATTATGCTTCTAAAATATTTGCGGATACAGTGAGAAAAAATGGAACCACATAGACACATAGGGCACATAGAAAGTCACATAGAAATAATATATTAGACCAAATTACGAAAATGAAGACGCTGAATTTTACAACCCTCATCAATGCTCCAAAAGAAAAAGTATGGAATATATTATGGGATGACAGCACCTACCGGAAATGGACCAGTGTATTTAGTGAAGGCTCATACGCTGTTTCAGATTGGCATGAAGGCAGTAAGGTATTATTCCTTTCACCTGAAGGAGAAGGCATGGTCAGCATGATCGCCAAAAAAACTCCAAATGAATTCATGTCCTTTAAACACCTGGGTGAAATGAAAGGCGGCGAAGAGCAACCTGAGACGGAAGCAACAAAGCAATGGTCAGGCGCCATGGAAACTTATTCTCTTAAGGAAAAAGACGGAGGCACAGAATTAATTGTCAATATGGACGTAACTGTCGATCACGAACAATATTTCAAAGACACTTTTCCAAAAGCACTTGAAAGCATAAAATCTCTGGCTGAGGAATAAGCAATAGGCAATTAACAAAAGGAAATTAACAATCCGGTCGTCATACAGTGATTCTAATTGTTGAGTTCAAGAAATGAAATTAGGCTCTATTCGAATGAATTAAAATTAAAATGAACATTTTAAATTATAGTGTAGTTTCAATAAAGTAGTTCTGTTCTATCTCCTTTAAAGATATCGTCAATCGTAATTCTTCAATTGTAATTCGTCAATCGTAATTCGTCAATCGTAAATCGTAAATAGGTTGTTATGAGATCTTTGTTCACTTTAATGTCCACAGTTTCATTCTTTCTTCTTGCTTTTCATCTGCAAGGTCAAAACGAATGGGAACCAACAGGCCCTGCCAATATTACTATCCATTCTTTGGCTGTGAAAATGCCATATCTCTTTGCTGGTGCAAATTGTAATGAAGGTGGAATTTTTCTTACTGATGATTATGGTGACAGTTGGGACCAGGTGAATCAGGGACTTCCACAAGACCAGGCTCCAATCAGGTCGATCGCGATAAATGATACAAGTTTCATCGTAGGTGCCACTTACAGGGGAATGTATATGGCCACAGATGCTACTGAAATCTGGCAAAAAATACCTAATGGCAATGCTGTATATTCAATTGCATTCGCCAGTGCGCCATGGGATGCTATTGTGGTTGCCGGAAGTAAAATTAAAGGCACCTCCGCAGTCATTATTTCTTACGATGGGATCAACTGGAATGATATAAGCGGTGGCCTGCCTGTTGAAGGAGCGCTTTATTCCATTTTGGTAAGAGATACATCGTTATTCGTCAGCACCGGGCATGGAGTTTACAGATATAACATCCATTCGTCACAATGGAAGCCATCTAATATTGGAATGACCAATGCATTCGTAGATGCCTTAGCACAACATGAATCGTACCTGTATGCCGGAACAAATGAAAAGGGTGTTTTCATATCTGAAGATGGGAGCACATGGACAGAAAAAAATAATGGTTTACAAATAGATGATACTGAATTCACCTCATTTGCATTTTCTGGAACAGGTATTTTTGCTGCAGCTTCGGGTGATCATGGTGGTGTTTTTCAATCCAATGACAATGGCGATACCTGGCATGAGATAAATACAGGATTTCCTGCAGGTGTGAATATCAATGCACTTGCTGTCAATGGGCTTTACCTGTATGCAGGTTCGGATAGTAACGGAGTGTATAGGCGTGAACTTTCATCCCTGGTCAGCACGCATGATTTGGATGAAGATTTTGCCGGGAGCCATTTATTGATTTATCCGAATCCGGGTTCTGGTAATTTTAATCTTTCGTTTTCTTCAGATCCGGCTTCAGCGGAGTTTAAGAATATTGAAGTTATTTGCTATACACCTTTGGGTCAATCCATTTTTATTAAGGGCTATAAATTAGTAAATGGAGAATTAAATACCGACCTTGATATTTCAAATTTTCCGGAGGGGATGTATCTGCTTCAGATTCGAAATCAAAATAAATCCGTCTTTAGAAAAATTATTATTCATAAGTAGTATTCATTGTAATCTGGTAAATAAAAAGTTATGAGGTCAATATTTTTTTTCTTTTTAGTTCTCCCTTATTTCTGCTTTTGCCAGGCAACTGCTAAAGTGACTTATGAAGAAGCGAGAGATAATTGTCTCCGGATAGCAAAAGAAGCTAATGACACTACAGCGTCTGGCAAGCCTGCGCTCACAAATCCGGATTGTATGATAGGAGCATCTATCCCTGAGTTTACTGCGTACTTGTCTGATGGGAAAGAAATTACTCCTGAATACTTTAAAGGAAAAATAAGTGTTATTAATTTTTGGTACACAAGCTGTGCGCCCTGCATAGCTGAAATTCCCGGTCTTAATGCGATTGTAGAAAAGTATGGAGAAACCAATGTTAATTTTATCGGAATAGCAATTGATAGTGACGCAGACGTTCAGGATTTTCTGCGTAATTATCCATGGAGTTTTGATCAGGTTAAAGACGGTAGTGTTCTAATCTTTGATGTATTTAAAATGTGGTGGGGATTTCCTACAACGTTTGTTCTTAACCGGGATGCTCAGATAATTTCAGCTTTTAATGGTTTGAAGTCAGATGAAATACAGGTCACCCTAACATCAATTATAGATAAGGAATTGCATTAAAAACAACATAAGCAAAACTTATTCTGCTTGCGATGGTTGTATTCTCAATCAATCTTCGAAAGCCATGAAATCCAAACACCTTATTCAATTCATCATTGGGATTTTTTCAATTGCATTGTTGAGCTGCAGCCCCAAATATTATATTCCTACCGCGCAGAATATACCCCTGATCGATGAAAAAGGAAAGACTAACCTGACAATAGCCGTCGGTGGAAATCAATTTGAATTCCTGGGTGCATATGGATTGGAAGACGCACTTGCATTGCAGGTGAATGGTGGGGTTGTGGTTCCTCCCGATGAAGATAATGGCAATGGCGGTTCAGGCAAGTTCATAGAAGCAGGATTAGGGTACTATAGTAATATCAATGATGAATTTCTATTTGATGCTTACGGCCTCCTTGCATTTGGTACCATGGAAAATCATTTTCCAACCACTGTTCCCGATAACCCGGGCACGACAGGTAAAATTTCAGCCAACCTGGTAAGATTCAGCATTCAGCCAAGCCTTAACTTTCACAAGAAGAACTTTTCAATTTCAGGTTCAACACGCTTCATGACTTTAAATTATTCCGATATCAAAGGCAGTCTTATTTTCGACAATGCTGACCAGGTGAATTATTTAAAGGATCAGGATTTATTTTTCCTCCTCGAGCCCGCGTTAACCTTTAAAGCAGGAAGCGAAAAAATTAAGTTTCAGTTCCAACTGGTGACGAGCATAAATCTCACAAACGATAATTTCGAACAGGACGATATCCTGTTATCCATGGGATTGAATTATCAATTTTAAGCGGTACATTTCATGCCGATTAGGATAAGGCAGGGCAAGCCGCTGCCCATACAATCACGTTCAAATTAACTCAATTCAGAATACCGATTACTGAATACTGAACACTGATTACTCTTTTTTCCCTGCTTTTTCTGATTACTGATTACTGAATACTGAATACTGATTACTCTTTTTTCCCTGCTCCATGCCCCATGCTCCCTGCTTTTTTTACTGAATACTGAATACTGTTTACTGAATACTCTTTTCAACTATGCGCAATTTAATCTTCTTCATGCACACCTCTCTCGATGGATTTGCGGCCACTTTAAAAGGTGAATTAGACTGGGTAAAACTGGACGATGCCATGTTTGACTTTGTAGGTGAAATCACGCAACAGGCAGATACTGCATTGTATGGCCGCGTGACCTATGAAATGATGGAAAGCTACTGGCCCACAGCAGGTAGTCAGCCGAATGCATCAAAGCATGATATTGAACATAGTGAATGGTATAACAAGGTTCCAAAAATTGTTTTGTCCAGAACTCTCAAAGAAAAGGATCTGGAAAATGTGACTGTGATCAGCGACGATCTTAAGGAGAACATCAATAAGATCAAAAACAAAGAAGGAAAAAATATTGTGATCTTCGGAAGCCCTTCTGCCGCCAATTCACTTCTGAATGAAGGGCTGGTGGACGAATTCTGGCTTTTTGTCAATCCCATTTTGCTGGGTGAAGGAATTCCTTTATTTGAAGGTGTTCCTGCCACAGTGAATTTAAAACTTTCAGAAAACAAGTTATTTGACGCAGGAGTCATGGCACTTCATTATCAAACAAATAATCATTAAGTATAATCAATTCACCTATTGAGCGAATATTTAGAACTATCCATAGAGAAATTTGCACTTTTAAAAAGATTATAATCGATCGGGATTGAGACATGGTACCTTTCGCAAAAATCCACATAGCAGCGGAAGAATCTGTAACCACGTTTCCTTTTTGTTTAAAGAGATGACATATCAGATCTTTCTATCATTTCCATTCGTTTTAAAAATTCAAACCAAATGAAAAAATTAATCCACATCCGTTTCTTATTCGCTGTAGCATTTGCTGCTATTTCGGTTTCCTCATGGTCACAAGGCATCACTACGCCCAGGACGCCAAGCCCGGCTGCTGAAGTCTCTCAAACGATCGGTATTTCAAGGGTCACGGTCAATTATTCAAGACCGGCTGTAAAAGGACGTGTGATCTGGGGTGACCTGGTTCCTTTTGGATGGAATGTGCAGAATTTTGGAAATCAGAAATCAGCTCCATGGCGTGCAGGTGCAAATGAAAACACTACGATCGAATTGTCACATGCCGCTAAAATCGAAGGAAAGGATGTACCAGCAGGCAGGTATGGCTTGTTTTACACCATCAATAATGATGAGAGCGGAGAATTGATCATATCAAAAGACAACCGTTCATGGGGAAGCTTTTTTTATGAACAAGATCATGACCAGCTTCGGGCGAAGATCCAGGTCCGTAGCTACGCGATGACAGAATTGCTCACTTATGATTTTATCAATCTGTCGAAAAATTCAGGTGAGCTTGTTTTAAATTGGGAGAACAAACAATTTCCTGTAAAAATTGAATTTGCCGTCGACGATATTGTGATGTCGAATGCAACAGAAGAATTAAAAGGTCCTGCTGGTTTCAACTGGCAGGGATATGCATCTGCAGCCAATTATGCATTGCAAAACAAGCTTGATGCTAACCAGGGTATCAAATGGATCGACCAGGCGCTTGTGAATAGCACGACATTTAATACATTGAACACAAAAGCCGGTCTCCTTGATATGCAGGGCAAGAAAGATGAAGCCGCAAAAGCAAGAGAGCAGGGTATAGCTGTTGCCACAGAAGCAGAGCTCAACACCTATGGTTACACATTGTTGAACAATGGTGATCATGATGGCGCCATCAAATACCTGAAACTAAATACAGAACGCCACCCTGAAAGCGCCAATGCATGGGACAGTCTCGGAGAAGCCTATGCTACAAAAGGAGATAAGGAAAATGCAATCAAGAATTTTAAAAAGTCCTTATCCATGAACCCGACTGATGCAGTGAGAGCGAATTCAGAGAAGTATTTGAAAAAATTAGGGGCGATGTAGGCTATGCACATCTCTTTTCGTGAGGCGTGAGACGTGAAATGTGAGTTATGATTTTTCTTGGCGGCTTTGAGAGAGTAAAAAATTAACCAGATAGTTAGACAAAAGGAAAAATAGTTATCCGTAGTTTCAAACTACGGATAACTATTTTTCTTTTTGGTAAACCTCATATTTGTTTTTATTAAATTGTTCGGCGTAGGCTGCGCCTACGTCGGAGTGTTTGCAAATTTCAGATTTGCAAATACGGAATCTTCATCTAACAAAAAAAGTCAAAAAAGTCGCAAAACCGAGTTTTGCAAACACTCCGACGTAGGTGCAACCTACGCCGAACAAATGCTTGTTTTTTTTCGAACATATTAAATACTCACGTTTCACGCCTCACGCCTCACGCTGTTGTTTCAATTCTCTTAGTAATTTGCATCCACTCACTACTCACTATCATGGCAGTTACTCTACCCATTCCTCTTTCCGGCGAAAAGCCCGATCATATCCTGGAACAAATAAAAAAGCTTAAAGAAGAAGATGCAGCATGGAAAGAGGGCCGGGTATGGAGCCTTGTCTATTATGCAGACGAAGAACATGACAGCCTGTTGAAAGCTGCTCACAATGAATTGTTCAGTGCGAATTATCTCAACCCGCTGGCATTTAAAAGCCTGCATCGGATGGAACAGGAAGTCGTGCGCATGACAGCGGATATGCTGCATGGTGATGACAAAACTGTAGGTGTGATGACTACCGGTGGAACTGAAAGTATCCTGCTTGCAATGTTTTGTTACAGGCAACGGGCAAGGAAGCTTCATCCGATGATTGACAAGCCGGAAATAGTGGCACCGATGACCATACATCCTGCATTTGATAAAGCAGCTTCCATGTTTGGTTTACGAATTAGAAAAGCCAGAGTGGACGAAAACAGATGTGTGATACCTGCAGCTATGGAGAAGCTCATCACAAAGAATACAATTCTCATCGCTGCTTCTGCTCCTGGTTATCCTAATGGAATACTGGATCCCATTCAGGCTATTGCTGAAATCGCTCTACGCCGTCATCTTCCGTTTCATGTCGATGCCTGTATCGGTGGATTTATGTTGCCGTGGGTGGAGAAGCTGGGTTACAATGTGCCATTATGGGATTTCAGGGTAAAAGGTGTTTGTTCGGTTTCTGCAGATATTCACAAATTTGGATACGGAGCTAAGGGTGCTTCAGTCTTGACTTACAAAAACATGGAATACATGCGTCACCAGTTTATCGTCACTACGGATTATCCCGGTGGTATCTACATTTCACCGACATTGATGGGGACAAGAGCTGGTGGCCCGATTGCTGCTGCGTGGGCAGGTATGAAGCATCTTGGACAGGAGGGATATTTATCTCTTGCAAAAAAGCTCATGGAAGGAACGCAAAAATTACTTACAGGGCTTGTAGCTATTCCTGGTGTAATCATCGTGGGTAATCCGGTCATGAATATCATATCGTACACCACAAAAAATAATGACCCGGATATTTTTGTGGTTGGTGATCAACTGGAGGAGAAAGGATGGATGATTGACCGGCAGCAGTTACCCGATAGCATTCACCTTACCATTACACCAACAAATGTTGAAGTGATTGATCAATATCTTCTCGATTTGAAAGATGCCGTTGTATATGCTACTGCCCATCGTGAAGATTCTGCAAAAGGTAATGCGGCTGTCTATGGTTTGATGGCCCGGATCCCATTCAGAGGCATGGTCGAAAAATCTGTTCGAAAGATCATGGAAGGCCTGTATGGTGCCGGTGAAAATATCAGGGATGATGATCAGGAAGAAAAAGGAAATGTGATTTCAGGCCAACCAGTATGGATGGGAAAGATCAATCGTTTTCTTTCGGCATGGAAGAGATGGAAAAAATAGTGAGCAGTCAGTAGTGAGTAGTGAGTAGTGAGTAGTGAGTGTGATTAGTGTATCTCAACAGTTTAACAATGGACAAAAAATCGTAAATCGGTAAATGTTAAACGTTAAATGTAGAACTGATTTATTTTGCTCCTTTAAACGAGATTTTACTAATTACACGTAGCGAGCTAAAACATTGAATATTGAAATTAACTTGCTACCTTAGTATTATTATTATGAGATAAATATTCACACCACCTGGAGAATTAGCGAATTTTATATGATTTTTAATGGATAATTAAATGGGATATAGTTTAAATACTAAGGCATACGAATTATTCATTCAATTAGAAGTCGGATTGAGGGAATTTCTCATAGTTTCTATTCGCACTATAGGTGTATTTGAATGGACTAATAAATTTTTAGGCACTGTTCAAAGAGAGAATATTGGGGATGTAGTAAAGAGAATAGAAGAAGCATATAAAATTAAAAAAAATCCAGAAATCGAAGATCAGTATATTTACAAATTAAATAGAGCTAAAAAGGACAATGTATTTCTTTCAGTAAATTTATTTCATCCTTTTTACTATTTAAATTGGAATGACATTGAAAGTCTTTTTGGAATGAAATACAATATTGCATTAATTGACAAGCAAATTGGAAGGTTAAATCGGGAAACAATTATTGATACCTTAAAGCCTTTAACTCATCTTAGGAATGATATTGCTCATTCACGATTTATATCAGAGGATAACTATAAATTCATTAAAAGTTCTTTTGATAAAATATCAGTTCTTATACCGAATTTTGAAAAACTGATAAACTTCCAATCATTAGAACAAAACACCAGTGTAGTATTACATAATCTAAATCTAGTAATTTCAAAAATTATTAATGGTGGGGTATTGCAAGTAGTAGAAATTGAAGAAATGCAATACTGTCTTAATAATTGCGAGAATTCTTTTTGGATAAATACAGAAAATAATGAATTAATAAAGTTAGTTAAGGATCTTAATACAAAGTTAATTCTCTATCGAAAATTTAGAGACAAGCCTGGTGGTTTGCTTGAAATACATAATATGAAACCATTATTAACTGAAATTGCAAATAAAATTAAAAACATTACAAATGAATAAATTTATTACAAATCCTTTTGATCGCTCAGCCTTAACCGATGCAAAATTACTTGCTGGCCGAAGTAGCGAGTTTAGGCAGATTCGTTTCTTATTACGCAATGCATTTAAGCAAGAAAATAGGATAAAAAGCATGATGATATGCGGCGATAGAGGAGTGGGCAAAACAAGTCTGCTTAATCTTATTGAAATTGAGTGTTCTGCTAATAACATTATACCCATTAGATTAAATTTAACATTATCAAATTCACATAACTCAAATGAATTATTTTGGTATTTATTTAGTCAAACTATTAATACTGTATTTGGACTAGGTTTATTAGGTGGAAAAGGTGGGGATATTCAAAATGCTATTCAAAAAATTATTATATCGGATGGATTAACTGATATAATTAATTGGATATTTAAAACACCAATATTGCATAAGAATTATTTAATGAATAAAAATTCAACTTTTGAGTTTGATTTATTAATTGAAGACTTGAAATTGCTTAGGCTTCAAATTGCAAATAGTAATATTGAAGGATATAATCAAAAAACGAAATTTCTTTTTCTTGTAGATGAGTCTCAAAATATTTATTCGAATGCGAAAATAATTGAAGAAATTAGATTTATAATTCAAAACCAAGATCTTGGATATGGATTTGTTTTTGCAGGTGATACCAGTTTTGAAAAATCCCAATGGGATATAGTTTTTGGAGGCACACATCGGGAATTTGATATAATAAATCTTGATTATTTTGATGATTTAGATAGTGTTAAAGAGTATTTTAGTAAATCGTTGGAGTCTATTGAATGGACAACTAAGGAAATTGAATCTGAATTATTTTATAGATTTCACCATGCTTGTGGGCAAATACATGCACTAACTTCAGGAAAGCCTGCCTGGATAAATGAAATTGCACAAAAAATGTTTGAAAGATGTATGAAAGGAGAGTCAAGTGTTTTGCGTTTCGATAGAAATGCTCAAAACGATGTAAAGCAAATATTGCAAAGCAGTGGACAGATTGATAAAGTAAAACTTGATTTCATAGACTCACTATCACCAAAATACCAAAAGTGGCTATCTAAGATATTTTCATCTGAAATAAGTACATTAAGGCAAGTTTATTTTTTTTCTAAGTTTATTTTATCTGGAGAATATATACTTTCTTTAGAGGAATATAAATCCTTCTGTAATTCGCTTATTGATTCAGGAATTGTAATTCTCCAGCAATTTTCGGAATCAGGAAAATCTATAGGATATAAATCAGAAGGTAAAACAGATGATCTTTTAGATACACCATATTTGACTTTTGGTGAAAATTCTGATTCTATTAAATTATGGTTGCAAATTAATTCTGATGGTAAATATAGATTTAGATTTGTTTCACCTGACATCACATTTATTGAGTATATTAATGGTGAAATTACTTCAATAAGTGGCAATAGTTTTATACTTAGTAGTGAATTTACAAATAATATAAATGAAGAAGAATTCCGACTATCTACAATTATTGAAAAAATTAACAAAAATTCATTTGATATTATTGAAACACCATATTCAATAATAAATGTCCTTTATAAACTTATAAAACGGCTTATAAAATCAAAGAAAAAACAAATATTATTTATACAACTTAAAGATAATATTTCTGGTAAGATTAAATCTTGGAATGTTTACAATATAAATGAACATGATCAACTTATTGAGTTTTATGATAATAAAATACGACTACAAAAATTGAAATCTAATGTGGAGAATTACAATTCTAAAGAATCGAATTATTCATTAGAAATTACAATTGAGAATGTCATCGAGCCATCAATTGAGAGATTTCAAGATTCAATTATTAAATCGGGTGATTCAAAAAAGAGGAGTATTGTGATAGAGGATAAAATGCAAGCACTAATAAAATATTATATCAAAGAGAATGATGTTAAATCCTCTTATGAAGTCGCTTCTTTTATTTATAATTTGTATGAGGAGGGTCACGATTTAAGTATATATCATTTAAATAATACAGCTTATGTTTTATTGGCAAAGGAAGAAGATGAGAAAGCAACTGCTTTATTAAAAGAAGCTATTAAAAAAATAAATAATGAAATTTTAGAGCAAGATGAATATGACTCTGCAGTAATTATATTTTATAATTTGGCAATAATTATATTTAAAGAAGGCAATTACGAAAATGCAATAAAAGCATTTAAGTTAGTTGGTCAATTTTGTGAGGATCATGAAAATATCGATGACAGCGCCGCAGTACTTTTTGTCATTTCAATTGACAAAGAAATGCCTCTTTTAAAAGAAATACATGGTGGGGACACAAAAAATACTGCATTAAGTGTAAAAGCAAAAGCAATTGAAAATATATTATTATTAGAAAAGTATTTAGGCAAATTAGAGACTAATGGTTAAAAATGTTTGAAGGATTATAAAAGTAATTTAACATCGTGTTTGTTAACGATTAACATGTAATTAGATAAAATGAAATCATCTCTCCTCCTCTCCCTCATCCCCTTCTTCTTCCTCAGCTGCACAGAAAAAGCCTCCACTGACATCCAGAATGATACGTCAGCTACAAATCCTCCCGCTGATACATCATCAGCCATTTATTCGGATGATGGAGAAGCAGGTTTCCATATTACTTCCATAGACTCATCGAATGGATATTATTTCAATACCACCGAGACTACTTATAAAGTAGCTTTTATCGCACTGCATGACTTCACAGATCTAAAGCACTACATCGCCAAATACACAACGGATACAAAATCCTGTACCGGATGCGAAGTACAGGATAGGAAAATAAAGGTTGAACTTAAAACATTTGAGAAGCCTGAAAATACCGAGCTTACCATTCAGCAGGAATGTGATGAATTGACATTGGATGTACACGATTACAAAACAGCAAAATTCGGTTGCTGCGGAGCAGAAGATGACTTAGCTGTTTATGATTACAATAACAAGCTTGTCATCCGTGGTGATGCAACTATCATATATGGCGACATTCCTAATTCACAAGTCAGCTTCTATGTTTCGTACAAACCTGAATATAAAGATTCAACGATCCTGGGTGTTCTGTATTTGAGTTATAGCAGCACGGATCAGTACAGCATTACCATTAAATCAAAACCTCTCCCGGAAGATTATTGCAGTCTGTTTTCTCCGGATGTCGTAATAGAATCCACAGACCCGGATGATAAATTTGAAGAGGCAACTAATGAATACACATTGTGGTCGCTCGATGAAATAAAATCCAATAGCGAAATCAATCATCTCACCCTGAAAGTGATGTATGAGTGTGACAGCAAATTACATCTTCAACCCCTTTTGATACCCATCATAAAAGGTAAGCCATTTGGCAAAGAGGAGAGAAATCAAAGTGTGGTGTTTAAGCACGAGTAATCCCCAATCGTGAGCCGTGAATCGTGAATCGTGAGAGGTGTGATAAAATTTTCTATGTGGCTTTCTATGTGAACTATGTGTCTATGTGGTAAACCTTCTTTTCTCATTGCCTTACTCAAGTTTTCTGAAGTTTCTGAGTGTCGAAAAGAGAAAAGAAAAATCACTTGTGACATTGGAGAAGTAGCTTATTTCAATGAAAAAAAATTGAACCACATAGACACATAGTTCACATAGGAAGCCACATAGAAAAAATAATCATATAAGCATGTCCCCTGGTACCATCTGGCCATCTCCCCTTCTAACCACCTTTTAACCCCTATTTTTGAACATTTTGCCCTTTAATCCATTAGGAATAGTATCCGGAATCATACCCAAGTCAAATTGAACACCTATGCACGCAAGGCATTAAAGATCGTACTCTGGTTAATCGGAAGTATTGTGCTGCTTCTGCTATTGGTTTTCCTGCTTCTCCAGGTGCCTTATATTCAAAACCTGGCAAAAAACAAAGCTGTCTCTTACCTCCAGGATAAGATCGGTACGAAGGTTGAAATCGATAAATTCAGCCTCCATTTTCCAAAACAAATTGTGCTCGAAAGAATCTACTTTGAAGATCAGTCAGGAGATACCCTGCTGGCTGGTGATACGCTGAAAATAGATATCACCCTTTTGAAATTGCTGAAGAATGAAATCGAGATCAATCTCATTGATCTCAGAGGTATCACTGCACATGTTCACAAAAATCTTCAGGACAGCTTATACAATTTTGATTACATCATTAAAGCATTTGTCAAACAGGACAAACCCGCTTCTCTGGATAGTACAGCAGCTATGCGTTTTTCAGTCAGCAAAATAAATTTGGACCGTATCAAAGTAAAGTACAATGATGAAGTGAGCGGGCAGGATGTGGATGCCTCCCTGCGTCACTTTGATACAGAAATAAAAGATTTTGATTTTGAACATCAGAAATATACGATACCGAAAATAACTTTATCCGGTTTTAATGCCACGCTTAAGCAGACCAAAGCAATTCCTGACAAAGCTGTTGTAGCAGATACGTTCAACCTCGCTCCTCCCTTCACATATCCTGATCTCACTTTGGGTGAAATTGATATTTCAGACATCCATATTGTTTACGGAAATACAATTACAGCAATCGACTCAAAACTTGCACTTGAAAAACTGAGCATAGAATTTGATTCGCTTGATCTGCCAAATCAGGTCATTGATATCCGCCTGTTACATCTTCAAAATACAAAAGGATCTTTTGCACTTGGTAAGACAGCACAAAATGCTGTTGAAGCTTCTGCTACTGAAGTGGCTACCACACTTAAAAAAGGCTGGACTGTCCAAATGGAAAAACTAAGCCTGGATAGCATTGATTTCAAATTCGATGACCTTTCGCAGAAAAAAGTAACCTACGGTATTGATTACAATTATCTCGATCTTGAAAATCTGAATGCCGAAATAACGGACATCAGCTATAATGCCGATTCGATCGCAGCGAAAATCAAGCAACTGTCTGTAACCGATACCAGCGGTCTTGACCTGAAAGATTTCCATGCGATTGTTTTCTATGACAATAACAATGTGCGGCTGGAAGATTTTGTATTTGAAACTCCTGAATCGTTTGTGAGTGATCAGCTGCATATCACCTATCCTTCACTTGATAGCATTGCCAAAGATCCGGGCGTATTAGGCATCAGCGGAGAATTCCAGGAATCCAGGCTTGCCGTAAGCGATCTTCTTCTTTTTGCACCTTCTTTAAGAAGCAGGGCGCCATTCGCAAAAAATGAAAATGCCATTATTCATCTCAAAGGCCATGTCGACGGAAAGATCAGTGATCTGACTTTTTCTGACCTTGAAATATCTGGCATTGGAAATATACAATTACAAGCAACAGGTACTATTAAAGGAATGCCCGATGTCAATAAATCGTACTTCGACATCGATATAGCTCATTTTTCAGCAAGTGCCCGGGACATTACAGATTTTATTCCTGCCGGTACCATTCCTTCCAATATCAGCATACCTGATCAGATGTCCTTACAGGGAACATTTAAAGGAAGCATGAAAAGTTTTACTACGAATATGAATCTCAATTCAAGCTTTGGAACAGCTTCACTAAAAGCCACATTAAAAAATATTACCAGCAAAGGGAGAGAATCATATAACGGAACAATCAATACGGATCAGTTCGATGTTGGCAAACTCATAATGCGTGAAGATAAAATCGGTAAAGTTTCAATCACAGCAAATTTTAATGGAACCGGTACAGATCTTAAAACAGCGAATGCACAATTTGACGGTGTCATCCGCGAAGCACAATACAATGGTTATACATATCATGATCTGTCAGCTAATGGAACTGCACAGAATGGAGACATTGAGTTGAATGCGAAGATGGATGATCCGAATATCACGCTTGATCTGAGCGGGACAGCCAACATGACGGGACAGTATCCCAAGGTGAATCTGAGACTCAACATCGATAGCCTCAACCTGCAGAAATTAAATTTTTATGAAAAGGACCTGAGGTTCCACGGTCTCATCATCGCTGATCTTGAAACGGCTGATCCAGATTATTTAAATGGAACGATTGAATTATCCAAAGCAGGTATCGTTGCGAATGGAAAGAAATATTTTGTCGATACGTTCAGCATCGTTTCGGTTGCTACAGAAGGAGAAGATACAATGGACATTCGTTCAGCATTCCTGACAGCACATGTAGACGGGCAGTATAAGCTTACGGAGATCATGCCTGCACTCCAGGGAACCATCAGCAAGTATTTCAATCTTCAGCAGGACTCTGTCATCGCGTATGATCCTCAGCACATCAATTTTACAGCAACAGTTACACGTTCACCATTGATTGCGGAAATACTTCCTTCGCTTGAAGAAATGGAAGATGTTCATTTGGAAGGAAGCTTTGACAGTAATAAAAAAGAGATTAATATCAAGGGAGGTGTTCCAAGAGTGAAGTATAAAGATTACACTATTGATGATCTGGATTTAAATCTTACGACGGAAAATAATGCGTTGAATTACACTTTCAGCCTGGAACAGATAAAAAGTCCTAAGCTTCAGATTGTGAATCTTTCCTTATCCGGCAAAGCACAAAACGACATATTGGAAATAAAACTTCTGAAACAGGATGACGAACAGAAAGATGAGTACAGGGTCGCCGGAGAGCTGACATCAGCAGGTACCCATTTTAATTTCCATATGCTGCCGGATGGATTGTTGCTGAACAAGCAATCCTGGAATGTAGCTACTGACAACAGCATCCAATTTGGTAAAGCAGGGATCATGGTCAGAAATTTCAATATTTCAAATGATGGCCAATCCATGGTAGTCAATAGCAGTCCGCAACAATTTAATGCGCCGCTTGGCCTGACATTTGAAAATTTTAAAATTGAAACACTTACACGCCTGGTGACAAAGGATTCACTTTTGGCAGGGGGCATCATAAATGGTGGTGCGAATGTTCGGAACCTGCAAACAAATCCTGTATTCACTGCAGATCTGAATATCCAGGATTTTAATTTTCATGGTGACACGCTTGGAAATGTTGCTCTTAAAGTAAATAATGAAACAGCTAATACCTATGCTGCTGAAGTCAATATCACAGGAAAAGGAAATGAAGTAAAAATCTCAGGAACGTATACAGATACAGGAAATGAAAACCTTCTTGACCTGCATGCCAATATTGTAAAGCTCGACATGAAAAGCATCCAGGGATTTACAGCCGGAGAACTGCATGATGCATCCGGGGACCTTACCGGAGATTTTACAATAAAGGGAACACCGACTGCACCAGAGATCCGGGGAAATATTCGTTTCCGGAAAGCTGAGTTCACGATTACCCGTTTCAATGCACACTATCATCTAGAAGATGAAAGCATCAGGTTCACACCGGAAGGAATTCAATTGAATTATTTTACACTCATCGATTCAGTAGGTAATGAAGCCATCGTTGATGGGAATATTTATACCACCAACTATATGAATTACCGGTTTGAACTGGATGTAAATGCAGATAATTTCCAGGTATTGAATTCAACGCGTGATCACAATAAGCTTTACTATGGGCAATTGTACATGGATATCCAAATGCATATCAAGGGCGGTATCAATAACCCTGTAGTGGATGGCTTCTTAGGTGTAAATGATAAAACAAAATTAACTATCGTGGTTCCACAGGATGATCCGGGGATTATAGAACGCGAAGGTATTGTCCAGTTTGTGGATATGGATACGTTTAAGCTTACCACGATTCATATTACATTGGACTCATTGATGAATTCTGATATTACAGGCATGGATGTGGCTGTGGAAATCAGCATTGATAAAAATGCTGAATTGAACCTCATCATTGATGAAGCGAACGGCGATTATCTGAATGTCAAAGGAGTGGGTGAGCTGACAGGAGGTATTGATCCGAGTGGTAAAATGACACTTGCTGGTTTATACAAGCTGAAAGAAGGAGAATACAGATTTTCTTTCAATCAGCTAAAACGTGAATTCAAGATCAAGGAAGGCAGTACGATTTCCTGGACAGGCGAACCATTGAATGCGGATGTTGATGTTACCGCTATATATGTAGCAAATGCTGCACCGTTAAGTCTTGTGCAAAGCCAGATGGCGAATGCTGATCAGAATATAATCAACACCTATAAGCAAAAGCTTCCTTTCCAGGTCATGCTGAATATGAAAGGAAAATTGATGAAACCCGACGTCACATTTGATATCGATCTGCCGGATCAGAATTACGGCGTGCCCAGTGAAGTCATCTCTACGGTTCAGACAAAGCTTCTTCAGTTAAGAGCCGAACCTTCAGAGCTCAACAAGCAGGTCTTTGCGGTGTTGCTTTTAAATCGTTTCATTGCTGAAAACCCATTTCAGAATGAAGCAGGTGGTGGCGGCATTTCATCACTGGCCAGGCAAAGTGCAAGCAAGCTTTTGTCCGAGCAATTAAATAACCTGGTTGGTGGTATGATAGCAGGTGTGGAACTGAATTTTGATATTAATTCTGTAGAAGATTATTCCACCGGCGAATTGAAAAACAGGACTGACCTGACGGTAGGGTTGACTAAACAATTGTTAGATGACAGGCTCAAAGTCAGTGTCGGCAGTAATTTTGAACTTGAAGGAACGCAGGAACCAAATCGTAAAACAACCAACATAGCCGGTGATGTTTCTGCGGAATACCAGCTTTCCAAGGATGGCCGGTATTTGCTACGCGCATACCGGAAAGATGAATACATCATCGTGCAAGGACAGGTCATTGAGACCGGATTGGGTTTTGTCTTCACCGCTGATTATGAAAAACTGAAAGACCTTTTTGCCAAAAAAACCGACGATCAGAAATTGTTGCAGAAGAATGAGCGTCTCGCAAAGAAAGAGGAAAGAATGAGAGAGAATGAAGAATAAGGAGCCCGTTATGTCAAGGCATGCACAGCACCTGAATATCTTATGTAAAGCAGGATTTGCATTGGTCATCCTTTGCGTCATGTGCTCATGTGGCGCTACCCGAAAACTTCCACCTCACGAAAAACTTTATGTCGGTGCTACTGTGAAGATCGATGATAAAGGTACAAGAGCTAAAGAAAAAAAGGCGCTTCAGAATGAGCTTGAAACTTTAACCCGGCCAAAACCAAACGCCTCGTTTTTAGGTATTCGGTACAAGCTTTTCTTTTATAACATGGTGGATACTGTCCGCCACAAAAAAGGTCTTGGTAATTTTATTAAAAATAAACTGGGTGAACCACCGGTGCTGTTCAGTAGTGTAAGCACTGAGGCAAATAAAAAAATTCTAACCAACCGCATTGAGAACAGGGGATTTTTTAATGCAAATTCTTCAGCGGATATAGTTGAGAAGCAACGAAAAGTAAAAGTCAATTATACAGTTGTACCCGGACCGCAATACTTCATCAGGGATGTAAAATTTTTAATAGACAGTAATTCTGAGGTAGGAAATGCTGTCATGGTGACCAGGCCTGAATCGTTTCTGAAAACCGGAGATGCATTTGATCTTGATGTTGTCAAAGCCGAACGAGAGCGTATTGATCTGCGCCTTAAAGAAAACGGGTTTTATTATTTTTCTCCCGATGATATTCTGGTCCTCATCGACAGCACGGTCGGGGAGCACAAAGTGGATCTGTTCGTGCGAATTAAGCAAACAATCTCTTCAAAAGCAACACATATCTACAGAATAGCCAGCACGTATATATTTCCTGATTTTAATATTTCAGACGATAGCATTGATCTCACACAGGCAATCCTGCATAAGGATTTTTACATTGCTGACCCGGACCACAAATGGAAACCGTTAACTTTTGACCGTCTCGCCTATTTTCATCCCGGGGATGTTTACAACCGTACGGATCACAACATAGCCTTAAACAGCATGGTGAGCTTAGGTGCTTTTAAGTTTGTGAAAAATAAATTTGTGGAAACAGGTGATTCATTCAGGTTGAATGTGTTTTATTTTCTTACTCCGTATCCAAAGAAATCCATCAGGGCGGAGATATCGGGTAAAAAAACAGATGCGGATTTTACAGGAACGGAATTGAAGATCAACTGGCGAAACCGGAACACGTTCAGGGGTGCAGAATTGCTCACCATATCTACGTATGGAGGTACGGATATTCAGGCTGGAGATGATCGTGAACTCTCTAATCGGAATTATTTCAAATTTGGTGCACAAGTGACGGTGAGTGTTCCAAGGTTCATAACACCTTTTCATATTCTGAGCAACGGACCTTTTGTGCCCAAGACAAGATATACGATTGGTTATGATTTTCTGAAACGCCAGAATTCATACACATTAAATTCTTTCAGGGCGTTAACAGGTTATAGCTGGAAAGAAAATGTCCGAAAAGATCATGAGCTGAATGTCCTTGATGTCAATTATGTGCATCCCTCTAATGTGACTCCTTTGTATAGAATGCTTGCAGAGACAGATGCTACGTTGAAGAAGGCGATTGAAAATCAGTTTACGATCGGCTCGAATTATCGTTTCACCTATACGAATACGGCGCTAACGAAAAAGATTCACACGATTTATTATTCAGGTGCGATAGATCTGTCAGGAAATGTCATTGGATTAGTGACCGGTGCGAATATCAAAGCGGGCAACCCGAAGTTACTTTTTGGTGCTCCTTTTTCACAGTATGTCAAGCTGGAAAATGATTTCAGGTATTATCTGAGAATGGGAGAAAAAGCAAGACTTGCCACCCGGGTTTTTGCAGGTTTTGGTTTTGCTTATGGAAACTCAACTAACCTGCCGTTTGTCAAGCAGTTCTTTATTGGTGGAAGCAATAGTATCAGGGCATTTAAGGCGCGTACGATAGGGCCGGGTTCCTACTATGCACCTGATGATCCGAATACTGCGACAGGATTCACGGCGGATCAATCGGGAGATGTAAAATTGGAATTCAATACAGAGTTCCGGCAGAAGATTGCAGGCTTCCTCCATGGAGCCATATTTGTTGATGCAGGCAATATATGGTTGCTCAAAGATGATCTCAATCCGGATGCGCGTAAGGAAGGATCATTGTTTACGAGTCACTTCATCAAAGACCTGCTTGTCGGAACCGGTGCAGGCCTGCGCTTTGATCTTTCATTCGTGATTCTTCGTTTTGATCTTGCTTTCCCTTTGCGAAAACCCTGGCTCCCTGCAGGTGAGCGATGGGTGATTAATGACATCCGTTTGGGAAGTCCTCAATGGCGTAAGGATAATTTTGTGTTTCATGTAGCGATAGGATATCCGTTTTAGGAAGGCAGAAAAGGCAGAAGGACGGAAAAGGCAGAAGGGCAATAATGAATTTTTCTAAGTAACCTTCTATGTGTCTTATGTGTCTAAGTGGGAAGCTTTTTTTTGAATTCGGAAATCTTTTTTTATTTCATTTCCTTTTTTCTATGTGACGGTTGCTGAGCTGTAGCACATGCATGAGTCTTGCAGGTCGAAGCATTCTATGTGTCTTATGTGTCTATGTGGTAAGCCTTTTTGTTTTTCTATGTGTCATTCTATGTGTCTTATGTGTCTATGTGGTAAGCCTTTTTGTTTTTCTATGTGGTAAACCCTTTTTTCGATTCAAAAACCTTTTTGTTTATTTCTAAGTGGCTTCCTTAGGTTTCCTTAAGTTCCTAAGTGGTAAATTGAGAAAAGATAAATCAACCATTTCTATTTTGAATTAACCTAATTCGATAAAAAAAATTGAATGCTTCGATTTGCTTCTACTCATCCAAGTGTTACAGCTCAGCAACCGCCAAATAGCCACATAAGACACATAGGATTCACATAGAAAAAAAATGTTCACCACTTCAGCCTTTTCTGCTGCCTACTTTTTCTGGCCTTATAATTTTTTGATAATTAATCATTTATAAAATAAATTAGTTAATGGACAAATGTCGTATATTTTACGCCAAATAGCTTTATATTTGTGTGGTTATGATACCTGATACACCTGATTATATCCTGGATCCTGCTGTTCCTTACGGCATGATTGATGACAAAAATGGATTAAAGCTGATTGACATCATCAGAAATGGCATTCACTTTCGCACATTCTGGCGTTTTGCACATACCATCCCATTCAGCTTAAATGAATGGTCATCATTCCTTCATGTCTCAGAGCGCACCATGCAGCGCTATCAAAGCGAGCAAAAAACATTTGATCCCCTTCAGTCAGAAAAGATCATCGAAATCGCTCTCCTGTTTAAAAAAGGCAATGAGGTATGGGGCGATTCAGCTAAGTTTCATAGCTGGCTCGACACCGAAAGCATCGCCCTGGGCAATATAAAGCCCAAGAGCCTGCTTGACAGTTCGATAGGCATCCAGATGCTCAATGATGAGATCGGAAGGATTGAATACGGTGTTCTTGCATGATTGTCTATAGATTAAGCAGATCAATTCATGCAGGCGATCTGTCGGGAAAAGGTGCAGAGAAAAATGGCGGCAGATGGAACAGCAAAGGAACTGCATTAATCTACACTTCGGAAACGAGATCATTGTGCATGGCTGAAATAGCAGTGCATACGCCACTTGGAAAGATGCCCGATGATTACGAGCTCTATTGCATAGAGTTTCCCGATCAAATTAAAATCCATGAGCTCGATCTTAAAATTCTTCCGGCCGACTGGAATTCAATTCCACATGCACATTCCACACAGAAAATCGGTGATGCATTCACTAGTGATAAAAAATATTTAGTCATGAAGGTTCCTTCCGTTATCGTGATGGGAGAATTTAATTATCTTATCAATCCATATCACAAAGACATGGCAGTTGTAAAAATTAAAACTGTCGAGCCCTTCAATTTTGATTCAAGAATTTTTAGATGAAATTTTAATCAGGCTTATTTTCAGCCTTCGGCAAAGACCTTCTGCCGGACTATGTGACTTTCTATGTATCTATGTGTCTTTGTGGTAAACCTTTTTTCAATTCTAAAATCCTTATGGAAACTAAGCTGTTTCAAGAAAAAAAATGAACCACATAGTCACATAGATACATAGAAAGCCACATAGAAAATTTTAATCCTGGTGCATTCCTGTTAAAGATTTCTTAGACTACCTTCACACAAACAAGCATGCATTGAATCACAGTATCCTCCTGGTCAGTCCACCATTTACGCAACTGAATACTCCGTATCCGGCAACAGCTTATTTAAAAGGGTACCTCAACACCCAAGGCATATCCAGCCACCAGATGGACCTGGGGATGGAGACTATCCTGGCGTTATTTTCAAAAGAAGGACTTAAGAAATTATTTGAAATTGCCGGTGAAAATATATCACAAGCCTCCAAAAACTCACAGCGGATTTATGCGCTGAGAGAAAGCTATATCCATACTATCGAACCTGTCATCCAATATCTCCAGGATGAGGATCCTACATTGTCATATTTCATCTGCGAGCGCAATTTCCTTCCTGAAGCATCCAAATTCGAACAGATCGAGGATATCGAATGGGCATTCGGCACGATGGGGATCAGGGATAAATCAAGACATATCGCCACGTTATATCTCGAGGACCTCAGTGATTTTATCAAAGAAGTGATTGACCCGCATTTTGGATTCAGCCGGTATGCAGAACGACTCGCGATGTCGGCACATTCATTTGACGAATTGTATGAAGAGATCAACCAACCGACAGGTTTTATCGGTGACATCATGTTATCCTTACTGCTGCAAAAAATAACTGTCTCATCACCAACGATAGTTTGCTTGTCTGTTCCATTTCCGGGAAATCTTTTTGCTGCATTGAAATGTGGACAATGGCTGAAACAAAATCACCCGCATATAAAAATCATAATGGGTGGAGGTTACCCGAATACTGAATTGCGATCCTTGTCGGATCCACGTGTGTTTGAGTTTGTCGATTTTATTTGTCTCGATGATGGTGAAGCACCTTTGACGGCATTATTATCTCATTTGGAAGGGCGCACGGACTTGTCGATGCTCAAGCGAACATATGCGTTGCAGGATGGAGTAGTGACATATTGCAATGGAAGCTTTTATCCCGATGTCAAACAGGAAAAAGCAGGTACACCTGATTATGCGGATCTCCTGCTGAAGAAATATCTATCGGTAATACAACTTACGAATCCAATGCATCGCCTATGGAGTGACGGCCGATGGAATAAGCTGACGATGGCACATGGTTGTTATTGGGGCAAATGTACATTCTGCGATATTTCGTTGGATTATATCAAAAACTATGAAGGATCATCAGCCACTACGATCGTCAACCGGATGGAAGAGCTGATCGAACAAACAGGTGAACGTGGTTTTCATTTTGTTGATGAAGCTGCACCGCCTGCACTGATGAAAGCGGTTGCACTTGAGATCCTGCGCCGGAAGCTAGTGGTGAGCTGGTGGACGAATATCCGTTTTGAAAAAAGTTTTCATTTTGATCTTTGTCGCCTGCTTGCAGCTTCGGGATGTATTGCGATTTCCGGTGGATTGGAAGTAGCTTCTGATCGTTTGCTCGAATTGATTGCAAAAGGTGTTACCGTCGAACAGGTGGCTGTGGTTACTGACAATTTTAATAAGGCAGGCATCATGGTGCATGCGTATCTCATGTACGGTTTTCCGACACAAACTGAACAGGAGACGATAGATTCGCTTGAAGTGGTGAGGCAGATGTTTGAAGAGAATATTTTGCAGTCCGCTTTCTGGCACCGGTTTGCGATGACGGCTCATAGCCCGGTAGGGATGTATCCTGATCAGTTTGAGGTAACGACACTTACTCAAGGTACAGGTGCATTTGCAAATAACGATCTTGATCATGATGATCCTTCAGGTGCTGATCATGATTTGTTTAAAATGGGCCTGAATAAATCGTTATACAATTTTATGCATGGTGTGTGCCTTGATTATTCATTACAAAAATGGTTTGATCATAAAGTCCCTTCAACATCATTGCCTTCGGATCTGATCAAAAAATATCTTGACCGTCCACGCGGTCGTGAGATGAAGCAGGGAAATAGTATTGTGTGGATTGGTGGACCTGTAGCGTATGATGCTACACTTCCAATGTTAACCATTTCAACAAAGCAGGAAACGATAAAAATTAAATGTCCGGTTGCCGAAGGACAATGGCTTGAATCTGTTTTAGTAGCGATGATGCCGGAAAGTGAATCAATGTATACGTATCAAAAGCTACAGGAAGAATATGAACGGCAAGGTCTTGAAGACTTTACACTTTTTTGGTATGGTAATGCAATGGAAAAATTAAAGGGAGTCGGGTTATTAGTGTTATGATTAAGACTCAAGGCAAAGCCTTGAACCCACCAGAACGTCGGTCAACCGACGCTCAACGTTGTGCTTTTATGTTCTTCAAGATTATTATTAAAATAATTGGACTTGTTGAGCGTCGGTTGACCGACGTTCTGGTGAGTTCAAATTTTAATTTGAGTAAAACGATTTTCAAATATCCGCAACATCAATCTCAATCAATGATGGCAAATTAAGGTAATTACTGGCACTGCTATATAACCACTCACTTGCATTTTCGACAAATCCTGCACGAACCGGATTAGAATGAATATAATTTAGTTTTTGATTCATGAAACCAGCTGTGATAAGCTCTTCTGCATGGTTGTCATGCATCCAGAATTGATGCTGATTGTTTCTTACGTTACTTCTTGCAGCAAATTCGAATCGTTTGATCATCCAATCCCGACGGCTTTCTTGTGGAGTTTGAATCGTTTTTAGCATTGTAGAAGCTGTATGTCTTTTGAAATCCCTCAGTACATCAGAAAGATTATTGTTTTTGGCGCTTAATATACAATGTATGTGATTGGTCATGATCACGTATGCCCAAACCTGAAGTCCTTTATTCGCCCGGCAATAAGAAAAACAATCAAGGATTATGTCCCGATATACTTTGCGTGTAAATACATCTACCCAATCCACGACAGTGAATGTAAGGTAGTAAGCGTTTGCCGGATTGTAAATTTGATAACCTGTGGTCATGATAGTGCTAATATGGGGGAGGGAATGTCGTTTAGTCGTTTCGTAAACGTTTGTATACGTATGTAAACGTTTACGAAAGAATAAAGTCCAACTATCACTCAAGGCGCAGCCTTGAACTCACCAGAACGTCGGTCAACCGACGCTCAACGTTGGTCAACCGACGCTCAACGTTGGTCAACCGACGCTCAACGTTGGTCAACCGACCTCAACGTTGTGCTTTTATGTTGTTCAAAATTATTTTAAAATAATTGGACTTGTTGAGCGTCGGTTGACCGACGTTCTGGTGGGTTCAAATTTTAATTTGAGCAAAAGTCTTCGTCAACGGATCACCGTCACATCCCCAGACTTCCTGATCACCTCCCCATCACTTCTCTTCACTTCCGCCCAATACAAATACACACCGGGATTAACCATCTTTCCTGAGAATTTACCATCCCATCCATGCGCGGGATCATTTGGAAGAAAATTCTGGTCTTCAAAAAGAAGATTGCCCCATCGGTCGAAAATGCGGAAGGTGGATACTTCAGTTATCGCCACATTGGACTGAATGAAAAAGATATCATTAATGCCATCATCGCCGGGAGAAAATACATCCGGAATAAAATAATGAGGTTCGATATAATCAAGCGTCTGACATTGAATACTGGATACAGGCTCACCACATGTTGACCCAATCGCCTGGACAGTAATATCTACAATCGTATTGTCGGGTAGATTTGAAACTGTGTAAGATGTCCCTGTTATTTTTCCTGTTCCTTCACTTGTCGTGGCAACATAAGAAGTCGCATCATCCACCGGATCCCAACCAATGGTAAGTGAATAATAATCTTCAGCGATGCACGTCAGATCAGGCGCTTCTAGAGGAGCATCTATCGTGATTGGATATACGAATGTATCAGAGATGCATCCAAATCTTTCAGCTGTCCATAAGCTTAATTCATAGGAACCCGGCTCACTCCAATTGATATCATAATCTCTAACAGAATTTGGATCGATCACTATCGGTGTAACATTCGCACCGTTAAAAAACCAATGCATTGTGGATGAACTCCACGCAAATCCATTAAATCTTACTTCTAAAATACTGTCAACACAAGGTGTGCCTCTGACAAGAAACGAAGCCGTGTCAGGTGTGCTTATCGCTATTACAAAGGATTCTGTGTATGTGCATCCTCCGGCTTCCATTATAGCGTTAATGGTGTTTGGGGAATTGCCATTTGTCAATGCAGGATCAAATATTCCTGATGAGTTTATGATTCCCAAACCAGAAAAAGTCACGACAGGATTAATTAATGGTCCAACAATAGAATATTCAATTTGAAATGGATCACTTTGAATACATATAATTCCTGGTTGTGTAATGCTCAGAGAAGCAGCTGGACAATCTTCTGTCTCACATTCAATCTCATTAGTCAGTGATGTCATACATGCACTACCATACAATGAGGTGACAATTAAGGTCACTTTATCACCATGCTCTAAACTGCCAAGATTAAAAACCTGACCGGTTACAATCACCGCACCACCTATACCTATACCATTGATCGCATATTCAATTTCATACTGCGTTGCATCCCCTGTCCACACAATCGAAATCGAATCCCCATTTGTAAATGCACATGACAAAACTGGTGTCGTAGCAATCTCAAAACTTATTGTAACCGGAACCAAAGGAGAAACACATCCATCTTCACTCACCATCGCAAATAACGTAGCTCCATCTGACAGGAAAGCATTTGTATTCGCAATCGCATTTACACCCGCAGCATCCATAAACCAGGTCACGACTCCATTCCCACTACTGATATCAATATCATATTGCCTGAGATCAATGACTGAAGTGACATCGTCAATTTTACAAATGGTAATATCAATGGGATTTGCAGAAAGACTGTTGACAATATTGATATTTACTGCAACGGGAGCTGTGATACAGAAACCATTTTCTACAGTTGCATATACAATTGTATTCCCGGTCAGGAAATTATCAGGAGCAGGCAAAGGAATTGTGGCAGATGGATCACTGTACCAAACTACATTTCCGGTATGTCCGCTGATGAGTGAATCTACTTCTGTCAAATCAAGTGTGATCTGACCACTCGGGTCACCACATTTTTCAATATTCAATGTACTCGCTTCAGGTTGCTCGAGTATGTCAGGATCAATTTGTACAATTGCTGACGAACAAAAACCCACACTAGCGATCGCATACACTGACTGACCTGTTGTCCACAAAAATTGCGAAGGATCAATGATCTCATTCAGGCCGGTAGCATCCGTATACCAACGGACCAACGCACCAGTACCCACAGTCAGATCATATTGCGTCAGGTCAACGATAGTAGGTTGTCCAAACGGAACACATTCTTCAATGATTGCCAAATTGGCTACAGGCTCTGTAGCTATATTTATTTCAACCGTAACAACGCCTGAAGAACAAGAACCATTTGAAACATTAGCATACAATATCGAATCACCGGTAGAAATATTACCCGGAGACGAAATACTCATGGTCATCAATGCATCCCAAAACCACGATACAGTCCCTGATCCACCACTGATAGAATTTTCAAGCGTAGTCAGATCAATATTCAATTGGCCATTTACATCACCACAATAATTATTTATAGTAGGTGTAGCTACGGGAGTTGGAAGCACAATAAGATTGACGGATACAACCGATGAAATACATGTGCCGGCAGTAACTTGCGCATAAACTGTCGCAGTTCCACTGAGAAACATATTTGGAACACCTAGTATCATTGTTGCTCCTTGATCTGAATACCAGTGTACTATTCCTGAACCACCATTCACATTGGTTTCGATGGTAGAAAGATCAAAAAGCGCCATACCGGTTCCATCATCGCAGATAGACATCTGAGCCGGATTTGCAGTTACAGAATTGACTATTGTCAATGTCACCGGAATGAATTGAGAAAGACAACCATTGTCACTGATCTGAGCATAGACTATATGATTACCACTCATATAACTTGCAGGTAACAGGATCTGCACTGCTCCAAGTGCATCTTCATACCATGTCACTATTCCGATACCACCATTGACAGTGCCATCAAGTGCTGTGAGATTAAATAATCCCTGTCCTGAAGGTTCGGCACACGTTTCTATTGAAGCAGGAATACCTACAGGGCTTTGAGTTACATTCAGATTGACAGGCACCGGTTCAGACTGGCATGTCCCATTATCGATGACAGCATAGACGATCGTTGTACCTGTTGTAAAGGCTGTTGGATTTTGAACAGGATCATTCAGTTGAAGATCCAAAAACCAATCTACGCCTCCTACACCACCACCGACCGGTATGTCATAGGCCGTCAGATCAAAAACGGCCATATCAGATCCATCATCACAAGCCTGCAATGCAACCGGAGTTCCTACAGGAATCGGATCAACAATTAATTGAACAGGAATCGGATCAGATATACACATGCCTTCGCTGATGACTACATATACTGTAGTGGTAGTTGTAATAAAAGCTGCAGGCGATGTGATCAGATCAAATAAATCCTGTTCGAGATACCACTGGATCGTACCGAAACCATTATATATGCCGGGCTCGAGACCGATGAGATCAAATTCAGCCTGATCAAATGCATCCGAACAGAGATGCATATTAGCAGGATCACCTTCAGGTTTTTGCAGGACAATCAATTCCACTTCAACTACCTCAGAATAACAATGACCATCATCCACCACTGCGTAAATCGTCTGCGAAGGGCTTGTAAAAGAAGTAGGCATAAGAAGAGGCCCTGTAAGATTACTGCTAAGAAACCACAATACATCTCCACCACCATTACTGATATCCTGATCTCCTTCAGTCAGATCAAAAATCCCTATATCATTAAATTCTTCACACAAAGTGAGAGAAGTTGGAAATGCAGGTGGAAGCGGATACAACGTCAACATTACCGGCACGATCATAGAGTGGCATCCATTATTTTCAACCAATGCATACACCGTAGTACCTGAGGTAGTATATGTATCAGGAAACAAAATGGCGCCCGTCTGATCTGCATTTTCAAACCAAAGCACATCAAAACCAGTACCCTGATTGACAATATCTTCAATAGTAGTGAGATCAAATTCATCCTGCGCATTGTTACTGCACACATCGATGCTGGCTGGTGATGCATTCGGAGGCTGCATCATAAATCCAATGGTAACCTGGATTTCTTCTGTACATCCTTGTGCATCCGTCACAGTGACAGAATATACATTTGGTGCCAGGTCTGTAATCATCGAAGTCATGTCACCTGTCGACCAGTCATAAGTATAGGGTGGCAGTCCATCCTGTGGATTGAGTGAAATGCTGCCATTCGTTGATGAGGCACAGGAAGCATCCACTTTGGTGACATCTGTATCGAGATCTACGGGACAGCATATGCCTCCTCCACCACAGTTGATCGTGATCGCTTCTCCAGTCAGTGAAAGAAGTATATGATCAGGATCAGTAATATCGCCTGTAAGCCACACAATGCTATCGATACCGCTGGAGACAAGGAGGTCGAGGTTCATATTCGTATTGCAGCCGATATTTTCGATTACCCCGCCATCGGTGCAACAGGTTGACCAACTCCAGTTACCTGTAAACAAAGGTGGTGATCCTGCAAATTCTCCGGGATCATCAGTTACTGAAAGGAAAGACCCTGCAGGTGCACAGTTGAATTCAAATGACAGGGTACCTCCGCTTCCGCTATTCTGAATATCTGCAATCAGAAATAAGCTGATGACTCCGGTGTTCATATCCTCATAGAGAAAAAGGATCAAAGCATTTTCCAATTCAAGACCCGTATTGGCACTGCTTCCGGCCGGAATGCCATATTCATAAAATGCAGGGGCGGATTCATTACCGATAAGAGAAGAAATTGGATAAGTGTTTCCGTCCTGGGTGATGGTACAATTGCAAATGAGAAGGTCCGGATTGTTAGTTATAACCGTAGGATGATGGTTTCCTGCCAATTGACGAACCGGTGGATCCGTGGTTGGTCTTACCCATGGGTTCATCAGGACTGCAAAGATGAATTGAAGGAGCATCAGGGGGTGCATTCGATAAAGTTCGTAATAAATAATGAAAGGCAGAAGAGGCGGAAAAGGCAGAAAAGGTGGAAGAGGCAGAAGGGCTGAACATTTTTTCTATGTGAATTCCTATGTATCTATGTTTCTATGGGGTTCAATTTTTCATTGTGTTCGGAGGCAATGGAACTTAAAAAGGTTTACCACATAGGCACATAGATACATAGGAATTCACATAGAAATTTTAAAATAAGGAGCATAACACGAAATATTAATTCAATATTTCTATAGACCATATTCCTTTAACTAAACTGGCAGCTCAGACCAGTTCCATAGACTTTTTTTTATTTTGCATCACTATGTATAAAAAAGCAGAACTCGTCAGCAATTATTTCGCTACCATTTATCTCACTTTTATATCCCTGCTGCAAAGTGTCGCTTTGTCGCAGCTTGTACCGATCATCATCATGTACTTTGAAAAATCGGAACATCCCTGGACGGATATCCAGGTCCTGCCGCTTGCGCTGATGCTGCTCATTATTTTTATTGTTTGGCACCATTATGCCATCGGGATTTTTTTTCTGCGATGGTTCCCCAATATTATTGACACCATTATTCCATTCGTAGTCAGCATTGGACAGTTTTTCCTGGTTTCCTATCTGACGATTAAAAATTCTGTAACCGATATTCGAATTGATATCTGGACGGAAGGATTTGCCATTTTCCTGCTCATTGGATCATTCGCCTATTTTTCAGCAGCATGGCGTACAGAGCCTGATTTGTTTTTAAATATCATGAACCGGGAAAATGCAAGGTTGCATGGCATATACATCAGGAAGTATTACAACCTCGCCGGCTGTTCTATCCTGCTGCAGGGTTTTTTTGCGTTGATCATTGTTTTCCTGAAGAATGATCAATTGTTATTGGTGTCATTGATCCTTTTTCTTTTCCATCTCGTCTTATCTGAATATTTTCTGCTGAAAACATTAAAGCCACATTTTGTGAAAGCAATTGATGAATATGATGGTAATGTGGAATAAAAAAGGCAGAAAAGGCGGAAAAGGCAGAAGGGCAGAAAGGGAATTACAATTTTCTATGTGCCTTTCTATGTACCTATGTGTCTATGTGGTTCATGTTTTTTGCTTCAGATATATGAAATCTGTTTATAATAAAATATTTTTCCAATCACTGTAACTTAAAAAGGTTTACCACATAAATACATAGCACACATAGGAAGGCACATAGAAATATATTGTTTTGCTTAGTGCCTATTGTTTTTCCCTGCCCCTGCCCCCTGCCCTTTGCTTATTACCTTTTTTAGGTGTTTATGATAACCTGTGTATATTTGGAATTATAGATATCTCCTACTATAAATCAATAAAAAATGAAACGAAACCTTTTCTTAAGCAGCATCCTTATTTCTTTCCTTGCAGGAAACATAAATGCCCAATATACTTCAACACCGGTGGAGGATTATTCATCAGAAGAGCCGCATTCAGTGTTACCGGCTGATGGTATTCTGCCTTATCTCCCTGATGATTCCACTTATTTTAATGGTGAGATCAACACTTCTGCCGGAAGGGTTCGGTTTCAGCCCCTGGCATATTTTTTCTTCCGGCCTGAAACAACTTCAAACTATAAAGAAGCAGGTTTACCGGAAGACAAAGGCCATCTGAACTTTTACCTGAGAGGTGATTTTGGTGGAAGATTATCCCTGCCAAAAAATATTGATTTAGTAGCTAACCTGCATTCCTACGGAGTATACACACGAAGCCTGGGACCTCTGGATCCAAACCTGTCATTGTATGAAGCCTATGTGGATATGAAGAGGCTGGACAGGGCAGGAAAGATGTCTGTTCGTTTTGGACGTATGTGCCTTGGAAAATATGGAACTGAAATTCTTGTCGGCGATGATGATTTTGGAAGAGGCAGAAGCTTTGAAAGCCTGCGATATCGCTATCAGACGGATCGATGGACCAGTGATGTGATGTGGGTGCAGCTTTACCAGGAAGCACCGGATTCTGCGGGCTTGGACTGGAATCACCCGATCTTCCTTGGCAACTTTAATACATTTAAAATTTCAGATGGACTAAATGTAGATGCGAATCTTGTTTACATTATAGATCAATACAATAGCGGATATCGTACTTCTGTATTCATGCCCAATGTGAGGCTATTCGGTCATTCAGGGAATATTCGATATTCAGCAGAAGCGATTTATCAGACTGGAGTTGCACGTGGTGTGATTGAAGATGATAAGCTTGGTAATGTAAATGCATATGCAGGGGAAGTGAGCGCAGGTTATTTTTCGGATGGTGAAAAAGTAAGTTTTGATATAGCCTATTATCGCGGTAGCGGAGATGAAGACCTCACGGATACAGATCTTAAATCATACAATGTCCTTTGGCAAAATGAGCATCGTCGTTTTGGATACATCGATGCCTTCAAGGGTTCTAACGTCCAGGCCGGTACATTTCATTTTAACTGGCGTGTTGGAAGATTAGTGGATACAGGTATTCATGGAGTCTTTGCACAGGTTCTTGAATCCAAAGACAGGTCGCCCGGTATTGCTACAGTAAATTTGAATACTATCACTACAGAAAATAAAACAATAGGTTATGGTGGTGACTGGTATCTGAATTATTATTTCAATCATTATCTGAATATGCAATTTTCAGCCTCCGTATTCAAACCCGGAGAATATTTTACAGCTGCGAATGGAATTGATAAGACGATGATGCGGATGTACCTGATGCTGGCAGCGAAAATATAAGAACCCGTTTCACTTCGACACCACGGTTGCTGAGCTGTAGGACAAGGTTGAGTTTAGCAGGTCGAAGTACAGTGACCGGCAGTATCTTACATACTAAGTTTCGACTACGCTCAACTTGAAGCATTCCAACGTTTTGGAAAATGAAATTCTAATCCAAATGATTTCTAGTTGAGCGAAGCCGAAACTATTTTTGGAAGAATATCATCGGTCGCTGAGCGGAGTCGAAGCGAAACGATGCAACCCCTGTTCCTTCATTTTTTTTCCAATATTTATACATCATGACTAACGATCCTTCCCTCCAAATAAGGCTGGCAACTATAGAAGACGAGGACTTCATCGTATCACTCATTCCAAGATTGACTGAATTCGGGCCTCCTCCCTGGCGATATGTACCTGATATGACAGAATATGACATTCTGATTATCCTGAAATCATTACACGAACAACCTGAAGGCACTGTCATTTTTATAGCTGAAGATGAAAATCAGGCTCCCCTCGGATTTATTCATTTGTTTCTCGGCAGTGATTATTACTATAAAGAAAAACATGCCAACATTTCAGATCTCATTATTGCAAAAGATGCAGAAGGAAGAGGTGCTGGTCAGAAGCTGCTTCAAAAAGGAGAAGAATGGGCACGCTCCCATGGTTTTCATTGGATTACATTAAGCGTGTTTGCACAAAACCAAAGAGCAAGAGACTTGTATCAGCGAATGGGATATGGAGAGGATATCATGAAATATGTGAAAGAACTGTGAGAATCTTAAAGAATTTTGAATAAGGAATTTTGAATTCAGAATTCGGCAATGGAATTGTGAATATCGAATGTTGAAGTATAATAAAAGTATTGGAAAATAGACATTAAGTTTTTTCTATGTGGATTCCTATGTATCTATGTGGTAAACCTTTTATTGAGGACCACCTAAAGTATTCTGAATTTGTTTTTAGTAAAAATAGCAAAAAAAATCACTACTATAAATGAGTGATCAATGTGCTGCAATAAAAAAATGAACCACATAGGCACATAGATATATAGGAAGTCACATAGTAAACTTTCCACCTTTCCGTCTTTCTACCCTTTCTACCTCTTCTGCCTTTTCTGCCTTTTCCGCCGGTTGCTGAGCTGTAGCACCAGGAGGAGTAATGCAGGTCGAAGCATTCTTCCCCAAAACAAATTGTACATTAACCCTATTTACTACACATGGTGAACTGGCTATTGATCTACGAGATATTCTATGTACTGGTCGTCACACTGGTTTGTATCCGGATCATCTGGGATACCAGCGCTAATGCAAAAGCGCTGGCTTATATGCTGTTCGTCATTTTTGTACCGATCTTAGGCATTTTCGTCTATTTCTCCTTCGGAGTCAATTACCGGAAAAGAAAGCTTTACAGGAAGAAAATAATATCGGATAATATCCTCGCAGAGAAAATCCGCACGGATTTATATAAGGAGGCAAAGCGTGCTTTCAAAGAAGGAGGAAAGATGATGGAGGAAAACAAAGAATTGGCAGTGATGCTGATGAATGACAACAAGAGCCCGCTGACAATTAATAATGATGTAAAGCTTCTCGTCAATGGTGAAAACAAATTCCCGGAAGTATTGAACGCCATTAAAGAAGCAAAGCACCACATTCACATGGAATATTATATCTATGAAGATGATGAGATCGGAAAAAAAGTGGAAGAGGCGTTAATTGAAAAAGCAAAGGAAGGTGTGATCGTCAGGTTTATTTATGATGATTTCGGCAGCCACTCCATCCGAAAACATTTAGTGCCCCGGTTAAAAAAAGGAGGTGTTCAAACATCCCCGTTTTATAAAGTGCATTTCTGGGCATTTGCTAACCGGATCAATTACCGCAATCACCGTAAGATCATTGTAGTAGATGGTGTCATAGGCTTTGTCGGAGGCATCAATGTGAGTGACAGGTATATCAACGCCAAATCCTCACACAAAAAACTTTTTTGGAGAGATACACATCTGCGCATCCAGGGCTCGGGAGTGCATTATCTCCAATATCTTTTTCTGAATGACTGGAATTTTTGTGCCGGAGATTGCCTGACGGGCGATGAAGCATATTTTCCAAAGCTCAAAACACTTCCTGTCTATGGAAATAAAATTGTGCAGATCGCTGCGAGCGGACCTGATTCGGAAACACCGTCCGTACTGTATTCCATGGTAGAAGTGATATACCAGGCAAGCAAAGAGATCTTAATCACAACTCCATATTTCGTTCCCGGAGAAAGTATACTGGATGCCATCCTGATTGCAGCATTAGGTGGTGTATCGGTTAAGCTCCTGGTTCCTGATAAAGCAGATTCAAAATTTGTCAACGCTGCAGCCAGGTCTTATTATGCCGAGCTCCTGGCCGCAGGTGTTGAAATTTATTTATACAAAAAAGGTTTTATCCATGCTAAAACACTGGCTGCAGATCAAAAGATATCAATTGTAGGTACTGCCAACATTGATTACCGAAGCTTTGATCTGAATTTTGAAGTTAATGCTATCGTCTATGATCATCAGATCGCAAAAGAACTTTCTGATGTTTTTTATGATGACCTGAAACATGCCAAAAAAATTGATGCAAAGGCATGGAACAATCGTCCTGTAATAACACAGTTTTTTGAAAGAACTGCAAGGCTCATGTCACCGCTTTTATAGCGTTTCAATATGTGCTCTGCTTATTGAGCTATAATCGTCATTATTCTATTGTTCAGTGATACAGAACCTTCATCAACTTTCCAACGGATCTCAATGGGTTCACCTGTCGCAACAGTTGCCATAGCCTGCAACGTCATTTGTGAAGAAAAGGAATCCGTTATTCTGCTGGAATTCGCTACAAATACACCATTTTGATATACACAGAATGTGGCTATTGAATTATTGACAGGTGGATCTGAACCGGGGAAGTATAAATTACCATTAAGATCCGCGAATCCTGAAATGGCTCCTGCATTTGTTCCCACATCACCTGTCATGGTCGAAGGAGGTGTATTCGCAAGCGCACCTGCTGAAGAAAAAATAATGAAGCTGGATAATACTCCCAGGTCAATGTAAGAAGTACCTGCTGGCAATGTTATTGTACCGGGGCCTAAGCTTATGGCTCCTGTAGTAGAGAACATTCTGCCTTCAATATTTGATCCTGCAGCAGCCGAAACAGCTGCATTATGCGCAATTAGAGTTCCCTTCATTATTGTATTTGCAGCCAGACTGAGTGCACCTTCAGATACCCAGAATATATTTCTTGCCCTGGCTCCATCGGCCAGGACTACCGTAGTTCCTGCACCAGTGCTTAATGCTCCTCCTGTTCTGATGATGAATACTGAATTGGTATCTCCACCTCCGTCCATCGTAAGTGTTGCAGCTAAAGATACCGCTGCAGGTAAATCATATACTCCTGGTGGTAGAATCTCACCATTGCCGAATATCGGCCCATGAATCGTATTGGTTGCAGGAATATCCATGATCTGGTCATAGGCAGCAGCCAGGTCTGTAACGCCCTGAGCAGTGCTTATAGCTGTATTAGCAAGGAATCCATATTGTGCATTGAACAAAACAAGATAAGTCCCTGCCGAAGGAGATAATGTCATACCGGATATAAGTGCATCCGTGGTGGAGGCTGAACTTATTTCTGCTGAACCAGTAACTGATGTAATAGTTGTGGAGGCCTCAGTTCCCTTTATAATAGACCAGACCGGTAGTATTGTGGATCCGGTATTCACTTCTATTTCACTATTGTCCTGGTTGAAGATCATAAGACCTGTAGCAGGTGCATAGATCAGGTCTCTTTGAGCAATTGATAATCTGGGTAACAGGAAACCCTAGTGGTCTGAATACAATTCTAAAATAGCAGAAGTGCCCGGTGTGCTGGTGCCGATGCCGACCTGTGCTGTTACAATTCCTGATATCAAAAAATTGCCTACTGTCAAAATGAGTACGATAATTCTAGTCATGATTTATATAGTTTAAGTATATTTTAATTCAATAACCGGCCTGTGAAATCACATGTATCTCACAAGCAAATGCGTAATCCGATAATTAACTTTCGATTTTGATGTCAGCGGTGAAGATTGCCGATACCGTATAGTAAAAGTGTTTCTTTTTATCCTGCATTGTTTATAATTTTAAGCTTATTTGCAAAAACGTGGAACAATCATCTGGTTAGATGATTTCCGTCAATACTCAATTAGAAGGAATAGTAGAACTCTTTTACATAATTGTGTAACATAAACCGGGTTAAAGCGGGCAATTTTGTACTTACAATTCATTTCATTTCCAAAATCCAAACATCATGAAGAAGCCACAGGCACCAAAACCAACTGTTAAAGACACTGATAACCAGGGAAAAGAAGGTTATCCATTATATCCTGACAAAGAAGACATCTATCGGCAGGCAGAAGAAACCGAAATAGATCCCGAAGATCTGACCTCACTCAAAGATGATGCGCTCGATATCGATGAGGATGAGGTAGAAGAGCTGGATTTCAATAAAGACATCTTGCGGGATGACCTCGATGTACCCGGTTCAGAACTCGATGATGACGAAGAAGCATCAGGCAATGAAGACGAGGAAAACAATTATTACAGCATTGGTGGAGATAATCACAATGATCTTGAAGAAGATAATGGTGATGAAGAATTTTAAAAACAGGTTTAAGGAAAAAGTCTGAGCAGCCAGTATAGGAAATTGTCAATAGTCAAAATTATTTCTATGTGACTTCCTATTTGAACTATGTGACTATGTAGTAAACCTTTTTAAGTTGCAGTGACTTCGGACACAATGAAAAATTGAACCACATAGTCACATAGTTCACATAGAAAGTCACATAGTTTAGATTTCCTTTCTGCCTTTTCCTCCGCTTCTGCCTTTTCGCCTTTTATTTTCGTTAACTTTGAGAACAAAGCCGACGAAAACCCAGCTCCCTATGCCTGATAATGCTCCTCATATCCATGAGCTCCTTGAGAAGCTGGATGCCCTAATGAAAAGACAGGAAGATTTTTCAAGGGAGATTTTTGAGCTTCGCACTGAAATCATCAGGCTCAAATCTGCAAGTGAGAAAAATCAGGAGAGCATTAGCGATTCACCAGTCCTGGAACCTGCTTTCACTCCGGTAACAGAAACCAGGAAGGTTAATTTACCACCTCCGATCCCGGTTAGTTATGAACAGGTGAAACCATCAGACCTGGTCATCAAGCCGATCAATCAAACCTCCATACCTGCCAAAAAATCGGATGTAGAAAAATTTATCGGTGAAAATCTCATTAATAAAATTGGGATTGCAATCACTGTCATTGGTGTTGGCATCGGGGCGAAATATTCGATCGATCATGATCTGATCAGTCCGCTCACCAGGATCATCCTGGGTTATCTAGTGGGTTTCGGATTGTTGGGCATCGGTTTCAGGTTGCGGAGTAAGTATGAAAATTTCAGTGCAGTCCTTGTCAGCGGTGCCATAGCGATCATGTACCTGATCACCTTTGCTGCATATAGTTTTTATGGTTTAATGCCTATTCAATTGGCATTTTTACTGATGGTTCTGTTTACCGTATTTACTGTTGTGACGGCTATTAAGTACGATAGCGAGATCATTGCCATCATTGGGCTCGTGGGCGCTTATGCGGTTCCGTTCTTATTGAGTGAAGGATCAGGCAGGCCTGGAATTCTTTTCAGCTACATGGCTATCATCAACCTGGGTATTCTTTTCATAGCTATTCAAAAGTATTGGAAAACACTCTACTACTCTTCATTTTTAATGACGTGGCTTATTTTCTCTTTTTGGTTTTTTATTAAATATGAACCTGCGAATCATTTTGACCTGGCTTTTGGATTTGTTACAGTTTTCTTTTTTACATTCTATTTTATTTTCCTGGCGTATAAGCTGATTAAGAAAGAAAAATTTGGGTATGTGGACATTTTGATTTTGCTTACCAATTCATTTATTTTTTACGGGATAGGTTATTCTATATTGAATGATACAGAAGCTAACCGGCAGTTATTAGGATTATTTACATTATGCACAGCCGTTATTCATTTTATTGTCGCTTCCATTATTTACCGGCAAAAGTTAGCTGACAGGAACCTGTTTTACCTGATGGCCGGTTTATTTTTGATATTCGTTACCATAGCCGTACCGGTGCAGCTTGATGGAAACTGGGTGACTCTTCTATGGGTGGGTGAGGCTGCTTTGCTTTTTTGGATCGGAAGGACCAGGCATGTCCCGATGTACGAGCGTCTTTCTTTTCCATTGATGGCCCTGGCTTTTTTAAGCCTGGTTTCGGATTGGATTTCCCTTTATGAAGTATTTGATTCGCACATTGTTATCACAGCAGTGACCCCGTTTTTGAATATCAATTTCCTGAGCTCTGTTTTATTTGTCGGCGTATTTTTATTCATTAATTACGTGAATAGTGATGAAAAAAATAAAACAGAGATTTATCCATCGACATCCCTGAGTAAAATGCTTGATTTTGTATTCCCAACACTGTTACTGGTGGTATTGTATTTTTCAGTGCGTATGGAAATCTCATTTTACTGGCAACAGTTATACAACTCTTCAGTCCGCGAGATCACAAGTGAAGGTGATGATTACAGCCACAGCATCTGGAATGACGATTTGAATGGATTCAGGATCACATGGATCATTAATTATTCACTTTTATTTTTCTCTGTCCTTTTCTATTTACGGCGAAAGATGTTCAGTGATAAAAATGTAAGATGGATCCTCCTTGTCCTGGGAATACTTGTATTATTTTTCTTTCTCACGCTTGGGCTTTACATCCTCAGCGAGCTCAGGGATAATTATATCAACCAGGTGCTGTCAGAATATTACCAGCACTCAGGATTTAACCTGACGATCAGGTATGTTTCCTTGTTGTTTGCAGCGGTATTCCTTTTCAGCCTGCATCGATTTATGTATACGTTTTCATCCACCCCGGGCTATCCCAGGTTGAAAATATTTTTTGAGCTGATCCTCTCCATGTCGATTATCTGGATAGCCACCAGTGAATTACTGACCTGGATGGCAATCATGAAATCAGAACAATCCTACAAGCTTGTACTAAGCATACTGTGGGGAATCAGTTCGCTGATTCTCGTGATACTGGGGATCTGGAAGCATAAGAAGCACTTGCGCATTGGAGCGATTGTCCTTTTTGCAGCGACCCTGATTAAGTTATTCTTCTATGACCTTCTGGAGTTAAGCACTTTATCCAAAACAGTGGTATTTGTTTCACTGGGTATATTGTTGTTGATCATTTCATTTTTATACAATAAGTATACGGATAAGATAAGTTGATTGTGCCTGGTCACCCTGCCTATCTCCACTAGCTAAAGCTAGTGGAAATTCAAATTGAATTGCCGCCACTTTTAAGTGGCGGAGGGAGTAATGAAACTTTGATCATTCGCTAAAGCTAGTGGAAATTCAAATTGAATTGCCGCCACTTTTAAGTGGCGGAATGAGTGGTGAAACCTCGATCATATGCCTGGTATGTCTTTACCTTGGAGGCAGGATCATGATGGAAAACTGGCTTTAACCTGATCCCTAATATGCTTTGGTCCATAGTAATTGTATAACATTATTCAAGTTATATGTAATGGCTGAACAGAGTCATAATATCATCTTTGTCTTATATTTTAACGAAAAAATTATAAAACCATGACTACCCTGGGCCACATTAAAACAGCTGTAATGCTCATCCTTTGCGGCATTTTGATCACCGTCATTTCATGTCAGAATTCAACAAAACCGGTTGACTCCAAAAAACTGGCAGAAGATGTGAATGATGCAAAGATGGATAACGCCAAAGACGAAAAAGATGCCACGTTTATGGTGAGAGCTGCCGAGATGAGCGGAGAAGAAGTAAGATTGGGACAGCTTGCCCAGCAAAAAGCAGTAACGCCTGTTGTCACAGAACTCGCAAAACTGATGGAGCATGATAACACCAAAGCCATGGCAAATCTGACTGAAATGGCAAGTAGAAAATATATCAATATTCCTACAACGCCTACTGAAGATTCGAAGGATGCTTACAATAAGTTAAGTGAAAAAAACGGCGTCGATTTTGACAAAGCATATACGGATATGGTAGTCAAAGAACGTAAGGATGCCATTGACTTATTAGAAAAGGGGGCATCCAACTGTACAGACACTGAAATTAAAGGTTGGGCAATGGCTGCATTACCTCATTTTCGTTCGCATCTTGATCAGGCGATGGCTGCCCAGGAGAAGATTAAATAAACAAAGACCAATCTCAGTTTCATATGCCTGTACTGATTGGAACTATCAGTACAGGTTTTTTCTTTCAAAACAAATTATTGTGAATTGAATTTTTGCCCGATTGAATACAGCCCTGCTCAAGGCAATTTTTTATAAAGCATTTTATAAACCCTATGGCAATGGCATTATATAAAATACTCATTGTTTTCGAGGTAAAGGAGAGAGAAGGTGAAGCCTCACAAAATATCTTTGAACACATTGCTGAATTCGAAAGCATGGATGTAGCAGAAGACTTCCTGGAATCCCAGATGTCAATGATGATATCCGAGTTCAGTCAAAACTCACTGGAATGGACCATGCTGGAAAAAAGCGTGGCCTCGCAAGAGCAAAAAGAATCTGATCATATAGCGATGATGGTGGAATAGTAAGACAGTAAGAAGGTAAGACAGTAAGAAAGTAAAGGAAGAAAGTAAAGGAAGAAAGCCTGAGGGGAAATTCCAGATTCTGCATAATCCCAATCTAAAAAGTAGCTTTACACTTTGCCGTTTGTCCCGGGAAATGATTCCTGATATACTTCGGTTAAGCCTACTTTTATGCGACTCAACCTAAGTATTGTTTTTATTCTGCTATCTGCGATTGCTTCTTTTGGACAAAGCAGTCCTGCTACCGGAAAGGAAGCTTTTTCATCTCAGCTTTTTAAAACCCAGATGGAAGTCATTTTAAAGGACTTTAGTAAAGGTTTTTCCAACCTTGTCAGCGGCATCATCGAAGAAGATGAGGAGCTTGAATTCGCTGTATTTTCAACTTTTGTCAAGCTGGGGAATGCTGATACACTGTACATAGACTCAGATGTATATTCTGCGACCAATACATTTTATGCAGGGTTTCCAGGGTCAGCTGATCATGAAATTGCATTGAAGAGTTACAGGGGTTTAGTAAATCAAATTGATTTGCTGAAGTTTCCATATTGTCCGTTCTATAACAGTGAAGACCAGGTGGACGGTAATAAACATAATATGCTTTTCATAACGGATACTTCAAATAAGAATTTAGATCCGGCCTATAAAAACCTTATCATTTCTGTGAAATTAGTAGAGGATACAAAACTAAACGCCGACGGTCAATTCCTGTGGATACCTGTGATTGAAATTCACGGCTAACAGGAATTATGACAAGAATCGAATGTATAAGGTAGCTTTACGTTGTGCAGTACCTTTATGGATATCTTTCCACAGTTTTCTCATCTACTCTTCTTTTTATGCGATTGATCATTTGATTTATCTTGACCGCGCCATAAAAACCAATAATGAAGGGAAAATCGTCTGGATACCGTATATCAGATTTCTTTAAATGGCAAAGCATACACGTGAAGCCGTACGTTTATATAATGCAGGTCTTAGTTGATGTGAAAAAAACTACATTATGAAACCGATTTCCCTGTTACTAACATTAATGTTGGCAATTTCTTTTTGTGTACCGGTGCATTCACAAACGCCAGGCACTTCAAAAATCGATACATCAAAGATCGGTCATAACGTTGTGATCGGAAAGTATGCTGACATCCGTGGCTTTCGCATGTATTATGAACCTTATGGAAAAGGTGAACCATTGTTATTGATCCATGGAAACGGTGGTAATATTTCAAGTATGGCTTACCAGATCCCTTATTTTTCTCAGCATTATCATGTCATCGTCGCAGACAGCCGTGATCATGGAAAGTCCATTGAACCTGGTGATTCTTTGAGCTATGAAATGCTGGCTGATGATCTCAATGCGTTGCTTGAGTATTTAAGTCTTGATTCCTGTTATGTTATCGGATGGAGTGATGGTGGCATCGAAGGGTTATTGCTGTCGATGCGGCATCCTGATAAAGTAAAGAAGCTGGCCATTACGGGAGCGAATTTATGGCCGGATACTACTGCAGTTAATCCATGGGTTGTCGCCACCACAGCTGAAATGTGTCTGTCTGTAATGAAGCAGCCATCTACTGTTGAAAATAAGCACCTGCTAAAACTATTAAAGCTTTTAGTCTTTGAGCCGCATATACGTACCAGTGACCTGGCGAAAGTAAAATGTCCCACGCTTGTGATTGGCGGAGACCACGATGTTATTTTACCACAACATACCATGCTGATCGCGCAATCCATTCCTAAATCTTACCTCTGGATATTGCCCAACTCGGGGCATTCGACCCCTGTTGTATATCACGAGCAATTTAACCGGGTGACAGGTGATTTTTTTATGAAGCCGTACAGGCATATTGAAGGGACCGCGAGGTTTAATTAGGATAGAAAATTTCATTACGCAAAACGGAGTTTTGCTGACACGAAAGCGTAGGAGCATCCTACGCTTAATGGATTTTATTTTTAAATGCAAGCAGAGCTGGCATTTAAAAATATTCACTTGTTCGGCGTAGGCTGTGCCTACGTCGGAGTGTTTGCAAATTTCAGATTTTCAATTGCGAAATCATAGTCCAGTAAAAAAAGTAAAAAAGCAGCAAAACCGAGTTTTGCAAACGCCACGACGTAGGTGCAACCTACGCCGAACAATTTTAGTCCGACATACATTCTACGCTTTGCAGCTTACGATTTAAATTTTTTTTGAATAAAATTTGAAGGTATCTTTAGCAGATGATGAGGAACAACTTAGCCTTTGGAAAGCCACAGTGTATTCATAGTTATTATAATCCCTTCATCATTTCAATATTCATGTTGATTGCCGGTTGTAACGCTCCGGATAAGTATAGTGAAGGCAATAAGCAGGACATCCTTGTCACAGCCCCGGGCAAAAAAGAGATGATCCTTCTCACTGATCGTCCACCAAATCTTGAAACCCCTCTCAGTTATTTTAAGCTGGACTACACACCGAATGATGTTTTCTTTGTCCGTTGGCATAATCCTGTTTTGCCTGCGGCTGTTGATGAGGATACATTCAGGTTAAGGATCAAAGGACAGGTGAATAAAGAACTTGCACTTTCGTTGAATGATCTGAAAACGAAATTCAAAAAAGATTCCATTGTCGCATTGGCTGTTTGTGCAGGAAATGCAAGAAGCTTTTGTGATCCCCGCGTTCCCGGAGGACAATGGAAAAACGGTGCCATGGGAAATGCAAAGTGGACAGGTGTAAAACTGAAAGATGTCCTTGAAATGGCAGGAGTTCAACCTGGTGCGTATGAAGTTTCATTTAACGGTCTGGATAATCCTTCATTCAAAACAGTGGCTGATTTTGAAAAATCACTTAAGATTGATCATGCACTGGATGGAGAAGTGATGATCGCTTATGCAATGAATAATGAACCGCTTCCGATGCTCAATGGATATCCGCTCAAGCTTGTTGTGCCCGGATGGTACGCAACCTATTGGGTAGGCATGTTGAGCGAGATTACGATCCACCAGGATACGTTCAATGGGTATTGGATGAAGAAGGCATACCTCATTCCAAAAGGCTCAAGAGATGCAAATGAAAAACCGGATTCATTGACAAAAGATCTTGAACCTGTCAGTAAGATTGATATCCGTTCCATATTTGTTTCACCTGAACCGGGTACTGTTTTGAAGCAAGGCGTAAATACAGAAATTGAAGGATTGGCATTTGATGCTGGAGATGAGATTACAAAAGTTGAAATATCGAAAGATGATGGCAAGACCTGGGAGTTTGCAAAGCTTCAACCTGCATTAGGAAAGTATGCCTGGCGGAGATGGCGATTTTCATGGACGCCGTCGAAAGGAACCCATACATTTAAGGTGAAAGCAACAAATGCCATCGGTGAAACGCAACCTGAGCATCATTGGAATCGGAGCGGATATATGCGGAATGAGATTGAGTCATTGGAGTTAATGGTGGACTGAAGATTTCTGTGTGCTCCGTGTATTTTTACTCCGCGCACTCGGTGTGAAATTAATTACAGATTCGCACAGAGTTCACTGAGGAAAACCCACGGAGATCACTGTTTAAAATTTCTATGTTCTCCGTTTATGTTCCTCCTTTTACTTCGTACGAAATGAATAAATTTATGCTCAAACAAAAATAATTGAAGAAGAATATTAAAATTGCCTTAGGACTTTTGATTCTCGCAACGAGCTTTAATGCATGTCGTGAAAAGTCCGAATTTGAAAATGAAAATGAAGCTGAATCTATAAGTATTACAGGGTATAAAACCATCATGCCTCATGCAGCAGGATATGAAGCTTTTGAATCAAATTGTATCACATGTCATTCGTTAAGATACATCCAGATGCAGCCGGATTTTCCGCAAAAGAAATGGGAAACCATCGTAGATAAAATGGTGAAAAGTTTTGGTGCACCGATACCGGATTCAACTGCAAAACGTATTGTCGCTTACCTCACGGAAGTAAAAGGGGTAAAATGACCTCTGTGTCTTATCTTTCGACGTCAAATGAAAGTTTCCGGTTTTACATTTATTAAAGATGCCCTGATCTATGATTATCCTGTAGTCGAGGCTATCCTTTCCATTTTGCCGGTGTGTGATGAAATGGTAGTTGCCGTTGGAAAATCAAGAGACGATACGATTGACTTAATTAAACAAATGGGTAGTCCTAAGATCAGGATCGTGGAGACGGAGTGGGATGAAAGTTTAAGAGAAGGAGGTGCGGTATTGGCGATGGAAACAAATAAAGCTAAAGCAGAGATATCACCAGATTCGGATTGGGCATTTTATATACAAGGCGATGAAGTGCTTCCTGAAAAATACCTTGATGATGTACGTACCCAGATGTTGCTATACAAAGATGATTTGCGCGTAGATGGTTTTTTATTCCGGTATTTACATTTTTATGGTTCCTATGATTTCACAGGTTCCTCTTCCAGGTGGTATAAGCATGAGATCAGGATCATCCGCAATGATCCCTCGATTTATTCATACAAAGATGCCCAGGGATTCAGAAAAGGAGACAATGAAAAATTAAATGTAATACCGCTGGATGCTGAAATGTATCATTATGGTTGGGTGAGAGAACCTGCTGCCATGCAACGGAAGGAGGAAAATTTCCATAAATACTGGCATGATAATGCCTGGGTAGACCAGCATGTGAAAAAAGCTGATAAATTTGATTACGAAACCCATGTCGATGAGTTGAAACCGTTCCTGGCAGAGCATCCTGAAGTCATGAAAAAAAGAATTGCTTCCAAAAACTGGAAGTTTGATTTTGATATTTCTCACAACCGGAAGTCACTGAAGGAAAAAGCCAAGGATCTTATGGTTCAGCGGTTTGGTTTGGATTTTAATTATAAAAACTATAAGCTTCTTAAAAAATAAAGCATATGCGAAATTCTAAATTGATCCTTCTTGTAATTTGTTTAATGGCAGGTGTCACAATTATGTTCTCATGCAAAAGTGAGCCTAAAGAACCACTGGATGAGGCAAAAGCCCAGCAGACGATCAAGCAATATATTCTTAATCATGGTTTTGAGCATGGAACTGAAGAGCTGATCATAGCCAACTCCATTCAGAAATATGATAAAGCTACACAGGGTGCGGATCATCAAACCAGCATAAAGGCTTATTTCAAAAATGAAGCAGGCACAAATACTGTGGTGCTTGTATTTAATTTTACAAATCCTTCAAAGGATCAGTGGGTTCTACATTCGATAAAGTCTGAAGGAAAAGTTTCGAATGATCTTGCGGATTGGGTGGCGAGGAAGACGGGGTTGAATGAACCGGTTAAATAAATTAAAAATGTAACGGGAATAAGTCAGGGCAGCCCGTTTGGTCTTAGGGTTTTAAGTCGAGAGCTTTGAATGAAATGATTTTTCAAAAGTCGATAATCTACTATGCGAATAAGCCTGACGATTTTTATTTTTCATATCCTGGGATTATGTGCTGCCCAACAGCACAGGGTTGATCTGGATACTACCGGATCTGTTCCTTACAATACCGTTATTCTTAAAAATAACTATAAGCTGATTTATTCAACCACGGATAATTCCAGGTTTTTGCGCTTAACCGGCCCGACTATCGATACAGCGATTATGTCAAAGAATATCAAGGCTCCTAAGAGTCTTTTTGGCTGGCTTCAACAGGATTTTGAGGATTATTTTATGATGTATTCAGAGTATTCTGATTACTCGGATACGACCGTTCGCGTATACCGGAAGCACAATGGAAAGCATTTATTTTTTGGCAGGTTTTTGGATATTGATAAGCAATACAATGTTTTACTTTTTGTGGATTGGAAAGACGACTTTAAAATAGGATTATTCGATTTGAACACCATGAAAATTGAACTATTTAAACCTCCACCCACAGCATGTAATTTTTGGTGGGATTGTTTAGTATCCATAGATCTTATGGAAAAAGAATTGATAGTAGAATATGCAACCCTCAATATGAAAAGGGAGAAAAAAGTATATCCGCGGCAGTAATAACGTAGGCCGTTTGTTCGACGTAGGTGCTACCTGCCGCCGAACAATCAAAATTGACGCAAGACCGGATTTAGCTATTACCTATAATACCAGATTTTCAAAGTAATTTAGAAGGATTATTATTTAACATTCTTAAATAATTTGAAAATGAAAAATCTTCTGGGTCTTCTGCTGCTGTCCTGTTTATTCTCTCAGTCGTTAACCGCGCAGGTTGGGATCGAAGCCCAGTCAGGAGGAGCAAATTTTTTAGGATTGACGATCAACACAAGGTTCTCTATTCCTTTGGATGGTATGTACCAGAGTCTTTCTCCTTCTTTTGGTGTCGGAATGTTGATGCCCGGTTGGGATGAACCTACATTGATTATCAATGCAGGATTAACTTATACCTATAAGTCATGGGGAATAGGAGCTGAAATGACCGGTTTTACTGACAACCCGTTTATTGCTAAAGTCAGAGATCGCAATTGGGTGGACATGATCATTTATCCTAATCTCAATTACACAGGGAACATAGGTTCAAGATGGTATTTCAGATTATCAGCAGGTCCTTATTTTGCCTTTTCAAGACCGGTTAATTCTTTCAATGAAATAGGTAAGCTTAGATTTCAGGGAGATGTATTTCCTGGCGCCGGAGTAACTATAGGTTATAAGCTTTAAAAAATAGTTACAATAAAAATGCGGATGCTTCGACCTTCTTTCGTGCATCCTTGTGCGACAGCTCAACCAGGCGGAAAAACAAATATTAGATAAGGTATTAATTTTTTTCTATGTGCCTTCTATGTGGACTATGTGTCTATGTGGTAAGCCTTTTTTCTTTTGTGATTCGGTATTCTCCCAAAAAAAGAGTTCCCTTCTTCAAAATATTGTATTGCCTTACAGGATAAAAGAAATTTTATTGACTGGTTTTTATTTTTATAATTACTTAATTGATTGCAATCCTCCTTTAAATTAAAATAATAAACTGATTATTGACACACTTAAATTATTGTATTTATTTGAATTTAATCTGGTATACAGTGTTGTAACTTTAATATGTGAAATGCAATGAAATTTTTCACATTGTATTTATTAAATTTTGAAGCTTGTATGATTTGCAGAAATGCTCATTGAAATATCATTAGGGAAATAATTATTATCAATCATCTAAAAATTTTAAAAAAATGACAGCATTGTACATTACCGGAATTTTAGTTTGTATACTACTTTCCGGAATCCGCATAGCACAGGAGTATCAACGTGCGATAGTATTCAGGCTGGGACGATTCCAAACCGTTAAAGGCCCCGGTATATACTGGCTCATACCTTTTATCGAAAGACAACAACGGGTGGATATCAGGACAAACACCGTTACGCTGGAGCAACAGGAAACAATCACAAAAGACAGCGTAACGATAAAGGTCAATGCTGTCCTGTGGTTTAAAATCACAAACCCTGCAGATGCAATCATAAAAGTAGCAGATTACAATAAAGCGGTTTACCAGTTTTCAGTCACTGCGCTTCGGAATATCATAGGACAACATTCACTCGACGAAGTGTTAAGAGAAAGAGAACAAATCAATGGCACGCTTCAGAAAATCGTCGATAGCGCAACGGAACCTTGGGGAATCAAGATTGAAATGGTTGAAATGAAAGATGTAGAGATCCCTGAAGCCATGCAGAGGGCCATGGCTCGTGAAGCAGAAGCCATCAGAGAGAAGAGGGCGCGAATTGTAAAAGCAGAAGCAGAACTGGAAGCATCCATCAAATTAACACAAGGTGCTAAAGTAATGGAGGGCAGCCCGATAGCACTTGAATTGAGAAGAATGCAGATGTTGTCTGAAATCGGTATTGACAACAATACTACTACGATGATACTTATACCTTCTGATTTTGCTAATGCGGCCAGGAGTTTCACGGAGATGGTAGATAGAAAGAAGATTGAGAATTAATTGATGTCATGAAAGTCGAGCACCTGGAATAGGGTTAATTGAGAGATTAAGAAGGGTGTAAGAAAAGTAGCTAATGAAAATCCGTAAGTATGATTTACATAACGCAATTGATATATGTCAATGCGAATGAAGAATCGGTGTTTCATCAATTTGAGGACATAGCCATTCCCATCATTGCTAAATATCAAGGACAGCTTCTTCTGCGCATCCGGCCTGAAGAAAATTCGTTTGTCGAAGTGAATATCGATAAGCCTTATGAAATTCATCTCATCCGGTTTGAATCCGAAGATAGCCTTCAGTCTTTTATGCATGATCCTGAAAGGAAGAAGTTTTTACATTTAAAAGAACAATCTATAAAATCTGCTGTGTTAATCAAGGGTGAGGCTTTTTAATCCACCAGGGAATTTCAAAGTTGTTTATTAACTTAAAATCAGACCGGAAACGTTTTCCACATCTGAATGTAGATAACCTATTGGCGACCCTGACAATCAACCGGTTAGGACAGTGTGGCACACTTAGGTGTGGCACACCTAAGTGTGCCACACTGTCTGGGGCTCATTTTTGACTGCATTTCTAAAACGACACTTCTTGCCTTCCTTAAACCCTATATTTGTCATGACTCAAATATTACACATAGAGCATCTTTAGTCATGAAAAAATATTTTCGCATCTCAGCTGCAATTGCAATCCTAGCTTCTGCTCTGTTCCTTAGCTTCAAAAACGAAGACAAACCTGTTCCTGAAGGGCTAAATAAAATAAATCACATCATCGTGATCTACCTGGAGAATCACAGCTTTGATAATCTGTATGGAGAATTCCCCGGTGCTAATGGTTTGATGAATGCTACAAATGTAATTCAACTTGATTCTGCAGGTATGCCTTTTACATATCTTCCGGCTATTCCAGGAAGTAAAGCATTTCCCTTAGATCTGCCAAATCATTATTTTAATATTGATCAGTATGTACCTGCAGATATGAAGATACCTGACCTTGTCCATCGATATTACCAGGAACAAATGCAGATTAATGGCGGCAGGATGGATAAGTTTGCAGACATCAGTGATTCAAAGGGACTGACGATGGGATTCTATCATACAGATCTTCTCCCGCTTGCTGCGGAAGCAAAGAATTATACGCTTTGTGATAATATGTTCCACAGTGTATTTGGTGGTTCCTTTCTTAATCATTTTTGGCTCATCGCTGCAAGATCTCCTGTCTTTCCAAATGCGCCGGCGAATGATGTAGCTGTACTTGATGCAAATGGTCAGGTAATCCAGGATGGATTTGCTTCACCTGATGGATATGTCATCAATACTTCTTACAGTGTGAACATGCCGCATCCTGCTGATAACATTCGGAGGCCAAAAGATCTGATCCCATCGCAGAAGATGCCGACGATAGGTGACAGGCTGAGTAAAAAAAAGGTAAGCTGGGCATGGTATTCAGGCGGATGGAACAATGCAATAGCTGGTACCCCTGACCGGTCATTTCAATTTCATCATCAACCTTTCGTGTATTTTAATCATTACACAGAAAATACACCGGGTAGGGCAGAGCACCTGAAAGACGAACTGGATTTTATCGACGCAGCAAAAGCAGGAACGTTACCTGCTGTTTCATTTGTGAAACCTATTGGATTCGAAAATGAGCATCCGGGTTATACTGATGTTGTAACAGGAGAAAAACATGTAATAGAACTCATCAATGCCATTCGCAACGGGCCTGACTGGGATGATTGTGTCATCATCATCACCTATGATGAGAATGGTGGATTTTGGGATCATGTAGCTCCTCCGGTAATTGACCGCAAATGGGGTCCGGGAACACGTGTGCCTGGTATTATAATTTCTCCTTTTGCAAAAAAGGGATTTATTGATCATGCACAGTATGAAACCCTGAGCATCCTTTCCCTGATTGAAAAACGATGGAAACTCAAACCGTTGAATTCACGGGATAGAAAAGCGAATTATTTTCTCAATAGTCTTGAGCTTGAATAAAATAGGTAATAGTTAATAGTTTGAGAGACTAAATGTGTTTATGTTTAGAATAATAATTTATAGTCACCGCATAGAATACATCATGCAAAGCGCACCTTTGCAGACACTAAGATGTCGGTCAACCGACGCCTAGCCATGAGATATAAAAAAATCGAAAATTGAAAATCAAAAATCGAAAATGGAAATCGGTATAGATAGTTTTGCTGCCATGTTCAGCGGAAATACAACCAGGGCAATCAGCGATGCAGATGCAATGTCTCAATTGCTGGACAGGATGGAACATGCGGACAAATCCGGGCTGGATGTATTTGGAATCGGCGAGCATCACCGCAAAGGGTTTCTTGATTCTGCACCTACGCTTATTCTCGCTGCAGCGGCCGCACGTACTAAACGTATCCGCCTTACAAGTGCAGTCACTGTTTTGAGCGCTGCTGATCCTGTGCGCGTGTTTCAAAATTTTGCAACACTTGATTTGATTTCAGGAGGACGTGCTGAGATGGTGGCAGGTCGTGGTTCGTTCATCGAAGCGTTTCCATTGTTTGGATTGGACCTGGATGATTATGATGAGTTGTTTGCAGAAAAGCTTGATCTTCTGCTTAGAATCAACAATAATGAGTTTGTCACCTGGTCTGGTAAATTCCGGCCTGCACTTCGTCATCAACCTGTGTATCCGCGGCCATTGCAGGAGAAGTTACCCATTTGGGTTGGGGTCGGTGGAACTCCGGAATCATTTATTCGAGCAGGTTCTCTTGGATTGCCGTTGATGGTTGCTGTGATTGGTGGAGAGACGCATCAGTTTCGACCGTTGATTGATCTTTACCGGGAGGCAGGAAAGCTGGCGGGTTATCCTCCCGAGCAATTGAAAGTAGGTTTGCATTCATTGGGTTATGTTGCAAATACTACGAAGGAAGCAATTGATGATTTTTATCCGGGTTATGCAGAAGCGATGAATAAAGTGGGTAGGGAGAGAGGTTGGGCGCCGATGACAAAAAGCAGGTTCGAAGCACAGATAGGCCCACTGGGTGCATTGCTTGTGGGTGGTCCTGAAGAAGTGGCAGAAAAAATACTCCGGCATGCAGAAGCACTGGGGGGTATCAGCAGACTTACATTTCAGATGGATACGGCTGAAGTGCCGCATGAAAAATGGATGCAGGCGATTGAGTTGATTGGTAGCAAGATTAAGCCGTTGGTTAATCAATGAATTACCTGCACGCAAAGCGCAGCTTTGCAGACACCATGCTTCGACACCACACAAACAACCTTGTGCAGCTCAGCAACCAAGTCGGTCAACCGACGCTCAGCTTACTTTTTTTTAATTAAGTAAATAATAAATTGAATGTTGAGTGTCGGTTGACCGACGTTCTGGTGTTCCCAAATCTTTGATTTGAGATTTCAGTTAAACCTTTATACAATCCAGTTGTCTATCAGTAAAAACAAGATGAACAAACATCTGTTGATCCTGATATTTTTCATTCCATTCCTTCATCTTAAATCCCAATCCCTATATTTTCCTCCTATAACAGGAAACACCTGGGATACCATCTCGCCTTCTTCTTTAGGCTGGTGTACAGATCAGGTCGGACCCTTGCTCGATTACCTGGAAAGCAATCATACCAAAGCATTTATCCTGCTGAAAGATGGGAAAATAGTGATTGAGAAATATTTCGGTTCCTTCACCCAGGATAGTGTATGGTATTGGGCATCAGCCGGAAAGACACTGACATCTTTTATGGTGGGGATCGCGCAACAGGAGGGTCATCTGTCAATCAACGACCTGACTTCTCAATACCTGGGCCAGGGCTGGACGGATTGCATCACTGAACAGGAAGATAAGATTACCATCAGGCATCAACTGACAATGACAAGTGGTCTTCATGATGGTGTGCCGGATAATTATTGTACGCTGGATACATGTTTAATTTGCCTGGCAGATGCAGGGTCACGATGGGCCTATCACAACGCACCCTATACATTGCTGGATGAAGTGATTCAGAATGCAACCGGTGTTACTTTAAATAATTACATCAATCAAAAGCTGAAAATACCTACCGGAATAACCGGGGCATTTTTTCCTTCAGGCTATAACAATGTATTTTTTAGTAAAGCCAGGAGCATGGCAAGGTTTGGATTGCTTATACTCAATCATGGTAATTGGAATGGAAACCAGGTCATGACGGATACATCTTATTTTAACCAGATGGTAAATACATCTCAATCGCTCAATTTATCTTATGGTTACTTATGGTGGTTGAATGGAAAGGCATCTTTCCGTTTGCCTACGTTACAATTGGTTTTACCGGGACCTTTAAATCCACATGCTCCTGACGACATGATCGCCGCTCTTGGTAAAAATGGACAGATCATCAATGTAGTTCCTGGTCAGAATCTTGTGTATATAAGGATGGGTGATGCACCCGGTGCAGGTGAAGTGGGGGTGGCGTTTAATGATACGATCTGGCAGAAATTAAATGAAGTGATTTGTGATGTGAGTGCGGTGACCGATATGAATGATATGGTTGGACTTAAGATTTATCCAAATCCTGCGTGCCAATATTTTACAATAGATCTGGAAGAGGGATATTATGATATTCTGATAGCCAATGCAATGGGTGAAAATGTGTATGAACAAACACATGTCAATGGCTCTGTCGAAATTGACCGTAAGGAATTTCCGGTTGGGGTTTATTTTGTTACAGTTGGCACTGCGGGAAAATACATTGTAAGAAAGTTAATTATTCAGTGAAAAACAAGTTAACGGCTATTGGAGGAAGAAGCCAGGTTTAGTTATTGGAAGAAATCATAGCTTATGGTATTTATCAATAACAATAGCATTTATATTTAGTTAAATATTAGCACTTCGAAATCGCTTTGAACCTTATTGAGACAGGAGATTGGGAGTTGATGATAATGTCAAAACCTGGATTTAGAATTAAGCTAAATATATGCACGTCGTAAACGTTTACGACGTTCTGTTGAATTATAAAGGGATTTTATAACTTGAATTATATTCCTGAAAATCATTGAAGCATGAAAAGAAATAGTTGGATACCCGGGTTAACTCTCATGTTACAAATCTCAATCCTATCTCCTACACACGCTCAGATCGATTCTATCTATGACCAGGGCGTCTACAGAACATTTATCCTCCACCTTCCAGCCGGTTATAATCCTGCCAATAAATACCCACTTGTACTAAATCTTCATGGCCTGAATTCGAATGCTTATGAACAACAATTATATACCCAGTTTGATGCAATAGCAGACGACCAACAAATGATTGTGGTATACCCGAATGCTATCAATAGCAACTGGTCCTTGTTTGATGACCGGGATATCAACTTTATCTCTCATCTCGTGGAAACGTTGAGGGCGGATTATTCGTGCAACCATTGTTTGTTTTCTATGGGCATGTCGCAGGGAGGATTCATGAGTTATCTCTTTGCCTGTGAATTGCCAAAACCGCTTACTGCAATTGCAGTAGTGACTGGTAATATGCTGCAGGCTCTGGAGAATACCTGTTCGGTTGAAAATGGACTCCCCGTGATGCATTTTCATGGTACTGCTGATGGGGTGGTCAATTACAATGGATCATTTGGTGTATTGCCGGTTGAAGAGACGATACAATGGTGGGTGAATGAAGATCAGGCTGATCCCACGCCGACTGTAACCCATCTGCCAGACATTAACACCATTGATGCATCGACTGTGGAGAAATATTATTATGGTAATGGGATCAATGGAACAGAAGTGACTTTGTATAAGGTCATCAATGGTGGGCATACCTGGCCGGGTGCCGTTCATATCCCTGCGTTGGGAAATACGAACCAGGATATTAATGCCAGTGTGATCATAGGTGAATTTTTTCATCAGTTCTGTACTGCGGCTACAGCGGTGGATGATGTTGAGGATGAGGATTCAATTTCCATTTTTCCAAATCCGGTGGATGATATGCTGACAGTGCAATGGCCAGGGCATGTTTTTCAATTATCAGTCTATGATATTCGAAGCAGAGAAATAATTAGAATTGAAAACGTGAACGTGAAAACTATTATAAATTGTATATCTCTTCCTGATGGTTCTTATTTTATTCGGTTATCTGATGAACAAATCAGTCATCTTGAAAAGATAATTGTGTCAAAATAATAAACCCTGTTTTCAATTGATTCCCCATTAGTCTGTGAAAAAAAATGAACCACATAGACACATAGTTCACATAGAAAGTCACATAGAAAAAAATTGAATGCTACGACCTACTTAACCTCATCCACTTGCAATGGTCGTTTCGACTAACGCTCAATGACCCATGATTTTCTAATAGAGGTTGCTTCGACGAATCTTTAGTATGACCTGGCTAAGCAACCGTACACGGACTCTTACTATAATATAATCAGCAACTCCCCTTTCAGGGGGCGGGGGGTCCAGATGCACCTGTGAATTATATAAATAATTTCAAGAATAGTATAAACGATCCGGACAAAAGATTTTAAACTTTAATCGTTATTTTTAAACCTGCCGGAATGGAATATAATCCAGTCAAAATAAAGTCGATTGACAAGATCAACCATGATGTGGTGCAGATTGTCACCGGCAAGCCGGATCACTACAACTTCACACCTGGACAGGCCACAGAAATTTCAATATGCAAGGACGGATGGGAGGAAGAGCGAAGACCTTTCACATTCACCAGCCTGCCGATCAATAACAACCTTGAATTTACCATCAAAACATATCCTGAGCGCAATGGCGTAACCAGCGAACTTTTGCACCTGCAAAGAAATGATGTGCTGGTATTGCACGAAATATTTGGTGCCATCGGGTATAAAGGTGAAGGTATTTTTATTGCGGGCGGAGCAGGGGTCACGCCATTTATTTCAATCCTTAGGCAACTACATGCCAGCGGTGAGATAGGAAAAAACAAGCTGATTTTTGCCAATAAAGCTAAACAGGATATTATTCTGGAGGATGAGTTTAGGGAAATGCTGGGCGATGCATTCATCAATATCCTGTCTGATGAGAAATCAAATGGATATCATCATGGCCTGATCAATAAAAATTTCCTGAAAGCTAACATCACCAACTATAATCAGAAATTTTATCTGTGCGGACCTCTTCCGATGATGGATGCTGTGCAGCAGGAACTAGCCGCTTTGGGCATTAAGAAGAATGCGATCACTATGGAAAACCTGGAATTTTTGAAAGAATCCGCAGTGTTAGTCAACGGACATAAATTCGAACATCAGGCTCCTTAAAAAGCCTGACGCAAAAAAAAATATAGTTGTTATCAGAGGCAACTATAACGTGGAGAATGAATTGTGCATGGAGTAGTTTAGTGTGTATTAGAGGATTTTTTAGAAGAGTGAGGTTGATACCTTGAGTAAGAAGAATGTCTTCACAGGCATTCTTCTTTTATTTAGTGAAAAGTGAAATGCCTTCGTGAGTCGTGAGACGTGAAACGTGAGTAATCAGGGCTACATCACTAAGTTACAGAGACTTAATTGGCAATTAACATTCTTCAGGATTTCCAAAAATAATTTTAGTATGAAATGATAATCCCTGTAGAAGGAGATTCTATTCGACCCCTTCAGGGTCATGAACTATTTTTATTCCAATTTCCGTTGGTGACAACCCATGGAAATTGTGAAATAGACAAGCTTCAACTCTGAAGGAGTTGAATATGAAACCTGGTTCTCTTTAGAATCAAAAATCAAAAATTGAAAATTGAAAATTGTAATTTGTACCTGATTTCCTAATCCTTATTGATTTGATAAGCATAGATACTTTCCGCCAAATGGCACTTTCGTTACAGGATGCTGTGGAGCTGCCGCATTTTGAAAAAGCATCCTTCAGGGTAAATAAGAAAATATTTGCTACCCTGGATGTGGAGCATAACCGGGCCTGCCTGATGCTTTCTGTGATTGATCAGTCAGTATTCTGTATTTATGATCCGGCTGTCATTTTTCCGGTGCCAAATAAGTGGGGTTTAAAAGGAGCTACTTTTGTTGACCTGAAAAAAGTGCCTAAACTTATGTTGAAAGATGCTATGACCCACGCCTATCATAAAGCGCTTTCCGGGAAATCCTGACAGGGCTCCCTTTCCCGGGGTTTTCAGAAACCAGGAATAGACTTTTTGCTTATCTTTCGACTATAGACTATTGGTTGAACACCATTCCCAAGGTTATGATATGCCATTGTGTTTGATCTCAGCCAGAAGGCCCGGGTGTATTTGTCAATATTTCTATAGCATGTTTTTAAGCAGCATATGTAAGAATTTAAGATTTCAAAAAGTAAGCGCAGGAACAGATTTATAAACGATATTTAAAAAGGGGATTTTTGCAGCTAAATCAGCCCTGTTTTGAAATTTTATTAGAAACCAATGCCAACAAGAATCAAAGCACCTGAAAATATACTACCTCATAAGACCGGACTAATTTGAAATTATTTATAAAATACATGGTTTCGATCCGTTGCAAAATGATCGTAAAAGCTGAGTTAAGCAATCTTGGTCTGAACCATGTTATTGTTGATTTGGGAGAAGTGGAAATCAAAGAGACTGCAACGCCTGAACAACTCCAGGAATTAAAATCTGCCTTATTAAGATCAGGTCTCGAGCTGATGGATGATAAAAAAGCCATCCTGATTGAAAAAATAAAAAATATCGTAGTAGAGATGGTCCACTACTCTGACGATCTTCCCAAAATTAATTTTTCCAGCTTTCTGAGTGAAAAGCTCAATTACGATTATACTTATCTGGCTAATCTTTTTTCTGAAGTTACGGGTACTACGGTAGAACATTATCTCATTGCTCATAAAATAGAACGGGTTAAGGAGCTGCTTCTCTATGATGAGCTTAATCTGACCGAGATTTCTTACCTCCTGAATTATAGCAGCGTTGCACATTTATCAAGCCAGTTTAAAAAGGTCACTGGATTGACACCAACCTATTTCAAGCAGCTCAAAAGCAAGCGCCTGACCCGCTAAGCCTGTTCGGACAGCATCTCCAGGTATATATAGTGGGAATAATGTAATTCTTTTCCATAATTGTGTAATTAGCACGTCAATAAAATAGAAGATTTTTGGAACATTAAATAAACCAGGTCTTCTGCTATGAAAAAGCTAATTATCCCAATGATGACAACCTGCCTGTTGTTATCCTTTATGCCCATCTCACTGCAGGCAGCTACCCATCCGGATGCTATCACAACTTCCAATTCTGAAGTCATAGAGAATAAAGAAGCTAATGCGCTACTTACAAGACTTTATGAAATAAAGGCCATGGATGTGAAGCAAATGAATCACGCGGAGAAAAAACAATTACGCAAAGAAGTAAAAGCAATCAAAAGCGAATTGAAGGCAGTCACAGGTGGAGTGTACCTTTCCGCAGGAGCGATCATCATCATCGTTTTATTACTTCTTCTTCTTTTGTAGTCTAAATCTTAATGTACCAGGGATGCCAGACATTGATCTGGAAAAATCCCTGGTTCTATTCTTTCAAACGCAAAAAAAATTCATCATGGGAAATTTACTTTATGTCATTGTGGTAGTGCTAGTCATCCTCTGGCTTTTGGGTTATGTAGGGGGTTATACGTCAAGCGGGCTGATCCATATTTTACTTGTGATAGCCGTCATCGTATTGCTCCTGCGGATTATATCGGGAAGAAAAGTAGTCTGAAATATAAACGTATCCTATAAACATGCAAATCACAAAGCCATCAAATCCAACAGCATTCAAATCTGTCATTGCCGGCAGGTTTGTGCGTTCACTCATCAGTGAAGGGTTTTCAAGGGAGCCTTATCATTTACCTCTTTCGGAGATAAGTAGTTATCCTCACCTTTCAGTGTTGAAAAATGCAGAATTGAAAAAAGTAGACGTTGAAATCGAAAGAATTGCACCTGGTGATGGTTTTCTGAATATGATATTTTCAGGGAATATTTCGAAAGCCTGATTAACCCCTCGTTGTGGTTCTCCATTTTACATAACTAAAATATAGCCAAGATGAAAAACATGATTTTAATGCTGGTCGTTGCCATATCTTTTTCTGGTGGATTTATGATTATGAGTTGCCAGTCTTCTGAGAAAAAAGTTGAAGCTGCCAAAGAAGACGTAAAGGATGCCAAAGAAGAGCTAAGCGATGCTCAGAAGAAAGCGAATGAAGAAGCGGCGAAAGCAGCGCGTGAAGAAGAATGGCGGGTTTTCAAAGAAAATGCTAAGGCTCAGATCGAGAAAAATGATGCCCGGATCGTTGAGCTAAGATTGAAACTGCAAAAACCAGGAAAGGCACTAGATGGTATGTATGCAAGCCGCATTGAGGCACTTGAAACTAAAAACAAGGAGCTTAAAGCGAGAATAGATGTCTATGAGAAAAATCAAAGCGACTGGGACACTTTTAAGCGGGAGTTCAACCATGATATGGATGAATTAGGCCAGGCGCTGAGGGACTTCACGGTAGACAATAAAAAATAGGATTCATGCAAGTATTTACGAGGGCGGGATATTTACCCGCCTTTTTTATTTTCAAAAACATCATTCATAAAACATCACAAAAACATCTAATGAACAAGGAAATGAACCCGGATCCCGGGATTGAGAAGTCCACAGCTTTTATTATAGTCGATTTAATTGAATATGTAAGTACTCCGGTTCCAGGTTTTCCGGAATGATCATTGCATGCTGATCTGAGTTTTTATTTCGGGCGTTATCAACGAAGAGAGTAATATAACAACCCTGCGCTGCCTATCCATGATGAAATCATCCATTTATTTTTTTCAATTCATTTTTAATTTTTAATTATACGTTACGCTGAAAAACAGTATACTTTATTTTTTCAGCATCAAATTATTTTATTAATATCAGAAATTATTCTGACGGGGTTTACCCTTAATCATTATTTTTTTTCTTACCTGTGAAATTTACAATTAATAGTAATAATTATATAAACTCCTGCCAATAAGTTCATCTAGCTTCGTGGTTCACAATTTTCTATTTAAAATTGTAAATGTGCGAACGATATAATTAAGGATAAAGTGGAAAAAACAGAAATCGAGAAATCAAAATCGCATATCGTAGTTCAGATCATAGAATATGTACATAACGCAGTGGTAAGTAAAACAATCATAAAGAAATCAACAGGGAATATCACAGTCTCATCTTTTGATGCAGGTGAAGAGTTATCTGAGAAGATAAGCCCGTTTGACAACTTTATCCAGATCATTGATGGCGCTGCGATCATTACAATCAATGACAAGGAATACAAGCTCAGGCTGGGCGACGGAATTATTATTCCTGCACACGCTTCGCATTCATATAGTGCGAACGAACAATTTAAAATGATATCAACGGTTATCAAAAGCGGATACGAAGACTAAACCCTCACAGGTCTTCGCGACATTAACAACAACCTTACCAGGAATATAATTGCAGACGGATCTTTATGGAATCCGGAAATGGCATCCTCGCCTTTCATTTCATTTTTCTTCCTGATTTTAATTATACCCTCATTTATGGAATAAGATGCCGACAGCCATGCTGTTGCAGGATCAGCTCATCCTGCCGGATTGTTTTGTCATCTTATGATCAACGTGACTCACTTATTACGTATATATATTTTTTCAAACCTTAAATTAGACATACAATGAAAACACCATTTTCATTTTTACTTTTTACCCTTCTCTTCATACCGAAGATCTGCTTCGGGCAAGCACCTGATTTAGGGAGCGCGTCCAGCTTTGCGGTATTTACAGCTGTGGGGGCCTTTAGCAATGATGGCGCTACTGTGGTAACCGGGGATATCGGAACTGATGCAGGATCTTTCACCGGGTTTCCGCCTGGTATCGTCATTGGAGAAATCCATGTAGCTGATACCGAGGCTGACGATGCAGCAGTTGATGTGATGTCGGCGTATAGTTTTTTGGACGCGCTTACCTGCGGCACCGTGATCGGTGTCACATTGGGAGGCGGACAGATACTCACACCTGATATTTACTGCGCAGGTGCAGCCACTACCATAAATGGAAATTTAATACTTGATGCCCAGGGTGACGCTGATGCATTATTTATCTTCCAGATCGACGGTGCATTGTCCACCGGTACGCTTGCGAATATAGTCCTGATCAACGGGGCATCTCTTTGCAATGTTTGGTGGCAGGTGAATGGAGCTTTCACATTGGGTGATGGTTCTGTTTTCAGAGGCAATGTTCTTGCCAACGGAGCTATACATTTACTTGAAGCCTCATCTTTATTTGGTAGAGCGCTTTCCCAGGCAGGTGCGATTGATCTGCACAATAATGTGGTCAGCATAGGCTTGCCACCTGTTGCAGCTGTGATCACTGCGAGCGGAGCAATCACTTTTTGTGCCGGCGGTAGTGTTACACTTTCTGGAAATGTTGATGGAGTTTGGAGTAACGGTTCAGTTACTGCATCCATTCTTGTAACCGTCAGCGGCGATTTTTATGTAGTAAATACAACTCTATGCGGCAGCGATACGTCAAATCATATCATTGTAACTGTTCTTCCTGATACTCCACCAACCATCTCATGTCCATCCGACCTGACGATTGAATGTGGACAAAATACATTACCGGCAAATACAGGTACAGCTACTGCATCTGATACATGTGATCCCGCACCATCCATCACTTTCAGTGATGTAACTGTGGCAGGAGCATGCGCCCAGGCTTTTACGATCATACGATTGTGGACAGCCACTGATGATGATGGAAATACAGATACATGTAATCAAAACATCAATGTTGAAGATAGCACACCACCTGTATTTACTTGTTTTGCTGTGGTGAGCCCGATCGAATGTGGAACAGAACCAGTATTCATCATGCCTACCGCTACGGATGGTTGTGATGGTTCCGTTGACATTACATTTACAGAGATCACAACTCAGGGTGTTTGTTTCCAGGAATTTACTGTGAGCAGAGTTTGGACAGCGACAGATGATTGTGGTAATACTTCCATCTGTTTTCAAAGCGTATCCATCGTGGATGATATTGCACCTACCATCTCATGTCCTGCAAACCTGACATTAGAATGCACTGCAAGCACATTGCCTGCAAGCACAGGAACCGCAACTGCCATAGATAATTGTGCAGGCGCTCCTATAATCACTTCAGCAGATGTCATCATAAGTTCACTTGTTTGTCTCCAGCAATCCGTCATCATAAGGACATGGACAGCAACAGATGGATGCGGTAACGTCGGAACCTGTAATCAAACCATAAATATTGTTGACACTACGTCTCCATCCATAGAATGCCCTGTAAATGTAACCCTGGCATGTGGTGCTGATACATCGCCTGCAGGCACAGGTACTGCAACAGGAGCTGATAATTGTGATCCTGATCCGAATATTGATTTTACAGATGTCTTTATTCCTGCAGCCGGCTGTCCTTCGATCGTCCGGACATGGTCTATCACAGATGATTGTGGTAACAGCAGCACATGTGATCAGATCATAACGATTACCAACGTCACCATTCTCACCATTTTGTGTCCGGGTGATATCACTGTAAATTGTGCAAGTCTTATTCCTGGACCTGATGTTACATTAGTTGTGACTTCCAGCAATTGCCCCGGAACTATAGTAGTAACGTTTGCAGGTGATGTTGTTACAAATCAAAGTTGTGCTAACCAGTTCGTTGTCATCAGGACTTACGTTGCTACGGATGCATGTGGCAGCACAGCTACCTGTACACAGGCGATCACAGTATTTGATAATATTCCACCTTCGATCACATGTCCCGGAAATGTCACAGTTCAGTGTGCCGCTCAGGTGCCCGTGACTCTTCCTGATGCTGTCGTATCCATTGATAATTGCGGAGGGCTTGCAACCATTACATTTATAGGTGAAGTAATCTCAAATCAAACATGCGTAAATGGTTTCACCCTGACGCGCACGTATAGAACTACTGACGGATGCGGAAATTTCCAGGAATGCAACCAGGTTATTACTGTGTTTGATAACATAGCTCCTTTACTTACATGTCCTGTGAATATATCTGTTCAGTGTGCCAGCCAGGTGCCTGCACCAAATCCTGCAGTAATTGTAACTTCCGAAAATTGTGTCGGTGGAGCAACTGTAACTTTTGCCGGAGATGTGGTCAGCAATTTTGTTTGTGCCAATCAATTTCTGGTCAACAGAACTTATCTCGCCACTGATGCATGCGGAAATACTTCAGCATGCATCCAGAATATCACTGTATTTGATAATTCACCGATCACGGTTGTATGCCCTGTGAATATCACCGTACAGTGCGCTTCTCTTGTCCCTGCAGTGAATCTAAATCTCCAGGTTACTTCAGCAGCTTGTGGAGGAACCACGACGGTTGCTCTTTTGAGTGAAATCATTTCAAATCAAACATGTGCAAACCGGTTTACGGTGACAAGGACATATCTGGCTACTGATGCGTGTGCACAATCACAGACGTGTGTTCAAATCATAACGGTAGCTGACGATTTACCACCTGTCATCATCCTGCCAGCAGGATTGTTAAACGGAGGTACGCTTGATGTTCAGTGTTTTGGACAGGATCCAAACTGGGATATGCCTGTCTTTGATGAAAGCAGCATTACTGCCAATGATAATTGTGGAGGAAATGTAACAGTAACTTTTGAACAGGAATTAATTGATTCAGGCACTTGTGTGGATGATGGATATATTAATTTCTATACCCTTACCTGGACAGCAACGGATGTATGCGGTAACAGCAGCAGTGCTTTTGTATTCCTTGCATTGATAGATACAATTCCACCGGTGATCGTTGGTGTGCCAGCCGACATTACTGTCAACTGTGATGCGATGCCTGCACTTCCTTTACTAATATCTGCAACTGATGAATGTCTTTGTGCATGCATACTTGTAGTAGAGGAAAGCACTCCTTCTGCAGGTTGCCTTGACGGGCAAGTAGTTCTCAGGACATGGACAGCGAAAGACCGGTGTGGTAATAGTACAACTGTAACTCAACGAATAACGCTAAACAATAATCAGGAAACTACACTACAATTATTGCAACCTGAGATGTCAGGAATGGTCGATGGATCTGTCATTGAGTTTTCATGCAGTGAAGGTGGTATCCCGGGTTATTTCAATTTACTTGGAAGTGCTTCGATAGTAGCTACGTCTTCATGCGGCAACCTGGTAAACTTAACGTTTGACAGGACTGTCACTGAAGCAGCTCATTGTGATTTTTCAGGTTATATCGAACAGCAGATCCTGCATTGGGCAGCTGTTGATCTGTGCGGTAATGAAGTCTCTCTGACGATAACTGTCCGCCTAACGGATGATGTAGCACCTGTATTGATCGGAGTTCCGGAAATAGCTTGTATCAATGACCCTTCATTGAAGGATGTTGAGGCTTTTGATAATTGCAGCGAAGCTCATGTTCGCTTTTGGGAATCTAAAATTCCAAATCCATGTGGTCCCGGCATGGCAATACGAAGAACTTATGAGGCTTATGATGATTGTGGTAATATAATGAGGGATACAACTATCCTCATTCCGAATGACCTGGTAAGTCCAAACCTCGAATTTGTAAATCCTTTACTTCTGAATCTTGATCTTGGTGAAGTCATCACGTTGAATTGTGCGGCTCATGATCTGCAGCTGTCACCTTTTGGACCGGAAGATGTCATCTCCCATAATTCATGCATAGGTAAAGTGAATGTAACATTTAATGAAACTACGATGGAAACCGGGGATTGTTCAGGTGGTGGAAATGTTGCACTTATGCAATTGATGTGGACAGCAACAGATGTCTGTGGTAACCTGAGCACGCTTTCCGTGATCGCCAGTGTGGAAGACCAATCGAGCCCGATATTTATGAACCTTGTACCTGTTGTCAACCTGGGTTGCAATGATAGCTTGCCAGGGTATGTTGCTTTAGACAACTGCGGATCAGTGACTATCACTACAAGTGACAGGTATTTCAAGGGTGATTGTGTATCTAAATATTCTATCGAGCGCGAGATCACTGCAACAGATCCATGTGGTAATTCAACTGTCGGATTTCAAACTATCAATGTAGGTAGTGCAGGTCCCGTAATCGATGGCGTGGAAGATGAGATCTGTGATGATCTGTCCATGCCTGTTGTTACAGCTTTTGATGAATGTGCCGGAGTATTTGTAGACGTGCAGATGTCACAGGATACGCTTGAAGCAGAGTGCCGCGGAATGGTAATTCAGCGTACATGGTCAGCTGTAAGCAAATGTGGGGATACAACTTCCGTCACACAGCTGATCGTAGTAGGTGATACGACGGCACCTGTGATCCAGATCCCTTCGTTCTCGATCCTATACAAATTCATAGGTACAGATAAAAATATAGTATTGTTATCACAGGCGGACCTGATCAAAAAACTGAATGAACTGAATGGCAATAGCATTTCAGTGTTTGATGACTGCCAGGATATCGTACCTGTCTTTACCGTGGTGATCACTACGTTTGATGATTGTCTTGCAACCGGATTCATACAGCATAGAGTTTATACCTGGGTTGCAACGGATGCTTGTGGCAATTCTACTTCTGTAACTATCATAGTGGATATTACGGATGATGTTCCACCGGTCATCATTACAATTCCGGCGGATACCATGATCGTATGCGCGCCGCTTCCTGCTGTGCCGGTAATCGATGTAGAAGATTTTGCACAACCTGTGACCATTGTGTTTACGGAATCTATTATTCCGGGTGATGGTTTGGGCTATTTCAATGTAACCCGGACATGGACGATAACTGATGCATGTGGAAATGTAACGGTGCTGGTTCAGAATATTATCTGGATTTCGGATTCTTACCTGACGTGTGATATCATAGTTCCGGAAGTGGTGGAATGCAATTCTCACGGGGTCATCATTACATCAGTTGTCACCGGAGGATTTGGACCATATACGTATGAATGGGAAGTGGTTGGTGGTAAATGTTTTATCCAGGGCGGACAAGGGACACCGGAGATCACGATTTATATGGGTTGGGAAGATGTGAAGATCATTCTCAACGTTACCGATACGTTTGGTTGTGTGACGATGTGCATGTATATTCTGAATTGCCTGGAACCAGGAGAGATCCCGGTTACTATCAATCAGGTTTCCACGATTCAGGATAACAATCCGGAAATACATGCAACTACGACAAGTGTCTTTAACCAGGACCAGGGTGTGTACATGAGAGATCTCAATCTTTGGCCTAATCCTGCTACCGGAACGATCAACCTGAGCTTTGAATCATCTGTAGATGATGATGTAGTGTATAGCTTCAGGAATTTCCTTGGCCAGGTCATGCTGAGCGATAAGATCGATGTACGGAAAGGACTCAATACAAATAAAATTGATGTTGAGAAGCTGGCAGGTGGAAGTTACCTGATAGAAATAAAATCGAACAAAGAAATGCTGACAAAAGTCATTGTGATATTACCACGTGACTAATATTAATTTAAGGTGAGCAAAGAGGAGGGGCAACACATAGTGTTGCCCTTTCCTTTTTATAAAAGTTATCTCACTATCTTCACCGTTCGATCTGGTAATTTTTAATCTTTGCATTATGAAGAATATCCTATTGTGTTGTGTCGTACTCATCTCAGCTTGTACAGGCACTACGCCTGAAAAAGCTGAAATTAAAGAAACCATGTTGCACAAGTCTGGTAAAGGGTATGTTATATTTTTAAATATACCGGATACAACATTTTATCTTCTCCAGGTACTGGACGAGGTAAGGGTTCCTGAAAAATGCGGTTTTAAATCATTAGTCAATGATACACTGGCTGTTCAGGATCTCGCGAATGACAGTACGATAAAGTATTCACTTGATGAGAATATATATGGCATAGGCTCATACAGGGGTAATGAATATTTTGAGTTGCTGACAGATAGTGCACTGAAAAATTTTAAGATGAGGGACAACATAGGTGACCTGATCAGCCTTATATCCTGTCTTTGCCACCCGGTGGGTGAAATTCATACTTGTGTAAATGGCGAGATAAATGCAGGCACTTGCAAGTCCAGGTTAGCGCACAAGGTTGGTAAAGCAATATGGGTTCATCAATGTGAGATCACCTGCAGCCAGGGTTATAATGCATGTTGTAATTAAGGCAAGGCTAAGGCTAAGGAAAAAAGCAGAGAGCAGAGAGCATAGAGCATTGAATAAGTGATCAAATGAAACTATAGGCAATTAGCTATTTAAAAAAAATTAAATTTTCCATTTTCCATTTTCCATTGTCTTTTGTCCATTGTCCATTGTCTTTTGTCCATTGTCCATTGTCTTTTGTCTTTTATCCATTGCCTATTTTCCATATCACTTTATAATTCAAAATTCCTTCATTTTACTTCCAAATTCTAACTTCAGAATTCAAGATTCATGATTTAATAAAAACGGCCCCCCCGTCGCCGGAGAGGCCTCACCTGCTCAATTTTTAACCATTCATCTTATGATGGCAACTAATGTAATCTGTAACGTGCAGGAACTAATATATATCGATAACAATCCGACTACCCAATCACCACTAAGATGCATCAGCAGTACAAGCATCACTGATCGATAAACCAAGTAATTCAAGGCCAGCAACACTTGTGACTGCTATTGATGCATTTGCTCGTTTCAACGCAGACTGATTCTGAGGTATGTTCATGGGATAAATAAAAATTCCAAATCGTGGAATTATTATTTAGGATATTCAAAATTGAAGTAAATTATTAATATATGTATTGCAGAATTTTAGGTAATGATTATAAAATTCACATAACCACCTTTCTACTTTTAAACAAATGTATGTTGAGCAAGACTGAATTAGATTTTCAGTATTTCTATTATTTTGAAATTTCAAAATATCATTATTTAAAATGAAATGCTGTCTGCCTTTCCTCCCATCTGCCTTTCTTTCCTCCCTTCTGTCTTTTGCGCTTTATTGCCTTAATTGATATTAATCAGTCTTTCCTATGACGCTTGTCGTAGTGTGGGTTTACCTCTTCAGCGAACTTTGATCTATCAATTCCGGCACCCTCTCAATACTCAGAATCCATAAAAAAGTCCTTTAATGGGTTGTTTCGGGTAAGTAATAAGAATATATAGGGCTATGTGACAAATGATTAGGTGAATGCCTGGTGCCAAACTCCAGGGCATGGAAGAAAACCAAAAACCAAAATTCTTACCCGAGAATGAAACGAATGATTACTACTACTGCAGCATGGGCACATGATGTCAATATCATGAATAAATGGCGTATGATCAGTAAAGGATCAGTTATTCTATTTGCCTATTGCCTGTTTATGCTGATTTTACCATCACGTATGCAGGGCCAATCCTGGTACAATCCAAGTTGGGCGTATCGCAAAGCAATCACTGTTGATTTTACCAAAGTAGGAGCGGGGCCTCACACAAATATCCCTGTTCTGGTCAGTATAACCGATGCAAATCTGCAGACAGGTGCACTTTCAACCGGAAATGATATCCTGTTTACTTCATCGGATGGAATTACGAAGCTTCCGCATGAAATTGAACTTTATACAAGTGGCACTGGAATACTTGCAGCATGGGTTAATATTCCCAGTCTATCATCGTCTGTCAATACAGTGATTTACATGTATTATGGAAATGCAGGTGCGGCTTCTCAACAAAATGTCATTGGGACCTGGAATACAGCCTTCAAAGGAGTGTATCACCTTAATAATGCTTTTCTAGACGCGACATCGAATAACTTTGACGGTACAAACACTGGCTCAATCGATGCAGCCGGAAAAATTTCACGAGGAAGAAGTTTTGTGCGATCTAACGGGATTGACTACATTACAATCACGGGGCTGATGGGTTCATCTGCCAATTTAACGTTAAGTGCATGGGCTACTTTAACTACAGCCGATCCCAATGGTGCAGAAATTCTCAGCCTCGGTGACCATGCCCTAATGCGTTATGATGAGAATAGTACAACCAAAACTACTGGTGTTTTCCAATCATCCACTACCTGGAACACAACCGCAACAGGAAATGCATATGCAGGGACTGGTTGGCATTACGTTGTTTACACTTTCGATGATGCGGCCAATACGCAGAAAATGTATATTGACGGAGTGCTGGAAGCATCGAACGCTTTTACGGAATCAATTTATTATACAGGTGCGGGAACAAATACATTCATCGGCAAACATGGCAATGCAAATACAAGCATGGATTTTGACGGAACCATTGATGAAGTGCATGTTGCGAATACAAGCAGATCAGTAGGCTGGGTTCTTACAGAATTTAATAACCAAAACTCACCTTCAACATTTTATAGTGTGGGTAGCCAGGTTGCCCTGGGAACTGTCAGATTTGCGGTGGCGAATGGTAACTGGAATGCTACTTCAACATGGTCTGCAACTTCCGGTGGTACAGCAGGTGCTTCTGCACCCATAGCAGGTGATAATGTCATAATAGAACGGGGTTTTACAGTTCATGTCACTGCAAATGCAGCTTGTGGAAGTTTGCAAGTTGGTAGTCCAGCTAACAGTGGTGCCGGTGTGCTTGATTTTACGGGTGCATTTTCAGTAACAGTTACAGGCAATACTACATTTGGAGGATATGGAAGTGCAGCCAATATAGGAACAATTACTTTTTCAAACGGGTCATCATTTATCACAGGTAGTTTGACTCTTGGAAATGCAGGAGCGACACCGGCACCAGGTGTAATCACGATGACAGCCGGAGGAACCCTTCGCGTTGATGGTTCAATATCGGTAAACACGGTTGCGGGCAATACCTGGACACCAGGAACTGGTACTGTAATCATGAATGCAGTTAATACACTTCCTGCATCCATCTTTACTACTTTCAACAATGTCACCATCCTGTCAGGCACAACTAAATTAAATCTTAATACAACTATAAACGGGACATTAAACCTCACTTCAGGTACACTGGATGTGAATACGTTTACATCGTCCTCCGGTGAATTAACAGGGAATGGAACACTTACGAATTCATCCACAGCGGATGTTTTTACTACGGGAAGTCTTAATACGAGTACATCATTTACAGGTACGATCACGGGTGCTCTCGCAATCATAAAAACCGGTTCAGGAATTTTGACATTATCAGGTAGTAATTCATATCCAGGGTTAACTACCATCAGTGCCGGCACGATTAAGCTTGGTGCTGCAGGAGGAGCTACTAACACTCCATTAGGAACAATAACTGCAGGTACTTCGGTAACTTCTGGTGCAGTCCTTGACCTCAATGGTTTTACATTAGGTACTGCTGAAGCCCTTACATTAAATGGTACAGGAATATCAAGTGGAGGTGCATTAACAAACAGCTCTGCAACGAATGTTTCTTATAGTGGATTAATTACACTTGGGAGTGCGAGCAGCATCATGATAAATGGAGGAGACATCAACATCACCAATACCGGAACGATCACCGGAGCAACATTTGGATTAACGATCGGAGGAACTGATAATGGTATTATGGGAAGTATTATAGGAACTACTTCAGGTACAGTTACAAAAACCGGGGTAGGGACCTGGACTTTGTCACGTGCTAATACGTTTACCGGAGGAACTACTCTTAGTGCAGGAACATTAAATATTAATAATGCAAGTGCTCTTGGCACATCTGCAGGAACATTTACAATCAATGGCGGTGTCATTGATAATACATCTGCAGCAGATATCACTACAGTCAATTATCCATTAGCACTAAACGGAGATTTTACATATTCCGGTTCTATACCCAGGAATTTGAATCTAGGTACAGGTACTGTGACACTAAATGCAAACAGGCAGATCACTGTTAGTGCCGGTACACTTACAATAGGCGGAACGATTTCAGCAGCAACGCGTGATCTCACCAAAGCTGGTGCAGGAACGCTAAGCTTTGGAGCTAATGCAGTTACATTAAATGGCCTCAATATAAGTGCAGGCACATTAGTTGCTCCTTCAGTTACATTAAGTTTAGCTGGTAATTTTGTCGACAATGGAACATTTACACCTGGCACCGGAACAGTTTTATTTAATGGTGCTGTACAAACCATCAGCGGTACATCTACACCGACATTTAACAACCTTACAATTGCTTCAAGCAATACTGTCACCTTAAGTGGGAATATTAATGTCAGTGGAAACCTTCTTCTTTCAAGCGGAATTTTCGATCTCAGTAGCTTTACTGCAAATCGTACCAGTGCAGGAGGAACCTTATCAATAGCTACCGGTGCAACACTGAAAATCGGTGGAACGAACACATTTCCTTCCAATTATTCGACGCATTCGATAGGCTTTTCAAGTACGGTGGAGTATTCAGGTACAAATCAGATTATTGATTTGTTGAATAGTGTTCAGGAATATTCCGGCCTGACAATTTCAGGTTCAGGAACAAAAACGCTACCAGGCAACCTGAACGTTGCAGGTGTTCTGACTTTAGTTAGCGGAACCATCACGACCGGAGCCTATATTTTATATAGTAAATCCACCGGGATCGTCAATCGGGTAAGCGGCCATGTAAACGGCAATCTCCAACGAAGACTTCCTACGGGATCAGTAACCAGGACATTCGATGTAGGTGATGCGACCAACTATACTCCTGTAACATTTGTCTTCTCGAGTATTACAACTGCCGGTGATCTGACTGTAAATACAACTTCCGGTGATCATGCAAATATTTTCACTTCGACTATCAACGGTTCCAAAAGTGTAAATCGAACCTGGACACTTATCAATAGCGGTCTTGTGTTCGCACCTTATGGAGCAACTTTCACATTTGTAACGGGAGACATTGACGCGGGAGCAATAACCAGCAATTTTATAGTGGGAGAATACAACGCAGGTTGGACATATCCAACAGTCGGAACGAAAACCAGTACAAGCACACAAGCAACCGGACTGACAACGTTTGGAGATTTTCAATTGGGTGAGGTTGCGCCAACCTATAATATTTCCGGAACTGTGTTTGAGGATATAAACTATGGTGGTGGGGCTGGTCGCAGTCTCGCTTCCTCGTCTGGAGTTGTGCGTTCAGGAGCCCGGGTTGAACTGTTCAACCCTGATGGAACATACCGGACGTTTACCACGACGGATGGTAGCGGCAACTACACTTTCAGTTTGCTCCAGGCTGGCAACTTTACTGTACGAGTAGTCAATAGTTACGTTACCACCTCTCGTGGTGTCTTACTAACGACTACCGGAACACAGACATTTCGCACCGATGCGAGCAGCGGTGTAGCAGTCGCCGTTACGGATCACGTTGGTGGAGAAGTACCAGGACTAATTGACGCTTTCGAGGGCAGCACGACACTCGCCGCACTGACCACTAGTATAAATACACCGCAATCAATTACCAGCGTAGTGCTCAGCTCCGCAAATATCAGTGGAGTTGACTTTGGCTTTAACTTTAATGTCATCGTCAACACGAACAATAATAGTCAGGGAAGTCTGCGCCGGTTTCTCATCTACGCCAATGCGATGTCTAACACAGGTTTGGCCCAGTCCGGCTTGACCGCCGGAATTGATAATGCGGTTTTCATGCTGGCGGATGGAACTGCCAGACCAGGATTGACGGCAAGTTATGCCTCGCAATTCATAGGAGGCATCGCTTCAAGTACGCTCGTTTCAGCATTACCAACCATCACCGATCCAATAATTCTTGATGCCAGTTTACAGCCAGGTTATATTAATGCACCCATTATTGAACTGAACGTGTCTGCAGTCACTGGCGCCGGTCTGACAATCACAGCAGGTAACAGCAAAGTGCGCGGTTTCATCATCAATCGTTTCGAAGATGTGGGCACAATTGTGGGAATCAGCATATCAACAGCTGGTAGCAATACTATCACCGGAAACTATATCGGAACTAACGCCGCCGGCACAGTTCCACTAGCCAATGGTAGTCACGGCATCTATGTAGCCATTGGTGCAAATAATAACATGATAGGAGGAACATCTGCAGGTTCAGGCAATCTCATCTCTGGCAATGACGATAATGGCATAGTTATCGAGTCCGGCAGCATAGGCAATGCTATTCTTTCCAATTTTATTTATAATAATACCGGCATCGGTATTGATCTGGCTAATAACGGAGTGACTGTCAATGACGGAACAAAGTCCGGATCTCTCGCTAACTCAGGAATGGATGCTCCTGTATTTACCACATCTATTTTACAAGGTACTTCTCTTATTCTTTCCGGATACGTAGGTAGTGCAGCTGGCCAGGCAACTTTCGCCGGTGCTTCAGTACAGGTGTACAAGTCTGACAATGACATTAGCGGATATGGTGAAGGCCAGATCTACCTGGGTACACTCATAGCTAATGGCAGTGGCAACTTCAGCGGCACACTGATAGTCAGTCTGTCGGGTGGCGATAAGATCACAGGTATAGCAACTGATGCATCGAACAACAGTTCTGAGTTTGGTCTTAATTCTACAATTCCATTATCAAAAATATTTACAGGCACCGGTAACTTTAGTGATCCGGCAAGATGGACAGGAGGTACTTTGCCGGTTGCGACAGAAAATCTGATTATCGATGGTACATGTACAGTTGATAATAATGTTGGTACTGATAATATTGCTTACGGAACTTTGACCATCGGAACTGCAACAGGTCGTACACTTAATTGGGCTGTCAGCGGAACAAACAGGTTGAATGTTGTGAATGTAAGTGCAGGAGCAGGAGCAAGCACTCTTGATATGACCAATGGAGGAACGCTGATCATCAGGGGCACGTGGACTTCCACTAATCTGAGTTTTATCTCCGGTACAGGAACGATTGATGTAAGATCAACATTGACCCTGCCTGCCGCTTATACAACCTATGGTAACCTTACCATAAATGGATCTTCAAATACCGTTACTGCAGGTGTTGGTACTACTGTTATCAATTTTACGCTTTCTTCAGGTACCACATTCATCACCGGAGCACTGAGTCACTCCATTAGTGGAAACTTCACGAATAATGGCGGCACATTTACATCAACCGGAAGCACCATTGCACTCAATGGCATCGCTGCACAAACAATCGGTGGAACCAGTAGCACAACGTTTAACAATCTTACTTTAAATAATGCAGCAGGTGCATTGCTTGGAATCAACGAAACTGTAAGTGGTACACTAACTTTGACAAATGGTAAAATAACAACATCTACCAACTCACTCATAATAAGCAATACAGCCACCGCTGCTATTGCAGGATCTTCTTCATCCAGTTATATCAATGGCAAACTTCAACGCGGCATATTAGCAGGTGCCAATACATATTCATATCCTGTCGGAACTGCTACAGCGTATGCTCCGGTCAGTATTGTTTTTACTGCAACCACTACAGCAGGCACATTGACGGGTTCTACAACAAATGGTGATGATCCTGCAATAGGCACATCTACTTTCAATGCTGTCAGTTCAGTAAACCGGTACTGGAATTTTACCATCAATAGTGGTTTAGCCACAGCTGCATATGGAGCTACTTTTAATTGGGTGTCTGCTGATCAGGATGTTCCATTTGATTACACCACTGCCACTGTAGGAAAATATAATGCTTCATGGATATATCCCACAGTCGGCACGAGAACTGCAACAAGTATTCAAATAACGGGGGCTAGCGGATTCAGCGATTTCCAGGTAGCAAATAGTTGCGCAACATATACAGCCACATTATCCGGTACGGGTACAGTGTGCCCTGGAAGTACTAATAATTTATTTGTTACAATGGCTGGAGGAGCCGGACCCTTTACTGTGGTGTATACAGGTGGTGGTGGCGGTACCATCACAAATTATATAAGTGGCACTGCCATACCTGTTAACCCTTCAGTCACTACAGTGTATTCACTGACATCGGTAACGTATGCGACCAATTGTGTCGCTAATATCTCAGGTAGTCCATCTATCACGGTTACTGTTAATCCTTCCGGCACATGGACGGGTGCTACAAGTACAGATTGGAACATTAGCACGAACTGGTGTGGAGGTATACCAACATCATCAACGGATGTTATCATTCCCTCAGGGGGTAATCAACCAGTTATAGGAGCAGCCGGTGGTTTGAGCAGGAATATTACAATCAATAGCGGAGCTACTTTAACGATCACAGGTTCTAACACCCTGACTGTGTCTGGCAATTGGGTGAAGACAGGTACATTCACGCAGGGTACGTCGACTGTCATATTTGATGGTGCTGGTGCTGCAACTATTGCAGCAAGTAATTTCAATAACATTACATTCAGCGGTGCGGGTACAAAAACCACTACAGGTATTTTAACTATTGCAGGTAATGTAAGCATCAGTAATAATTTTACAGCGGGTGCATTTACACATACGGTTAGTGGTAATTGGACAAAAACCGGAACATTTATAGCGACGGGATCGACCATTGATTTTAATGGAACAGGAGCCGGAAATATAGGTGTCAGTAATTTCAACAACATTACGTTTAGTGGTGCAGGAGTAAAATCTGCGACAGGTGCTTTGACCATTGCAGGAAATGTTTTGATCAGCAATAATTTTTCCGGCGGATCCATTACACACACGGTAACTGGCAGTTGGACAAATAACGGATCATTCACAAGCAGTACAGGGTCAATTATTTTTAACGGAACATCTTCCCAGGCAATCAACGGAACTTCGGTGACTACTTTCAATCACCTTACCAATAACAATACAAGTGGGATGACTGCAGGCATTAATATTGGGGTTAATGGAGTATTAAGCCTTCCAAATGCAAATCCATCTTCTTCATCAGGAAGTCTGGCTATGGGAACAAATACACTGTTGATGGGTGGATCTGCTACGAATACCGGTATTGGTGATGTGACAGGAATTGTAAACAGAACAAGTTTTGTGCCTGCCACTTTATACACATTTGGAAATCCATTGACTTCGATGGTTTTTCAGAGTGCCGGAACATTGCCGACAAGTGTAAGTTTAAAAATTACAATCGGGTCATCACCTGGCTGGAAAGCGGGTGCCATTCATAGAATTTATGCTATTATACAAACAGGAGCATCGAATAACCTGGCTAATATCAATGCACACTATCTCGATGGTGAACTTAATGGAAATGTAGAAAATACACTTGTGTTCTTTCGATGCACTTTTCCTTTTACACCCGGAACAGGAGTGGAATTTGGAAGAGCAAATTTTGATGTAACAAACAACTTGATTTCACTTTCATCTATTCCTATATATCTTCTTCCTTCATCATTTGGGCTCTGGGAAGGAACTATTGCGAGTTCTGAATTGCCAACCTCTACCTGGAATGGCTCAGTTGACACAGACTGGATTAACCCACTAAACTGGACGCCTAATGGTGTTCCATCAGACTTATCGGATGTCGTCATTCCGGATGCTGCAAGTACACCTAATGACCCGACAACTCTTTCGGGTACCACAATCATCAGGACCATGACAATGCAGGCTGGAGGAATTTTGAACGGAACAGCAGCATCTTCCTTCACTCTTAATGGTGGTGCCGGAGCATGGAGTAATATTGGTGGGACCTTTAACGCTAATACAAGCACAGTCATTTTTACGAATGCTGCAGCCACTTATGCCGGTGTAACTGATTTCAATAATGTAACAATTAATTCCGGAGCTACTCTTATCAATCAAATCGGGTCCACAATGCGTATTGGAAACATAATCACTAACAATGGATCCTGGAGAGCCGCACTTAATCCGGACAATACTGTAGAGTATAATGGTGGAAATCAAACCATATTGAATCCAAATGGAACACCCGCTGGCTACTATCATCTTATTCTTAGCGGAAGCGGCACTAAGATCATGCCCGGAACAGCTTTGGCAATAGCCGGAGATTTTACTATGTCAGGAACAGCATCCACTACTGCGCTGGCTGCAATGACGATTGCACACAACTTTATACTTGGTTCAGGAACGACATTCATCACAGGAGCATTTAATCATTCCATCGGTGGAAACTTCACGAATAACGGCGGCACATTTACACCTACAGGAAATACGATCACGCTCAATGGCAGCACTGCACAAACAATAAGCGTGATCGTATTTCC